>VMHT01153732.1_pt1 | contig 412274 bp, 408 predicted proteins | sample 4693611 | NCBI WGS metagenome assembly VMHT01 (sample SAMN12280063, study PRJNA550983) | marine metagenome | isolation source: seawater sampled from same location over 5 years 0.02-0.2 micron viral filtrate | place: USA: collected off the coast of southern California halfway between the port... ... | reverse complement strand
GGACTACACCTTCAAGAACCCGGCCTACGCCCTGATGCACGAACAGAATGCGGCCTCCCATAACCACCGGGAGGATTACCAGCATTACGACTACCCCGGCCGCTACAAGGCCGATGCCAGCGGTAAACCCTTCGCCGAGGCCCGCCTGGATAGCCTGCGCAACGATGCCAACACCGCCGCCGGCACCAGCAACCGGGCAGACGTTGCCCCCGGTGCCAAACTCCCCCTGGAAGGCCACGACAACCAGAGCTTCAACCGGGAGTGGCTGATTACCGGCGTGGTCCATGAAGGCGAGCAGCCCCAGGCCATGGAAGAGGAGGGCGGCAGCGGAGCCACCACCTACCACAACACCTTTCAGGCGATTCCCGGGGACAAGACCTGGCGACCGGAACTCCCGAATCGCCCCGTGATGGACGGCCCGCAGATTGCCATCGTCACCGGGCCGGCCGGCGAAGAGATTCACTGCGACGAACACGGCCGGGTAAAAGTCCGCTTCCCCTGGGACCGATACAGTAAAAATGACGAGAACAGCAGCGCCTGGCTGCGGGTCAGCCAGGGCTGGGCCGGCGGCCAGTATGGCTTCATGGCGTTGCCAAGAATCGGCCACGAAGTGATCGTCTCCTTCCTCGACGGCGACCCGGACCAGCCGATCATCACCGGCCGCACCTATCATGCGACCAACACGCCGCCGTATTCATTGCCGGAACACAAGACCCGCACCACCCTCAAGACCAAGACCCACAAGGGCGAGGGCAGCAACGAACTGCGCTTCGAAGACGAAGCCGGTGAGGAACAGATCTACGTCCACGCCCAGAAAGACCTGGACCTGCTGACGGAGAACAATCGCACAGAGGTGGTCAACAACGACAGCCACCTCACCGTGGGCAATAATCGCCACACCCACGTCAAAGCAAACGACGACCTCACCATCGACGGCGAAAAGAAAGAACAGACCGCCGCCGACCACAGCTTTATCGTCAATGGCACCCTTCACCTGAGCGCCGGCACCGCCTGGCTCACCGATTCCGGCACCGAACTGCACATCAAGGCCGGCCAGAAAGCCACCATCGAAGCCGGGGCGGAAATCACCCTGATGGCCGGCGGGGCTCTGGCCAAGATAGATCCTGCCGGGGTACACCTGATGGGGGCCTCCATCCGCCTGAATTCCGGTGGTGCGCCGGGTGTGGGCGGTGGTGTGAAGGCCCAGGCTGCGGATATGCCGAAGGTGGTTGCCAAGAGTGGCGGGGCCGTGGAGCCGCCGGCGTTGGCGGAGGTGGGAACCCGTCAGAACGGGGAGGCGAAGCCGGTGGTAGTGCAGCGCCTTAAACAGGCCAAGCGGGAACGAGCTGCCCTGGTGGAACAGTGCCAGGAAAAACCGGACGGAACTTGCCCCCTTAACGACTGCCCTTGTGGTAAAAGTCAGCCAGCGTAATAGGGAAAGGCCATGAGCGGAGTCGTCCAGGGAGACACCATACGTTACCTGATCCTCGAGGCAATCAGGGGAGAAGCATTGCTTTCAACAATTTACGAGAGCGAATCCCAACCCGTATGGGCTTATCTCTTCGAGGAAACGGAATGGGCACCCTATAAGCATCAGGGGCCGGTCATCGTTGAGGCAAGGCAGTCCAGTGAACTCTATCGTGCCCTGTTGGCGGGTCTGAAGGATTCCACCAGGATGACTGGTCTGATTCTGGAATCCGACAAAGGCATGGACAAGGTGGCCGAGTGGGCGAGGGCGCGTCTGACTGTCCGTCTTGATAAAGACCGTACAGCTTTGCTCCGGTTCTATGATCCCGTTATCTGGCACAAGCTGGAGCCCCGAGAAAAACCGAATGACAACCCTATCGGTCGGGCGATCTATTGGCATGGCTCAGGTGGCGATGGACGTTGGGTGATGAATGTTCACCCGGATCCATTGACCATGAACGAGATGCCTGTATTGGAGCCTGACCAACGGAAGGCACTTGCCCCGGCGTGATAGCCACAGGGGACGTAGAATACTGTTTTCAAAGGATGAGATGACCCGGATGTCAGAAAAAACCAGTGAGAACCAAACCGGTGGGCCGGCCTGTGAAGGAGAGTCCTTCATTGTTGAGGTTATTGGGGAGCAGCACCCTGAAGGCCATGAGTTCCGAATCTATGACGAAACCGACCAGCAACAGCAGGAATGGCTGGTCGGTCAGGCCAAAGAAGAAAACCTTGGTTCAAGCGTTTTGCATATTTGGCCCTGGAAAGCGCAACCAACGCGAAATATCTGGCTGGATATTGAAAGCGAAGACGGTGAGCCTGTCAGGGTACCCTTATTCTCGAAGGTAGCTTCCACCCCCCGACAGATGGGTAAGCAGTGGAATCGCATCCTGCCACTGGTCCCTCTGACCCTGATCCACGACCCGGAACCCGATCCGGGACACCCCAGGGAAAATCCTGTGCCGGTGCGCCCTGGGTTTATCTATATATTCCGGGAAGGTCAGTTATGGAGGGAGCTGGAAGTCCGTCATACCGACTCCGGCACCATGGAGTTTATGGATGTGCGACTAACGGATTACCGTAAGAATGGGGAAGCGGGCCTTGCTGAGGATCGGCGTGAGGTGGTGGGCAAGCCCCAAAGTGCTATCTGGGTGCCGGTGAGCGGAATGAATCGCTCCCTACTTTCCAGCATCGAAATGGCCTTTTCAGAGGTTCAGTGGTCTGCGGATCGGGTTGCCTATCTGGAGCAGTCCGCCACCGCCCGAGCTGACCGCTGTCAGAAACTGAAAGGCCCGGAGCCGGTCCCCGATGTGCCTTCGCTTCTTAATGACCGGGAGATGCCCGGTCGCCTGATTTCTCTGGTTAAACTGCCGGAAATGCGAACCCGGGAATCCTACCTGGAGCAGCATCTGCCTCGGCCCTGGAAGAGCATCTATGACTTGAAGGGGCAGTATGCGAAAAACCTTTACGACCAGGCTCGTGAGGAAGTCCAGGCTTTTGATGCAGGCAAGGAATCCGGCGAAGAAGCCTGGGAAACTGCACATTACCGGGATGCCCCCTTGAAGAGGGCCACTGCGGCAAGGGCTGCAGCGTTTACTGATGAGGCATCCAACGGCGAAGAGAATCCGCTGTGGCGAGCGCTAGACACCAGCGAAGACAGTCTTGCAACTCCAAGGGAACAGGGCTACGCCGGTATCATTCTGGAAGATACCCTTTTCAGGATTCGCCACCACATTACCCAGGCACTGGAAGCTCAGCGATACTTCGTGAGTGTCCTCGAAGCTGTGCAGAAGGCACCCAACAGTGACAGCGCCCAACTGGTGCAGGCCGTGATGGGGCCTGAGCGTCTGGGTGGCAGGGAAAACCCCTTGCACCAGTACCTGGAAAATATCGATACCAGCCGTTTCGGGGCGCTGCACAGTGAACTGAGAACCGCACAGCGTCAGCTTGCCCGAGAAGAGCTGGCCTTGGCCCAGAAACAGGTGGCAGACCTGATGCGCCAGCCTCCTTACCAGACAGCCATGGCGGACCTGTTTAGCCTGAGCGGAGCTGATTATCTCGAAGGCTTTGCGGTTTGCCAGGATTTGTTTCAGACGCTTAGCCAGGACCCAAATACCATGGACCCGCTCACAGACGTTGCTGTCACCAACAGCGACCAGGTCCGGGATGCCAATAACCTGCTGCTCGGTATTATAGAGGAGGGCAGCGACCAACCCCTTCACCGGATGCTGTTTCCGGATGACCAGGCGTTGGCTGGCGAGTCAGGCCCCGACGAAGCAGAAGGCTGTGGTGACGGGCGCTGCCGCCCTGCTGATCTGGAGCAGCTGTCACGGGAGGTACCGGAGGAGCAGGACCTGCAAACCCTCAGCGCCTTCATGTTTGCTGGCATCGCTGCGGATAACAAACTGGATCTGAGCTCGGAGCTTAAACGTTGGGCGGCGCTGGTCAACGCCGTGCTCGACGGGGTGGACAAACACGCTAGAGGGTTAATGAACCGTCTCAAATCACAGGCTTTTAAGCTGAACGCCAGGTTCTATGGCCCCTTACTGCGGATGGCAAAGGCCCGGGAGCCGGGCCTGATGGGCAGCGTGCAAATTGTGGCAAGGAACGCGGTGCCCCAGGGCTGGTTTATTCTGGGTCTGGAAGATCCCGAAATCGGTTTGAGAATGGGGCTTACCGAGGCGGACCGCGAGTATGTCCACAAAGCGAACGGGCACAAACGCTACTACGGCAAGTTTTACGATTCCGAGGGTAAGATGCTTGCAAGTACCCGCAAATCTGAGGTGCCGGATCTGGCGGAGACCGCCGAGGCCAGGAATACCTATGTGTATGCGGTACCTGAGAATTCGGAGACGGTCAAGGTTCACCGTGATATGCGGCGAATGGAGAATTGGGGGGAATTCTTTGACCGGATTAGAGTGCCGTATTTAGTTCTAGTGCTCGAGGCACACAACGTATGGCGTGAGGGAGCGCTGATCCGTGAGGCTTATGCAAAGAAAGGTGGGCTTAGGGTCGTCGTCGGAGTAATAAGCGCCGCCACAGATCTTTTTCTTGCAGGAGCTGTTGCAGCTGAGCGCCTTAGCAAAGACCTGCCAGTTTGGAAGAACTTTTCGGCAAAGCTTGGGGACAAAGCCTTCTCTACATCGAGTCGACTGTTGGAACGCTCACTCCCGTCCCTCGCAAGAGCATTGCCTAAAGTTGTCACAAAACGCTTGTTGGGCGGCATTATTAGCGGCGGCCTAGCCATTACGGTTTCAATTCTGGATATGACTCATGAGTGGGATACTGGTGACCATGACTCGGCCCTGGCCTACGGAGCCTCAGCTGTAGGTGGGGGCATGATGGTTATGGGAGGCTTGATGATGGCCAACCTGTCCCAGAGCGGTCTGGCCCCCATTCTGTTAGGTCTAGGTCCCTGGGGATGGGTGGTAGCTGGTGCGGCCCTGGCTGTTGGTGCCGGTGTGATGGCTGTTATGTTGGATGATCCGCCGCTGGTGGACTGGCTGCAGCGCGGGCCATTCGGAGATGAGCAGGACAATGCCTATCCTCATCTGGCCGATGATCCCAAGGAAACCTATTATCGGTTGGTGGGTCTTCTCGCGCAGCCAAGAATTACTATTGAAAAGGCCCACAACATGGAGGCCAGGCTGGCGGGCATGGGTTACGTAACTAATCTTCGGGACACCAGCGTTTACTCAAAAATTAATACCGTTGTCCGGGTTGAGAATAACCTTGCAGGCATGCTGGACGAGCCCCGTATGACGGTGGATACGCGTGTTATCCGTGTAACCCGGAAACCAACCCGCAGAGGCCTGCGAACACAGCGCGAAATATTGCCGGGAGCTGCGGAGGTTATACTGGAGCAGCCGCTGCCCAACGGCAAGGCCTTCTATCTGGCCCTCCCGCCAAGGGAAACCTTTAAGGTATGGCAGGGTGGTGAGGGTGTAAGAACCAGTGAAGTCGCAGTGAGGGCACAATGGCACGCCGGCTGGGCCTATAATAATAGCAGCCATAGTCTGGTTTTTCCGGCCCCTGAACTACATAAAAACCCAACGTTCGATGCCGCAATTCACGGCAAGCCGGATTTCACCACGGTGAATCAGCCCTTTTGGGCAGATGAACAGACCCACAAGGCGGAGGACACTGCATGACAGCCGCGATGGAGACTCCTGGGACATACGCAAGCACGGCTTATCGTAGTAACCGGAAGGCACCCATGCCGGATTCGCCCGGTGAGCAAAGCAGCCTTTTCCGCAAAAGCTGGACGATGGGGGCACCATTATCCAAAGGCAGGCTGTCGGGGGTTTTTCCTCCGGCATTTCTCGATACCTGGGGGCCAGATGAAGTTCGGGAAGACGAGGAAAACCTGCGTCAATTCAAAATAGAAGCGGAGCAGGGCGGGCGGCCTTTTGAACCAGTTGGATGGATTAACGGTGAAAGTGTCCGTTACGCTACATTGCCGAAGGTGAGCTGGGCTTTGCTGTGGATGCAGCATGGTGGCCGGTTATTATTTGTATGGCTATTCCCAATTTCTGTGTTGTCTTTTGCTCTTATCTGGAGCCAGGTGCATGAGACAGAGACGTTTTCCGCATTTTTCAGAGAAGGCATTTTCCCTATCCTTGCTTATGCCTTTCTTCCAATGCTCCTATGCTGGGGCATCGGCCGCTACCTTGAAAAAAAGCATCCCGAATTCGTATACCGCCAACCCAAAGGTCCCCTCTGGGAACTGAACCGCCAAACCGGCATGGTGACTCTCTACAAGGACCCGGAAAAGGAAGGTCAGTCCGGCGAAATCCTAGGCCAGGCACCTTTCCACGAATGGGATGGCTACCTATTAAGCCTTCCGGATCACCAGGGGAACCTCTGGTACCGGCTGGTGTTAGTCCACAAAACCCGGGAGCTGGCCCTGCCTCTGAACCAGCTGGTAGCCGCCACCACCAATCGTGAGGATGTGCTGGCCTACTGGGATGTGATTCGCCAGTACATGGATGTAACCAAGCCCTTGCCGGATATGCCGTTATTTGAACCTTATCGGCACCTCGATCCAACCACCCGCGAGCATGACGAAAAGAAGGGGCGTGAGCCCCGGTATTGGCGGGATATGGATAAGGAAGACTATGAGGCATTCAAGCGTGACAATCGTGCGCGTTTGCTGCGTCATCAGTGGGGTTAAACAGTCTGTGCAAATGGGTGAGCATGTCCACAAGTTGGAGGACTCTCCATGACAGCCGCTATGGAAACTCCAAGAGTGAAATTGCCGATGGCTGACAGTACCTACTACAGCCCCACCGCTTGGCAACCTGGAAGAGATGAAAAGCTACGACACCGAGGGCAGTTGGACACTCGTTCCCGGAGCTTTCGGTTTCAGTGGGCGGCGGGCCAGAAGTTGTCCAAGGAGTACGTGACCGATGTGGTACCCGGTGATTTTCTGGAAATTTGGCCGCCGGGACAGGGCGAGGATACTAATTGGTACGTTGGAAATGGCCGCGGAAAAGAAAAAGGTAAAGCTCCGATTGCTTGGATCAATCATGACAGCATTCGCTTTGCGACCCTGCCGAGTTCTTCATGGCGCTGGTTGTTGCTGAAGGCCTTTGCGAAAGTTATTTTGCTTGCGGGTGGCGCACTATTGCTTCTTCAACTGTTAGATGTAGTGTTCCTTAGTGATCGTAATCCAGTTAGTTATATAAATGGTTTTTTCATCCCTTCCCTGATCTACGTTGGCGGGCCATGTGTTTTGGTTTGGAGCGGTGTGGGCCTCATCGAGCGCCTTTTCCCCGGCTGGATATACAAAGACCCCAAGGGCCCCCTATGGGAGTTCAACCGTCGCACCGGCCTGGTGACCGTCTTCCGCAACCCAAAAAAGAAACGGGATGCCGGTCAGATTGCCTGGCAGTCGCCTTTTGCAGAATTTGATGGCTACGTTCACAGCGGCCCGACTCACCAGGGCCTGCCGTTATAATACGGAGCGATGGTACACCGGTACCGGGAAGAGGCCCTTACCCTCACTGATTTTCAGGCGGCCTCTGCCAACGACGAAGATCACAAGGCATTGTGGAACTTCTGGCTACAGTACATGGACAGCAGCGCGCCATTTCCAGATATCCCGCTGTTTGAACCTCACCGCTCGAAGGATCCTGTGACGGCCGAGCATGATAAGAGGGTTGGTCGCAACCCGAGCTATTGGCGGGATATGGACGAGGCCACGTACAAACAGAAGACAGATGAAATGTATAAGAAGTGCCTGAAAGTCTTCGGTTAGCCAAGCGCATGTTGTAAGTCGTGGTGCTCATGGATTGACTGACTCTACTAACCGTTTCGCTTGCTTGGTATCAATTGGAGGTTAGTATCCGATGAGCGCCGGAGTGCCAACTTAGTTCTACCGCCCCTGCAGACGAGGAATACACTTCTGTGCGCTTTAGTTATAGCATCGATGGCTTGCTCAACTGCGCATTCTGAGCAAGGTTGGAAAGAGCTTGCTCGCCTGCTTTGGAAAAGGGGGTGAGAAGATGGTTATTTGAATCAATGAGTTATAGATGGCTTTATCTAGCCGGGATTCATCGGAGATAGTTTGGTTTAATCCAAGGATAATGCAATAAGGGAAATATCGTGAAAGCTGAGCCGGACTTCATTGTAAAGGAGCAGCGGAACTACCAATCGCAGGTGCACTCGGGGAAGTCTCAGTACGAGTTGCTTGGTTACCACATGGATGATCAGTTTTTATGCCTGATGAAAAAAAGCTCTTGGCCTTGGGAGTTTGTTATTCAATGGTTGGCCTGTTTGCTGGGCTGGATAATATTGATTCCTATATTGATACCTCTGATATATATCTTGATAGCAGGTTTGGAAGGCGGAAGTGTTCACACTTTAATTCAGGCCCTGTGTTTTTTCGTTCTGTTTGGGTTGGTGTGGTGGGGTGGTTTTGTTTATCTTAGGCACACTACTGCGATGCTCTGTGGCAGAGCAAGGCGGTGGTATCCGGATTGGCTCAAGCGACTTTTCGGGATATTCCCGTCTCCCGATTTGGAGGGCGCGATAGTCTTTAACAGATGGAATGGCAAGGTGCGTCATTGTTCTTGGTATGTGTCTAATATCTATTGTTTTTCTGAAATTACTGGAAGTATTACGGTAGACTACAAAAAGAGCGGAGCAGAGTATTCAGTTGACCTATCGCTTCCGGATCAAAACCTGCCCTTTGCGAGCCTGAACAGGTCATTTGATCGGAGATCTGATGCAGTCGCATATTGGGAATTTGTGCAGAGCTATATGGCTCCCGGCGAGCCGTTGCCAGGTGTGCCTTTGCTGGATCAATATCGGTCAGTTTAATGTTTATGCGAAGACCGAATGAATCCTATGAGTAACGCTGCATCGTTGCAATACGAAGAAACTGCCTACCGTGGTAACAGAAGTAATAGGCCCCAACCTGATAGCCGTTCAGGGCAGGGTAAGCTGTTCCTGAACGGCTGGACCCAAGGTGGTCGGCCGCTTGAGAAAAGCAGCCGCTCTGGTATTTTTCCGCCGAAGGCTTTGGAAACCTGGTCTCCTGAAGCCATGGTGGAAGAGGATAATTTTAGGCAGCAGTTTGAGAGTGAAGCTGCGGGCGGCGGTGAGCCCTATAATCCGGCGGGCTGGATCAACGCAGGTAGTATCCGATACGCCACACTTCCGCGGGTTAGCTGGGCTTTGTTGTGGATGCAGCATGGGGGTCGCTTTGTAGCAACATGGTTGTTTGGTTTGTTTGCCATAGCCATGTTGATGACGTGGTTTAATATTGGCGAAAAAATCGGTGCTCATGCCTTCTGGACAGAAGCCGTTTTCCCCTTTTTAGCATACCTTTACTTACCGGCATTTATATTTTGGGGGGTAGGTCGTTTTGTTGAAAAACACGCCCCTCATATCATCTACCGCCGCCCCAAAGGCCCCAAATGGGAACTGAATCGCCGCACGGGCATGGTCACTCTCTACTATGATCCCGACACCGATGAACGGGCAGGTCAGATCAACGCGCAGGCTCCGTTCGATGAATGGGATGGTTACCTTGTCACTTTGCCAGATCGTCAGGGCAACTTATGGTATCGACTGAATCTGGTACACAAAACCGAAGAGTGGGCCTTACCCCTTAATCAGTTGATGCCGGCGACCACCAACCGGGAGGACGTTCTGGCTTTCTGGCTGTTGATCTGCCGATACATGGACGTTACCCAACCGTTGCCTGACATTCCGTTGTTTGAATCCTTCCGTCACGAAGATCCTCGCACGCTACGTCACGATGAGAAGAGCGGTCGTAATCCGCGATACTGGCGTGATATGAGTAAGCAGGAATATGAGCGGTTCACAGAAGACAACAGGCACAAGCTTTACAACAATAAATGGTAATGACTTAAGGACAATCTCGTGAAGTATTGGCTGATCGTCTTCCTCATGCTCCCGCTACCCACCATGGCGGGTGTCTACAAATGGACCGATGCCAACGGCCAGGTCCATTTTGGTGATCGTCCACCCGTTGAAAAACCGGCAGAGGAGGTCACCATCAATGCTGCACCTCCCGGCAAAGATGCTGCAGCAAATGAACGAATCAGGAAGATGAACGAGTTTCTGGACCAGCGCCAGGCGGAGCGGGAAGTTCGTCAGGCTGAGGAGGCGAAAATTGAACGGCAGGCCGAGATGCAGGATGCCCGGTGCCGCAAACTCCAGGCGCAGTTGAAGCACATGGCCAGTGTGTCCACTTTCTACAATCTCAATGAGCAAGGCGAAAGAGTGTTTGTCAGCGAGGACGACAACACCCGGATCCGCGAGCGTTTTAGCCAGAGGGTGAGGCAGGCCTGCGATCAATCCTGAGTTAACAAGCCGCTGAATCATCCCCAATGAAGGAGCAACGGAATGCGTGCAGCCATCATCAGCCGGTACGGCGGGCCGGATCAGATTGAAATAAGGAACGATGTACCAGAGCCTTCCGTTTCCGAGCATCAGGTGCTGGTTCGGGTCTGCGCTGCGGGCCTCAATCCGTTGGACCTCAGAACCCGTGCTGGCGATCTTCGGTGGTTCAGGGGCGATGTCTTGCCGTTTATCCCGGGTAACGACGCATCGGGAGTGGTGGTTCGCTGTGGCTCTGCAGTTACCCGATTCCGCGAGGGGGATGAGGTTTACGGGATGTTTGATCCGGGCGAGAGGCTGTCCTGGGCCCGCTTCACCCGGTCCGGTGCCTGCGCGGAGTACGCCGTCACCCGCGAAGACACGCTCGCCCTCAAACCCTCTTCCTTATCCCATGAGCAGGCTGCGGCCATTCCGGTCTCATGTCTTACCGCCTGGCAGGTTCTGAAAGATCGTCTGGCATCGCCCGGCAAGCGGGTCATGGTTAATGGTGCCTCAGGTGGTGTCGGTGTTTTTGCCGTGGAGATTGCCAAGGCCCTGGGTGCGCACGTGACAGCGGTATGCAGTGATCGCCATCTTGCCGCCGTCGCCAATCTGGGGGCGGATGAGGTGATTGATTACCGGCAGAAGAATATCCGCACCCTCAGTCAGCGCTTTGACATCATCTATGACGTGGCAGTCACAACGTCTTTCTGCCGGTGTGCCCATTTGCTGGAAAAAGACGGTGTGTTTATATCCAACATTGCCACGCCGGGGAGCGTTCTGGCTTCCGGTTTGTATCCGTTGCTGCCCAGTCTGGGATTCCGTAAGCGCAACACCTTCGCTTTTGTGGTTCCCTCCGGACAGGATTTGCAAGATTTGGCAGGGTATTTTGAAGAGGGCATCATAGAGCCGATGATTGACCGTGTGTTTCCACTGGAATTCCTCGCTGACGCACACCGGTATCTGGAAAATGAGCGGGGGCTGGGCAAAGTGGTTGTTCAGCTCTCTGGTTCAGCTACTGCTTCTTCGCTGGCACCATAGCCTGTGACCCCAGCAACACCATCCGCAATTCCGTTTTCAGCTTTTCTTTCAGCACGTCTTTCTCGGCCGGAGTGGCATCCAGTGCTTCGGCACCCTGGTTGAAAACGAGCGTGACCATGGCCTCGGCCACCAGCCGGGAGTCAGAGAGTGGTTTGTTCTGCTCTTCAGCAAAGCGGCGCAGGTCATCGGCCAGCTCGGTGACAAAGTGGTCGATTTCCGCCTTTACGGCGGTCCGGAAAGGCTTGGAGACACCGGTCTTCTCCTGCAGCATGAGCCGAAAGAGATTGGAATTATTGCTGAGATATTCCATGAAGGTTTCCACGGAAGTACTTATTGCACTGGCATTTTTTCTGGCAATTCGCTTCCGCGCCTGACGCATCAGCTGGCGCAGCGCTACGCCGCCTTCATCCACCAGGGCCAGGCCCAGCTCATCCAGCTCGGAGAAATGCCGGTAGAAAGAGGTGGGGGCAATGCCGGCTTCCCGGGCGACTTCCCTCAGGCTCAGGCTGCCGAAACCCCGGTCTGCGCTCATTTGCTTGAGGGCGGCATCCATCAGCGCGCGGCGGGTTCTCAGCTTTTGTTCGGCTCGGGTTGACACGGGGTAACTCCAGCAATCCAAAAGCCGGGTATTATAGCGGCATGTCCCCCTCAAGACGAACCATCCGGGTGTGAAAGCTGGTGAAAAGCCGTGTTATCCATGCCTGATTTTCCCGCCCGTTATGTTTATAATGTCGGGCTTTTCGGGTAGGGTCCGCCAAAACCTTTTTACCCCTCTGAATTCATTGCCAACATCTGTAACAACGGGAACCGGTATGCGCAGCCATTATTGCGGTGGAATCAACGAATCTCACATCGACCAGGAAGTCACGCTCTGCGGTTGGGTACATCGCCGCCGCGACCACGGTGGGGTCATCTTTCTGGACCTTCGTGACCGGGACGGTATCTCCCAGGTCGTGTTTGATCCGGATACCGAAGAGAGCTTCGCCCTGGCGGAGAAGGTACGTAGTGAATTCGTGATTCAGGTCACCGGCCGTGTCCGTCGTCGTCCTGCCGGCACCGAGAACGACAACATGCCCACCGGTCAGGTGGAAGTGCTCGGCAAGCAGCTGAATATCCTCAACGCCGCTGCCACGCCTCCGTTCCCGCTGGACGAGCACGTGGATGTGGGCGAGGACGTTCGCCTCAAATACCGGTTTGTGGACCTGCGCCGTCCGGAGATGCTTAACCGCCTGCGGTTCCGGTCCCGGGTAACCAGTTACATCCGCAACTTCCTGGACAGCCGCGGCTTTATGGATGTGGAAACCCCCATCCTGACCCGTGCCACCCCGGAAGGTGCCCGCGACTATCTGGTGCCCAGCCGTACCCACGAAGGTTCTTTCTTTGCGCTGCCCCAGTCTCCGCAGCTGTTCAAGCAGTTGCTGATGGTGTCCGGCGTGGATCGCTACTACCAGATTGCCAAGTGCTTCCGGGACGAGGACCTGCGGGCCGATCGCCAGCCGGAATTCACCCAGGTGGATATCGAGGCCTCCTTCATCGATGAAGAAGAACTGATGGCCCTGAACGAGGACATGATCCGTGCCCTGTTCAAGGATGTGCTGGATGTGGAGCTGCCGGAATTCCCCCGCATGCCATACTCCGAAGCCATGAAACGCTATGGCAGCGACAAGCCGGACCTGCGTATCCCGCTGGAGCTGATTGATGTGGCGGATCTGGTGGAAGGTGTCGACTTCAAGGTGTTCGCCGGTCCCGCCAAGGATCCGAAAGGACGTGTCGCTGCGCTGCGCGTACCGAAAGGCGGCGAGCTGACCCGCAAGCAGATCGATGACTACACCAAGTTCGTGGGCATCTACGGTGCCAAGGGGCTGGCGTACATCAAGGTCAACGACCTGTCGAAGGGCGTGGAAGGCCTCCAGTCACCGATCATCAAGTTCCTGGGCGACGATGTGGCCATGGCCGTGATCGAGCGCGTTGCCGCCGAGGATGGCGACATCGTGTTCTTCGGTGCCGACAAGACCAACGTGGTCAACGAAGCGCTGGGTGCCCTGCGCATCAAGATCGGTCACGATCTGGATATGCTCACCAGTGAGTGGGCTCCGATGTGGGTTGTGGATTTCCCGATGTTCGAGGAAACCCCTGACGGCAAGCTGACCGCGATTCACCATCCGTTCACCGCACCGTCCTGCTCTGCCGAAGAGCTGGCTGCCAATCCGGAAACGGCGCTGTCACGCGCCTATGACATGGTGCTGAACGGCACCGAGCTGGGTGGCGGTTCCATCCGTATCCACAACGAGGATATGCAGCAGTCTGTATTCCGTACCCTGGGCATTGACGAACAGGAAGCCCGTGCCAAGTTCGGCTTCCTGCTGGATGCCCTGAAGTTCGGTTGCCCGCCCCATGGTGGCCTGGCGTTCGGCCTGGACCGTCTGGTCATGCTGATGACCGGTGCTTCGTCCATCCGGGACGTAATTCCGTTCCCGAAAACCCAGAGCGCCACCTGCCTGATGACCCAGGCACCGGGCGAGGTTGACGACAAACAGCTCAAGGAGCTGCATATTCGCCTGCGTCGTTCTGCAGCCAAAGCGGCGGAAGCAGAGCAGGGCAGCGCCAAAGAGTAAACATCATAGCCGGCCAGCAGGAGGTAACTGAATGCCGATTATCCTGGGGGTAGATCCGGGGTCCCGGATTACGGGATACGGCATAGTTCGCGCCGAAGGCCGGCAGATGGAATACATCGACAGCGGCTGTATCCGGGTGGGTGAAAAGCCCATGGCGGAACGGCTGCAGACCATTTTTCACAGCCTGGCGTTGCTGATTGGCGAATACCGTCCCGAGCAGTTTGCTATCGAACAGGTATTCATGGCCCGCAATCCCGACTCGGCACTGAAGCTGGGTCAGGCTCGCGGGGCGGCGATTGTCAGTGCCGCCAACAGCGGGCTGCCGGTATACGAATACTCCGCCCGTCAGGTCAAGCAAGCGGTAGTGGGCAAGGGCGGGGCAGACAAGTCCCAGGTGCAGCACATGGTGCAGGCCCTGCTGAAGCTGTCCCGCAAACCCCAGGCCGATGCCGCAGATGCCCTGGCCATTGCCCTGTGCCATGCTCACATGAGCCAGAGTATCGGCCGTCTCGCGGGTGATCAGGGCAAGGCCCGCAGCGGCCGCGTCCGTCAGTCCTGAACAATACCTATAAACACACGGGGAGCATCCCTTGATTGGTCGTATCCGAGGCGTTCTCATCGAAAAATCCCCCGGCCAGGCACTGGTAGAGTGCAATGGGCTGGGTTACGAAATCGACATCCCGTACACCACCTTCTTCCATTTGCCCGAGACCGGTGCCGAAGTCACCCTGCACACCCATTTTGCGGTGCGCGAGGATGCCCAGAGTCTTTACGGCTTTGCTGCCCGGCTTGATCGTGATCTGTTCCGCCTGCTTATCAAGGTGAACGGTGTCGGTCCCAAGCTGGCGGTGGGGATTCTGTCCGGGTTGGACGCGGACCAGTTTATCCGCTGTGTTGATGCCAAGGACGTGTCCGCGCTGGTCAAGCTCCCCGGGGTCGGCAAGAAAACCGCAGAGCGCCTGCTGATTGATATGGCGGATCGCATCGGCCAGCTGGAAGTCAGCTTCCAGGTCAGCGGCGGTGTGCAGGCAGGTGATGTGGCCCGGCGCGCACCGTCCAGGCAGGAAGCACCTGGTGAGGAAGCCGAGGCCGCTTTGATCGCCCTGGGCTACAAACCGCAGGAGGCTGCCAAGGCCGTCAGCCGTGTGGCGGAAGAGGGTATGTCCAGCCAGGAGTTGATCCGCCTGGCCCTGAAAAACATGATCCCCACCGGATGACATTCTGGTAAGGTGCGGGCATGATGGCCCGGAACCTGTATAGAGCGTAACGTGACAGCCACAGAGCCCTTTGTACAATTGAACCGACTGCGAACCGAGGACACCGAGGCATGAAGTCGAGTCCCAGCAACGGGCAATGCCATGATTGAGTCTGATCGTCTTATTTCCGCCCAGGCGGGAGAATACGAGGAAGTACAGGACCGCGCGATCCGCCCCAATCTGCTGGCGGAATACGTGGGCCAGCCGGCTGTGGCAGAGCAGATGGAGATCTTCATCTCCGCAGCCCGCAAGCGCCATGAAGCGCTGGACCATGTACTGATTTTCGGTCCGCCCGGCCTCGGCAAGACTACTCTGGCCAATATCATCGCCAATGAAATGGGGGTCTCCATCAAGACCACCTCCGGGCCGGTTCTGGAAAAGGCGGGCGACCTGGCGGCGATGCTGACCAACCTTGAAGAAGGGGATGTTCTCTTCATCGACGAAATACATCGTCTGAGTGCCGCTGTGGAAGAGGTGCTCTATCCGGCGATGGAAGACTACCAGCTCGATATCATGATCGGTGAAGGTCCGGCGGCCCGCTCTATCAAGCTGGACCTGCCGCCGTTCACTCTGGTTGGGGCCACCACCCGCGCAGGGCTGTTGACCTCGCCGCTGCGGGACCGGTTCGGGATTGTGCAGCGGCTGGAGTTCTACAACACCCGGGATCTGACCAGCATTATCCTGCGCTCGGCAAACCTCTCCTCCGTGCAGATTGAAGAATCCGGCGCTTTCGAGATTGCCCGGCGCTCCCGGGGCACGCCCCGTATCGCCAACCGGCTGTTGCGTCGGGTACGGGACTACGCGGAAGTAAAGTCCGATGGCGTGATAACTGCTGATATAGCCGATCTGGCACTGAACATGCTGAAGGTAGACAGCGAAGGCTTTGACCACATGGACCGGCGCCTGCTGCTGGCCATGATCGAGAAGTTCGACGGTGGTCCTGTCGGTGTGGAAAGTCTGGCTGCTGCTATCAGCGAGGAGCGGGGCACGATCGAGGATGTGCTGGAACCGTTCCTGATCCAGCAGGGCTACATGGTGCGTACGCCCCGCGGCCGCATGGTGACCTCCCATGCCTATCAGCACTTCGGTGTACCGGCACAGGGCGCGAATAAAGGGGAGGATCTGTTTGACTGATCCGCTCGGCCCCCAGGTATTCACCCTTCCGGTTCGTGTCTATATAGAAGACACGGACGCAGGCGGTGTCGTCTTCCACGCCAGATATCTGCACTATATGGAACGGGCGCGTACCGAGTGGGTGCGCCACTGTGGTGTGCAGCTGCGGGCAGGACTCGAGAACAACATCAGCTACGTGGTGCAGAAGCTGTCGATTCACTACGCGGTACCGGCGCGACTGGACGACGAGGTGCTGGTCACCGCGGAACCCACGGCCATGGGCCGGGTCTGGATGAACTTCCGGCAGCAGGTTGTGAGAAAAGAAGATCATCAATTGCTGGCGGAAGCGGACGTGCGGGTAGCCTGCGTGGCCCTGGATTCCGCGCGGCCCAGGCGCTTGCCTGACAACTTACGGGAGCTGCTGGAGCGAAGCCTGGCGGCCAACACGAACACGGATTCGAATCAGGAGTAAAAGGTGGAGACAGAAGTTTCTGTTTGGTATCTGATTGCCAATGCCGGCGTACTGGTGCAACTGGTCATGCTGTTGCTGGTCGCGGCTTCGGTCGTATCCTGGGCCCTGATCTTCCAGCGCCTGCAGGTGTTCCGGCAGGCAAGACAGGCTCAGCTTGCGTTCGAGGAGCGTTTCTGGTCCGGCATGGATCTGGGCAAGCTCTATCACGAGGTTAGCGAGAATCCCACGCCGTTTTCGGGCATGGAATCCATGTTCCGCGCCGGCTTCAAGGAATTCTCCCGCCTGCACCAGCAAAGCCGGGATCCGGATGCTGTAATGGAAGGCACCCAGCGTGCCATGCGGGTAGCTTTTCACCGTGAACAGGAGCGCCTGGAACAGCATCTGCCGTTTCTCGCCACCGTGGGTTCCACCAGTCCCTACGTGGGCCTGTTTGGTACCGTATGGGGCATCATGAACTCCTTCCGGGGCCTGGCCCAGGTGCAGCAGGCTACCCTGGCCACCGTGGCACCGGGTATTTCCGAGGCGCTGATTGCCACCGCCATGGGCCTGTTCGCCGCGATTCCGGCGGTGGTGGCCTACAACCGTTTCGCCGCCATGTCCGATGCGTTGCTGAAGAACTACGAAACCTTTGCCGAAGAGTTCTCCAGCATCCTGCACCGCCGGGTGCATAACAACGATCGTCAGGCCGCATGAACCGGACCATCAGGAGCGTAACGTGATGAAAGGTATGGGCATGATGCCCCAGCAGAAGCGCAAGCCGATGTCGGAAATCAACGTGGTTCCGTACATCGACGTGATGCTGGTGTTGCTGGTGATCTTCATGGTGACCGCCCCCATGCTGACCCAGGGGGTGAAGGTGGATTTGCCGGAAACCACCTCGGAGCCGATCCAGTCTGACAAGGACGTGGAGTCCATTATCGTCTCTATCGATACCAACGGTGCCTACTACCTGGAAGTTGGTGGTGAGACGGGTGACCCGATGGACCTGGCCCAGGTGCGGGACCAGGTGGCGAAGATCCTCTCCCAGCGCAGCCAGGGGGAAGTACTCGTGCGCGGGGACGAACATGTGGATTATGGCACCGTGGTGCGCCTGATGGCGGAATTGCAGAACGCAGGTGCGACCGGGGTTGGGTTGATTACCGATCCGCCGGCAAACTCGAACTGATTGGTGACGGGCAGCATTTGTGTCAGATCACGAACGTGAAGTGAACAATCGGGATCCACAGCCCTGGAAGAAGCCGGTCGGGCTGTCGCTGGCGCTGCACGGGCTGATCGTGCTGGCGGTGATGGTGGGCTGGACCTTTTCGCCGATTGAGGAGCCGGAGCCCCGCAGCATCTCGGCCAGGCTGATCAGTCCCCAGCCGGTGCCCAGCCCCGAAGTGGAACCGGAGCAGGACCGCCAGGAAGAGCTGGAACGGCAGCGTCAGGCCGAAGCGGAAAAGCGCCGTCAGGAAGAACAGCGGCGCCTGGAGCAGCAGAAAGCAGAAGAAGAGGCACGCCGCCGGGAACAGGAGCGCCAGCGCCAGGAAGCCGAAGCGGCCCGCAAACGGGAAGATCAGAGGGCCAGAGAGCAGGAAGCTGCCCGCAAGAAAGCCGAGGCGGAAGCCAAAGAGCGTGCCCGCAAGCAGGCGGAAGAAGAAAAGCGCCGGCAGGAAGCGGCTCGCAAGGCGGAAGAGGAAAAACGTCGTCAGGAAGAGGCGGAGCGCCGTCGCCGGGAGGCCGAAGAGCAGGCCCGCCGTGAACGGGAAGAAGCCGAGCGCAAACGGCGGGAGCGGGAACAGCGTTTGCGGGAGCAACAACTGGAGGCACTGGCCGAACAGGCACGCGAAGCTGAGCAGGCGGAAGCCCGCAGGCAGCAAGAGGCGGCCGCCGCCCGCGCCCGGGAAGCGCGCATGGCCTCGGAGAGCGAAAAATTCCAGGCGCTGATCCGGGAGCGGCTCAGCCAGGCCTGGTATCCGCCATCATCCGCCACTGAAAGCATGACGGCGCGCTTGCGGATTACCCTGTTGCCTACCGGTGAGCTGTCAGATGTAGAGTTGCTGGAGGGCAGCGGTAATGCCGCGTTCGACAACTCTGCACTGAGTGCGGTGAGGTCATTGCGCCGCTACCCGGTGCCCGATGACCGCGACACTTTTGAAACCTATTTCCGGCGATTCACCATAGAGTTCAATCCCCGGAAACTACGCTGATAACGAACGGAAACCGATATGGGACAGCACAGGCATACTTCGATCAACCGGTTCGCACAGGCGATTCTGCTTCTGGCGGTCATGCTGGCCAGCCAGGTTGCCCGTGCGGAACTGCTGATCCGCATCACTGAAGGGGCGGACTCGGCGATTCCTGTGGCGGTGGTGCCCTTTGCGACCAGTGGCACCATGCCCCCCGGCAATAACATCAGCCGGATTGTACGGGATGATCTGACCATGAGTGGTGAGTTTCGCCCCCTGGAGCCGGGCAAGATGCTCAGCCTCCCTTCCTCCGGTGCCGATGTGCATTTCCGTGACTGGCGCATGCTGGGCCAGCGCTATGTGCTGGTGGGCAGTACCAAACGGCAGGGCGACCGGGTCAGTGCACAATATGAGTTGTTTGACGTGAACCAGGAACGTCGCATTCTTGGGGAGACAGCGTCTGCCCCGGTCAATAATGTCCGTAGCCTGGCCCACCATATCTCCGATAAAGTCTACGAGGCGATCACCGGTGTACCGGGGGCCTTCTCCACCAAGCTGGCTTACATTACCCTGCAGCAGGTGGGCGGTGAGCCCCAATACCGGTTGCAGGTGAGTGATGTGGACGGCAAGCGCGCCCGGGTGCGTCTTGAGAGCCGCGAGCCGATTCTCTCGCCAGCCTGGTCGCCGGATGGTAAAAAACTGGCCTATGTTTCCTTTGAGACCGGCAAACCGGCGGTATTCATTCATGAGCTGGCCAGCGGTAACCGCACCATGCTGGCGGAATTCCGCGGCCTGAATTCGGCACCTGCCTGGTCGCCGGATGGCCAGTCGATGTTGCTGACGCTTTCCAAGGACGGCAACGCGGAAGTGTACCGCATGGATCTGTCCAGCAAGCGGCTCACCCGAATGACCAACCACTGGGCGATTGATACCGAGGGCACCTGGGACCCGGACGGAGAGGGTATCTACTTTACCTCGGACCGCTCCGGCGGCCCGCAGATCTATCACAAGGAAGGGCCGGAGGCAGAGCCTGTCAGGATCACCTTCGACAGCCGGTATAATGCCCGTCCAAGGGCGGACAGCGAGGGTAAATACCTCTACTATGTCCACCAAAGGGACGGTGCGTTCCACATTGCCCGGCAGAATCTGGAAACCAGGGAAGAGTTCATCCTGACTCGTACCGGTGCGGACGAGTCACCGAGTCTCTCTCCCAACGGCAGGATGCTGATTTATGCCACCCGGGAAAACGACCGGAGTGTGTTGACCGTGATTTCGGCGGACGGCGGAGCGGCCTATTCGCTTCCCGCTGCGGAAGGTGATGTCCGTGATCCGGCATGGTCGCCGATATCGCGCTGAATCCGTTTATAACAAACCCTGAAAACCTGGAAGAGGAAATGATGATGAAAACAATGTCCCGCAAAGGTCTGTTTGCACTGGCCATGTCCCTGGGTCTGATCGCCGGTTGTAGCTCCACGGGTGAAACCATGGAAGAAGGCCAGGCCGGCGCTGCCGGAGCAGAGAGTGGTGAACAGAGCGGCAGCACCGTATACGGCGGTGGCGACGAGGGCGGTATTTCCAGCTCTGCAATGACCGAATCCGAGCGCCAGGAAGCCGAAGCAGCTGCCCGTCAGGCTGAACAGGAAGCCATGCGCGAGATTACTACCTTCTACTTCGATTTCGATACGTCCGAAATCAAGCCGGAAGCCCGCGAAGTGCTGATTGCCCACGCCATGTTCCTGAAGGCCAACCCTGGCCAGAACGTGCGTCTGGAAGGGCATGCTGACGAGCGTGGCACCAAGGAATACAACCTGGCCCTGGGCGACCGTCGTGCCAGCGCTGTTGAGCGTTTCCTGATTGTGAATGGTGCTTCCCGTGGCCAGATTGAAACCATCAGCTACGGTGAAGAGAAGCCGGCTGTGATGGGTTCCAGCGAGAGTGCCTGGGCCCAGAACCGTCGTGTGGAACTGGTTTTCGAGTAATCGATACAACGAACGACAGGATAATCCATGAGATCCCTGATCAAGGCGACATTGGCCGGCTCCCTGGTGTTAATGCCGGGGGGAGCGGTGATCGCGCAGAGCACTGATTCTGCACCTCAGATCTATCAGACCGAATCCCGCAACCCGGCGGCAGCGAGCCAGGCCAATGCGGAGCTGTTCTACATGATTCAGCAGTTGCAGCGGGAAATCCGTGAACTGCGGGGTCAGGTTGAAGAGCAGGGCAACAAGATCGACCGGTTGACCTCCCAGGGACGCGACCGGTACGTGGACCTTGATCAGCGGATTCTGGAGCTTTCTTCCCGTCTGGAATCTTCCGGATCGGCAGCATCATCCGGGCCGGAAGGATCCCCGGAAGGCAACGGCGAGCCGATCGAGTCGAAGGAATACCGCCAGCCGGGGCAAGAGGAAAAAGCGGAATACCAGGCCATTCAGAAGCTGATCCGGGAACAGAAGGCGTACGATGAGGCCATTGGCCGGCTGTACGACTTTATCGACAAATATCCCGAGGGAGATCTGGTGGTCAATGCCTATTACTGGCTCGGTGAAGTGTACCTGGTGCAGCCGAAGCTGGAGCAGGCCAAACAGGCTTTCACCATTGTCGCTACCCGTTATCGTGACCATCGCAAGGCTCCGGATGCCGTCTACAAACTCGGCATCACCCTGGATCGTCAGGGTGAGAAGGAAGCGGCTCGCGAGCGGATGCAGACCGTCATAAGGGATTATCCGGACAGCAATGCTGCCGATTTGGCCAGGGATTATCTGGAAGGCCAGGCGTGAGGTAAAACTCTGAAAAAAAGGGTTGAACAGCGTCAAAAAATCCGTACTATATGCGCCTCGTTTGGGTCGTTAGCTCAGTTGGTAGAGCAGTTGGCTTTTAACCAATTGGTCGAAGGTTCGAATCCTTCACGACCCACCAAACACCCGGAAAGCGCCATACTGGCGGTTTCTAGGCAGGACTGATCGAGCAAGCGGTGCAAACCGTTTCAGTCCCGCCAGAGTCATGGGTCGTTAGCTCAGTTGGTAGAGCAGTTGGCTTTTAACCAATTGGTCGAAGGTTCGAATCCTTCACGACCCACCAAATACAGCAGGCACCGGTCTGCTGAGAAAAAAGAGCCTGCGGGCTCTTTTTTTTTGCTTGTCCATCCTCAAGGTAGGTAGTAAGGGTCACTGTATACAATGAGTGTGTGACAGTAGTGAGACCCTCTCATGAAAGGGGCGGGTAAATGATATACTGCCCCTGAACGCGTAACAGAGAGCGACCGATGACAAGACTTGAAGACCGTATCCTGGTTCAGGAACATCTGGCCCATCAGGCGGAGCCCAAGCCGCTGACCGAGGCCGAAAAATCAGAGCTTGAGGGCCGTATTCGTGAAGCTCTCAGGCAGCAGGATGCCGTGTTGGTTGCTCACTATTATACGGACCCGGATATCCAGCGCCTGGCTGAGGAAACCGGTGGCTGCGTAGCAGACTCTCTGGAGATGGCCCGTTTCGGTAATGAGCATCCGGCATCCACTGTGGTGGTGGCCGGGGTTCGCTTCATGGGCGAAACCGCCAAGATTCTGAACCCTGAGAAGCGGGTTCTGATGCCCACGCTGGAGGCGACATGCTCGCTGGATGTGGGCTGTCCTGCGGATGAGTTCAGCGATTTCTGCGACCAGCACCCGGATCGTACCGTGGTGGTCTATGCCAACACATCTGCTGCGGTCAAAGCCCGGGCTGACTGGGTAGTCACATCAAGCTGTGCCCAGGCCATTGTCGAGCACCTGGATCAGCGAGGTGAGAAGATCCTCTGGGCTCCGGACAAGCACCTGGGACGCTATATCGAGAAGTCCACCGGAGCGGACATGCTGCTCTGGGACGGCTCCTGTATCGTCCATGAGGAATTCAAGTTCCGGGGTCTGGAAGATCTGAAGGCACTTTATCCCGATGCCGCAGTGCTGGTGCACCCGGAGTCTCCGGAAGCGGTGGTGGATATGGCGGATGTGGTGGGTTCAACTTCCCAGCTCATTAACGCTGTCCAGACCATGCCCAATGAACAGTTCATCGTGGCCACCGACAACGGCATCTTCTACAAGATGCAGCAACTGGCCCCCAACAAGACGCTAATTGAGGCTCCCACGGCGGGCAATGGTGCGACCTGTCGAAGTTGCGCCCATTGCCCCTGGATGGCCATGAACGGGCTGGAGAACCTGCTGCAGGTGCTGGAGCAGGGGAATCAGGAAGTTCTGGTGGATGATGCTCTGCGGGAAGATGCCCTGCGGCCGCTGCGGCGCATGCTGGACTTCACCGCCGATATGAACCTCAAGGCTGCCGGTAACGCCTGATCAGCGCTGGCTTGCCGCCATTCGCGAAGTCACTTCGGCCAGTCGCTCGCTGATCACCTGATGCAGCGGCGATGAGGCCGGGGCCTTTTCCTGGGCCTGGCGAAGCTGCCGGCGGGCCGATTCCGGATCACCCATCAGCAACGCATATTCCGCTCGCGCCCGGTGTACTCCCACAATGTTTCGCGCCTGACCCTCAGCCTCGGCGAGCCTTAGCCACAGGTGCTCCCGGTCCGGATAATCCCGGAGAAGGTCTTTCAGGTAATCAGCCGCTCGCCGGCCATTGCCCGCTTCCGTTTCCACCCGGCTGAGGGTTTCCGTGATCGGGTAGTTGCCGGGATTGCGCTCCAGGGCATCGTCAAGCACGCTGCGCGCCTGCTCAAAGTGTTCTTCCGCCAGCCAGGTTTCCGCCAGGCTCACCAGCAAGGTGATCCGTGCCGGGTGGTCGTCCAGCAGTATTTCGAGTTGTTCACGGGCCTTCTCGGGCTGTTCGTCTTCCAGATAGGCCACAGCCAGTCCGTAACGCACCGCCAGGTGTTTTTCATTACCGGGGGATTCCAGATAATTCCGGAATATCTCCACCGCGTCACCCGGCGAGCGGGCATAATGAACCTGAAGCCTGGCTCTCACCAGGTGATACTCCAGTGCATCCGGAATCTCTTCCACCGGATATTGTTCGGCGCGACTGCGGGTGTCCGATACCCGGTTGCGGGTCAGGGGGTGCGTAGAAAGATACTCCGGCGGGCGACTGCCCTGTAGCCGGTTGTTCTCCATCATGATCTCGAACATCTCCGGCATGCCCCGGGGATTCAGGCCGGACTGGGCCAGAATGTCCATGCCGATACGGTCTGCCTCCCGCTCGTGGGCCCGGCTGTATTCCAGCATGTTCTGGATGGACAGTGCCTGGGTACCGGCAATGGCCGCGATGCCGATGTCAGACTGAGTGACGGCAGACAGCACAATGCCGGCGATCATCCCGGCGATGGTCAGGGGCGCAGCGTTTTCCTGTTGTTCCAGTCGACGGGCAAAGTGACGCTGGCTGAGGTGAGCCAGTTCGTGGGCGATGACCGAGGCAAATTGCTGCTCTGTTTCCGCATTCAGGAACAGGCCGCCATTCACCCCCACAATGTTGCCAGGCACGGCGAAGGCGTTGATCTGCGGGTTATCAATGGCTACCAGCGTCAGGCTGCGATCGCTCAGGGGGGCGGCCGGCACCAGCTTGTACACGATGGATGCCAGGTAGTCGGTCACTATCGGGTCGGTGATGCGCGGGGCGCTGCGACGCAGGGATATCATCACCTGTTGGCCGATATCCGATTCCTGGCGGTCTGATATCAGCCCCCCGCCAATGCCGCCGATTGAGGGCAGGCTGTCACTGCCGGAGGGTGCCGCAAACGCCGCCGGACCCGAGGCGAACAGGGTGGCGGCGACCACAGACAGCAATAAGCGCGCAAGTTTGTTCAACATCAATACCTGTATCCGTTATTACCGAATGGACAGCACTGCACCGGGAAAAGTTCTGGTACATTTAGCGGGATGCAATGTGCCGGCAGTGCCGGCATAATGCCGCCTTCTTTCCGAGTATTGTGGTCGACAATCACTATGGCTGACAAAGTTCTGGACGCAAGCGGTCTGCGATGCCCCATGCCGCTGCTCAAAACCCGTCTGGCTCTCAGCGAGCTGGAACCCGGCCAACAACTCGAGGTGCTGGCCACCGATGCCGGTTCCGCCCGGGATATACCGGCCTGGCTTGCGCAGTCCACCCATCACCTGGTCAGCGTTGAAGAGGGCGGCGATCAGTACCGGTTTGTTATACGTCGCGGTTAGCAATCCGCGTCTGTCATCAGTTCTGGAGTTCATGAATGGTCAGAATTTTACGCGGTCTCGCGGAAAAATACTTTTCAGATGACGAAGCGGTCATACTTTTTCTGCTGCTGGTGGGTGGTACCGCATTTGTACTGCTGTTCGGTGCCATGCTGGCACCCGCCATCGCCGCGCTGATAGTCGCGTTCATTCTCCAGGGGCTGGTGACCAAGCTGGTCAATATGGGGGTGCCAGAGCTTGCCGCCATTATCGGGGTATTTATTGTCTTCCTCGGTGTGCTGGTGGGCTTCCTGTTCGGTCTGTTACCGCTGATCTGGAGCCAGGTGACTTCCCTGGCGGGCGAGATGCCCCGCATCTTCCGTGAAACCCAGTCCTATCTGGAGTTGTTGCCCGAGCAGTACCCGCACCTGATCTCCATGGAGGCGGTGAATACCATCTACCGCCAGGTGACGACCGAAGCCGGGCACTTTACCCAGTGGCTGGTGTCCTTCTCCCTGTCCAGCATTCCCGATCTGGTGGCGTTGCTGATCTACATGGTGTTGCTGCCCATCCTGGTGTTTTTCTTTCTCAAGGATCGCCGTGTGCTGTTGGGCAGTATGGGCCGGTTGCTGCCCACCCAGCGGCCCCTGATGCAGACCATCTGGAACGAAGTTAACCTCCAGTGCGCCAATTACGTGCGGGGCAAGGCGGTTGAGATTCTGATTGTGGGCGGTGTCACCTATGTGGCCTTCAAGATTCTGGGGATGCCCTATGCGGCCTTGCTGGCGCTGCTGGTGGGTCTGAGCGTGGTGATTCCCTACATTGGCGCAGCCGTGGTCACCATCCCGGTGGCGATGATTGCACTGTTTGCGTTCGGTTGGGGCTCCCAGTTTATCTGGGTAATGGTCGTCTACGGCATCATCCAGGCGCTTGATGGCAATGTGCTGGTGCCGGTGCTGTTCTCGGAAGTGAACAATCTGCACCCGGTGATGATCATCGTTGCGGTGCTGTTCTTTGGCGGGCTGTGGGGTATGTGGGGCGTGTTCTTTGCCATCCCCCTGGCGACCATGCTCAAGGCAGTATTCTCGGCATGGCCGGTGCAGGGGGAAGTGGACACACACGCCCACGAATCCTGATGGTCAGAGGGCGCGCACGGCTTCCAGTACCTCGTCGGCGTGGCCTTTGACTTTCACGCCACGCCATTCCTGGCGCAGGATGCCGTCCTTGTCGATCAGGAAGGTGCTGCGTTCGATACCCAGGTGCTCCTTGCCGTAGAGCTTCTTGAGTTTGATGACATCAAAGTGCCGGCAAACGGTTTCGTCCTTGTCGGAAATCAGGTCGAACTGGAAGCCGTGTTTGGTACGGAAATTTTCGTGGGCTTTCAGGCCGTCTCTGGAAACACCGATGATGTCGGTATCCAATGCCTGAAATTCCTCGAACCGGTCACGAAAATCCTGTCCCTCGGTGGTACAGCCGGGGGTGTTGTCTTTAGGATAAAAATAGATAACAAGATTCCGGCCGCGCTGGTCGGAAAGGCGGAAGGTTCTGTCTCCGGTAGCCGGGCCTTCGAAATCTGCAACGGGTTGGTCTATCTCGGGTGCTGACATGAGATCTCCTTTAATTTCCTTGTGTCAGTAAGCCGCCAACATTACCATAACGCTTTTATACGGACGGAGTTTTTCATGATTACGGGTAGCCTTGTCGCACTGGTCACACCCATGCACCCGGACGGCAGTGTCCACTGGGAGCAACTGGACGGGCTGGTGGATTTTCATATTGAAAACGGCACTCACGGTATCGTCGCGGTTGGTACGACCGGCGAGTCCGCCACCCTGGACCCCGAAGAACACATGGAAGTCATCGGCCATATCATCAAACGGGTTGACGGCCGTATTCCGGTGATCGCCGGTACCGGTGGTAACAGCACCCGCGAGGCCATTCATCTCACGTCCGAGGCCCACAAGCTGGGCGCTGATGCGTGCCTGTTGGTGGTGCCGTACTATAACAAGCCGACCCAGGAAGGTCTGTACCAGCATTTCAAGACCATTGCCGAAGCCGTCCCCTGTGACCAGATCCTGTACAACGTACCGGGCCGCACCGCTTGCGACATGCTCAACGAAACCGTGCTGCGTCTGGCAGATATCCCCAATATTGTGGCCATCAAGGATGCCACCGGCAATATTCCCCGCGGTGCAGAGCTGATCGAAGCCCTGGACGGCCGGCTGGCGGTGTATTCCGGTGATGATGCCACAGCCGCCGGGCTGATGCTGGCCGGTGCCAAGGGGAACGTGTCGGTGACGGCCAATGTGGCTCCCAAAGCCATGAGCCAGTTGTGTGAGGCCGCCATTGCCGGCAATGAGGAAGAAACCAACCGGTTGAACGAACTCCTCACGCCGCTCAATCACAAGCTGTTCCTGGAAGCGAACCCGATTCCCGTCAAATGGGCGCTGTACCGGATGGGACTGATCGGTCCGGCTATTCGTCTGCCGCTCACACCGCTGAGCGAAAAGTTCCACGCCGAGGTTGAGGAAGCATTGCGGGCCTCCGGTGTACTCTGAGCCTGACCACTTCCGTGCATGAACCCTGGAGTAACCTGATGGTGCCTGTAATCAGGAAATCTGAAGCCGGCCAGAGGCCGGCTTCTGTATTATCACTGGCCGGCCTTGCGCTGGCCGTGTCTCTTTCCGGCTGCGGCCTGATTGAAGACCGCTCTGAACGATACGTCGATTCCCGGGAACGCCCACCCCTGACCATTCCCCCGGAACTGGAAGGTGAGAAAATCCGCCAGTCCATGCCGGTCAGGGAGCTGGACGACCCCGCTACTACCCGAATGTTCCCGTCGGATATCCCCCAGCCGCCAGATATGACCGCTGATATTCTGGACGAGAACCATGTCATTGAAGAGCTGGGCGGACGTACCTGGCTGCTGGTGAATGACGTTCCGCCGGCGCTCTGGCCATCAGTGGCTGCATGGATGAACGAGCGTGGCCTGGGCGTAGCCCATGACAGCCCGCAGCTCGGCCTGCTGCAGAGCGAACTCGCTAATTTCAGCAAGCAGGCGCGTAGCTTGCTCTCGCTGCCGGAGAATCCGGTCGGTGAGGAGCCCAGGCTGGTGGTGCAGGCCAGGGTGGCTCCCGGTGTTCGTCGCAAGACAACGGAAATCAGCGTACGTCAGATCCAGGTTGAGACGGATCCTGAAGAGCTGCTGCCCTGGAGTGGTGATCAGACCACCAACGCCGCTGATTTCGTGACCCAGAAGCAGTTGCTGGAAAACCTGTCGTCCTTCCTGCAGGCCCGTGAGGGCAACCGTTCCTATTCCCGCGCCGCTCTGGGAATGTCCACCGAGCCGCTGGTACGACTGGAAACCGAAAATGATCAACCGGTCGCGATCAGTATGGATCTGGACTACGGTCGGGCCTGGGCAGAGTTGAACCGCGCTGTTCAGGAAGCCGGATTCTCCGTGATCGACCTGGACCGCAGCGCCGGTTATATCCAGATTGATGACCGCAGCGAGGAAGAGCGCAGCGGTGGCTGGTTCTCCTGGTTCAGCGATGACGAGAAACCACGTCATACCGCCACAATCAGGCTGACGACTGTGGACGACATTCTCAAGGTCACCAGTAGCATGACAGAGGACAGCGAGGGGCCGGACCGGTCAGCGCAGGTTCTGTCAGAATTGTACGAATCTCTCTATTAAGTCTCCGGAGAAGCAGGATGGAAAAGCGCGAAGAACTCTATGCCGGCAAGGCCAAATCGGTTTACCGTACCGATGATCCCGACCGGTTTGTCATGGTATTCCGTGATGACACCTCGGCATTCGACGGAGAGAAGAAAGAACAGCTCAACCGTAAGGGCATGGTGAACAACAAGTTCAATGCCTTCGTTATGGACAAGCTGGAGCAGGCCGGGGTACCGACCCACTTCGAGGGTCTGCTGTCCGACACCGAATCACTGGTCAAGAAGCTGGACATGATTCCGGTTGAATGCGTGGTTCGCAACGTGTCCGCCGGCAGCCTTTGCCGTCGCATCGGAGTGGAAGAGGGGCAGGATCTGAATCCGCCCACCTACGAGTTGTTCCTCAAGAATGATGCGCTGCATGATCCGATGGTCAACGAATCACTGGCTGTTACCTTCGGCTGGGCAAAGGAAGACGAGCTTGCCCGGATGAAGGAACTGACCTATAAGGTGAACGTAGTCCTCAAGACTCTGTTTGAGGAAGCCGGCATGCTGCTGGTGGACTACAAGCTGGAATTCGGCCGCAGTAATGGCACAATCGTGCTGGGCGATGAGTTCAGCCCGGACGGTTGCCGCATCTGGGACATGGAAACCCGCAAGAAAATGGACAAGGACCGGTTCCGTCAGGGGCTGGGTGATGTCATCGAAACCTACGAAGAAGTAGGGCGCAGGCTCGGTATTAATTTCGACTGAAAGACAACACTATAAAAACTGGCAGGTGTGTTATGCGTAAACTGATTCTTGTCCTCGGCGGCTCAATGGCCCTGACCGCCGCTCCTCTGGCGACTGCGGATATACTGGGTGCAGGTGCCAGTGTGAGCTACTGGCATCCGGGCTTGTCCGGTGATATCAACAACTATGACGTGGAAGACGATCTGGATCTCGACACTGATGGAAGCGTTAGCCTTGAAGCGCTGGTTGAGCATCCGGTACCGGTTTTGCCCAATGTCCGTCTGGGTTACACGTTGATCGAACAGGACGGTAACGGCACGGTGACTTACAACGGTGCAAACGGTCAATCCGAGTTCGATCTGGAACAACTGGATCTGACCCTGTACTACGAGGTTCTCGATAACTGGGTCAATATTGATCTGGGTCTGACCGTTCGTGATCTCAGTGCAGAATTGCTGGTCACTGACCAGAACAATTCCGCTAACCAGGAAAAGATCGACGTGTCCGGCGCACTGCCCATGGGCTATGTGGCCGCTCGCTTCGATCTGCCGTTCACCGGTGTATCTGCCGGGGTGCAGGGTAACGTGATCAGCTTTGACGGCGACTCCATCCATGACGTAGATGCCTACGGTCAGTATGAAATCTCAGTGGTTCAGCTGCGCCTGGGCTACCGTCAGATGGCGGTGGACTATGAAGACAGCAACAACCTGCTGGATGTCACACTGGGCGGGCCTTACGCCAGCGTTGGTGTGGATTTCTGAGGCCGATGGCCTGACGGTTTGAGAAAGCGCCCTGCGGGGCGCTTTTTTTGTAGCCGGACTTTATATGCATCCGCACAAGGTACCGGTGTATAGCGGTGGCTGAATCCGGTAAAATGCCGGCCATCGGAGAATTTTGGACAACGGAGACAGACCCTTGAAAATCCTTGTAACGGGTACCGCCGGTTTTATCGGATCACACCTGGCTCACCGCCTGCTGGATCGCGGTGACGAGGTAATTGGCGTGGATAACGTCAACGATTACTACGATGTAAACCTTAAAGAGGCCCGCCTCAGCCGGCTGACCGTGAAACCGGGATTTACCGAGGTGCGGGAAGATGTGTCCAACCGGGAAGCCATGGAGGCACTGTTCCGTGAGCACAAGCCGGAGCGGGTTGTTCATCTGGCGGCCCAGGCCGGGGTGCGTTACTCCATTGAAAACCCCAACGCCTATGTGGATGCCAACCTGGTCGGTTTCATGAATATTCTGGAGGGCTGCCGCCACAATGATGTGAAGCACCTGGTCTATGCCTCCAGCAGCTCGGTGTACGGTGCCAACGAAACCATGCCGTTCTCTGTGCATGATAACGTGGACCACCCCCTGAGCCTTTACGCGGCCTCCAAGAAAGCCAACGAGCTGATGGCCCATACCTACAGTAACCTCTACAACCTGCCCACCACCGGCCTGCGGTTCTTCACCGTTTATGGTCCCTGGGGTCGCCCGGACATGGCGCTGTTCATCTTCACCAAGAAGATCATCGCCGGTGAGCCCATTGATGTGTTCAACCACGGCCACCACAAGCGGGATTTCACCTACATTGACGACATCGTCGAGGGCGTGATCCGCACCCTGGACCATGTTGCTGAACCCAATGAAGAGTGGTCGGGAGCCCAACCCGATCCCGGCACCAGCCGCGCGCCATACCGCATCTACAACATTGGCAGCAACAACCCGGTGGAATTGTCCCGTTTTATCGAAATCATCGAGGAGCGGGTTGGCAAGAAAGCTCAGAAGAACCTTCTGCCTCTCCAGCCTGGCGATGTGCCAGCCACCTACGCTAACGTCGACGACCTGATCAATGACGTGGGCTACAAGCCGGATACCCCAGTGGAAGAAGGCATTGCCAACTTTGTTGACTGGTATCGGGAGTTTTACGGCGTTTGAACCTTCCTGCGGGATAACGGCAAGGGAGAGGTGAGTGTTCTTATTTAACCCGGAAAGCTGGACACTGTTTCAGGCCAGTGCCGTATTCTGCATCTGCGCCGCAGTCATAGCGTTAGCCGGCACACGCATTACCCGGGTTGTCGACCAGTTGGCTGACCGCACTGGTATCGGAGAGGCTGCGGCGGGCGCGGTGCTGTTGGGCGCTGCGACCTCCCTCGGCGGCTCCGTGCTTTCTGTGACCGCAGCCTGGAATGGTCACGCCGAGCTGGCTGTCAGTAATGCGCTGGGCGGCATAGCGGTACAGACGTTTTTCCTTGCCGTGGCGGATATGGTTTACCGTCGCGCTAATCTGGAACATGCGGCGGCTTCTGTACCGAACATGATGCAGAACGGACTGTTGATCTGCCTGCTGTCGCTGATTCTGTTTGCTCCTTACCTGCCGGACTATACGATTTTCGGTGTTCATCCGGTTACACCGATCCTTCTGGGTGTCTATGTCTACGGCATCTTCCTGGTGCGGGATGCCAACGAGTCCCCCATGTGGCGGCCTTCCATTACCAGGGACACGCGGGAGGACCAGCCTGACGATGTAACCCGTATGCCGCCGATGTTAAGGCTTGTGGCGGAATTCCTGATACTGATGTTGGTGTTGGGTCTTGCCGGCTGGACACTGGAGCCCGCGGCAACGGTTATAGCCGCCGAGACCAACATGACCCAGACCGTTGTCGGGGTGATGCTGACGGCTATCAGCACCTCCATTCCGGAGCTTGTCACATCTATTGCAGCCGTCCGGCGTGGTGCACTGACCCTGGCTGTCGGCGGCATCATCGGCGGCAATGCCTTTGATACGCTGTTTACTGCAGCTTCCGATATCGCCTATCGGGATGGCTCAATTTACCATGCGATGCCAGAGGAATCCCGGTTCTGGGCGGTCCTCACACTGCTGATGTCCGGAGTGCTTATGATGGGGCTGATCCGGCGAGAGCGCCATGGTATAGGCCAGATCGGTACGGAAAGCGTGGTGATTACAATTCTCTATATGCTGGGCGTGGTACTGCTTCTCGGTGGAGTTAATTAGATGGCAGATTTTAAGGAAATAGGCACCGCAACTATTCCCGGCAACGGAACCCGCCTGCGACTGCTGCAACGTAATGAAGAGTTCTCTATCAGGATTGCCGGTACTACCGGCGAACTGATGAACAGCCGGCTGCACGGCTCGGAGGATGCATTGGCCACGCTTGCCTGTGAACGCATCGCCGGTAAAGCCGGGGCTCATGTACTGATTGGCGGTTTGGGTATGGGATTTACCCTGGCTGCAGCGTTGTCGTCTCTGGGAGAAGATGCCATGGCGACGGTGGCCGAGCTGGTTCCGGAAGTGGAGGAGTGGAACCGGGGGCCATTGGGCGCAGCAGCCGGTAACCCACTGAATGATCCCAGGGCTAATGTTCATATTGGCGACGTGGCCGAACTTCTCAGGGACGGCGATGGCAAATGGGATGCGATACTGCTGGATGTGGACAACGGTCCGGAAGGACTGACCCGCAAGGAAAACAACTGGATCTATTCGCCGGCCGGAATCGCTGCGGCCCAGAAATCCCTCACTCCTGACGGCGTGCTCGCCTACTGGTCGGCGGGGCAGGATCACGCGTTTACAGAACGGCTGCGACGCGCCGGGTTCTCCGTGGACGCGGTGACGGTGCGGGCTCATCGACCCGGAAAAGGGGCCCGCCACGTGATCTGGCTTGCGTGGTGAGGCACCCTGTCAGGTGAGGGGGGGCTGTTCAGTCGTCGCCTTCTTCCGCATCCCGTGCCCGTTCCTGTCGGTCCCGCTCCTCTTCCTTGGCGGCTTCAATCACTTCCATAAGCTCGTCTACATCGGCGCTTTCCGTGTCGTGCTCGAAACACCCGGTCAGCTTGCTGTCCGGGTGCAGGTCGCCTGACTCATAGAGTGCCCAGATTTCCTTGCCGTAATCGGTATTCAGAAGTTCCGGCGCGAATCGGCCGAAATAGCGGCGCATATTGTCCACGTCCCGCTCCAGCATTTGTTCAGCGCTGTTGTTGCCGGCAGCGTTGACGGCCTGGGGCAGGTCGATAATCACCGGACCGCCGGTGTCCACCAGCACATTGAACTCCGAAAGATCGCCGTGGATCAGCCCGGCACACAGCATGCGTACCACATCAGCAATCACCTTTGCGTGATACTCCCGGGCCTGCTCAGGGGTCAGGGTGACATCATCCAGCCGTGGCGCGGCCTTGCCTTCTTCATCAGTAATCATTTCCATCAGTAGCACGCCATCCACGAAGCCGAAAGGTTCCGGAACGCGCACGCCGGCATCCGCCAGCCGGTACAAGGCATCCACCTCGGCATTCAGCCAGGCATCCTCCTGCTCCTTCTGCCCGTAGCGGGTTTTCTTGTCCATGGCCCGGGCCCGGCGGCTGTTACGAACCTTGCGTCCCTCCTGGTACTGCACCGCCTGCTTGAAGCTGCGCTTCTGCGCCTCCTTGTAAACCTTGGCGCAACGTACGCTGTCGCCGCAGCGCACGACAAATACCTGGGCTTCCTTGCCGCTCATCAACTGGAACAACACTTCGTCCACCATGCCGTCATCGACAAGGGGCTGTAATCGTTTGGGTATTTTCATAAAACTCAGGGTTAGCGGGTTCGTCTGGCCGGCCATATCGCGTTGGGCGGCGTGTCTGTGCGTATACTACCTGAAACTGATGCTTGATCCCTCATATGGAGGGTTTCAGGTCGGGTAGCTGATTTGCAACACTGGTCCCGGCATCCGATTCTAAGGAAGGAGGATGCCCTTATAGCGCCGATACCGTGTATTCAGGAGAGGAACAACTGATGAAATACATTTTTCAGGTCCGCATCCGGGAAGGACACACCGCCGAGGAATACGCCGATGCGTGGGTGCGGGCGAGCGAGATTATCCAGCAGGCACCGGGAGCCCGTGGAACGGAGCTTCACCGAAAAATCGGTGATCCGAATGTGTTGATCGCCATCGCAAGCTGGGACAGCAAGGACGACCGGGATGCCATGGAGTCGCAACACAATCCGGAAGTGGCCCGCATCATTCGCAGTGCTGCACCCTTCTGTGAGATTACCCCGCTGGGTGAGTTTGAAGATCCTGAATGGGTGGTCATGCCTCCTGACAGGAAGTAATAGTTGTTATCAGAAATGCTTATTCACCTGCATCAGAAAAATTCATTCGCGGAATACCGGATCCCTTTCCATACTCAGTGAAACCCTGACATAACAACAAACAGGTGGATCCGGAATGGCTGAGAGACAAGAACTACCGGGCTGGCGCTGGGGCCCGTTTACCCTGCGGGTACCTTTCTATCACACCCGGCTCTGCTGGTCTGAGTTCCTGCAGGGGCTGTTGGTGTCGGCCGCCACCGGCCTGGCACTGATTCCGGTCATGACCGCCTATTTCGGGTTGAGTTTCGAGGAGGCCGTGGCCCTCTCTATGGTTCATGCCTTCCTGATTGCCTCCGCCGTGATCATCTTTGGCGAGCCCTACGCAGGCGGCTGGATAACGCCCGCGCTGCCGCTGATCCTGGCTTTTGTGATCGGAGGCTATGAAGACCCGTACCGATGAACATATCGACATCAACCTCAACCGCACCCACTTCTCCCTGTCGATCCGTAACGCGTTAATGGGTCTGTTTGCACCATTCTTCCCCACCCAGGGGGCCGTCTGGACCGGTGTCCACGTGATTGTGGTGCAACGCTGGAAGCAGGGACCCAAGGCCATGAACAGCCTGCATAGCGGCCTGGCTTCCTATTACCTGATGGGTTTGCCCTTCATCTACTTCCTGCTGCCGCTATTAACCGGCCTGAAGCCGCTGCTCGGCATCGCACTATCTCTCACGCTGGTGCTGACGGGCTTCGCCTGCGCCTACATCGCCATGTCCATACCGAGGGATAATGCCTCCCGTGGCACGGTGGTACTGATCGGCGCTGCACTGGCCTTCTTCGAGCCCTGGATTGGTCTGCTGATTGGCGTGGTCGCCACACTGGTCATGGTCGGCTGGGACCGGAATCCGGATCCAATACCGCATGATTGAGTGGCAGAACAAGGTGGCTGCAAATGGAGCTTTGGATAGGGATTGGTCGCAAAGAAGGGGAGAGGAAAATGGTAGGACCAGGCAGATTTGAACTGCCGACCTCTGCCATGTCAAAATTGCGCTCTTATCCACGCATCGTTCTGAAAGATAAGTAAAAATAATCTATTTCTGCCCGCCTATTTTGCACATAGTTCACGCCTTAGAAATCAATGCATTAAATACTGTATATTGGGAATCCTATCTATCAGTTAAGAAAGGGAGTTTTGCATGGTTCAGGTGATGCCAAATAGCTATTACGTCGCTCATACTGGTGAGCTTCGGTTTGCGGAGGTAGATGCCGCAAGTTTCGAGCTGGCAGTGGTGGGAGCCTTCCGGGAATGGGGGTGGTCAGTGCCCGATGAGAAGGAAATCAAACTGGTATTCGACAACGATATGCCGGTAATCGTTGTTGCCGCGAATGATGCTAATTCAGGGAAGTTGGCCGGTGTTTCCGGGACAGTGGACAAGATCCACGCTTTGACTGAGTTGAATGGTGTAAGGCGCTTTCAGGTGCCGTCCTGAGCTATTTGATTTTCAGCCCAGCCTCAACCCGAACCCACTGCCGTTCATGCCCCTGCTGATAGTGCTGAGTCATCTTCTGATCAGCGTGAGCCATGAGCGGCTGGATGTAGGTTTCGTTGTCGAACCCTTGCTTCTTGTAAAGCCATGACCCCAGCGCCCGGATTTCGTGGAAAGTGGGGCGTTGCTCACGGGGTATCTTCTTCATGCTCTCGCACTTATCCCGCACCTTCCGGAATTCCGCGGTGAAGTGGTTGGGGGTCAGTTTGGTCCAGTGGTCCCGGCCTTCGGCTTCCACTTTGCGGGCTGGCCGGCGGTGGATGATGTAGGGGCTGGCGATGCCTGATTGCCTGGCCCGGGTGATGATGTCTTCCAGCTGGGGGCAGTGAATCATCAGGTGTGAGTGTTCGTGCTTGCTGGTTTTCTGGCGGATGACTTTCAGAATCTGGTCCTGGTAGTCCGCATACCTCATGTTGATGACTTCCGCGCGGCCCTGCAGGGTGATCAGGGCAATCTCCATGGCCAGTTGCATCCAGGGTTCCGCCTGTTCGTGGATCTCCCAGAACTGTTCCAGGGTCATCCGGCGCCGGGCTTTCTCATACTCTGATTTGGCGTAGGTGATCTCTGCCGGGTTGCCGGCTTCGGCTGGATAGAGGCCCTTCATAATGGCGAACCGGAACAGATCGATCAGCGTGGCGCGGTGTTTGATGTAGGAGTCCCGCTCGAACTTGTCATCCAGGTATTCGGCCAGAAACTGCACGTCCACTTCGTCCAGCAGCTTGTTGCCGATTTCACGTTCAAAGCGCTGCAGGCGGTATTCCACGGTGCTGGCTGTGCTTTTGGCCAGCCGTTTGGTGGGCAGCAATTCTTCTCGGTACCGGGTGATCAGGTGGTTGATGTTCTGGCCGGCGGTTCCGAGTACGGTGCCTACCAGGTCGGACTCTTTAATCAGTAGGCTGTTGAGCTGGCGAGCGGCGGCCACGGCTTCCTGCCGGTTGGTACCCATGGCGTGGTACTTTCCGGTTTGCGGATGCCGGTACTGGTAGTAGGTGACACCGTTGCGGGTGCTGCCGTAAAGGTTTGTTACCAGGTCTTTGTTCTTTCTGAGCCGCTTTCTGGGTGCCATCAGCCTGCCTGCAATACTCTGTCAACCAGCGGGTTGCCGGTGGTTTGTTGCTCTTTTCCCGGATCCACGAACCAGAGTCCGCCGATTTTCCGGGCACCTGGAATATGACCCTCATTGGCCCATTTGTACACAACACGCATGGACGGGCCGGGTTCTTCGAAGGTTTTGTCTCTCCATTTTTCCAGTGATATGAGTTTAGCCATAGTGGTCACCTTGCTACTTTCGGGTTCTTCAGGCCTTTCAGGCACATGAACTCTGCACCCATATCGAAGGGGCAGCGGCACTCTGGATAGGTGCAAAACTCTGTCTTTTTGGCTTCCAACCCAGAGAGAAAATCATCGAACTCTTTTACCGTGGCGTGGAGCTGTTTATCATCCGGTACCGGATGTGGTTTCCGGTTTTGCTCTGGGGTCCAGTTGCTTTCCTGAACTTCCAACCATGGTGTGTACTGGTCTTTTGTGGCAACGAGCCCGCACTTTTCGCACTGGAAGAAGGCGGTGTGCCAGGGCTTTCCACGGCCTATCGAGCCTTTCCATTCAAATACGTGCTGGTGCTGGCTGGTGTAGCTGCACGGTTTGCGGCCGGTTATGGCTGCTTTAGCTTTGCGCCATAGGGTTCGAAGTGTGTGGCTCATAGCGATATCTCCAGTTGCCTTTCGTGACGGCGGGCTGCGGCATTCTGTCGGCGCATTTTCGCGTCATGGCGGTTGTGACAGCGTTGGCACAGTGCTGCGAGATTAAGAAGGCTTGCAGCTTCTGGCCGATGATCGAATATATGGGCGGCTGTCAGTACCACTTTGCTGCCTGTGATGGGGTGGGGCTTGCCGTTCTTGGCTCCGCACCATTCACAGCGGTTCTTGGCCCGATAGAACCGAACGAACCGGGAGCGCAGTGCCCAGTCCGCCGGGTAGCGGGCCTTCATTTCAGGGCGTATGGGCATTCTGGGAACACTCGCTCGAGTTCGTCGGCTTGTTGTCGGAGGCGCTGGGCTTCCTCCAAAAAATCTCCCCCAGAGACAACGCTTCCTTCCTCATCACAGCGATCTTTAACAGCGTCAATGGCATCTGCCTGTTTGCGTAGGATCAACGCATCAAAGGATTTCGCTGCCGTGTCGTCGTACTTTCCGGTAACACGGTTCAGTTCATCCCAAAACCCAGCGCTGAGGTTCACTACTTGCACACCACTTCCGTCAAAATCGGGCTCAGCCCTCAGAAGCAGATCCCACTGCACGGCTTGACAGACAGTAAGTAGCTCACGCATTCGTTTCTGAAATGCCTCGGATTGCTCCTGCGCCTGCTGAAGTTTTTGGCGAAGCTCGCTGTTAACACACTCCAGCTGTTCGATTCGCTCTCTCGGCAGCATTATCTCGCTCCAATGCGGATCACTCATCGCCTTTGCCCTCTTGATTCCTGTCATCAAACACTGCGGCCCGTTCAGCGCCTGTCACTTCAACGACATCATCCGGGATCGGACAGCCTGGGTCGGCCACCATGTACCAGGTGCCGTTTCTCTTGACATAGCCAGGTATCAGATAGCGACCGTCCAAAGGGTGAATGTCGAGCCCGAGTGCCTGCAGGTAATCAACGTTGTTGGGTTTGGCCGGCAGCGCTTTGAATTCTTTGGCGGCTTCTGAAAGCGGGCCTTTTAGTGAAGGCCTGTATGCAATCCTGTTTTCTTTGCACTGCACCCATCCTTCCGGCGGCTTCTTATCGCCATCGAAGGTGATCCCTGACAGAGTGGTACCGGCAAGAAGCCGGTCACCGCCGTGATTCTTGCAGAACCGTTCCCACTCTTCCTGAACCCGTGCACGGGTTTCGCAGTCCCTGGCGATGGCTGCGTGCGTCTGGGATTCGTTAGGCACTCGAAACGTGGGTTGCTGGACTATGCGCATCACTCTGAACCCTCCGCATCGCTCAAGGTTTGTGGTTGAATCTGATCCCAGAGCTTCGCTGCTTCCAGAAAAGTCGCTTTAGCAGCCTTTCTGCAGGCCGTAGCATCGGGGCAGAAAACAGGTCCCGCCAGGCTCATGGAAATGATCTCTGCCTCGTGGTAAGTCGGCCCGCCAGTGTCCATCCAGTTGGCAAGTTCTCGGAGAGCTGCGGATACGCTCCACTCTTTCCTTGATCCTTGTAAATCGAAAGCAAGGCCGTGAAGCAAAGCTGCTGCTGTGTTGTTTTCGGGTATTTTCAGGGCCGAGTAGTAGCCGATATCGGGGGCTTCAACGTGGACAGAAAGGTCTCCATCGATATAGATATCCCATCCTTCCGGAATCAAATAGCCTGCAGGCTCAGCCTTGGGCTGAAACTCAATCCCCTCTGATCCATCAAAGTATCCTGCTGCGTAGGCAGCGTTGAGTCCTGGCACTTGCTCTTTACTCTCTGATGCCTCGCGTTCCTTCGATTCGATTAGGGTGTGCCTTTCCCACCGGGCGGCCTGCTCCCTGATCTCCGCAATATGCTGCACCAGCTCGGTCTGCATCATCTTGCCGTCAGGATCGCCGGCGGCGGCTCGGATGTCGGCCAGTAGTTCGAGGGCGGCGTTCAGGCTGCCGGGGCTGGCTGCTTCGGCCATGATGGATTGCATCCCCCGGTATTCGTCTTCCTCAAGGAAGATGATGGCGCGGCCATCCTGGCCCTTGGCGAGCTGGGCGAATTCGTGGTTCAGCACGAAGTCCCGGAATTCTTCTGGCTGGCTCATTGGTGTTGTTCTCCGTCGTTGGTATGGCGCTGCAGTGCGGCCCGGCACCAGCCTCCGCAGGGGGCGTTTTGTTCTGGGTCTTCGTGGCAGACGAACAGGGCCGGGGTGCGCACGGCGGCGGTGAAGTCGCGGCGGGTGTGCAGGCTGGTGGATGCCTCGCTGCCTTTGCGGGCTGCGCAGCCGGTGCAGGTGGCCGGGTTGGTGGACGCGATGGTGCGGATTTCTTCCACGGATATCGGGGCCATTGGCCTGGGCTGGTAGCTCAGGCAGGTGATGCCAGCCCCGGGGTCTGTTACCCAGCCGCCGTGGGGCCATGGGCCGCCGTCTTTTGTTTCGATCATGCCCTCTACGATGCTGCAGCCCGGGAAGCGTCCGCAGTGCATGCAGAGCATGGTGACGGATTCTTCCCAGTCTTCCGGGGCGGGGCGGTAGGGCTGGCGTTCGGGGGTCATGGTTTGATCCTCCGGAACTCGATTACCCATACCCAGGGGTTGGCGTTCCAGGAGTCGGGGCCGTTGATGCGATTCCACAGGATGGCGAACGTGGTCCGTTCATCGGCCACGAAGTCGCCGGCAACACCGCGAACCTCCGGCGGCAGGTCTGGCTTTTCGCAACCTTCAGCCCGTGCATCCTCTGCGCTGATATCCTGCAACCGCTCCACTCGAACGCCGGTGATCTCCAGCGTGATCCGGCTGGCCCAGCGGGGCATGTGGATGGAAGGGCAAACAGGCTTTGAGTACCACCACTCGGCATGGCCACCGGACTTATCCATTACATGCGCATAGTCAGCGTCATATATGGCAAGCGACACACTGCCTGGCACATCCTCCTTTGTTGTCTCCCGCACCCACAGCCGGTCACCGGGCTGGCCGTACCTGCAAGCCACAATGTCGCTCTGAAACACTCCGCTACCAGGGTGAACTTCCTTTCGGATGAACGCTCCAAAGCGGCCACGCTTAGGGTGCGGGCTGGTAATCTTGCCGAGAATGAACGACTCACCATTAACAGAATCCGGACTCCAGCCCGCCGGAATATCGAGCACCCGGCGCGTCTGAGTCTTTCGGCCCTCAAGAATGGCGCGGATCATGTCGTCTTTGAAAAGGATCGGGCGCTGTTTCATGCCAATGCCTCCATATTCCGTTCATGCGCAAAGTTCGCCTCCACCAGTGCCCGCGGCCATACGGGCGGGACGCTGTTGCCGCACATCCTTACCTGTGCATAGCCGGGGATCGGCTTGCCGTTGAACTCCGGGGCTATCACGTAGTCATCCGGAAATCCTTGGGCCTTGAACAGTTCGTGGGGCTTGAGCATCCGCATGCCGATATCGGTGATGACGTAGGTGGCCCCGTCGATCTGGACGGTGATCAGCTGCAGGCGGTCTTTTGTGGTGGCGGTGGGTGCCGGTTGGCGCAGGTCGCGGCCTGTTTCTCCGGATCCGCTGCCGTAGTAGGGAGCCATAAAGGCGGCCACCAGGCCGGCATGGGTAGCGCCGGCGCAGACGGTAGATAGCGGATCCTCCGGAGACCTGGCGCTGCGCTGGGTGCCTTTCATGTTGATCATGTGTGCGGCAACCAGTGCGTGATGGTCGATGGTGGTGACTGTGCTGGCCGGATCCGTTGCCGGTATGCCGACCACACCGCCGTAATACTTGGCCAGGAATGCGGTTACCAGGGCGTGCCTGTTCTCTGTGGTGATGGTGGTCAGGGGTTCGCCGGCGCTCCAGTTGCAGCCGCTGCGGGCGCTGCCATGGTCGATGGCGATTACGCTGGGTGTCACCAGTGCAAACCCGTGTGATGCTGTGACCGTTTGCAGAGGCTCCCGGAGGCCTTGCCCCCGGAACTGGTCATACCATGGGGCGGTATGGTTGGTTTTTACTATGAACGGTTCCTGGGCATCGATCACAAACCGCTTCAGCCCTTGGGCGATCCGGCGCATTGTGTTCTCTGCCAGCGGTTTCTTCCTGGTGAAGATGGACGGGCAGGGGATGGACCAGTCGATGCACTCTGCTGCGGAACGGTATGGCTTCAGCCGACCCCGCCTGACGGGCAGCGAATTTGCCGGGCCATGGGTTGGCTTTGGCCAGACGATCTTGCGGCCGTCGCGGCGGGCGATCAGGAAAAAGCGCTTCCGGATGGTGGGTGCGCCGTAGTCACACGCCCTCAACTGCCGGTGTTCTACCTGGTAACCCAGTCGCTCCAGTTGCTGTTTGAACTTCTGGAATTCCTGGCCCTTGCGGTCGGGGCAGGGCACCAGCATGGGCTTGCCGTCCGGGAATCTCAGCACCTCACCGGTGGCCGATTTCTTGGGTGTGAGCGGGCCCCACTCTTCAAATTCTTCCACGTTCTCCAGCATGATGACGCGCGGGCGCACCCTGCGGGCCCAGCGGATGACTACCCAGGCCAGGCCGCGGCGTTTCTGTGAGACCGGCTTGCCGCCTTTGGCTTTGCTGTGATGGGTGCAATCCGGGCTGGCCCAGAGCAGGCCGACCGGCTGGTTGCCTGTGACCTTCACCGGGTTCACCTTGAACACGCTTTCGCAGAAGTGTGCGGTGGCCGGGTGGTTAGCTTCGTGCATGGCCACGGCCATTTCGTCGTGGTTGACTGCGATATCCACGGGGCGACCGATGCCTTGCTCGATGCCGCATGATGCACCGCCGCCGCCGGCGAACAGGTCCACCACCAGTTCATGGCCTAGGTCCAGAGCTGACTGTTTCACGCGCAAACCCTCCCGTGCCGGTAGTCATGCCCCTCCACGTCTTCCAGCGTTACCGGCTTGTCCTGGGCCAGAAGCAGGTCCAGGTAGGCGATGTACTGGTCTGCCCGCTCCAGTTGTGTCAGTAGGCTGGCTGTCTGTTCGTCCTGGCTGTGGAATTCATAGACATAAAGCCGGGCGTTTATTTCGGCCAGCTTGGGGTTGTCGGCCACTCCGTCATAAACAGACCTTACTGGGTGCACGTAGGCGTTCATGGTATTGGTGTGGCCGCAATACCAGGCGAAAGCGTGGGCCAGTTCCCGGCTGGATGCCTCCATGGATAGCTGACAGATCTTGCTGCAGCGTTCTATCAGTTGCTGCTGTAACTGTTGGTTGGTCAGTGTTGCCATGGTGATTCTCCCTTACGCCACTTCCGGCTGGTAAGCCGCCATGGCCTGGATGACTTTCAGGGTGGTGCGGCAATCGGTCAGGGCGCTGTGGGCGCGGCCTTCGATGGTGATGCCCTGCTGTGCGGCGGCGTTTTCGAGTGACTGCCACTTCCAGCCTTTGCGCTTGGGGTCGTGCATACCGTAGAAGCGGGCATAGGCTTTCATGGCGCAAGCGGTGGAGAGGGTGGGCAGCACAATGCCGTGGGCGGCTGCGGACTGGTTCATCAGCCGCATGTCGAATGCTGAGTTGTACATGACCACCGGGGTTTCAGCGCACACCCGGGCGATGTGGAAGCTCAGATCGCGGAAGCTGGGAGCGTTCTCGACGGCGCTCTCGCTGATGCCGTGGACGGCGTAGGCTTCCGGGCTGATCTCTGCCTTGCGGGGCTTCACGAAGCTGTCCAGCAGGGTTTTGCCCTGGCAGTCGATGATGGCGATTTCCACAATCTCGGCTGTGTCGTCCAGGCCGGTGGTTTCGGTGTCGATGATCACGGCGTTTTCGTTGATCCAGAAACGGGCGATATCGGCGGATAGTTTCTTCTGGTCCATCTGTCTGTCCTTCTGTTGTGTGGCGCACTTGGCAGGGCTCTGTGGCAAAGCCCTGGCAGGTGCGCCCCTTGGGGCGCGTTGGGTTCAGGTTCGGAGTGAGAAGTCACCCACAAAGGTGCGGACTTCGGTGTCTTCAAAGCCGGTGCGCAGCTGGTCTTCCAGTTCCTTGGCCATTTCTTCCTCGGCGGTTTCCAGGCGCACGATGCGGGCGCTGATGCGGGGTTTTTCCCCGGTGATCAGGCTCAGGCGCACGGTGAAGGTGCGTTCTTTCAGGCCCTGGTACGGTTCGCAGGTGAACTTCAGGAAGGCGGGCAGGGTGTCTTTGTGCTTGGCTTCCACTTCCGCCATGGCGCTGCGGCGGTTGCTGAAGGTTTGTTCTTCGCTGGTGGTTTCCGCTGTGGTGCCGATGGTGATGCGGCGGATGGCGGCAACGGCGTTGCTCAGGGGCAGGATTGCGCCGTCTTCTGCCAGGGCTTCCAGGTGGTCGCGCCAGTCTTCCATCCATTCGGCCAGTTCGCGTTGCTCGAACCGGGTGCCATCTGCGTTCAGCAGGGCTTTGAAGGATTCGGTTTTGGAAAGCTGCAGGACGGCGCGGTGGTCGCCATGGCCGGGTTCTTCATAGTCACCCAGGTTGAAGAACGCGGTGGCGCTCATGCGGTCCGGGCTGACGAAGCAGGGGAAGTGGTCCACCATGGTGCCCTGGTATTCGGGCACGGTGGTGTTGACGAATTCCACAAACTCGGCAATCAGCTTGGTGGACATGGTGCCCCGGTACCGGCGGCGGTGCTGCAGGTATTGTTCCAGATCGGCGACCTGTACCCCTTCGGGGAGGGCTACGGCGGTGCCGTCGGTTTGCTCCTGGATGAATTCCTGAATCACCTTGGCCTGCACGGTTTTGGTGTATTCGTGCAGGGCACCCTGGTCTGATGTCAGTTCGGATTGCATTGGTTATTCCTTCTCTCGATGTGGGTTGGTTTCTGGCTCACCACTGCGGGTAAAGAGCTGGTTCTGGTTTTCCGGGAACACGCTCATGCGGCCGCCGGCGTTAACGTGCATCACGCTTTCGGTGGTGTTCACCTGGCTGTAGCTGCCGTTGGATTCGGGCACCTTGTAGTTGAGCTCATGCTTTACACCTACGCGGTAGCTGTTGCCGATGCGGGCCATCTTGAGCTTGATGTTCAACTCGCCTTTCTCGTTGAAGTCGATCACGCCGGCGGCTACGTCGCTGAGTGCGCGGGCTACCTTCTCGGCAAACACGCCGCCGTCCAGGTCATTGATGAATTGAGGCAGGTCGGTGCCTCTGTTTTGTTCGCTCACTGGTCTATCTCCGGTTGGTTTTCCAAAATCCCGCCAATCCGCTTTACCTCCCGGCCCACCACACGGCAGAGGCCAGTGCGGCGGGGGTAGTAGCGCTGAGCGGACAGCAGTTCGTGGCACAGGTGCAGTGCCTCTACGGGGTCAGCCGCGGTTACGGCGTTCAGCTCCAGCTTCAGTTCCAGGTCTGAGAGCTGCATCAGGGGGCCTAGTTGCCGGGTTTTTGCGGTGCAGGCGCGTGCCATTAGTGGGGCTCCTGTGTTTGGGTGATGGCTTTGCGGCGCATGTCCTGAATCATCAGGCACAGTTCCTGGTGGCTGATGCCTGCCCCGGTGGCACCGGCTGCGCGGCGGATGTCCTGCAGCCAGGCCAGCGTTTGTGCGTATTCCCGCCCCTGCTGGCCCAGCAGCCGGATGTTCTGTTCCAGCTCCCGCACGGCCCGGTCGTAATGGGCGGTCAGTTCGGCCAGGGCGGTTTCCGCCTGCTGCAGTCGGGTGGCTTCGGTGATCACTGCACGTCCTCCTGGTCGCCCCAGGCGGCGATCACCGGGGCAATCTGGCTGTAGGTGACGATGGTCCGGAAATTCACCTGGCAGGCGATGATGAAATTGCACAGGTGCCGGCAGGCGTAGTTCAGCTCACGGCTGAAAAAGCCCAGGTCACTCAGGTCCAGGGGGTACCGGCTGGGGCTCCATAGCGAGAGCAGGAAAAGGCCGGCCCGTTGGCTGTCGCTGCCTTCGCCCATGGCCTGGGTGAACAGGGTGTTGAGTGCCCGCTGCACGTCGCGGGTGCGGGTGCTCAGGTGCAGCCATTGCAGGCGGTTGTCCTGGTCCGGCTGGGTGGTAGGTCCGTTCCCTGCGCAGGACAATTCGGTAAGCCCCTCTGCGGAGAGGGATGACGAGCCGGGTTGTGCAGATTTTGTTGTTGGGGTGTTCCAGGTCATCGTTATGCGTCCTTTCGATGGTTGCGTTTGCGATCAGCCATACGCACAACAGGCTGGCCGCCAGTAACAGAGCGGTGGCTACCATTGGGGATGTCCTTTGCTGCTGGTTTTTGATTAGGCTCAGGCCGGTACTGCACCCGCTTGCCCATGGCGTTGGCGATGGTGGCCAGCTGTGCCAGCGGCATGTCGTCCGGGATGATGAGAGTTGCCATGGTGTTCGCTCCTATACCTTGCGCAGGGTTTCGCGGATGCGGCGGATCAGTACGCGGACGGCTTCGGGATCCTTGGCCACGTCTTTCAGCAGCTTCTGTGCGCGGCTGACGGCATCGGACTGAAGGCCGTTCGGAAACAGGGCCTTGTGGTCTTCCATGGCCTGCTTCTGTTGGGCGGGCTTGCCGCTGAGCTGGTTGGTCCAGAGGGTGTGCCAGCTGTTGAGCAGCTCCCGGGCGTTGGGTTTGCTTTCCGCGTTCATGCCTTATCCTTCATGCGCTTTGGTAAATGGGATGCTGTCCAGTAGTAGCGGGTTGTCACGGCCTGATCGTCCCGACATACAACTTCTTCCATAGACATGTGGTTCAGGCGCACCAGCAGCCCCAGTGCATCGATGCATTCCTGTCGGGTTTTGAGCCCTTCCCAGCCCCTTCTTTGCAGATGGGAAGATGTGAGCGGGTCGGGAAGCACGTCCTTCTTGTCGATCACCAGCCGGGCAGCGGCCAGAACATCGTCTAGAATTTCGTTTCGGAGGGTGTCAGCGGGAACAATCTGACCGCCCTCGGAATCCCTGTTCGATTTATCAGAGAGGTCAGAAGATGACTCACGAAGACGAGAAAGCAGCCCTTCTTCAATCGCTGTCTGAAGTGTCAGATCGGCTTGAAGAAGCGCTTCAGGCATCGATTTCTGCACGATTTCCTGAAGCTCATCCAAAGCTTCGGCTGACCGGTGTCCGCCTTTCAGCGCAAATCGAGGAATTACGGATTCGTGCTCAGAACCTTCATGTTGAAGTTGAGCAGAAACTGAGACCGTGAGGCCGTATCTCTCACTGGACATTGAAACCTTCATGCTTCCGTTCCTGTTTTTGGTTGTTGGTCTGCGTTGGTGATGGGTACCCCGAATTCCCCGGCCAGCCACTGGATGCCCTTGGTGGTGGCATAGGGGGTGGCGTACAGCTGATCGCCCATGGTGGGGTGGGTGTACTTCTTGAGTTCGCTGCCCAGCAGGCCCTGGGTGACGTACCTGCGGTAGGGCAGGTTGCGGTTGTCCAGGATCTTCTTGGCGCGGAGTTCTTCGTAGAACTTCTGCGGGCCCTGGTTGAGCATGCGGGCTACGTCTTTGAGTGGGGTTCCGTGGTTGCTCATATCGCCCCCTGTTGCAGCAGTTGGTCGTAGTGCTCGTCTGCCTTGCTGGCTAGTTGCATCAGCTTGGCGACGGTGAGTTCCTCCGCCGGAAGCCCCGTTTTATGGATCAGCCGGGCAAGTTCTTTTTGCCATTCCAGGCTTGACTCGCAGATGGCCTGCTCCAGATCCCATACGGGGCGTAGGATTCCGCTCAGTTGCTTGTTGTCCATGTCCATCAGGCTGCACTCCCGTGGTTGGCCGGCAGTACGTGCTCCCAGCGCACGCGGTAGGTGCTCTGGCTGCGGCTGCTGGCTGTGCGGGTGAAAGACTGCCCATCGCCGGTACCGGCGGTAAGGCCGCTGAAAACGATCAGGGCGGCGGCAAGTGTTTTGCCGGGGTTGTCGCAAACTGCCTTGCCGGCTTTGGCTGCAATCAGGTAGCCGCGGGAGAATGCCCGGGCAATGGCCAGGCAGCGGCTGTTGCAGTCGAATTTGTGGAGGATGGAGGACACCAGCTTTTTGGCGCCGGGTTCACCGTGGCCGCGCAGCAGGCCGATGACAGCGTTTTCTTTGCCTTCGGCAATCCAGGCGAGCGTTTCCAGCTCAGCCGGGGTGAGGTTGTTGCCGATGTTGCGGGCTGTGAATTCGGTTGCGGTGAAGGTATCCATTGAGTCCACCTTAATCTAATTGAGATTAAGGCAAACTTAACCCCGCTTCAGCCGCGAGTCAAGGAGATTTAGAAAAACTTAATTTATTAGGGTTTGGGATTGGGTAGGGTTTTAACTATGGAAAGGAACTGATTGGCGGCCTTGTCGAAATGCTTGTATGTCTTCGTTCCCTTATTACTGCTAACGCTCCATGGCCTTTCCCGATGGAAGTACTCTTTTTTGAATTCTCCATCAACGCCGTATACGAGGTGGTAATCTACCTCTGTGTATTCAATGGAAAGGGACGGTGTCTTCAGGCGTTTGCCGTTCTTGAAGTGTCTGAATATGGAAAGGGAGTTAGGCTCGTGCTCACTGCTCCATCCAGCTTCGTGTAATTTCTCCAGTTCCTGGGCGATAAAGTCTTCAAGCGTTTCGTATTGCACCAACCGCTCGGGCGGCACATAAGATCCAGCGTCCTGATGGTCCATCAGTTCAACTTTGTCCACTTTGAAAAGTTTGGCCTTTCCTGTGGTAAAGCACCTGGCCCGGAGTTTGTCGCCGTTCACCTGGATGGGGGCAATCTGGCGGACACTGCCGGGTTGCGATCCGCCATTGTACTTGATCGAGAGAACCTCTCCGTCTTCAATGGCTTGTTTAAGTCGGTTTGCGACATCCATGTGCATGCTCCGTTCTATCGGTTGTTGAGTGTTCTGATGAAATTGGTCAGATGGGATATCGATTGATCAGAGAGTGTTTTATTTGCATGGGCCCGGCGGATCGCTTCCACCAGTTGCTCGACTTCGTTGGATTCCACATCGCCATCCCGAACGTAGTAGACCTTTGTCTTTTCTTCACCCATGTATTCCCGGCGGTTCTCAGCCGGCGATACAAATCGTTCAGGTCCGTCACCGGTTTTTAGCCAGACATAGCGGTAACCGGTCACTTCGCTCAGGTTGAATAGGTTGGGTCCAGTGATCTGGCCGGTTTTCTTCCAGCGGGCGACGGCCTGTTCGGAAACATCACAGTATTCCGCTATGCGAACCTGCTTTGCGTCGCCGTGTTTGATGGCCTGGTTAAGGCGATTAAGAAAAGCTTCATGTTTATCCATGGTGCAAACTTAAATTCTTACCTTGTCAATGCACAGCAACGGGGTTAAGCTCGACTTAATTAAATTAAGTTCGTGAGACCTGAGCGATGCACTTAGACCAAATTTTCGAGAAGCTGACTTCACATCCCGAGATCAAGACTAAGCGGGGAATCGCCCGGATCTGTGGCATTACTCCCCCGGCTGTGAACTGTTGGAAGCGAATTCCATCCGAACACTGTATTGAGCTGGAACGTGCCTCTGAGGGTGCTGTTACCCGCCATGACATGCGCCCTGATGTGTTCGGTCCTGCCCCTGATGATGGGGCAGAGCAGTCTGTTGCATAAGTAACCACCTCCCTACTGGATTGAGGGCTCTTTCCATGACACCGTTTTTTGATTGCGGGGGGCGCTATGGACGTTGATTCAGTGCTTTCCCAGATGCGAGAGATCGGCCTACTGGTCGACCACCTCGACACATCCGGCAAGATTGTCCGGGTGCCTGTTACCTTTCCCCGGCCCGACAAGGGCAAGAAGAAATCCGGCTGGTATGTGGTCCATGAATTCCGTCTGAGTAAAGGCGGGTATGGGCTGGCTGGTTCCTTTGGCAACTACAAGGCTGACGAGCGGCGCAAGGTTGGTATGCCTGCGGGATCGCTCACAGAGGAAGACCGCCGGGAGTATGAGCGCAAGCGCAAGGAAGCCCAGGAGAAGGCCCGCAAGGAAGCAGAGGCAGCGGCGCGCCAGTGCCGGGAGAGGGCGCAGCGAATCTGGCCGAACCTGCCGGACAGTGGCCCCAGTGAGTACCTGGACAAGAAGGGTGTTGGTGCATTCGGCCTACGGTTCAGCCGGGGCAGTGTGGTTGTGCCGGTGTATAAGCCGGTGGCTGTGGATGGCCCGGCGCTGTTCGGGCTGGATCTGGTGAGCCTGCAGTTTGTGCGGGCGGATGGTGAAAAGACGTTTCTCACCGGCACCCCGAAGGAAGGGTCTTTCCACTGGCTGACGGCGGTACCGGAACAGGAGTGCCCGGTGGTGGTTGTGGAAGGCTACGCCACCGGTGCCAGTGTGCACATGGCCACGGGCCTGCCGGTGGCGGTGGCGTTTGACTCCGGCAACCTTGAGCCGGTTGCCCGGGTGCTGCGGTCATTCATGCCGGAGGCGCTGATTTGTGTGGCCGGTGATGATGATGCGGAGACAGCAGAGCGTATTGGTACCAACCCGGGCCGGGTAAAAGCCCAGGCGGCGGCGAAGGCCGTTGGCGGTGTGTGGGTGCTTCCGACGTTTCCGGAGGTGGCCGATGGCGTTGACTGATTTTAACGATTTGCATAAGGCGCATGGCATAGACGCGGTGCGAAAGCAGGTGATGGCAGCGATAGAGGCCGGGCCTGCGAGTAACGACGACGAACAGGAGGAATCTCCCCCGGCCCCCTCTGATTCTGGGGGTGCGGGGGAAGTCCCGACTCTGGAAGGGGCCCTCAAGCGCTATGCGCTGATCCATGGGGAAACCAAGATCTGGGACGGGCACCAGCGCCAGGTGCACAAGCAGGCCGGCATGAAGGCCACCCTGGGCAACAAACTGTTCAATGAGTGGCTGAACCACGAAGACCGGCGTACGGTCACCTGGCTGGAAGTGAACGGCTGGAAGAAACAGCCGGAGAAGGGCGATCCGCTGGTGGGTATGCTGCAGCGGTTTGTGTACATCTACCCGACCAAGAACGTGTGGGATCGTGAGTACCAGGATATCGTGACGCTGGAAGCGCTGAAGGCGCTGAAGCCCAATGAGTTCAGCCGCTGGATGGAACACCCGAACCGGGAGTGGCGGCATCAGGACGACATTGTGTTTGACCCTACCCAGAAGGCGGACCCCAGCCAGAAGATCAACACCTTTACCGGCATTCCCCTGGTGCCGGACCCGGACGCGACGGCTACCGGGTACGGCAAGTGCGAGGGCATCATCAGCCTGCTGCGGCATTTGTGCAATGAAGACGAGGAAGTCTATGACTGGGTGGTGCGGTGGCTGGCTTACCCGCTGCAGCATGTGGGGGCCAAGCTGGACACGGCGCTGCTGTTCCACTCGGATATTCAGGGCAGTGGTAAAAGCCTGTTCTTCGGGCGGGTGATGACGGCCATTTATGGTGAGTACGCCAGTGTGCTGGGGCAGCACCAGTTGGAGTCACAATACACGGACTGGCGAAGCCGGCTGCTGTATGCGGTGTTTGAGGAAGTGCTGTCCCGCACTGAGAAGCACAACCAGATGGGCACCATCAAGCACATGATTACCGGCCCTACCCAGCGGATCGAGCGGAAGTTCGTTTCCGGCTGGGAGGAAGCCAACCACATGAACGGGGTGTTTCTGAGTAACGAGATACAGCCGTTCCCCCTGGAGCCTTCTGACCGGCGGTTCCTGGTGGTGTGGCCGAAGCATACCCTTTACGAGAACCTGCAGATGCGGGTGTCCATGGAGCTGGACAACGGCGGGCCGGAGGCCTTCTACCAGTACCTGCTGGATTACCCCCTTGGCAATTTCAATCCCCACAGCAAGCCATTGCAGACCCGGGCCCGGGATCGGGTGGTGGAGTTCTCGTTGCCTAACTTTGAGGTGTTTTACCGGGAGTGGATGCACAACGAAACGGACGTGCCTTTCTCGCCCTGCCTGACCCGCGATCTATACCATTCCTACCAGGCATGGTGTCGGCAGACCGGCAACCGGGCGCTGACGGAAACCAAGCTCATCACTATCTACGCCAGCCGCTTGTACAAGGTGCGCAAGCATTACAGGATTGAAGGCCATTGCCAGAAACTGGGTACCTTCTTTATTCCGGAGGGCTGTGCTGCTCCCAGTGGCGAAAATGAAATGGATTGGCTTGGCCGTTGCGTGGCGGAATTCCGTATGCGGGCGGGCCCCAGAGCGGAGGATAACTGATTATGGCCGGAACAGATGTGGTGATTAAGTACGGTGGTCGGCGTGTGAGTGCGGATGACGTGGCGGACAGGTTAGCCATCCGTAAAGAGGATCTTCTGGATGCAATCAGGGCGGTTGGTGTCGCTGAACCTTCTGGCATCGATCTGTTTTATAGGGAGTGGTCGTGCGGGATGCTACCGGTAGCCGTCCGGCCCTGTACCTCCATGAGCTTATATCGGCTTTACGAGTGGTGGGCGAGAAGCCGAAAGGGGTATATCCAGACGGAAACCATGCTGCTGAAATCGCTACCCGATAACCTGGAGAAGTCCAGGCGGTGGGTCCGGTTGGGAATACATAAGCGAACCAGGATGGTGGTTCAGCCGGCGGGGTGGATCCACGAACAGGGCCGTCCTTTGGCTGACCAATTGGGTGAGCAGGAAGCGGCGTTTCTGCGAGAGCTGGAGGCCGTCACGTGACCAGGACAGCCAGAAATGTTCGGGGTCTGCAGGCCCATTTCTCAGACCTAGAATACGCTGAGCCCTTGGGAGAGAAGGGATGTACTAGGTCTACAGGGTCTGCAGGGTTTGCCGCGCGCGTGTGCGCGTTATTTCGTAATAATTTTTAAAGAGTAGATTTTTTTCTCGCGTGTGGGATATGACCCCGCACACCCTGTAGACCTAGTACATCCCTTGTGCCGCAAGGGCTGGCTCTATTCTGCGTTGGGCTTTTGCCCTGTACATGGGCTGAACATTACAAAAACCGAGGGGAACACGATGCTGGAAGACACAAAGATCAGATTGCAGGACTGGGGCAAGTGGGTGCGCTCTGGTGGCATTGCCAGTGGCTATGCGGCGGTGAAGCTGGTGGCCGGGGGTGGTGGCTGTACGGTGCCGGATGATGAGGCCCTGGCGGTGGACCGGGCGGTGGCCAAGCTGAAGCAGACAGAACCGGACATGGGCCGGGCCCTGGTGAATTACTATGTGCGGGGCTGGGACTTCTCGATGATGGGGGCGGAGCTTGGTATCAGCCGGGAGAAGGCGCGGGTGATGTTGCGCAGTTCCGAGGCCTGGATAGCGGGGCGGCTGACTTTTTAGTAAATCGAATTAAAAAATACTAAATGGGATTGACTCCGTGCATGCACGGATATAGTCTAAATCCCGTACAGTCGCAGAAGTATGGCTGTTCACCAAAAGAGCCCGAAGAAACCCGGTCAGCGATGGCCGGGTTTTTTTGTGAGTTCGCTCTGGTTTTCTGTCTGTCACGTTGTGATTGCCCGCCTTGTGCGGGCTTTTTTCGTTCCGGGGGCTGTCCGATGCAAGGCGTTTTTGATCGTGCCATGGATCATGTGCTGGCCTTCGAGGGCGGTTATGTGAACGACCCGCAGGATCCGGGCGGGGAGACTATCTACGGAATCTCTCGCCGGCATCATCCGGAAGCATGGCAGGACGGGCGACCGACTCAGGACCAGGCAAAGGCCATTTACCTGCGGGACTACTGGCAGGGTTGCCGTTGCTCAGACCTGCCAGCGGCTGTTGCGGTGCTGGTGTTTGACGGCGCGATCAACCAGGGGCAGAGCAGGGCGGTGAAGTGCCTGCAGGAAGCCCTGGGTGTAACGGTGGATGGTTTAATTGGCCCGAAGACAATTGCAGCGGCCAATAACTGTGACGCGGGCAAGCTGGCCCGCTGTGTGGTGGTGGAGCGTGCTTACCACTACGGACAACTGAACAAGATTTTCGGGCGGTTTGGGCGCGGCTGGATGCGCCGTTTGATTGCCTGCTATGACCTCGCCATTTCCCTGATCTGAGAGTGACGATGCAGCCACGGATGTCTTCTGAAAGCCGTAAAGACAGTTTTTCCGCATGGGAGCGCCACGGCCAGACGGTAATTGCCGCTCTGATCCTCGGGGCCATCTTGTGGGTGGGTAAGTCCATTACGGAGCTGAGCGGGACGATGGGCGTGGTGCTGAACCGTCTTGAGGTGCTGGAACGGCAGATCACGGCGATGGATGAGCGGTTTGACCGGTACCAGACGAAAAGTGAAGCGCGGTCCCAGGTGGAGGCTCAGGCCCTGCGGGATCGGTTGATTCATTCGCGGATTGACACGCTGGAGAAGAAGATTCCCGGCATCGACTAGGAGACATCCCATGGATTTCATCATTGAGAACGCAGAAGCCATTTTGCAGGTGCTGGCTTACCTGGTACTTGCTGCCGGCGTGGTCACTTCTATGACCAAGACCCCAAAGGACGACGGCGTGGTGCGCAAGATCCGGAAGATTCTGGATGTGCTGGCGCTGAACGTTGGCGGGGCGAAGAACAAGGACCGGTAGGGTGCAGTGGCTCGGCCCGCTGGTTCGGCTCGTTGAGCTGCTGGCCCGCATCTGGGACCGGATCCGCAAGCGTGAACGCCGTGAACAATACCGTGAGGAAGAACAGCAGCTGCAGGATGATCCTGTTGGCTTTGGTGATGAGTTCTTTAACGGCGTGCAGCCTGGTGCCGGCCCTGACGCAAGAGTGCCCCCAGATGCCACCGGAGCCGATCCGGCCAAGCCTGCCCAGCTGGACCCAGAGCGCTCAGGGCGGGGTAAGCCTCAATAAGCAGGACACGGCCCTGCTGATGCAGTACATCCTCGAACTCAAGCGCGGTTACAGCGCTGAATAGGACATGCCATGAAACTCTTTGTGTTGATTCTTCTGACCGCCTTTGCAGTTCCTGCCCTGGCGGAAACCCTGACCTGGGAGCCACCGACTACCCGTGAAGACGGCACACCGCTGGATCCTGCTACCGAGATTGCGGAGTACCAGCTGACCTGCGGCGATACCGTGACCACGATTGCCCCCACAATGCCGGAGGCTGGTGCTTATGAGCTGGCTAAGCATGAGGCGCTGCCGGACTACGGCACGTTTGATTGCACCATTGTTGCGGTGGATACCGATGGCCTGGTTTCTGAGCCCAGCAACTCGGTTGCGGTGGAGTGGGTGAAGCAGCCACCGATGCCGCCTACCAATCTGATCATCCTGAAGGACTGAGCCCGTGTTTGTTGTCCAGATCCATGCCACGTTTGCGAATCAGGCAGACGCGGATCATGTCTATGACCAAGCCATGGCCGTGGCTACCAACGCCAGCGTGGCGCGGATTGGTGAGCCAGGAGAGCGCACAAGTCACGGCGGTGTCTATGACGAGCAGCCGGATGGCACCCTGGTAGCGGTCCGGCGGTGGCACATTGACCGCTTCGGGATTGTCCGCAGCGGTGCCATGGTGCCGGATGATGAGATCCCGGATCACATCATGCCGACCGGTGCGCAGGACGCATACCCGCTGACCGACGTACACGGTGATACGACGCGTGTACGGGCTGACGGTAAGGTTTGGCAGAACAACACCGCGAACAATTCTTGGGCTCCCGGTGTTTACGGCTGGGATGAGGTACCAGAGTGATCGAGGCGGCTGTGCCAGAGCAGGCTGACGGCGGGTATTGGTATGTCGTTGAGGCTGTGCCTGATCCTGAGATGGGTGGACTTACCCCCGGCGTGATCCCCGGCGCTGGATGGTGTGCATGGTATGCCGATATCGACGGCGTGACGTATGCGGCGGTGCGGACTCCGGAGCCAGTGAGCGGGGTTAACACGGCTCCAGCTGCTGTTGCGTCTGTGCTGGCTGCTGCTGGTTACTCTGAGCGGCCTCGTGGACGGGTTGGGGGTAGCTGATGGCGCAGCACTTTGAGGATTTCCGGGGTCAGGCGGTTGATTCGGTTCCGGCTGATTTCTCCGTTGTCTGGGGCGGACCCCTTGCATACGCTATCAAGTCAGGCAATCCGCTAACTGATAGCGACAGGCACCTACTGATAACTCCGTCTGACGACTCTTTTGAGCGGAGCGCACTGCAGTGGCTTGCGGGCACCACATCCGGGCGTACTGTAATTCGGCTGCTTGTACGGTTTGAGGAAAGTAGCGGTTCTGTGCAGGCGATTCCTGGCGGTATACTTAGCGGCTCGGGAGACTCCGCTAGTCGCACAGGTTACGTTCATTGGTACGGCACTAACAACCGCATATCAAAATATGATTCCGGTTCTGATAGCGCGATAGGGTCAAGCTCGCTGACCGTCAGTAACGCCTTTGTTACTCGGTATCTGGAGCTTGTCCGGGATGGGGCGACGCTTGAAATTCGTAGCTGGGATATCGGTGGATCACGCCCCGGCACCGCCGAGGTATCGGTTACGGACGGTGACCCGCTGCCAGTAGGCGGCTTTTTTGGTATATCACATCTGTCGCGCGACACTGATGCTTTGCAAATATACTCAATTGCGGTCGGCACAGACGGCGACCCAGCCCCCACGGGGCCGGTAAGTGGTGGCGGTGAAGAAAAGACCCTCTCCCAGTCAGCAGCAGGGTCAGACAGCTGGACCGCACATTGCCAGGCTCCCGCGTCACTGACCGCCGGTGCGATCGCATCAGATATTTTGAGCACCATTGCGGCGGTTAGCGCTGGCATTGTCGCGTCAGCGCAGGCATCCGATCAGGCCGGGGATTCACCGGTGGCGGTTGGTAGTCTTCAGTCTGGTGCCACGGGTAATGATACGACGGACGCTCTGGCAGACGCTGCAGCCAGTCTGACCGCCGGGGCTGCGGCTGGTGAGCGCTGGACAGTGCAGGCTCAGGTGCTGGTCGATCTACTCAACCAGGCGGCGGCATCCGACACTATCCGCCGTGCTGCGGAAGATGCCCGGCAGGCCGCGATGGCGGAACAATCCCAGGCATCCGATCAGTTCCTTTCAGCGATTCAGGCCCTGGCAGTGCTTCACGGCACTGCGCAGGTGTCGGATGTGCTCACGGCAGTGGTTGCCCAGTTGGCCAGTATCTCATCCGGGGCGATAGCAAGTGACCAGTTCCGTACCAGCTTCGGGTTCACTCAAACCATTTCAGACGGTGCACTGGCTGCAGACACGTTCGGGGTCAACTTCGGATTCCGCAATGCGCTGCAGTCCGGCGCACTGTCTGCGGACGTGTGGGGGCTCATGGTCAACATGACCGCTGCGCTCTCTGAGGTATGTACAGCGTCCGATCTGGTGACCGCCCTGGTAGATACTCGGGCCCGGGTCACCGCAGGCGCTATTGCCACCTCCCGTTTTGCAATCGTCAACGCCGGTATCCAGTACCTGGTGATGGGGGCCATCACGCTCCGCACGGCTCTGACAGGCAAGACAGGGGTAAACCCAGCTCTTAACCACACCACGAACATCAAGCCGGGAAACTGACATGAAAGACAAGACCACTGCACAAGACCGCATGAAAGCAGCGGGGGCCGCCCCTGTCTCCCTCCCCCTGGGTAACGCCATGGCAAAGGGTCAGTGGAAAGCGGAAATCCGCGATCCGGAAGGAAAGCTGATTGATGTGCTCACCTGGGAAAACCTGATTGTGGATACCGGGCTGAACCAGCTGTTGGACGCTGGCCTGGCATCCGCCGGCCCCTGGTACCTGGGACTGACTGATGGATCACCCACGGTGGCCGCTGGCGACACCATGGCATCACATGCTGGATGGACAGAGGTGCAGGGCTATGACGAGTCCGCCCGGCAGGCATGGACTCCGGGATCTGTTGCCAGCAAGGCGGTGAACAACAACGCCAGTGCGGCGGTATTCACCATCACCAACAACAGCACCACGGTGGGTGGCGCATTCCTGACGGACAACAACACCAAGGGCGGATCCACTGGCCTGCTGTTTGCGGCCGGTGCCTTCGAGTCTGGTGATGTCACTCTGTCTGCAGGATCCACCATTACCGTGACCGCTGAGTTCACGCAGGCGGCGGCGTAACCCGGTGCGGATCTACTACCGGAACAACAGCAAGGCCCTCTCCGTTGAGGGCCTGACGGACCACGAGGGTAACGTGGTATCCGGCGCGACGGTGGAAGCAGTGCTGCTGATGGCCGATGGCTCTGACGTACCTGGGGTAACGAACCCTGTCCCCCTGTATCCGGACAGCCCGGGCAACTACCTGGCAGTGGTTCCACCGATTGATTTGCCGGACGGCACCGAGATCGAACTGACGATCACGGCTGAGTATTCCGGCGCTCAGTCGGAGGTTTCGGAGTGGCTCGTCCTTCGTGATCGCGGGCTCTCGGATGAGTGCGGGTCCTTCTGAGCGGGTGCGATTCACACGGGCGCGTAGAGCGCGGAATTTTTGCAGACTTGGGCCAACCATGGCCTTCCTTCCTCGGTTGATATCAGTGGGTTGAGATGGGTAAGCAGGTTAACAAGCGTGAGCTGGCAGAGATCTTCGGGATTTCTGAGCGAAGCTTTACGGCTTACCAGCGTGATCCTTCTTTTCCGGTTGCTGTGTCCGGTACCCGGGGCAAGGCGAACACGTATGACACCGAGGATGTCCACCAGTGGCTGATGGACAGGGCGGTGAACGGTGCGCGGCATGAGAGTTCCCGCGACCGGCTGGACAGGATCAAGGGCGACCGGGAAGAACTGGCCCTGGCGAAAGATTTGGAAGAACTGGTACCGGCAGTATCAGTGGAGGCTCGATTGGTGCAGGTGGTGTTAGCGATCAGGACTGCGGTGCTGACCGGTAACCCGAAACTCAAAACCGAGATCGACACGTTGTATGACATCGATCTCGATATCGAGCTACTGAATGAGCACAGTCGCAATCAGCTCCGACAACTGGCAGGCCTTGGAGAGGAACTTGGATCGGGTGATAGCCCGGTCATTGAAGAAGTTCCAGCCGCCGGAAAAGATCAGCTCAACTGAGTGGTCTAACCGGTACCGGTACATAGCCCAGGAGAGCAGCCCGATGCCGGGCAAATACTCCACGGACCTAACCCCGTGGGTGCCCGGCATGCTCGATGCCCTGGACGATAATGCCACGAAGGAAGTTGTGTGCATGAAGTCTGCCCAGGTGGCCTGGACAGACGGGGTTTGGAACAACTACCTGGGCCGGCGGATCCACAACGATCCGTGCCCGATCGTACTGCTGTTCCCGAAGGACAAGACGATCCGGAAGTACCTGGATCAGAAGTTTGTGCCGATGGTACAGGCCACCGAGGTGCTGCGGCCGCTGGTGGATGTGTCGACATCCCGCAGCACCGGCAACCGGACGGACTTCAAGAAATTCCCGGGCGGGTTCCTGGCGCTGGTGGCATCGAACGCACCGGATAACGTCAAGTCTCTGTCCGCCCCGGTGGTGTGTGTCGAGGAACCGGACGACTGTAACACCAACGTCAAAGGGCAGGGCGACTCGGTCAAGCTGCTGGAAGAACGGGCGAAGACCTACGAATACCGCAAAGTGATCTTCGGTGGCACCCCGACGGTGAAGGGGATCAGCCGGGTAGAGAAGGCTTACCTGGCAAGCGACCGCCGGAAGTTCATGGTGCCCTGCCATGAGTGTGGTGACAGCCATGTGCTGGCCTGGGAAAACGTGATCTGGGATGAGGGCGCGGAGACCGTCGACGAGGTGCTGGGGAAAGCCCAGCCACAGACGGCGCGTTATGTGTGCCCCCATTGCGGTGTGCCCTGGCGGGATGTGGACAAGAACCGCAACGTGCGCAAAGGCGAATGGCAGGCAGAGCGGCCCTTCCGGGGCGTGGCCGGGTTCTACATCAACGAGCTTTACAGCCCGTTCCCCGGCTCAAAGCTGGCCATGCTGGTGGAGCGATATCTGAAGGCGCGGCATGCGCTGGAGGCCGGCGACGAAAGCGACATGATCGTTTTCGAAAACAGTTGTCTGGGCCTGCCGTATGAGTACCGCACGGACGCACCGAGCACCGAGGATCTGGAAGCGCGGGCGCTGGAGTATGCGGAGAAGGCGGTACCAGCCGGTGGCCTGCTGCTGACCGTGGGTGTCGACGTGCAGCATGACCGCCTGGCGGTGGTTGTCCGGGCCTGGGGCCGGGGTGAAGAAAGCTGGCTGGTGTACTGGGGCGAGATAGCTGCGGCGAACACCTGCATGGACAAGGCGGATCCGGTCTGGGAAGAACTGGATGCGTTCATCTTTGGTTGTTACCAGCATGAGTGGGGCTTCCCGGTCTACGTGTCCGCGGCCAGTGTCGACTCGTCTGACGGTGGCACCAACGATGCGGTGTACAGCTACGTGCGATCGCGCCGTGGTCGTGGCGTGAAGGTCATGGCGATCAAGGGCGAAAGCACCAACATCAGCCGGGAGATTGTCACCCCGGCCAAGAAAATCGACGTGAACAACAAGACTACCAAGGCCAGCAAATACGGCCTGCCGGTGTTCATGGTCGGTACCCACAAGGCAAAAGACCTGATTGATGCCCGGCTGAAACTGCAGGGCCACGGGCCTGGCCGGATGCACTGGTACAACGGGGTGCGCTCCGACTACTACGACCAGATCACCAGCGAGGTTAAGGCACCGTCCCGACAGCGGGGTGGTCGTCGTGTATGGCAGGAAAAGGCCGGCGTGCGGAACGAGGCGCTGGACTGTGAGGTGTACGCCCTGCACGCAGCCCGCACGGTGAAAGTGCACATCAAAAAGCCGGACCAGTGGGATGCTCTGGAAGCCGAACTGAAGCAGGGCGATCTGCTGGCACCGGCCATGCCGGAACCCGTTGAACGGGCGGCTGAAGATTCCGGTACCGAACGCCAGACCGGTGCCCGGGTTATCCAGACCAAGACGGAAACCCGAACATCCAATTTCGCGGACATTGCCCGGAGAAGACGATGACGATTCAAGCCCAGCTTGCCGAAGCCCGGCAGGCGTACCACAAGCTGATGACCGGCCAGACCGTGGTGCGGATCCAGCGGGACGGCAAAACCGTGGAATTCAAGGCCGCTGACCGGGCGCAATTGCGCTCCTATATCACCGAACTGGAAAGCCAGATCGGCGCGTCTGGTCGCCGGCGTGGCCCTGCGAGGTTGATTGGATGAGTGCTGCTGTCAAAGACAACCTGCCGAAAGTTCGCATTCTGGACCATGAAGGCAAGCCCATGTCCAGCGCCAGCGGCTACACCGGTGCCGGCGGTGGCTTCGGTAACCAGCTGGCTCGGTGGAATCCCGGAGCCCGCACGGCGGACGCGGCCCTGCTGCCGTCCCTGTCCAGTGGCAATGCCCGGGCGGAAGACCTGGTGCGCAACCACGGCATTGCCTCCAACGGCGTGCAGCTACATGTGGACAACATCGTTGGCCACCTGTTCCGGCTGAGTTACAAGCCCCGTTGGCGTAACCTGGGGATCAGTGAGGCGGATGCGCGGGACTTTGCCAAGGACGTGGAAGCGGCCTGGCTGGAGTACGCGGAAGACGACGTCAACTGCTGGATCGATGCCGAGCGCAAGCGCACATTCACGATGATGTGCCGGGAGATCGTGGCAACGCACAGCACCGTGGGTGAGGCCATGGGTTCCAGCGAGTGGATCGAACGGGCCGGCAGCCCCTTCCGCACCGCCATCAAGCTGGTGAACACGCACCGCGTATGCAACCCGCACAACCGGCCGGACTCCACCAACCTGCGGGCCGGTGTGCAGCTGGACCGCTATGGCGCGGCTGTCGGTTACTGGGTGCGCAGTACCCAGGTGCACGGTGCGGGTCTGGGTGGCAACGGCATGGGTTATGAGTGGACCTATGTACCCCGGGAAACCAGCTGGGGCCGGCAGCAGTTCCTGCACCTGTTCGAGCCGCGTGGCGACGGCCAGACCCGAGGAGCCAACCAGTTCCTGAGCGTGATGGAACAGTTGCCCCAGCTGGCAAAACTGCAGCAGACCAAACTGCAGAGCGCCATCGTTAACGCCATGTATGCGGCGGTGATCGAAAGCGAGCTGGGCAGCGAACAGGCCATGGAGATCATCGGCGGCGATATCCCCATCGAAAAGTTGCAGAAGTACATGGGCAACTTGATGGACTGGCACGACGGCGCGGACATCCGGATGAACGGGGTGAAGATCCCGCACCTGATGCCCGGCGAAAAGCTGGAGCTGCTGACCAGCAACAACGCAGACAACGGCTTTGCAGAGCTGGAGTCGTCCATCATGCGGTGGATTGCGGCGGGCCTGAACCTGCCAAGTGAGCAGCTTTCCAAGGACTACCGGCAGCTGAGCTACAGCACGGCGCGGGCCAGCATGCTGGAAGGGTGGCGCTATTACATGGGCCGCCGGAAGATCATCCCGGCCCGCTTCGGCAGCATGGCCTTTGCGCTGTTCCTCGAGGAAGCGTTGGACCGCGGCATCCTCAAGCTGCCGAGATCTGCCACCCGCAGCTTCTATGAAGCTAAGGCTTCCTGGTGCAACGCGGAGTGGATCGGCTCTGGCCGCATGGCGATCGACGGCCTGAAGGAAGTCAAAGAAGCCATCCTGTTGATCGAGTCCGGGCTTTCCACCTACGAAAAAGAGCTGGCGAAGATGGGCGAGGATTACCAGGAAGTATTTGCCCAGCAGGTCCGCGAAATGGCCGAGCGTAAAGAAGCCGGCCTGCCACCACCCAGCTGGGTGAAGGCGCTGGCGCTGGATCCTGAGCAGCAGGAAGAACCGGAAGCAACACCCAATACATAAGCCCCGCCCCGGCGGGGTTTTTTAATACCCGGAGTAAAACCATGCGAAACCAGAACATTGCAGCCCGAGTGCTGAACCAGCCGCTTCTGCTGGAGCCTGGCTATGCCCGGGTATTCATCGGTGCCCTGGCTCCCCGGCTGGGGATCGCGTCCCTGCGGGATGAATTCGGGCTGGTGGAGTCTGAAGACAAGCTGCGGATGCGGGCGGATTCGTTTGACCCGGACCGGCCCCGGAACCGGCCTTATGAGGTGGTGGACGGCATTGCCGTGATTCCGGTGTCTGGCAGCCTGGTGCACAAGTTCGGGCACCTGCAGCCATACAGCGGCATGACCGGCTATGACGGCATCATCGCCCGGGTGGAGGATGCCCTGGCGGATCCTACCGTGAGCGGGCTGCTGCTGGATTTTGACACCCCGGGCGGGGAAGTGGCCGGCTGCTTTGACACCGCCCGCCGGCTGAACCAGTTGCGGGGTGTGAAGCCTATGGCTGGCATCTCCTATGACATGGCCTGCAGTGCTGGCATGGCGCTGTTCAGCGGGCTGGATTACCGATACACCACCGCCACCGCACGCACCGGCTCTGTGGGTGTGGTGATGGCCCATGTCAGTTATGAAGAACTGCTGCGCAACGAGGGCATGGAAGTGACGCTGATTCACTCCGGTGCCTTCAAGGTGGACGGCAACCCCTACGAAAACCTGCCCGATCGGGTGATGGCGAAATTCCAGTCCGAGTCTGACCGCATCCGCAACGAGTTTGCGGAGATGGTAGCGGACCAGATCGGGCTCTCTGTATCGGATGTGCTTGCCACCGAGGCGGCCATCTACACCGGCTCTGATGCGATCGATCAAGGCTTTGCTGATGAGCTTGTCAACGGCCACGAAATGGTGGCTGCCTTCTCCGACTATGTAAAAACCACCCAAACCACGGGAGTGAGCACCATGACTGATAAGAGCACTAAGCCGGCTGCTGACAAGCAGGCTCCGGCACCGGCGGCCAATGTGCCGGAAACCGGTGAACAGGAAACCCAGATGACCGCTGCGGACATTGCCCAGCAGGCCCGCGCCGATGAGCAGGCCCGCGTGTCCGGCATCCTGAACTGTGAGGAAGCCGAAGGCCGCGGCCAGCTGGCCCAGCACCTGGCATTCAAAACCGGCATGTCGGTGGATGAGGCCAAGTCTGTGCTGGCCGCCTCTCCGGCAGAGGGCGGCCAGAAAGCGGCCAACGAAAGCCTGCTGGATGCCGCCATGGGTAACACCAAGCAGCCGAAGATTGGCGCGGACACCACCGGTGATGAGGCCGGGGAAGGGGAGAAAGACCCGTCCGTGGCGCTGATCTCCGATTACCGCCAGGCCAAAGGCATCAGCCAGTCCCGCTAAGGCGGGGCTGAGAATCCATTCCCCAGAGGACATTACAGATGACTGATCAAATTGCACGCTCCAGCACGGAGACCTACGAGGCGGACAGCCTGATCATCGGCGGCAATCCGGACTTTGGCCGTGGCACCCTGGTGTCTGGCCAGAACCTGACCCGTGGTGCCGCCATCGGCCGCATCACTGCCAGCAACAAACTGACGCTGTGTGTTGAAACAGCGACTGACGGATCCCAGAAGCCGGTTGGTTTCCTGGCCCACGACACCGACGCGAGCGGGGGCGATACCGATTGCCAGTTTGCCCGCGGCGGCTGGATCAACGAGCACCTGGCCAACTTCGATAACAGTTGGACCGTGGACACCCTCAACGCTGCGCTGGACGGCACACCGCTGACCATCGTGAAGCCGTACTGATCAACCCCCTGCGCGGCATGCCGTGCCTGGATTAACGAATTGCCAACCGATGAGGTAAACAACCATGGCGTATGAAACCACCACACTGCTGACCGCAATGGGTCAGCTGGACCGGTTCAGCCCCTTTTTGCTGAACCTGCTGTTTAACGAAGCGGTCACCTTCGACACCGAAGAAATCGCGTTCGATGAACTGGAGCTGGACGAAACCCTGGCACCGTTTGTCAGCCCCTACGTGGCCGGCAAGCCGCGCCGTGAGAAGGGCGGTGCACTGCGCAAGTTCGTGCCCCCGACTGTTAAGCCGAAGGATGTGGTGAAGCCAGGCCGCGCCCTGAAGCGCCGTCCCGGTGAAAACCCCAGCGGTGAGATGACGGCGGAACAGCGCATGAACGCCATCCGCGTGGAGCTGCTGGACGAACACCGCCGCACGATCATGCGCCGGATGGAGTGGATGGCTGCCCAGTACCTGCGTACCGGCAAGATCGTGGTACAGGGGGAAGATTATCCGACTTCGGAAGTGGATTTCGGGCGTGATCCGAACAACACCATCACCCTGACCGGTCCTGCCGAGTGGGGTTCCGGTACCGAGGATGTTAACGGCGACCTGGAAGACTGGTTCAGCCTGATGGCGGCCCCGTGCACCCACATCATTTTTGGTCGCGGTGCCTTCCGCAATGCGCTGAAGAATGCCGCGTTCAAAGACCTGGTGGAAACCGAGCGGGGCAGTGACACCGAGTTTGAAATCGCGCCTTCTGTGAACCTGGCCTCCTACCGTGGTCGCCTGGGTGGTGCCGGTCCTGAGATGTGGTCATACACCGGCTACTTCAAGGACGAGGACGGCAACAAGGAACTGTTCATCCCGGACAACGGCGTGGCGCTGGTATCTGTGGGTGCGCCTGGTGTTCGGGCTTACGGTGCGATTCTGGACAAGAAGGCCGGCTTCCGCGCTCTGGAATACTTCCCGAAAAACTGGGAGAGCGAAGACCCGGCTGCGGAATTTGTGATGACCCAGAGCCGTGGCATGCCGGTCCCGCGCCTGGCAGACAGCACCGTGTTTGCCACCGTCTACAGCGAGTAACGCTAGCCGGCTGACTCGCAGACCCTGGGGGCGACCCCGCCCCCGGAACTGAACTCTCTTTTGAACAAAGGTAGATAGCCATGAGCAAGGCGAAATACATCACCGTGCATCGCATCGAAACCCGCGATAAAACCGGCAAGGAAAAGAAAGTGATCAAGCCCGGTACCGAGCTTGATCTGACCGCTGCAGAGGCCAAGAAGTACGGCGCTGCTGTGCAGAAGGTCGAGAAGGCAGAGCCGGAGGAAGTGGAGCCGGCCTCCGGCGGGGATGGCGAGTAAACGCCTTTAAACCTCCGAGTATCAGGCGGGCAGTTGCCCGCCTCTTTTTTTGGGTCAGGTGCCATGGGGATTGATGTTGATCAGATAACAGCAGATGTGGCGTTTGAACAGTTCGCTGAAACGGTCGTGTTCAATGGCCGGGAAGTGCAGGGCATTCCCTCCCGGGAGCTGGTTACCCTGGACGGCTATGACGGGATGGTGGAGGAAAGAACCACTCTGGAAATAAAGCTGGCAGACGTTGGCCAGATCCGTGGCGACATGCCCGTTCAGATCCGAGGCAAGAGCTACAAGGTGGATCGCCCAATGACGGACGGTTCGGAGTTCGGGGTAGCGTCAAAGGTGTTGCTGCGATGGGCATGATTATCGACCGCCGGAATTTTCGCAAAGCAAAGGACTATTTGCGGGGGACGGTAACTGCGATCGAGAAAGCTGAATATCGAGCAGTGAACCGTGTTTCCCAAAAGACCCGCACAGAAGCCAGTCGACAGATCCGGGCAGAAGTTCGCCTGAAGGCCTCCTATGTGAATCGTCATCTGTGGCTCTACAAGAAGGCGAAGCCTGGTGACCCCAGTGCCATTATCACGGCCAGAAGGCGGCCAACGCGACTGGCAAGATACGGAGCAAAGCAGTTGACGAAAGCAGCCCGTAAAGCCCGTGGTGATGAGCTTAGGGGTATATCCGCCGGACGAAAACAGGCAGGTGTTTCCGTGTCGGTTGGTCGCAATTCAGGGCGCAAGAGAATGCGTAAGACGTTCCTGGTTCCGCTGAGAACCAACGGTCTGATGGGTGTGTTCGAGCGAACTGGTCGCGCTCCTGATGACATACGCCATTTGTATGGCCCCTCCGTTGACCAACTGTTTACCAACATCCGTGATCAGCTGCACCCGTTCATCAAGCGGAATATGAGTAAGGAATTCCGTGCCCAGCTGAATTACGCAATGGGAAGAAGGTAACCCCAATGACCAGCAAAGGCACCCATTACACCGATCAGGTCATCGATGCCCTGGAAGCCATAGCCAGTGAAGATGGCTTCTTTACCAGTGCAGGAATGAACGTGCGCAGGGGCAGGCCGGAGCGGCTAAGGATCGATATCGAGCAACTGCCGATGATCGCCGTCAATACCACCAGCGCTGGCTCACGAACGATCAAACCCCGCACCAATCGCAAGGACCGGCAGATTGAAGTGGTGGGCATTGTGGCTGCTGGTGAAAGCGACTACGAACCCGCCCTGGATGATCTGGATGAGGACATCACCCGTGCGTTGTCTGCCCTGACGGATATGGATGCTCTGCCGGGGGCAATGGACGTGGCCATTGAGGGAGGGGAGTACACCCACCCGGAAGGCGGCGGTAACACCGCCAACGTGATTTACACCGTAACCGTCAGCTATGCGCTGACCAACCATGAGGGATAAGCTATGTCTCTGAGCTCCACTACTCGCGGCTACAAGGGCCGTGGTCGTTTCATCCTGAAGCCCATTGGCGGCGGTCGTCCGTTTGAACTGGGTAACGTAACCGCGTTTTCGGAATCCATCGAGGTAGACCGGCAAGCCCGTCAGGACTACACCACTGCCGCCGGTGGTGAGTTGGACGTGGATGAGAACGTATCGTCATTCACTTTCGAAGCGACGTGCAACGACATCACCCCGCGGAACATTGCGGCTGGCTTTCTTGCGAACCTGGAGCAGATTGGTGCCCAGTCTGTGAGCGAGGAGAGCGTCGAATCCTGGTCAGGCACCCGTGTCGGATTCCGCTACCTGCCGGATCCGGACCAGACGGTTACCGTAGAAGTCGCCGGGGATACTACCTGGACATCAGAAACCGAAGTGGCTGAAGGCGCAGTGCTGGTTGACACCACAGAGGCCTATCTGGCGACCACCGGCGGTACCACTGGCACGACTGAACCTACCTGGCCGACCGGCAACGGAACCGTGACTGACGGGGATGTTGTGTGGACGCACATTGGTAAGTCGGCCCTGGTTGCAGAGCAGGACTATGACCGCACGCCCCACGGTATCCGCATCAAGGATGAGCCGGCCAACATTACCTATCCCGATCTGGAAACCATGGTACCGCTCAGCGTTGGCTATGAGCGCAACCCGCAGTACCTGATTCAGGCGCTGTCAGCCTCTCAGCAGTTGTTTGAACTGCGTTGGGAAGGTCTGAATTCGGTAGATGGCGGTAACCCTCTGCAGGCCACTTACTTCCGCGTGAAGCTGTCTCCCACCTCTGGGTTCCAGCGCCACGGCGGCGATGACTTTGCGGAGCTCACCCTGTCCGGCACCGTGCTGGCCGATGAGAGCCGTACCGGGGCCGGACTCAGCAAGTTCCAAGAAATGGCAATGATCTAAAAGGAAAAGTCTCAAGATGGCCAGCAATGACGAGCGCGTTAACCTCCTGATCTCCACAGCCGTTGATGGGCTGAAGAATGTTCAGAGCCTGATCACGGAGCTGGAGGATCTGGAAAGTGCTGGCCGTATTGAGCTGCCCGACAACACAGAGGGACTGCGTAAGGGGTTTGATGAAACCTCAGAGGCCATGGAAGGCCTCGCTTCCCGCCTTAATGAACTGAAGCGTCAGGATGCGCTGGTTAACCAGTTCAGCGAATTGAAGAAGGAATCCCGGGATCTGGCCAGGCAGCAGGAGCTGGCCCGGGATTCTGCCTCAAAGCTGGGGCGTGAATATGCCCAGCTTGAAAACCCCACCCGTGCCCAGACCCGCGAATTCGAGCGGGCCCGCAAAGCTGTCAACAACGCTGACCAGGCATACATCGATAACCAGCAGAGCCTGAACGGGCTGCGCGGTGAGCTGGAAGGTGCAGGCATTAGTACCAAAGACCTGGCCGGTGAACAGGTCCGTATCCGGAAGGAACTGGACGGTGTTAATACGGAAGCGTCCGAGCTGGCAACAGAACTCACCGAAATGCGGGATAGCGCCACCGGCGCAGCCAAGGGCACCAAGGAAGCCGCAAAGGGCACCCGTGACCTGGGTGATGCCGCAGAGCGCTCTGGTGGGCTTGTCAACAAACTTGGCGGCGTGCTCAAGACAGGCACGAAACTGTTTGCCGGCTTTACGGCTGCGGCCGGTGCTTCTGTCGCCACCCTCTCTATTTTCTCCAAGGGGCAGGCCGATGTAGCCCGGGAGATCACCAACACATCCAACGCCCTGAACGTTAACCGCGAAGTGCTGCAGAAGTACATCGCGGCTGGCCGTGAGTTCAACATCGAGGGCGATAAGATGGGTGATATCCTGCAGGATATCACTGACAAGATTGGTGACTTTTCCGTAACCGGTGCTGGTGAAGGTGCTGATGTATTCGAGCAGCTGAATCTCAGCATTGAGGAATTCCGTAATCTCACCCCAGACCAGCAATTGCTCAAGCTGGCCGATGCGATCACTGAGCTGGACTCCCGTTCTGAGCAAGTATTTTTCCTGGAATCTCTGGCCAGTGATGCGTCCCGCCTGCTTCCCCTGCTGGACAATAACGCAGAAGCGTTGCGCCGTATCAGTGCAGAGGCGGAACAGAGCGGTGCGATCTATTCAGAAGCCGATCTGGACAAGCTGCTGGAAGCGAACGAGATCTATAACGACATTGATCTCAAGATTCAGGGTTTGACTCGTCGCCTGGCTGTTGAGCTGGCCCCGGCTGTAAGCACTGCCACCGAGAAGGTGTTGGACCTGTTCAACCAGTCCGATGCCGGTGACCGGCTGATTGGTATGTTCCGGGATCTGATTGGCTGGGGTGAAGACCTGGCCACGGACCTGGTTGAGAATACCGAGTCTATCCGGTCAGGATTCTCCACCCTTTGGAGTACGGTGAAGTCAGTTTCCAGCGGAATGCTGGCTGTCTTCCGTGGGGTGCAGGCTGCTGTCTCCACAACCGTAACCGTCTTGTCCGGATACATGGCAGCGTTCCTGAGCGCTGCACAAGGCGTGACGTGGGCACTGAATCAGATCGGGCTGGTAAGCGATGAGGCTTACACCAAAATCCAGGCCAAAGCTCAGGCTGCCCGGGATACGACGGTAGAGCTCGCAAAACAGACTGCGGAATATGGCCGCCAAGCCGCTGAGGCTGGCCGGGGTGTGGTGGCTGCCTTTGATAATGCTACCGAGTCCACCGGCAAGCTGAAGGAAAAAACCGAAGAGAGCATCGGCACCCTGAAGCAGGTGCCCAAGGTTGGGGAAGAGATAACGAAATCCCTGAAGGAATCCGGTGAAGCCGGCGAAGAATCCGCCGGCAAAATCCTCAAGTCATTTGATGAGACGTTCAAAACACTGAACGATGAAGAGGGTCTGAAGGCGCTTGAACAGGATCTCCTGAAAGCCGCTAACGCGGGGCACGATGTCAGTAATGAGCTGGCTCAGGTTCGTCAGAGGCTGCTGGAGATTCAGGCTCTCCAGCAAAACGAGAACAACATCAGCCAGGGCCTTCAGGAGGTGGGTGATTCCGCCGGCGGTGCGTCCAGTGAGGTCAATAGCCTGGCAGAAGCCATGGGTAATTCCAGTCAGGAAGCCCAGGAGTTCAAGGAAAAGTGGCGCGATGCCTGGGGCGGGGCCTTCGGTAAAGCCATCTCCAACGCCCGGCAACAGGTAACGGCGCTTTCCAAAGCGGCCCGCAACTTGTTCGAAATGAAGATCGGTGGCAACGCCCTGGTGAATGAAACCGAAAGTGCTGCCGATGCCCTGGAAAAAGCCCGCCAACGCACCGATGAACTGGCCACTGCCCGCCGGCGGTTAATGTCCAGCAGCCTCGCTGCCTGGTTTGCAGACACAGCCCTGGCCGCTGCCGAAGTGGAAGAAAAGTTCTGGGGCCAGGCCGTGGCCATGGAGAACCTGCAGGAGAAGATCCAGTCCGGCAGCTACTCCATGGATCAACTCGACCGCATCAGCGCAAGCGCTGCCAACCGGTTTGACCTGCTGGACAACCAGCGCCTGAACGGACTGCAGCAGGCCATCGATGCGGCCCGCCAGAAAATGAAAAGCCTGGCGGACTCCGCTGACAGTACCCTGGATAGCCTTCGCCAACGGTTGGCAGATATCCGTGGCGACACCGAGGAAGCCCAGCGCCTGCAGTATGAGGCCGAACGGGAGCGGCTGCAGGAACAGCTCAAGCTGGCACAGCAGGCCGGTGCGGATGAGGCCGCTGCTGACTACCAGAAATCCCTGGACACCCTGGAACAAATCTACCAGATCGAGCAGCGCAACCGCCGTGAGGAAGAAAACGAGCGGGAACAGCGGGCTGCCGATCGGGCGCGTGAACAGGAGATGGCGAACATCGAACGCCAGCGGGCCGCCCGTGAGCGGGAGCAGGCATCGTCCATCAGTCCCGCCCGGACGGAATCTGTCAAAACCGTGAACGTGAATCTCGGTGGCCAGAACTTCCGGGTGCTCGCGGATGACGAGGAAGCGTTTGTGCGGGCCCTTGAGAATGCCAGGAGTACATCACTGTGAGCATCACTCTTTCAGACGGCAGCAACACCGTAGAGCTGCCGGAAGACCTGAACTGGTCTGACCGCACCTGGTCCCCGGTTGCCCAGAGCTTCACGCGGGGGCTGACTGGTGCACCGATCATCATGGCGGATGCTGCCCAGTATGGCCGCCCGATCACGCTGGAAGCGCCGGAACGGGGTGGCTGGATGCTGGCCACCGCAGAGCCCCAGATACTGACCTGGCACAACACCCCGGGACAGACCCTGACGTTGGACTACCGTGGCGAAACCCACACGGTGCAGTTCCGTCACCACGACGGTCCGGGCTATGAGAGCACCCCCGTTCGGTATCAGATCAACCCGGGGCCGGATCACCGGGTTATCCCCACATTCCGATTCATCACCGTGGAGCCGTAATCCATGCCGATTCAAGAAGACAACATCAAGTTCCTCGCCAGTCAGGTGATGGATGACGTGCCGGAGGGTGGCGGCGCTGCCACCGGTAACGAAATCCCGGACGGCGTGATGAATAACGTGTTCGAGGATATCAGCGACCTGGACCGCGCCATGGGCCGGTTCAATCTCCGGAAGCTGTTTTTGGCTGTGCGGACCCTGAGCACGGACCTGTTCGGTGGTGCGAAAACGGTGGTGACGGCGCTGCCGGAAGACCCGGCGATCGGCTACACCCTGTTCACCACGGATGACCCGTTTGATACTCGGGAGCAGGCCGCGAACCGGGTTGAAGCCTATCTGTTCAAGGGGCCGATGTGGCACGGGGCGCTGTATGAAAATCACATCGAGGGGATGAGGCAGATTCGGATCATCCAGCGAGAGAACACCGAGGTACCCCCGCGCGGCAAAACTCTGTGCCTGGTGCAGCATGAGGAAGAACCAAGCCAGATTGAACAGTACGTCCGTGTAACTGAGGTGAGCGCGGAGGTGCAGACGTTTACCGATGCAAACGGCAAGGACTTCCAGCGGCTGATTGTGTCGCTCGATCTGTCTGATCCGCTGCGCTTTGACTTCGATGGGCACACCCCGAGCCCGCAGGACGATTACGATTACAACACCGGTGTCCGCCTCCGTGATACCACCGTGGCCGATGCCATGCGTTACTTCGGTGCGCAGAAACTGGTGGCCGCTGCCGAAATTGGTGACCAGACCCTGCGGGCTGCCTCGATGTTCACCCAGTTGGTGCCAGCAGCCCAGAGCGAAGAACCGCTGGCAAACCAGACCCTGAACCCGGAGCTGGTGCAAACCATCGATGCCGGTACCCGGGATGTCGACGTTGCCCAGCAGGCGCACACTCTGGCCCGGAACGTGACGGCGGAGAACCGGCGTTACAACTGGATAGAAACCCTTTCCCCGGTGCCTGCCCCCAATGCCTTTTCCATCAGCTACATGGCCCAGGGCAACTGGTACACGCTGACCGATGATGGTGAGGGCGCGATATCCGGATCGGATCCCGGGTTCGGTACCGGCACCATCGACTATGTGACTGGCAACGTGAGCCTGACAACTGGTGCCCTGCCGGATGCGGGCAGTCAGATTATCTATACCTATGGCAGCCGCGTGCACTATGAGGTGCGCAGCGGTAGTGACTCGCTGGCAGTCAGCCAAGCAACCATCCCGATCCAGCTGGACCATAACCCTGTATTGGGTGGCAGCCTAGCCCTGAGTTGGGCTGCGGGTGCCGATACGCTGACAGCCGTGGGTGATACCGATGGCAATATCACCGGCGATGCCACGGGGCACATTGATCCCAACAGTGGGGAGGGTGAGATCCACGTCACCCGTCTGCCCAATCGGGGCAGCGATCTCACCATCGATTACAACTGGTACGAGGCGGACGATCCCGGTGCCACGGTTTACAAGAGAAATGAACCCGTGCCCACCGGTAGCACTATCACCCTGCCGGATACGCCAGTGGCCGGCAGCCTGGCGCTGGAGCTCACGGTCACTGATCCCCGCAAGGGGGGTACCGTGAAAGTAGTTGCCCGGGACCGCAACGGTGATCTGGTTGTGCCTGAGCAAGAGGCGCGGAATACCTCCGCATACCGAGTAGATACAGAGCAGGTGATCGGGTCAGTCAGTGGCGACACGGTGACCATCACCACTATGGATATCGAGCTCAAGCGCAATGTGTGGCTTGGTTCCGTGTTCGCAGCGGGCAGCGCATAAGGGGGAAGTATGCAGATTGATATCACTGAAGACGCGCTGGCCAGTTATCGGGTGGACGGCGTAACCACAAACAGCCAGGCCGGCAGCACAGTAAAGCCGATTGATGCCGTGCAGGTGGATCTGGCCCCGGGTGTAACCGACATCATCGTGCCGGATTCTGTGCGGTTCCTGCTCGGTGGCAAGAGCTATGACGATCGGACAGGGGATGTCGTTACGGATATCGACCCGCAAACCGGCAGCGGCCTCGATGCGGGCTCCATCGATTACGATGGCCGCCGGGCTGATGTGACCTTCTGGGATGATGGTCAACCGGTGGGACTGGACGTGACCAGCCTGCTGACCGTCTATGGCGAGTGGACAGCGACCGAAGGGGTTTTCCGCACCCCCAGCGCTCCGCTGAAGCCGGAGTCCCTGCAGATTGTGGCGACCACGGAAGACGGTGAACAGATCATTGCCACCGCCGATCAGGACGGCAACTTTGTTCATGAGTGGCTGCAAGGCACCGTGAACTACACCTTCGGTACCGCCGCTGTCTCGTTCGGAAAGCTGGTGCCAGACAGCAGCCTGAGCGCGGATGAGAAAGAAGAGTGGTGGTATGACCCGAATGACGTGGATGGCGACGGCAACATTTACAAGCCGCGCCCCATGATCACCAGCACCCTGCGCTATAACGCCGTGGCGTTCTCCTATATCCCGCTGGATGCCAGCATTGTGGGTATCGATGCCGTGCGCCTGCCGGCGGATGGCCGTGTACCGATCTACCGGCCCGGTGATGTGGTGATGATCATGCACCCGCAGGACACAGCGCCCCAGACCGTGGCCAACGGCGACACCGTGAGCACCCGCCCACGGATGGCGTGGGTGCGGGTGATTGATGCCAACGGCGATACCGTGTCCGGTGGCTACAGCCTTGACCGAGCTACCGGTGTTGTCACCTTTGATGATGTTTCCGGCATGGCCATGCCGGTCACTATCCGCCACACCGTGGGTGATCTTCGACTGGTGACCGATGTGCAGATCACCGGCGATATCCAGCTGTCCCGGCCCATCACGCACGACTACCCGGCGGATGAGGCGATCGTTGCCAGTTGCCTGATCCATGGTGACCGCCGGGCGCGGGTGTCCGGCACATGGGATCAGCAAAGCTGGGACAATACCTGGAGCGATAACCTGCAGGGCAATGAAGCAACCGCCACCCTGAACCTGATTGACCACCCGATCACCGTGACCAATGAGGGTTGTGATACTGACCGATGGGTTCTGCGGTGCGTGAATGCCAGCACGGATGCGTGGGAGCTAATCAGTGAAAAACGCGGCCTGGTTTGGTCAGGCACCTATGCCCAGGGCGGAAGCGACATTGCGCCCATCAACCCCCGCACCCGTGGTGAGGAAGGTCAGGGCGGAACCCCGTACATGGTCATCCCGGCAGATGCCAATGGCGGTGGCTGGGCCACTGGCAACATAATCCGCATCAACACCGTGGGCGCGATCGCGGATTTCTGGATCGCCCGTGCCATCCAACAAAGCGACGAGCCGCTGGACGATGGTGCAGACGGCTGCGAAATCTACGCCCTCGGCAACATCGACAGACCGTAAGGAGGCAGCATGGACCTATCACCAGCGCATGAAGCTGCTCGTCAGGAGGCCGCCCGGGTACCCGCTTTGTACGCCAGCCTCGACCTGCTGAAGCAGACGGACCCTCAGGCGACCACAGTGGCCACCATCGAACTCTACGGCACCACCAGGCCAGCTGCCGGTGATCCGCCAGGAGATGCGCCCATTGTGATTATGGAGCTCACAGCCGGCGCAGGGGTAGTCGACGAGGAAAACGTAGAGCTGCAGCTGACCACCCCGATATCGGGCCAGATTACCGGAGCGGATCCGAGTAATGGCACTATCCCGGTCTGGGCGCGCATCAAAAGCCCGGACGGCGGCTGGTGGTCTGATGCCAGTGTGACGGTAGAGGGTGACGGCGGTGAGATCCAGATGCCGCAGACGGGTACCGAAAACGGGGATCCGGTGGCGCGGTTGTTTAATGGGGCTTCGGCTCAGTTGTCGTCTGCGGTTTTTAGGGGGTGAGGAATGGCGATTGCAGGCAACGCGACTACCGCAAATGGTCAGGCAGTAGATTTTATAAGGATCTTTGAATGGCCTGATGGGGAGCTACATGCTTTAGTCCAACCACTTCAGAACGGTGACTGGTTCTTCTTTCCTCGTTCAGCCGGAGAGTTTGGTGTGACGTATCTGGCTGATGGCTGTCAGCCACTAACGCATGGGCCTTATCACTTTGATGCTGCTGATCTCTATGGTGCAGACGATGCATGGGTGGCAAAGGTTGGTGGCCAGAATTACGCCTTCTACGCATTTTACTCTGCCGGTAGTTTTACCGTTTCCGAAGAGATTTCAGCGGACATTTTGCTTGTTGGCGGTGGCGGCGGTGGAGCCGGAGACCGCTCCGGTGGTGGCGGTGCAGGGGGTTTTGTGGCGCTTAATGGACACTTGTTGTCTGCGGGAGATTACGCCATATCAGTTGGTGCTGGTGGTGCTGGCGGAATTGGTCGCAACGGCGGCAATAAGGGAAGCAGTACCATAGCGTTTGGAGCTGAGGCGTTTGGGGGTGGTGCAGGAGCGCGGAGCAGTAGCTCAGGACGTGACGGTGCCTCCGGTGGGGGGGCATGGAACCCGGGCACCGGTGGAACTGGTATGGCCGGGCAAGGGCACGACGGCGGTGATGCCTCTGGTGGCGCACCAAATTATGGCGCAGCCGGTGGCGGTGGTGCAGGGGGTGCCGGTCAGGATGGCACTTCTCAACAAGCCGGTGGCGGTGGTGTAGGTCTCCAGTGGCTGGACGACCGTTGGTATGCCGGTGGTGGTGGCGGTGGTGCCTATTTAGCACAGGAGAGATATGGACAAGGCGGCCTTGGAGGGGGTGGTGATGGTTCAGGGAGTGGGAACGGGCAGAGTGCCCAGCCCAATACCGGTGGCGGCGGCGGTGGCGGGGGTTACAATGGGAACGGCGGAAATGGAGGGTCTGGTATTGTTGTTATCAAGTTGCCCATATAAAAGTCGTGAACCAAAGCTATGACCTACCAACCGCCATCAATAGACAGCGGGAACCCGATAGTAGTTCAGACAGGTTATACACCGCCGGAGCTATCGCAACCGGTTGTGCTGTGCGCGGAGGATGAATCAGGTGGCACCCTGCTGGCGGATCTGGTGCCGCCAGCCCTCGCAGCACAAGACTTCAATGCCGCACTGTCTCAGGCCTACAGGGGCAACCTCACAGCAGACGTGTCAGCTGCGGCTCCAGCTCTCGCCCTTGAGGCAACCGTCAACCTGACTTGGTCCGGCGCCTTGTCGGTTGATATGCCTCCGGTCACAGCAGTTCTGCAGGCAGAAGCAGCGCTGGAACAAAACCTGGAGCTCCCAGATGCAGACGGCACGGGAGTCAAAGCGGGCCACCATCCAACCATGCCAGCTATGTCAGTTGGCCGCCTGATGCAATCACAGCAGGCTGACCAGATCCGTGTACCTCGGGCTTTTGCTCAGCAGCAAATGGTCCACACCGACCAGCTGCTGGGCACCCGCTCTGCTGCAATGATCAAACTGCTCAGGCATCTGCAGTCCGGGCACCAGCACGGCGTGCCAGTGCTCGCATCCGGTCGTTACCCCCATGCCGAAGCCATCCGCACCCGCTCCAGCACCCGCGAACAACACCAGCACGGCCCGAAGCGCCACGGCAACACCGGCGTGCCCCATGCCGAAACCATAAAGCGCCGGAAATCCCTGCGCATGCAGGAGCAACAGGCGTTGCCTGCAAACAAGGGTCTGGCCATCGGCAACCACAATGCCTGGCCTACCGGCACCCGGCTGCAAGTCCGCTGGACCAAAGCTGCGCACCCAGCGCCTGGCTACTGGTGGCCGGAGTATCAGCCCCCGGGCCTGCGAATCGTCCTGCCGCTGGTTCCTGATTACAGCCCGCGCCCGATTCATTGCCCGGTAATCCTTGGTCCCGGCTATGAGCCACAGCCGCCGTGCGAGACAGACCCGGAACCACCGGCCACCATCATAGTCCCAGTAAGGGAGGTATACCGCGTGATCAACACCCTGACGCTCACCGAACTGGACGGCACCCCGGTACCGGCAGAGTCCTTTGCTGCCAGCATCGATGCCGACAGCTGGACATGGAGCTGGAATGCTCGCATACCGGCGGCGGCAATCAACCAGGTGCGGCCCGATAGCAGCACAAGAGTGGAACTGATGGCCACCATCAATGGTGAACCCCTGCGTGTGCTCGTCGAGTCCATCCAGCGGGAACGGCGGTTTGGGGAATCCTGGCTGCGGGTCTCCGGCCGTGGACGCGCTGCGTTCTTGGCTGAGCCGCTGGCACCGGTCACCCAGTACACCAACGACACAGCCATGACAGCCCAGCAGGCCTTAAACGAAACCATGACTACCAACGGCGTGCCGATCGGCTGGACGCTGGACTGGCAGATTGAAGACTGGCAGATACCTGCTGGCATCTGGTCGCACAACGGCACCTGGATCGATGCCGCAAAACGGATTGCCGAAGCCGGCGGTGCTTATGTCCAGAGCCATGACACCGATCAGGTATTGCAGATCCTGCCCCGGTACCCGATCGCGCCCTGGAACTGGGGTGATGCCACCCCGGATATCCAACTGCCGGAAGACGTGGTGGAAGTTGAGGGCATCGAGTGGCAGGAAAAGGCGGACTATAACGCCGTCTGGGTCCATGGTGGCGACCAAGGCCGGGCAGATCGGATCGTCCGTGGCAATAGCGGTGGTACCAATCCCGCCCCAACGATCGTGGATGACCTCGCAACGGACGCTGCCATGACTCGCCAGCGCGGCCTTGCATTACTGGGAGACACCGGCAAGCAAGCTCAGATAAGCCTGCGACTGCCAGTACTGCCAGAAACCGGCATGATCCGGCCTGGCACACTGGTCGAATACCTGGAGCAGGGCACCACCCGCCGTGGCCTTGTGCGCAGCCTGAGCATCAGCCACAGCCGGCCAGAACTCTGGCAAACCATCGGAGTTGAAACCCATGAGTAACCTCTACAAACGACTGCTCGGAGTGCTGCCGTCAGAGCCCAGGGACAAGGGAGAAGTGATATCCGTGCACAGTGACGGCGTAACCGTGGAACTGGTAACTGGTGCCCGGGTGCGGGTCCGCGGTGCTGCGCAGGTGGGGGATCATGTATTCATCCGGGGCCGGCAGATAGAGGGGCCGGCCCCGGCTTTGAGTGGGGTGGATCAGACGGTTTAGCTTTCGGTGTCGGCCTCTGTCTCGGCCCTCGCTCGCGCCTGGTCCTGGATCCGTCTTTTATCCTCGCGGAGGCGGTCAATCTCCCGGTCGATGCCATCAATTTCTGACTGGAAGCGCTCACGCAACACGTTGGCTTCCTGCGCCAGCGCACCCTCCCAGGTTGCACCAGCCAGGTTGTCATTAGCGTAGGATTTCTGGCGCTGGTATCTGAGCAATGCCTGATCCATGGCCCGCCTGGCATCGTCCTTCTGGTTCTGCAAGTCGGATATTCGGCGGTCAATACGCTCGATCTTCGACTTTGTCTCCCTGCCTTCCAGGAAATCCTGGGCTCCCTTGTTTACCATGGGGCCCGTACCGCTTCGTGCAGGAGCTTTCACTTCGATTTCTTTAGCATCGCTGCCGCACGGTCGGTCCGAAAACACCGTTTGACCATTAACCTTGCACTGAAAAACAGTGGCCTGGGCCATCAGGGGCATTGCGATAGCAACTGTGAGAATAGTCCTTTTTATCATTGTCACCTCCGGTAAGCACACCTTTAGCTTATTACCGAATAGTGAATAAAAAAAGGGGCCAGCTGGCCCCTTGAAGTTCTCAGGTGCAGCCCTCTCACTGAAGTCACACCACTGGGCAGGTGTCGCGTTTGCCTGGCATCCTTGCCGGCGCTGGGTGTTCACTCACCCGGTGCATATCCTACCAATTGATTTTCCAGCCAAAAGCAGAAATCGCACGGTTTCCGTGTGAGACATCTGCCATGCCCAATACGCAATTCAAGAGCTTTTGTGCAAAACAACGTTAAAACAGAGGTTTGTGTTAAATATCGCACGAACCTACCGGTTAGCGTCCTGATTTCTGTGCTTTTATGAGGACTCTCGAGAGATTAGGTGCCCGGGCTCCTAAATATCCGGCTGCCGTAATAGTGGCGGTAGGGATGATTGTCAATGAAATATAGGAGTGTTGTAACTATGGATATGCAAAACGCAAAAGCCGTGCTGGACATGTTGATTTTTGAAGTGGAGAACGTGGCGGTAGTGGATACACGCCGGTTGGTGCTTGTGCTCCAGGTGGTGCTGGATCTGGTGTCCGACCATAGCCGGGAGGAACTGCTGAAGGCGCTGGATTCCATCCGGGAGTTGATCGACAAACTGCGCTGAAAGGGGAGGGGCCTTTGCCCCTCTTTCTGTGGTTGCCGTTGGCGAAGAGAGAACGGCAACAAAGTCACTGTATAAGCGATTCGTTTCGGGAAAATATCTGGAAAATATCGGGAAAGGAAAAACGGGATATTTTGGTGGGCGTATAACACGCTGATAATTATAGGAGAAATGGTAGGACCAGGCAGATTTGAACTGCCGACCTCTGCCATGTCAAGGCAGCGCTCTAACCAACTGAGCTATGGTCCTACGTCTCGCGACGGGGTGGAAATATACGGATTTTGCCCGGTGGGGTCAACTGTTTTGCGGGGAACTTTTGCGCCGCCGTAAGCTGTCTTTCAGCGCCTTGCTGAGGGCGTTCCAGCGGTTGACGATCAGAGCGGTAAAGATCAGTCCGCAGCCGGCAATCTGCATGGCGGACATGCTCTCGCCGAACCAGCCGGCGGCAAACAGCGCCACCCATACCGGCTCCAGCACCAGAATCACCACGCCGTGGCTGTGCACGGACAGACTCTGTGCGTAGGTCTGCACCAGGAAGCGGCCGGCGGTGCCCACCACGGCGCTGGCCAGTACCCAGACGATAAGCATCGGGGGTGGGTCGGCGAGTACCGGCTGCCAGTCCTCCAGAATAGCGGATTCAATCAGCGTTACAAAGCCAACGGTCACCAGTGCCAGGGCTGTCAGGGGCAGGGCGGGGACCTTCTTCTTCTCGATGGTTTCACCCCGGCGGTTCACCACCGTGCGCTGGTTGGCAGCGCGGGTATTCAGGGTGAAGTAGAGCGCGAAAATGCAGGCCGCGCCGCACCTGATCGGCATCCAGGGCACGCAGGGAGCGGTGGGCGATCAACGCCAGAACCAGACCGGCAATCAGGAAGCGGCCCGCCATGAACATCAGCGGAGGCATCAGCAACACGGCTTCTTTGGAAAACATCCAGCTGATGGCTGCCAGCAGGGTAGTAACCACCAGTAACAGGTCCGATTTTCTGGAATCCGACATAAAAAAGACCGCCCCCGAAATGAGAAAGCGGTCTACTCTATAGTTTGCAAGCTATAAAAGACAGTCGCGAAAACCGTTACTTAAAACCAGCCTCCGGACTCGCGGATGGCCTCAAAGCCGAAGCGGAGTTTTACTTCATCCCCCACCAGTGACTGATCCAGTCCATAGGTCATGCCCCAGTCGCTGCGCTTTATGGTGGCCTCTGCAGTAAAGCCCAGGGTGTACTCCTCGTGGCCGATAGGGTACTCGGCGGACTTGTTCAGGGTCACGTCTACCTCAACCGGCTGCGTTTTGCCCAGCAGGGTGAGATCGCCGGTCACCACACCGGTGTTTTCCCCGGTCGCCTCAAAGCCGGTGATGCTGAAGGTAATGTCCCGGAACTTGCTGCTGTTGAGGAAATCCTCGCCCCGCAAGTGATCGTCCCGTTTTTCGTGATTGGTGAATACGCTTTTGCTCCGGAAAACCAGTGAGCCGGAGTTCAGGGTCTGGTTCTCCTCGTCATACTCGAACTGACCTTCCACTTCCCGGAACATGCCCATCACCGGCGCGTAGCCGATATGCATCACCTCGAAACTCATGGAAAAGTGCTCGTCATCAATGGTGTAGGTTGCCGGTTCGGCGAAAACAGGCGAGGCGAAGCCGATCAACAGCGTAATGATCGCTCCACCCAATCGTTGCATGAAGGTATTCATGGTGTCCTCCTTGTCTGATGCAGGTACAGCAGATCTGTGATGAAAGAATAGCCCAATAACGCCAGGGCGGTAGCCAGGGTAATACTGGCGAACAGCGCGGGGGTCACCGGGAGTATGGCAACCATCAGCGTGACCAGTTGCCACACACAGATGGTCTTGCGCCGGAAACTCTCCGGCAGAGGCTTGTCGATCCACCGCCAGCACCAGCCGGCAGCAACGAACAGGTAGCGCATCAGCCCGAGCGCCAGAACCCAGGGGCCGGCCTTTTCCAGCGCCAGCGCCGCGACGCAAAGCCCCAGAATGAACAGGGCATCCAGCTCCATATCAAAACGGGCACCGAAGGCGGTCTGATTTTTGGTGGCCCGGGCAACCTTGCCGTCCACGCCGTCGAGAATCAGCGCCAGCAGACAGAGCAGGGCGTAAGGCCACAGCCAGTCATCGAGCGATGCGGCCCAGGGTGCAAGGCTGACAAGCCAGACCACCAGCACGCCGCGCCCGAGCGTCACCCGATTGGCGGCACCAAAGTCACGGTCAGTGGGGGCAAAGCGCCAGATAAGCCAGGCGGATATTACGGAGATGACACCTGCCAAAGTATAAAAATTGGCCGGCAGATCCAGTAGAATGCCGGATCCGACTGCCAGCAGGGCAATGGCAACACCCGCCACCACCAGCTCCGGCCAGGGCGACCGCGATACAGCAGATGTGGGCATGGGTGAATCCATCGGGCACTCCCGGCGTATATATTCAGATAACAACACTATCATTCCCCGGGCAAGGAGACACAATGACAGCGCATTCCACACAGGCGTTCTGGACAACCGGCCCGCTCAGTGGAGAAATACGCCCGACCGATCCGGACGGATCCCTGGCGGATGCCAGTGGAAATCTGGGACCGCCCATGCGGTTGCGTAGCCTCTATAGTGGCATCAGCCGTGGCACCGAGACACTGGTGTTTCGTGGCGAGGTGCCTGCCTCCCAGTATCAGACCATGCGCGCACCTTTCCAGCAGGGAGATTTCCCGTGGCCGGTGAAATACGGCTACGCCAACGTGGCCGAGATACTGGACGGCCCGGACAACCTCCGTGGCAAACCGGTGTTCTGCCTCTATCCCCATCAGCAGGAATACCGCGTACCCATGGAGGCAGTGCATCCGTTACCGGAAGGCCTGCCGACCCGTCGGGCCATCCTGGCTGCCAATATGGAAACCGCTGTTAATGCACTGTGGGATGCCGCACCCCGTGTCGGCGACCGAATTGCGGTCGTGGGCTGCGGGGTGGTCGGTTTACTGGTCGCCTGGCTGGCGAATCGCATGCCCGGTACCCGTGTAACCGCAATTGATATCAATGAGGCTCGCCGTGAGCCAGCAGAGGCGCTGGGCCTGGCATTTACCACTGACGAATCCCGAGATGATCACGATATGGTGATCCACGCTAGCGGCAAGGCCGAAGGTCTCAACAAAGGGCTTTCATTGCTGGGTACGGAAGGACAGGTGATCGAGATGAGCTGGTACGGCACCGGCAAGGCACCGGTGTCCCTCGGCGAAGCCTTCCATTCCCGTCGCCTGACCATTCGCAGCAGCCAGGTGGGCCAGATCAACCCGCAGCAGCAACCGCGCCGCAGCTACCGGGATCGCATGACGCTGGCGCTGTCATTGCTGAAGGCACCGGAGCTGGATGTTTTGATCAATGCCGAATCCGCCTTTGAGGATCTGCCGCGCACCCTTTTTGAACTGGCAACGGGCCAGCGGGATTCCCTTTGCCACTGTATCCGATACTGATAACCGACAAGGAGACGTTGCACCATGTACAGCCTTACCGTACGTGACCACATGATGATCGCCCACAGTTTCAACGGCGAGATTTTCGGCCCGGCCCGCAAGCTGCACGGTGCCACCTATATCGTGGACGTGAGCTTTGAGCGTGCCGAGCTCGATGAGGATGACCTGGTGGTGGATATAGGCCTGGCATCGGAAGTGCTTTCCGACGTGTTGGGAGCCTTTAATATGCAGAACCTGGATGAATTGCCGGAGCTCAAGGGCCGCAACACCACCACCGAATTCATGGCCAGGGCTGTGTTCGACCGTATGGCGGATGCCATCCGCGGCGGCCGGCTGGGCACTTCAGGTAAAGGACTGGAAGCCCTGAAGGTAACCCTGAGCGAGTCCCATATTGCCTGGGCCAGCTACCATGGCAAGCTCTGAGGCAGGCAGGGCCTGTTATTTCATTGTGCCCGGAGAGCCTGACCAGGCTACCGGCGGGTATCGCTATGTGAAACGGCTGGCGGAAGCAATGGCGGATACCGGTCGGGGAGTGCATCGCTTGGGGCTCGACGGACAGTTTCCGTTGCCCGACGAGCAGGCTCGCGAATCGATGGATCGGACACTGAACAAACTGCCGGACGGATCACCGGTGGTGCTCGATGGCCTTGCCATGGGTGCCATGCCGGAGGTATTGGCCAGACACCAGAAGCGGCTGCGGCTGATAGCGCTGGTTCACCACCCGCTGGCGGATGAAACCGGGCTGTCGGCAGAACAGCAGGAAAGCCTGTTCCAGCTTGAGAAGCAGGCCCTCGCCGAGGTGGAATCGGTGATCACCACCAGCCCCTATACGGCCAGACGGCTGGCGGACTTTGCGGTGCCGGAAACCGTTATTACAACGATCGAGCCGGGTGTTGATGCCCCGGCGCAAAGTTCCGGGCGGGATTACTCGGCCAGCGGGCCCTTCCGGATTCTTTGTGTCGCCCATCTGTCGCCCCGTAAAGCCCAGGTTGATCTGCTGGAAGCCCTCGCAGGGCTGACCTACATGCCCTGGCACCTCACGCTGGCGGGTTCCCCGGACCGGGACCCGGATTACGGTGCCACTGTGGCCAGGGCAATTGAGGACCTGGCCCTTGAATCCCGCGTTACCCTGGCTGGTGAAGTGACCGGTGATCAGCTGACCCGGCTCTATGAGGAAGCCCACCTGTTTGTATTACCCTCCCGTTACGAGGGCTATGGCATGGTGATTGATGAAGCTCTCGCCGCCGGACTGCCGGTGATCTGTTCCGACGGTGGTGCTCTAGCCGAAACAGGCCGGCGGCCCGGCATCCGCCAGTACCTGGCGGGGAATATCGAACAGCTGAGAGGTAACCTGGCCGAGTGGCTGGGTAATCCGCAATCCATGGAACAGGCTGCCGGCCGCGCCCGGCAAACGTCGAATACCCTGAGAAGCTGGCGCAATGCCGCGGAGGAGCTGGCCCAGTTGCTGGATAACCCCGGGCGCGGGAAAGGCGACAGTCATTTCGCTGCCGACTGGCTGGCCTTGCGGGAGCCGGAAGATCACAAAGCCCGCAGCATCCGACTTACCCGTACGCTGGATCAGTGGCTTGAGGCCCGCTACCTGCACCGGGAAGGGCCCGAGCGTGGCCGCCCTATCCGCATCGCGGACCTGGGTGCTGGTGCGGGGTCCAACGTAGGGTACCTGGTTAGCCGCTTCTCGGTTCCCCAGGAATGGCTGTTGGTCGACCATGACGAATCCCTGCTTGAGCAGGCCGAACAGCGTGCCCGAAAGCTGGATGTCACCATCGACACCCGATGTGAGCAACTGACCATCGATACCTTGCCCGCCGCGCTTCCGGATGGAACCGATCTGGTAACAGCTTCCGCACTGATCGATCTGGTATCGAAAGACTGGCTGAAAGCCCTTGCCACCCGGAGTGCGGAATTAAAGGCTGCTGTACTGATCACTCTGAGTGTAAATGACCACCTCTCAGTGGATCCTCCCGCAGACGGCGATGAGCTGGTTCGGAGTGCCTTTCTTGACCACCAGCGCCGGGACAAGGGCACCGGTGGTGCCATGGGGCCGGATGCACCGGAATCCATGGCGAGCGAGCTACGCGCGCTGGGCTATCAGGTGCAAACCGAACCCGCTGACTGGGTGCTGGGCGGTGACAGCGCACCGCTGCAACTGGCCTTGCTGAAGGGATGGAGAGAGGCCGCCGTGGAGCAGCGGCCTGACCATCAGCCAGCTATTGAACAGTGGTACCAGACACGCTGCCGACAGGCCCGGGCGGGACTGTTAACCATTGGTGTAGGTCATACGGATCTGCTGGCGTTGCCGGAGTCCGGGGTTGAGTAAGCGCCTTCGGCTCGCATGTCGCTGGGCGCTGACAGTGGCGTTGCTGGCGGTGCTGTTCTGGCAAGTCGATATCACGCTTGTTGCTGGCACTTTGTCAGGGATACCCCTATGGCTGCTGGTACCCATCGGTGGTCTGGTTTTGTTACAGGTGTTGGTCTCGGCCTGGCGGTGGCGCTATACCGCGAATGCGCTTGGGCTGGTTATTCCGCCTGGTCTGGCGATCCGGGAATATTATCTTGCCACCTGCCTTAACCAGATTCTGCCCGGCGGCGTGGTCGGGGATATCAACCGGGCCTGGCGGCAGGGATTGCGCAGTGGCGAGAAGCTGGCCGCGCTGCATTCGGTGATGATCGAGCGCTTCTCCGGCCAGTTGTTGCTGGGTATTGCTGCCATCATCTGCGCGCTGCTGCACCTCCCGCAAACCCTTCGGTTTTCCGGAGCCGGGAATGGTGCCTGGATCATCGCTCTGGTTGTGTTGTTGTTTGTGGCTGTGGTTTTGCTGCAGGGCAAGGTTCGCCGGTACCTGGATACATTGCGGAAGGACCTGCGCCGCTCACTGCTCGGCTGGCCGCAATTGCCGGTGCAGATATTCAGCTCTGCCCTGGTGCTTGCCGGCTATCTGGGGGTGTTTCTGGTCCTGGCTGCCGGGCAGGGCAACTGGGCCGGCACCGGTTCTGTGGGGCTGCTATTGGCCCTGAGCATGATCCTGCTGCTGGCCATGGTGGTACCGTTGACCGTCGCCGGATGGGGTGTGCGGGAAGGTGCTGCGGCCATCCTCTGGCCCCTGGCGGGCTTGCCAGCAGAACAAGGGGTGGCCCTGAGTGTGGGATACGGGGTGGTTAACCTGCTCTGGAGTATTCCCGGGGGGCTGCTGGCATTTACCGGGCCCGGGGAAACGCCAGATCAAACAACATATCGGTCCCCAGGCTGACAAAACGGGCATCCGGACGCAGGGCATCATCCAGTGCGTCAATTTCCGGTAGCTCAAAAGCGGGCCGACCACTGCCAATAATCATTGGGGCCACAATAACGTGCAAGCGGTCCAGCAGGCCGGCTTTCAGGAAGCGGGACACTGTCTGGCCGCCGCCCTCCACAAAGACCCGTCGCAACCCGAAATCCCGCAACACCGCCAGAATCTGATCCAGCGAGGCCGGCTCATCATCGGTTCCCAGGCAAGGTACTTCCGTATAGGCATAGTGGCTGCGCAATTTGTGTTTGTCGGCACCGGTGTAACTCCCCTCCACAAGTCGCAGGGTCGGGGCATCGCGATCGTTGAACAGATGGTGGTCCTCCGGTACCCGCCGGTGCCGGTCAATGACAACTCTTACCGGATTGATGCCGCTGGTATGGCGCACCGTCAGCCGCGGATTATCGCAAGCGGCGGTGCCGGCCCCCACAATCACCGCATCACACACAGCCCGCAGGCGGTGCAGGTGGGTCAGGCCGTCGTCACCGTTGATAAAACGGGATGCGCCGGTGACGGTGGCAATGCGCCCGTCCAGGCTCTGGCCCATCTGGCCGACAAGATAGCTCTGGCCCCCCGGTATCTCCCCCAACAAGGGTAAAAACACATCAAACAATTGCCGGGCCGCATCGCTGACCCGCGAATCGTACTGCAGGGTACCGTCCGGCCCCGGCCAGGCGGCCGCCTGATCTGTGCCGGGAATATACACCGGAGCTTTCGGGTGCCCGCTGGCATCAAGGATCAGTTCCCAGGCGGTGTCCGCATCCAGACGAGTCTCTGGCATTGTATTCGGGTCCTTTTTGGTTGCTGTGCCGGTTCAGTAGGATTCAGGCAGTATTTACGTTACATTTCCGGAATGATTCACTCCACAGGCAGAGATTCTCAATTATGCGGTATCTGGAGACATTTCATCATCGATTGCGTCAACTCCGGGACAATCGGGGCCTGAGCCTGCAGGATATCGCACAGATCTGCGGGGTGGATTCCGACCGGGTCGCCACCTGGGAGGCCAGGGAAGAGCGGCAAAGGCGTTATCCGGGAGTTAGCGAGCTGATGGATCTGGCCGTGCAGACCGGTACCGCCCTGGAAGAATTGCTGGATCTGGATGATGCACACAACCATGGCCAGCTCGAGTTGCCGGGGCTGACCTTCAGTAATGACGAAGGGTTGAGTTCAGCCCTGAAAGAACTGGAAGAGGAAATCAGCCGGTTGCAGCTGAGCAGTGAAGAGGTGGAACTGTTGCGCCGGTTCCGCAAGACATCCACGGAAAACCGGCGCATGGTACTGCAGATCATGGGCCGCTGAGCCGGCCCCCGCACTTACTTGCCTTTCTTGTAGATGTTCTCGTACACGTAATTGGTGGCATCCACAAAGCCGTCAATGCTGCCACAGTCGAACCGCTGGCCCTTGAACTGGTAAGCCAGCACGCAGCCGTTCTTTGCCTGCTCCAGCAGCGCATCGGTAATCTGCACCTCACCGTTCTTGCCCGGCTCGGTCCGCTCGATAATGTCGAAGATATCGGGAGTCAGGATATAGCGCCCGATAATCGCCAGGTTGCTGGGGGCATCTTCCGGGGCCGGCTTTTCCACCATATCGGTGATCCGGTAGAGGCCGTCTTTCATCGGCTCGCCAGCGATCACACCATACTTGTGGGTTTCGTCTTCCGGCACTTCTTCAATGGCCACAATAGAGCAGCGGAACTGGTTATACAGCTTGACCATCTGCGCCAGAACACCGTCATTGCTGTCACCGGCTACGCAGAAATCGTCCGCCAGAACCACCGCAAAAGGGTTGTCGCCAATCAGGTTGCGACCGGTAAGAATCGCGTGACCCAGGCCCTTCATCTCGTTCTGGCGGGTGAACGCGAAGGAGTTGTTGTCGATCAGATCCCGGATGGAGGTCAGCAGGTTTTCCTTGCCGGAGCCGGCAATCTGGTGCTCCAGCTCGTAGCTGATATCGAAATGATCCTCGATGGCACGCTTGCCCCGGCCGGTGACAAAGCCGAACTCATGGATGCCGGCCTCGGCGGCTTCTTCTACGCCGTACTGAACCAGCGGCTTGTTAACAATCGGCAGAATTTCCTTGGGCATCGCCTTGGTGGCGGGCAGAAAGCGGGTGCCGTAGCCGGCCACCGGAAAGAGGCATTTCTTGATCATGATGTGCGTCCTTTTCTCGTTGAGTTCGCTGCTTGCGGTACCGCAGCCGGACCCTGAAAACGTCAGGCTTCATCCGCGCTGACTCACAAAACGTGCCAAGTGTACCCAAGTTGTTTTACTAAATGGAGGCTTGTGTTTGTAAATGTTGATTTTGGTAATTCTCTTCCCAACCCGCTTTTGAGGGGAGTGCTTGAAAGGTATAGAAAAAACCTTCGAATAAACGGGTAACCTTCTGTTTTAAGGAACATTAACATTGTAAATTTTCGATACTCGGGCTGGAAACGCGCAGGTTGATGCCGTAGATTGGCGAAACGTTACATTTTTGACATTATTTTACCCGCCGGACCGGCGAGAGGAATACCAGCCTTGATCTTGAGCGCTTTCCGCCTGGTTGCACTGCTCGGGTGCATTGCCAGTACAGCAGTCCTGGCTGCGCCGTCTGAGTTGGGGCCGGACAATCAATGGTTCCCGTACGCAGACAAGCAATTGCTTGGCGAGAATGAGCTACAAGAGAAGCGGGAACACTGGCTCAGGTCCAAATTGAAGTTCTCCGGCAAGACCCGAAGGGATAAAGAGGGCATGGATGGCTATCTCGGGTTGTCCATGGAAGGCCTTATCTGGTCCGGGCATGCCGCCGGGCTGGACTTTTCTGATCGAACGACCCGCAAGGAGGCCAGCGAGCACAGCTCTCTGGCCTTTCGCTACAGTTTTCCCGCAGGCCGCAGCCGGATCAATGTCCGCATGGAAAATGCTGAATACACCCATTCTGCGATCAGCGATCAGCAACGGTTTCTTGCCTCCGGAGAGGCAACAAGCATTGGTATTTCCGGTTATCGCCCGTTAGCTTCCTTGTATAACGTGAATATCGACAGCGTTTTTCGCCATGTCAGTCGCGATAACCGCCGGGAAGAGCGGGGGGAGTGGGTATCGGACAACGCTTATCGTTTGTCGACATTCGCACTGGAGGGGCGCAGGCAGTTCGAATTGTTCTCCGGCGTTCAGGGCACCGGCAATGTAGTGGCGCTGGGTGGCTACGAATACCGTGGCAGCGATTGTCCTTCCGACGGAGCCAGCTCTGAGGAGGAGCGCTTCCACAAGATTTCGGTGTCAGCGTCCCTGCGCCGGGAGCTGATGGCATGGCAGTGGGGCATCGATGGTCGTTACCAGTTTGCCTCCGAAGGGTTACCGGGCTCGGAACGAATGGTGGTCGCCGGCCCTGCATTGATGACCGGCTTCAATGGCCAGTCTGTCTCGGTTGTGGAAGGGGGGTGGCTGCGCATGGACACCCGCAGCCCGAACTTCCCGGTACCCTTTACCCGGGAGGTGCTCTCGAACGTGAGCCTGGCAGTGGTTCGCGGCTGGGCACCGTATAGTGCCGTGCAACCGGACCTGCAGGGCCTCACCAGTGCCGGTGAAGTGTCAGTCCATCTGACCGGTCGCAGCTTCGTGGCAAACCTCAGTGTGGGCCGTATGCTGGAATCCTCCAGTGCTGTTATCGAGGTGCCTGATCACCCCGATGTGCAGCTCTCCCTCACCATGGATATCTGAGCCGCTCCCATACCCTTACCTAATTGTCACTTGCGGTCCTTCAGGGAGGTGGTGCTACATTCAGGGTCATTGGGATGACACTGTCGGGGTTTGAATACCATGTGTTCAGGGAAGGCAAGGTTCACGCCATTGCTGTTGCTTTGCTTGCTGGTTGGGCCGGTTCAGGCCCTTGAGTTCGGGGATCTGGTGGAGCAGGCCCGTACCAGGGCCCAGAGTGAATACCAGGCTCCCCCGGCTATCCCGGCCTTTCTGGAAGATCTTCCTTATGATGAGTACCAGGCCATCCGTTTTCGTCCGGAAAAGAGTCTGTGGCAACAGGGTAAATCCCGCTTCCAGATTATGATGATGCCCGCCGGGCGCTACTACACCTATCCGGTCGTGCTCAATGAAGTGGACAGCGAGGGCACCCGACCCATTGCCTTTGACAAGTCCGTATTCAGTTACCCGAATGAAGCCCTTGCCAAACGGATTCCGGCGGATCTGGGTTATGCAGGGTTCAAGCTCACTTACCCGCTCGAGGGACCGGGAGTACGCAACCAGTTCCTGGTGTTTGCCGGGGCCAGCTATTTTCGCGGAGTCGCCAGAGACCAGAGGTTCGGGCTTTCAGCACGGGGTATTGCCATCGATACCGGCCTTCCGTCCGGGGAGGAATTTCCGGGGTTCGTGGAATTCTGGCTGGAGCGGCCCGCAGCCGGAAGTGATCGCATGCGCCTTTATGGCCTGCTGGACGGACCGAGTGTCGCCGGGGCCTATCGGTTTGATGTGTTTCCCGGTGATACGACCCGGATTGACGTGAAAGCCGAGCTTTTCTTTCGTGAAGACATCGAGCAACTGGGGCTGGCGCCATTGACTTCAATGTTCTACTACGGAGAGAACAGTGTCAGGCCCAAAGGGGAGTGGCGGCCCCAGATTCATGACTCTGATGGTTTGCTGGTTCACGACGGAGAGTCCGGTGAGTGGTTGTGGAGACCGTTACTCAATCCTGCCAGGCTAAAACTCAGCTATCATCAGGTCGGTCAGGTATCTGGCTTCGGGCTGATCCAGCGAGATACTCAGTTTCATCAGTTTCAGGATTCAGAGGCCGGTTACGAGCAACGGCCCAGCGCATGGGTGGAGGCAAAAGGGGATTGGGGGCCGGGCCAGGTGGTGTTGGTGGAGATCCCCACCGATTCGGAAACCAACGATAATATTGTGGCTTTTTGGCGACCGGATACTGCCGCAAAGGCCGGAGAGAGGCATCGACTGGAGTACAGTCTGACATTTGGTGGTCGGTCCGTGGCTGCGCAGCCTGGCGGCTGGGCTGCAAGTACCTTCATCGGGGATGGCGACCGAATCGGGGGCGGCAATGCGGAAGGGGCCTACCGGCTGATTGTTGATTTTACCGGTGGTGATCTGGACGAGTTGCCTGCCGATGCTCCGGTAGTCAGCAAGGTGAGCGGCGGCGAGTCGGTCGAAGTGCTCGAGCATTTTGTGGAGCGTGTTGAGGAGAACGGTCGCTGGCGACTGTCCATGCTGGTTCGGCCGGACCCACAGAAAACCATGGAGTTGCGGGCCTTCCTTGAGCTGGAAGAAAAGGTGCTTACGGAAACCTGGAGCTATTCGTTGCCGCCGGGAACCGATTTGCGAGCGGCGCAGCCATAACCACGCTCCAGCCAGCGATCCCCCTTTTAACCGGGAATGAGCTATGGAACGGACGTTATGTGAACAGGCCCTGGGAAGGGTGCTTTTCTATATTCAGGACTGCGGGCTCGCCGTTACCAGGGCCCGGTGCTGCCAGGCAATGAAACTGGTAGAAGCGGCTCTGGAAGCTGAAACCGAGGCAGGCGTATATGCCAGGGTTCTGGAGCTTGTGCCCCGGTATTTTGATCTCCCGGTGCCGGATGTCCCCGTCCACCAACCTCCTATGCAACGCGGCAGTATCGGGTACCAGCCTGATGACTGAGCCCGGGCCCCAAAGCTGGAAAACGGTTGCCACCGCCCGCCGTTCATTGCTTGCCCTTCTGGTGTTTGGCCAGACCGGTGTTGCCGCGTATTTTCTGCTGGCGGTGTTGCCATACCATGGTGGCACCGTAATCGAGATGGGCCTGCTCGTGCTTTTCTGTGTTCTGTACGCCTGGATCGCTGTCGGGTTCTGGACGGCAGTGCTGGGTTTCGTGCTGCGTTTGTCTGGTGGCGACCGGCACAGCCTGGTCAAGCGGCATGGTGGTGAGGCGCTCGACCGCACACCGCTGGCCCGCACCGCCATCGTGATGCCGGTATACCATGAGCCGGTTCACTGGACACTCAGCGGCCTGAAAGCCATCTACCAGGATCTGGAGCGAAGCGGGAGTATTGAGCATTTCGAGTTCTACATCCTGTCGGACAGTCGTGACCCGAATGTGTGGCTGGAAGAGCAGGCTGCCTGGCATCGCCTCTGTCGTGAACTTGGGGCCGAGGGGCGGATGTTCTATCGCCGCCGCCGGGTCAACCTGAACTTCAAGAGCGGCAACGTGGCGGACTTTCTGCGTCGCTGGGGGCGCAGATACCAGTACATGGTGGTGCTGGATGCGGACAGTCTGCTGGGTGCCGGAACCATCACGAAGATGGTGCACCTGATGCAGCGGGAACCCGGTGTCGGCATTCTCCAGACAGCGCCCTCTATTATTAATGGTCGTTCCGTTTTTGCCCGCGTCCAGCAATTCGCGAACCGGATGTATTCCAGGTTATTTGCCACCGGGCTTGCCGCGATCCAGATGGGGGATGCGGCCTTCTGGGGCCACAACGCAATCATCCGCACCGAGCCGTTCATGCGTTACTGCGGCCTCCGGAAATTGCCGGGCAAGGGGCTCTTTCGCGGGCCGATCATGAGCCATGATTTTGTGGAAGCGGCCTACATGGGACGGGCAGGTTATGAGGTGTGGCTGGAACCTGAACTGGGTCAAAGCTATGAGGAATCTCCGCCGACCCTTGCCGACGAGCTCGCCCGGGACAATCGCTGGTCCCGGGGCAACCTGCAACATCTCTGGATTTTGCTGTTCCAGCGCCGGCTCCGGCTGGCCCATCGTATGGCCATGCTGAATGGAGTCATGGCCTATCTTTCTTCCCCCTTGTGGTTGGGATTCCTGATACTGACAACGATTGAAGCAGCGAGGATGACCCTGGCACCGATCAACTATTTCCCGGAAGGCCATGCCGGGCTCTTTCCCCTTTGGCCGGAATGGCATCCGGACTGGGCGCTGGGTCTGGCCCTGAGCACCATGGCACTGCTGTTTATCCCGAAGTTTCTGGCAGTTGCGGACGCTGCAATCCATGGGCTCGCCAGGCAGTTCGGCGGCAGCCTGGTGATGACCGCAAGCTTACTGATCGAAATTGTATTGTCCGTGCTTCTGGCTCCGATTCGCATGATGGCCCACAGCAAGTCAGTATTGTCTGCCCTGCTGAATATCAAACTGAGCTGGGCAGGGCAGAACCGTACAGAGGAAACCGGGTGGTCACGGGCCTTCTTGCTGCAATTACCCCTTTTGGTGATCGGTATCTCATGGTCCGGTTTTGCCTGGTATCTGGACACATTATTCTTTCTCTGGTCTTTACCAGTGGCCATTCCTCTGGTGCTGGCGGCACCGACATCCGTACTGCTGAGTCGCAAGCGCCTTGGCGAAGCGTTGCTGCGGCAGAATCTGTTGCTGATACCGGAGGAGATTAACCCGCCTCCGGTGCTGGTTAATGCGGTTGAAAACCGTGATCACGGCATCTGTGAGGATGACTGGCTCAGTCCGGTGGAGGCCGCAGTGCTTAGCCCGGCAGTGAATGCGCTGCATTGCGCCCTGGCAAGAAACGGGGTCAGCCCCGCCCGGCAGGCCATCCTTCTCCCTCTGGTGCTGATCTGTACCGAGAAAGGACCAGAGGCACTGAGCCGCAGTCAGCTCAGCAGGCTATTGGAGGACAGGGAGTCCCTGCGAACCCTGCATCGCGATGCCTGGCGTGCACCGCCCGGTTGCTACTGGGGAGACAGGGTCCGGGAAATCATCGCCGGCAGGATGTAAACAACGGCGCACACCTACGACTGAAGGATTGTTGACAATAATGGGCGACGAGCGTAGATTTTCGCCCACTATCCGGATTATTGTTGACAAAAATATGCACGCCCCAGCCACCCAGACCTACACTCGAGCCGACGAAGCCTTCGATTGTCTGCAAACGGCGATCGTGAAAGGCGATCTGTCGCCGGGAGAGAAAATCGGCGAGCTGGATCTTTGCACCCGCTTCAACCTGACCCGTGGCCCCTTGAGGGAAGCTCTGAGCCGCCTTGAGTCCCGTGGGCTACTGGTGCGCCGTCCCCACGCCGGTGTAAAGGTGGTGTCCCTCAGTGCCGACGAACTGGTAGAGCTTTATCGTATCCGCGAGTTGATGGAAGGCCTTGCCGCCCGGCAGGCCGCCGAGCGTATGACCGACGAAGAAATCGCCGACCTGCAGGCCACCCTGGATGCCCACGAAACCATGATCGAAAAAGCCCAGGGCCAAGCATACTATCAGGCCGAGGGTGATTACGACTTCCACCACCGCATTGCCACCGGCAGCCGTAACAGCAAACTTGCCCAGATGCTGTTGGGAGACCTGTATTACATGGTGCGCATGTACCGCTACCGCCTGAGCACCTCCGCCGGCCGCCCCCACAAGGCACTGGGCGAACACCGCCGCATAGTGGAAGCCATCGCCGCAAGGGACGGAGAGCTGGCAGAATTCCTGATGAAACGCCACATCAACGCGGCCAGGCAGAACATAGAACAGAAAATCCGGAATGGCCTGTTGGCTATTTAACAAAAACTATCGGCGGGGTCTGTCCCTACGGGACTGACCCCAGAGCTTCCAGCTTGAGGCCACGGTGCAAAGGGGTCAGTCCCGCAGGGACAGACCCCGCCGCCAGCTCCGTGGTAAAAAACAGTTTTATAAAGAGGAGAACCCCATGAGCAAACAATTATCCCCAGGCGCACGCTTCCGCAAAGCCCTGAAAGAGAACCAGCCGCTTCAGATTGTCGGCACTATCAACGCCTATTCCGCCATGATGGCCGAGCGGGTAGGGCACCAGGCCATCTACCTGTCCGGCGGCGGTGTCGCCAACGCCTCCTACGGTCTGCCGGATCTGGGCATGACCACCATGAACGATGTGGTCGAAGATGTACGCCGCATCACCGCCGCAACCGACGTGCCACTGCTGGTGGACATCGACACCGGCTGGGGCGGAGCCTTCAACATTGCCCGCACCATCCGCGAGATGGAACGCGCCGGCGCTGCAGCCGTGCATATCGAAGACCAGGTAGCCCAGAAGCGCTGCGGCCACCGCCCGAACAAAGAGATTGTTTCCCAGGAAGAAATGGTCGACCGCATCAAGGCCGCCGCCGATGCCCGCGAAGACGACGACTTCTTCATCATGGCCCGCACCGATGCCTTCCAGAAAGAAGGCCTGGAAGCCGCCATCGAACGCGCCAAAGCCTGCGTCGCGGCTGGTGCCGATGGCATCTTCGCCGAAGCCGTACACGAACTGACCGACTACAAGGCCTTCGCAGACGCTCTGGACGTGCCCATCCTGGCCAACATCACCGAATTCGGTGCCACGCCTCTGTACAATAAATCCGAGCTTGCAGAAGCCGGTGCCGGTATGGTCCTGTATCCCCTGAGCGCCTTCCGCGCCATGAACAAAGCCGCCCTGATGGTGTATGAAAACATCCTCGAAAAAGGCGACCAGAAAGACGTGGTAGACAGCATGCAAACCCGCGCAGAACTCTACGACTTCCTCAACTACCACGACTTCGAACAAAAACTGGACGAACTCTTCGCCCAAAAGAAAAGCTGAGGGGAAGGGGTCTGTCCCCACGGGGCTGACCCCAGGCAGCACGGAGTTAGACTCAAAAAGTTCAGCAGAGAAGGGGTCTGTCCCCACGGGACTGACCCCAAGCAGCACGGAGTTAGACTCAAAAAGTTCAGCAGAGAAGGGGTCTGTCCCCACAGGACTGACCCCAGGCAGCACGGAGTTAGACTCAAAAAAATTCAGCGGAAAAGGGGTCTGTCCCTACGGGACTGACCCCAAGCAGCACCCAGATTGAATAAATAACCAGGAGAGACAAAAATGGCAGAAGCAAAAAAACTATCCGGAGCCGGCCTCCGCGGCCAGGTAGCCGGTGAAACCGCCCTGTGTACCGTCGGCAAATCCGGTGCAGGCCTGACCTACCGTGGCTACGACATTGCCGACCTGGCTGAACACGCCCAGTTCGAAGAAATTGCTTATCTGCTGCTGCGCGGCAAACTCCCGAACCGTCAGGAGCTGGATGCCTACAAGAAAAAGCTCCAGAGCCTGCGCGGCCTGCCCGCCGCCCTGAAAACCGTGCTGGAACAGATCCCCAAAGACGCACATCCCATGGATGTCATGCGTACGGGCTGCTCCATGCTGGGCAACCTGGAAACCGAGCAGGATTTCAGCGAACAGGACGACAAGATCGACCGCATGCTGGCGGTATTCCCGTCCATCATCACCTACTGGTACCGCTTCGCCCACGAAGGCGTGCGCATCGAAACCGACAGCGACGTGGACTCCATCGGCGGCCATTTCCTGGAGCTGCTGCACGGCAAGAAACCCAGCGAGCTGCACGAGCGCGTGATGAACGTTTCCCTGATTCTCTACGCGGAGCACGAGTTCAACGCCTCAACCTTCACCGCCCGGGTGTGTGCCTCAACTCTGTCCGACATCCACAGCTGTGTGACCGGTGCCATCGGTTCACTGCGTGGCCCGCTGCACGGCGGTGCCAACGAAGCAGCCATGGAACTGATCCAGAAATTCCAGACCCCGGAAGAGGCGGAAGAAGGCCTGATGGGCATGCTGGAGCGCAAGGAAAAAATCATGGGCTTCGGACACGCCATCTACAAGGAATCTGACCCCCGCAACGCCATCATCAAGCAGTGGTCCAAGAAACTGGCGGAGGAAGTGGGCGACACCGTCCTGTACCCGGTATCCGAGCGTTGCGAGTCAGTCATGTGGCGCGAGAAGAAACTGTTCTGCAACGCCGACTTCTTCCACGCCAGCGCTTACCACTTCATGGGCATCCCCACCGAACTGTTTACACCCATCTTCGTGATGTCCCGTGTCAGCGGCTGGACCGCCCACGTCAAGGAACAACGCGCCAACAACCGCATCATCCGCCCCAGCGCCGACTACACCGGCCCGGCGGATGCTAAGTGGGTGCCCATCGACGAACGCCCTTAACAGACAGGATTAGCCACGGAAGTTAGCGACGGGGTCTGTCCCCACGGGACTGACCCCAGAGCTTCCAGCTCGAGATCAGATGTATCGACGGGGTCTGTCCCCACGGGACTGACCCCAGAGCTTCCAGCTCGAGATCATATGTATCGACGGGGTCTGTCCCTACGGGACTGACCCCAGAGCTTCCAGCCCGAGGTTCCGTGCATAGGGGTCAGTCCCGTAGGGACAGACCCCGTCGCTAACCTCCGTAGTTTCCGTGGCAAAAAGTATTTCTTTCAGAGAGCCCAATATGAACACCAACTACCGCAAACCCCTCCCAGGCACCGACCTGGACTATTTCGACACCCGCCAGGCCGTGGAAGACATCCAGCCCGGCGCGTATGACAAGCTTCCGTACACCTCCCGCATCCTGGCAGAGCAGCTGGTACGCCGCTGTGATCCGGCAGCGCTGACCGATTCGCTGAAGCAGCTTATCGAGCGCAAGCGGGATCTGGATTTTCCCTGGTACCCGGCGCGGGTGGTATGCCACGACATCCTCGGCCAAACCGCACTGGTTGACCTGGCCGGCTTGCGGGATGCGATTGCCGAGAAGGGCGGCGACCCGGCGAAGGTGAACCCTGTCGTTCCCACCCAGTTGATCGTGGACCACTCACTGGCGGTGGAACATGCCGGCTTTGAGAAGGATGCCTTCGAGAAAAACCGGGAGATCGAGAACCGCCGTAACGACGATCGCTTCCACTTCATCAACTGGACCAAGACCGCGTTTGAAAACGTCGATGTGATTCCGCCAGGCAACGGCATCATGCACCAGATCAACCTGGAGAAGATGTCCCCCGTGGTTCAGGCTCGTGAAGGCGTTGCCTATCCGGATACCTGCGTGGGCACCGACAGCCACACCCCGATGGTGGATGCACTGGGCGTAATCTCCGTCGGCGTGGGTGGCCTCGAGGCCGAAAGCGTCATGCTGGGTCGGGCTTCCATGATGCGCCTGCCGGATATCGTGGGTGTCGAGCTCACCGGCAAACTGCGTCCTGGCATCACCGGTACCGACATGGTACTGGCGATCACCGAATTCCTGCGTAAAGAGCGCGTGGTGGGAGCCTATCTGGAGTTCTTCGGCGAAGGTGCAGACAGCCTCACCGTCGGGGACCGTGCCACCATTTCCAACATGACACCGGAATACGGTGCCACCGCGGCGATGTTCTATATCGACGGTCAGACCATCGACTACCTGAAGCTCACCGGCCGCGAAGACGAGCAGGTAGAGCTGGTAGAGAAGTACGCCAAACACACCGGCCTCTGGGCAGACAGCCTGAAGGATGCCGAATACGAGCGGGTTTTGAAGTTCGACCTGTCCAAGGTTGAGCGTACCCTCGCCGGGCCGTCCAACCCCCACGCGCATCTGCCGACTTCCGAACTGGCCGAGCGTGGCATTGCCGGAGAGTGGGAGCAGGAAGAAGGCAAGATGCCGGACGGTGCCGTGATCATCGCCGCCATCACCAGCTGTACCAATACCTCCAACCCGCGCAACATGGTGGCTGCCGGCCTGATCGCCCGCAACGCCAACAAGCTGGGCTTGACCCGCAAACCGTGGGTGAAATCCTCCCTGGCTCCGGGTTCCAAGACCGTCAAAATGTACCTGGAAGAAGCCAATCTTCTGCCAGAGCTTGAGGACCTCGGCTTTGGTGTGGTCGCCTTTGCCTGCACCACCTGTAACGGCATGAGCGGTGCCCTGGACCCGAAAATCCAGCAGGAAATCGTCGACCGGGACCTGTATTCCACCGCAGTGCTGTCCGGTAACCGTAACTTCGATGGCCGCATCCACCCCTACGCCAAGCAGGCGTTCCTGGCATCGCCCCCGCTGGTGGTGGCCTACGCCATTGCCGGAACCATCCGTTTCGACATCGAGAAAGATGCCCTGGGCTATGACGCAGAAGGTAACCCCGTCACCCTGAAGGACATCTGGCCGAGTGACGAAGAAATCGATGCCATCGTGAAAACCGCGGTCAAACCGGAACAGTTCCGGGAAACCTACATCCCGATGTTCGATGTCACCAAAAAAGAGCAGGCCAAGAGCGATCCGCTGTACGAGTGGCGCCCGATGAGCACCTACATCCGTCGCCCGCCGTACTGGGAAGGCGGCATGGTAGGAGAGAAAGCGCTCAAGGGTATGCGCCCGCTGGCAGTGCTGCCGGACAACATCACCACCGACCACCTGTCGCCGTCCAACGCGATTCTTATGAACAGCGCCGCTGGTGAATACCTGCACAAGATGGGCCTGCCGGAGGAGGACTTCAACTCCTACGCCACCCACCGGGGCGATCACCTGACCGCCCAACGTGCCACCTTCGCCAACCCGAAACTGTTCAATGAAATGGTGACGGACGAAAACGGCAACGTGAAGCAGGGCTCCCTGGCACGCATTGAGCCGGAAGGGAAGGTAACCCGCATGTGGGAAGCGATCGAAACCTACATGGAACGCAAACAGCCGCTGATCATCATCGCCGGTGCTGATTACGGGCAGGGCTCCTCCCGTGACTGGGCCGCCAAGGGCGTGGCCCTGGCGGGCGTGGAAGCCATCGTTGCCGAAGGCTTCGAGCGTATCCACCGCACCAACCTGATCGGCATGGGCGTGATGCCCCTGCAGTTCCACGAAGGCACCACCCGCAAGACCCTGGGCCTCGACGGCACTGAAACCTACGACGTGGAAGGCACGCCGGCACCCCGTGCGGAACTGACCCTGGTCATCCACCGCAAGAACGGCAGCACCGAAAAAGTCCCGGTCACCTGCCGCCTGGACACCGCCGAGGAAGTGGAAATCTACAAAGCCGGCGGCGTACTGCAACGCTTCGCCCAGGATTTCCTGGAATCCGAGGGGGCTGCATGAGCAACGTGCCCCAGATAAAAGTCCCCGCCACCTACATGCGTGGCGGCACCAGCAAAGGCGTTTTCTTCCGCTTGCAGGACCTGCCGGAAGCCGCCCAGAAGCCGGGCGAGGCTCGCGACAAGCTGCTGATGCGCGTCATCGGCAGCCCGGATCCCTACCAGAAGCAGATTGACGGCATGGGCGGTGCCACCTCCAGCACCAGCAAAACCGTAATCCTGGCGGAGCCCACCCAGCCGGACCACGATGTGGACTACCTGTTCGGCCAGGTCGGCATCGACAAACCCTTCGTGGACTGGAGCGGCAACTGCGGCAACCTCACTGCTGCCGTCGGTGCCTTCGCCATTAACGGCGGTTTCGTTGCCCGGGAGCGTATCCCGGACAACGGCATCTGCACCGTACGCATCTGGCAGGCCAATATCCGCAAGACCATTGTCGCCAAAGTGCCCATCACCAATGGCGAAGTGCAGGAAACCGGCGATTTCGAGCTGGACGGTGTTACCTTCCCGGCTGCCGAAGTGCAGGTTGAATTCATGGATCCGGCAGACGGCGACGGCGCGATGTTCCCCACGGGTAACCTGGTAGACGAGCTGGAAGTGCCCGGTATTGGCACCCTGCAGGCCACCATGATCAACGCCGGCATCCCGACCATCTTCCTCAACGCGGAAGACATCGGCTACACCGGCACCGAACTGCAGGACGACATCAACAGCGATCCGGAAGCCCTGGCACGTTTTGAAACCATCCGTGCCCACGGAGCGGTAAAGATGGGCCTGATCCAGAACGTTGACGAAGCTGCGGCCCGGCAGCACACGCCGAAGGTCGCTTTTGTGGCTAAACCAAAGGAATACCTGTCCTCAAGCGGCAAATCCATTGGCGTTAACGATGTCGACGTACTGGTCCGCGCCCTGTCCATGGGCAAGCTCCACCACGCCATGATGGGTACCGCTGCTGTTGCCATTGCCACGGCCGCGGCCATACCCGGAACCCTGGTGAACCAGGCTGCCGGTGGCGGTGATCGCACCTCGGTGACCTTCGGTCATCCTTCCGGAACCCTGCAGGTAGGCGCTGAAGCAAAAGAAGTAAACGGCCAGTGGACCGCCACCAAAGCCATCATGAGCCGCAGCGCGCGAGTATTGATGGAGGGTTGGGTGAGGGTACCTGGCGACTCTTTTCAATAGAGTGACTTGGCAAAGAAGCTACGAAGGTGACTGGAAGCCCCTGAAGGGCAGACCTTATTGGCGGCTTCGGCAAGGCGGCTACAGGGCAATCTGCAGTATTGATGATGGCGAGCTGGTTCTATTGGTTTTGAAGGTTGGCGCCAGAGGAGATGTTTACAAATGAGCGTTCAGATCATTGAGAAATCAGGTAAGCCTGAATATGCGGTGATTCCTTATGCAGAGTATCAGGAATTGCTGGAGATGGCTCAGGATGCGCGCGACATTCAGGATGCCGATGCCGCGATGGCTGACCTTTCCAATGGAGACGATGAGGCTATTCCCGCGTCGGTCGTTACACGTCTCGTGTCTGGAAATGAGCACCCGCTGAAGATCTGGAGAGAGTATCGCGGTTACACCCAGGAATCACTTGGCAAAAAAGCCGGTATCGGGAAATCGTATGTGTCACAGATAGAAGCTGGAGCCAAGACGGCATCGACCAAGGTACTTGGAGCACTTGCGAAGGCTCTCCAGGTTGATATAGATGATCTGCTGGAATAACTACTTACGCTACAAGGTCCAGTTCTCGATGGTAACGCGAGGGTAACGGCTAAAGTCACCCTCGTTGTTTGTGACCAGAACCGTACCCAAGGCCACCGCGTGGCTGGCAATCAGTTTGTCCAGTGCATCTTTCCGACGCTGGTCCCGGGGTATGCCGGCCCTCAGTTGGCCATAGGCAACGGCTGCATCGCCGTCAAAGGGAGCAACAACCAGGTCCGTGAGCAGTCTTTCCAGGGCCTTTTCGTTTTGCTCTCTGCTTTCCGGTCTGGATTCTATGCCATATCTCAATTCCGCAAGGGTAATGGCGGATATCGCCACATCCCCATAGAAGCACTGCTCAAAACGTTTTTTTGCAGCTGGAACTTCGTTCTTCATTAGATAGATGCAGATATTTGTGTCCAGCAGGTACTTCATAGCCCTTCACGCTCCTGATCCTCCTCGTCGTTACGGTCCTCCATGAAGTCATCTGAAAAACCATGAAACTTGTCACCCAGTCCAGCCAAACGGCGTACAGGGCGAATACGGATTTCGTCACCTACGCGCTCCACGGTCAGTTCTACGTCCGTGCGGTCATAGGCCATGTCAGCAGGAATGCGGACCGCCCAGGAGTTTCCGGACTTGAATATCTTTGTGGTCGCCATGGGAATGAATCTCCGGGTTAATGTCTACGAACGTATATACAGTATATATTTGCGCGGCTGAAATTTGTACCTATAAAACCCTCCCTTTGGATCAGATACGCTAAGCTGACGGGATCACGCATTTTTCAACATTTAGGGGAGTGCTATGACTGCCAATGCCGACCAGAACCAGCGTCCCGACTACGACGACATCCTGCAGGAGATTGCGGATTACGTACTCAATTACCGCATAGACAGCGACGAGGCCTGGGAAACCGCGCGGTATTGTCTGATGGACACCATCGGCTGCGGCCTGCTGGCCCTGCGTTTTCCGGAATGCACCAAACACCTGGGTCCGCTAGTGGAGGGTACGGTCGTACCCAACGGAGCCCGGGTGCCCGGTACACCGTATCGTATGGACCCGGTAAAAGCCGCCTGGGATATCGGTTGCATCGTCCGTTGGCTGGACTATAACGACACCTGGCTGGCGGCCGAGTGGGGGCATCCCTCGGATAACCTGGGGGCCATTCTCGCCGTGGCTGATCATCTGTCCCAGAAGCGGGTGGTCAACGGCCAGGCTCCGCTGGCGATGAAGGCCGTACTTGAGGCCATGATCATGGCCCATGAAATCCAGGGTATCCTTGCCTTGGAGAACTCCTTCAACAGGGTAGGCCTGGACCATGTAGTGCTGGTAAAAGTGGCCTCCACCGCCGTCAGCGCAAAACTGATGGGCGCGGACCGGGAGCAAATGCTCTCGGCCCTGTCCCACGCCTGGGTGGATGGCCAATCCCTTCGCACCTATCGCCACGCGCCCAATGCCGGCTCCCGCAAATCCTGGGCCGCCGGCGATGCCGCATCCCGGGGTGTGCGGTTGGCCGATATCGCCATGCGGGGCGAAATGGGCATTCCCGGCGTGCTGACTGCGCCCCAGTGGGGCTTCTACGATGTACTGTTCAGTAAAACCAACCGGGATCAGGCACTGAAGCCGGAGGAGCTGCGCAAATTCTCCCTTCCGCAGCCCTTCGGCTCCTACGTGATGGAAAACATCCTGTTCAAGATTTCCTTCCCGGCGGAATTCCACGCCCAGACCGCGGCAGAAGCGGCCGTCAAACTGCACCCGGAAGTGAAAGACCGTCTGGACGAGATTGATCGCATAGAACTCACTACCCACGAATCAGCGATCCGCATCATCTCCAAGCAGGGCGACCTGGCAAACCCGGCCGACCGGGACCACTGCCTGCAATACATGACCGCCGTGCCCCTGATCTTCGGCAATCTTACCGCGGAACATTACGAAGACAGCTTTCATCATGACCATCCTGAAATAGACCGGCTGCGGGAGAAGATGCACGTCATTGAAGACGAACGGTACACCCGGGAGTACCTGGAGGAGGACAAGCGCTCAATTGCCAACGCCGTTCAGGTATTCTTCACGGACGGCAGCAGCACGGAGAAAGTGGCGGTGGAATACCCGATTGGGCACCGGCGCAGAAGGGAAGAGGGCATGCCGCTGCTGGTGGACAAGTTCCGCAACGCGTTGAATACCCGCTTTGCGCCACGCCAGTGCGAAGCAATCATGGCCAGTTGTGAGAATATCGGGCAGCTTGAAGCTATGCCGGTACACGAGTTCGTGGGGCAGTTTATGCTGTGATGTCGCCTCCGGCGACGCTTAGCTTCTGAAAACGGGCCAACTATAAAATATTTGTAAAATAGAAGTGTTTGACGAATGGGTTCTCATTGAAGTTTCAGGGAATTGAAGTAGAATCCCGTAACGCATTGTTACACAACGTAGCAAAGGACGCTTGCCGCAGCGTGCAGTGTGAACAACACAAGGAGTTGACGTGGCCCACGTCAGATTGTTCCGTCACTATATTCATCTTCCGTTTGTCATCCTTGGCCTGATCGACTTTATCGCTCTCGGCTTTGCGTTGGCGCTCTCTATATTTTTCCGATTTTTCGGCGACTTACAGTTCTTTCTTGATAACCTGCTTTATGTGCTTCCCTCGGTGGTGGCCTTCGCCCTGATCAATCTGCTGATCATGGTTGCTCTGGGTGTTCACCAGGCCCGGCTGGAGGAAGGCATGTCCGGCATGATGCTCCGCACCATTATGGGCCTGATTATCAGCATCCCCCTGTGCGGGTTTGTTTACTTCGTGAGCAGCGACTGGTTCTGGTACCTGGGTACATTTAACGTGCTCAGTTCCGCCGCCGTGTTCGGATTTTTCCTGCTGGGCAGTTTCCGGATGCTGTTCTTCGCCGTAGTCGGCAAGGACACCTTCCGGCGTCGGGTATTGGTGCTGGGTGCCGGCCGCCGTGCTCGTCAGCTGTTGGAAGACCTGGAGAGCCCGTTTAATCGCAAGGGATTCGTGCTGGAAGGCTTCGTGCCGATTCCGGATGAGCCCGTCGAACTGGACGACAAGCACCTGATCAAACTTGCCGGCACCATGCACGATTACGTGCTGCGCCATCCGGTCCGGGAGATTGTGGTCGCAGTCGACGACCGCCGCAAAGGCCTGCCCATGGAAGACCTGCTGGAATGCAAGATGGAAGGCGTAGGTATCATCGACGGTGCCAGCTTCTATGAACGGGAATCCCGCAAGGTGGCGCTGGAAATGATTACCCGGGGCTGGTTGGTGTTTTCAGACGGCTTTACCGTGTCGTCTGTTTATGGATTCGGCAAACGCTCCCTGGATATCCTGGCAGCGTCTATACTGCTGCTGGTCAGCCTGCCATTCATGATCCTGACTGCCATTGCCATCAAGCTCGAAGACGGCTGGAAATCACCGGTGATCTACAGTCAGGAGCGGGTAGGGCTGAACAACAAAACGTTCAAGGTCCACAAGTTTCGCTCCATGATCACCGATGCGGAAAAGAACGGTGCCCAGTGGGCCAGCAAGAACGATGCACGGGTCACAAAGGTGGGTGCGTTCATTCGCAAAGTGCGGATCGATGAACTGCCACAGATTTTTAACGTGCTGAACGGAACCATGGCCTTTGTAGGTCCCAGGCCGGAACGTCCAGTGTTTGTGGAGCAGCTGTCCGAGAAAATTCCGTTCTACAGCGAGCGCCATCGGGTAAAGCCGGGCCTCACAGGCTGGGCACAGTTATGCTTCGCCTATGCGGAAAGCGAAGAGGATACCCGGGAAAAGCTCCGGTACGACCTGTATTACATCAAGAATCAGAGTCTGCTGCTGGATCTGTTGGTTATAATTCAGACAGTGGAAGTGGTATTGTTTAAAAAGGGCTCCAGGTAATTAGGCGACAGGAGTGCCGGAACAAGGAAATGTCATGGATATTTACCGAGGAATCAGAATGTCAGATCGTAAATTCCCGAGTGTGGTGGTCTCTTTGCTAGTGGCGCTTCTTGTCAGTGGATGTGCCGGACCTATGCCTTCATCCGAGGACAAGATAGAGCGAGCGCTGGAGCTTGATACTACTAATACTGTAGAGCAGTACATTCTCGGGGCAAATGATGTGGTCAGGGTATCGGTCTGGCGTAACCAGGATCTGAGTATCAGTGTTCCCGTACGACCGGATGGCAAGATCTCCATTCCCCTGATTGGCGATGTCCAGGCCACCGGTCGTACACCGGAAGAACTGGCTGATGATATTGAGGAGCAGTTATCCGGATACGTTAGGGAGCCTCAGGTAAGCATTGTTGTCACTACCATGGGTAGTCATGAATACACTGACCGGGTCCGCGTGACCGGGGCGGTACAGAGTGCGGTATCCCAACCGCACCGGGCCGGTATGACGGTGCTGGATATGTACCTGGGCGCCGGTGGAGGAACGCCATTTGCGGCACCCAATAAAGCCATGCTCTATCGCCCGATGGAAGGGGAGGTTGTGGCAATCCCAGTCAGGCTGGACGACATTCTTGAGAAGGGCGATATAAGTACCAATTACCCCATGCGTCCTGGTGATATTCTGGCAGTTCCTGAGAGAAACTTCTGAAACTGGAACCGGAACTGATTAATTTGTGATCGCTGATATATCAGGTCGATATTATGGCATTACCGCTTTCCCATTTGCCCGTTGAAATTCTCCGCGAAGTAAGAGCGCGTAAATGGCTGGTTTTCATCGTCTTTGCAGCGGTGAGCTTCGCGGTTCTGGCCGCTGGCTTCGTTTGGCCTTACCAGTATCGGTCCGAAGTAATCATTTTCGTCGATGACGAGAACATCATAAGGCCCTTGATGGAAGGCAGCGCGGTGGCCACGAAAATCAGTGAACAGACCTCAGCGGCTCAGCAGACCCTGTCCAGTCGCGAGGTCTTGACTGAGCTGGCTACCGATACGGAGCTGTTTGGCAAGGGCGCTGATGACATTGACCCGGACACCCTCGAAGCCCGTATCGCCATGATGCGTCGTAACCTCAATGTCCGGCCGAGCGGTGGCAACTACTTTGCCATTCAGTACAAGTCCGAGTCTCCTGCCCAGGCATTTCGCATTGCACAGCGCCTGGGGCAGTCGTTCATCGCCGAAAGCGGCGAACGGAAGAGAAAAGAAAGCCGCAGCGCCTATGACTTTATCGACAAACAAGTAAAGAATTATGAGCGCCAGCTTGCAAGGGTAGAAGAGCGCCTGCAGCGTTTTCTCTCGGAAAACAAGGAAGGCACAGAAGCAGAAGCCAGTTCCCGGATGAATAAACTCAAGGGGCAGCTTGAGCTGGCCGAGCTTGAAAAATCGGAGCTTGATGCAAGGATACAGTCCCTGCAGGAACAGTTGGCGAACGTGGATCCCACTTTGAGTCGTGGCCGTTCCGTCGACTCATATCAGCAACGTATCAGCAGTATGGAGTCACAGCTTGACGATTTACGCCTTCGCTACCATGACACCTATCCGGATATCGTGATCCTCAAGGAGCAGATCGCGGAATTGCGCAACCAGCGGAAGCAGGCCCTTGAGTCTGGTGAAAACGAAGAACAGAATCTGTCAGGAGAGGGTGTGGTCAACCCGTTTTACCAGGAGTTGCGTACCTCCCTCTCCAAAACCCGGGCCGACAGGGAAACCGTTGAAAGTCGTATCCGGTCCCTGCAGCAGCTGATAGCCGAGCAGGAAGAGCGCATGGAACGTATCCAGGAGAACAAGACCCAGTACGCTGAAATTACCCGGGACATGGGCGTTAACACCCAGATCTATAACGATCTTCTGAAGCGCCGGGAAAAAGCCCGGGTGTCCATGCACCTGGATATTGAAGGCCAGGGCCTGAACTTCCAGATTTATGAATCTGCACAATACCCGACCTCGCCAGTGAATCTGCAGTTCTCCAACTTCGCCTTTGGCGGACTTTTACTGGGCCTTATGGCGCCTTTCGGAGCGCTTGCCGGGTTGCTGCAGATTGACCCCCGGGTTCGCGCCAGGCAGCAACTTGAGGTGGGGGTGGGACTTCCCGTGCTGGCGGAGATTCCCCCGGTAAGGACACCTTTTGAGAAACGGCGGGACCGCTGGGTAACAATCATTGTGTCAATATTCGCGGTGCTTTCGGTAGCAGCTTATGCCGGCATTGCCGGTGCCGGCCTGATGGGGGTCATTTGATGGCAGAGCATAATAATGACAGCAAGACAGTGAAACCGGAGGATGATGACCAGGCAGCCAGACTGGAAGCGGTCAAAGGGCGGCTTTCCGCAAAAAACCTGAGAGAGCCGAGAGAAAACAGACCGACAAGAACTTCCGAGGAGGAACTTGAGCAGTCAGTCGGTTTCTCGGAGTGGGATGATTCCCGTATGCTGGTGCCCAGTTCGCTGGACCTTGGTGAAGGTGCCGTCGACAGGCATGTAATCAGTAAACAGATCGTCAAGATGCAGGAGCCCCGGCGTCTGACTCCCGACGATATGGATGAGCGGCGCATTATCTATCCCGATTCTCCCAACCGGGACCTGGTTAACCGTTTCCGGCACCTGCGTACCAAGTTGCTGACGCTGTCCGGCGGCAACAATTTCACCATGGTGGTTAGCGGTGCCTGCGAGGGTGCGGGAACATCCTTCATGGCCCTGAACCTGGCGGCGGCCTTTGCCTTCGACCAGTCCAAGACGGCCCTGATTATCGACTGCAACCTGCGTAACCCCACGCTCCATACCCAGCTTGATCTGGCGGCGGAGACCGGCCTGACGGATTTTCTTGATGAAGCCGAGTACGACATTGGGCGCATTATCTATCCCACGGGCATACCCAGGCTGCGACTGGTACCCGCTGGCAGCCGCCGGGAAGACCCATCGGAGTTTTTCAGCTCGTTCCGGATGAGACAATTCCTGCAGGCCATTCGCCGGCGCTATCCCGACCGGTTTATCGTGCTGGACACATCGCCCATCAGTGAGTCTCCGGATGCCCGGATTCTTGGTGATCTCTGCGACTACTCCATGCTCGTAGTTCCCCATGGCCGGCTGACAGCCAGTGCTGCCGACAGCGCGGCCCAGCTCTTTGACCCGGCGAAGTTTCTGGGAGCCGTCATAAATGGCTAAGGAAGAAAGATCAGGGAAGATCTGCAGGCGCTCGCTCGCTGCCTTCGCAGTACTGCTCACGATGGGCGGACAAGCCTCCGGCGCTACCAACAGCCTGACCATGGGACTTGAAAACCGTTATTCCGACAACGTAACCCGGGATGCCGTCGACGAAAAGAGCGACCTCGAGACCCGACTGAACCTCAAGGCTACTCATCAGAGCGACCCCGGAACCTGTTCGTCATCGCTGGATGCGGGCCTGGGTTACGGGTACTGGCACGATGACTCCTTTGACCCCCAGCTCTACACCAATGGCCGTTTCAACGGCCGGTGCGAATTGGGTCGGGGGCTTGAGTGGCAGGTTCAGAATACCATCAGCCAAGTCACCCAGAACAGCCGCCAGGCGGATACCCCGGACAATACCACCCGCAAGAATGTCTTCCAGACAGGCCCCGTGTACAGTATTCGGTTAACCGAAGTGGATATGCTGCGTTTCTCGCTGTCATACATCAATACCGAATTCGAAGAGCCGGAAGAGCCAGACAGTAACAGCGTGAGCGGTAATGTTTCCTACAACCACAGCTTCAGCCCGACCTTTCAGGGTGGGTTATCCGCTGGTGTTGAACGAACCGAACTGGACACCACGGAAGAGCTGGACAGGGAATCGGCAACCCTGACCTTCAATAAAAGCTGGGCCACCACCAGTATCAGCGGTGCCGTGGGCGGCAACCGCCTGACCACCCGGCTGGGAGCCCTGGAGCTTGAAAGCGACGGGACAACCGGTAACCTGACACTGACCCGGGAACTGACACCAACCAGTCGACTGATCCTGAACGCCAGCCGTCAGTTGACCAACCAGACCTCAACGATTGGTGTTGAGTATGAGGATTTCAGCTTCAACCTGACGGACACCTCTGCCGTGGAAGTCTCTGTGGTGAGCCTGAGCCTGAATACCAGCTTTAGCAGCGGCGCTTCCCTGTCTTCCCGGGTTGAAGCAAGCAGAAGCGATTATATACGCTCCGGAAACCGGGAGCAGAAGAGCGGCCTGACGATCCGCTACAACAGGCCTGTTACCTCATTGCTGTCTTTTTCATCGGATCTCTCGTATCGCTATATAAAGTTTGAAGACGACGGCTCGGATGATCAGGTTATTTCCGGCTCAGTCGGAGCGGATTACAGCCTCAGCCGTAACCTGAGCCTGAGATCCTCCGTCGGTCATCAGCAAAGGGTGAATGACTTTGCCAACAGGGAATACCAGGAAAACTGGATAGCCATTTCACTGAACTACCAATTCCTCTGAAGGCCGGTGCTGCAATGACGAGTGGGTTAGCGACAAACCAGATCACCAATGCCCTGACCGTAGACGTGGAAGACTACTTCCAGGTAGCCGCCCTGGCGGAAGCCGTGGACCGGGACGACTGGCATTCCATGGAATACCGGGTGGAGGCCAACGTCAACCGGCTGTTGGAGCTGCTGGACGGGGAGCAGTGCAAGGCGACCTTCTTTACCCTGGGCTGGGTGGCGGACAAGTCGCCAGAACTGGTGAAAGCCATCCAGAAAGCAGGGCACGAAGTGGCCAGCCATGGCTACAGCCACCAGCTGATCTACAACCAGGCACCGGACGTGTTCCGGGAAGAAACCCGCCGATCCAAGCAGTTACTGGAAGATATTACAGGCGAGCCCATTACCGGTTACCGGGCTGCCAGTTACTCGATCACCAACCAGTCCCGCTGGGCCTTGGACATACTGGCCGAGGAAGGCTTTACCTGGGATTCGTCCATCTTCCCGGTGCACCACGACCGCTACGGCATGCCCGGCACACCGCGCTGGCCCCACCGGTTAACCACCGACAATGGCCATGAACTTGCCGAGTTCCCCCTGAGCACCCTGAAGTTTCCCGGTTACACCCTGCCCATTGCCGGGGGCGGCTACTTCCGGCTGTTTCCCTACTGGTTCAGCCGCTGGGGCCTGGGCAGCATCAATCGGCAAGGCCAGCCGTTTGTCTTTTACCTGCACCCCTGGGAAATCGATCCCGGGCAACCCAGGCTGGACGTGAAATGGTTTTCCCGATTCCGGCATTACAACAATCTGGATGTGTGCGAGCAGCGCCTGACCAGGTTGCTGCGCCACTTCCGGTTTACCACCATGAGTGATGTGCTGAAGTCCCAGGGAATTCTGGAAACCAGCACCCCGGAAAAAGCAGGGCAGCGAACCGAAGGGGTTACTCCATGATGCAGGTGGTATTCTGGCTGTCCCTGTTGCTCCTGTTTTACATCTACTTTGGTTACCCGCTTCTGGCGAAGGTAGTGGTTACCCTGCGTCCGCAGCCGGTAAAAGCCGACCCCGACTATTTGCCGACGGTTACCATCCTGATCGCCGCCTACAACGAGGCAAAGGATATCGAGGCCACTCTGCGCAACAAGCTGGAGCAGGATTACCCCTCAGACAAACTGGAAATCCGAGTAGTGTCCGACGAATCGGAGGATGGCACAGACGAGATCGTGGAACGGGTAGCCAGGGATGCCTGCTTTCCCATCCACCTGCTCCGCCAGGTCCCCCGTCAGGGCAAAACCGCCGGCCTCAACAGCCTGGTGCCGGAGGCAACAGGGGACATCATCCTGTTCTCCGATGCCAACTCCCAGTGGGATACCCGGGTCATCCGCAACCTGTGCAGCAACTTTGCCGACCCGGCCGTGGGCTATGTCACCGGTAAGATGGTCTACGTAAATGAAGACGGCTCCCTGGTGGGGGACGGCTGCAGCGCCTACATGAAATACGAGAACTGGCTGCGGGAACAGGAAACCCGCATCGGCTCCGTGGTAGGCGTGGACGGCGGTGTTGACGCCATGCGAAAAACCCTGTACCGACCACTGCGGGCGGACCAGTTACCGGACTTTGTACAGCCCCTGAAAGTGGTGGAGCAGGGCTACCGGGTAATCTACGAACCACAGGCCCTGCTCAAAGAAGATGCCCTCAACGACAGCGAAAGCGAGTTCGCCATGCGGGTAAGGGTGAGCCTGCGGGCCCTCTGGGCATTGAAAGACATGCGACACCTGATGAACCCCCTGCGGGACCCACTCTTTGCATGGCAGATGATCTCCCACAAAGTGTTGCGCTACGGGGCATTTGTGCCCATGGCCACCCTCGCGCTAGCCACCTTGTTACTGGCCCCGGCAAAAGGCATCTACACCCTGGCATTCATCGGCTACGTGGTGTTCCTGCTCCTGGCCTGGAGCGGTCATAAACAGGAAGGGCAGGGCAAGTCACTGTCAGCAGTCTACTCCATACCCTATTATTTCATGCTTCTGAACATTGCTTCCTACAAGGCTTGCATGGCCTTTCTGAAGGGTGAGAAGAAGGTTATCTGGAATCCAAGGAAGGGTTAAATACGTGAGTCTGCCAACCCTGGAAACAATCCTAAGCTCAAAGAAACTTCCGGGTCTGGATGGCTTTCGGATGATTGCGGTAATGGCTGTTGTGCTGGCACATTCGGGTGTCGCCACGGACATCTTCACGGCCCGTCATGGGGTGGCAGGCTTTTTTGTCTTAAGCGGTTTCCTGATTACCTGGCTCCTGCTCAAGGAGTATGAAAAAACCGGTACTGTGTCCTTCCGGGACTTCTACATGCGCCGTTCACTGCGTATTTTTCCAGCCTATTATGCGTTCCTGGTGGCTTCCATATCATGGGACCTGTTCAGAGGAAATGACGACATCCATAGCGCCATCCTGCCAGGGCTGTTCTATTTTATGAACTACCATAACGCCCTGGAAGGCCATTCAACTTCGTCACTGGCCCACTTATGGTCCCTGGCCATTGAGGAACAGTTTTACCTCTTGTGGCCGTTACTGTTCCTGTTTTTGATGGGGAAGGGTAAACAGTACGCAATAGGCTTTCTGATAATCGCCAGCGTAGTGGTTATGGCCTGGCGATCCTACAGCTTTAGCGTTCTGGATTATGGTGCCTCATACGCCTACAACGCTTTTGATACACGATTTGATAACCTGGCCATTGGCTGTGCACTTGCGTTTTTGGTGCAAAAAAAGCGGTTTCTTCGGCTGATGGACGGGCTCAGCGGCCAGTTCTGGATGCCTTTGGTCACATTGCTGCTCTTGTTCCTATTACGACAAATTAGTAATAGCCATTACGCATACGGACCGGGTTTTACGATTGATGCGCTTTTGCTTGCGGTGCTGCTCATGCAGTTAATGAGATTGAGTCAGGGACGTTTTTGGGTTTGGCTTAACAATCCGATATCCATTTATCTTGGAGTGATTTCATATCCGGTATATTTATGGCACGGTTGGGGGATCCAGGCTGGTAATAAGCTGGGTTTTCTGCCTGAGGCTTTCCAGATTTGCGCTGGGGTGCTATTGAGTTTCATGCTTGCTGCAGGCTCTTACCATATTCTGGAAAAGCGGTTTTTACAATTAAAACATCGGTATGATCGCAGCCGCTATAAAGGCCTCTCCCCCCCATTTGGCTACTCGTACGGGGACCTCCCCATTGTGACACCTGATGACGGGAGGAAGGGGTGAAGGTTTTACACCTCATTGATAGCGGAGGACTTTACGGAGCCGAAAAGATGCTGCTGACGCTAGTTGCTGAGCAGCTCAAGCAAGGCATTAATTCGATGATTCTGAGCGTCGGTGAGGCAGGGTTAGCTGATAAAGCCATAGAAAGAGAGGCCCACCGTTTAGGTTTACCAATCACGCCTTGGCGCATGAAGGCTGGGATGAACCTAAAGGGAGCTGCTGAAATCACCCGCTGGGCGCAGAAAAACAGTTACGATATTCTTCACTCACATGGATATAAATTCAATATATTGCTGGCACTACTTCCGAAGTCTCTCAAGACAGAAGCTACAGTGACAACAATTCATGGGTACGTAAATGCTAAACCATTCACGAAAATGTGGATATATGAACTTCTCGACAAACATACGCTTAGGCGTATGAGTAAGGTGGTTCTGGTGAACGGTGAGATGGCTAAGTTTTCTCCGTTTAAAAATTTGCCTAAAGAAATGTTGGCAGTTATTCCAAATGGAATTTCCTTGGCTCCCAGCGATGGAAAAGACGACAAGAATATCCGCGAAGATGTTCAGGTTTTTGCCAGAAGGTTTGATTTTAAATTAATTGCAATCGGCCGTTTGTCGCCTGAAAAAGGCCTTGGTCAGGCGCTTAATGCCTTGTCTCACCTGGTTGTGAAGGGAGGTATGGATATTGGCTTGTGTATAATGGGTGAGGGTAGATTGCGAGATAGCTTAAAAGCGATGTCTTGCGAGCTGGGTATTGAGGACCGAGTGCTTTTTACTGGCTACACAGAGAATGCCAGCGCTCATCTCGCACTTTTTGATTGTCTGATTATGCCGTCACTCACTGAAGGGTTGCCAATTACCTTGCTGGAGGCGATGGCAGCTAGGACGCCCGTAATTGCATCCTCGGTTGGCGGAATACCCACAGCCTTGGACGACGGTAAGTATGGAGTCTTAGTTACTCCGGGGAATCAGCGGCAACTCCATGATGCAATTAAGGACGTGAAAACTAACTTCGCCATGGCAAAGGCAAAGGCCGTTCTAGCGCGAGAGTTTGTAGAAAACGTTTATTCTGACAAAGCAATGACCTCGGCATACTTAGACATGTATAGCTCCCTTCTAAAGATAGATCGCCAGGAGGAAAATTTGTGAGTTCGTTGATTGAGGCAATATATTTTCGTTGTCCAGTAGCAATTCAAAATCTACTGGTGACTATTTATGGGGCTAAGTTAGCGCGAGAACGGTATTCGAGTATAAGTCAGAGCTACTTAAACAGCCTTTTAAAAAGCCAGTTCTATAGTAAAGAGAATATGGAAAAGCTGCAGGAAGAGCGCTTTGTCTCACTCGCGCGGCATGCAATAAAGACCGTACCATTTTATCGAAATTGGGCCCAGTCTGAAGGGATTAGAGAGAGCGATATATGTCGGCTATCGGATTTGGATAAATTTCCGATTATTCGGAAGCAGACCCTGAGGGAAAATACTGAGGAATTTATTTCTGACCAGTATCGCAAGAAGAATCTAATCTGTCTTCAGACAAGTGGAACTACGGGATCCCCCCTCGAGGTATATTGTAATGCAGAAGTTAGGACGCATCACTATGCATTCTTTTCTAGACTCCGAAGTTGGTTTGGATTAGGTCAGAAAAGCAAAAGGGCAACGATGTTCGGTCGTATTATTATGCTGCCGAGGAAGGATGATCCTCCATTTTGGCGTTATGATAGGTTTAATAATAATCTTTTGATGTCATCATACCATTTAACAGAAAGAAATCTTTCTTATTACTACGAAAAGTTAGTCAATTTCGAGCCTGAAGAGATTATAGGGTATCCGTCCAGTTTATTTCAGATTTCTAAATATATTATATCTAATAATCGGAAACCACTAACACCTAAGGTGGTGTTTGCTACAGCGGAAACTCTTTTAAGTTACCAAAGAGAGACGATAGAAAGCGCGTTCTCTGCTCCTCTAGTTGACCAATATGGCTGCACTGAGATGGCTTTTTTCGCTTCTCAGTGTGAATATGGGACAATGCATTTTCACCCAGAACATGGTGTTGAGGAGGTAGTTGACGTCAAGAGAGATGTTGACGGTCAAAAAGAAGGATCGCTTGTTGTTACTGGTCTTATTAACAATGTCATGCCCTTAATACGTTATGAAGTAGGTGATCGTGTCGTTTTAAGTTCGCCGGAATCTATTTGCGATTGCGGGCGGTCATTTTCAATGATAAAAGAGGTTGAAGGTAGATTGGACGATACTGTGTTTACGAAAGATGGAACACCTGTCGGGCGTTTAGATCCAATATTTAAAGGTGGTGGAGGTGTCCAAGAAGCCCAAATCGTACAGAATGAAAGCGGGGACATAAGTATTTTTGTAGTTCCGAATGAGCAGTATAATAAACAAAAAGAGCGCTGGCTAAGGGATCAGTTAGTAAAAAGGGTTGGTAGCGATCTCGGTATAAAAATAGTTGAAGTTGAAAAGCTTTCGAAAGAGAGTAACGGTAAGTTTAAGTCAGTAGTAAGTAATTTTAACCCACTATGAAAATTATTGCCCACTAGGTCTTTCGCTCATGTGCCATCCTTTTGTTTCAATCATTATACCGGCGTACAACGAAGAAGAGTTTATTGAGAGCTGTCTGATTTCTTTATTAAATCAGGATTATCCTTCTGAGTTTTATGAAATTATAGTCGTCGACAATGGTTCCCGTGACGGAACTGTTGAAATTTCGAGGTCTTACGGGGTAGAGGTTTTAATATTAGAAAGCGGTAAGGTTGGTGCTGTTAGGAATGAGGGTACGAGGCACTCTAAAGGCTCTATTTTTGCCTTTATTGATTCTGACTGCGTTGCTGGGCGGAGTTGGATATCCACAGCTGTTCAATTCCTTAAGGATCCTGAGGTGGGAGCCGTTGGTGGATTTTATCGTTTACCTCGTAATGCTTCTTGGGTTGAAAGATCTTGGGTGCTAGGTGAGCGCTCAGGAACTCAAGCTACAAGTAGCCTTGCTGGGGGCAGCTTTATAGTGAAAAAAGATGTATTTTTAGAATCAGGTGGTTTTGACGAAATCATTAATGCCGGTGAGGACACAAAGCTCTCACATCAAGTCTCATCTTCAGGGTATCTTGTTTTTTTTGTAGAAGAATGTGCGGTTACACATTTAGGTTATCCTAAGCGCATAGCTGATTTCATGAAGAGGCAGTTTTGGCATGCCTCTAGTTATATTAAATCAAATAACGGATTAAAGGATAAAGTTTTTCTTGGAACAATAGTTTTCATGTCGTTATACTTGTGTTTAATAGCTTCTTTTTTTATTGGATCCTGGGTGTTAGCGTTTACATCTATTGGGTCTACAATTGCACTATCATTTTTGTTTACTTTAAATAGGATTCGTAAAGGTGGTTACGATTCTATTAGATGGTCAAGCCTGCCAGGAGCGCTTTTGTTGGATTACTTATATTTCTTGTCTCGAATGTGCGGAATGCTTGCTAGCGTGTTTTATGACCCATTTAAGCGAGGGTAATAAGTGAAACGGATCAAGTTCGCTTTTGTTTGTATTGCTAAGGTTTACTCTTTTTTCTATAAAGGGTTGTCAGTCTCTCGAGATGTAATGTTTAGGGGGTTTCCAAATATATTGTTAGTGAATGGGAGTGCGGTGATTCTTGAAGAAGGCGTGATTATTAATTCGTTACAGTTCAATTATCATGTTTCAATGTATGCTAGGAGTAGATTGTTTGCTGAGGGGAAAGGCACTGTTATTCGGATCGGTAAGCACTCTAGGGTTCATGGATCCTGTATACATGCGCGGAACAGAATAATTATTGGTAAGAACTGTTTGATAGCGGCAAATTGTCAAATTATGGATAGTAGTGGCCATCTGGTATCGCTTGAGAACTCACAACATCGTCTAATGTCTGAAGATGAACCGAAGCCTATTGAGATCGGAAACAATGTATGGATAGGTTGTAACTGCATAATACTCCCGGGAGCTTCAATTGGATCAGGATCCGTCGTCGCTGCTGGAAGCGTTGTTTCTAAAGCTGTTCCAGATAACGTTCTGGTCGGCGGCAACCCGGCCAAGGTGTTGAAATACCTGTAAGTGCTTTTAGAGGTACTTATAAATCAGAGAGAGTGTAAGCAGTAGATAATACTGTAAATATAACCGGCCTTTTGGTGTTGCTTTTTTACACGGGTTAAGTTGTGAAGCCACCAAGAATAATCGTCTTGGTTTAAAAATATTTTCGATTATCCGTGATGGCTTTGGTATTATTTGCTTATAATATCGAGGTGGACGCTTGAGGGGGGAGCCTTACAATCTGAACAAACAGGGAATCCGGCCATGTTAACGTCACCATTTTCATCGAAGACGTATATGTAACTATTTTCGTAGCTTTCCAAGGCTCCCTCATAAACAGAAAACTCTAGTGATTCAGGTCCCCACTTTACTGGCTTTTGAATCTCCCAATGCGAGACTTCCTCATAGCTTGGTGCGTCCGCGAGAACAACCCGCTGGATGGTGCTGTCCATATATATATCGTCTATCTCTCCCTCCTGAAGCTTCCCAACTTTCCCATTAAGGCCCATAAGGGCGATGGTTGGGCTAGCACCCTCCATCTCAATATCCGGGCTGAATTCGAACTTTGTCAGATGGTTGGAATTTACAAACAGATCCACGCTACCTTTTTTTGTGTCCATTGCTAACTCTAAAAGGTGCCACCGACCTCCATTTAGATCTTGAGAATCCCAGTTTGTAAGTGCTGTTGATCCATCAGTAGACATTAAGGTTTGGTGCATTTGGGTCCAAGAAAAGCGGATACCCTCTCTGCCGTGGGGGTCCTCCCAAATACGAATGTACTTTTGTGCGCCAGGAGGCTCGTAGCCGATATCTTTGCCACCCTTGTGCTCGGAAGGAAAAATGGTCGTAGCATTTGATTCTCTGCCTCGAACTACGACACCCTTTAGTTGAGTCGTTTTGGGGGCATAGGTATCGAAAACAAGATTAAATTGGTCTTGGTCATCGTGCCCAACAAATGTTGCAGTTGTAATTCCACCTACATCTAAAGTTTCTCCTGGAATAAATTTGCCATCATATTCAAGGGGGGAAATACGCCAGTAAAGGCTTGGCGTGTACTTTGGCTTATACCACCAAGCTACATACAGCTGGTTGTTGTCTTCAGGTGTGTCCCAACCGGAGGCCCCTCCATAAGCAGCGGGATTGCCAAAATGCTTGTTAGCACCCTGAAAATAATAGTGTTTTTCAGAGCCTATATGGCGAGGTGGCCTATCTCCTGTTACGTAGATTCCGTAATCGGACGTAGCTGTCCATACCGCGCTGGCCTTCAGTTCGGTATCGAGCAGAAACTCGCCCGCGGTTATTGAGGAGTGAAAAGCATTTTCAATTCCATTCTCGTAAGCTTTTTCTACCCTATCCAAAAGGACAGGAGCGGCTTGCTGCTTACTTCCAAAGCCAGAACCTTGTACCTGAATCGTTAGCCCTCCATCAAAAGATTCAACGACATTGGTCCCGGTGATGACCGGAGTGGCTCCTGCAGAGGAGGCGCAAAATAGGGCCAACGCGGCTAGTGCGGGCAATCTGAGGGATATGGTAAGCTTCGATGGCTTCGGTTTCATGACTCCAACCTCATTCATTTTGACTCGTTGGGCGCAAGTATAGACTCGAGCTCGTTGGCGTTATTTGCGGCCCCGCACGGGATTACATTTTTATTCAATTATTATCGGATCTTTAATGAAAATTTACAAACTATCTAAGGTTGGTGCGCTAAAAAATGCACACGACGCGTGGCCGAGCCTAGTGCGGTCGAACGCGGCTGATACCACTACCACTACTTCTGAGCGAGCAGTCTTAGGGTCAATGTCTGAATGAGCAAATTTATACCCCGTTTCCAGCAACCACAGGCAATAGCTTTCGCAGGCAATTTGGCCATCGGTGTTCAGAAAATATGGCCGCTGGAAATTGAGATAGCACTTTCCAGGCTGCGCCCGCTGGGGCCCCTTTTCGTGAGGATGCGGGACGCAATGGTTAGCCATTCCATGAAAATGGTCTACTTTCCCCTGCCCAAAAGCGCATGCACCCTGTTTGCAACGTTTCTCGCTCTGAATTCCGATCAGTGTGGTGACTTTGATCCCGCTCGGCACAGCATACACGGTTACCGATTGAGCAACCCGAACCTGCAGCTTAGAGATTTCCGGTTATTGAAAAGCCCGGACTATTTCCGCTTTACGGTCATTCGCGATCCTCATTCACGACTGGTGAGTGCCTACATCGATAAGCTGGTCAAGCCGGTACAGGCTGGCCAGAAGTGGGCAACGGGGATTCGCTGCGGTGACTATTCTTTCGAGTCGGTGGTGGAGTCCATGTGTCGGATGCGGGATGGCCAGATTGAAAAGCACTTCCGCCCGCAAAGCTCCTTCATCCGGAACGTATCGCTGGATTATATTGGTGTATTTGATGATCTGGAAACCACCTTCAGGATGTTTCAGGACAGATTTGGTGTGGATATCGAAGGGGATGTCGCCCGTAAGGTCCGAGCCCCCAAGCGCACCGCCTATTCCGGCCCGAGGGAGGATGGCCCGGCTTATGTGGGTCACTACACGGCGAAACAGCTTGCTGAACTGGATTCCATCCCACCCCCAGAGAGCTTTTACAGTGATCGGTTGCGGGATATGGTGGCGCAGCGTTATGCGGAAGATCTGGAAATCCATCGTAAGGCAAAATCCATCCAATCAGCGTAGAATCACGCTTTTCCAATGAGCAAAAGGATTGATCATGGGTAGTACGTTCAGAAAGCTCTTCAGTATTCTGTCGCCCCAGGAGCGCCGGACTTCACTGTGGGTTTTCCTGTTAATGGTGGTTGGCGCCCTGTTTGAGGCGGGCGGAGTGGCCTCCATATTGCCGTTTATCTCGGTGCTGTCCGATCCCGCATCGGTTACGGAGAATGAATGGCTGGCGATGGCATACGAGTATTCCGGTTTCACCAGCGTGGATAGTTTCACCATTGCCCTGGGGTGTCTTTTCCTGTTTGTTTTGTTCACATCCCTGGCCCTTAAGGCACTGTCCCAGTGGGTGCAGGTGCGGTTCACCAAAATGCGTGTTCACTCCGTGGGTTGTCGGCTGATGAAGGGCTATCTGGACCAGCCGTACGAATGGTTTCTGAGCCAGCACACTTCCAAGATGACGACGACTATCCTGTCAGAGGTCAATCAGGTTATTTCCAAATCGCTGTTTCCGGCAATACAGATGATTGCCCAGGCAATCGTGGTGTTCTTCCTGTTAATAGTGTTGCTGATTATTGATCCGGTACTGGCAATATCGGCATCCCTGGTTCTGGGTGGAGCCTATGCCCTGATTTACCTGGTAGTTCGTGGCCCTTTGATGCGGTTTGGTCGGTGGCGTTATCAGGCTAACCTCAAGCGCTATCGTGTTACCCAGGAGACCTTTGGGGGCGTTAAGGATGTCAAGGTGGGTTGCCTTGAGGGCAATATGATTGAACGGTTTGTTGACCCTTCATTCAAAACGGCCAACGAGGAAGTCAAGGCCACTATTGTGAAGCAGGTGCCGGGCTACCTGATGCAGGCGATCGTATTCGGGGGGGTGGTTGCCGTTATGCTATACCTCAAGCATAGTCATGGCTCCATGACTGGTGCCCTGCCTACGTTTTCCGCTTTTGCCTTTGCTGGCTATCGGCTGATGCCTGCTCTGCAGATGATTTATCGTCACGTTACTTCGCTGCGTTCCAATGAAGCGGCCCTTGATGGACTAATCGCGGAGTTGGCGTCGGTATCGCAGCCAAACCAGGGGCTGGAGAATGATGATGGCAAGCGTTTCGACTCTGTAACGGATGCCATTGAGCTGAAGGATATCCACTACAGCTACCCGGCAGCGGGTGAGGAAGCCCTCCGGGGTGTCTCCATGCGCTTCGGCGCCAACAAGCGGATCGGTCTTGTCGGTGCTAGCGGGTCGGGTAAAACCACCACGGTGGACATTGTTCTGGGCCTGTTGCGCCCCTCTTCCGGCGAGATGCTGGTGGATGGCCGGCCCGTGGACTCCGGTAATGTGCGCTCATGGCAAAGGGCAATTGGTTACGTGCCCCAGCATATTTTCCTGGCCGATGAGACCATTGCCGCCAATATTGCCTTTGGCATGAAGCCTGGCGATATCAATATGGACGCTGTGGAAAAGGCGGCGAAGGTCGCCAACCTCCATGAGTTTATTATCACCCAGTTGCCCCAGGGTTATGAGACAGAAGTGGGGGAACGGGGCGTAAGGCTGTCCGGTGGGCAGCGGCAGCGTATCGGCATCGCCCGGGCTCTTTACCATGACCCGGACGTGCTGGTTCTGGATGAGGCCACCAGTGCCCTGGACAACCAGACGGAAGTGGCGGTGATGCAGGCGGTGGAAAACCTGGCAAACCAGAAGACCATTATTCTCATCGCCCACCGTCTGACCACCGTTCAGAGCTGCGACACCATCTACATGATGTCCCGTGGCCACGTTGTTGGTGAGGGCTCCTACGATGAGCTGATGCGGGACAATGCCGAGTTCGGTGCCCTGGCGGCGGGGGAGTCGGAACTTCCCCAGCCCGCGGGGCAATAATCAGGGAAAGGGCCGGCAGGGGTTAGCGGAATTTCTGTAGTATCCGTCCCAGCCAGGCCCTTAAACCACCCCGGGAGTGCAGGTTGGAAAGCCCCCCGGCAAAGCTCCATACCGGGGTGTTTTTCAGTTTTTCGCATTCCAGCCAGTCTTCGGCGTAGGGGCGCTGCCTGCGGTCCCGTTCCAGCATGGCCCGGGCCTTTCTGTCCGTCATCAGTTCCAGCGGGTAATAGCCGCAGCCGCCTACAAACTCCACCAACTGCAGCGGCAGGTTACGCTGCTTGCCGCGATGGGAGATGGGGTAGGGCAGCCACATCATAAAGGGTCGGGCGGAAATGCCCATCTGGATGTGGTTCTTCTGGGCGAGTTCATTGTTGGCGTATTCCCCCTGTTTCAGGTCGCCAAACAGTGCCCGGAACCGCTCGATATCAAAAAGGCCCACGGCGGAAAAACCGGAAAACCCCGGGTAATCCGAGGGGCGAAGGTAGGCCTCGCCACTGGCATCCAGCTCTGTCAGGGTGTCGTCCCGGTGTTTGTAGAAGCGTTTCATAAAGCAGGTATGAAGTTCTGCCGCATTGGGGTTGGCATCGAAGAAGGTTTTTGCGCCGGCAATGTCTTCCGGCAGAATGGGGCGGACCAGTTGCATGTCGTCCTGCAGGAACAGGGCAAAGCGCCTGCCGGAGCCAAGGGCATCTTCAAAGGCAAAGCGCATGTTGTTGTAGAGGCCCCCGGTTTTATGTTCCGTAATCTCGGCATCACCGGCAATGACTACCCTCAACCGGTCCCGGTACTGATCTAGGACTGCCCGGGTCTGCATGTCGTCGCTCTGGTCGTCAATAACGGTCACCGGCATGTCAGAGGCGCAGGCTTCAACGGACTTAAGGCAGTTCTCCAGAAACCGGCCCCGGTTAAAGGAGAAAATATAGATTGCCAGTTCCTGGTGGTCAGCGCGGGCAGGGGCTTGGTCCATCGGTATCCATCCGTTTAGCCTTTATTGCGGGTGTCGGGGTGCGCATTGTAACAGAGCGCGTGGCCCGGATTCTGGTGAGAATATCATAGAAATTTGATAGTATTTCAGGAAATTAGGCCTGACACCCGGACCAAAGGGACAACATGACGCCACGGATTTCAGTGATTACCCCCGCCTATAACCGCCTGGACCTGATCCAGGAGACGCTGGACTCTGTTTTCGGGCAAAGTCTCGGGGATCTGGAATACATCCTGGTGGATGATGGTTCCAGCGATGGCACCTTTGAATGGCTCGAGGGCGTTCAGGACCCACGGTTGCGATTACTGACCCACCCGGAGCGCCAGAACCGGGGGCAGGCGGCGTCCATTAACCTGGGTCTTGAGCAGGCCCGTGGTGAATTCGTGGTGATTCTGGACAGCGATGACCTGCTGGCCCCGGGTGCCCTGGAGGCCCATGCGGCCATGCTGGAGCAGAATCCCGCCCTGGGCATGGTCTACGGACAGGGTTATGCCATTGATGTTGACGGCCACAGGTTGTACCCGCTGTTTCCGGAGGGGCACAGGGAAACCAGCGAACCTGACCGCCTGTTGCTGGACTGCTACGTCGCCTCGCCCGGGTTGTGCATGTTCAGGAAAAGTGTGATTGATGAGGTAGGCCCCCTGGAAGTGACGTTCCGGGCGGCCCAGGACCATGATTTCCTGTTACGGGTGGCGGAGAAGGCGCCGGTGGGTTATTCCGGTGTGACCAGTTTCTATTACCGCAAGCACGATGGCAGTATCAGTACCAATGGGCAGCGCACCCGCTGGCAGAATGGCTTTGAAATCCTCCACCGTGCCAAAGCGCGCTACCCCTATAAAAAGTCCACCCTCCGCAAGAGAAAGGCGGTGCTCTGTTTCCGGCTGGGTATGGTGTTGCTGAAGGAGGGCCGGCAATTTCAGGGGGTACGTTATCTGCTGGAGTCCGGCCTCCGTGATCCGGCCCGTGCGCTGGCAGTTCTGCTTGGGCGGGAAAGGGTGCATTAACAGGGTGATAAGGATGTTACTGACCAGGGAGTCTGCCGGGTGAACGCTGAGAGAGTTCTGTTTGTTATTGATTATTTTCGCGACCCCCACGCCGGCACTGAAGGGCAGCTCTATAGCCTGGTGCAGGGGCTGGATCGCCAGGCGTTCACGCCGCACCTGTTGGTGTTTGAGGAATCGCCCTGGCTTCGTCAGCATGGCTTCCCCTGCGATTATACAGTGCTTGGGCACCGCTCCCTGAAGTCTCCCGCCACTTGGCGGGCGCTTTTCCGCACCGCCCGGCGTTTCCGGCAGCAGGGGTATCGGTTGGCCCATATCTTCTTTAACGATCCGTCACTGATCGGCCCACCGGTGTTCCGGTTGTGCGGTATCCGCTCCCTGTTGTCCCGCCGGGACATGGGCTACTGGTATACGCCGGCGTTGAAGGCCTGCCTGCGAGTGACCGGCCGCTTTGCCGAAGGGGTGGTTGCCAATAGTGATGCCGTTCGGCGGGTGACCATGGCCGCAGAGGGCTTCAGGGAACAATCCGTGCATGTGATCTATAACGGGTTTCCGGACAATAAGGCTGTTGGAAGCAGCCCGGGGGCCGAGGTGTCGCCTTTGTCCGAACTCAGGAAAGGTGGGCGTATACTGATGGGGCTGGTGGCCAACATCCGGCCAATTAAACGTATTCCGGATGCGCTGGGGTGCCTGGCGCTGCTGAAGAACAAGGTTCCGGAACTGGACCTGGTGGTGATCGGAGCCGGAGATGGCGAACCCCTGCGCCGCCAGGCGGAAGCGCTGGGTATCGCCGGGCGGGTTCACCTGCTTGGCCCCAGGGATGATGTGGCAAACTGTTTGCCGTTCCTGGATATGGGTATACTCTGTTCCGAATCCGAGGGCTTCTCCAATGCCATCGTGGAATACCTTCGGGCAGGACTGCCGGTTGTGTGCAGTGAGGTGGGTGGCAATCCCGAAGCCATCTCTGATGGAGTGAATGGTTACGTCTATCCCGTTGGTGATGTCACAGCATTTGCAAAGGTTGTGTGTAAACTGGCAGGTGATCCGGAGTTGAGGGCAGAGATGGCAACACGGGCAAAAAAGGATGCGGAAGAGCGCTACAGTATGAGCCGGATGGTGACTGCCCACGAAGCGCTTTATCAACGGGTTCTGGGTAGCCATGGGTCCGTGGCGGAGAGTGATACAGACGGGAGTCGTTCATGAATCTGTCGTCAAAGGCGATTAAACTGGCCGGGGACCTGGGGCTTTACCAGCTTGCCCGGGTAATCACGGCGCATCAGCCGCGGATTCTGATGTACCACCGGTTTGCCAGCACCCCGACGGAAGGGTTTGTCTCCCGCGACCGCTTCCGCGAACAAATCGCCTACATCCGCCGGTTCTATAACCCGATGACTCTGGGAGACCTGTCGGACCATTTGGTGAATGGCCGGGCTGTTCCGCGCAATACCATTGTGATAACAGTGGATGATGGCTACCGGGATTTTCACGATGTGGCCTGGCCGATTCTGAAGGAACAGGGAGTGCCAGCCACGCTGTTTGTCACCACCGGTTTTGTGAATGGTGACCTCTGGCTCTGGCCGGATAAGGTTACCTGGCTGCTGGACAATGTTTCGCCTGAAAACAGGCCCTTTGCGACCCAGTGCCTGACAATTGAAGAAGGGGATGTGGGCAGGAACAGAAAACGGTGCTGGAAACAACTGATTGATTTTCTGTTGGCGGTACCGGATGAAGACAAACACCGGACCATAGATGCCCTGGCCAGGGCCTGGGCTCTGCAGATTCCGGGACAGGCCCCGGACCAGTATGGCCCATGCTCTTGGGAGCAGTTGGAAGCAATGCATCAGCAGGGTATCGAGATTGGTGGCCATACGATCACCCACCCCACCCTTGGTCAGGTGGATGACCGCCAGGCCAGTGAAGAGATCCGAGGGTGTCGGGCCGCCCTGGAGGATAGGCTGGGTATCCAGCCCCGCTCTTTCTGTTACCCCAATGGCAAGCCTTCGGACTTTTCAGCAAAGCTGATGTCGCTGGTGGAACAGGCCGGATTCTCCTGCGCAGTGGCTGCCTTTTCCGACAGAGTCGGGATGAAACATCAGTATGCCCTGCGCCGCCATACCGGCAGCGAGGGCTGGTTCCAGTTCTATAAGTCTGTTTCCGGTGTGGAGTTGTTGGGGCATCGTTTACGCGGAACAGAGGTGGTACACAGCGGATGACACGCCAGGTAGCTGCGGAAAGTAATCGCAAGTTGGACGCGTCCAGCCCGGCAGTTACCGGTAGCGGGGTTAGCGATGGTGTTTTCTGGGTGTACCTGTATTTTCTGGTGGATTTTTTCCTCCATCTTTCAGCCCGAATCCCAGGGTATGGATCACTAAGGCCGACTTTGCTTCTGGTAGCATTGATTTCGGGGCTGTTGTTTCTTGAGCGTGACAAGCTTAAGGGAAGAGCCCAAGATCCGGTTTTTCAGGCTGTTCTGGTGCTTCTTGGGTACATGGTTTTGTCGTTACCGTTGGTTGAATATCAAGGCAGTGTGATCAGGCAGAATCTGCCAGAATTCGTTAAAGCTATTGTCTTCCTGTTTTTTACTGCTCTTATTATTGACTCGAGGAGGCGCTTGGTTCTTTTTCTTTGGGTGTTTGTCGGGTGCCAGGTTATAAGGGTGTTGGAGCCTCTTTATCTTAACGTGACTGAGGACTACTGGGGTAGTGCAACATATATTGGGGGAGGAGAGTTTGCTGGCCGCCTTTCAGGTGCACCTTCTGACGTGATTAACCCCAATGAATTGGGCTTCGTTATTGCTACAGTCATGCCATTTTTGCATTATTTGCTCTTTACTGGGAGATGGTATGCGAAGCTAATCTATATGGCGTTGGTCCCATGCCTTTTATATGCACTGATTCTTACCATGTCCAGAGGCGGGTTTATAGCTTTATTGGTGGTTGGTTGGATTGTATTCAAAAACTCTTCTCATAAATTTATGTTGATTTTGGTTGCGATTGGTATTGGGATCGGAGGATGGAGTGTAATGGATCCACTTCAGAAAGACCGATATATGTCGTTGTTCGTGAGTGATGCGAAAGGTTCTGCGACAACGCAGGGACGTATTGGGGGCATTATTGCCGAGTTCAAACTTGGCCTCAAGCGCCCAATAGTTGGTCATGGTGTGGGAACGACCCCCGAGGCCAAGGCCAACACCTGGGGAAGTGTTCAGGCCAGCCACAACATGTATGGTGAATTGTTGATTGAAATTGGGGTGATTGGGTTTGTTTTATTTTTAAGGTTCATAGTGAAAATATATAAACAGTTTATGCGTAATCGTGAGCTGTTGAAAAAGCTTGGTTCAGATTTCATCTATCGGTTTTATTTTAATCTGAACAATGCCTTCGTGGCAATGTTCTGGATGTATGCAGTGTACAGTCTTAACTATTGGGGACTTTCCCAATATTATTGGTATCTTTTCGGTGGTCTTGCCATTGCCTTCGGTCAGATTGTTGAAAAAGACACAGCCGTACACGAAGATAAATTTGAGAGTCAGACTCGGGATCTACCTAAATATAGTCTGGCATGGAGCATAAACAGCAGGTCTTCAAAGTAGATTGTGAAGTCCACTAGGAAGGTTTCTTGATTTTATATGGATGATTCAAAACAGGTGTTAGTATTTGCACGCCATCCCAGCGGCGGCATACGTACTTACTTCAGGTATGTCTATGGTGATCCGGTGATGGAGAACCTGTTGCTGACGTTACTTGCGCCGCGCAGTGATGCTCTGACATCCGTGGTGGAGGAGTTGGCCCATGTGCAGGATAAGACAGTAACAGAGGATAAAACCCGGGTACTGTTTTTCAGTCTGCTGAATCTGCTGTTCAAAGGGCGATTCGATCTTATTCATTCCCACGGGTTTACCGCCGGTTTGCTGGCGGCCCTGCCAGCCAGAATTCTCCGTATTCCGCATATCGTTACCACCCATGATGTGTTCCTTGAAGGGCAGTTTCCAGGGTTAAAGGGCAGGGTAAAAAAATGGCTGATTGGCCGGGTTCTGAATATGGCAACGGTTATCAACCCGGTGGGGGAAGACGCCAAAAGTAATCTGATCGAGACTTACCCTTACCTGGGGCGGAAGGGAAAAGTCCTGGCTGTACGCAACGGTATTGATGCAAGGCCGTTTTTGACGGATGAGGTAAGGCCGGTCCGTGAAGAGGCGGGGGTGTCTTCCGAGGCATTGCTGGTAGGCTTTTTTGGGCGATTTATGGCACAGAAAGGCTTTGGTACTTTGGTGGCGGCGGTGGAACAATGGAATCGTCAGCCCGGGCGGCGTCCGTTGCACGTTGCCTGCTTTGGCTGGGGCGGGTTTATCCGTGAGGAGCAGGCCGAACTGGCCAAAAAAGGGCTGGAGCAGTATTTCCACTTTTTCCCCGCAACCAACGACATGGCCCCGGCCTTGAGAGGTGTGGATGCGGTGGTCATGCCTTCCCGCTGGGAAGCCTGCCCACTGCTGCCGATGGAGGCCATGGTGGCGGGGGTGCCGGTTATTGGTACCCGCTGTATCGGGCTTAAGGAAGTAGCGGAAGATTCACCGGTATTATTGTTCGATATTGATTCCGTAGAGGTGCTTCTCTCCCGCCTTGAAGAACTGGAAATGGACCCGGACGGATTGCGGCAGGCAGCGGAGCAGTTTCGCAGCCAGGCGTCGGAGCGTTTTGAAGTGAGGCAGACGGCAGTCGATTTGCACGCTATTTTCGACAGCCTTTAATTTATCAGCATGAGACGGGGTATGGGGATGCACCTTTACCATGACCAGTTTTCTGAATCCCACGACCTGGAGCGGGTGGATAAGCCGTCGAAGGTAGTGATTATTGCCCCCACCGGGCGATGTGGCAGCCATATGCTGGGCCATGCCCTGAAGGAGACAGGTGGATTTGGCTTTCCGCTGGAGTATGTTCAGCCAGCCAATCTGGCGGAGTGGAAAAAAGGCTTGGTTCTCAAAACCTGGGCGAGGTGCTGGAGAAAATCCAGCAGCGCAGGACCTCTGCCAATGGCGTATTTGGTATCAAGATCCATTACTCTCACATCGCCCAGTTCGGCAGTTTCAGCAAGCTCACTGAATACTTCCCGGATGCATACTATATAGTGCTCACACGAAAGGATGTGCTGAGCCAGGCGGTCTCGCTGTCCATTGCCAAACAGACCGGTGTGTGGATCTCCGGCCAGGAGCCCATTAGTAACAACCCCACCTACAGTTACCAGGCGATTGACAGATATCTGCGCCAGACGCTTCGCGACAATGCCTCCTGGCGTTATCTTCTGTCCGCTAACGGGTGTAATTTTATTGAGATGGATTTCGATTCTGTTCGTGAGGACCTGCCGGGAGCCGTAAGCCGGATTGCGCGGTTCACAGGTATTGACGTTGGTACCTTGAAGATCCCTGACCAGCAGGCCACCCGAAAGCAAAGTAACAACCTGAACCTGGAATGGAAAAACAGGTTTATCGCTGAATTCAGTGGCGCTGAGCTCTTCAGTGACCGCACAGGTGAGTTGTATAAAACGGGGCGGAAAATCAAGAGAAAGCTGGGTCGACTGGTTGGACGCTAATCAGCGTTTGCCTTGGGCACCCGGGCTTGTTTTAATCCATGATCGATTTGTTGCGATGTGAGCAGAGATGGAATCAATAAAGGAGCGGATTAAGGAACAGGTCAAGGAGCAGGAAAAAAGACTGCTGATAGCTACCCGTCGCGCACCCCCTAACTTTTTCTTTTACCGGAAGGGTTACAGCATCAGAAATTTTGGCGACGAGCTTTCGGCGGTTCTGGTTGCTGCCGTGCTCCGCAGGAAGTACCCGGGGAAACGGTGGGATACTCGCCAAAAAGCCAACAAGGCATTAGCTATCGGCTCGATCCTTCATTTTGCCAGGGATGGGGATGTTATCTGGGGCACCGGCATCAATGGGAAGATTCCCGAGCAGGATCATTGCTTCCGGCACCTGGATGTAAGGGCCGTGCGGGGGCCAAAGACCAGAGCAGCCCTGTTGGAGAGGGGAATCCAGTGTCCTGCGGTCTTTGGCGATCCGGCGCTGTTGGTGCCCCGGTACCTGAAAATCAGACGAGTCAACGCCGGTACCGATTTTGTGGTGATTCCCAACTACAATGATCTACCGCTTTTTCGCGGGATGGATAACGTGATCTCCCCCCTTGATCCGCTGAAAACCGTCATTGGCCGCATCCTGGGGGCCAGGAAGGTGGTTTCGTCATCTCTGCATGGTGTGGTTCTGGCAGAAGCCTTTGGCATTCCCGCCGTGCTGTTGCTTCCTGAAGGTTTCTCGGAAAGTCTGTTCAAGTACCAGGACTACTACGAGGGAACAGGCAGGAAGGACGTTGAAATTGCGTCAACGCTGGATGAAGCCATGACGATGACGGCTCCCGGAATTCCCGACTGCGGTTTTCTGGACCGTCTCGATGCTGCCTTTCCCGGGGATTTCTTTTTGCGCTAGCAATTAGGTTATGGCCTTTCGCCATGCGTCCTCAACAGCCTTGTCGCCAAAATACTTTTCCGCTTCGGCACGCACGGCGCTTTTGATACCGGGGTCGCTGCTCACAGAGCCAGAGAGCACCAAGTTGGTGAGTTGGGGCAGGGTGTCCGCAATGAAGAGGTAAGGGGCCAGGGAAGTCGTTCTGACCCATTCGAAGAACAGAGAATCCGTGGCGTAGACTCTGGCTCCGCAGGAAATGGCAAAGAAAAAACTGCCGCTCACCAGCATGCTGTTATTGTCGTTGGTGATGATGACTCCCTTGCTGCCACTGACTCTTTCGGCCAGATAGTGTTCCGGATGGAAATCTATTTCAAACTCGATGTTCCTGTTCTCTGCCAGTTCTTCCAATTGGCGCAGGTACTTGTTGTCTGAGCTCGGGCCCAGTATGACCAACCGGGAACTGCCTTCCCAGTTGGCAATGACTTCATCTATCTTTTTGTAGGGTTGTACGCGGCCTATCATGACGAACGGCGGTTCGGCCTGCTCAGTGGGGTTGTCTGCCGGGTGCTCAATTTGTACATCGTAGAGAGGGTGGGGAACATAAAGCGTTTTGTTGCGTTTTACCGCCTGTTCCGGTGAATGCACAACAATGGCATTGGCCAGTCGCTGGCCGGCCCTGACAAGTTTTTCGGCTGTTCGGATGCTGTGGGGTGGGAGGTTGTGGGGGTGGCTGTTGTGCTTTACGTAAATGAGTTTTCCGCATACCGCACGGTGCAGGAGCAGGGAAAGGAAATACTCGAGAACCCCCAGCGGGTGGAGGGTGTTGTTGCCACTCCTCAGGGTGTTTTCCCGCCAGTTGATGATCAGGACATCGTAAAGCCTGAAACGGCCGGTCTTCAAGACCTGCTTCAGGACCTTGACGAACATTGGGCCGGGCCTGGGAACGGGAACGACAGTGCCGATACGCTCAAGAATCTTCCGGTTCTTTTCGATATAGGCGTTGGCTTCGAGTTCGTAGGGAAGAAGCCCGATTGTTAAGGGGTTTTTATCGCTGATATTCGCCACTTTTCAATGATATCCTGTATCTTTGGTGCACATGGAGCCAGCCGCTTTTCTGTCAGGCACATATCCCTACCGGGAGCAGTTTAACAAGGAGAATGAACTTTGTGTGGTTTCGCCGGGTTTCTGACCAGTCCCTCCGTGTTTGCCTGTCCGCAGGGCCTTCTTGAGGCCATTTCCGGCTCCCTGCAGCACCGTGGTCCTGATGATGAGGGCTTCTGGCAGGACCCGGAAGCCGGTATTGCACTGGTACACCGCCGTCTCTCGATTCAGGACCTTTCACCGCTGGGTGCTCAGCCAATGGCATCCCGCAGTGGACGCTATGTTATCGCGTTTAACGGTGAGATCTATAATTTTGCAGCGATCAAGTCGGAACTGGTTGACCTGGGGGCGGAGTTTCGTGGCCACTCGGATACGGAGGTCATGCTGGCGGCCTTTGAGGCCTGGGGCGTAGAGGCATCCCTTGAGCGTTTTGCAGGTATGTTTGCCTTTGCGCTTGTGGATAAGACCGGGTGCCGGTTGTACCTTGCCCGTGATCGCATGGGGGAGAAACCTCTCTACTACGGCTGGCAGGGCAGCACCCTGCTTTTCGGCTCTGAGCTGAAGGCGCTGCGTCAACACCCGGACTGGCAGGGAGAGATTAACCGGCAGGCCCTGCCACTGTTGTTACGCCACAACCTGATTCCCGCGCCCCATTCCATTTACTCCGGCATTTACAAACTGGCTCCCGCCTCTTTTGTCGAGTTTGACTTGGCAGACCTGTCCGCAAATGCGTTGCCGGAGCCCCGGAGATACTGGCACCTGGAAGACCAGTTTGACGAGTCCCGGGAGTGGACCCTTGATTCGGCATCCAGTCACCTTGAGTCATTGCTCTCCGAGGTAATCGGGGAGCAGATGATTTCGGATGTGCCCCTGGGGGCCTTTCTTTCCGGTGGGGTGGACTCTTCCACCGTTGTCGCCCTGATGCAGAAGCAATCCGAGAGGCCGGTCCGGACATTCAGTATCGGATTCAATGAGCCCGGTTTTAATGAGGCGGAGCATGCGGCCGCAGTGGCCCGGCACCTGGGTACGGATCACACGGAGTTTTACGCCACCGAGGAGGACGCGCTGAAGGTGATTCCGAAGCTGGCCAGCATGTATGATGAGCCGTTTGCGGATTCCTCCCAGATACCCACCTTTCTTGTCAGTGAAATCACCCGAAAACAGGTGACGGTGGCTCTGTCGGGGGATGGCGGGGACGAACTGTTCTGTGGCTATACCCGGTACCCGGCGACCCTCGCAGCCTGGAATGGCCGGAATTCCGCAAAGGCCAGGATGCGAAAACTGCTGACCCGGCTGCCTGACGCAGCGATAGCCCCGGGCATAAGGGCGCTGGTGCCATCCCAGAAGCACCGGAGCGTTGCCGCCATCCGCCAGCGACTGGCCGCGACTCGGGCGGTTGCCCAGGCGGGGACGCTGTCGGAATTCTATCGCCAGCGAATTTCCTACTGGCCCCATCCCGGCGAGGCGGTGTTGTCAGCCAGTGAACCGGCCTATGGTCTCACGCACCCGTTGCCCGGGGCTGTGCAGGGGGATAACCTGAAAAGCCTGATGTGGCGGGACCTGAACTGGTACCTGCCGGATGATATTCTGGTGAAAGTCGACCGGGCCGCCATGGCCTGCAGCCTGGAAACCCGGGTGCCCATGCTGGACCACCGGGTGGTGTCTTTTGCATTGGGGTTGCCCACGGATCTCAATGTAGAGGGCGGGGTGGGCAAGCAGGTATTGCGCTCTGTGCTGTATCGCCATGTGCCACGGGAACTGATTGACCGGCCCAAGCAGGGGTTTGCCGTGCCCATCGCGGCCTGGCTTCGGGGGGCATTAAGGGACTGGGCGGAGAATCTTCTGGATCCTGCCATACTGAAGGAGCAGGGCTATTGGGATGTGGACACGGTACGTTGGTTCTGGAACGAACACCTGTCTGGTCGCGAGGATTACAGTTTCCAGTTGTGGGGGATCCTGATGTTTCAGGATTGGTTGCAGCATGGTCATCAGGGGTAGTGGGTGTGGTAAACGTCGTTAGGTACGAGGAAGGCCAGAAACAGGCGATACTTGCCCTGCGTCAGGACCCATCGTCAAAGGACCACCTCTGGGAGTGGGAATTTCTTGAGCTAAGCAGTGTGATGGGCGTCGACTTCAACCCGGTGGTTCTGGCCGATGGTGAGCGGATCGTCGGATTCAACGGGGTACTGCCGGTCAAGGTCAAATACAATGAGTCCCGGATCGACGCATTGTGGAGCTGCGATTTCTATGTGGATGCGGATTATCGGGGAACGGGTCTTGGAAAACAGATCAAGACCGAACTGATAGGCCGGGCACCGGTAATTATGTCATTGGGGGTAAGCCCCATGGCAGCACGGGTGCTTCGGAAAATGGGATGGAAGAACTGCCAGGTTCCGTCTTACCGGAAATCCAGTAAGATTTCCGACCTTCGCAGCATGTTAGTTGCTGGTCTCCAGTGGATGTATAAATTCGCCTATTGTTTTGTAGGTAATGAGAAACTTCAGATAACTCTGGAGGATCGACTGCCGGATAGACGCCAGGTGGATGAGCTTGCGGAGAGAATCACCCCTTCCTATCAAAAGACTGTGGTTCGATCATTCGACTACCTGCACTGGAAGTATTGTCGCCACCCACTGGCCCACTACAAGTTCGTGATGGCGCGGAATTCTGAGGGTGAGCTTCTGGCATTACTGGTGATCAGGCGCTCCAGGCGAGTGGTCAAGCTGGTGGACTATCTGGGGCCTCCCGGGGCAGCAGCCCTGAAGCGGGCATTGGTGAGAGGGGCCTGTCAGAAGTGTTCGGATGCCTCGCAGTTTTCGGTGACCACGTCAGATGAGGGTTTTTCCCGGGCATTAAAGGCTGAAGGTTTTCACCCCCTGCGTTCCAGGCTGGATCTTTTTGTAAGGTCATCCCTTGGGGACACCAACCCTGAACAAGGCTGGTTCATCATGGGGGGCGATTCGGACGGTGAGTTACTGACTGCTGCCCATGAAGCTATCAATGCCCGGCATAATTTTCAGTCCCAGGAGGAAAACCGTGAACAACGGAGCTGAGGAAAGCTTACCTTTAATATCCGTGATTATTGCCACTTATAATCGCCGCGACTTTATTGTGGAAGCGGTTAACAGTGCCCTTGATCAAACCTATAAAAACATTGAAGTGATCATTGTGGACGATGGTTCCACCGATGACTCCAGGTCTCTTATTGAGGCCGAGTTTGGTACGGATCCGCGGGTAAGTTATTTTTATCAGGAGAATAATAAGCGGGCGTCTGCTTTCAATCATGGGCTTCAGCATGCCCGAGGTGAGTTTATTGCGATTGTGGATTCCGACAACCGCTGGCTACCGCATCGCCTGGAGTCAGGTTATCGGGCTCTGACGGCGAACCCGGACTACGATATTGCCTACGGCGATAACATCCTGATTGATGAACAGGGCAACGAGATCAGCCGGGAGAATATGAAGCGCTATTCCGGGAATATTACGTTCCAACTGCTCCGGGACAACTGTGTGAGCATCAACACGGCATTGGTGCCAAGGCGCTGTTTTGATGAGCTTGGTCCGATGGATACTTCCAGAAAACGATCAGACGATTATGAGTTGTGGTTGCGCTTTTCCACGGCTTACAGGTTTTTGTACGTTCCTGACTTTATGGCGGAATATCGCGTCATGGAGGATCAGCTGTCTTCAGACAAGACCCGGCGCTTTGATGCCAACTGGTCCATTATCAGCGATTTCCGGAGCCAGCACCCCTCCGCATTGAGCAGAAAGGAATTCGATGCCGGGTTTGCCTTTTTTCACATTCGCAAGGCTCGCTACCTTTCGGGCCAGGGTGAAAAAATGGCTGCTCTGGGAGAGGTCTTTCGTGCTATGAAGTTGCGGCCCGGGGGCAGGGCGGTATGGCGGGCGCTTGCGGTTGTGGTGCTGAAATAAACCCCGTTGATGTTATGGCGGTGACCAGTTATCACCGGGAAAAGGATTCTCGTTAATGGGTTCAAGGGCGAAGGTGTCTATCATCACTCCAACGTTTGATCGGGCGGCTTATCTTTGTGCTGCTATCGACAGTGTTCTTTCACAAACGTTTGGAGACTTTGAGCTGATCGTGGTGGATGATGGCTCAACAGATGATACCAGGGCCGTTGTGGAGCGGTACCAGGCTGACGATTCACGGATACGTTATTTCTGGCAGTCCAACCAGGGTCAGAGTGTGGCCCGTAATCGGGGTATTGAGGAGGCAGAAGGTGAGTTTATCTGTTTTCTGGATTCGGATAATGCCTGGCGCCCCCATAAACTTGAACGTTCCCTCAGGGAATTTGATGAGCACCCCGAGGCCGATATCGTCTATGGAGATTTCATTGTAATTGACTGTGCCGGCAAGGAGATTGGCACCAACAGGATGAAGCGCTATTCGGGATTCGTGACACCACAGCTGCTGAAGGATAACTTTGTGAGCATGAATACCACCATGACCCGACGGGCCTGTTTCGCTGAAATGGGCGGGTTTGATGGCAACGACCGGTTTGCTGAAGACTATGGGTTGTGGCTGCGATTCTCTACCCGGTATCACTTTCGCTATATCGCGGAGGTATTGGGGTATTACCGTGTTATGGAGAATCAGATCTCATCGGACAAGCAGCAGCGATTCAGGGCCAATGAAAGGCTGCTGTTGCAGTTTATCGAACGTTTTCCCGAGGTTTTGACGCAAGGCCAGAAGCGTCGTGGGTTAAGTTACTTTTATGTGCGTAAGGCTAGGTATGAGATATTCCAAGGTGAATCTCGTCGGGCTTTAATGGATATCGGGCGTTCCCTGAAACAGGATCCACTTTGGCGTGGGCCCTGGAAGGCTTTGGCCCGGATGGTGGTTGGCCGGCGTTCAGGCAGACCCGGTTAGGTGGTGTCTATGGATGATGCAAATGGAACTTAAGGTTCGTGCCCTGAGCGAGCAGGAATTTGCTGCCCTTGCCCCGGCCTGGGCGGAGCTGCTGGAGAACAGTACCGCTGATCCGCTTTTCATGAGCTGGCCCTGGCTCTTCAGCTGGTGGGATGTGTGGTCGGAGAGTTTTGGCCTGGATCTGCTGCTGCTGGGGATCTATGACTCCGGCAACCGCCTGGTGGGGCTCGCGCCTCTGTACCGGCACGATTTCCGCACCATGGGCGGCTTTCGTATTCATCGGGTTCATTTCATAGGTAATGCATGGCGGGTGGGCCCCTCTGTCCGCACTGAATACGTTGGGTTGATAGCACGTGAGGGCTATGAATCCGAGGTGGCTGCCCTGACTTCCGGCTATTTGCGTGATCTCAATTGGGATGAGGTGGTGGTCTCAGACAGCAGGAGCCCGGCTGCTGGGGATTTCGGCGATGCCCTGACGAAACATGATGACGCTATCAGACTGGTTCGCAATGAGTCCAAAGGCATCTGTATTGATACCCGGGGGCGCTTCGACGCATGGTTACAGGATCTTGGCCCTAATACCCGGCTGAAGGCCTTTAACCGCCGCTCTGTGTTTGAGGGTGAATTGGAGGGGGAGGTTCACCGGATACATGAAGACACGAGAGAATACGCCCCCTTCTTTGAACAGCTGAATAGTTTTCACCATGAGCGCTGGGGTAAGCCCTGCTTTGATGACAGGGCGGTGGATTTTCACATGAAGCTGCTTTCCCGCTTGTCCGGGAATCAGAGACCGGAACTGACCGCCCTGGTTGTGGACGGGCGGACGGTATCCGTGCTTTACGATATCTGTTCGGGCAGGGGAGTTTATAACTTGCAGGCGGGCTTCGATGAGCATTTACACAAGAAGCTTTCACCGGGCACCCTTCATCTTGGCTATGCAGTTGAGCAGGCATTCTCAGACCCGGATATTGATCGCTACGACTTGCTGGCGGGCTATGGTAAAAACACCTTCTACAAGGCAAAATTCAGGGGCAATGAGGTTGATTTTACAACCCTTGAATTCGTGCGTTCGCCGATGCTGAAGCTGATGTACCAATGCCAGGCCTGGCTGCCAAAGGGGATGAAGTCCCGCATTAACCGGCTGTTCAGGCTTTAGGGCCCCGATGCGTGTTCAATCCCCCTGAAGGATCTGGATGTATGAAGTTTGAATGGACTCGGCTCCGGTACCTCGCCTATACCGCGCTTCCGCTTCTGGTCGCTTTTTTAGCCCTTTTCCTGCTGGTCTGGCCGACGGTGGAAGGCATTGTAAGCCGCTGGTTCCGGTTCGACGAGTCCTATTCCCACGGCCTGTTACTGCTCGCGGTTTCAATATTTCTGGTGGTCCGTACCTGCCTCCGGCACCGCTTTACGCCTGGTTTCTACCCGTTCTGGGTCATCCCCTTTGTGCTTGCGCTGATCGGCTACGGGCTGGGGGATATCCTGCGCATTCAGGCTGCAAGGGAAATTGTTGTGGTGCCGCTGCTACTGGGTACCCTGGCGGTGTTCCTGGGTTGGCGGCAGGTTCGCTATTTTATTCTTCCCGTGGGGATTTTGTTCTTTACCGTGCCGGTTTGGGATTTTCTCTCCTGGACGCTTCAGGTTATCACTGTCGAAATCAATCAGTTGCTGCTGGGGCTGATGGATATCTCGTTCCGGGTTGAAGGGGTGTTTGTATACCTGATCGGAGTGGGGACGTTTGAAGTGGCCCACGGCTGTTCCGGGCTGCGCTACCTACTGGTGGGGCAGTCCCTGTCGGTGATCTATGGCGAACTGAACCTTAACCGGGTCCGTTCCCGTGTGATCCTCTATCTGACGGCTGTTGTCCTCGCCCTGGCGGCGAACTGGATCCGGGTTTTTGTGATCATATACATGGGTTACGAAACCAACATGGAAACCAGTCTGATTAATGATCACGATAACTTCGGCTGGTGGGTGTTTGCGGGAACGCTGGTCCCCCTGTTTTTTATCGGCCGCCGGCTGGAGCTGTCCGCTGCCGAGCGGAATGCTGAGAGCGAGGAGACATCCGCTGACGGTGCCTCTGCAACCAATCACAGTGGAGGCAGGCTGATCGCCGGCGCGGTTACCTTGACGCTGCTGCCGCTTCTGTTCTGGGTCTCGCTGCCGTCCACCGAGCGTAATGTGCGGGATGAGCCGGCACCGCTGGACATCCGGCTTGATGGTGATCGGTATGGCACCCTGTTTTCCAGCATGCTGGAAGGGTGGCGCCCTCAGGTCAGGAACCCGGATCGTGTTTATGTGCAGACGCTGTTTGACCGCGAGAGCGTGATGGAGGAAAGAGGGACTCCGGAGCAGCTCTACGTGGCCGTTTACAGCTACGATTACCAGCGCCATTCCGCGGAGTTGATTCAGTACGTGAACCGCCTGTATGACCGGGAGGAGTGGCATGCGGAGAACCTTTACCCGGTTAGCGCCCCTGTCCCGGCGGATTTTCGGGGCATGACGCTGCGTAACCGGGGGACTAACCAGGAGATCCATGTTGCGTTTGGTTATTACGTCGAGGGTTACTGGGAGACGGATGACCTGAAGGCGAAGCTGGCACAGGTGAGGGGCTATGTGAACCCCCGCACGGATGCCTCATGGATTGTTTTTGGGGTATCCTGTGATGGCTGTGATGGGCCGGAGCAGCTTTCTGACCTGGTTGACAGTACCCTGCAGCAGGTAGTTCATGCAATCGATCAGACGTACAACCCTTGAGGCCTCTTCTAGTTAAGGCGGGTATGTATCTGCAAACGTAACAGAAAGCAGCGCCGCCAGGTTCTTCTCAAAGGATCTGTGGTTGTCTGTGGCGTGCTTTGAGGCCCGCTCAGACATGGCCTGTAAGCTGCTCTGGTCTGCTTCAAAACAGCCCTTGATTGCCTGTTCCAGTTCATTCTCGCCAACAAAATACCGGGTACCCAGGCGAAACCTGGCGGTGGAAGTGCAGGGCACCAGCATTCCACATTCAGGTGTGATGACTTCATTCATTGGCGGGGCGTTGGTTGTAATCACGACACAGCCGTACGCCTGGGCTTCCACGAGAACCTGCCCATACCCTTCAACTTCTGATGGCAGTACTGCCAGCCCTGACTCAGACCATAAACGGGTCAGTTCGGCCTGCGGGATGTTGGAAGCAATCCGGATGTTATCCGGTGTCTGTTCCTGTTCGTGTCGGTTGCTCACTACCGTCAGCAATGGCCATTCCGGATGGCGCCTCCAGATTGAGATTAGTCTGTCGGTTCCCTTGAAGGGGCTGTTTCCGGCAACGTGAAGAACCTTCTGGAAGTCTTTTACTGGTGCGGGTAGCCCTGTGGGAATAATCGGGGATGAAAAGCCGGTAAACAGCACGTTGTGATGATGCTGGGAGAACAGAGCACAGGCTTCCCTGGTTTTACATACAACCGCATCTATTCTTTGCAGATAGTGCATCTGATCTGGAGAAAACCATTCCTGGTTGGGAATCAGCCAGTGAATGCCATTATTGAAGAGGTGTCCGGGTTGTATGCTCTGGAGGTGGATGATCAGGTCCTGGGCGCCCTGTCCGTTAACCAGTAGCCGGAGTTTTAGCTCGAAACCGAGGATTGTGGTGCTTAAGCGGGAGGGCAATCGTTTACGGAGAAACCTGTACCACTTATTTTTCAGTTTGAGCCTGGTTTCTGCGGTGGGTGTTACCGCTCGGATGGTAACGTGGTGACCCAGAGATTCGAGAACGGCCCTCAGCAGTTCGCAGTCTTTCAGGAGGCCCCGCCCGGACTGGATGTAAACGATTTGGACATGCACCGTGTGGATACTCTTTTCAGAAAAGAAAAAGCCCCGCTACAGAGCGGGGCTTTCAATTCTACTACACGTTTTGCTCGGGCGTATCAGGCCTTGGACTTGCGGCGCAGGGCAAAACCAGCCAGACCAAGTCCCAGCAGAGCGAGGGTGCCCGGCTCAGGAACCTTGGAGGCTTTTACTGAAATGATCATGTCGTCATGGTTATCATCTGACTGCTCATCATCGTCCCAACTGAGGATGAAGTGATCATCCTCAACCTTGAAGATGTTGAACGTTGGGACGCTATCAGTGGCGCCATAACCAGTGTTGAAACCGTTTACTACCGTTTCTCCATACTTGAATTCCCGGAATTTGAAGTCCAGGAAACCACCTGTAGAGCCGGTTACAATCGTTGAGTACTCAGCGCCCAACGCAGATGTCTGGTTGTTGAACAGTTCGGTTCCTCCGAAGAAGAACTTGCTTGTCCAGTCTGCTTCCTTGCCAAGGAAGGTAAATGTGAGCCTGAACTCATCATCGTTTGCATAAACCAGCTGGTTATCAACAACTACCTGATCCGTAGTATCGTAGTACTGTGGTCCGGTAAAGTTGGTGCCAAACCCTGAGCCTGTGGCATAGTCGTTCTCGCTTGGGATGGCAACAGAAGTGCCAGGCTCGTCGTGCAATCCCAGATATGCGCCTTGAGCGACTCCGGTAACGCCCAGAGCAACTGCCAGCGCCAAGCCTTGTTTGAAGAACTTCATATGTTTCACTCCTCCAGTGAGCGTATGTGGTTACATCAAGTAGAAGTAAAGCAGGTACTATGCCAACGATGTAACTAATTGATATTAAAGAAACTAGTGTTTGTTGCTTTTGTTTGAATGTAAAATATTCCGACAGTCTTAGGGGTGCCCGCCAGCCATTGACTACATGACCATTTGAGAGTGGCCAGCGGAAATTTATTTTCTCTGTACCCATCACTCCACCCCGAATTCAACTACATCCGATGGCTGGCTGCGAAGGCCCTCTGAATCCACCACCTGTATGGTGAAGTACCAGGTTCCCGGGACCAGGCCTTCCAGCTCGTAGCTGGTGTTGCCAGCTTCAAGACGTATGCTTTCATCCAGCTCACCCGGCGACTGACCGTAGCGTATTTCGTAGTAGTCTATTTCGCTGAGTGCAATGCCGCTGCCATCGACACGGGTGCCTGGGGGGGTCCAGTTCAGGGTGATCGTGCTGTCCGGTACCGCTGTGGCCGGTGGCTGCTCTGTGACCGGTGCGTTCGGTTCACTGACAGTCTCCAGGGTATAGGGATGTAGCCCGGATTCGTAGGCTTCCATCACGGTAATACCGGCATTATTGAGAACCATGTCCGCGCTGGGCTGTAGCAGGGGAAGCCCGTAGCGGAGCTTGTATCTGTCTGCTATGCCATCCTCAAGGGAGCTGCCCTGGTAATCATAGTTCAGGTCCAGGCTCTGGACGACGTTCGCCGAAGCCAGGGTTGCGTCGGTTTGCATGTCCGTGATGGTGAACGCTGCGGTCGCATCGTATCTTGCCTCGTAATACTCCATCGTAATTCCGACTGGTTCTTCAGGGGGCAGGCTGATTTCGGTGGAATAGCTGGTCGGAGACTGATTTTTCCACTGATCAATTCTCAGGTTACCGTTGACATAGACCCGAACGCCGTCATCTGCGCGGGCGGTCATCCGGTAATCCCGGGTGCCGCTTTCGTGGGGAGGGGTAAACCAGCCTTGCCAGCGTACACTAAAGCGGTCTTTGGGAACATCCGCCGAGGGGCTGCTGCTGCCCCAACTGAACTGAATATTTTTGTCTTTTCGGGTGTAAAGAAATTCGTCGAAGTTGGTGCCGCTGAAGTACTGTCCCGTAAATCCCGGGAGGTAGCTTGCTTCGATGACCGGGCGATCGTCCGGATCAACAGGGTCGGTATTGGCTTCGTATTCCTCCAGTGCGGTAAAGCCATCGCCATCAAGGTCCTGGCTTGCATCGGCAGGGTCTGTCGGATTCATGTTGTAGGCGTACTCATAGCCATCGGGAATGCCGTCACCATCGGTGTCGGCGCTTGACGGATCGGTACGGGCCCAGAATTCTTCTGTTGCGCTCAGGAGGTCGTTGTCGTTATCTGCCAGGGCATCGGAAGGATCTCCCGGATCCAGGCCGTAAACAACCTCCCAGTTGTCGTAAAGGTTGTCGCCGTCTTCATCCAGTGGTCGGTACTGGCTGTTGTAGGCGAGTCCCTGACTGGCATCAAAGTGACCGATACGATAACCCAGTTCGTAAGCCTCGATCTCACCTAATTCGGGTTCAGGCTCTTCTATAGCGCGTGCATAGGTGTAGAGGTAGTCCCCGGAAATAACCTGTTGGCTTATACCGGGGCCTTCCCATGCGACGGAGAAGTGGTCGTCCCAGCCGCCCTCTTTGTGACGTAGTTCGAAGTAGTATTTCTGGCCACCTTCGAGATAGTGGATGCCGGAGGTTTGTGAGGCGTAGCGGGTGTAATTGCCGATAGGCACGGACATGGTCGAGGCAATCTGGGTGAGCCCTTCGCTGTTTCGGGAGTCCGAGAGCCATAGCTGGGTCTGATCGTCCCCGGCAACATAGAACGTGTATTCGCCGGTGGTTGGGGGTTGTATGTAGCCGCGGATCAGCGTGCCGTAGTTGTTGGCACGACTGGTGGTCCACTGAAGCTCTGTCAGCTCGGTGATTTCATCGGGCGAGTCCGGGTAGGCATCGCTGGCCAGCGTGGATTCCACATAATTGCCGGAAATCCCATCGTAGTACCAGGCCTGGACTTTGCCGGGTTCACTGACTTCCGGGACAGAGGCGGGAGCCGGCTTACCCTCTATCTGACGGTATTGCCAGTTCTGGCAACCTGCAAGCAGTGTAATTGCGATCCCAATACCGAGAATTCTGCAAACTGACATAGCGCACCATCCTGTGATCAATACCGTGTGTTAAGTATTGTTGCGGGATGTAAGCGCTGCCAGTGGCTGCTAGGAACGTTTTGGTATTTGGGCTCGCATATTATAGCGGGTACTTATGGTTAGCCGTTACTCTGATATTTTTCGAGCAGCTTTCGTGCATCGTTGTTGCGACCGGCGGCACGATAGGCTTCGGCCAGGTGCATGGCGATCTCCTGGGACTCGGGATCTAGTTCGTGGGCCTTTTCCAGTACCCTTACGCTTTCCTCCTTCAGACCTGCCCCAAAGAGAATCCAGCCATAGGTGTCTGCAACCGCCGCATTCTGCGGGTTCAGCTCATGAGCCCGGCGAGCCAGTTCCATGGCTCTGTCGTCGCCTTGCTCATAATAGAGCCAGGCCAGGTTGTTGAGGGCTACGGTGTTGTTCGGGTATTGGTCAACCAACGATTGATAGGAGGCCAGTGCCTGTTCTTTCTGTCCGGCTTTTTGCTGGAGCATGGCAAGGGTGAGTGACAGTCGTTCGTTCGGTGGGAACTCATTGCTGGCCGTTTGTAACAAGTCAATGGCCGCCTCTAGCTGGCCTGTCTGGTCCATTGCCTGGGCACGGGCAACCGCAAGCTGCGCGTTCGGCTCTTTGCGGTAGGCCAGTTCATACATCTCTGCGGCCCCCCGGTAATCCGCTGTAGTTTCCAGATATTGCCCCTCCAGTCGATAGGGGGCGGCTGAGTCCGGATGGGCGGTTTTGAGTTCGCGCAGAATATCTCTCGCCTTGCCGGTGTCGTCCTGGCTGAATGCAACGGATGCGGCCCGAAGGGCAATGCTCTGGTCCTCAGGGAACAGGACCCGCCCCCGCTCAAGCACTCTGGCTGCTTCGTCCGGTCGGTTACGCTGGGCAAGCTGGGTGCCAATACCCTGATACACCGCGGCTACCAGTGACTCGGCCGGCGCGGGCTCATTAGCCTGCTCGCGCTGGAGAAGTTCGGCCGTCAGTGCGTCGGCTGTTTTCGTATCGCCATCGATCAGGGCATTTTCCAGAAGAACCAGTCGTGGGCCGAAGGCATCCGGATGTTGTTGCTGGACTTCTTTCATGAATCCGGCAAGGGCTTCGCGATCCATGACCGAGGCGATGCCCTGCAGAGCATTGCGGTTGTCGGGGCCCCGGAGCATGGCTTCACGGAAATGCTTGATCGCCTGTGACTCATCCCCCTGAATGCGTGCGATGGTTCCGAGGGCAACCTGAGGTGCGGGATTGTCCGGGGATTTGTTGTCTGCCTGTCGGAAGTAACTGCGGGCTTCTTCGGGGTTGTCATTACGCAATGCCAGTTCGCCCCTTGTCAGCAGGGCAGTGATGTTATCCGGCTGTTCCTTGACCCAGGCAGAAGCCGACTCGAGGGCTGCATCCAGATTACCGGACCTTTGGTACGCTTCGATGATCACTGTGCGAGCACGGTCCATGTCAGGGGACTTACCTATTACGATCCGTGCCTGCTCGATGGCTGCGTCGGTCTGGCCGTTACGGGAGAGCCAGCTCGCATAGCGAAGCCGGAGCTGGTGATTGTCCGGCGCAATGTCGAGTGCCTTTTCGATCAGTTGGCGGCCGCTCTCGATGTCTCCGCTGGCCAGCGAAGCAATACCGACCATGGCCATGGTCTGGGGATCGGATTCTTTGTCTTCCAGGGTGTCCAGCAGCGCCCTGGCACCTTCGGGGTCGTTGAGTTGCAGGCGGGTTGCGGCCAGCAGCTTCTGAACTTGCTCATTATCTTCCATGGAGCTCGCGATCGGTTCGAGCAACGCCTGCGCTTCCTCGGTGCGACCCTGCCGGAAGCGGACGATACCCAGCATCAGCGCTGACTGCTCATGGCCGGGTGCTTGGGCCAGTACTTCCTCGAGGTAACGGGCGGCAGTGGCCATGTCGCCCTGGCTATAGGCTTCCTGAGCTGCTGTCAGGTTGCTTTTGATGGTTCCGGGAGCGGATTGCGCGAGGATTTCTTCATATACGAACGCCTCGGATGATTTATTTTGCTCCCTAAGTACCTGAATCAATGCCGACATGGTTTCGTACTTCTGCCGGGTCATCACGTCATACTGTCCGATGGACTCGAGCGCGTTTATGTAAGCTTGCTCTGCCTTCTGCCACTGACCTCGGGAGTGGGCTACGCGGGCCTTCCAGAGCCATACATCCTCATGGTTGGGGTCAACCTCACTGGCCGCCTCAAGGTTGCTGTCCACCTGGTCCGAGTTGCCTCTTGCCAGGGCAACCCTGGCAAGGCCAATGCGAGGATGGACGGAGCTGGTGTGCTCGGAAAGTGCTTGAGTGTAGAGGTTTTCAGCCTGGTCCAGGTTTTCCTGGATTAACTGGCTTTCAGCCCGGATCAGCAAGGCGCGAAGGGCCTGGGGGCGATCCGCAGACTTTACGTCGTCCAGTGCTGCATTCGTTTCCGGGAACTGGCGCTGTTCCAGGTTGGCCTTGGCGCGAATCAGTGCCACTTCGTTTTTCTGGGACTGGTTCAGGTTCTGCGGGCCAATCTCTTCAACCAGTTTGTCCAGTTGGCGTTCGGCATTGGTGGCATCGCCGGCGGTTAACAGGTTGGTGACGATGACAAGGTAGGGTTCGATACGCTGAGGCTGAAGGTCAATGGCGCTGCGCGCCTCCAGCGTACTCGCCTTCAACTCCCCCTGTCGCTGAAAAAACCGCGACTGATCCAGATGACTGAGATACTCGATCTCTTCCTGGCTCATTTCTTCCTGGTTGTCGCTGCAGCCCGCCAGACCAGCGGCGATGGCGGCAGCGAGGAGTGTTGCGCGTAGGGTGGAAACTGCGTTCATGGCCCTTGTCCTTTGATTTTGTCGGGTCCGTAGTGCTTGCCGCGCCGGTATCAGGCGCGGGAAGCCTCCTGTGTGGTATCGATCCGGTATTTGTCGGTCAGGTTGTACAGGGTGGGGCGGGTAATCCCCAAAAGCCGGGATGCCTGGGCCATATTGTAGCCGCAGGACTGCAGGGCAGTGGTAATGGCCTGGCGTTCGGCATTTTCCCGAACCTGACGTAAATTCAGCTGGTTATCCGCGCCATCGCAGGATTTGGCCAGTTGCAGGTCGTCGGCGGTGATACGCCGGCCTTCGGCCATAATGGTGGCGCGTTTGACCTTGTTGATCATTTCCCGCACGTTGCCGGGCCAGCCGTAATTGTTGATCGCCTTGACGGCATCGTCGCTGAAACTGAGGTTGGGCCGGTCCATCTGTTTGCCCAGATCCTTCAGAAGCGATTGGGCGATCAGCAGGGCATCGCCGTCACGGTCCCGCAGGGCGGGTATGTCGAGGGTGATCTCCGCCACGCGGTAATAAAGATCCTCCCGGAAGTCGCCGCTCTGGATCAGTTCGCTCAGATCCCGGTGGGTTGCACAGACTACCCGTACATCAACCGGTACGGGTTTCACGGAGCCTACCCGGTCTACTACTCGTTCCTGAAGGAATCGGAGTAATTTGGCCTGCAGGGCCATGGGCATGTCGCCGATTTCGTCCAGGAACAGGGTGCCGCCATTGGCGCTTTCGATCTTGCCTTTCTTGGTCTGTGTGGCACCGGTGAAGGAGCCTTTCTCAAAGCCGAACAGTTCGCTTTCCAGCAGGTTCTCCGGAATGGCTGCGCAGTTGATGGCGGCAAAAGGCTGGCAGGAGCGGCCGCTCAGGTCGTGCAGGGCACGGGCCAGCAGTTCCTTGCCGGTGCCGGTTTCGCCGTTGATCAGGGTGGTGACATCGGTGGGAGCCACCTTTTCCAGGGTGCGGCATACGGTCAGCATTTGCGGGCTGGCAGCGACGATGCCCTTGATGGAGGTGCCGTTACCACGGGTGGCCAGCTCCTGGTTTTCCCGCTCCAGTTCCGCGAGACGGAAGGCGCGGTTGACCACAAAGGTGAGAATATCCGGGTCCAGGGGTTTCTGGTAGAAATCACTGGCTCCCATGCCAATGGCCTTGACGGCGTTTTCCTTGTCTTCCCGGCCGGTCACCACAATTATTTTGGTGCGCGGGGCGAGGCGCTGTATGTCTTCCAACAGGCGAAAGCCCTCGGATGCGCCACCGGGGTCCGGAGGCAGGCCCAGATCCAGGGTGACCACTTCCGGTTCCAGCCGGCGCAGGCTGGTCATGGCGGTGTCGTAATCACCGGCTACGGCCACTTCCAGATCATCGCTGAAACACCAGCGCATCTGACTTTGCAGGCCGGGGTCGTCCTCTACGATTAATAAACGTCTGGTCACAACTACCACTAATCCTTGTCGATGGTGTATGCGGGGCAGGTTTTCGGTCCCTGACCCCTGATTCTTAACCGAACCTTTACACTTTGCAATGTTCGTTAACAGAATTCTTTGATCCATGCCCGCTATTTGCCATTCACCGCAGGCAGCGCGGGCTGCGGATCTGTCTCAGCTTCGCCGGCCTCCCCCTCGGCGGCAAAGTCTGCCAGCGGGAAGCGCAGTGTAAAGCAGGAACCAAGATCCGGTTCGCTGGTGACATCCATCGTACCGCCAATCTGCCGGACATATTCCCGCGCCTGATAGGCACCGATGCCCATGCCAGTCAGGCCCTTCGTACTTTCAAAAGGTTTGAACAGCCGTGTACGGATAAAGTCCTCGGTCATACCGCTGCCGGTGTCCTGGATAAACAGCACCACGTTGTCTTTGGCTGTTTTCAGGGTGAGGGTCACTTCACCGTCCGCCGGGGTAGCGTCCTGGGCGTTCTGGATCAGGTGGCCCAGTACCGAGCGCAGTTGTTCCTCGTCCGCATGAATGACTGCGGGGCCGGGATTGCCGGTGATTGTCGGGGCGGGGCTGCCCTTGGCGTATTGTTCGGTCAGTTGCCGCAGTATTCCGGTCAGTTCCACCTGTCGGGTTTCCTGGTTGTCGTCCGCAGGCTTGCGGATATGGTCCACCAGGTTGGACATTTTTCGTACCGCATGTTCGGTGGTGGTGATCATGTCATCCACGAAGGCGGGGTTGTCCCGGTGCCGGTGGGCATTCTTCACCAGCAGCGAGAGCTGGGCGATCAGGGTTTTCAGGTCGTGCACCATAAAGGCGGAGGCTTTGCTCACGGCTTCGAACTGCATGGCCCGTGACAGCCGGTTCTGGGCATCCGCCTGGGCCAGCAGGTTACAGGTCTGGCGGGCAACCACGCGGATCAGGTCGAAGTTCTCCCAGTTGAGTTCCACTTTGGCGTAGGGAGTGCCTACCAGTGCCATGCCGTAGAGTTCGTTGTCCAGATACAGTGGGATGATCAGCCAGCCTTCCGGGAAACTGCTGATGGCATCGGGAATTTCCAGCAGGTTGTACTTGATGGGGTCGGCCCGGTATTCCTGCAGATCGATAATCCACTCTTTCTCCCGGAAGAAACGGGTGATTTCTGCGTCAGCATCAATGGTAGTGAACTTGGGTGCCGCGAGGTTGACGGTGGTTTTCAGGGCATAGTTGCCCTGTTCGTCCTGTATCCAGATAACCCCGGCGTTGCTTTCCACCAGGCCGGCCAGGATGCGGACTACCCGTTCCGGCAGGGGCGGATCGTTGCTCAGGTCCGCCATCTGGCGGGTCATTTTCAGCCATTCGTCCCGGTAGTCGTATTTGTAGTCGAAGAAGTTCTGGCTGATGAAAACCATCATGCGGGCCCGGAAGCGCCTGGAGGCCAGTAGCGCGACAAGGAAGGCGAGGGCGATGGTCAGGAACAGCACCTGCAGGGCTTCCCCCCATTCGCCGCCCATGGCCCGGACGTAATAGCCCCCCAGGGCCAGGAACAGCATATAGCCGCCGGCGAACAGCAGGGTGCCCGCATGGAACACGGCAGACCGAGAGAGCTGGAAATCCACCGGTTGCTTGCGGGTATTGACCACGTTGATGGCAAACAGCGGGACCATAACGGCATTCACAAAGCCCCTGGCATTCCAGAAGGCGCTGGAGACTTCGCCGAACAGCAGGGCATCGGAATACATGAAAAAGTCGAAGGCCAGCAGGGTGCCCATGCCGATACACAGATATTTCACCCCGGAGCGGCCAAACACGGTGGCGTTGCGCCAGATCTGCTCCAGCAGCGACATGCCGAGCAGGGTCAGGGCTATCTGCCCCACCACTTTCAGTTTGCCGGTCAGCACGGCAAAGCTCAGGAACTGATCAGCAAGGGCCAGGCCGAGCAGCACCAGTACCAGTGTCAGAGCGGACAGGTTGAGGCGTTTGCGGGTGTTTTCGGTGATAACGCCGGCGCGGGCATAGGCCTTGAGCAGGGCCAGCATCAGCAGGATCCAGGAGGCATCCCGCGCGATTTCCAGCAGGTAACGCACAAAGAAGCCCGGTGTGCCCCACAGGTTCTGGCTGACCAGGGAGGCGGCCCAGGCACTGGACATAACCGAGGCCAGCAGCAGGCAGCGGTCCACGTCCCGGCGCAGGTAGCGGGTGCCCACCAGCAGCGCCAGCAGCGCGAAGGCTGCCGCGGCTAATCCATAGCTGATAAGGCTGAAGTCTTTGAGCATCCTTCTGGTCCCTGATCGAAGCCTCTCCCTTGCCCGAACGTGCGGGGCCTAGAGGGGCTTCTTGCTCTCCCGGTAAAAGCGGAAAATCTCCTTGAGCGGCCGTTTGGGCCGGAATCCGAATTCCTTCGCGAAAGCCCTGCCGTCAATGACGACAGGATACTTGAAAAAGTGCATCAGATACGATGGGAATCGTCGCAGGTTAAGCAGTTTTAAAACGGTGCGGGGCAGTATCGGCGGTATCGCGGGAATCGGAATCCGCTTGCAGCCACACAATCGCAGGGCGTGCTGATAAGCCACCCAGTCGTCCGGAGCCACGTTGTAGATGCCGCGCACCGGCTTGTTGTAGGCCAGCACCAGGGCATCGGCCATATCGTCGATATGGATGAACTGCATCATCGGCGAAAAGCCGGCCAGCACCGGCGCATGTTCGCTGGCGAGCAGCGTGCTCATGGTGTTGCGCACGCCGGGGCCCACAATGTTGCACGGTCGCAGGATGGTGATGTTGAGGTCCGGATAGCGCCACAGGTAGATGTTGGCCAGGTTTTCCAGTTCCACCGAGTCGATCAGGTCTGAGCTCAGCCCGGCGCTTTTCAGGGGTGCTTCCTCGTCGATCAACGCAGGGTTGTAGGCAACTGCGCCGTACACGTGGAAGGTGGAAAGCACCACCACCCGCTTGATACCGTATTTGTGGCTCAGATCCAGCAGCTTCTGGGTGCCCAGCACGTTGGCGTTGTAGCGGCGCATGCGGGTCATCTGGCTGGACATGATCCGCCCCAGATGGATCACACCGTCAAACTGGTAGCGGCGGAACAGATCTTCAAAGCTGCGCTTGTTGAAGTCGATGCAGTAGCTGGGGATGTCGTCCCCCAGGTACACCTGTTCCCGGAAATCCACCGCCACCAGGTTGCAGGTGTCCCGGAGGCGGTTGATGACTTGCTGGGCGAGGGAGCCGGCGGCACCGGTGATCAGAATGTGGGGTCTTTGTTGGCTTTCCATCAGAACAGCTTCTTCCTTTCGCTCAGTCCTTTATCGATCAGCAGGCTGATTTCCGCTTTTACCTGCTCCACCCGTTCGGTGACCTGCTCCTCGGGAATTTCCCGGTCGTCGAAGTACATGGGGTCACCGAAGTTGAGGTGTACCCGTGCGGGCAGCACCATCGGCAGGCTGACCGGGATGTAGGGAACACCCAGTGCCTTGGCCAGTGGGCTGATGTTGGCTATGGCGGGGATGGTCTCTTCGCAGCCAACCACGCCGACCGGCACGATGGGCGCGTTGTACTTCATCGCCAGGTGCATGAAACCGTTGCCAAAGCGCTTGAGCTGATATCGGTCCCGATACAGTTTGCCGGAGCCGCGAACCCCCTCCGGAAAGACGATCACCGCTTCATCATTGGCGAGCATCTTGGCGCAGTTGACCGGGTCACCCAGTACCGCGCCCATTTCGTTGAGCAGGTTGCCAAGCCAGGGCACGGTGGGGAAGAAGCGCTCGATCATGGCCCGGGGAATGCGCGGTTTTTTCGGGCGGGTCGCCACGGCGTAGCCGATCATCAGGCCGTCCAGGGGTAACTGGCCGCTATGGTTGGCGATCAGCAGTACCGGCCCTTCGTCCGGCACTTTCTCCACGCCGTTGGCCTGCACCCGGAAGTATTTGTCATACAGCAAGCGGGTGAGGGTGAAGCCGTATTTGATGGTTTCGTTGTTGTAGCCCCAGGGGTCGTAACCCAGTGAGCCAATTGGTTTGTCGATGGAATTGACGTATTCATCCAGGCTTTTCGGAATCAGTCTGGAACGGAGAAAAGATGCGATCCCCATCGGGACTCCCTGTTGGATGGTATTGCGTAAGGGTAACTTCTTAGCAAGAGATTAAATTAATTTGCTGCAAAGTTCGACAATCCGGATAAACTCCTGCTCCTTACCGGAGAAAATGCCATGCCCGTGATCACCCTCCCGCCCGTCGATCCGTCATCTGCCAGGAGCGCTGCTGAGCCTGCTGCGCCTTTGCCGTGCCAGCCGGTGCCGGACAGTCCGGATGAGTCCTGGCTGGATGAGCTGGCCGATAGCCTGGCCCGCAATGGCTGGGTGGATCTGGACGGCAGGCAGCAGATGGGAGCGGGCCTGCTCGCGGCACTGCAAAAGGAAGTTGTGGCGCTGGACCGTAAGGATGCCATGAAACGGGCCGGTATCGGGCGTGGCGCCGATCACACCCAGGATCGCTCGGTACGCCGGGACCGGATTGCCTGGCTGCAGGGTGACAGCGCGCCACAGCAGGCCCTGTTTGCCTTCTTTGATATGATCCGGGAAGGGCTTAACCGGCGGCTTTTCCTGGGGCTCAAGCGCTTTGAATGCCACTACGCCACCTATCAGCCGGGGGATTTCTACCGTCGTCATGTGGACAGCTTCCGGGGACGTGCTTCCCGGGTGGTCAGTCTGGTGCTTTATCTGAATGATGACTGGCAAGCGGGTGAGGGCGGCGCGCTGCGGGTGTATAACCCCGAGAGCGAATGCGAGGTGCTCGCCAATGTGCTGCCGGAAATTGGCCGCATGGCGGTGTTCATGAGTGAAGAAGTACCCCACGAGGTGATGCCGGCTACCCGCACCCGCTACAGCCTGGCCTGCTGGTTTCGCCAGGATGAGGTGCCGCTGCCTTTGTAGTGGCATTCAGTGGCACAGCCGGGCATGATTTCAGCGTTGTAGTCGTTTCAGGCTTTTGCTACTATGCGCGCCGCTTCGGAGGAAACGCCCTTCGCAGCCGTTATGGTGGCTCCATTGGTGCCTCCGCAACGATAAACCGTGAACCCGGTCAGGCCCGGAAGGGAGCAGCCGCAGCGGTGGATTCGTGTGCCGGAGTGTCGCTGGTGGGGCCACCCCCAGTTTTCCCCCGCTTTGCTTCTTATCAGTTTCCTGCCGTGCTATGCTCAGGCCCGTTTCCAGCCAGTGTTGAAGGACGATGAGCTACCAGGTATTAGCCCGCAAATGGCGCCCCCGGAAATTTGAAGACATGGTCGGCCAGGAGCATGTGCTGCAGGCACTGATCCACGCCCTGGATAACGACCGTCTGCACCACGCCTATCTGTTTACCGGCACCCGCGGGGTGGGCAAGACCACCATCGGCCGCCTGCTGGCCCGCTGTCTTAACTGTGAAACCGGTGTGACCGCCAGGCCCTGTGGCGAGTGCGACAGTTGCCGGGAAATCCAGGAAGGCCGTTTTGTCGACCTGATCGAGATTGATGCCGCGTCCCGCACCGGTGTGGACGACATGCGGGAGCTGACTGACAACGTGCAGTACGCTCCCACTCGTGGTCGCTTCAAGGTCTACCTGATTGACGAGATCCACATGCTCTCCAATCAGTCCTTCAACGCCTTCCTGAAAACCCTTGAAGAACCGCCGGAACACGTCAAGTTCCTGCTGGCGACCACGGATCCCCAGAAGCTACCGGTTACCGTGTTGTCCCGCTGCCTGCAGTTCAACCTCAAGCGGATGACTCCGGAACATATTGTTTCCCATCTCAATCATGTACTGACCGAAGAGCAGGTGCCTTTTGAAGAACCTGCACTGTGGCTGCTGGCCCGCGCAGCGGATGGCAGTATGCGGGATGCCCTGAGTCTGACCGATCAGGCCATTGCCTTTGGTAACCAGAAACTGTCGCAGACGGATGTGAGTAGCATGCTGGGCACCATCGACCAGCGCAGCACCCAGCGGCTGGTGGAATGTCTGGTGGAGAATGACGGACCGGGGCTGCTGGGTGAGATCCAGCGGATTTCCGAGTTTGCGCCGGATTACAGTGTCATTCTTGAGGATCTGCTGTCCCTGTTCCATCGGGTGACCATGGAACAGGTAGTGCCGGGCAGTGTGGATAACGCCATGGGCGATGCGGCCCAGGTGAAAACCCTGGCCCGTCAGCTCAGTGCCGAAGATGCCCAGCTGTTCTATCAGACCGCCCTGATTGGCCGCAAGGACCTGGAAGTGACTCCGGATGCCCGCATGGGCTTCGAGATGACCCTGCTGCGTATGCTGGCCTTCCGACCCGGCTCCGACCGCAGGGCACCGCCGGCAACCACCAGTTCAGCGTCTGCCACCAGTGGCGGCGAAGAACCGGAGCCTGGCCCGGCCGCGCAGCCACAAGCTGAGACTCCGGTTCAGCCGGAAGCTCCTGCTCCGGCACCTGAATCGGAACCGGAACCTGAGCCGGAAGGCCCCCCGCTGGATGCTTACGATGAGCTCGCCGAGGCCGACAATAATCTGCCAGAGCCAGAGCCAGAGCCAGAGCCAGAGCCAGAGCCAGAGCCAGAGCCAGAGCCAGAGCCAGAGCCAGAGCCAGAGCCAGAGCCACCAGTCCAACCTGAACCTCAACCGCAATCCGTGGCTGAGCCGGAACCGGTGCCGGAGCCTGTAACGCCTCCGCCGCAGAATGGCGAATTTGACTGGCAACGGGATTACCGCAGCCTCGGTATCGTGGGTATGCCCGGCAATCTGGCCAGCCAGGCAGCCATGACGGTTGAAGGTAGCGAAGTTACCCTCACATTGGATGAAGGGCATTTCCGTTTATTGACCGACCGGCACCGGGAAAAGATTCTGGCCGGACTGCAAGCGCAGTTCGGTGAACAGGTCACCCTCAATGTAGCGCAGGGCGACCCCGGCAACCGGACCCCGGCCGCGTGGGAAGACGACCAGCGCCGCCAGCGTCAGGAGGCGGCAGTGCAGGCCATCAAGAACGATCCCGTGGTGGCCAGCATTGTTGAACGATTCGAGGGCCGGGTGGTCGAAAACAGTATTCGCCCTGTCAGTCAGGGGCAGTGAATTCAAGTTATTCTGGAGGCAGTACGATGATGAATGGTATGGGCGACATCATGAAGAAAGCCCAACAGATGCAGGAAGAGATGAAGAAGGCCCAGGAAGAGGCCGCCAAGGCCGAGATCACTGGCGAAGCCGGAGCCGGCCTGGTGAAAGTCACCATGAACGGTCGCCATGATGTTCGCAAGGTGGATATCGATTCCTCCCTGATGAGCGAAGACAAGGAAATTCTGGAAGACCTGATGGCGGCTGCGGTCAACGATGCCGTGCGCCGGGTTGAGGAAAACCAGAAGGAAAAGATGTCTGGCATGATGTCCGGTATGGGCATGCCCCCCGGCTTCAAGATGCCGTTCTGAGGATTCTGCATGGCTTTCAGTCCATTACTGGATGAACTGGTTGAATCCCTGCGTTGCCTGCCCGGGGTAGGTCAGAAGACCGCCCAGCGTATGGCCTTCCATCTGCTGGAACGGGGTCGCTCTGGTGGCACCCGTCTGTCACAGGCGTTGTCCAGTGCCATGGACGGTGTGCGCCGCTGCGAGAACTGCCAGAATTTTGCGGACACCGAGATCTGCGGTATCTGCGAGAAGCCGGACCGCCGTAACGGCACCCTCTGTGTGGTGGAAAGCCCCTCTGACCTGCTGGCCATCGAGCAGGCCGGTGATTACCGGGGAGGCTATTTCGTACTGATGGGGCACCTGTCGCCCATCGATGGCATCGGGCCGGAGGAAATCGGCATCGAGCGGCTGCTCTCCCGGGTTGAGAAAGAAGGTGTGTCGGAGCTTATTCTGGCTACCAATCCCACCGTTGAAGGCGAAGCCACGGCACACTATATCGCCGATCGTCTGGCGGACCGGGAAATACTGATTACCCGCCTTGCTCACGGTATACCCGTGGGTGGCGAGCTTGGCTACGTTGACGGCTTCACCCTCACACACGCCTTCCGCGGAAGAAAACCCCTCACTGATTAACTCTCACCGGATTGTTTATGGAATTACCTGATCTGGCTGGATGCGTTCCGGCTGCACCGGAGCAGATTCACTGGATAACCGATGCCCGGGAGTTGGATGCCTGGCTGGAAAATCATGCGGGCGAACTCCTGGCACTGGATACGGAGTTTGAGCGGGTCAGTACCTTTTATCCGATTCCGGGGCTGGTTCAGCTTGGGTTTGGCAGTGATTACTGCCTGGTGGATCCCTCCGTGGCAGAAGCCTCGGAGGGTTTCCGCCGGGTACTGGAAGACCCCGCCCGCACCAAGCTGCTGTACGCCATGAGTGAGGATCTGGAGTTATTCCGCCACTGGCTGGGTGTGCAGCCGGCCGGCATGCTGGATCTGCAGATAGGCTCCGCTATGGCCGGGGCAGGTTTTTCCGTTGGTTATGCCAAACTGGTGGAGCGGCTGTTCGGTGAGGCCCTCGACAAATCCGCGAGCCGGTCAGACTGGCTGAGCCGGCCTTTGAGCGAAGCCCAGCAACGCTATGCCCTGGACGATGTGCGCTTTCTGGAGCCCATGTATAACTGGGTCCGGGAGGCTCTTGAGGAAAAAGATCTGGCGGATGCCATGGCGGAGGAGTCTGAGCGGTTTGCCCGTGAACTGGCCGCCAATGACGATCCGGACATGCATTACCTGCGTTTGCGCGGTGGCTGGACACTGGATCAGCACGGCCAGAAGCTGCTCCGTGCCCTGGTGATCTGGCGGGAACAGACTGCCCGGCAGAAAGACCGCCCCCGGGGCCGGGTGGTACCGGACACCGCCCTGATTGCGCTGGCGGAGTCCCGGCCGGATTCGCTGCCGGGCCTGTCCCGTATTCCGGACCTGTCTTCGGGTATAATCCGCCGTTACGGGGAGCTGTTGCTGGATATTCTGGAAACGGATCCCGTGGATTTGCCGCCCTTGCCGGCACCCATCCAGGGTCCGCTGACCCGGGATCAGCAGATGCTTTACAAAAAGCTGAAAAAACGCCTGGTGTCGGTCGCGGAAGCACGGGATATCCCCATTGAGCTGCTGGCCCCGCGGCGGCGGCTTGAGGCGATGCTTCACCAGGCCGCCGCCGGTGAAGATCCATGCCAGGGCGGACTGTTTGAAGAACAATGGCGCAGAGAGCTTCTCGAGCCTCTGCAGGAAGATATCAGGGGCATACTGGTACCATGAGCAACAAGGTTTTTGTTTCGGTTTTTCGTAGCAGCAAGAAAGCGGACACCTATGTGTATGTGCGCCGCGGTTTTGACTGGGAACAGTTGCCCGAGGGACTGCGAGGGCTGTTCGGCCAGCCGGTTCACGCCATGGATCTGGTGATGACCCCCGAGCGCAAACTGGCCCGCACCACCGGTAAGGACGTGCTGGATGCCATCGACGACAAGGATTTCTACCTGCAGATGCCCGAAGAGCAGGACGGCTATGTGGTGGAATTCCGCAAGAAGATCGAGCAACATCGCTGATGATTGCGGAGATTCCCTTCTGGCAGCGCAAGCGTCTGGACGAGATGACCGCCCGGGAATGGGAATCCCTGTGTGACGGCTGTGGCAAATGCTGCCTGGCGAAGCTGGAAGATGAAGATACCGGTGAGGTGTATTACACAGACGTTGCCTGCCGGTATATGGACGAAAACCATTGCGGGTGTACGGTATACGCGGAGCGTAAGCAGAAAGTACCGGAATGCACGGTGCTGACTCCCGAGAATATCGGGGAGTTTCATTGGCTGCCCTATACCTGCGCCTACCGCACCCTGGCTGAAGGTCGGCCCCTGGCGGACTGGCACCCGCTGCGTTCCGGCGATCCGGAAACGGTGCATCAGGCGGGTGTATCGGTTCGCAACCGCTTTGTTTCCGAGGACCGGGTGCCGGAAGAAGACTGGGAAGAACACATAATTCACTGGATACTCTGATGATGGACGCAGATTCACAGCTTGCCTACGGAATTTTCTGGACCGCCTACGCTCTGGCGTTTGTGGTGTTTTTCTTTCTGGTGTCCCGGGTTTTCCGGATTCTACCCCTTTACGGTCTGAGAACCCTGCTACAGGCGGCGCTGATTGTAGTGCTGCTGACCCCCGTGGAATCACCGGAAGTAGCCGGCTGGTGGGTGCCCGCCTGGTTGCATGGCGGATATGAATCTATCCTTGGGGAAAAGGCGGAAGCGGCGAGGGCCTTTTTCAACATGGGTGTTGCTGCCGCCGTCATGTTGCTGATCTGGATTCTGGATCTGGTGAGGTATCGTTTTTACAAGAAATAAGGCCCCGGAGCAGGCGCAGTCTCAACGGGGCTGAGAATAATAATCCGCTGGAGTACTGATGCTGAAGCCGCTGCAAAACATTGCCCTGTTCCTGGTCCTGCTTTTACCTGCCACGCTGAGCGCCCAGTCCGCTCCCACCCTCCCTGATGATGCCGATGTGCGGTTGATCGTCGATATTTCCGGTTCCATGAAGGAAACCGATCCGGACAACCTGCGTCGGCCGGCGGTGCGTTTGCTGGCGGGCATGCTGCCGGGGGATGCCACGGCCGGTCTATGGACCTTCGGCCAGTACGTCAACATGCTGGTTCGCCATGACAATGTGGACGAGGACTGGCGGGAAACCGTGCGGGCGCGCTCGCAACAGATCAACTCCGTGGCCCAGTGGACCAATCTGGGTGAAGCCATTGAAGTTGCCAGTGACGACTACTACACCGGTGGCGAACTGGATAACACTCACTTCATCCTGCTGACCGATGGCAAGGTGGATATTCCCCCGGACGATGCCGCCAGCCGCGAGGAACGCCAGCGGATCCTGGAAGAGCTGGTGCCGCGGCTTTCGGGCAGGGGTGCGACATTCCACACCATTGCCCTGTCTGATGCCGCAGACACCGATATGCTGCGTGCCATCGCCGATGCCTCCGGCGGAAGCTACTCCTTGGCCACCAGTGCCGAACAACTGAACCGCATCTTCCTCAAGGCCCTGAACGCCGCCGTTCCCCAGGAGCAACTGCCCATCGAGGGCAACAGCTTTACTGTTGACGGCGGTGTCAAAGAGTTCACGGCGCTGATTTTCAAGGGAGCCGGTGCCGCAGAGCAGCCACTGAAGCTGGTGGATCCGGACGGAAACCGCCGCAGTGCTGGGAATTACCCGGATAACACCCGCTGGTTGAGCGAACAGGCTTATGACCTTATCACCGTTCAATCGCCGAAGGCGGGGCAATGGCAGATTGACGGTGAGCTTGGCGAGGGCAGCCGGGTAACGGTGGTCAGCGATTTGCGAATGGTGGTCAGTGAGATTCCGCCATCCTTCGATCAGGACAATCCGGTCAATGTCCGGGTGGCGTTCTACGAGGAAGAACAGCAATTGCTGGACCCGGAGTTTCTCGGGCTGCTGCGGGTGACGCTGACCCTGACCGCACCGGATGGCCGTAGTGGCACCAAGGTACTGTCCGGTGAACTGCCGCCGGAAGATGGCACCTACACGGATACCATCGGATCCCTGCCGGGACAGGGGGATTACGAGCTGACGGTGCTGACCGACGGGCATACCTTCTCCAGACAGTTTACCGCCACACTCCGTTTTGAACAGCCGGTCAGCGGCGAGCCATCTTTGCCTCTGGGTGAGAGCGGTCCGATTGATCTCAGTGAGGTGGAAGAGCCGGAGCCTCAGCCGGAACCGGCGAACGAACCTGCCGTCGACGAGGAGCCCGAAGCGCAGGAGGAGGCTGCCCCTGCGGAAGACAAGCAGGATGAAGCCGACCAGAAAACCGCCTGGTTATTGATTGGCGGTATCGGTGCGGCTGTACTGGCGATACTTGGTGGTGCTCTGTTCTGGTTCCTGCGTCGTAAAAAGCAGAACGACGAAGCCGGAACTGAATCGGATACGCCGCTGGCGGATGCCCAGGCAGCCGATGAGGCACCGGAAAAGAAAGAGGAGCCGGAGGTGCCGGTGGTGGAGAAGCCTGCGGAGCCCGAACCTGAACCGGAGCCGGAAGTGCCGGAGGAAGCCGAAGCTAAGGAACCCGCTCAGGAAGAAGAGCCGGAGGCAGAAAAGCCTGCCGAAGAGCCCCGGGCAGAAGATGATTCAGAGAGTGCCGGGCAGGAACCCGAGCCCGATACCGATGAAGCCCCTGAGGATGAATCCGTTGACGAAGAAGCCGATGATGACTGGCTGACCGCCGGCAGTGAGCCGGATGAGGACGACACCGACGAGCTGGACGAGTTCGGGCTGGAAGATTTTGATCTGTCCGAATTCGATGACCTGCCGGAAGATGGCGATGAATCCGGCGATGATGCCGACAGCAGCGATGGCAGCGACGAAGATAGCGACAAGAAGCAGGGCGACGACGGAGATAACGACAAGTCCTGATTGCCCGCCATCCGAGCCGGGCGTTTTTCAGAGCCCGGCTAAATCTTTATACTTGCCGCCCCGGAATTGACCGATCACTGAACAGGATAATGACAGCATGAAGTTTACCGGTACCGACAAATATGTAGCCACTGACGACCTGCAAATGGCAGTCAATGCCGCCATAGCCCTGCAGCGCCCGCTGCTGATCAAGGGTGAACCGGGCACCGGCAAGACCCTGCTGGCGGAAGAAATGGCCGCCGCCCTGGGTATGCGACTGATTCCCTGGCACATCAAATCCACCACCAAGGCCCAGCAGGGCCTGTACGAGTACGATGCGGTGTCCCGCCTGCGGGATTCCCAGCTGGGGGATGAGAAGGTCAAGGACATCAGCAACTACATCGTCAAGGGTAAGCTCTGGGAAGCCTTCGAAGCAGATGAACAGGCGGTGCTGCTGATCGACGAGATCGACAAGGCTGACATCGAGTTCCCCAACGATCTTCTGCTGGAACTCGACCGCATGGAGTTCTTCGTTTACGAAACCCAGAAAACGGTCCGCGCCAAACACCGGCCGATTGTGGTGATCACCAGTAACAACGAAAAGGAACTGCCGGATGCTTTCCTGCGCCGCTGTTTCTTCCACTACATCAGCTTCCCGGACCATGAGACCATGCAGAACATCGTGGACGTGCATTTCCCGAACCTGCAGCAGAGCGTGGTGCGGGATGCCCTGGAAGTGTTCTTCGATGTGCGCAAGGTGCCGGGCCTGAAGAAGAAGCCCTCTACCTCCGAGCTGATCGACTGGCTCAAGCTGTTGATGGCCGACGAACTGTCCGCCAAGGCCCTGCAGGAGAAAGACAGCAGTTCCGCGTTGCCGCCGCTGTACGGGGCGCTGGTCAAGAACGAACAGGACGTGCACCTGCTGCAGAAGCTGGCATTCATGGCCCGTCGCCGGAGCTGATGCTTTATGCTGATTGATTTCTTTCTGGAAGTCCGGCGGGCGCGGGTGCCCGCCAGCCTGCGGGAATACCTGGATCTGATGGAGGCGCTGCAAAAGCGGTTGGCGTTCGCGGATATGGAGGACTTCTACCATCTGGCCCGGGTGTGCCTGGTCAAGGACGAGCGGCATTTTGACAAGTTCGACCGCGCCTTTCAGGCCTATTTCGAAGGCATCGAAAAACTCGATGACTTGCTCGAAGCCCTGATTCCCGAGGACTGGCTCCGCGCAGAATTCGAGAAGCATCTGTCGGAAGAAGATAAGGCGAAGATCGATTCCCTGGGAGGCCTCGAAGAGCTGATTGAAACCTTCAAGAAACGCATGGAAGAGCAGGACGAGCGCCATGCTGGAGGCAACAAATGGATCGGTACCGGCGGTACCTCACCGTTCGGGGCCAATGGCTATAACCCGGAAGGGTTCCGTATCGGCCAGAAGGACGGTCGTCACGGCAAGGCAGTGAAAGTCTGGGAGAAACGCCAGTTCAAGGATCTGGATGACAGCATCACTCTGGGTATCCGCAATATCAAGGTGGCGCTGCGCCGGCTGCGGAAGTTCGCCCGCCAGGGCGCAGCAGACAAGCTGGATATGGATGACACCATCCGCTCCACCGCTCGCAATGCCGGCTACCTGGACCTGAAAATGGTGCCGGAGCGCCATAACGCGGTCAAAGTGCTGATTTTCTTTGATGTGGGCGGCTCCATGGATCCCCATATCCGGGTCTGTGAGGAGCTGTTCTCCGCCGCGAAGATGGAGTTCAAGCATATGGAGTATTTCTACTTCCATAACTTCATCTACGAGAGCGTGTGGAAGAACAATATCCGCCGCATGAACGAGACGATCCCCACCTGGGACATCCTGCACAAGTATACGCCGGACTATAAGGTGATCTTTGTGGGGGATGCCACCATGGCACCTTACGAAATCTCCCATCCCGGTGGCTCCATCGAGCACTGGAACGAAGAGGCTGGTGCCACCTGGTTCCAGCGTGTGCATGAGCATTTCCGCAAGGTGGTGTGGCTGAATCCGTTGCCGGAAAGTTACTGGGGCACCGGAGGCTCCCTGGGCATGACCCGTCAGTTGCTGGGGGACAAGATGTATCCGCTGACCATTGAGGGGATGGAGTCTGCCATGAAGTATCTGAGCAAGTAACTGTAAGCTGTAAAAGGAGCCGCGCAAAAAAATGCCGATGCGGTTGAGTGCATCGGCGAAAGCTCGGCATAGAGTGTCCTTTTACAGGGCAAAAGGACGGGCCCTGCACTGGCGGCACAGGGTGGTTGGTTTAAAGCAGGCGCTGTGCCGGTATCTGGGAAAGACAATTGAATCAATAACTAGGCGACCTTCTTGGTCGCCTTTTTTCGTTTACGGGAACGGGATTTCCTGTCGATCTGTCAATTTTATCGACAGTTAGTGTTTTCGTTGAGGAGTTACCGCGTTTAGCTGATGTTGTATTTGGTGATCTGGATACCGTTATTGGCTTTTTATTGTTGTTAACCTTCCCATCCCATAGGAACACCATAATAAAAAGGGGCAAGCGCGTATGTCAGGCAGGATCGCCACTATCAACGACAGGGTTCGGGCATCAGGTCTGCGGTTCGTCCTGTGTATGGTGGGCCTGTGCTTTTCGTTTTCCGCTGCCTCCGCGGAGCTGGATCAGCAGATCAGCCGCCTGAACGCCGAAGTCGCTGCCCTCGAAGAGTCCCTGATCGGACTGGAAAAGAACATCCTTCATCCTGCCAGCACCCGTGTCACGGTGTTTGTCTCCCTGGCCCGCAAAGATGCCCTCAAGCCTGATTCCGTGGAGCTGTATCTGGATGGCGCGCCGGTTGCGTCCCACCTGTATAACGACCGGGAAGTCAGCTCGCTGGAACAGGGCAGCATCCAGGAGCTGTATGTGGGCAATCTGGAAGACGGCAAGCACGAGCTTCGGGTTGTGCTGACCGCCCAGTCCTCCCGCAACCATTACGTGCGCCGCGAAGTGACCCATGAGTTCCGCAAGAGCCCGGGTGATTACCGCCTGCAGATGGTGATGGATGCCCAGGCACCGGAGTTTGAGCCCAGGGTGACCTTCCGGGAATGGAAATAGGTGCCGGGATGAAACGCTTGCGCCTGCCGTCAACCCAATCCTTCCAGCATAACGGTGTCCGCGGATTCTGCCGGGCAGCCGTTCTTATGCTCGCGGCTGCTCCGTCCATGGCTGCAGTCGGCTCTGGCATCAATGGGGGCGTGAATCCGGACAATACCGACAAGGTGCAGACCGGGCTGGCCGAATTTGCTATCGCCTCCGGTGATCTGCCTGGCGCGCTACACCACATTCGCGGGGCCGGGGGTAACCGGGCCACGTTCCTCAGGGCCAGGTTGCTGGCGGATACCGGGGATCGTGAGACAGCGCGGCGGCTGTTGGGCGAAATTGATCAGCAACACCCGGATGCAGGCGAAGCAGCGTTAATCATGGCCAGGATGGCGCTGGATGAGGGCGACGATGAAAAGGCCCGGGCACTGGTCAACCGTGCGGTCAGTCTCTCAAAAGGGGAAATCAAACAGCAGGCACAGTTCCTGGATGCCGAAATGCGGCGCAAGGCCGGTCGGCTGGACAGCGCCGGTGCGGTGCTGGCCAATATGGAAGAGGGCTACTGGGCCGCACTGGGCTACCTCAATATTGCCAGTGATTATGCCAACCACGACGTGAATGGCTCCCGCGCGATTATTTCCCTGCGCGTTGCCCTGGCCATGACGGAGGGTGATACAGACGCTGCCCGCATCCGCGAGCTGCGCAGCCGTATTCTGCTCCGCGCTGGGTACATCAGCTATCAACAGGAAGAGTACGACAAGGCAGCGGGATTCCTTGAGCAGGTACCGCTGGAAACTTTCTCGACACCCCGGGCACTGTATTTCCATGGCCTGGCCCTGTCTGCCCAGGGCAATTACCGGGCTGCCATGCAGTCCTGGCACCGGGCGAAGAAATACCCGCTCGCCTACCAGGGGGTCGCAGGTGCCTGGCTGGGTATGGGTCGCGGTTATGATATGGCCGGTTACCTGGGGCAGGCCGGCGAAGCGTTTCTGGCCGCCAATTCCGCCTATGACAAGGAACGGGTGGTGCTGCGCCAGCTGGCCGAGGAAGTCGAGCAGAAAGGAGCCTGGCAGGCCTTCGTGCATTCGGCAGACAGCGAGGGTGTCGAGTGGTTCCTGGCGGAAAGCCGCACGCTGACTCAGCCCAGGCACGCCTACCTGCTGCATTTCATGGAAACACCCGGTGGGCAGAAGCGTGTCCGGCAACTGGCAGCGCTGGACAGCATGCAGGTGCGACTGGATGCCCGGGAAAATGATCTCAGGGTCTTCAGTGAAGCACTCAGGGACCGCATGACCCAGTCATCCGGTAACCGCGTGGGTGATGGCCTGCCGGAGCTGGACCGGAAGATCGAGGGTCTCGCCCGCCGGCTTGCGGATCTTGAGCAGGGCAACCTGTCCTACGCCCAGAGCTCACGCCTTGCTGATATTCGCAGGCATCTGGACTCGCTGGCGGACCGGCAGCAGCGGTTGGGGCAGGGGGTGACCTCCCGCAACGGTTACTTTGCGGGTCTGCTGGAGCAGACCGAATCGGCGTTGCGCAAGGTTTCGGGCCTCAAATCACGGCTTGGCAGTCTCAGAGACGAGGCTGAGTCTCGACTGAATGAAGAGGTGCGAGCCTTTATCCGCACCGAGGATGAGCGCATTGCCTTCAATCAGGACCGGGCGGAACAGCAGATCGCCCACCTGTATGAGTTCCTGGCCACCGAAAACCTGGAGGGACAGGCGCAATGAAACGCATCCGGTTGACTCTCTCCCTTGCCCTGGCCGCCTTCAGTCTGTCCGCGCTGGCCCAGGACCCGTTCCGGGTTAATCTGGATGCCGAGCCGGAAACCATCGGCGATCTCCGGCCTGTATTCCTGGAATTCCGAAACCAGGCCCTGCCGGCTATTTCGCCGGTGGAGGTATCCCGGCGGTACAAGAAGCTGTTTGAAACCTCCGACGAGCCGGAAGTGCGCATTGATGCCCTGAATCGCCTGAATAACCTGGAGAATCTTACCGAGGGCGAAGTGGGCATTGCCCAGGAGCTGGAGCAGCAGATCTATCTGGAAGCCCTGGACAGCTACGAATCAATCCTGGCCCGGGGTTCCTACCACGGCAAGCTGGATGAAATGCTCTACCAGATGGCCAAGGCCCATGCGCTGGTCGGGGAGCCGACCCGGTCCATTGACCGGCTGAAACAGCTCACCGCGATGTATCCCGAATCCGGTCTGGTGCCGGAAGCCCAGTTCCGGATTGGCGAGAATTATTTCGCCGGTGGCGAATACGGGCCTGCAGAGCAACAGTATCTCAAGGTTCTGGCCAGTGAGAGTGATCCGAAACTGCAGGAACGTGCCCGCTACATGCTTGGCTGGAGCCAGTACAAGCAGGGTGGAAGAGCGTTCGCCCGGGCCTCGGAAACCTTCCTGAAGGTGCTGGATGCCAATGCGGCTGCCAGTAACAATTTCCGCGAAGTGCCGGCCAGCGCTACCGACATGGTGCAGGATACCTTCCGGATTCTGGCGATCATGGCGGCGCAGGAACAGGGGCCGCAAACCATTGCCCGGTGGCTGAACGAGCATGGCCAGCGTGACTACCAGCACCTGCTGTACGACCGGCTGGCGGACTACTATGCGGTGCATCGCGAGTTTGAGCGCAGTGTATCGGTCAACCGTAACTTTGTGGCGGCCAAACCGAATCACCCGTCCCGGCCGGAATTCCTCGCCCAGATTGTTGATGTATGGCTCAGGGCGGGCGAAACCGCCTTGGCCCGCGAGGCCCGTGCCGATTTCGTCAACGCCTTCTTCGCAGATGCGGACTGGGCATCCCTGGATGAGAAACAGCAGGCCCGCTGGCGGGATTTCAGCGGCCGGCTGGCTGATTATCACTACAACCGCGGCAAGGAATCCGGTGCCGTGGCCCAGTTCCGGGCGGCCGGCCGTTATTACCAGCAACTGGCGCTGAGGGTTGAGAATGCCGGTGAGCCCCTGAGGCTCGCGGGCGACTCCTGGCTCCAGGCCGGGGATTATCAGCAGGCATTGGCAAGCTTCCAGGCTTCTGCGTACCAGAACAGTGGTTACGAAGAGGCAGATGATGCGGCCTGGGCATCCCTCACGCTGCAGCGGGACCTGCTGGATGGCGAACTGCAGAGTACATCTCCTGACGGTGTTCAGGGTGTTTCTGTTCAGGCACTTGCGGATAATGCAGAGCGCTTTGCCCGGACATTCCCGGAGGATAACCGGCTGGCGGGTCTGAATGCGGATCTGGCCAATCGCCTGTCCGGTGCCGGCATCCACCAGCGGGCGATCAGCTTTGCCCGTGCCAGTGTGGACAATCCGGCGGTCAGTGTAGCGGATGCCTACAGCGCCTGGCTGGCCATGGGGCAATCGCTGATGGCGACCGCCAGTTTCGACGGTGCGGAGCGGGCCTGGCGCAGTGCTCTTGGGCTGCTGGATAATCCCCGTTTCCCGGAGCAACATCGGGAAGATGCCGGGCAGGTCCGGGAACAGCTCGCGGCCAGTATTTATCGCCAGGCTGAGCAGGCCGTTGAAGCAGGGGAAGTTGATCGTGCCGTCGCCCACTTCCAACGGGTTGCCACAGTATTGCCCGGTTCGGAAATCGCCATCACTGCCCGGTTTGATGCGGCCAATACCCTCCTGAATGCAGAGCGTTGGCAGACCGCCATCAATGAGTTGCAGCGGTTCCGCAATGATCTCCCGAACCACCGCCTGAGTGCCACGATCAGCGAGAAGCTGGTCTTTGCCTATCAGGAATCCGGCCAGCCGGTGCGCGCAGGGGATGAATTGATGGCCGGGATCGCCTCTGCCCAGGATCCCGCCGCCGTCCGTGTCCGGGCCGCGGCACTGTATCACCAGGGTGAGGCGGTGGATAAACGCAACCGGTTGTACCTGGAGCATCTGGATCGCCAGGGCCGGGCGACGACGGCGGCTGCCCACGTGCTGAATCAGACCATGCGCAAGCGTCTGGTGGAGTCCGGTGTCCGGACCGAGTCTTTGAGTCTGGAACTGCTTAACGTGGAGCTGGCCAGTGACTGGCACTCCGATGAGACACTGGCCTGGGCCGCCACTGTTGCACTGGACCTGGGGCAGGAAGCCGGGGAGGAATTCTCGGAGATCCGTTTGACCGATCCGCTGCCGGAATCCCTCGGGCGCAAGCAGGCGGCACTGGAAAAGGCCCGCGGTCGTTTTGAGCAGGCGGTAACCCTTGGCAACGATGAGCAACAGGCGAGAGCCATGTTCCACAATGCCGAATTGTCACGGCAACTGGCCCGTGACTTGATGGAGTCGGAACGCCCGGACGGCCTCAACGATCTGGAAATGGCGCAGTACGACATGCTGCTTGAAGAAGAAGCCTATCCGTTCGAGGAACAGGCGATCCGCATGCACGCCCGCAATCATGAGCGGGTCAGCGAGGAAGGCTTCAACGAGTGGGTCGGGCGTAGCCTGGATGCTCTTTCTGAACTCTTCCCGGGGCGGTACCAGCGTGAACCCCGCTGGATGGGCTGGAAGCAGGAGGGTAATGATGGTGTCTGAATTCCGCATCCTGCCCGGCAAGGTTATTGGCGCATTGCTGCTGGCCGCTGTGTTCGCCCTGAGCGGATGCGCGACCGGGACGAAACAACCGTCAGCGCAACAACAGGCGGCCCCCGAGCAGAAAACCCGCAAGCCGGTGACACCCCTGACCGAACCCCAGCAAATGATGCTCGAGCAGGCACTTGCGGCAAGCCGTTCGGAACAGTGGGGTGAGGCGGAGCGCACTCTCCGGCAACTGGCGACCGAAAGGCCGGATCACCCGGTAGCCCATTCCCGGATGGGTTGGGTGCTCCAACAGCAGGGTGACCGGGCAGGGGCCATGCAGGCATACCGGAAGGCGATCGATCTGGATCCTTCGGATGCCATGACCGTGAACAATCTGGCCCTGATGCTGATGGAAGACAAGCAGTTCCGGGAAGCTGCCACATTGCTGCGCAATGGTCTGGACTATGCCCCGGATGTTCCGGAACTCCATTACAACCTGGGGGTGGTGTCGGAGCTCTATCTGCTTGATCTGGAAACGGCACTTCGCCATTACCGGCGTTACCGGGATCTTTCCGAATCCGGGGACAAGGCCGTTGACGGCTGGATCGCCGATCTGGAACGGAGGCTGGACTGATGATTCATGCGTTGTGCACCTTTTTACGCGCTATGCCGGGCATTTCGGCCAAGGCCGGGCTGTTACCGGTATTGTTAGTCTGCTTTTCCCAGGCAGCTGCGCAGCCGGCAGGGCAGGGTGACGGTGAGCCGGATTTTGAACCGCTGACGGTGGAGGGGATTGCGCCCCTTACCGGAGATGATGACCCCAGGGTTCTGTATATCCTGCCCTGGGAACCACCCACCACCCCGCGCCGGCCGCGTGCGGAACTGGTGGACGAGGCTCCCGGACTGTTGCAGCCCGAGGACCCGTGGGTGCTGGAATACCATCGCCATTTTCGCGAGACACTTAACCCCTATCAGGATTCAAACCTGTCACTGCAGTAAAACCGGAGTGTAGAGCTATGCTGGAAACCGTTGTTCGATTTTTTCAGGAAGGTGGTCCCTTCATGTATCCCATCGCGATAGTGCTGGCTATCGGTCTGGCGATCACCCTTGAGCGATTCATCTACCTGGGCTCCGTACGCCGTCGTAATCGTATGGCATTCGAGAAGGGTATCCTGCCACTGCTGCAGAAGCGGGACTACCAGCGGGCGATGAAGGCCGCCTCCGGATCGGACAGCGCCATTGCTTCCATCATGGGCGCGGGCATCGGCCGGCTGCTTTCCAACAGCCGCAGGGAAGATATTGAATACGCCATGGAAGAGGGCCTGATGGAAGTGCTGCCCCGCCTTGAGAAGCGCACCCAGTATCTTGCTACGCTCGCCAATATTGCCACGCTGCTCGGTCTGCTGGGCACTATTATCGGCCTGATTTCCGCGTTTACCGCTGTAGCGGCTGCTGATCCCTCCCAGAAGGCTTCACTGCTCTCCGAGAGTATTTCCGTGGCGATGAACACCACCGCATTCGGTCTGATGTCTGCCATCCCGCTGCTGATGTTCCATGCGCTGCTGCAGACTCGCACCAACGAGATTGTCGACAGTTTCGAGATGGCCGGGGTCAAACTGCTGAACATTGTCAGCGAGCCGAAGGCTAATCAATCCGCCGCCTGATCCGGGGTTTGTAGTATGAGACGCAGACACAGACGGCTCACCAGCGAAGCGGATCTGGACATCACGCCTTTCCTCAATCTGATGATTGTGCTGGTGCCGGTTTTGCTGCTGGGCATGGTGTTCAGCCAGATCCGTACCATTGAGCTGAATTTCCCCGGCTCCAGTTCCGGCGAAGCACCGTTGTCGGAGGAACTCCGGCTGGTGGTGACGCTGATTCCCGGCGGGCTGGAGGTTTCCGATAGTGAGCAGGGGCTGATTCGCCAGTTACCGGTCAAGGATGGTGCCCAGGATTTTGCTGCCCTGCGGGAAACCCTGCAGGCGATCAAGTCACGGGTGCCTGACAAGACGGACCTGGTGCTGGAAGTGGGGCCGGACGTGGATTACCAGACGCTGGTAACCACCATGGATACTATCCGCTCCTATCCTGCCGTGGTGGCAGCCAGCGTGGTGCAGGCGGAACTGTTTCCGGATGTGGCGCTGGCGGATGCTCCGGAAGACCGCACCCTGACACCGACAGCGGCGGGAGGTGATGCATGAAGACTTCTCGTAAAGCAAAACGGATTCGCCGCCATTATCGCCGGATGCACACGACCGGCGGCCTCAATCTGGTGTCGCTGATGGATATTTTCACCATTCTGGTGTTCTTCCTGATGGTGAATTCTTCCGATGTGAAGGTAATGCAGAACAAGGCGGATGTACCGCTGCCGGAATCCAGTGCGGAAAAGCAGGCGGAGGATCTTCTCACGGTGCAGTTGGTTGGGGATGTTCTGCTGGTTGAGGGCCGGGAAGTGGCTCGTCTGGCGGAGGGTGATGCACAGACCGAGACGATCGCCGGGCTGGCCGAAGAGCTGGCGTATCGTCGTGATCGCCGGGGCGAGGTGCCGGAGGCAGGGTTCGAGATCACTATTCTGGCGGATCGGGAAACCGACTACCGGGTGCTGCGCAGGATCATGCAGACCTGTGTCGACGAGGAATTCCGCCAGGTGAGACTGGCCGTTGAAGCCATGACCGACGGAGAGCGTAATGGCTGATCGACCCGAATTCCAGAAACTGCTGCCCTGGTCCAGTCTGCCGGGTGAGCGGTCCCGCTTCACGCTGATCCTGGTTCTGGTGGGCGTGCTGTTCCTGCCGCCCGCGTTCCTGATCCCCCTGATGGAACTGCCGGCCATTGACCGGGAAGAGGCCGAGGAAGTCCCTCCGCGTTTGGCCCGGCTGGTCGAGCAACGCAAACCGCCGGAACCGGTCGCGTTGCCGGAACCTGAACCCGAGCCAGAACCTGAGCCCGAGCCGGAACCAGAGCCGGAACCCGAGGCTGAGCCGGAGCCAGAACCGGAGCCGGAACCGCAGGTCGCGCGCCCGGAACCCGAGCCAACCCGGCAGGAGGTTCAGCAGGCCAGGGAAAAGGCTTCCCGCAGCGGTCTGCTGGCAATGAAAGACCGTCTGGCCCAGATGCGTCAAAGCATGCCGGAACCGGATCGTCGCCTGAGTGCCAATGTGTCTGCGGACGGTACGCCGGATCCGGATGATGCCGGTATCGACCGCAATCAGGCCCTGGCGGGCAGTGGTGGTATTGAGGATTCTACCGGCCCGACCCGGGATGTGGAGCTGGAAGAATACCAGGTGGCCAGTGTTGAGGAAGCTCCGGAAGTTGAACCGGAGCCCATCGAACAGGACATGGCCGCCGCACCTGTACCGGACGAGCCGGGTGAGCGGGGCATGGACAATATCCGCAAGGTATTCGATGCCCAGAAAACCGCGCTCTATTCCCTGTATCGCAGGGAGCTGAGGCAGGATCCTACCCTGGAGGGCAAGGTATTGCTTGAGCTGGTGATTGAGCCGGATGGTTCAGTATCCAGTTGCGAAGTGGTCAGTTCCGAGCTGGATAATCCGGAACTGGAAGCCAGGCTGGCCACAAGGGTACGGCTGTTCGATTTTGGCGACCGGGATGTGAAGCCGCGTACGGTTCGCTTTCCCATTGATTTCCTTCCGGGTTAAGGTTGCCCGGAGGGAAATCCTGAACATCTGGCATCCTCAGAAACTACCTCATCGTTCTCAAAACTGATATTCTTCCGTCTCTTTTTTCGAGGCTGATACTTTTGTCGGGTTGATTTCTGATCAACCTGCGGCTTGACGCAATTACAATCACAAGCGCCCAGACAGGAGAAGGTGATGGATTTTGAGCAGTTCTATCAGGACAAGTATCCCGCTGGTATTCCCCGCGAGGTAGACCTGAATAAATACCAGAGCATGGTGGACATGTTCGAGCAGTCGGTACGCAAATACGCGGATCGTCCTGCGTTTACTGCTGTAGGCGTAACCCTGTCCTACCGTGACCTGGATACCCAGAGCCGCAACTTTGCAGCCTGGCTGCAGAACCGGACCGACCTCAAACCCGGTGACCGGATTGCAGTGCAGATGCCCAACATCACCCAGTATCCGGTGGTTGTCTACGGTGCCATGCGTGCTGGCCTGATCGTGGTGAACACCAACCCGCTGTACACCACCCGGGAAATGGAACACCAGTTCAATGACTCCGGTGCCAAGGCGCTGGTGGTTCTGGCCAACATGGCTTCCAACGCCGAAAAGGTACTGCCCAACACCGGTATCGAGCATGTGATCGTCACTGAGCTGGCCGACATGCACGGGTTCCCCAAGCGTCAGTTGATGAACGCTGCCGTCAAGCACCTGAAGAAAATGGTACCTCCGTACAGTCTGCCCCAGGCCCACAAGCTGCCTGCGGTACTGTCTGCCGGTGCCCGGGAGAAGTTTTCCCCGGTGGAAAGCAAGCAGGATGACATCGCGGTACTGCAGTACACCGGTGGTACCACAGGTGTTGCCAAGGGTGCCATGCTGACCCACGGCAACCTGGTCGCCAACCTGGTTCAGACCCGCCCGATGATGGAAGACAACCTTGAAGAAGGTAAGGAAATCATCATCGCGCCGCTGCCGCTGTACCACATCTATTCCTTTACCCTGAACTGCGGTGTGATGCTGGAAGCCGGTGGCCACAACGTGCTGATTCCCAACCCGCGGGATCTGGACGCGTTCGTCAAGGAGCTTCAGCAGCACAAGTTCACTTCGTTCCTGGGCCTGAACACCCTGTTTGTCGGCCTGTGCAACAAGGAAGAGTTCCAGGACCTGGATTTCAGCAGCCTGAAGATGACCTCGTCCGGTGGCATGGCCCTGACCAGCGACACCGCCAAGATGTGGCAGCGGGTCACCGGCTGTGAGATCAGTGAAGGCTACGGTATGACCGAAACCTCGCCGGTCGTCACGGTTAACCCCCACAGTGCGGTCCAGATCGGTACCATCGGCCTGCCGATTCCGTCCACCGTGGTCAAGACCATCGATGACGAAGGCAATGAAACCCCGCTGGGCGAGCCGGGTGAGCTGTGCGTAAAAGGCCCGCAGGTCATGCGTGGTTACTGGCAGCGTCCGGAAGACACCCGCAAGTCCTTCACTGAAGACGGCTTCCTGCGTACCGGTGACGTAGCGCTGATCCAGGAAGACGGCTACATCCGCATCGTTGACCGCAAGAAGGACATGATCATCGTGTCCGGCTTCAACGTCTTCCCGAACGAGGTGGAAGATGTGGTGAGCGGTCACCCGGACGTGGTGGAATGCGCTGCCGTAGGCGTTGAAGATGCCAAGAGCGGTGAAGCCGTAAAGGTATACCTGGTGTCCAAGAACGAAAACCTGTCGGCCAACGAGCTGAAGGAATTCTGCCGCGAACGCCTGACGGCCTACAAGGTGCCCAAGTTCTTCGAGTTCCGTGACGAACTGCCGAAGACCAACGTGGGCAAGATCCTGCGCCGTGAACTCCGGGACGAGGCCAACAGCTGATTTCCGGAAATACCATGGACGACATCAAGTCCCGACTGGGGGAGTGTAACCAGCGGGAAGCGGCCCGCATCATCCGATTGCTGGGCCGCAGCAAGGGCAAGCCGGGCCCGAAAGACCTGAAGAAGATTCAGGACTGGTTCGAAAAGGGCCGGGCCCGGGTTGACCAGCGCAAGTCCGAACACCGGCCGGTGTCTTATCCTGCCGGCCTGCCGGTCTCTGAGCGGGTGGACGATATCCGCCGCGCTCTGGACCAACATCAGGTGATTATCGTGGCCGGGGAAACCGGCTCCGGTAAGACCACCCAGATTCCCAAGATTTGTCTCGAAGCCGGACGCGGCATCCGCGGTCTGGTGGGCCATACCCAGCCACGCCGTATCGCCGCCCGCACTGTCGCCAGCCGCATCTCCGAAGAGCTGGGGGAAGAATGTGCCGGCCAGGTGGGTTACCAGGTGCGTTTCACCGATACCACCTCCGAAGCTTCCCGCATCAAGGTGATGACGGACGGTATCCTGCTCTCCGAGGTGCAGCATGACCGTTTTCTGGACGGCTACGATACCCTGATTATTGATGAGGCCCACGAGCGAAGCCTCAATATCGATTTTCTGCTGGGCTATCTGCGCCAGCTCCTGCCCAAGCGCCCGGATCTCAAGGTCATCATTACCTCCGCCACCATCGAGGTGGAGCGGTTCAGTCATTTCTTCAACGAAGCACCGGTCATCGAAGTCAGTGGGCGGACTTATCCGGTGGATGTGCGCTACCGGCCGCTGGTCGGTGACGAGGATGACCGGGATCAGGGCTGGACCGACGGGGTTCTGCAGGCTCTGGATGAGATTGAAGAGCATGAGCGGGGCAACAGCCAGCCCCCGGGCGATGTGCTGATCTTCCTGCCGGGGGAGCGGGAAATCCGCAATATGAGCAAAGAGTTGCGGCACTCGGATCTGCGTCATACCGAGGTGCTCCCGCTTTACTCCCGGCTCAGCAATCAGGAGCAGAACCGGATCTTCCAGGGCCACAAGGGCCGCCGGATCGTGCTGTCCACCAACGTGGCGGAAACCTCCCTGACGGTGCCGGGTATCCGCTATGTGATTGACACCGGTGTGGCGAGGATCAGCCGCTACAGTGTGCGATCCAAGATCCAGCGCCTGCCCATAGAAGCCATCTCCCAGGCCAGCGCCAACCAGCGGGCCGGACGCTGTGGCCGGGTCGCGCCTGGTATCTGTTTCCGGTTGTATGATGAGCAGGACTTCCTGGGGCGGGCGGAATACACGGACCCGGAAATCCTGCGCACCAATCTGGCCTCGGTGATCCTGCAGATGAATACCCTGCGGCTGGGGGATATCCGCAACTTCCCGTTCCTGGAAGCCCCTGAGGCCCGCCAGATCAATGACGGCTACAAGTTGCTGGAAGAACTTGGTGCCGTTGACGATAAACGCCGGGTCACAAAGCTTGGCCGCACTATGGCACGGTTGCCACTGGACCCGCGGTTGGCCCGCATGCTGGTGATGGCGGCGGAGCAGGGCAGCTTGCAGGAAACCCTGGTGGTGATCGCCGGGCTGAGTATCCAGGATCCACGGGAACGGCCCCAGGAAAAACAGCAACAGGCGGACCAGGCCCATGCGCCGTTTACCGACAAGGAATCGGATTTCGTCACCCTGCTGAACCTGTGGAACGCCTTTGAGGAACAGCGCCAGGAACTGTCCGGCAACCAGTTGTCGAAGTGGTGCAAGCGCCAGTACCTGTCCTGGATGAGGATGCGGGAATGGCGGGATATTCACCGCCAGCTCACCCTGATATGCCGGGAACAGAAACTGGCATTCAACAAGGACTCTGCCAGTTACGAGGCCATTCACAAGGCGATTCTGGCAGGGTTGCTTGGGCAGGTGGCACTCAAGCTGGAGAAGCGGGAATATCTGGCAACCCGTAACCGCAAGGTGTTGCTGTTCCCTGGCTCCAAAGTATCGAAAACGGCTCCCAAGTGGGTAGTGGCTGCGGAAATTGTGGAAACCAGCCGGGTGTTTGCCCGCATGATCGCCCGCATCCAGCCGGAATGGATTGAGCCCCTGGCCACCCATGTGGTCAAACACCACTTCTCCGAGCCCCACTGGGAACAGAAGCGGGCCCAGGTGATGGGCTATGAAAAGGTGACGCTTTACGGGCTGGATATCGTCAGCCGCCGGCGGGTGCCCTGGAATCGCGTCAGTACGGCGGAGTGCCGCGAGATATTTATCCGCCGGGCGCTGGTGGAAGGGGATTACTACAGCAAGGCTCCGTTTATCGAGCGTAACAGGGAGTTGCTGGAAAGCGTCGAGGATCTGGAGCGCAAAACCCGCCGCCGGGACCTGCTGGTGGACGATGAAACCCTGGTTCAGTTCTACAACGAGCGTATTCCGGAGCACATCACCGGGGGTCGGGATTTTGAAAAATGGTGGAAAGGACTCGAGGCGGGTGACCTAAAGGCGCTGGAACTGACCGAACAGGATATTCTCCAACGCCCGGTGGACGAACAGGAAACCAGTCTCTATCCGGACTATCTGGACTGGGAAGGCGTGAAGTACCCCCTCAGCTACCAGTTCGAGCCGACCGGTGATGATGACGGGGTAACCCTGAAAGTCCCGCTGATGGCTCTCAAGCAGTTGCCATCCCGCCGACTGGAGTGGCTGGTGCCCGGATTGCTGCGGGAAAAATGCGTCGCCCTGGTGAAAGGCCTGCCGAAATCCATCCGCCGTAATTTCGTTCCCGTGCCGGACTTTGTGGATGCGGCTCTGGACAACATGTCGGTTACCAACGAACCGCTGACCCAGCAGCTGGGGGACCAGCTGCGGCGCATGACCGGGGTTCGCATTGATCCGCAGGACTGGCCGGTGGACACCTTGCCAAAGCACCTGCGCATGAACCTGCAGGTGGTAGATGACAAGGACCGGGTGATTGCCCAGGGCCGTGAAGCCGACGAACTGCAGGCAAAGCTGGAAAGGCAGGCGGAAGCGGCCCTTGCGGAGGTCAGCACCAGTCGGGACAGCGGGGACGAGGCACAAGAGTATACCGACTGGGATTTCGGCTCCCTGCCGGAATCCACCACGACCGATCGTGGGGGTATGCAGGTGACCGTCTATCCGGGCCTGGAAGATATGGGGCAGGCGGTGAAGCAGAGCCGCTATCTGGATCCGCTGGCGGCAGACGACAATACCCGCAGGGCCCTGGCCCGGCTGATCATCAACCGCTTTGGCTCCACCCTCGAAGGCGTGGACAAGCGCCTGCCCAGGTTCCGGGATTCGGCACTGTTGTTTGCGCCGGTCGGGCAGTCAAAAGTGCTGCTGGATGATCTGCTGCTCTCTGCGGTGATGGACCATTTTCTTGCAGGCGAGTTGCCGCGCACCCGGGCAGCGTTTGATCAGTGCTTTGACAAGGGTCGGGGAGATTTTATTCCGGCACTGGAGCAGGCGGATGAGCAGCTGAATGCGGCACTGACTGGTTACCATGCTGTCATGAAGCGGCTCAAGGGCAAGATCAATCTCGCCATGGCCAATAGTATGGCTGACTTGAAGTTCCAGCTTGAACAGCTTGTTTTTCCCGGTTTCCTGGTGGAAACGCCAGGCGAATGGCTGGTCCACTTCGGGCGGTACTTCGAGGCCGCCGGCATTCGTCTGGACAAGATGCCACGGGAGATGGGCCGGGAGCGGGAGTTCCTGCATCAGATAGGCCCGCTATGGTCGCGCTACGCCAGCAAAAGGGAAGAGCAGGTCCGCCAGGGCGTGCGGGATCCGGAACTGGTGACCTACCGGTGGATGCTGGAGGAATACCGGGTGTCTTTCTTCGCCCAGCAACTGGGCACCGCCATGTCGGTTTCCGTCAAACGCCTGGATCGCCAGTGGGAAAACGTAAAAGTCTGACGGGTCAGGCTCTACCAATGTACAAGCGGGCAAATCCCGGCCACTGTGTTAGTATTCTTGACAGTGATTTCAGCCAAATAACCAGAACAGCATCGTGGGGTAACCGTGATTAAAGCCGTCATCAGCGGAACCGGTCTGTACACACCGCCAGCAACCATCGACAACGACGAACTGGTCGAGGCGTTCAATACCTGGGTCGAGCGTTATAACAACGAACACCAGGCTGCGATCGAAGCGGGGGAAATGGAGGCGCTGCAACCATCCTCGTCCGCCTTTATCGAAAAAGCCTCCGGCATCAAACGCCGCCATGTGATCGATAAGGACGGAGTGCTGGATCCCGACCGGATGCGCCCGTATATCCCTGAGCGCAGCAACGATGAATACTCGGTGCAGTGTGACATGTCAGTCGCTGCCAGCCGCCAGGCGCTTGAGCGGGCCGGTAAGACGGCCGCTGATGTGGATGCGGTGATTGTTGCCTGTTCCAACCTGCAACGCCCTTACCCCGCAGTCTCTATCGAGGTTCAGGATGCCCTGGGCATTGATGGTTTTGCCTACGATATGAACGTGGCCTGCAGTTCCGCCACTTTCGGCCTGCAGGCAGCGGTCAATGCGGTTGAGAACGGCACGGCCCGCGCCGTACTGGTGGTCAGCCCGGAGATCTGTTCGGCCCACCTGAACTTCCGGGACCGGGACAGTCATTTCATCTTTGGTGATGCCTGTACTGCGATTCTGGTTGAGCGGGAATCGGACGTGGCCGAAGGGCAGGGCTTCAGTGTGGTCGGTACCAGCCTGAAAACCCGGTTCTCCAACAACATCCGCAACAATTTCGGTTTCCTGAACCGGGCTGACGAATCCGGCATTGGCAAACCCGACAAGCTGTTTATCCAGCAGGGTCGCAAGGTATTCAAGGAAGTCTCTCCGCTGGTGGCGGAAACCATTCAGACCCAGCTATCCGGTCTGGACCTGGCGGCCACGGACCTGTCCCGTATGTGGTTGCATCAGGCCAATCTGAACATGAACCTGCTGATTGCCCGCAAGGTGCTGGGGCGCGATCCGCAGGAACAGGAAGCACCGGTGATTCTGGACGAATACGCCAACACCAGTTCCGCAGGCTCCATTATTGCGTTCCACAAGTACCATGACGATCTGCAGAGCGGCGATCTGGGCGTGATCTGCTCCTTCGGGGCGGGTTACTCCATTGGTAGTGTTGTGGTGCGACGCAGGTAATCCGCACCACAACGGTTGAGGGTCCGGTGTCAGGCGTTGCTGGCCTGGGCCCTGAGTTGATCGGGTAACGGGCATGATTTGCGGGTTGACCGGTCAAACCAGACGATTTTTGCGTACCCTTCCGCCACGGTCTCGCCGGTCGCTTTGTCCACAAGCAGGTGATAGGTGTCAAGACTGGAATTCCCCGCCTTGTCAGCGTATGTTTTCACTTCTATCGTAGCCGGGTAGTTAAGCTCCTGCAGAAAGGTGGCACTGGTCTTGATGATGACCGGCCCCTGGGGTGCTGATATGTCGCTCAGGTTTATGGAGTCGAGCCACTGAATCCGCGCTTCCTCGAAGAAGCGGAAAAACAGGGTGTTGTTGGTGTGACCATTGGCATCCATATCTCCCCAGCGCAGGCCAAGGGATGTGGTGTGTACAAGATTACCGGGTACTGACATCCGGTTCCTCCGTTGAATACGTATAACAAGGTAGACGGGCCGGGCCCATTCGGGAGCGGTATTGTCTTTCAAATTGAACGAGATTAACAACCTTCGGACTGACTATGAGCCGTTTCCGCTTTCGATGGGTCGCCCTGGCGCTGCTGCTTGCCTTTTCTTCCTCCACCGTTGTGGGTCAGACGGTGGAGAACGCGCCGCCTGAGGATTCCCCGGAAGTTGATCCCAAGGATCCCTATGAAAACTGGAACCGCAAGGTGTTCGGTTTCAACGAATTTCTGGATGATTGGTTCTTGCGTCCTGTCGCCAAGGCCTATCGTTTCGTAACACCGGATATTGTCGACCGGGGCTTGACCAACTTTTTCAACAATCTGGATGAAGTCCGCAATTTTGCCAACAGCATTTTGCAGCTCAAAGGCGAGTCGGCAGTGGTTGCCGCGGGTCGGTTCACCTACAACACCGTATTCGGCCTCGGCGGTCTGATTGATGTGGGTACAGCCTTCGGCCTGCCGGAGCGACCCGAGGATTTCGGCCAGACTCTGGGTTACTGGGGTGTCGGCTCCGGTCCCTATCTGATGATGCCGTTCCTGGGGCCGTCTACGCCCCGCCGTCTGGCCGGTATGGGAACCGATGGCTGGGTGCTGCCTTCGGCCTGGGATGAAGTGGGCAGCCCGGAGGAATACTACCTGCGGGGTCTGGAGTTGGTAGACAAACGTGCCGACCTGATTCCCGCGGAGAGCTTTATATCCGGAGACCGCTATACTTTTGTCAGAAATGCCTACCTGCAACGCCGTGAATTCCTGGTGCAGGATGGTAAGGTCCAGAATGACCCCTTCGCATCGGATGATGAAGACCTGATGCTTGAGGACTTCTGATCAATCCGGGAGCCCGATTATGATGGATGCCAGAATTCGCAAATTCCGCAAGATGCTGGCCGAGGCACCGAATTACGAATTGTGGAAGGCCGCCGCGCTGGAACTGGATTTCCTGGAAGGCAATGTGGAGTGGAAGGAAGACTTTGCCTCCGACCTGTACCACTATGAGCTGATCTACGACCGGCTCAGCCATCTGCGGCAGTACCGTGAGCAGAACGATTTTGAACGTCTGAAACGGGCGCTGCGGGAAGGGCTGCATCATGATCTGGGCAATATGGGTAATCCCGCCCTGTATACCCGCTCCCGAGTAGGAACCAAACACCTGATTGAAGAATACATCACCCAGGTGTGCGAATCCCTCGACTATCTGTGTGACAACCCTGTGCCCGGCTTGCCGGTGGCAGACAAGCTGCAGTTCTTCCGTGACACACTGACCAGCTTTGGTCGGCCGGCGTTGTTGCTCAGCGGTGGTGCCTCTCTGGGCATGCTCCATTTTGGTGTGATCAAGGCGCTCTGGGAAAAAGGCCTGTTGCCCCAGGTGGTGGCCGGTTCCAGTGCGGGGGCGATCATCGCAGGCATACTCGGCGTACATACCGATGCGGAAGTGCCGGAAATGCTGGTGCCGGAGAATCATCACCTCAAGGCATGGAAATGGCGGGGCCTGATGAGCGCCATGCAGGGCAACGGGCTGTTCGATCAGGAGCAGTTACGTAACTGCCTGCGGGCCAACATCGGCGAATATTCCTTTGAAGAGGCCTTTCAGCGCACAGGGCGATCGATCAATGTCAGCGTGTCACCGGTGCAGGCTCACCAGAAAGCGCGGTTGTTGTGCGGGTATACGTCACCCTACCTGATGGTCTGGAGCGCGGTACTGGCAAGCGCAGCGGTGCCGGGTATCTTCCCGCCGGTCACCCTGATGAAGAAAGATCTGCACGGTAATACCTTGCCCTACATGCCGCGGCTGAAGTTTGTGGACGGCTCGGTGGTCAGTGATCTGCCGATCGAGCGCCTGATGCACCTGTACGACGTGAATTTCACCATTGTCAGCCAGACCAATCCCCACGTGGTGCCGTTCCTGAACCGGCGCGGGCATGACGAGAAAGTGGGGCTGCGGGGACTGCCCGCCCATATTCTGAAATCCGAGGTGCAGTTCCATGGTCAGGGTCTGTTTGATTACCTTCGCAAGCGGGTTCGCCCGGAGCTTTTGCGCCAGGCAGCGGGGCAGGCGTATACCATCATGGCCCAGCGCTACTCCGGCGATGTCACCATTGCGCCGGCCTATCGCCTGAAGCACTTCAGCCGCATGCTGTCCAACCCGGATCCGGAATTTATCCGGCAAATGGTGCTGGAAGGTGAGCGTGCCACCTGGCCGAAGATCTCCATGATCCGCTCCCATGCCCGTATCTCGAAAACCCTCGAGCGGTGTGTGAAACGCCTCAAGGATTACCAAAGACGCAATTCTGCGGATCTGAGACTGGTAACCAGTGCCGAAACCGGCACTTCATGAGGTGACAGTCCACAGAGCCGGGCGGTATCATACCGGCGGATCCGGGACTGTCTGCAAGGGCGGCTGCCCGGAACCATCGGCCAATACCTGACTGGATCTGCATGTACTACGATTTCTTCGGTTTTCGGGAACCCCCATTCTCCATCGCGCCGGACCCTCGCTACCTGTACCTGAGCGAGCGGCACAAGGAGGCGCTTGCCCACCTGATGTACGGCGTACGCGGGCAGGGCGGGTTCATCGTGATTACCGGGGAGGTCGGTACCGGCAAAACCACCGTCAGCCGCTGTTTTATCGAGAATGTGCCGGATCACGTGGATATCGCGCTGATCCTGAATCCCCGCCTGTCTGCCCGTGAACTGCTTTCATCCGTATGTGACGAGCTGGGTATCCGCCACCCGGCGCGGGCCACCATCAAGGAACTGGTGGACCTGATTAACCGGGACCTGCTGGATGCCCACGCCCGTGGCCGCCACAAGGTGCTGATGATTGACGAGGCCCAGAACCTTTCCGCCGATGTGCTGGAGCAGCTGCGGCTGCTGACCAACCTGGAAACCGCCGAGAAGAAACTGTTGCAGATTGTGCTGCTTGGCCAGCCCGAGCTGCAGGAAATTCTTTCCCGTCCGGAACTGCGCCAGCTCAATCAGCGGGTAACCGCCCGTTATCACCTGGATTCCCTGGGCCGTGACGAGATCGGGGCCTATCTTCGCTATCGCATCAACGTGGCGGGCCTGCGGGGCGATATCTTTACCGAGGGCGCGGTGCGCCAGCTCTACAAGGCCAGCAAAGGCATTCCCCGGCTGATCAATCTGATTACCGACCGGGCGCTGCTGGGAGCCTACGCCGAGGGTGAACACGAAATTACCGCCGCCCATATCCGCAGTGCAGCGAAAGAAGTGGGTGCCCGGCCGTCTTCTGCCATTGGCGAGCATCGTCCCCGGGTACCGGCAGCCATGGCGGACAGCTTTCACCGTATTGCCCTGGTGGTTGCAGTGCTGGCGGCGGTTTTTGTGCTCATTCTGGTGGCGATCCGGGATCCCGCTGCTACAGAGGTGCCATCCGAGGCTGGCGCAGAAGGTCAGCAGGAAGTTCCGGAATCACAGGCTGCAGAACAACCCTCCGAACCGGTCGCTGCCTTTTCTGGCACGGTGCAACGGGTGGAAGCGGCACCGGCACCAGAGGTTAGCGACGGGCCTGCCAGCGAATTCAGCTTCGACCGGCACTCGTTACCGCTGGTGACCGCGTTCCGGATTCTTTACGACATCTGGGGATTCGGCTGGAATCCCGCGGACAACCCGATCGCCTGTGACTTTGCCGGCCAGGTAGGGCTCGGTTGCCTGCAGCGCCAGGGCTCACGAAGCAGTCTGGAACTGGTTAACCGGCCGGTTATACTGACGCTGCGGGATGACGATGGTAATCAGGCCCACGTGGTATTGCGCCGGCTGAACGGACGCACCGCCACCATCCAGATGGACCAGGGGCACCAGCAAACCGTGGATTTCGCCAGCCTGGAGCGGCATTGGTACGGGGAATATCTGACGCTCTATAAAGTGCCTGAATACCGTCTGGGGGATCTGGACGATTCGGCCCGGGAGCGGGAAGAGAATATCTGGCTGGAGTCACGAATGATGGCCCTGGCCGGAGCACTGGCCAAAGACAGTGCCGATGAAAACCGCATCCGCCGCCTGGATGTGGAGGATCAGGTGCGCTGGTACCAGCGCAGGCGGGGGCTGGAAGTGGATGGTATTCCCGGAGCCATGACGGTGGTGCAGATCCATAATGATCTCGACCGCCAGGTGCCCAGGCTGACGGACCGGGGGGTAATCAACTGATGTCTTACATACTGGATGCCCTCAGAAAATCGGAAAGCGAACGCCGCCAGGGCCGGGTGCCGGATCTTGGCCACCAGGTGCAGTTCGTCCACAAGCCGGGCAAAAAACGTCGCTCCGCCGCAAGCTGGATCGCCATCGGGCTGGTTCTTAACGCAGCGGTGATCGGCCTGGCGCTCTGGTTCTGGATGCCTGAGCAGGCTGGCCAGCCGGAAACGCCGGTCGCCGGGAAATCCGTACCGGGACAGGAAATCGAGCAAAGTGGGGCCATCGAACGTCCGGAACCGGCTCCGGTTGCGGCGCAGGCTGAGCCTGTGGAAAGCGCCGCAGAATCCCCGGAATCCACCCCTGAACCGGCACCCATCCCGGATTCGACGGCGGCTTCAGGGTCGCCGACAATGGTTCAGGAAATGCCGGTGATCATCCGTCCGGGCCAGGAGCCCGAGCCCTATGCCGCTAATGAGCCCACCCTGATCGTTCCCGGTGAGCCGCCGGCATCGGTCAGCTCTGAGGCGGATTCGTCCGGTCCTGCTGATCTGCCCGCCCGGGTGCCTCATCTGGTGGAGTTGCCCCTGTCGTTCCAGAAATCCGTACCGGACCTGACCTTCAACAGCCATGTCTATTCCAACCAGGCCTCGTCGAGCCGTGTGATGATCAATGGTAACTACCTCCGTATCGGCCAGAGTTTTTCCGGCATCCGTGTCGAGAAGATCACCGAGGATGGCGTGGTTTTGAGCAAGGATGGCCGGGTCTTCCGGGTGGGTGTGGTCCGTGACTGGGTGAGTCCCCGCTGATGGCTTTGACGGACGAGGTCAAACAGGAGATTCAGCAGGGATATCGGGACGTACTGGCGGGCAAGGACATCCGGGCCCGTTATGGCCAGCGCCTGATGATTGCCGAGATTGCCCGCTACCTGGGCAGCATCACCGAGGATGATGGCCAGCGAACGTCCGAGGCCAGCACCTGTGTGGTGGAAGCGGGCACCGGTACCGGTAAGACGCTCGCATACCTGATAGCCGCCATCCCCATCGCGAAGGCCCTGGACAAGACGCTGGTGATCTCCACGGCCACGGTGGCGCTGCAGGATCAGATCGTTAACAAGGACCTGCCGGATCTGAAAAAACACAGCAATCTGGAGTTCAGTTGGACGCTGGCCAAGGGACGGGGTCGTTACCTGTGCCTGTCCCGGCTGGAAGGCCGTCTACACGATGAAGGTGCCGGCGACAGCGATACCATGCCGCTGTTTATTCTGGATGACCAGAATGGCAACGATGAGCCGGGCACACGGGCGTTTTACGAAGACATGCTGGCCCGCTACGGCTCCCGGAAATGGGATGGTGACCGGGATCATTGGCCGGAGCAGATTCCCGATGAAATCTGGCGGCAGGTAACCACCGATCACCGGCAGTGTACCAATCGCCATTGCAGTTACTTTGATAGCTGCGCATTTTTCGATGCCCGCAAGGATCTGGATTCGGTGGATGTGGTGGTGGCCAACCATGATCTGGTATTGGCGGACCTGGCCCTGGGTGGCGGAGCAATACTGCCGGAACCGGAAAACGCCCTGTTTATCTTTGACGAAGCTCACCACCTGCCGGAGAAGGCGCTGAACCACTTTGCTGCGTCGGTGCCCCTCAACGGTACCCGCCAATGGCTGAAGCAGCTTTCCCAGGCCCTCGCCAAGCTGCCGCCTTATCTGACACCGGGCACTCAGCCGGCAAAATCCGTTGACCGGATCAGTACCGCCGCCCGGGATGTGGATGTGGCTCTGGGTGCGGTGTATGACGAAGTTGAGGAGAACACCGACTGGGATGTCCAGGACGAGCGCCGCCCGGCCCAGTGGCGGTATCCCGAAGGTGAGCTGCCGGAAAAACTGGCAGAGCTTGCTGCCGAAGCGCGGGTCGCCACGGCGGGGCTGGTGCGCCACCTGGGCAGCCTGACCGACGACCTGCAGAAAGGCTTCGACGACCGCAGCGACAACGACATTGACCGGGAAACCGCGGAGGCCTGGTACCCGGTGATTGGCAGCTTCCACAGCCGTGCTGAAGAACAGCTGAGGCTCTGGGCCGCCTGGTGTGAGGGGGCCGCCGAGAAAGGTCCGCCGCCGGCTCGCTGGGCGGTCAGACAGCGCTGGGAACATGCGGAGGATATTACCCTTTACAGCAGCCCGGTGCTGGCGGACAGTCTGCTCTACAGTCGCCTCTGGTCACGGGCTTACGGGGCCATCCTGACCAGCGCCACGCTGACGGCGCTGGGTCGCTTTGACCGGCTTCAGAGTCGTGCTGGCCTGCCTTCCTCAAGCCGCTTTGTGGTGGTGCCCAGCTCGTTCCGGTATGGGGAAATGGCCACGGTGGAGGTGCCGGCCATGGACGTGATGCCGACCGACGACGGTTTTACCGAAGCGTTGATTAAAAGGTTGCCGGAGCTCTGGGCATCCGAGAAAGCGGTCCTGGTGCTGTTTACCGCCCGCAGGCAGATGCAGGCTGTGCGGGATGCCCTGGCCGGGGATTATCCGGATCTTATTACCACCCAGGACGATATGTCCAAGGGGGAGGTACTCCGCAAACACTGCCAGCGAGTGGATGAAGGCGATCCCAGTGTGTTGTTCGGGGTGGCCAGTTTTGCCGAGGGCATCGACCTGCCGGGCCGTTATCTGGACCACGTGATAATCACCCGGCTGCCGTTCTCGGTGCCGGATGACCCGATTGAGGCCAGTCTGGCGGAGTGGGTGACCGGGCGGGGCGGTAATCCGTTTATGGAGATTACCGTGCCGGATGCCTCCATCAAACTGGTACAGGCGGTCGGCCGTCTGTTGCGTACCGAATCGGATACCGGACGCGTGACCATCCTCGACCGGCGTATCGTCGCCCGGCGCTACGGCCAGTTGCTGCTGGATGCCTTGCCGCCTTTCCGCCGGATCATCGAACGCTGATCGAATCCTGCTCCCCATAAAAAAAGAGCCGGACCTGAAAACAGGAGCCGGCTCTTTAAAGGGGTTTCCAGTAAAACCCAAGTTAACAACGGAACAAGAAATCTGAAGGCCTGAAGTTTCAGAAATCCTCGCTGGTTACTGCTCCAGCGTATGTGCCATTTTAGGGGAGTTAACAGGCCGGCAAATCGTTCAAAGGGCGTAGTAGGGGGCGTAATCCCCCGAAAAAATGTGAACGAGTGCTCGTTTTTGTCTTGCCAAAGGATTAGTCCAGTAAGCCCAGATCCCGCGCCCGGGCCAGTGCCTCGGTGCGCCGGCGCACGTCCAGCTTGCCATAGAGATTACGGATGTGGGCTTTCACAGTGGCCGGGGCCACCGCCATCTGCTGGGCGATTTCCTTGTTGGCCAGCCCCTCGTTGATCAGCTTGAGAACTTCCAGCTCCCGCTGACTAAGCGGTTCGATCAGATCTGCCATCGCGGAATCGGATGCGGAACTGTCCTCACTGGCCGGCCTGCTGCTGTGATCTGAATCCGACTGCCGGGGTTCCGGTTCACCGGTGAGGATGGCGCGCAGGTTCTGGTTCCATGCACCGGGCTCTGCCAGCTGGGGCATGTCCCGCAGGGCTTCACGGATCTCCGGACCCTCTTCCACAAACAGCCGCAGGAAGCCGGCAGATCTGGCCTTCTCCATGGCTACCGAGAGCAGCTTCTGGGCATCGCGGCGCTTGCCTTCGGCGAGCAGGGCGCTGGCGTAGACCACCTGAATCTCCACCAGATGGCGGTAACGCCGGTCTCTTTCCGAGCTCATGCGCAGGGGGGCGAGGATTTCGATGGCCTTGACCGGCTCGCCGGTGGCCACCAGAACACGGGCACAGCTGATACGGGACTGCTCCAGGTTCAGGGGGTTGCTGAACACGCCGGGGTCCAGTTGTTCCATCCATTGCCTGGCCCTCTCCAGCTCGCCCTTGGCCAGATAGCAGCGTGCCAGCATGGCCTCGCAGGCCGGTGGTTCGAAGACGATGTCTTTCTTGCGGCGACTGGCGGTAAGGCTGGCATCGGTCAGGTAGCGAATGGCGGCATCAATGTCTCCGTAACTGAACGCGAGATGCCCCCGCACATACTGGATGACCACATGCTGGCCCGGTTCTGTACCGCTCTTAACGTGTTCCAACAGGGGGGCCAGGCTGTATTCAGCCAGTTCTTTCTGGTTGCGCTCCCGGTAAAGCTCGGTCAGGGCGCTGTTCTGCCAGCAGGAGATCAGACGGGGGTTGGCGGGGTCGTCGCTGTAGTGCTCATCGACCCAGCGGCGGACCCTGGTGCAGTTCTCCAGTGCCAGGTCCAGGTCCCCCCGGTTGTATTCAATCCAGGCAAGCATGCCGCCGCTGGACAGCACCGTGCTGGCCTTCTGTTCCAGTTGGCCGTAGTGGACGGCAGAATTCAGCGCTTCCTCGGCGGAGGCCAGGTCTCCCTTGCCATAATAATCCAGCCCCAGGCCATACCAGGTCACGGACTTCAGCGGGATGCGGGTATGGTCAATCTCTTCCAGTACCTGGCGGGTCAGATCCGTGGCGCTCTTGTCGTTGCTGCGGGTGCGCTCCAGGTAGGAGCGGATCAGTGACAGCTCGCTGTGGAGGCTGACCGCGGTTTCCTGATCCGGCTGATTCTCCAGCAGGGTTTCCAGCTGCTCCAGCAGGGGCTCGATGGAATTCAGCCGGTTGGCGAAGAACAGCGCCCATAGCCTTAGCATCATCAACTGGGGCTGACCGAAAGCCAGGGACTCCGGCAACTTGTCCAGCCAGTCCAGCACCGGCAGGTGGAAGCCGCCGTGAATCAGATTGTTGCCCTGCTCGGATAATACCCGGGCCAGCCAGTCCCAGTCCTGCTGGCGGGCAATCTGGGCAATGCCGTCCTGCACGTGGCCGTGATCCAGTAGCCAGGTAATCGCCCGCCGCCAGCAGCCGAGCGCCTGTTCCTCGTCTTCCGCAATGGCTTTTTCCATCAGCGCGTCCCGGAACAGGTCGTGGTAGCGGAACCAGTGCTGGCGGGTATCCAGGGGAATCAGGAACAGATTGCGGGCCAGCAGCTCTTCAAGCAGCGACTGGCTGTCTTCCGCATCGCGGGTGAAGTCACACAGGGAAGCGCTGAGGCGGGGGCAGAAGGCGGTATCCAGCAGGAACTGGCGGATCGCCGGGCTTTGTTGCTCCAGTACTTCTCCGAGCACAAAATCATTGAGCTGCTTCTCGTCGATCTGCACCGGAAGCTGGCGGCCGGTTTCGTCGGGTCTGGCACCGGAAATCACCGACAATTGCATGGCTGCCACCCAGCCCTCGGTCTTGCGGTGCAGGTCCTTCAGTTGCTCGTCCGAGAGGGCGGTTTTCATGTAATCCCGGAAAAAATGCCGGCACTCCTGTTCAGAGAACGCCAGCATCGACGGCAGGATGTCCTGCACCCAGCGTCTGACCCGCCAGCGGGCGAGGGGCAGGGGTGGCTCGGTACGGGAGGCGATCGTCACCGTGATATTCGGTGGCAGATACTCCAGCAGATAGGCGATCTGACGCAGGATGTCCGGATGGGATATCAGGTGGAAGTCATCCAGCAGCAGGCACCAGGGCTGATCCTGTGTCGTCAGGTGGTTGATCAGGGCTGTTACCGGCCCCTCGATTTCCTCGAGGGGCACCGTATTGAGTTGCTGGATAGTGTCTTCCAGCCCCTTCATCCCGCCGTGCTGAAAGGCTCCGGCTACATACTGCCAGAAGCGGCGTGGTTCGCTGTCGTGATCGTCCAGCGACAGCCAGGCGGTCTGGCCGGTCCAGCCGGCGCACCACTGGCTGAGCAGGGTAGTCTTGCCGAAGCCGGCCGGGGCAACCACCAGATTGAGGCGTTTGGGAGACGCGGGATCCAGCAGATCCCGCAGGCGTGCGCGCTGCACCGAGCGGGGATCGGCCGTGGGTCTCAGGAATTTGGTGGTCAGCAACATGGTCCTGATCGCGCTCGCCCGGCTAAGTGAATGATTGTTGGTGAGATTGTCGGCTGTCTGGCGCTCAAGTCAAGGGCCAGTTTGCCGGAGCCGGATGTCACCACTGCGAATACGCCATTATGGTCTAAACTGAAGTGGATAGTCGTCCGGTAGACTGAAAAAGAATGAAAAATAAAATTTTTATACGTATTCTTGGTTGGAGCAGTCTTAGCCGCCCCGCGGTTAAATGTTCGACCGGAATCTTCAGGGAGCCACAGGGCAGATGAAACTACAACAGTTGCGCTATATCTGGGAAGTCGCCCATCACGACCTCAATGTATCAGCAACCGCCCAGAGCCTGTTTACCTCACAGCCTGGTATCTCCAAGCAGATCCGACTGCTGGAGGACGAGCTGGGTCTTGAAGTCTTTGCCCGCAGCGGCAAACACCTGACCCGGATTACCCCCGGCGGCGAGACCATTATCCGGGAGGCGGGGGAAATCCTGCGCCGGGTGGAAGGCATCAAGAAGATCGCCCAGGAGTTCTCCAACCAGCGCAAGGGCGAACTGAGCATCGCCACCACCCACACCCAGGCCCGCTATGCCTTGCCGCCGGTGATCCGCAATTTTATCGAGGAATACCCGGATGTGTCCCTGCATATGCACCAGGGCACGCCCATGCAGATTTCCGAGATGGCGGCCAGCGGGGCAGTGGATTTTGCCATCGCCACGGAGGCCATGGAGCTGTTCAACGATCTGATCATGATGCCTTGCTACAAGTGGAACCGGTGCATCATTGTGCCCAAGGGGCATCCGCTGGCAGAACTTCCCGAGCTGACTCTGGAAGCACTGGCCGAGTTCCCGCTGGTGACCTATGTATTCGGCTTCACCGGCCGCTCCAAGCTGGACGAAGCCTTTCAGACACGGGGTCTGATTCCGAAGGTGGTGTTCACCGCCGCGGATGCGGATGTCATCAAGACCTATGTACGGCTGGGGCTGGGCGTGGGCATTATTGCCAGCATGGCTTATGACGAGCAGACGGATCCGGACCTGGTGGCGCTGGATGCCAGCAAGCTGTTCCAGCCCAGCGTCACCCGGATCGGTTTCCGCAAGGGCACCTTCCTGCGGGGCTATATGTACGAGTTTATCCAGCAGTTCGCGCCGCACCTGACCAAGGAACGTGTGGATGAGGCGGTAGCCCACCAGGGGCACCGGTCTGAAATCGAGGAGTTGTTCCGGGATGTGGAGCTGCCCACCTACTAGTAGTAGATAGAGAAATCAGTAGATAGAAAAATTGCCCGGTTACGACCGGGCAATCAGGTTTCCTGCGTGCAGGCCGCATTCCTTCTGTGTGGCTTCTTCCCACCACCAGCGGCCTTCCCGCTCATGCTGTCCCGGCAGCACAGGCCGGGTGCAGGGCTGGCAACCGATGCTGACAAAGCCTTTTTCGTGCAGCTTGTTGTAGGGTGCTTCCGTCATGCGGATATAGTCCCAGACATCCTTTGAGCTCCAGTCCGCCAGCGGGTTGAACTTCACCAGGGGCTTGTCTTCCGTCGAGAAGGCGGTATCCAGCTGAACCACCGGCACGTCATTACGGGTGCCGGGGCTCTGGTCCTTGCGCTGGCCGGTGATCCAGGCATCTACAGTGGACAGCTTGCGGCGCAACGGGTTTACCTTGCGTATGCCGCAACACTCGGAATGGCCGTCTTCGTAGAAGCTGAACTGGCCCTTGCGGCTGACCAGGTCTTCCACCTCTGCGGCATCCGGGAACATCACTTGAATGTCGATGTTGTAGTGTTTGCGTACCCGCTCGACGAATTCATAGGTCTCCGGGTGCAGACGACCGGTATCCAGGGTAAAGACCTGCAGCTTGTCCGTCAGCTTGTGGGCCAGCTCGATCAGCGCCACGTCTTCCGCACCGCTGAAGGAGATGGCGATGTTGTCATAGCGGCTGAGGGCTTCTTTCAGGATGGCCCTGGGGCTCTGGCCTTCAAGCTCCTGCTGTAATTGGTCGATATCCGTCATTGCTGGGATCTTCTGGTGGAAATGTGAGGCCAATCTACCACCAAGCACTTATAGTCTGAAGTAATGACAAACTATAAGCATATAGCGCTGCGGAGTTATAACGATACATCCCCATGCATTCCGGCGCGGATTTCCTTATCATAGCGTCCCATCAACAGGGGAGCCGGGCAGGCCCCCGAACAGCCATCTGACAGCAGGAGATCATTGTGGAACTGGCGTGCCTTGACCTTGAGGGAGTACTGATCCCGGAAATCTGGATCGCGTTTGCGGAGAAAACCGGCATTGAGGAGCTCAAGGCTACCACCCGGGATATCCCTGATTACGATGTTCTTATGCAGCAGCGTCTGCGCCTGCTGGATGAGCATGGCTATGGCCTGCCGCAGATTCAGGAAGTGATCGGCGGGCTGGACCCGCTGCCCGGTGCCCGTGAGTTCCTGGACTGGCTGCGGGAGCGCTTTCAGGTGGTGATACTGTCAGATACTTTCTATGAGTTCGCCATGCCGCTGATGAAGAAGCTCGGTTACCCGACACTGCTGTGCCACAAGCTGGAGGTGAACGAAGAAGGGCGCATTACCGATTATCTGCTGCGCCAGCGGGATCCGAAGCGTCAGTCTGTGCGGGCGTTCCAGCTGCTGAACTACCGGGTAATTGCCGCAGGTGATTCCTATAACGACACCACTATGCTGACCCAGGCGGAAGCGGGTATCCTGTTCCACGCCCCGGACAACGTGATTGCCGAGTTCCCGCAGTTCCCGGCGGTGCACAACTTCGAGGACCTGCGTCAGGAGTTCCTCAGGTCCAGCAGCGTCCATAGCTGATCGTTGCGGCCTGACGGGGGTCGCTGTGGCCCCCGTTGTTTCCTTTCAGCACCGCCTACAGGTTCTCCAGAATATCCATCATCCGGCGGACCTTGAATTCGGTTTCTCGCAGTTCCTCTTGCGGCGATGAATCCGCCACGATACCGCCACCGCCCCAGCAGTGAATCCGACCGTCCGGCCAGGCCTGCAGTGTGCGAATGGCGATGCTGCTGTCCAGCATCCCGTTCTGGTCCAGGAAAAACACCGAGCCACAGTAGGCATCCCGTCTGTGGGTTTCCAGCTCGTCAATAATCTCCATCGCCCGCCGTTTGGGGGCACCGGTAATTGAGCCGCCGGGGAAGGCGGACAGTAACGCCTCAAGGGGTCTGACTCCGGTTTTCAGGTTACCGGTCACACGACTGACCAGTTGGTGGACATTGCGATAGCTTTCAATGCCAAACATTTTCGGCACCTGCACGCTGCCGGCCTCACAGAAACGGGACAGGTCATTGCGGATCAGGTCCACAATCATCAGGTTCTCGGCCCGGTCCTTGGGGTGGCTCAGCAGTTCTTCCTTTAACCGCTGGTCTTCTGCCGGATCCGGGGAGCGGGGCCGGGTGCCCTTGATCGGCTTGCTGGAGACTCGCTGGCCCTCTATCTGAAGAAACTGTTCCGGGGATACGCTCAGTACGCAGGATGATCCGGTATTCAGGTAAGCCGCGTAGGGCACCGGGATTTCCTTACAAAGGGCGCGCCAGGCCTGCCAGGGGCTGCCCCGGTATTTGCCCTCAAGCTGGCGGGACAGGTTGACCTGATAGCAGTCGCCGGCATCAATGTAATCCAGAATCCGGTTCACCGATGAAAGGTAGTCCTGGTCGGTACGGACGGGCCGGAACGGACTGGTGATTGTGAAGGGTTCTGGTGTGTTTTTGTCAGCAAACCGGGCCTGCTCCCGGAGCTTGCCGTCGATCTTTGCACGGGTCCCGGCAGGACAGGCGGGGTGAATCCGTAGGCTGGCGGCTTGACCATCATGTGGCACAAACAGCGCCCAGCTATAGGCACCAATCCAGCCCATGGAGTCGGTCGCCTTGCCTGTGTGGAATCCTGCTACGGTGTAATCGCCCAGTTCATAATTGAATATACCCGCCAGACCCCCGCAGAAGGGTGTCGCATTTCCGGAACTCTCTGGCTCAGCCAGCTGTCTGCGGTAGTAATCTGTGGCATCCTTGATGGCCTGATCGGCCTGGCTGGCAGCTGCCGGGAGCGTCCAGCTTCGCTCCGGCCAGGCCGAGTAAAAGCGCCCCAGGGGGTGAAACAGGGAGACGAAGCCGGGTTCGCCAGCCAGGCTGTCTGTCAGGCTTGCGAGTGAAACGTTATCTGGCAGGGCCTGTTCAATGGCAGGGTCCAAAGGTATCGTCTCCTGTGGTTAACGGCTGGTCGCTCCCGTCCCCTTGATTCACTGAGGGGAGCGGAGCGCAATCATACCAACAACAATGATGAGGTTCAGAGAATGTTGAAACGCATTAATGCCAAAGCAGCCATGCTCGGATTCCTGCTGATGTGTGTTTTCGCCGGCCCCGCCGCCGCGCAATCGGGTCCGGAGGGCATGACGGAAGCGGGCAAGAAGGAGTTTGTGCAGGAGCATTTTGATGCCATGTACAAGAGGGGAGCCGAACGCGCCTCCGAGATTCTTGAATCCGGGCGGGATGTCAAAGCCTTTGCCGTCGTGGTAACCCTTGACCAGAAGGTGCGACTGGTTCAACTGGCGCCCGAACAGCTATCGCAGATGCCTGCACCTACCGCCCTTGAAATCATGCGGCGCAGCTTGCGTACCGCCGTTGAAGAGAAGGGAACCATCGGTGGTGTCACGGTGGTGTATACCGCCGACAACCCCAACCAGAATGCGAAAGCTAAAAAAGTACTGGTCGTGGAAATGGAGCATGTATTTGGTGCCCACCTGGCGCAGCTGGTGCCTTACACCGTGGACGACGGCAATGCGATGTTCGGCGAGGCCGTTGTAGCGGAGATCGAGCCGACCATCCTGAAAATCAATCGTGAAGAAGAGGGCGGGGATGCATCCGCCGAATCGTCAGACTAATGACGAAATGTTGAACAATCTGTGCATCCGAGTTGTGACGAAATGCACAGACGCTGATCAGGCCAGTTACTATTCTGTCACTGTGTGGAAACAAAAAAATACACGTCCACACTGCAACAACAACAAATCTCTCAATATTTGGAGAACACTATAATGAAAGGCCTGAAGAAAATTGCACTGGTAACCGCCGTTGCGGCGGCTCCGTTCGCGGCCCACGCAGAAATGCAGGCCATGGACGACTCAGCCATGGGAACTGTCACCGGTCAGGCCGGTGTAAGCATCGAGCTGGACACCCAGGTAGACATCGGCTCCGTGATCTATCAGGACGAAGGTCAGCTGGCTATCAGCGGCGTGTCTCTTGGTGGTCGTAACGCCGACGCAGCAGTTACTGGTGCCGATGGTGCACTGGACAACCTGCTGATCGAGATTGACGTTGAAGCCGATGGTGACGCAGTGATCCATGTTGGCTCCACTGAAACTGACGGTAACGGTGGTCCGGTACCGATCGACTTCGGTGTTTCCATCGACTCCGTAAGCTTGCTGTCCACCGATGGCTCTAACACCAGCACTCTGCTGGCCAGCGGCATCGGCATCGAGGGTGATATCGCCCAGCTGGACATCCGTGTTGACACTGCGACTGACAACCTGCTGGTTAACACCGCCTTCAACATCACTGACATGGAAATGACCCTGGACTTCCTGGGTGTGAGCATTGAAGACATGTCCATCACTGGTGCGGACACCTTTGGTGCCGACTATGAAACAGCCCGAGACGGCAACCCTGACCCCGCCCCCAGTCCTTACGCTGGTCCGTTCGCTGCAGCTTCTGTGACTGTAGCAGCCGTCAGCGGCGTGAACAGCAACAACGGCGAAGGTCTCTCCGTGACCATCGACGAGTTCATTGCTGATGTGTCTATTGGTGCGACCAACATCGGTGGTGCTTCCATCGGTACTATCGCTATGGATAACCTGGCCGTTACCAACACCAAAATGGTTGTTTACGGTCGCGACTAAGATCGTTTAACACCTTACGGTGCGACGCCCCGCCTTGTGCGGGGCGTTTTTATTTGTACCGGATAAGATCAGCATTAAAAAAACAGCGCCGTTTTGGCGCTGTTTTTGGTTCCGCTACGGTGTCCGGATGGAGAGCTTGCTATTGCTGTGGCACCGGAATGGAAAGATCAAAGCCACCACCGGGACGGGGAGTCAGCTGCACCCCCCCTTCATTGATGCCCCTGGGCATATTGATCTGATCCACTCCCGGCAGGTTGCCGATGGAGAAGTTCAGGTTCTGGCCGTCAAAGCCGATGCCGAGCTGGTCGTTCAGGAACGACTGGTTAAACGGTTCCTCGGGAATCTGCACCTGCTGACCATAGATCACCGGCGGCAGGTTCGGGGTGAGGTCCGCTACCGGCTGGTTGCGGGCCAGTTCTTCCTGGGGCAGCAACAGTGCCCGGCGCAGCAGTTCCTGTTCCGCATTTTCCAGCGCATCCAGTTTGCCTTCTTCCTGATAACGCTGAAGCGCCTGGCGGTAGGCTTCTTCTTCTGCTTCCGTCAGTACCGGCTCACCGGGGGAGATGGTCAGCGCCCTCAGTACGCGCTGGCGTTCTTCCTCGGGCTTCTGCTGTTGCCGGGGTACCACGATAACCGCAGAGTCCTTGACGTAGGTGTCGACCATTTCGTCGGAACTCAGGGTGCTGACACCGGCCAGTGCTCCGGCACTGAAGCAGGCAGCCGTGGCTGTGGACAGGGCGAGGGCAAGTGATTGACGCTTGAACATAACAATAGACCCTGGTTGGGGCGCACACGGATGCTCCTGTGGGGAACATCCGAGACAACTGCGGTCAAAGATATCAGTGTTACTGTACAGTATTTGCGCGTGGCAGGCGCTTTTCAAGAGATATTCAGGGGTATTGTGATCACAAACTGTATAAATTGAGTATCCTTTGTAAACACCAACGGCCAGAAGTGTATTTATGGGACAGTTTTTCAGGCGACGCTGGCGGCAGTGGATTAACCAGAAGATTCCCCGCAGCGATCACCGTGTGTTCAGCCAGAAAAATATCTTCATCCTGCCCAGCGGCGCGGGTGTGGTGTTTCTGGTGCTGTTACTGGTGATGCTGATTACTGGCATTAATTACCAGAACAGCCTGATCTATCTGCTGACGTTTCTGCTGGGCACTCTGTTTGTGGCGGCCATGCACCAGACCCATGGCAATCTGGCCGGTCTGGAATTGACGGTGGTGTCTGCCGGTGCCGGATTCCCCGCCTCCACGGTTCCCATGACCATCCGGGCGGAAGCCGGCGGTCGGGGCACCGCTTCCCTGCGGATATCCTTCGAGGATCAGGTGATCGAGCAACACGTGGAACCGGGAAAGTCTGCCGACTTCCGCCTGCCCCTGCATACCCGTCGTCGTGGTTACTTGTTGCCGGAACGCATCCGGGTGGAAACCCGTTTTCCCTTCGGGCTGCTGAAAGCGTGGAGCTGGATTCGTCCGGTTACCGCCGCAGTCGTCTATCCCCGGCCAATCGAGGGCCAGGCCCAGGGCAGTACCGTTGCCGGTGGCAACACCGATGACCAGCAAAAGGCCCCGGACGGGAACGACCATGCGGATATCCGTCCCTGGCGGGAGGGGGATCTCAGCCAGCGGGTGCTCTGGAAACGGTTTGCCCGTACCGGCGATATGGTGGTGGCAGACTGGGAAGGTGAGCAGGGGATCCGCAGTGGCTGGATTACGATGCCTATCCCGGTACTGACCGGGAGCTGCGGTTGAGCTTTCTTGCCCGGGGTGTGCTGGACCGTTCGACCGGACAGGCTCCGTTTGGCCTGAAGCTCCCCGGTGACATTATCGAACCGGACCGGGGTCCGTTGCATGTGGAGCGCTGCCTGAAGGCACTGGGGGTGTTTGGTGAAGTACGGCCCCGCAGTGAGGAGCCGCTGGCACACGGTAGCCGGGCCAGCACGGATGCTTCCGGGGAGGCGGCTGTATGAGTCTGTTTCGTAATGAGGCCCCGGAACGCTCCGAATTGCCATCAAAATCCCTGATCTGGCTGCTCGCGAGTTTCACCATATTGATCGTTCCCCAATGGGACCGGTTACCCCTGTGGCTGATAGCCGCTTGTGTGGTTCTGGCCGGGTGGCGCTGGCTGGCCCAGACCGGTCGGCTGCGGATGCCCGGCAAGTGGACGCGCACCGGGGTAATGCTGGCGGTCGTGGCAGTTTACGTGGTTACCGTTGAAGGCCGCTTTACGGTGGATACCGCCGCCTCGTTTTTTGTGCTGTCTGTCGGGCTGAAATGGTTGGAAACCCGCACCACCCGGGATTTCTATGTGCTGTTCTTCATTCTGGTGTATCTGGCGACGGTCAATTTCCTGTTTCACCAGGACATTCTCTGGTCGGTGGTGACCCTGACCGGCGTGGCGCTGTTGCTGGTGGGGCTGCAGAGTGTCAACGCACCGGATCTGCCTCCCGTTTTCCGCTCCGGCTGGCGCAGGCTTGGCCTGACCCTCGTTAAGGTTCTTCCGGTGGTGGTGTTGCTGTTCGTGTTCTTCCCCCGGATGGCTCCCCTGTGGAGTGTGCCGCTGGTGTCCGGGGAGGCGCGCACCGGGCTGAGCGACACCATGACACCGGGCGATATCTCCAGCCTGGCCCAGAGTGATGAGAGGGCGTTCCGGGTGACCTTTGGTGGCCAGATTCCGCCTAACCGGGAACGTTACTGGCGTGGGCTGATACTGGACCGTCTGGATGGGGAAACCTGGCGGCAGGGTTGGGGGCAATCGTTTCGCCGCCCGGCCCGGGTGGCGGTAGATGGTGGGGTAGGTCCGCTGCAACCGGATGAGTACGATGTCCTGCTGGAGCCAACCGATCAGGACTGGGCTTACGCCCTGGACGGATCAGAAGCCGTGTCCGATAACGTGGTGCCCATCGACAACAATCTGTTCCGTTTCCGCCGGCCTGCGGACAGCGCGGTCCGTTACCGGATGGCGCGGGTAGGGCAATTGCAGCAGGCTTCCGGAGGATTGTCGGAAGAGGAACAGCGACGTTACCTGCAGTTGCCGGTGTCCGGTAACCCGCAGGCCCGTGAGCTGGCCGTTTCGCTGCGGGAGCAGGCAAGTCGTCCGGCCGATGTGGTGGAGGCGATCCGCACTCGCTTCAATCAGCAGCCCTATCGTTATACGCTTCGTCCGCCAGCGATGCCGGAGGATGGGGTAGATGCATTGTTATTCGAGCATTTGCAGGGCTTTTGCGCCCACTATGCCGGAGCCGCAACCTTCCTGTTACGGGCCGCCGGTGTGCCGGCCCGGGTAGTGGCAGGGTACCAGGGGGGCGAAGCCGGTGCCGGCGGGGAATATTTGATTGTGCGCCAGTACGATGCCCATGCCTGGGTAGAGGTATGGCTGCCGGAGCGCGGCTGGATCCGGTTCGATCCCACGGCGGCCATTGCCCCTGAACGGATCGAAAGCGGCCTGCGGGAAGCGATGCGGGAGGAGGGCTCGTTCCTGGAGGATAACTGGACTTCACCCCAGCGTTATGGGGATATGGCGGCGCTGCAGTGGGTGTCGCTCCAGATGGATCGGCTCAATTATCAGTGGCAGCGCTGGGTGGTTGGCTATCAGGGCCAGAGCCAGATGGATCTGATGTCACGGCTGCCCGGTAACTTCGGTCTGAAAGAGCTGGGATATGTGACCGCAGGCATACTGGCGATCGGACTACTGGTGGCCGGAATCCGTCTGCGTCCTGCAATCGAGCGAAAAGATCCATACCGGCGGATTCTGGAGCGTTGGTACCGTTTGTGTCAGAGGGAATCTATTCCGGTGCGTAATGGCGAAACCCCGGCGCAACTGGCCGATCGGGTTGCCCGTTATCGTCCGGAGGCCGCCGCCAGTGCCGCGGCCTTTGCCCGTACCATCAACAGGTATTACTATGGCGGCCGGACCGGCCCGGCGGATTATGCGCGGTTGCAGCGTTTGCTGGGCACGATGAAGAAACAGATGGCCAGTGGCCGAAAAAAACCGACAACGGAGCGGTACGCCCGTGAGTAACAGCCCCGACATGCCCTGGCTGGTTCAGGCCTGGCAAACGCTTCAGCACCGTCTGGATGGCGGCAAACTACCCCATGCCTGGCTGATTACTGCCGAGGCGGGTGTTGGCAAGCGTACCTGGGCCGACCATGCCGCACATATGCTGGTGTGCGGCCAGTCGCCTGCTCCCTGTGGTCAGTGCCGGCAGTGCCAGTTGGTGGCGGGGGGCAGTCATCCGGATATCAGAGCCTATGGTCCGGAAAACCGTTCGCGGGTCATCAAGGTGTCCCAGATCCGGGAACTGATCGGCTTTGCCATGACATCGCCCCAGGTGAGTCATCGCAAGGTGGCCATCATTGATCGGGCGGATCAGCTTAACCCGAGTGCTGCCAATGCCTTGCTGAAGACACTCGAGGAGCCGCCGGAGGATCTGGTCCTGATACTGTTACAGGAAAGTGGCCGGCCGATATTGCCGACCATCCGGTCCCGTTGTCAGGTGATGACATTGCCTGCCCCCGGGCCCGGTCAGGCCCTGGTGTGGCTGCAGGAGGCTGCATCCGATCTTGAACAGGTCAGTGAGGAGAGCTGCCTCAAAGCCCTGCAACTGGCTGGCGGCGCGCCCCGGCAGGCACTGGAGTATCTGCAGACCGATATAGTAGCGGGTAGGGATCGGGCGCTGGATCATTTTCGCCAGTACCTGAAAGCGCAGATTACCGTGAATGAAGCGGCCAGGCCGTTCAAGGATCTTGGGCTGGAACAGTCTCTGCGTCTGCTGGAAGGCTGGGCGGCGGATCTGGCACGGCTTGGAGCCGGTGGCGAAGCCTCCGACACCACTGCGTCCGATGTGCTTGGCTATCTGGCGGGGCGCAATTCGGCCTGGCGTGCACACGAATTGCTGGCGGCCATTCAGAAATCCCGTGCCGCCATGACCAACAATGTGAATCCCGATCTCGAGATTCAGCGACTGCTGATCGGCTGGCAGGGGTTGATGCCCCGCAAGTCCGCCGGGCCAAAAGTGGCCGGGCAGGGCGCAGCTCACTGATATTACTGCTATGATTGGTAGCAAATGTGACAGGAAGGTATAGATTATGGGTCCCGGATTCGGCGCACGAAGCGGCATTCTCACTCTGACCATCAAGGACAAGGCGGTACTCTATGCTGCCTACATGCCTTTTATTCGTCAGGGCGGTCTGTTCATCCCGACACAGAAGCAGTATTCCCTCGGCGATGAGGTGTTTCTGCTGCTGAACCTGATGGATGAGCCGGAAAAGATTCCCGTGGCGGGCAAGGTTATCTGGATTACCCCCAAGGGTGCCCAGGGCAACCGTGCGGCGGGTATCGGCGTTCAGTTCAACGGCGATGATGAGACCGCCAGAACCAAGATCGAATCTTATCTGGCCGGCTCCCTCAGCTCGGACCGTCCCACCCATACCATGTAGTTGATCCCGACTCCGAGGCACCATGACTGATATTGCGGTTACGGCTCCCGGTACCGGCACGAAGCTGGCTGCCGAGGAGCAAACCTGGCCACTGCAACATATTACCCTGGCCGGCCAGCGCTGGCCCGCTCCCGAAGGAATCTCCGGTAAATCCACCGCTACAATTCTGCTTCACGGCTGGCTGGATAACAGCGAAACCTTCTCGCTGCTCGCCCCGAAGCTGGGTAGCCTCGGTGAGCTCTTCGCCGTGGATATGGCCGGGCACGGCCATTCCGGACACCGGCCGGATGGGCAGGCTTACCTGCTGGTGGATTACGTGGCGGACCTGGCGGAACTGCTGGAGACCCATTTCCTGACCGACGATCAGCCGCAGGTAGATCTTGTCGGGCATTCCCTCGGTGGCATTGTCTCCATGCTGTACGCAGCGACCTTCCCGGAGCATGTGCGCCGGCTGGTCATGATCGACAGTCTTGGCCCCCTCAGCCGCCCTCCCGAAGCTTTCGTGGGCCAGTTGCGCAAAGCAATCAGGAAGCGGATTGCCGGTTCCGGTCGCCCGGTGGTGTATCCGGATCTGGAAACCGCGGCGAAAGCCCGCTCCGGAGGATTGAGTCCGCTCTCTGATATGGCATCCATGAAACTGATTGGTCGCAGCATGAAGCCGGTAAAGGGTGGCTACGTGTGGCAGACGGATTCTCGCCTGCGGCATCCGTCTCCGATGATGATGGATGAGGCCCAGGTTGAAGCCTGCCTCAAAGAAGTCGCTGTCCGGTCCCTGTTTATCCGCGCATCCAGCGGGCTGCTGGCGGACAGTCGTTCCTTCAGCCATCGGCTGGACAGCTTCCCGGATCTCACGGTGGTGGATGTGCCCGGTGGCCATCACTGCCATCTGGATGGAGATGTAGGTCCGGTGGCGACAGCAATCCGGGAGTTTCTTGAATGATGAGATGCTGGCTTTTGCTGATCTGTCTGGCTTTTCCCTTGCCCTTGCTGGCGGAGGTTGATGCACCGGACATTGCGCCTTTCGAGCAGGCCAGTCTGGAGGCGAAAAAGGAGATTGCCTCTGCCGGGCACCTGGTGCTGTTCAGCGCTGTGCGGGAAGTAAACGACGAGATTCGTTCCGAGTCCATGGCCCGCTTGCCGGTTCAGGGTATCGGACAGCTATGGGCCATAGGTCGGGATGCAGCCCGTAACGAAGCCCGAAGGCACTATCGTAGCGAGCTGCAGTCTCTGGATGCCCGCATCCTGTTTGAGTGTGTTGGCCGCGAGTGTGGACGCAGTAACGTCTGGGCGAATCGCATTTTCGGAGAGTCCAAGCTGTATGGCCGGGATGAGAACCAGGATTATCTGGTAGCGGTGCATACGGACGAGGACAACACGGTCTGGCTGACTCTGGTTTATACCGTCACCCGCGGCAACCAGCGGGAGTACCTGTGGGTAGAGCATCTGGCGGTGGAGCCGGGCACGGTGATTCCGGGGATCGGGATTGAGAATCGCGCCTTCCGGGGACCGGTGATCGTGCCCTGGGAAGGCGGTGTGACGTTCCGTTTTGACTGGAGCGCAGACGACCGTCGCAGGGTTCGGGAGTGGTCTGAGCCCGAAGGTGCAAGGGTGTTGCTGGTCAGTCACACCGCGGCCGAGCAGGGGGAGCCGGTAGAGGATGCCATGGAGCGTGCGCGCCAGGCAGCCGATGCGCTGGCCATGTTGCTTGCCCGGTCAGGAATCAGTAAAGATAAACAGCAGCAGGTGATTGTAGGTCCCGCCGTGCCGCTGGGCGACCCGCAACGCAGCGGTAACCGGGTCGAACTGCTTGTGTTCGGGAGATAGAAAGACCATGACCGATCCCCAATCCCATGAGGTACCCGAGGTCACGAACAAACCATCCGAAGAAAAGCCCGGCAACACCGGCCACGGCAAGACGGTTGCCCTGACCCTGGGGAGTGGCGGTGCCCGTGGCTATGCGCACATTGGTGCGATTGAGGTTCTGGAAGAACGGGGCTACAACATTATCGCTCTGTCCGGCTGTTCCATGGGTGCCTTGATCGGCGGTATGTATGCTGCGGGCAAGATGCAGGACTACAAGGACTGGGTGACAGGCCTTGGCCAGTTCGATGTCCTGAAGCTGCTGGATGTAACGTTTACTTCGGTGGGAGCCATCCGCGGGGAGAAAATATTCTCGGTGGTTCGTGACATGCTGGGAGATACCCGCATTGAGGATCTGCCATTGCCATTCACCGCAGTGGCCACGGATCTGCTGGCCCATAAGGAAGTCTGGTTCCAGGAAGGCCCGCTGGATCAGGCCATCCGCGCCTCGGTGGCCATCCCCAGCGTGGTTACACCGCTGGTGCTGAATGGGCGGGTACTGGTGGACGGGGCGCTGCTCAATCCGTTGCCGATTATTCCGACCATCTCTTCCCATGCCGACATGATCGTGGCCGTGAATCTCAGTGGTGAAGACGACCATCGCAAGAAAATTCCCGATGCCGCCTTCAGCGAACCCCGCCCGAATGAGCCCGGCGACATCGAGGAATGGGTCGAGCGCATGAGGGTCAAGGCTTCCCGCTGGTTTGACTGGGATGCGCTGAAAACCTTCGCCACCCGCCGGGAAGGGGAGCCGGATGAACCCGTGGATACACCGGAAGACAAGATATCCCGGGAAATTGACAAGAAACGCCAGAAGGATGCGAGCAGTCAGCCCACAAAATCCGGCGCGCGTGAAGAGCACGAAACCATCGACTGGGACAAATTGGGCATCGGCAAGTTTGATGTGATGAACCTCACCATCGAGACCATGCAGAGTGCGCTGGTGCAGTACAAAATTGCCGGCTACCCGCCGGATCTTTTGGTCAACGTGCCCAAAAACGCGGGCCGCAGTTACGATTATCACCGGGCCCCGGAGCTGATCCAGCTGGGCCGCAGGCAGATGGCCGCTGCCCTGGACCGGTATGAGGAAACCCACAGCAGTTCCGGACCCCTGTCGTCGACCTGAGTGGCGCAATCCCTTGGGTCCGAGGGCTGCCCCGGGGCTGTGAAATGCGTATAATCGGCGATTCTGAACATTCCCGGTTTCCGAAATACAGGACCTGATCCGTGACCAGCCCGATTGATGACCTGCAGACCGTCCGCGATTACCTGCGTTATGCCTGCACCCGTTTTGCCGATTCATCCCTTTATTTCGGCCATGGCACGGACAATATCTGGGACGAGGCGGTGCAACTGGTCATGCGCAGCCTGCAGTTGCCGCTGGAGAACAACACGGTATTTCTGGATGCCCGGCTGACCCGGGAAGAGCGATCCCTTGTGATTGAGCGGATCGAGCGGCGGGTGTCTGAACGGGTCCCATTGGCCTACCTGCTGGGTGAGGCCTGGTTCATGGGCATGCCGTTCCATGTGGACGAGCGTGTGCTGGTTCCTCGCTCACCACTGGGTGAGCTGCTGGAAAATGAGCTGCAGCCCTGGCTGGGAGACCGGCCGGTAAATCGTGTTCTTGATCTGTGCACCGGTAGTGGATGCATCGGTATCGGCGCGGCGCACGTATTCCAGGATGCCACCGTGGATCTGTCGGACATTTCCGGGGATGCAATTGCGGTGGCTAATGAGAATATCCGTATGCACGAGCTGTCTGATCGGGTAAGTGCACTCCAGTCGGACCTGTTTGCCGGCCTGCAGGGGCGTTACGATGTGATTCTCAGCAACCCTCCCTATGTGGATGCCGAGGATATGGCGGACATGCCGGATGAATATCGCCACGAGCCGGCCCTCGGGCTGGAAGCCGGAAAGGATGGTCTGGAGATTGCCCATAGGATTCTGGCGGATGCCGCGGACTATCTCACCGATGATGGTCTGCTGATCGTCGAAGTGGGCAACAGTCAGGCAGCGTTGGAGGAGGCTTACCCCGAGCTGCCGTTTACCTGGCTGGAGTTCAGTCAGGGCGGGCACGGGGTATTCCTGCTGTTTGCACAGGATCTGAAGAGCTGGCGTTCCGGCCAGTGAAACTACATTAATTTATAACGATAAGACGCTGAATTATGTCGGGAAATACATTCGGAAAACTGTTCACCGTGACCAGCTTCGGAGAAAGCCACGGGCCGGCACTGGGTTGCATCATCGATGGCTGCCCGCCGGGCCTTGAGCTGACCGAGGAGGATCTTCAGCGGGATCTCGATCGCCGCAAACCCGGCACCTCCCGGCATACCACCCAGCGCCGTGAAGCGGATGAAGTGCGGATTCTTTCCGGCGTGTTCGAGGGCAGAACCACCGGCACACCGATCAGTTTGCTGATCGAGAATACCGACCAGCGTTCCAAGGATTACTCGAAGATCGCCACCCAGTTCCGTCCGGCCCATGCGGACTACACCTACATGCACAAATACGGCACCCGGGATTACCGGGGCGGCGGCCGGTCGTCAGCCCGGGAAACCGCCATGCGGGTAGCCGCCGGTGCCGTAGCCAAGAAGTTCCTGGAACAGCGATTGGGCATCCGCATTCGCGGCTATCTGTCCCAGCTTGGTCCGATTGGTATCGACAAGCTCGACTGGGATCAGGTGCACCAGAATCCGTTTTTCTGTCCCGATGCCAGCAAGGTGCCGGAGATGGAAGCCTACATGGATGCCCTGCGCAAGGACGGGGATTCCATCGGTGCCCGCATCAACGTGGTCGCCGAGGGCGTGCCGCCCGGGCTCGGTGAGCCGATCTTCGACCGGCTGGATGCGGATCTGGCCCATGCGCTGATGAGCATCAATGCCGTCAAGGGCGTGGAAATCGGAGCCGGTTTCGGCTGCGTTACCCAGAAGGGCACGGAACACCGCGATGAACTCACGCCGGAGGGTTTTCTTTCCAATCAGGCGGGCGGTGTACTGGGCGGCATTTCATCCGGTCAGCCGATTCTCGCCAGCATTGCGTTGAAGCCCACCTCCAGTCTGCGACTGCCCGGGCGAAGTATTGATGTGGACGGCAACCCGGTAGAAGTCATCACCACCGGTCGTCATGATCCCTGCGTTGGCATTCGTGCGACACCGATTGCCGAAGCCATGATGGCGATTGTGCTGATGGATCATTACCTGCGACATCGCGGTCAGAACGGCGATGTTGAAGTCACCACGCCGGACATTGGCCAGGCCTGATTTTCCGGCTGTAACGGTATTCTTAAGGTAAGGGTTTTCTAAAGGTAAAGGGAGAGCAGGACATCTACTGGAAGCTGTCAAACCTCTATTTCTGGTTTTTCGCACTCCTGGGTGCCTTGCTCCCATACTGGTCCCTGTACTTGCAGGACCAGGGGTTTTCCTACCTTGAGATCGCCACCCTGATGGCGACCATTCAGCTCACCAAGATTGTTGCCCCGAGTGTCTGGGGCTGGCTGGGGGATCGCACCGGTCAGCGGGTGCGGCTGGTGCGTTTCGGCGCATTCACCGGCTCCCTGTTCTTCATCGGCGTGTTCCTGGAACCCGGCTTCTGGGGCCTGTTGTTCGTGATGCTGGCGTTCACCTTCTTCTGGAATGCCATCCTGCCCCTCTATGAAGTCATAACCCTGCGGACCCTGGGGCGCAAGAAAGACAAATACGGCAAAATCCGTCTCTGGGGCTCGGTAGGGTTTATCGGCGCAGTGGCGGGCGTCGGCGCATTGCTGGAAATAATCCCCATCGGCAAGCTGCCCTGGTTGCTGCTGCCCGTGTTCGCCGGTATCGCTGTTTCCGCAATGCTGGTTCCCTCGGAAAGGGGCGAACGCAAGCCCCCGGCACCTAAAGGCAGCCTCAAGGCCATTATCACCCATCCGGCGGTAGTGACCTTCTTCCTGATGAATTTCCTGCTGCAGGTATCCCACGGGGCCTATTACACCTTCTTCAGCATTCACCTGGAGCAGCACGGGTACGGGAAATTGTCGATTGGTCTGCTGTGGTCGCTGGGCGTGCTGGCGGAAATCGGCCTGTTCCTGGTGATGCACAAACTGTCCCGGCGGTTTACCGTGAGACAGATCGCCATCGGCGCACTGGCGCTCACCATGATCCGCTGGGGACTGATTGCGGAGCTGACCTCCATGGTTCCGGTGCTCATCTTCGCGCAGTTGCTACACGCCGCCTCCTACGGTGCGCTGCATGCGATCTCAGTGCAGTACATCCAGGGCTTCTTCGGCAAACATCACCACGGCCAGGGGCAGGCCCTGTACAGCGGTCTCACCTTTGGAGCCGGCGGAGCCATCGGCTCCTGGATGTCCGGTTTCCTGGTGGATGGCATCAGCACCTCCGCCGCCTTCTGGGGCGGGGCAGTCGCCATGGCCGTCGCCATCGTCATCACTTGGCGGGGTTTACAGCCACCGCCGGAGCATGATCACGGCTAAACGGATTCCTCTTCAGCCACAATCTCCAGCAAGGCCCGCGCCGCAGCCCCCAATTGCCGCCCGGACAAGCCGATCCCGCCCAGCACCCGCGTGACAGGATGCCCCACGTCCAGCACCTTCAGCCCACCGTCCACCATCCGCTCCGGCAACACCGACCAGCCCAGGCCCACGGAAGTCATCATCTTGATGGTTTCCAGGTAATTGGTGGGCATCTGCGGATGCAGCGGCAGCCGGTTCTCCAGAAACAGACGGCTGACCACCCGGTAAGTCGATGTAGAGGTATCGGGAAGCAACGCGGGGAATTTCGCAAGATCCGCTAACCCGGGCTTGGGAAGATCGGCCAGCGGATGCTCGCTCCCCACCACAAACCCCATCGGGTCCGGCCATTGGGCAAACACATCAAAGCCCGGGTCCATACTGTCACTCAAAGTCACAAACGCCAGCTCCGCATTGCGCTTGCGCATTTGCTCATAGGCGGTATCAGACTCCATGAACTGCAAATCCAGCGTCACCTGCGGATACTCCCGCTTGAACCGCCGCAGCCAGCGAGGCAGGTGGTGCAGGCCTATGTGGTGACTGGCAATAATCCGCAACTCCCCCTCAACCTCCCCGGATTGGCTGCTCAGCGCTATCCGCGCATTGTGAATCTCATCCAGGATCCTGCGGGCATGGGGCAGCAACCTCGCCCCGGCATCCGTTGGTGCCGCTTTCCGGTGTGTCCGGTCCACCAGCGGTGTTCCAAGCAGGTTCTCCAGCGCGGCCAGCCGCTTGCTGATCGCCGGCTGCGTCAGATGCAGGGTTTCTGCGGCCTCCGAGAAGCTTCCCTGGTCGATGATCGTTACGAAGGCTTTTAGTGCGTTTGAGTCCATCTTTGGTGGTGCCCTCCTGGTTTGTTTCAGGCTGTTCTGGTTTTGGGGTGAGGGCGGCTATCGGGTAGGGCTTTCTGAAACACGCCCGTGAACCCATCCCTGGGGGGCTCGGGCGCAGCCATCCATGGCTGCTTACGGTTTCAGAAAGCCCTACCCGATACCCGCCTTGGCACCAATTGCCGGCCCTCTTTGAGAAAACCACGGGGATGAAAGCACATCATGCCGAGGCTTCATCCATTTTCGCTTTCACCGGTAATGCGTTTAGATAACGTAAATAGCCTGCAATACCCGCCAAAGCGTTCCCACCCATAGCTCGGAAAAGTGGTGCAGGGGGAGGCCTTTTCAAAACCGTCTCTGGCCATGGATGGCCAGAGCCGAGCCCCCCAGGGATGGGTTTACGGGCGTGTTTTGAAAAGGCCTCCCCCTGCGCCGCCACCTTCCAGACTTTCAGGCTACGGAGGCAACCCTCAATGTTTCAGGCTACGGAGGGCTATCTCCAAACCTCTCAGGTTACACGTAATATGCCAACAAGGAATGCCGAAAATAAAAAACATGAATTGCAGTTATTCAACCACAGGCGATAACATACCCGCAATATGAAACCAAAACCGCAAGAGTGAGAGAGAACCATGGCGGGCAAGACGTTATACGACAAATTGTGGGACGACCACTTGGTCAAACAGCGGGACGACGGCTCCGCATTGATCTACATCGACCGGCAGTTGCTGCACGAAGTGACCTCGCCGCAGGCATTCGAAGGCCTGCGACTGGCCGGCCGGAAGCCGTGGCGGATTGATGCCAACATCGCTACCCCGGACCACAACGTGCCGACCACCGACCGCGAGCGGGGCATTGAAGGTATCGTGGATCCGGTGTCCAAGATCCAGGTGCAGACGCTGGACAAGAACTGCGATGAGTTTGGCATTCTGGAATTCAAGATCAAGGATCAGCGACAGGGCATTGTGCACGTGATCGGGCCGGAGCAGGGGGCGACCTTGCCGGGTATGAGTATCGTGTGTGGTGATTCCCATACCTCCACCCACGGTGCGTTTGGCTGTCTGGCCCATGGTATCGGCACGTCCGAGGTGGAGCATGTGCTGGCTACCCAGTGCCTGGTGCAGCAGAAGATGAAGAACATGCTGGTGCGCGTTGACGGTCAGTTGGGCCCGGGTGTGACCGGCAAGGATGTGGTGCTGGCGATCATCGGCAAGATTGGTACTGCCGGTGGCACCGGTTACGCCATCGAGTTTGGCGGCGAGGCGATTCGCGGTCTGAGTATGGAAGCGCGGATGACCATCTGCAATATGTCCATCGAAGCCGGTGCCCGGGTGGGCATGGTGGGGGTGGATGACACTACCATCGACTACGTGAAGGGCCGTCCTTTCTCGCCGACCGGCGAGACCTGGGATAAGGCGGTGGATTACTGGCGTACGCTGCACAGTGATGACGATGCCGAGTTCGACAAGGTCGTGGTGCTGGATGGCGCGGCGATTCGTCCGCAGGTGAGCTGGGGCACGTCGCCGGAAATGGTCACCGGTGTGGACGGTGCGGTGCCGGATCCGGCCCGGGAAGAGGATCCCATCAAGCGTGAGGGTATTGTCCGGGCGCTGAAGTACATGGGGTTGGCACCGAACCAGAAGATTACCGATATCCAGCTGGATCGGGTATTTATCGGTTCCTGCACCAACAGCCGTATTGAAGATCTGCGTGAGGCGGCGGCTGTGGTTAAAGGCCGCAAGGTATCACCGACTCTGAAGCAGGCGATGGTGGTTCCCGGTTCCGGCCTGGTGAAGACCCAGGCGGAGCAGGAAGGTCTGGACAAGATCTTTATCGAGGCCGGCCTGGAATGGCGTGATCCGGGTTGTTCCATGTGTCTGGCCATGAATGCTGACAAGCTGGGGCAGGGGGAGCATTGTGCGTCCACCTCCAACCGCAACTTCGAGGGCCGTCAGGGCTTTGGTGGTCGTACCCATCTGGTCAGTCCGGCCATGGCGGCGGCTGCGGCGGTGACCGGTCATTTCGTTGATGTCCGTGAATTGATGCACTGATCCACAGGAGAGAACCATGCGAGCATTTACGCAACACCAGGGCATTGTGGCCCCCATGGACCGTTCCAATGTGGATACGGACATGATTATTCCCAAGCAGTTTCTGAAGTCCATCAAGCGCACCGGCTTCGGGCCAAATTTGTTTGATGAGCTGCGCTATCTGGACGAGGGCAAGCCGGATCAGGATTGTTCCCAGCGACCCATCAATCCGGATTTCGTGCTGAACCAGGATCGGTACAAGAACGCCAGTGTGCTGCTGGCCCGTGCCAATTTTGGTTGCGGTTCCAGTCGTGAGCATGCGCCGTGGGCGCTGGATGATTTCGGTTTCAGGGTAATCATTGCCCCGAGCTTTGCCGATATCTTCTATAACAACTGCTTCAAGAATGGTCTGTTACCCATTGTTTTACCGGAAGATGTGGTGGACCAACTGTTCCGGGAAACGGAGCAGAGCGAAGGCTATCAACTGACCGTTGATCTGGAAGCCAAAACCGTCACTACGCCGTCCGGCGAGTCGTTTGGTTTTGACGTGGATGATTTCCGTCGTCACTGCCTGCTCAACGGGCTGGACGACATCGGCGTGACGCTGGAAGATGCGGAGCTGATCCGCGACTATGAGCAAAAGCGCCGCCAGACTGCGCCTTGGTTGTTCCGGGACGCAAACTGATCTTCGATTTATCTTTACGCCGGGCAGTGAAGGCATTGCCCGGCTTTCTTGTTTGAGAAAGGAACTGTTATGTCCAGAACTGTATTGATGCTGCCGGGTGACGGTATTGGTCCGGAAATTGTCGCAGAGGCCCAGAAGGTACTGAACAAGGTGAACGAGACGTTCGGCCTGGGTCTGGATTTCGAGAACGGTCTGGTCGGCGGTGCCGCACTGGATGCGGAAGATACGCCGTTGCCAGACGACACCCTGGATCGTGCCAAAAAGGCCGATGCGATTCTGCTGGGTGCCGTGGGCGGTCCCAAGTGGGACAGCCTGCCCATGGCCAAGCGCCCGGAGAAGGGGCTGCTGGGGCTGCGCTCCAATCTGGAATTGTTTGCCAACCTGCGTCCGGCGATCCTGTATCCCCAACTGGCCGAAGCCTCGTCGCTCAAGCCGGAGGTGGTGTCCGGGCTGGATATATTGATTGTCCGGGAGCTGACCGGTGGCATCTACTTCGGCCAGCCCCGTGGTGTGCGCCAGCTCGAGAGTGGCGACCGCCAGGGTTATAACACCTACGCCTACACCGAAGCAGAGATCCGCCGGATCGGTCGGGTGGCGTTCGAAACCGCCCAGCAGCGTGGCAAGAAGCTGTGTTCCGTCGACAAAGCCAACGTGCTGGAAGTGACCGTGCTGTGGCGGGAAATCATGGAAGACCTGAAGCGGGAGTATCCGGACGTTGAGCTGTCCCATATGTACGTGGATAACGCGGCCATGCAGCTGGTTCGTGCACCCAAGCAGTTTGATGTGATTGTGACTGGCAACATGTTTGGTGATATTCTTTCTGACGAAGCGGCAATGCTGACTGGCTCGATTGGTATGCTCCCATCCGCGTCACTGAACTCGGAAAAGCAGGGCATGTATGAGCCTTGTCATGGTTCGGCACCGGATATCGCCGGTCAGGGCATTGCCAATCCGCTGGCCACCATTCTCAGCGCCGCCATGATGCTGCGTTACAGCCTCAACGAAGAAGAGGCTGCAAAAGCTATCGAGACGGCGGTCAGCAAAGTGCTGGATCAGGGCCTGCGCACGGCGGACATCATGACCGAAGGCGGTCGCAAGGTGTCCACGACGGAAATGGGCGATGCCGTGCTGGCGGCACTCTGATCCGGACAACATCGACCCGACGGCAACGGGATGCAGTTGCCGCGGGATCATCCACCCTGTCCCTGCCAGCGATAACGGCATTGGGCGGGCATAAAACGAGGTTCAAAGGTCGCACATGAAGCGAGTTGGACTTATTGGATGGCGTGGCATGGTGGGCTCAGTCCTCATGCAGCGCATGCGTGAAGAAAACGATTTCGCCGATATCGATCCGGTATTCTTTTCCACGTCCCAGACCGGCAAGCCGGCACCGGACGTGGGAAAAGAGGGCGTTCCGCCCCTCCAGGATGCGTTCGATATCGATACCCTCAAGGGCATGGACGTGATCGTCACCTGCCAGGGCGGCGACTACACCACCGAGGTGTACCAGAAACTGCGTGATGCAGGATGGGATGGCTACTGGATTGACGCGGCTTCCACCCTGCGTATGGCGGATCATTCCGTTATCGTGCTGGATCCGGTGAACCGTAATGTGATCGACGAAGCCCTGAACAAGGGTGTGAAGGATTACATCGGCGGGAACTGCACCGTGAGCCTGATGATGCTGGCCCTTGGCGGTCTGCTGGAAAAAGACCTGATCGAATGGGTATCACCCATGACCTATCAGGCGGCCTCCGGCTCCGGCGCACAGAATATGCGCGAGCTGCTCAACCAGATGGGCGAGCTGCATGGCTCGGTCAGCGAGGAGCTGGCAGATCCGTCCTCGGCGATTCTCGAGATTGACCGCAAGGTGACCGAGAAGATGCGCGCCGGCGATTTCCCCACCGAGCACTTCGAAGTGCCGCTGGCGGGCAGCCTGATTCCGTTCATCGACAAGCCGCTTGAAAACGGCATGAGCAAGGAAGAATGGAAGGCGGGTGTCGAGACCAACAAGATCCTGGGTCGCAGCGATAACCCGATTCCGATTGATGGTATCTGCGTACGTATCGGGGCCATGCGCTCCCACAGCCAGGCGCTGACCATCAAGCTGAAGAAGGATCTGCCGGTTTCCGAGATCGAATCCATTCTGGCGGGGGCGAATGACTGGGTGAAAGTTATTCCCAACGAAAAGCCGGCCACAATGGAAGAACTCACTCCGGCGAAGGTGACAGGTACCCTGGGTATTCCCATCGGCCGTATCCGTAAACTCGCCATGGGTCCGGAATATATCTCGGCCTTTACCGTTGGTGACCAGCTGCTGTGGGGGGCCGCCGAGCCTCTGCGCCGCATGCTGAGAATCCTGCAGGAAGGTTGATATGGGGTCCGGTAACGGTTGTAAAACCGCTGCCGGTAGCCGGAAAGTGCAAGGGCGGAGACCTTAACAGGTTTCCGCCCTTGTCATTTTTGGTGTCGAATTGTTGCAGTGTTACGTCTGCACGCAGTTTTTTCGCCCTGAATCATTATAATCAGGGGCGATTTGAGCGCTTTCGGTAACGGCAAGGGCTTGCGGAACAGTCATTTCCGTGGGGTTTATCAAAAAACGGTAAAAGGACTGGCCCTGATCAATTGATAAAACGGACTTTATAAACAATACTTGCCGAACCGAACGTGGAATATTATTCATAATAACGAACCAAAACCAGAAAGAAGTCATCCAACCTCGTCCGATTCTGTAAAGCAGAGCAGTTACGAATAACGGAGACTGGTAAGGAAAAAGCATGAAGGTACGCAAGCTTGCGGTTGCCCTGGCTCTGGCGGGAGGGCTTGGTTCCGGAGTCGCACAGGCGCTGGGACTGGGAGAGATCGAACTACAGTCCTATCTGAACGAGCCCTTGGATGCAGATATCAATCTGCGCAAAAGCAGTGGTATTGATCCGGACAACGTGTTCGTCAATATCGCCTCTCCCCGGGATTTCGAGCGGGTCGGTCTGGACCGCAGCCACTTCCTTACCCAGCTGAATTTCGAGGTGACGACCGCCCCGGATGGCAGCCTGGTGGTTAACGTGACCTCCAGGGAGGCACTCCGGGAGCCCTATCTTAACTTTCTGGTCGAAGTAACCTGGCCCCAGGGCCGGCTCATGCGGGAATATGCGGTGCTGGTGGATCCGCCCATGTATGCGGAAGACTCCGGCCTGCAGGAAGAGGTGACTGCACCGTCTGCAACCGCGACTGCTTCTTCGCCCCGTACCCAGGCAGCCAGTACCAGTCAGCGTACCGACCGGACCCGCTCCGCTACCCGGTCTGCCGCTGACCAGTTTGGTCCTACCGGTCCGTCCGACACCCTCTGGTCAATCGCCGAGCGTGTGCGTCCGGACAACAGCTTTTCTATCCAGCAGGTGATGCTGGCGCTCCAGGATCTCAATCCGGATGCCTTCATTGGCGGTAATATCAATCGCCTCAAGCGTGGTCAGGTGTTGCGTGTGCCGACCACCGAACAGGTGCGCGCCCGTACCCGCGCCGAAGCCAACCGTCTGGTGAATGCCCAGAACCGTGCCCTGCAGGAAACCACGCGCCCGGTGGATGCCACCGAAACGGCGGATTCGGGTCAGGCTGCCGGTCAGCCCGCAGCTACCGGGGATGAGCTGAAACTGGTGGTTGATGATGGCAGCGGTGCCGACGGTGCCGCCGCTGGCGATGGAGAAATGCCCGGCGGTGTGGATGCCGGTGAAGCCATTGCCATGGAAGAACTGGAAGCTGCCAAGCGTGAAAACGAAGAGCTTAACAGCCGCCTGCAGGACATGCAGGACCAGGTGGAAACCCTGCAGCGCCTGCTGGAGCTGAAGAACACCCAGCTTGCTGAAATGCAGCAGATGGACGGTGAAGGCGAGACCGAAGGGCAGATCGCTGACGGTCAGCCCGCCGATGCGGCGGATCAGGCTGAAGGCGAAGAATCTGCAACCGCTGATGCCGATGCTGCAGCAGAAGATGCGGAAACCGGCATGCCTGAAACCGGAGAGGCAACTGAAGGTGCCTCTGGCGAAGAAATGGCCCCGGAAGGCGAAGACGCTCTGGCGGATGCTGAACAGGCTGCCGAAGATGACGCTGACGATGCCGCGATGGAAGGTGAGGACGCTGCCGCAGATGAATCCCTGACAGCTCAGGAAGGCGACGATGCGGCCGGAGCTGAAGAAGAGTCTGCAGACATGGCTGCGCCGGCCCACCAACCGGCCGAGCCGGAGCAGGCGCAACAACCAGCTCCGCAGCCGGAGCCGGAACCCGCCGCACAGGAGCCGCGTAAGGCATTCCCGGGCAATGTTGTGGACATGATCGTCAACAACCCGATGTATCAGATTGCACTGGGTGCCGGTCTGCTGTTGTTGCTGGCCCTGTTGCTGCTGTTGGCCCGCAAGAACGCCAACCGCGAAAAGGCATTCTACGATCAGCTGAACAGTGAGGCCGAAGGCTCGGATTCTGACTCGATCGATCTGGATGTTGGCGAAGAGGAAATGCCGGATCTGGAAGGGGATGACCCGCTGGCCGAAGCGGATGCCTACATCGCTTATGGTCGCCATGATCAGGCCGCCCATGCGCTGGAGACTGCGATTTCCCGCGAGCCGAGCCGTACTGACCTGCGACTGAAGTTGCTGGGCATCTATGCGGACCTCAAGGATCGCGAGTCCTTCGACAAGCAGTTCAACGAGATTGAGGCCCTTGAAGACGATGGCGCTACAGCAGAGGCGGAATCCCTGCGGGGTCGTCTGGAAGAAGCGGAAGCCACTCCGAGCATTGATGAGCTGGAATCCCAGCTTCGTTCCGGTGAATTCTCCACCGATAGCGGCGTGACCGACCAGACCCTGGCGGATCAGGCTGGTCAAGATAAGCCGGAAGACCAGCCGGAAACCGCAGACGAATTTGATGGCGATTTCGGCAGCCTCGGTCTGGACGATGCCACCACCCCGGATGAGTCTGGTGACCAGCCGGAACAGTGGAACGAAGATCTGTCCACAGACTTCGAATCAGAGGCGGGTAAAGAAACCTCTGCCGATGAATCTGAAGAGTCCGCCGAGGCGGGTTCCGACCACGACATGATCGAGTATGACCTCTCCAGCCTTGATGAAGATAAGGCCGAAGGGGGTGATGAGCAGGGCGAAGATAAGGGCGACGAGACCGGTTCCGACGAGTTTGGTCTGGAAGACGCTCTGCCTGAAGACGCCAGCTCCGAGGAAGAGTTCGAATTCGACATCGGTGAAGATGCGCTGGGCGACAGTGATCTGTCTGATACCGACCTCGAAGAAGGCAGCCTTGAAGAGGCGAGCCTCGACGAATCCGGCCTTGAAGAAGATAGTGATCTGGACTTCGGCCTGGAAGACGAGCAGTCCGGTTCCGACACCGACTATTCCGGTTTCGAGGAATCCCTGGAGCAATCCGGTGACGATTCCGGGACCGGTGACGAAGATGATCTGAGCCTGGACCTGTCCGAGGACGATCTTGACTCAGGCCTGGACCTTGAGCCCGAAGACGAGGCCGCCGCACCTGAGCCGCTGCCCGGCGAAGAACAGGCTGATAGCGGGGCGGAAGAAGAGCTTTCTGCTGATTCCACCGGCGACAGTGCTGCAGAAGATGCGGATCTGGATGACCTGGATGAGTCCTTCCTGGATGAACTGGATGCGGAGCTGGACAAGGTAGCTACCGAGGATGAGTCGGCAGACCAGCAGGAAGACAGCCTGGACGATCTGGAGCTGGATGTCAGCGATGAAGACATAGCGCTGATGGAAGAGTTCGCCGATTCCGATACCGAGGAAGAACCCGGTTCGGCCATTGATGAAGAGCTTGGCCTGGAAGACGCGTTTACCGGTGAGGAAGAAGCCAGCCCCGAGGAAGCCGCTTCTGCCGAAGAGACTCTCGAGGAAGAGCCGCCGGTCGCTGATGAGGAGCCGGAAGAAGATCTGCCTTCCCTGGATACGCCGGCGGAAGAAGGTTCCGACACCGGCAAGGTATCTGGAGAAGCCGGCAAGTCAGCGCTGGATATGGATGAGTCCGAGTTGGGGGATGATGATGACTTCGACTTCCTGTCCGGCACCGATGAAGCCGCTACCAAGCTGGATCTGGCCCGCGCCTACATGGAAATGGGCGACACGGACGGAGCCAGGGACATCCTCGAGGAAGTGGCTCTGGAAGGAAATGACGAACAGAAGGCAGAAGCACAGGATCTCCTTAAAAATCTGTCCTGATTAGGGGTATAATCAGGTTCGTCAGCAGAACGCCGGCTGTGGGGTGACCACCAGCCGGCGTTCTGGTTTGTAACACGCTTTCCGGAACCGGACGATCCCTTGTTTCTTGATCCCATCCCACTGACTACGGACAACGCCATTGGCGACGGCCGTGTCGCCCTGGCACTGGAATACGACGGCCGGCATTTTCACGGCTGGCAGGCCCAGAAAAGCGGGGTGCGGTCGGTACAGGGTGAGCTGTCAAAAGCGGTGGCACGGGTTGCGGATCATCCGGTGGATCTGGTGTGTGCCGGTCGCACGGATGCCGGTGTTCATGGCAGTTGCCAGGTGGTGCACTTTGAGACCAGCTCTGTACGCCATCTTCGCGCCTGGGTCATGGGCATCAATACCTCGTTACCCGGCGACATTGCTGTGCACTGGGCGGGGCAGGGCCAGGATGACTTCCATGCCCGGTTCTCTGCGGTTTACCGCCGTTATCGGTACATTATCTATAACAATCCCGTGCGTCCGGGTATTCTCAGGGGGCAGGTGAGCTGGACCTACCGGCCGCTTGATGTGCAGCGGATGCAGGATGGTGCCAGGCACCTGCTGGGAGAGCATGATTTCTCGTCATTCCGGGCGGCGGGGTGCCAATCCCGCTCTCCTTTCCGGTTTGTCGAGTACATCGAGGTGGCCCGGATGGGGGATTTCATCGTACTGGATATACAGGCCAATGCCTTTCTGCACCATATGGTGCGTAATATCGCGGGTGCGCTGATGTCCGTTGGCTCCGGATATCGTGAGCCTGACTGGGTGGCCGAGGTGCTTGCCGCCAGGGATCGCACTCTGGCAGGGGTGACCGCGCCGTCGGACGGCCTGTATCTTGTGGATGTGGGCTATCCCGAACGCTACAGGATACCTCTGGCGGACTGCGGGCCTGCTTTTGTGCGGCCCTGGTTTGAGCACAGCGGTGCCAACCGGCCCAGGCCGACCCGCTTCGAACGCCCCGGAGGAAAAGGAAACCAGGATGATGGGTAACACCCGCACCAAAATCTGTGGCCTGACCCGAGAACAGGATGTTGACGCGGCGGTCATGGCCGGGGCCGATGCGATCGGGCTGGTGTTCTATCCGCCAAGTCCACGGGCGGTCACGGCGGAACAGGCCAGGCTGTTGGCTGCACGGGTGCCGGCTTTCGTGAGCACGGTGGGCTTGTTTGTTAACCCGGAAAAAGAAGAGGTGCAACGCACCCTGGAACAGGTGCCACTGGATCTGCTCCAGTTCCACGGCGACGAAACGCCGGAATTCTGCGCCAGTTTTGGCCGCCGCTGGATCAAGGCGGTACGCGTGCGGGCCGCCGGAGACATCGAAGCCGCCTTCCGTCGCTACCAGGGGGCCAGTGGTTTGCTGGTGGATGCCTGGTCGCCGGATACCTATGGCGGAACCGGCAAGCGTTTCAACTGGGATCTGATCCCCGGGGAGCGCCCTATGCCATTGATATTGGCCGGTGGGCTGGCTTCTGATAACGTAGCCGGCGCGGTCAGACAGGTCCGACCCTGGGCCGTCGATGTCAGTGGCGGTGTGGAAAGCAGCAAAGGCATCAAGGATTCATCCCGAATGACTGATTTTATAAGCGAGGTTCACCGTGTCGACACGACTGACTGAGGAAATGCTCAAGACCCTGCCGGATGCCCGCGGACACTTTGGTGCCTTCGGTGGCCGCTTTGTTTCCGAGACGCTGATGGACTCCCTGATGATTCTGGAGCGCGAATACCTGCGTCTGCGGGAAGATCCGGAATTCCAGGCAGCCTTCGACTACGATCTCAAACACTACGTTGGCCGCCCCAGCCCACTGTACCTGGCGGAGCGACTGACCCGTGAGACCGGTGGTGCCCAGATCTGGCTCAAACGGGAAGACCTGAACCACACCGGTGCCCACAAGGTGAACAACACCATCGGGCAGGCCTTGCTGGCGAGTTTCCTCGGCAAGAAGCGGGTCATTGCGGAAACCGGCGCGGGCCAGCACGGGGTGGCGACCGCTACCGTTTGTGCCCGTCTGGGGCTTGAATGCCACGTGTACATGGGTGCCGAGGATGTGAAGCGCCAGTCCCTCAACGTCTATCGCATGAAGCTGCTGGGGGCGGAGGTGCATCCGGTCAACAGCGGCACCCGCACCCTCAAGGATGCGATGAATGAAGCCATGCGTGACTGGGTATCCAATGTGGACGATACCTTTTACATCATCGGCACCGTGGCCGGCCCCCATCCTTATCCGTTGCTGGTCCGGGATTTTCAGTCGGTGATCGGTCGTGAAGCCCGCGCCCAGTCTCTGGAGCAGACCGGCAAACTGCCGGATGCCCTGGTGGCCTGCGTCGGGGGCGGCTCCAACGCCATCGGGCTGTTCTATCCCTTCCTGACCGACGAATCGGTGAAAATGTACGGTGTTGAGGCTGGTGGCCTGGGTGTCGAGACCGGCAAGCATGCCGCACCGCTGACAGCGGGCCGTCCCGGGGTGTTGCACGGAAACCGTACCTACCTGATGGAGGACGAGAACGGCCAGATAGCCGGCACCCACTCCGTCAGTGCCGGGCTGGATTATCCCGGTGTAGGCCCGGAACATAGCTGGTTGAAAGACATCGGGCGCGCCAATTATGTTTCCGTCACAGATGAAGAAGCGCTGCATGCGTTCCGCTATCTGACCCGCGTGGAAGGTATCATGCCGGCACTGGAGTCCGCCCATGCCGTGGCCTACGCCATGAAGCTGGCCAAAGAGATGGATAAGGATCAGACCATCGTGATCAACTTGTCCGGACGCGGGGACAAGGATATTCACACCATTGCGCAGTTGGATGGCATCGAGGCCTGACAGGCCGTCGTTTTAAAGGACAGGAGCACCCATGAGCCGAATTGACAGGGTAATGACCTCCCTGAAAGAGCAGGGCCGCAAGGCCCTGATACCCTACATCACCGCCGGAGACCCGAACCCGGGGCAGACCGTTGAGCTTATGCACACGCTGGTCCGCGCCGGTGCCGATATCATCGAGCTGGGCGTACCGTTTTCCGATCCGATGGCGGACGGCCCGGTCATTCAGTTGGCCTGTGAGCGAGCGCTGGTGCATGGCACCTCCCTGCGCCAGGTGATCGGCATGGTGAAAGAGTTCCGTGAGAAAGATCCGGATACCCCGGTAGTGCTGATGGGCTATCTCAATCCCATGGAGGCCATGGGTTACGAGGCCTTTGCCGATGCCGCGACGGATGCCGGTGTGGACGGGATACTGACAGTGGACCTGCCGCCGGAGGAAGCGGACGACGTGGCCCCGCTGTTTACCGCGAGGGACCTGGATGCCATCTTCCTGCTGGCTCCGACCACGACGGATGATCGTATCCGTGCAATTGCCGAGCACTCTTCGGGTTATGTGTACTATGTTTCATTCAAGGGTGTCACCGGAGCTGCCAAGATCAATGTTGAGGAAGTCGCGCAGAAGGTGGATCACATTCACCATTTGACCGCACTTCCGGTAGCTGTCGGGTTTGGCATCCGGGACGCGGAAACCGCAGCGGCCGTCGGCCAGGTATCCGATGGTGTAATTGTCGGCAGCGTACTGGTGGATACAATAGCCCGTAACCAGTCGGATCCGGCACAGCTGAAAACGGCATTGCACGATCTGCTGCATCCGATGCGCGAAGCGCTGGACAACCTGAACAGTTGATCCGGCAAAAGGGCAGGCCCCCAAAGGACAGGAACGAATCATGAGTAACTGGCTGGACAAGATCATGCCGAGCAAAATCCGCTCGGAATCCAAACAGCGTACTGGTGTGCCCGAAGGCCTCTGGAAGAAATGCCCGAAATGTGGCGGATTTCTGTACAAGCCGGAGCTGGACAAGAATCTGGATGTTTGCCCCAAGTGCGAGCATCACCTGCGTCTGACCGCCCGGCAGCGCCTTGAAACCTTCCTGGATGAAGACGGACGGGAGGAGATTGCCAACGAGCTTGAGCCCACTGACCGCCTGAAGTTCAAGGATACCCGTCGCTACAAGGAGCGCCTGGTACAGAACCAGAAGGCCACCGGCGAGAAAGACGCACTGGTGGTAATGCGAGGCAAGGCCCTGGATGTTCCTCTGGTCGCCTGTGCTTTTGAATTCAACTTCCTTGGCGGGTCCATGGGGCAGGTGGTTGGCGAGAAGTTTGTTCGCGCGGCTAACGTATGCCTTGAAGAAAGAATCCCCCTCGTGTGCTTCTCCGCCAGTGGCGGTGCCCGCATGCAGGAAGCCATTCTTTCGCTGATGCAGATGTCCAAGACTGCTGCGGTGCTGGAACGGCTCAAACAGGAAGGCATTCCCTACATCTCGGTGATGACGGATCCGGTTTTTGGTGGTGTTTCCGCCAGTCTGGCCATGCTGGGGGACCTGAATATTGCCGAACCCAATGCCCTGATCGGCTTTGCTGGCCCCCGGGTTATCGAGCAGACAGTGCGGGAGAAGCTGCCGGAAGGCTTCCAGCGCAGCGAATTTCTGCTGGAGCACGGGGCCATCGACATGATCGTGCACCGCCACCAGCTGCGTGACCGCATTGCATCGGTGCTGGCGAAGTTTACCGGTCAGGAGAAGCCCCGCCCGGACGAGCCCATCGAATTTGACGAGGCTGAGCGGCCCCAGGCCCCCGAGGATGAACCCGCTGAAGAATAAGGTCGCGCCCCCCGCCTCAAATGCCACCCTTGATGACTGGCTGGCCTACATAGAAGCGATGCACCCGGTGGAGATTGATCTCGGTCTCGACCGGGTGCTGATCGTTCTGCGCAAGCTTTTCCCCTCCCGGCCAGCGGCCAGGATTGTCACCGTGGCCGGTACCAACGGCAAGGGAAGCACCATTGCCTGCCTGGAAGCCCTGCTGCGTGACAAGGGACGCAAGGTTGGTACCTATACCTCGCCCCATCTGCATCGTTACAACGAACGGGTCCGCGTGAACGGCGCGGATGCCAGTGATGACGATCTGGTTGAGGCTTTCAGCCGGGTTGAGGCGGCCCGGGGCAAGATTTCCCTGACTTATTTCGAATTCGGCACCCTGGCTGCATTCCTGCTGCTGGACAAGGCCGGGCTGGATGACTGGTTGCTGGAGATCGGCCTGGGTGGCCGGCTGGATGCGGTGAATGTGCTGGACCCGGATCTGGCGATCATCACCTCCGTGGATATCGATCACATCGGCTTCCTGGGGGATAACCGGGAAGTGATCGGGTTCGAGAAAGCCGGGATTTTCCGTCCCGGTATTAACGCTATCTGTGCGGATCCCCAACCGCCCGCATCGGTACTTCAGCAGGCCCGCGCCCAGGGAGTTCACCTGCTGAGGGATGGTAAAGGTTACTCTCTGGAGCGGAACGGTGAGGCCAATACACTCGCCATCGGGGACGGGAAGGTGTTCCGCCTGCCTCCGTCGTCCTTGCCCTCGGGTAGCATGGCAGCGGCGCTGGTCGCCATGAGCGTGCTGGAGCCGGATTACGACATAGCCGGGGGTATGGATGTACTTGCCCGTGTGACAGTGCCGGGCCGGATGGAGCGTTTGGGCGATCAGCCCCCGGTTTTTGCGGATGTAGGGCACAATCCCCACGCGGCCCGCTGGCTCGCTGATGAAATAAATCGGCAGAAAACCGGAACTGGCAAGGTCTACGCAGTTTATGCCGCGCTGGCCGACAAAGACGTGGAGGGTGTGGCAGGTGCCATGTCGGCCGTGGTGGACGGCTGGTATCTGGCTGGGTTGTCGGTGCCTCGCGGGCTCACCGGAGAAGCCCTGCAGCAGCGGATCAACGGAGAATTGAAGCCCAATGCTATGGTATCCGTTCTCGACACGGTTTCCGGGGCCGTGTCGGCGGTGCTTGCGCAGGCCAGACCGGAAGACCTGGTGATCATTTTCGGGTCATTTTTCACCGTGGGTGAAGCACGTACCTTCCTGCAGCCTTAAAATTACGTTATATCCCCGCCGGCTCTTTGAGTTATTGTCAGGGGACAGTTAGTATTTGCCTCAAACACTGGTGGTAAAAGGGAAGAGAACGCGGTGGATGGTCTCAAGCAAAGAATAGTTGGCGCGCTGGTGCTGGTTTGTCTGGCGGTTATTTTCGTGCCGATGATTTTTGATGAACCCCATTCTGATCGCACCTCCACCTCTGTCAAAATTCCTGAAGAACCACCATTTCCGGAAGTGAATACCCCGGAGAAAGACTTCCCGGAACCGCCTTCCTATCGGATGGAGGAGCCGTCCACTCCTTCTGACAGCGAGCCTGTCGCCGGCTCAACCGAAACCGCTGAAATGCCCCGGGATCAGGCTCCCGAGCCAACTGCTGCGGAAAAGCCGCAACCGGCCCAGGTAGAAGAGCAGGCGGCGGAACCGGTTACCTCATCCCCCGAAGAGTCAGTGACGAGTGCTGCAGATAGTGAGAGCAGCGAAGAAAAGGGCAGTGCGGATTATACCCGCTCTCTGGAAGGTGCCTGGGTGGTGCAGCTTGGCAGCTTTGGTAATGCCGATAATGCCCGTCGGCTGCGGGACAAGGTCCGGGAGATGGGGCACAGCTCCCACATACAGGAAGTGGTGCGCGGAGACTCTACGCTGACCCGTGTGTTCAGCGGTCCCTACGTGGACAAGGCAGAGGCTGAGAAAGCCAAGCAGAAGCTGGACGATGCGTTCAGCATCAACAGTCTGGTGACCAGTGGCGGAAGTTAACCCGGGGCTTACCGAGCAAAGGTTTGGTCGGACCCGGATTCCTGATAGAATTCCGCCTTTCGAAACTCCACCGGACAGTCCATGGACGCTTTGATCTGGATCGACTGGGTAATCATTGCCCTGATCGCCATTTCCACACTTATCAGTCTCAAACGTGGCTTTGTCAGGGAAGCGCTGTCGCTGGTGACCTGGGTGGCCGCCTTCCTGATCGCCCGGACTTTCCATCCCCAGATGCAGTCATTGCTTGCCAGCACCGTTGAAACGCCGATGGTGCGGCTGATTGCCGCATTTGCGATTCTGTTCTTTGGCACCCTGATTGTCGGGGCCATTATCAATAACTTCATCGGTCATCTGATCAAGGTGACGGGCCTGTCAGCCACGGATCGTGTGCTGGGGATGGGGTTTGGCCTGTTGCGGGGTATTGTGGTGGTCATCGTAGCCATTGCCTTTACCCGATATACCCCCTTGTCCCAGGACACCTGGTGGCAGACATCGGTAATGATTGACCACCTCGGCGAGGTGGAGGACTGGTCCCGCCGGACCTTCGGGGACGAGTTCGAGCGCCTGCTTGGTCCTGCCGCGGAAGATGTAATTGAAAAAGGCGTGGAATCCGCGTCCCGCCAATAATCAGTTTTTCGGAGAGTACCTTATAAATGTGTGGCATTGTCGGCATAGTCAGTAGCAGTAACGTTAACCAGTCGTTGTATGACGCACTGACGGTTCTGCAGCACCGGGGCCAGGACGCGGCCGGTATCGTGACCTTCCAGGACGAACGGTTCTATCTCCGCAAGGACAACGGCCTGGTTCGGGACGTATTCCAGACCCGGCACATGCGCCGCCTGGTGGGCAATGTGGGCATTGGCCATGTGCGGTATCCCACCGCGGGCAGCTCCAGCTCTGCCGAGGCCCAGCCATTCTATGTGAACAGCCCCTACGGCATCACCCTGGCCCATAACGGGAACCTGACCAACGCGGAAGACCTGGCGGAGGATCTGTTCCGCACCGATCTGCGTCACATCAACACCAACTCCGACTCGGAAGTGCTGCTGAACGTCTTTGCCCACGAGCTGCAGAAACTGGGCAAGCTGAACCCCACCCGGGACGAGATTTTTGCCGCAGTGCGGGCGGTTCACAAACGCTGCCGGGGTGCCTATTCCGCGATTGCCATGATCACCGGTTACGGCATTGTCGGTTTCCGGGATCCCAACGGTATCCGCCCGGCCTGTTACGGCGAGCGTACTGACGAGAACGGCAACAAGGAATACATGATCGCCTCCGAAAGCGTGGCGCTGAATGCCGCCGGCTTCAAGCTGGTACGGGATATTGCGCCGGGCGAGGCTGTCTACATCGAGACAGACGGATCGATTTACACCGAACAGTGCTCTGAAGAGGCGCATCTGTATCCCTGTATTTTTGAGCATGTGTATTTTGCGCGGCCGGATTCCATTATCGACAAGGTGTCGGTGTACAAGGCCCGGCTGAGAATGGGCGAGACCCTGGCGGAAAAGGTCCTGCGGGATCATCCGGATCACGATATTGACGTGGTCATGCCGATTCCTGACACCAGCCGTACCTCCGCCCTGCAGATGGCCCATCGGCTGGGTGTGAAGTTCCGGGAAGGCTTCATCAAGAACCGCTACATCGGCCGTACCTTCATTATGCCCGGCCAGAAAATGCGCAAAAAATCCGTGCGCCAGAAGCTGAACCCGATTGATCTGGAATTCCGGGGCAAGAATGTCATGCTGGTGGACGATTCCATCGTGCGCGGTACCACCTGCAAGGAAATCGTGCAGATGGCGCGGGATGCCGGTGCCCGCAAGGTTTACTTTGCCTCGGCGGCACCCCCGGTGCGTTATCCTAATGTTTACGGCATTGATATGCCGTCTGCCAGCGAGCTGATCGCCCATGATCGCTCGGTTGAAGAGGTGCGGGACCTGATCGGTGCCGACTGGCTGCTGTACCAGGATCTGGACGATCTGGTGACCTGTGTGAACGATGTGAATCCGGAGATCGAGGGCTGGGAGTGCTCGGTGTTTACCGGCAACTATGTCACCGGCGATGTGGACAAGGCGTACCTGGACAAGCTGGAAGCACTGCGTAACGACGAAAGCCGGGAAAAATCGTCCGGCAATACCATCACGGACAACGGTATTATCGATCTGTACAATGACGAAGACTGACCTTTTGCCCGAAAATCAGGGAATTGCGACATGACCAACAGCCGAGAAGAATATACTCAAATTCCGGAATCGGATCTGGAAGGCATGTCGGTGGATACCCTGGCAGTGAGGGCAGGGCAGATTCGCACCGGGCAACTGGAACACAGCGATCCGATCTTTCCGACTTCCAGTTTCGTGTACAACAGTGCTGCCCAGGCGGCAGCGCGGTTTGGCGGCGACGAGCCGGGCAATATCTATTCCCGCTTCACGAACCCGACCGTACAGGCGTTCGAGAACCGTATTGCCGCTATGGAAGGGGGTGAGCGGGCGGTAGCCACCGCTTCGGGCATGGCGGCGATCCTGAGCACCTGCATGGCGCTGCTGAAAGCCGGTGATCACGTGATCTGCTCACGGGGTGTGTTCGGCACCACCAACGTATTGCTGGAGAAATACCTCGGCAAATTCGGGGTAGAAACCACATTTGTTTCACTCACGGACCTGGATGCCTGGCGGGCCGCGGTTACTCCGACAACCCGCATGCTGTTCATCGAGACCCCGACCAATCCGTTGTGCGAGATAGCGGATATGGCGGCATTGTCAGACATTGCCCGCTCAGCCGATGCATTGTTTGTGGTCGATAACTGTTTTTGTACGCCGGTGCTGCAGAAACCCCTGGAACATGGGGCCGACATCGTCGTGCATTCCGCAACCAAGTATCTGGACGGCCAGGGACGTTGTGTGGGCGGCGTAGTGGTTGGTCCGTCTCGCTACCTGGATGAGGTGTACAGCTTCATACGCTCCGCGGGACCGACGCTCAGTCCGTTCAATGCCTGGGTGTTCCAGAAGGGCCTGGAAACCTTACCGATTCGTATGCGCGCCCACTGCGACAATGGGTTACAGTTGGCTTTGTGGCTTAAAGAGCAGCCGCAGGTTGAAGAGGTTTTTTATGCCGGTCTGCCGGAACACCCCCAGCATGAGCTGGCGAAGCGCCAACAAAGTGGTTTTGGCGGAATTGTTTCATTCCGGGTGAAAGGGGGTCGGGATGCGGCCTGGTCGTTTATTGACGGCACGCGGATGATTTCCATTACGGCTAATCTGGGTGATGTGAAAACAACCGTCACCCATCCTGCCACCACGACTCATGGGCGTCTGTCTCCGGAGGACCGGGAAAAAGCCGGTATCACCGAGGATCTGGTGCGTCTTTCGGTGGGTGTTGAAGCGCTGGAAGACCTCAAAGCGGATCTGGCCCGTGGCCTGGCTGCCGTTCAATAAATCCGCAGTGGAACCTGACAGGAATTCATGGCTGAAACCCGTAAGACCGATAAAAACAGCCCGGAGCTGACAGAGAAACAGCAGAAATTCCGCCGTCTGGTCGCCCAGGGTGCCCGGGAAGGTGCTGTAATTGCGCTGATTGCCCTGTGCATTTATCTGACCATGGCACTGGTGACCTTCAATCCGGCGGATCCGGGCTGGTCCAGCATTGGCCATTCCATGTCCGTGGATAATGCGGCCGGGCGTACCGGTGCCTGGATTGCCAGCCTGCTGCGGGATTTCTTCGGGTTGGTGTCTTTCCTGTTCCCGGCCATGGTGGCCAGTTACGCTTTCATGCTGATCCGTCGTCGCAATGAGCCGCTGGAACTGCACTGGCCCCTGTTCATGGTGCGCTTTGGCGGATTTCTGCTGATTTTGCTGTCCGCCACCAGCCTGCTTTCCCTGTATTCAATTTTTGGTTTGGGGCAGTCTTCCGGCGGGGTGATGGGGGAGGCCGTATCCCAAGCCATGGTGCGGTTCTTTAACCTGCCGGCCACCACGCTATTACTGATTGCCATCCTGCTGTTCGCCCTGACGGTGACCATCGGGCTTTCCTGGTTCCGGCTGATGGACTGGCTGGGTGACCGTACCCTTCGTATCACCTCGGCCATGGGCCGTGGCCTGCGTTCGCTATTCAGCTCCCGTCCGGCAGACCCGGCGAAGCCGGCCCCCGCCCAAAAGCCGGAGAAACCGGCTCCGGTTGTTAAGGAAAAGGCACCCCGGAAAGCCCCCTGGTGGAAGCGCCTTTTTGCCCGGAAACCCAAGGCTGCTCCCTTGCCGGAGCGCCGTGAACCGGGACTTGAGGGCATGGCCCCGGAGCCACAGGAACCTGCTCGTCTGGAAAGTCTGTCGGCAAATCCGGAAGACCAGCCTGCGCCCAAAGCGCAAAAGTCCGCACCCAAGGCTGACAACAAGTCTCTGAAGATATCGCCCTTCAAGAAACACGAAGAGAAGGACGACGGCAAAAAAGCCAACTCCCGCCAGGGCTCGTTGCTGGAGGATGTGGAAAGCCCGATTCCGCCTCTGTCTCTGCTGGACCCCCCCGAGGAACACCAGGAAAAGGGCTATTCCGAAGAGTCCCTGCAGCACATGTCCCAGTTGCTGGAAGAGAAGCTGGCAGACTTCGGCGTGTCGGTGGAAGTAGTCGAGGTGAATCCGGGCCCGGTGATTACCCGGTTTGAGATAAAACCGGCTCCCGGCGTAAAGGTGAGCAAGATTTCCAACCTCGCCAAAGACCTGGCGCGGTCGCTGGCCGTGCTGAGTGTGCGGGTGGTGGAAGTTATTCCCGGCAAGTCCGTGGTCGGTATCGAGATTCCCAACGAGAAGCGCCAGATGGTGCGGCTCAGTGAGGTGCTGGGTGCCCGGGTGTTCCGTGATTCCTCATCGGCCCTGACTCTGGCGCTCGGTAACGATATTGGTGGTAACCCGATGGTTGCCAACCTGAGCAAGATGCCCCACCTGCTGGTAGCCGGTACCACCGGCTCCGGTAAGTCGGTGGGTGTCAATGCCATGTTGCTCAGCATGCTGCTCAAGGCTTCCCCGGAAGAGGTCCGCTTTATCATGGTGGACCCGAAGATGCTGGAACTGAGCATCTATGACGGTATTCCGCACCTGCTGGCTCCGGTGGTGACCGACATGAAGGAAGCCGCCAATGCCCTGCGCTGGTGTGTCGCAGAAATGGAGCGACGTTACCGGCTGATGGCATCCCTGGGCGTGCGGAACCTTGCCGGCTTCAACCGCAAGATCAAGGATGCGGCAGCAGCGGGGGAGCCCATTCTGGATCCTCTGTGGAAGCCGGAAGAGCACCTGGAGAACGACGAAGAAAACCGTCCCGAACTGGAAACCCTGCCGTTCATCGTGGTGGTGATCGACGAATTTGCCGACATGATGATGATTGTCGGCAAAAAAGTGGAAGAGCTGATTGCCCGTATTGCCCAGAAGGCGAGGGCGGCCGGTATTCACCTGATTCTGGCCACCCAACGGCCGTCCGTGGACGTGATTACCGGTCTCATCAAGGCCAACATCCCGACCCGGATTTCGTTCCAGGTATCCTCGAAGATCGATTCCCGGACAGTTCTCGACCAGGGCGGCGCAGAACAACTGCTGGGTCACGGTGACATGCTGTACCTGCCGCCGGGTTCAGGACTACCAGTGCGGGTCCATGGTGCCTTCGTGGACGATGACGAAGTGCACCGTGTGGTCAGCGCCTGGAAAGCGCGGGGCGAGCCGGTCTATGTGGACGATGTGCTGTCCGGAGCCGAAGGTGAGAGTCTGCCCGGTGTTCCCACCCTGTCAGAAGGTGGTGGGGGCGACGAAGGGGATGCCCTGTTCGATGAGGCAGTGGCTTTCGTTACCGAAGGCCGCCGGGTCTCGATCTCATCTGTACAAAGAAAGTTCAAGATCGGCTACAACCGTGCCGCCAATCTTGTTGATGCCATGGAAGCGTCCGGGGTCGTCAGCCCGGCCGGTCATAACGGTGCCCGGGAAGTGCTGGCACCACCGCCACCCAAAGACTAGGAGTCGCTGATGTTTTTCTCTCTCAACCGTGTTTGTCTTGCGCTGGTGACGACGGCATTTTTGATGGCCGCCGGTCAGGCCCATAGTGAGAACCGTGAAGCGGCCGAAGAACTGTCCGGCCTGCTTACGGATTACCGCACCTATCAGGCGGATTTTATCCAGATCCTCGTCAACGAGGGTGGTGACAAGGTGCAGGAAACCACGGGTTCTCTCAAGGCCAAGCGGCCGGGGCTGTTTTACTGGGAACAGGATCCTCCCTTGTCCCAGTTCATCGTCAGCAATGGCGAGAAAGTGACAGTGTACGATCCGGACCTTGAACAGGTGACCATCCACTCCCTGGACGACCGGATTGCCACCACACCTGCACTGCTGCTTAGCGGTGAAGTGGATCACCTGGCGGAAACCTACAATGTGACCCGGCAAGCGGCAGATGGTCAGCAGCAAGTGTTTGTGCTCGAGCCAAAGAGCCAGGACTCGCTGTTTATTTCCCTGCAGTTGCGCTTTACGGATGGCGTTCTTAACGAAATGCGTCTGAACGATTCCCTCTCCCAGTTGAGTATCCTGAGTTTCGATGATGTTCAGCTGAATGAATCCGTGCCGGACAGCGCCTTTGTACTGGAGTATCCGGATTCCGTGGATGTGATCCAGGACGGAGCCTGATGCAGGACAGTCTGTTCCAGCCGGAGCCGGGCTTCCAGCCACTGGCAGCCCGGATGCGCCCCAAATCCCTTGAGGATTACGTGGGGCAGCAACATCTGGTGGGACCGGGCAAGCCGTTACGTCGGGCGGTCGAGCAGGAACAACTGCATTCCATGATCCTCTGGGGCCCTCCCGGCGTTGGCAAAACCACCTTTGCCCGATTACTCGCCAACCTCGGCGGGCTGAGTTTTGAAACCCTGTCCGCGGTTCTCAGCGGTGTCAAAGATATTCGAGCTGCGGTTGAGCGTGCCCGGGACCGCAAGCAATCCGCGGGCAGGGATACCCTGCTGTTTGTGGACGAAGTGCATCGCTTCAACAAAAGCCAGCAGGATGCCTTTCTGCCCCATATCGAGGATGGCACCTTCATCTTTGTCGGGGCGACCACAGAAAACCCGTCGTTTGAACTGAACAGCGCCCTGTTGTCCCGTACCCGGGTGTATGTGCTGAAGAATCTTGAGCAGGAAGACATACTGCACTTGCTGCGCAGGGCCATCAATGATCCCGAGGGCCTGGATAGCCGTGTGTCGGTGCCGGACCGTGTGCTGGAGCTGATGGCCTCTGCCTCTGGTGGCGATGCCCGCCGGGCTCTCAATATTCTCGAGGTGTCCACCGACCTGGCGGAGCCGGACGGGCAGGGCATGCCTACGGTCACGGAAGATCACCTCGAGCAGGTGATGCAGACCAGCCTGCGACGGTTCGACAAGGGAGGTGATGTCTTCTACGACCAGATCTCGGCCCTGCACAAGTCGGTGCGGGGTTCGGATCCGGACGGTTCCCTGTACTGGCTCTGCCGCATGCTGGATGGTGGCTGCGACCCGCTCTATGTGGCGCGCCGTCTGGTACGGATTGCCAGCGAGGATATCGGCAATGCGGACCCGAGGGCCCTGCAGCTTTCCATGGATGCCTGGGAAGCCCAGGAGCGGCTGGGCTCGCCGGAAGGGGAGCTGGCACTGGCCCAGGCTGTGACCTATCTCGCCATGAGCCCGAAAAGCAACGCTGTCTACAACGCCTTTAACCAGTGCATGGCGGATATCCGCAAGGATCCCGACTACGAGGTGCCTGTACACCTGCGTAATGCCCCCACCAAGCTTCTGAAGTCCATGGGTCACGGTGCCGAATACCGCTATGCCCATGACGAGCCGGATGCCTTTGCCGCCGGCGAATCCTACCTGCCGGAGCCGATCCACGAGCGTCGCTATTACCAACCGGTCAATCGCGGGCTGGAAATCAAACTGGCTGAAAAGCGCGGGCGGCTGGATGAGTTGAATCGTCAGTCTCCGGAAAAGCGCTACAAGTGATCAGCCGGGAGGGCACCTGAAGGCGCTCAACCTTAACGCGAAGGTGCCCAAACAGGTATAATCCCGGCTTATTTCATGGCATCGCCCCATCGCGCGATCATAACCATTCAAACTGTGACAGGGAAAACCATGCTCGACCCCAAACGCGTTCGTTCCGAAACCGATGAGATTGCCCGCCGGCTGGCTATAAAGCACTTTACGTTTGAGCGGGATGTATTTGATAAGCTTGAGGAAAAGCGTCGGGAGATTCAGGTTCGTACCGAGCAGTTGCAGAGCGAACAGAATCGCCGTTCAAAGTCCATTGGCAAGGCGAAAGCCGCGGGGGAAGACATTCAGCCGCTGCTGCAGGAAGTCGAGAACCTGAAACAGCAGAAGGCCGAGGCGGAAGATCAGTTGCGTTCGGTGCAGGAATCCCTGAATGCGTTTCTATCCGGTATTCCCAACGTGCCCGACGAGACTGTTCCTGCGGGCGAGAGCGAAGACGACAACGTGGAAGTGCGCCGCTGGGGTACGCCCCGGGAGTTCAGCTTTGAGCCCCAGGATCATGTAACCCTGGGTGAAAAGCTTAACGGCATGGATTTCGAGGCGGGAACCCGTCTGGCCCACAGTCGATTCGTTGCCATGCGTGGCCAGATTGCGCGGCTGCACCGGGCGCTGACCCAGTTCATGCTGGAACAGCACACGGTTGAGCACGGGTACGAGGAAACCTATGTGCCTTATCTGGTGAATGCCAACAGCCTGTATGGCACGGGCCAGCTTCCCAAGTTTGAGGAAGACCTGTTCCGCACCGCTGGCGACCAGCCGCTTTACCTTATTCCTACGGCTGAGGTGCCGGTCACTAACCTGGTGGGAGACAGCATCCTGGAGAATGCTCAGCTGCCATTGAAGATGGTTGCCCATACCCCGTGTTTCCGCAGTGAGGCAGGCTCCTATGGCCGGGATACCCGGGGCATGATACGCCAGCACCAGTTCGACAAGGTGGAGCTGATCCATGTGGTGCGTCCGGAAGAATCCGATGCCGCCCTCGAAGAGCTGACTGGCAACGCGGAGAAAATCCTCCAGTTGCTGGATCTGCCTTACCGGGTGGTGGAACTCTGTGGCGGGGATATCGGCTTCTCTGCTGCGCGCACCTTCGACCTGGAGGTGTGGCTGCCCGGCCAGCAGAAGTACCGTGAGATCTCATCCTGCTCCAACACCCGCGATTTCCAGGCACGGCGTATGCATGCCCGCTGGCGTAACCCGGAAACCGGTAAGCCTGAGCCGGTCCACACCCTGAATGGTTCCGGTCTGGCGGTCGGGCGCACCCTGATCGCGGTCATGGAGAATTACCAGCAGGAAGACGGCAGCATTGTCATTCCGGAGGTGCTCAGGCCCTTTATGAGAGGACAAGACAAGATCCAATGAGCGCACCCCGCAGCAACAGTCGTGCACCATTAAAAGGCACAGAGACACTGGAAGTCCCGGCACTGGATGCCGTCAATCCGGTGACCCTGAACCGGAATTCGTCTGCAGGGGAAGTGGCCCTTGTGGGTGCCGGCCCCGGCGATCCGGAATTGCTCACCATCAAGGCCCTGCGGCTGATTCGCAATGCCGATGTCATCCTGTATGACCGGCTGGTATCCCAGGGAGTGATGGATCTGATTCCGGAAGGCGTGGATCGCCAGCACGTGGGTAAGCAGCGTTCCAACCATTCGGTGCCCCAGGATCAGATCAACCAGCGACTGGTGGATTTGGCCCGGGAAGGGCATCGGGTGGTGCGGCTCAAGGGCGGCGACCCGTTTATCTTCGGTCGGGGCGGGGAGGAGATTGAAACCCTGGCCGAGGCGGGAATTCGCTTCCAGGTGGTGCCCGGCATCACCGCTGCGTCCGGCTGTTCAGCCTACGCCGGCATTCCGCTGACACACCGGGATTATGCCCAGTCCGTGCGATTTATCACCGGTCACCTGAAGAACGACACCTGTGATCTTCCATGGTCGGACTTCGTGCAGACCAGCCAGACACTGGTGTTCTACATGGGATTGGTGGGATTGCCCATTATCACCCGGGAACTGATCGCCCATGGCATGTCACCGGAAATGTCGGTCGCCCTCGTTTCCAAAGGCACCACTGCAGAGCAACAGGTGGTTGCAGGTACACTGACGGATATCTGCGCAAGGGTGGAAGAGAATCGTGTCGAAGCACCCACACTGGTCATCATCGGTGATGTGGTGCGGCTGAGAAACAAGCTGGACTGGATGGCCGCGGCGCAGCCGGTTGAAGCAGGGGGTCAGTAAAGGGATAGCCGGCAGAGCAGGGTACTGCTCCGCCGGCATCTGAAAGTCAGCCGACCACTCGTTTGGGCAGCACGTCTTTCAGCTTGTTGCGCATGTCGGTAAGCGCCTTCTCGGTGGCCTCCCAGTCAATACAGGCATCGGTGATGGATACGCCGTACTGCAGATCCTCAAGTTTTTCCGGAATCTTCTGGTTACCCCAGTTCAGGTTGCTCTCCACCATCAGGCTCTGGATGGAGGTGTTGCCTTCTACAATCTGGTGCGCCACGTCCTGGATAACCAGCGGCTGAATGGCCGGATCCTTGCTGGAGTTGGCGTGGCTGCAATCCACCATGATGGATTTGCGCAGGCCGGCTTTCTCCAGGTCCTGTTCGCACAGGGCGACGCTGACTGAATCATAGTTCGGCTTGCCACCGCCGCCGCGCAGCACCACGTGTCCGTAGCGGTTACCGCGGGTACGGATAATGGCTACCTTGCCCTGCTGGTCGATGCCCAGGAAGCTGTGGGGGTGACTGACGGACTTCATGGCGTTTACGGCCACATCCAGACTGCCGTCGGTACCGTTCTTGAAGCCGATCGCCATAGACAGACCGCTACTCATTTCACGGTGAGTCTGGGACTCGGTGGTGCGCGCACCGATGGCAGACCAGGCGATGGTATCCTGCAGGTACTGGGGAGAAATCGGGTCAAGCGCTTCGGTTGCCGTGGGCAGACCGATTTCGGCGATATCCAGCAGCAACCGACGACCGATATGCAGGCCCTGCTCGATATCAAAGGTATCGTTCAGGTGCGGGTCGTTGATCAGTCCCTTCCAGCCAACGGTAGTGCGCGGCTTTTCGAAATAGACCCGCATCACGATCAGCAGGGTGTCGCTCACCTCATCGGCCAGCTTTTTCAGCTTTCTGGCGTACTCCAGGGCGGCTTTCGGGTCGTGGATAGAGCAGGGGCCCACCACAACGAACATGCGGTGATCCTTGCCGTCCAGGATGTCATAGATAGCCTGACGGCCATTCTCGACGGTTTCGGCGGCCTTGCCGGTGAGCGGCATTTCCGCTTTGAGTGCTTCTGGCGTGATCAGGGGTTCCTGACTTGCCACATTGATGTTCTCGAGTTTGTTGCCGGACATGCTGGTTTCTTTTCCCCGAAATTCTGTGCTGGCCGACGTTGAAAGCGGCCCGGTCATTAGGCAATCCGGCCGGGTGTAATGCTGCAATACCCGGCGAGTTGGTTATACTGCGTTATTTGGTAGTCCTTTTCAACGCCTTAACACAGCGGGTACCTGATGTCCTCCAACCGTCCGGAAAACGCAGTGCAGTCACCCCCGGCCGTGGCGACAGAACATATCAATCATGTCCTCTCCGGCATCCGTGTGCCCAACCTTCCTTACCCCGTTGGCAAGGTGGATGCTGACAAGCACACGGACTGGCGGCCCTTGCTGCTTTCCTGCTGGACCGAGCAGCGGGACGAGCGGGTCACCAAGGTGCTGGATTCCGTGCAGCTGGTCTGGACCGTTCGGCAGGTGAATGCGGCCTACATAGCGGACCGGCTGATGGATGTGTTCCTGAAAACCTCAGGGCTGCACCCAGTGCTTGCTTCGAGAATCGCCCGTTTACGGTTTCTGGTGGCCTGGCAGCTGGATCTGCACGGGGGCGAGGTGTTCAGCGGTCGGCTCGGTCACTGGCTCGACAGCCTTCAGGATCTGAGGGGCTGGAGTGACTCTGGCGGTCGTTCCGCCCGTTGGCTGATTGACCAGCTCGACGGCATGGTGGTCAGCGTGTCTTCCTGCTTCGAGAAGGGCGATATGAAGCCTTTCGAGACGTTTTGTGAGCAGTGGGAGAAGGATGCGGAGCGGCGCAACCAGCAGGTCCACAAGCTTGCTGATCGCCTGCTGGCGACAGAACAGGGGGCGGCCAGACAGAAACGTGCGGAACAGACGGTTCGCGCTCTGGTTGGCCGGGCTTTCAATAACCGGCAGTTGCCCCCGGCCATTATCCGCTTCGTGACAGATCACTGGATGCCCATGCTCAAGCAGGTGGTGTGGAAGCAGGGTACGGACAGTGATCCATGGAAACACGGCAGCAAGATGCTGGAGTGGCTGGTATGGATCGGCGACCCGGCGCTGTCTGACAAGGACCGGAACCGGCTTTACCATGTGGGCGAGCAACTGGCAGATAAACTGGCAGCGGTCTGGAAGAGCGCCATGGATACCAGTCTGCCTGCAGAGGCCTTTTCCGGGATTGAGCAGGTGATGGTGTCCCGCCTGCGGGGTGAGACCCCGGAGCGCGAGCCGGCTATGGCCGGAGCCGGTAATTTCCAGTTCGATACCGCCTGGCTGGATCTGCAATGCCCCTCCCATGAACAGGTTATCCCGGTTGCAAACCACTGGTACGTGGAAGGGGAAGGTCATCAGGAGCAGCGTCGTTATTTCTTCGCACTGCTGGAAGAGACCTGTGAAGTGCTCTGGACAAACGGTTCCGGTGTCAAGCTCGGCACCATGGGCTGGCAGGAATTTCGCAGTGCTCTGGACAAGGGCATGTTGCGTTCGCTGCCGGATCTGAACCCGTTTGGCCAGGTGTTGAGCGACACCATCCAGTCCCTCGTGAAAGTATGGCAGCGCCAGAAGCAGCAGCGGGATGAAGCCGCCAGAGAGGCGAAGGAAAAAGCCGAGGCGCTGCGCCGCAAGAAAGAAGCCGAGGAAAAACGCCGCAGGGATGAGGAAGAGGCCCGCAAAGCTGAGGAAGAGCGCATCCGCCTTGAGGCAGAGGAGCAGCGTCTGGCCGAAGAGGAAGCCGAACGCCAGCGGCTTGCGATGGAGAGTGAAGACAAGGCCCGCAAGCTGGTGGATGCGATCAAGCTTGGAGGCTGGATTTCTGTGGAGCCGGATGAAGACCATCCGGAGGCACGGAGACTCAAGCTTGCAGTGAGAATCAATGCCTCCCGCAAACTGGTGTTTGTGGACAGACTGGGGCTGAACCGGACCGAGTACCTGACGGACGATCTGGTCGCCGATATAGTCGCGGGCAAGGTCAGGGTGCTCGATGGCAGTGCAGAATTTGACGATGCGCTGACCCGGGTCGTTGGACGTATCCGGGTTGGACGTTAAGGCAGGTAAGAACGATGGCAGAGATTGACTACAGTTTTGGTGATAACGAGGAGCTGCCCGAAGAGGGTGATAACCGCCGGGAATACCGGCTCACCGGTAATGCCCGGATTGTGCTGGAGCTGGAATCGCCATCACCGGAGGACCCGGAAGGGGTAAGGCTGACCTTTCACACCCGGGATCTTTCACCGACCGGCATACGGCTGCGCAGCTCCGAGGCCCTGACTCCCCGGGCGCTGCTGCCCGCTGAAGTCAGCTTCTCCGGATCCGGTGACACCTATCCACTGACGGTCGAGGTGATCTGGTGCAAGCCGGCATCGGATGGTCAGTGGCTGGTCGGACTCAGTATTATCGAGTCCGACGATACCGGCTATATCGACTGGGTAGAGGCAGTGGCGAGTGCCATGGGGGAAGACTGATCCTCAGTCCTCCAGTTCTCCCATGCCGGTGATGTTGAAACCGCCGTCCACGTACATGATCTCGCCGGTAACGCCACTGGCCATGTCGGAAGCCAGGAAGCTTGCGGCATTGCCCACCTCTTCGGTGGTCACGTTGCGGCGCAACGGAGCCCGTTTGGCGTTCTCCGCCAACATGCGGCGGAAGCTCTTGATGCCGGAGGCTGCCAGAGTCTTGATCGGTCCGGCGGAAATACCGTTCACCCGGATGCCATCCCGCCCCAGCGCGGCCGCCATGTAGCGCACATTGGCTTCCAGTGATGCCTTGGCAAGCCCCATCACGTTGTAATTCTGCAGTACCTTCTCCGCGCCCAGGTAGGTCAGCGTCAGCAGGGAGGCGTTTTCCTCGAGCATGTTGTGCTGACGGGCTGCCTTGGCCAGTGCCACAAAACTGAAGGAACTGATGTCGTGGGCAATGCCAAAGCCTTCCCGGGTGGTTACATCCACGTAGTTGCCATCCAGCTCATTGGCCGGCGCGTAACCCACGGCGTGGACGATAATATCCACTTTGTCCCAGTGTTTGCCCAGGGACTGGAACACCTCGTCAATCTGCTCATCGCTGGCGACATCGCAGGGGAAGGTGAGTGTGCTGTCCCAGCCGGCGGCGAATTTCTCCACCCGGGACTGGAGTTTTTCGTTCTGGTAGGTGAACGCGAGTTCCGCGCCCTGCTTGTGAAAAACATCGGCAATGCCGTGGGCGATGGAGTGCTTGCTGGCAACGCCGACGATCAGCGCGCGTTTACCACTGAGAATTCCCATGAGTGTGCTCCCTGTTCATTCGTTTGGGCCATTATCACCTGAGCTTGAGGCCAGGTTAACGCCCAATTGGTCGTAGGCACCGGTCAGGGTGCCGTATTTATCGTTTGATTGTCAGCGGAGTAGAAGAATGCAGCGGCCAACAGTTCCCGGGTGTAGGGATTCTGTGGTGCATGGAACACGGTATCCGCCGGACCGTATTCCACCACCCGACCACTCTTGAGAACCAGTAGCTTGTGGCTGAGCGCCCGCACCACGGCCAGATCGTGACTGATAAATATATAACTGAGCTGATATTTTTGCTGCAGTTCACGGAGCAGGGAAATTACCTGCTTCTGCACCGTGCGGTCCAGGGCCGATGTCGGCTCATCCAGGATGATGATTTCCGGTTGCAGCACCAGCGCCCGGGCGATGGCTATGCGTTGCCGCTGGCCGCCGGAGAATTCGTGGGGGTAGCGGTGCCGTGCTTCCGGATCCAGTCCTACATCCGTCAATGCCTGAATCACTTTCTTCTCCCGGGCTTCCGGGGTGTCAGGCTGGTGAATTTCCAGACCTTCGCCAACAATGCGGTCCACACTCATACGGGGGCTGAGGCTGCCAAAAGGATCCTGGAATACGATCTGTATCCGTTTACGCCAGGGCCGGAACTGTTTCTGGTTGTACCCGGCCAGCTCTTTCCCGGCCATCCTGATGGAGCCACTGGAGCCGGTCAGTTTGAGCAGGGCATGGCCAATCGTCGTTTTCCCGCTGCCGCTTTCCCCGACAATGCCCAGGGTTTCACCGGGGCTGAGTGAAAAATCCACATCCTGCACGGCTCTGAATCCGCCGCTGCTGCCACCGAACCACTTGCGCTTCGCATTGAACACTACGTTCAGCCCCTCAACCTCCAGCAGCGTGCCGTCGCTGTCAGGATGGAATTCAGGGCCTTGGGGCGGTTCCGCATCCAGTAGCCGACGGGTGTAGGGGTGGGAGGGCGAGTCGAACACCTGATCGGTGGTGCCATGTTCTACAAGCTCACCGCGTCCCATCACCACAACCCGGTTGGCATAGTGCCTTACGATGGACAGGTCGTGGGTGATCAGCAACACCGCCATGCCCAATTGCTCTTGCAGGCGGGCAAGCAACTCCAGTACCTGCTTCTGAACGGTGACATCCAGCGCCGTCGTGGGCTCGTCGGCAATCAGCAGGTCCGGCTCATTGGCCAGTGCCATGGCAATCATTACCCGCTGCTTCTGCCCCCCGGACAACTGGTGGGGATAGCTGCCCAGCCGGCTGGCCGGGTCGGGAATGCCCACCAGCTCAAGCAGCTCAAGACAGCGACTGCGGGCTTGCGGGCCGCGCATGCCTTTGTGGATTTCCAGGGTTTCCGTGATCTGCTTCTCTACGGTATGCAGCGGATTCAGGGAAGTCATGGGTTCCTGGAAAATCATGCTGATCTGGCTGCCGCGAATCTGTCTCAGCCGGCGATCATCCGCCTTAAGCATATCCTCGCCCCGGTAAAGAATGGATCCCGCGGGGTAGGCGGCGTGTCGCTCATCCAGCAGTCGCAGTACTGACAGGGCACTGACGGATTTGCCGGAGCCGCTTTCCCCGACCAGTGCCACGGTTTCACCGGAAGCAACTGAAAACGACAGGTCCCGGACGACTGATTTACCGTCAAACGCGATGGACAGATCTGAAACCGAAAGCAGCGGGCTCATATCAGTTCTTCCTCGGGTCGAAGGCATCACGGACCGCCTCGCCGGTAAACACCAGCAGGGTCAGCATCAGCGACAGGCTGACGAACGCGGAAATCCCCAGCCAGGGTGCATGCAGGTTGGTCTTGCCCTGGGCAATCAGCTCCCCGAGGGAAGGCGATCCGGAGGGTAACCCGAAGCCAAGGAAGTCCAGCGAGGTCAGGCCGGTGATGGCACCGGTCAGGATAAACGGCATAAAGGTGAGGGTAGCCACCATGGCATTCGGCAGTATGTGGCGGAACATGATCATCCGGTTGGACAGACCCAGGGCCCGGGCGGCGCGAACATACTCGAAGTTACGGGCCCGCAGGAATTCTGCACGCACCACATCCACCAGCCCCATCCAGCTGAACAGCAGCATGATACCCAGCAGCCACCAGAAATTGGGCTGCACGATACTCGACAGAATGATCAGCAGATACAGCATCGGCAGCCCGGACCACACCTCGATAAACCGCTGGCCGAGCAGGTCCACCTTGCCACCGTAGAAACCCTGTATCGCACCGACAATCACGCCGACGATGGAGCTGAAGAAGGTCAGGGTCAGGCCAAACAGCACCGAAATCCGGAAACCGTAGATTACCCGTGCTGCGACATCGCGACCCTGGTCGTCGGTACCCAGCCAGTTTTCGGCGGAAGGGGGTGCCGGTGAGGGAACGTCCAGATCGTAGTTGATGGTGTTGTAGCTGTAGCGGATGGGCGGCCAGAGCAGCCAGCCGTTGGCTTCAATTTCTTCCCTTATGAACGGGTCCCGGTAGTCTGCCTCGGTGGGCAGAAAGCCGCCGAACCGTTCTTCGGGAATGTCCTGCACCACGGGAAACATCAGCTCGCCCTGATAGGAGATGACCAGCGGGCGGTCGTTGGCGATCAGCTCCGCGCACAGGGATAGCCCGAACAGCACCAGGAAGATCCACATGGACCAGTAGCCACGGCGATTGCCGCGGAAACTCTGCAGTCGACGTTGCTGGATCGGAGACAGGGTCATAGCGGCCATCAACCCTCCCGGCTCTCGAAATCAATACGCGGGTCCACCAGCACGTAGGTGATATCGCTGATCAGCTTCAGGATCAGCCCCATCAGGGTGAAGATATACAGGGTGCCGAACACTACCGGATAATCCCGGTTCAGAGCCGCCTCAAAGCCGAGCAGCCCCAGGCCGTCGAGTGAGAAAATGACTTCGATGAGCAGTGAACCGGTAAAGAACAGCGCCACCAGCACACCGGGAAGGCTGGCAATCACAATCAGCATCGCGTTGCGGAATACATGGCCATAGAGCACCCGTTTTTCCTCCAGACCTTTCGCTCTGGCTGTGACCACGTATTGCTTGCCGATTTCATCAAGAAACGAGTTCTTGGTCAGCAATGTCAGGGTCGCGAAGCCACCAATCACGTTAGCGGTCACCGGCAGGGCAAGGTGCCAGAAATAATCGCCGATCTGCTGATACCAGGTGAGTTCGTCAAAGTTGTCCGAGGTCAGGCCCCGCAGGGGGAACCAGTCAAAATAACTCCCGCCCGCGAACAGAACAATCAGCAGGATCGCGAACAGAAAGCCGGGGATGGCATAACCCACCACAATGGCCGAGCTGGTCCACACATCAAAGCGGGAGCCGTCGTGTACGGCCTTGCGGATGCCCAGGGGAATGGAAATCAGGTAGATAATCAGGGTGGACCAGAGGCCCAGGGAAATGGATACCGGCATCTTGTCGATGATCAGCTCGATGACGGAGCGGTCCCGGAAAAAGGAATCACCGAAGTCAAAGGTGGCGTAATCGCCAAGCATTTTGATGAAGCGCTCGTGGGCCGGTTTGTCGAAGCCGTACATGGCTTCGATTTCTTCAAGCAATTCCGGTGGCAGACCCCTTGAGGCGCGGCTGTCGCCGCTGCCGGCGGATACCTCACCGCCACTGCCTCCGCCACTGGCACGGGCCAGAGCGGAGCCGCCGTGGCCTTCCATTTCCGCAATCATCTGTTCTACCGGCCCGCCGGGAGCCGCCTGAACGATAACGAAGTTCAGCAGCATGATGCCGATCAGGGTCGGAACAATCAGTGCCAGCCGGCGAAGTATGTAGGCACCCATTCAGTGCCTCCGGGGGTTGGCGTGGAAGTGAGCCTGGTTCATCGGGTCAGTTCTTTACCCACCAGTTGTTCACGTCAACACCGTCCTTGGGTGTGGTTTCCGGGCGCTGCAGGTGATCCCAGTAAGCGATACGATCCCGGGGCATGTACCACTGGGGAATAACGTAGTGCCCGTGCAAAAGTACCCGGTCGAGCGCGCGGGTGCGGTAGACAAGTTCCTCGCGGTCCGGAGCTGAAATAACCATAGCGACCAGTTCGTCCACCACCGGATCTGCTACGCCCATGTAATTCCGGGAGCCGGTCACGTCAACATTGCTGGAATGCCAGTAATCCCTTTGCTCGTTGCCCGGCGAATCGGACTGGGGCAGTACCTGGGTGATCATGTCGTAGTCGAATTCCCGCACGCGGCGGATGTACTGGCTGGTATCCACCAGGCGAACGGTGATCTCCATACCGAGCTTTTCAAGGTTCTCCTTGAAGGGCAGTACAATCCGCTCGAAGTTTTTCTGGTGCAAAAGTATTTCGAACGCCAAGGGCTCTCCGGATTCTCCATGAACCAGTTTGCCATCGCGGATCTCATAGCCGGCACCGCGCAGCATTTGCATGGCCGTACGCAGGTTGTTGCGAAGATCGGAGCGGTCTTCCGTGGTCGGCGGCTGATAGGCCTCTTTGAACACGTCTTCTGGCAGCTTGTCGCGGAATTGCTCGAGGATTTCCAGTTCCCGTCCTTCCGGCAGGCCTTCGGAAGCCAGTTCGCTGTTTTCGAAATAACTGGAGGTGCGGGAATACTGGTCGAAAAACAGGTTCTTGTTGGCCCAGCGGAAGTCGAAAGCGTAAGCCAGGGCTTCCCGGACCTGCGGATCACTGAATACCGGCTTGCGGGTGTTCATCACAAATGCCTGCATCCCGGCAGGGCGCTGGTGCTCCACCTCATCCGTGTGGATTGTGCCGGATTCAAACTTGTCGCCGGAATAGGCGGTGGCCCAGTTCTTGGCGGAATATTCCGCGCGGAAATCAAAGTTTCCGGCCTTGAAGCCTTCCAGCGCCACCGTGTCGTCGGAGTAGTAGTCATAACGGATCTGGTCGAAATTGAAGCGCCCCTTGCGGACGTTCAGATCCGCCGCCCAGTAATCCTTGTCACGTACATAGGTGATTGAACGGCCGGGATCGAAGTCACCGATCCGGTAAGGACCGCTGCCTACAGGAACCTCAAGTCCGTTTTCACCAAAGATCCGGTCTTCCCAGTAGTGGGCTGGCAGGATCGGCATCTGGCCAATGATCAGAGGAAGTTCACGGTTCTCGGTTTCACCGAAGTCGAAACGCACCCGGTGCTCGTTTTCGATGGTGACTTTTTCGATGCCGGCGTAGTAGTTGCGATAGAAGGGGTGCCCTTCGGTAGTCAGGATCTTCCATGAGAAGCGCACATCTTCTGCGGTAATCGGGTGCCCGTCATGAAACGTGGCCTCTGGTCGCAGGTTGTAGATGGCGTAACTGCGGTCTTTCGGGGTTTCGATGCTCTCGGCAATCAGTCCGTAGGCAGTAAAGGGCTCGTCCCCGGAGGACACCATCAGGGTGTCGTAGAAATAGGTGGTGATTCCGGTGGCAGCAACGCCCCGGGCGACCAGGGGATTGAACGAGTCATAACCGTTGGCGACTACCGCCTGTCGCAGGGTGCCGCCTTTCGGCGCTTGCGGATTTACATAGTCGAAATGCGGGAAGCCTTCGTCGTAGGTGGCTTCCCCGTGCATGGCAATACCGTGTGCCGGCTCAGGTGTTTCCGGCTCTGCAGCGATGGCAGTGGAGCCAAGCATCAGGGTTGATGCCATACAGGCGACTATCCGGAATAGCCGACGGGTTTGCAGGGGGGATCCATTCCGCTGACTTGTCATGAGGTTTCCACGTTGTTGTTTTATCAGGGACTGTTGCGAACGTCCACGTAGAGTACCAGACTTTGACCCGGCTGCAGATAACGGGAAGTATTAAGATCGTTCCAGCTCGCGATATCGCTCACATTTACCGCAAAGCGGTTGGCGATGGCGGCCAGCGAATCACCTTTGCGAACCCGGTAACCCACCTTGCGGATCACGCCTTCGCGGCTGCTGGCCACAGTTGTGGTATTGCTGGCGGTTTTCGACCAGACCACCAGCTTCTGGCCGGGCATCAGACGATCGCCGGGGGCCATTCCGTTCCAGGCCGCAACCTGTCTTACGGAGACCCGGTGATCCCGGGCAATATCCCAGAAGGTATCGCCCGGCTGAACCCTGTGCTCGATTCGGGTGCCTTCACGGCCGGCAGAGCGGGACTGCTTGCGCTCAAGCCGCTGCGCTGCACTCAACACATACTCCGAGCCGGAGCGTGAAGCAACCGGGATCATCAGTTTCTGACCCACGCGGATAATGTCACTGCTCAGGTTGTTCACATCCCGGATAACGTCGACGGTGGTATTGAACTTGCGGGACAGCTTCAGGAGGCTGTCGCCTGCCGCCACGTTGTAGTCTTCCCAGGTTACCCGCTGCTCCGGGTCAAGGCCGGCAATGCCTTCGCGGAACGGCTCGGCGTGCTCAACCGGTACCAGCAGGCGATGAGGCCCGTCGGGATTGGTTGCCCAGCGGTTGAAGGACGGGTTGAGTAAATAGATTTCATCGATATCCAGTCCGGCCAGCTCCGCCGCCTGGGCCAGATCGATCTGGGAACCGGTATCAACCACTTCGAAGTAGGGCTCGTCCGGCACAGCGGGCAGTTCGATGCCGTATTTTTCCGGATTGTCGAAAATCTTCGCCAGGGCGATCAGTTTGGGTACGTAGTGCCGGGTTTCCCTTGGCAGTTGCAGAGACCAGAAATCCGTTGGTTTGCCCGCGTTGCGGTTGCGGCGCATGGCGCTGGATACCGTGCCACCGCCGCTGTTATAGGCTGCTAGTGCCAGGGTGTAGTCGCCGTCGAACCGGTCGGTCAGGCGTTCGAGATAGGTGAGGGCGGCATCCGTTGCGGCCAGGATGTCACGCCGGTCGTCGTGCCACCAGCTCTGGGTCAGCCCGAAGTATTTGCCGGTGGCCGGTACAAACTGCCAGAGGCCGGCGGCACGTCCGTGGGAGTAGGCAAAGGGATCGAAGGCGCTTTCTACTACCGGCAACAGGGCCAGCTCCGTCGGCAGACCCCGGGATTCGGTCTGTTCCACAATGTGGTGAAGGTAACGGCGACCCCGCTCAACCACACGGTCAATATAGGAAGGATGCCGCACATACCAGTTCAGTTGGTCGCGAACACGTTCGTTGTCAACCGAATGGTCCAGGGCAAAGCCTGCTCTCAGGCGGGTCCAGATCCCGTCATCCGGCGCTGCCACTTGCTCGCCGGAGGTGGAGTCGAGCTTTTCCCTAGCCTCTTCAGCAGCCTTTTGCAGCTCCGGGTCGATGGCATCATCCAGGCGGGTGGCATCGGCGGTAGCCTTGTCGCTGCCGGGCCCATCTTCCGCTACGGCGGCCTTGAGGGCTTCATCGCCGGCGGCGGGGTTGGCCTCGTCCGATTCCATGGGGCTGTCGGTATTGTCTGATACCAGCGGCATCCAGTCAGGCAGCGATTCGGAAAAAGAACTGCAGCCTGTGGAGAGGGCCGAAATCAACAGCAGGGCGGGAATCTTTCTGGCCGGCATAGTCACTTCCATTCTGAGGCATGAAGGCAAAATGCCCGCATTCCGCGGACATTTGCGCAAAAACTCTGCCAGATTCTATGGGAGCCCCTGAAAAGGGGTCAAGAATTCCAGTGTTACCACCCTGTCAGTTTTGGTAAACGAGCGCTTCAGAAATTGTCCTTGCCGTGGCGGATGGCGGCGAATACGTCGTCGTCATTCTCCATGGCCAGCCCGTGTTCCGCGGCGTACTGATCCGCTGCCTTGCGCACCGCAGGGTCATCCCAGCGCATAAAAGGGTTGAGCCTTTTTTCGTCCGCCAGTACCGAGGGCACGGTCGCTTTACCGTCATTCCGGAGCGACTGGCACTGCTCTTCATAGGCACGCAGGTTACTGTCGTCCGGCAACCAGTGCCGGGCAAAGCGCAAATTGGCCAGGGTGTACTCGTGGGCGCAATAAACGGCGGTGTTATCGGGCAGTTCGCGCAATGAGGCGAGGGAGGCTTTCATCTGCGCCGGTGTCCCTTCGAATAGCCGGCCACAGCCGCACACGAACAGGGTGTCGCCGCAAAACAGTATTGGTCTGCCGTTTACCCGTTGTTCACTGTAAAAGGCGATGTGGTCGAGGGTGTGTCCCGGCACACCGAGCACCGAGAAATTGATGTCCTCCCATACAACCATATCCCCCGGATGAACCTCGTTGGTAAGGCCCCCAAAAGGTGACCCCGCAGGACCTGTCACCCGCGGTGAAAACTGGCGGGTGAGCGCCTCCACACCCCCGGTGTGATCCGGGTGGTGATGGGTGATAAGAATGGTATCAAGCTGGTACTGGCGGTCCCGCAGATAGGCGGCCACCGGCTCGGCCTGGCCGGGGTCGACCACCAATGCCTTGCGGGTGCTGGTATCCGCAAGGCACCAGATGTAGTTGTCGGAAAAGGCGGGAATCGCTTTTATCGTCAGCATAGGCTCCTGAATGCTCGCGTAGGTGTTATCAGACAGTGTATTGGTATCATAGACGCATATTCGCCGATGGGTCACCATAGCGAAGAAAACCTTAACGGATTATGACCGCATGACTCAGCAAACCCAGATCAGTTACGGGGAACGGCACCGGAGTTTTGAACATTGGTTCCAGACACCTCTGGGCCGCGCATTGCTGGCGGATCAGCGACAATGCATCGACCAGATAGTCCAGCCGTTAACGGGTGCCCGCCAGCTACAGGTGGGGCTCAGTCATCGTTTGCCCTTGGCGGGTGCCAGCGATTTTGCCCAGAAGATTCTCACCACCCCGGAGTTCTGTCGCCACCTGCCCGAAGGGGTCGCCGTCTGTGATTCCGATGAACTGCCGTTTCCTGGCGATTCCATGGATCTGGTAGTGCTGCACCACACCCAGGACTTCTCGCCACACCCCCATCAGGTACTGAGAGAGGCCGCCAGAGTGCTTCGCGGTGGTGGCAACCTGGTTCTCATGGGATTCAATCCGTTGAGTCTGTGGGGCATTCGCAGGCTGGTGAGTCGTTCCCGTTCTGGTCCGTGGGGCGGCCGATTCCTGTTGCCGGGCCGCATGGAAGACTGGCTGACTCTGCTGGATTTCGAGGTGGAGGACCGGCATTGCCGGTTCTACCGGCCACCATTGCGTCGCTTTGCCGGTCATTCGGCGAACTCCGGAAAAGGGCCGGGCAAGGCGGTCCGGCTCCTGCCTCTGGGAGCGTATTACTGTATCCTTGCCAGCAAACGGGTGGGGGCACCGATTCGTAAACGTCCGGTGTGGCGCCAGCAGGCCATAAGGTTGCCCGGCGCTGTGGGCGCGTCACGGGGCGCGGTTAACCATACCAGTAATCGATATTCAGAAGATGGGGACCATTGATGTCCGGAGAAGTCGTCATATATACCGATGGAGCCTGCAAGGGTAATCCCGGCCCCGGGGGCTGGGGCGTTGTGCTGCGCTACGGAGAGGTGCAGAAAACCCTGCATGGTGGCGAGCGGGAAACCACCAACAATCGCATGGAGCTGCAGGCAGCCATTGAGGGGCTCAAAGCCCTGAAGCGCACCTGCAATGTCGAGCTTTATACCGACTCACAGTACGTCCGCAAAGGCATCACCGAATGGATGACAGGCTGGAAACGTAATGGCTGGAAAACCGCTGCCAAAAAGCCGGTCAAGAATGCCGAGCTGTGGCGGGAACTGGACGAGCAGGTGGCACGCCATTCCATCAACTGGCACTGGGTAAAAGGTCATGCGGGCAATCCCGGGAACGAGCTGGCCGACGAGCTGGCCAACCTGGGTGTCGAAGAGCTGCAACGCAAATAACGGTGAGTGAACGGAGAGTGAAAGGGCGATGAGGCAAATAGTACTGGATACAGAAACCACCGGTATCGATCCATCCCAGGGGCACCGGATCATCGAGATCGGTTGTGTGGAACTGATGGAGCGCCAGCTTACGGGCCGCCATTACCACGTCTATATCAATCCTGAACGGGAAGTGGAAGAAGAGGCCATCAGCGTCCACGGGATCACTAACGAGTTCCTGGAAGACAAACCGAAATTTGCCGAGGTTGCGGACGAATTCTTCGAGTTCATCAAGGGAGCCGAGCTGGTCATCCACAACGCAGCGTTCGACGTGGGCTTTATGGATGCCGAGTTCGGCAGGCTCAAGCCGGTGCGTAAAACCGCCGATCACTGCGGGATTGTCGACTCACTGGCCATTGCCCGGGAAAAGCATCCGGGCCAGAAGAATAACCTGGACGCACTGTGTAAACGCTACGGGGTGGACAACAGCAGCCGGGAGTTACACGGCGCACTGTTGGATGCCGAAATACTCGCGGATGTATACCTGCTGCTCACCGGTGGCCAGACGGCGCTGTCGCTGGACAGCAGTGCCGGCGGGGGTGCTTCCGGTGCCACCATTCGCCGTTTATCCGGGGATCGTCCGCGGCTGCCCATCGTGGAAGCGAGCGACGAAGAGAAAAAGGCCCATGAAGAGTTTCTTGAGCGCATGGCCAAAGATGGCGGTGCAGAACCACTCTGGAACCAGTTATAGAGGTATTCCGGTTACCGGATGAGTGAGAACTGGGTATTACTGTACCAAAACGACACAGTCCGTTTCTTGAGGTACTTGAGTTTTATGTTATAAGTAATGATAAGTGCGCCAGTTTTCGCGAATGTAATTCGGTTTATCCGGGTTGGTGTGAGTGGCCATTTATTGTTTCAGGATCCGTCACCGGATGGCCGGATCAGTGATGATGAGCAGGACGCGGTAGTTTCCGCACAGTTTACAGGAAGCGTTTATGGTTCAATCGTCTCTGGCGACGAAATCCCAGTCGTTTGACCTGGTCAAACATGAAATTGAACAGACCATCAAACAGGCAGAATCCAGTCTTGAGCGCTTTCAGGAAAATCGCGAGAGTGGCGAGGACCTGCAGAACTGTGTGGATTTTCTGAACCAGCTTCGTGGTATTTTTGTTCTGGTTGAACTCCGGGGCGGCATTTTGCTGTGCCAGGAAGCGGTCAGCATGGCAAACGATGTCCCCGTCGGTGCCAATGACGACAAGAACATTCTTCTCACCACTCTTAACGGTGCCTTGTTTATACTGCGCCGCTACGTTGAGTACTACCAGCAGCAACAGCAGGACCATCCGGAATTGCTGTTGCCGGTCATCAACGATCTGCGTGAAGCCCGCAAGGAAAAACCCTACCCGGAGTCCTGCTTCTTTGATGTCGATGTCAAGAAGCGCCCCAACTTCTGTAGCAACCTGGCGGTTTCCCCGTTTGACGGCAATGAAGCCGACTATGAAATCATGGCCAGGCGCATGCGCCTGACCCTGCAGGTGGCACTCCTCGGTGTGTTGCGCGAGCGCAACGAAGTGGTCAGCAAGAAGTTGCTCAGCCGGGCCGCCCGTGGTTTCAGCCGGCTTTGCCAGGGTGAACCCATGGGGCAGATGTGGTGTCTGGTTTCCATTGTGGCGGATGCCATGCTGGATCGGGCCATGGGCTTCAACAAGGCCCGCAAGCGTATGCTGATGCGGATCGAGAAATACGCCCGTGAGGTGGTCTATGTAGGCAAGGTGGCCACCGCCAAGGACGCGCCGGACTCGCTGATCCGGGACCTGGTCTACGTGCTGTATCGCAGCGGGTCATCCAACCCGGAAGTCACCGAGGTGCTGTCTGCCTACAACCTGCAACCCACGGATTTTCCGGACTCAATGCTGGAGGCCCACGCCCGCCGGCTCTACGGCCCGGGGGCCGATGTCCTCAAGTCCCTGTCCGAAGCTTTGCAGGAAGAGCTGAACCAGCTCAAGGACAAGCTGGATATTATCGAAAGGGGCATAGAGCCGGATCTGGCGGAACTTGCCTCCATTGCTGATGCCCTGGAGCGTCTGGGCAACACCCTGATGATGCTGGATCTGCAGCGCCTGGCGGGCCATGCCCGGGAAGAAGCCGCGAAACTGCGCCGCTGGGAGCAGGAAAACCGCCTGCCGGACGACCGCGAATTGTATGAACTGGCGGACTCGGTACTGGGTATCGAAGATGCGGTGATGCAGATGGTAACCCGTGGTATCACCTCGGAAACCGATGCGCTGGCCGGAGCACGAACCCAGCCGGAGGAATCCACCTATCTGCGTGAGGCCATGTTCGTGGTGGCAGATGAGGCCCGTGGCGCTCTGACCCTTGCCAAGCGGGCGGTGACGGCCTTTATCGAATCAGATTACGATAAACTGCATCTGGCGAACCTGCCGGCAACATTGCACAGCATCTGGGGTGGCCTGCAGATGGTGAATGATCCCGGTGCCGCGGCGGTGCTGGAGCGGGTTGCCGTGTCCATCCAGGAGCGATTGCTGGATGCAAGAGAAGCGCCTGAAAACCAGGTGCTGGAAGCATTGGCAGATGCACTGACATCGCTGGAATACTATATCGAGAGTATCGGCAAGCGGGAGGAGAGTAATCAGGATCTTCTCAAGCTGGCTGCATCATCCCTGGATGATGTCGGTCTTTGACCGGCTCGTGAAGCAGACATAAAAAAGCCCCGGTGATTTGCACCGGGGCTTTTTTGTAACCGGGCAGGGGGTTAACCCATGTTGAACAGCTCGCCCAGTTTGGTTGCCAGCATCATGTCGCCTTCAGCGCGCAGTTGACCGGCCATGAATGCCTGCATGCCGTCGGTTTCGCCGGAAGCGATGCCCTGCAGGGTTTCGGAGTTCATGATCAGGGTGACGGAAGGATCATCGTGGGAGCCTTCAACCATCTTGCAGGTGCCATCGTTGACAATCAGGTGATACTGCTTGTCATCCTCGATGTCGAACTGGAATACCAGATCCAGCCCGGCAGCGGCATCTGCGTTGAAGTTCTGTTCCATCTTCTCGAATACCTGAGCTACAGACATTATTCTTACCCTTTTCAAATGGTGTCTTGTGCATGGTTGATGCAGTTCGACTTTAGGGGGAGTCCCTGACGCTGTCAAGCTCGATCGAACGCTCGTTTTAATTTTTGTGAGGCCCCGTGGCTTGTACCTGTGCATGCCTCGGTTACAATCGTGGGCCACTGGCATTTAACCGGAGAAGACCTTTGGAATTTGTAACGGAATTCGGATTGTTCCTGGCCAAGGCGGTAACTGTGGTGGTTGCCATCGCGGCTATCGTTTCAGTGATTGTCGCCAGCGCCCAGAAAGGACGTGAGGATGGGGAAGACGACGGCGAGCTGAAAATCACCCGCCTCAACGAGAAGTATCGCAAGCTGAAGGAATCTCTCGAGCACAAACTGCTCGATGAGCATCAGCGCAAGCAGCAGGCGAAAGAGCAGAAAAAGGCCGAAAAGGCCAAAAAGAAGGCCGCCAAAAAGTCACGTTCTGCAGATGAAGCCGATGAGCAGAAAGGCCGCATTTACGTGCTGGATTTCCACGGTGACATCAAGGCCAGTGACACGGACACCCTGAGAAAGTCCATTACCGCTGTACTTGGTGTTGCCGATCCCGAGAAAGACGAAGTGGTGGTTCGCCTGGAAAGTGGCGGAGGCATGGTCCATTCCTATGGCCTGGCCGCAGCACAGCTTGACCGCATCCGCAGCAAGGGCGTTCCTCTGACCGCCTGCATCGACAAGGTAGCCGCCAGCGGTGGTTACATGATGGCGTGTGTGGCGGACCGTATTGTGGCATCACCGTTTGCCATTGTGGGTTCCATCGGTGTCGTTGCCCAGCTACCCAATTTCCACCGGCTGCTGCAAAAACACGATGTGGATTTTGAGGTTCTGACCGCAGGGGAGCACAAGCGCACCCTGACAGTCTTCGGAGAGAATACCGACAAGGGACGGCAGAAGTTTCTGGAAGATCTTGAGGACACCCACGTCCTGTTCAAAGAATACGTCAGTGAGCGTCGGCCAGCGGTTGATATTGCCAGCGTCGCCAACGGCGATATCTGGTTCGGCAAGCGTGCCCTGGACGTGCAGCTGGTGGATGAAATCCGCACCTCCGACGAATATCTGATTGATGCGTGTGAGCGTGGCGAAGTAGTTTCGGTGTCATTCCGGCGCAAGCGTACACTGCCTGAAAAACTGGGGCTGGCGGCCAGCGCGGCGATGGAGCAGACCGTTTGGCGGGTGCTGAGTGCCTTCCGGAACGGGAAAATTCAGTAATTGCCGGCAGCGCCGGCCAGAGGAATGATGATGACCGATATAACCGAATTCAAAGCCTGGCGCGTACATCAGGAGGGTGAACAGTTCACCGGACGGGAAGAGACCATGCCCCTGGACAGCCTCCCGGAAGGGGAGGTGCTAATACGGGTTTCCCATTCGTCGCTGAACTACAAGGATGCCCTGTCTGCTTCCGGTAACCCCGGAGTGACCCGGGCATTTCCCCACACTCCGGGTATCGATGCGGCAGGCACTGTGGTGGAAGCCGAAGGCAATGACCCTGCAGCGCAAACCCCGGTGATCGTGACCGGTTACGATCTGGGCATGAACACCGCCGGCGGTTTTGGAGAGTACATCCGGGTGCCCCGCGCCTGGGTTGCGAAGATGCCCGCAGGATGGGATGCAGGCAAGGCCATGATCTACGGCACTGCGGGCCTGACAGCGGGCCTGTGTGTGGGCAAGTTGCTACGCATGGGTGCCACCAAGGACGACGGCCCGGTGGCAGTCACCGGTGCCAGTGGCGCAGTGGGTACCGTCGCGGTAGAGATACTTTCGGTTCTCGGTTTCGAGGTCGTTGCGATCAGTGGCAAGCCGGACCAGAAGTCGCAGCTTGAAAGCCTGGGCGCAAAGGAAGTGCTGGACCGGGAACAGCTGGCCGATCAGAAAAAGCCGATGCTGAAACCACGCTTTGCCCACGCGGTGGACACGGTTGGCGGTAATCCGCTGGCGGAGCTTCTCAAACAGATCCGACCCGGTGGCTCTGTGGCCTGCTGTGGCCTGGTGGCTGGTCCGCAGCTTCAGACCACGGTGCTGCCGTTCATCCTGCGGGGTGTGAATCTGCTTGGGGTGGATTCCGTGGAAATCCCGCTGAGTGAGAAACAGGCAGTCTGGGAAAAGCTGGCTTCAGACTGGGCCTGCCCGAAAACCGAGCAGAGCGCCCGTACCATTGGCCGGAGTGAGCTGGACAGTGCCTTGCAGGCATTTCTGAAGGGTGAGTCCGCAGGCAAGATCGTGCTTGACCACGAACTCTGATCCGAAGGGAGCCGGTTGACCGGCGCGTCTTAGCTGGCGCGCCGGCGGAACAGGGGAATGTCCGTATCGGTAGCGGCCTGATAGGTCTGACTGAAGAAGTTCAGGCAGCGGGCCGCTTTGTTGATGTCCTTGTCCGGGCGCAGGGCGTAGCTGTCGAATCCGCAGCGCTTCATGAACTGCAGCTGATCCAGCAGAACATCGCCCACAGCCCTCAGTTCATTCCGGTATCCCAGCCGCTCACGCAGCAGGCGGGCGGTGCTGTAGCCACGTCCATCGCTGAACTTGGGGAAGTTCACGGCGATCAACGGCAGATCGTTCACCAGTCCTTCCAGTCGCTCGGGCTCATCGTGGCTCTCCAGCCAGATACCCAGGCCCGGTTTGTGGTCCACGGCAGCCGGGTCGGCCAGCCAGATATCCATCGGCACCAGCGCCGGCTGGTTTTCAGGCAGGTTCAGGCTTTCACCTTCTTCGGGCCGTGAAACCAGTACCCAGTCGTCCTGCTTGATGCTGCCATCCTGTGTGATGATCTCAGGCATAGACCTTCTCCTTGAAGGGCTGGATACCGATACGGCGGTAGGTGTCCAGGAACTCTTCTTCTTCGGTGCGTTTTTCGACATAGACCCCGATCAGCTTGGAGATTACCTCCGGCATGTCTTCACGGGCAAAGGACGGCCCCAGGATCTTGCCGATGGAGGCATCATTCTGGGACGAGCCGCCCAGGCTGATCTGATAGAACTCCTCGCCTTTCTTGTCCACACCCAGTACGCCGATATGGCCTACATGGTGGTGACCGCAGGCGTTCATGCAGCCGGAGATGTTCAGGTCAATGGGACCCAGATCGTACAGGTAATCCAGGTCGTCAAAGCGGCGCTGGATAGATTCTGCTACCGGAATGGATTTGGCGTTGGCCAGGGCGCAATAGTCGCCGCCCGGGCAGCAGATAATGTCGGTCAGGGTGTCCAGGTTCGGCGTGGCAAAACCGATTGGTTTCAGGGTCTGCCACAGTTCGAATAGTTGATCCTGGCGTACATCCGCCAGTACCACGTTCTGCTGGTGGGTTACCCGTGCTTCACCAAAGCTGTACTGGTCCGCCAGATCCGCGATCTGCTCGAGCTGCCGGTCGGTTACGTCCCCGGGCGGTGTGCCGGTTTCCTTGACGGTCAGGGTCACGATGGCATAGCCGGACTTTTTGTGGGTTGTCACGTTGTGTGTCAGCCACTGGTCGAAGTCCCGGTGCTCGAAACGCTGCTGCGCGAGCTGGTCTGTCGCGTTGTCCAGCTGCTGGTACTCCGGCTCGGTGAAGTAGGTTTGCATCCGTTCGATGGCTTCACGGGTCAGGCGGGTAGGGGAGTTACGGTTGTGTTCCCACTCCTGCTCGACACGCTCCGCGAATCCTTCCGGAGTCAGCGCCTTTACCAGAATCTTGATACGGGCCTTGTACTTGTTGTCCCGGCGGCCATAGCGGTTGTAGACACGCAAGATGGCTTCCAGGTAAGTCAGCAGGTCCAGTTCCGGCAGGAACTCACGAATCACCGGTCCTACCATCGGAGTACGGCCCAGACCGCCGCCGACATGAACCCGGAAACCCAGTTCTCCCTGGTCGTTACGTACCATCTGCAGGCCGATATCGTGCACCTGGATGGCCGCCCGGTCGGTGTGCTCGGAGGCGTTCACCGCCACCTTGAACTTGCGGGGCAGGAAGGCGAATTCCGGGTGATAGGTGGACCACTGGCGAATGATTTCACAGTAGGGACGCGGATCAGCGATCTCGTCATCCTGTACACCGGCGAACTGGTCGGTGGTCGTGTTACGAATGCAGTTGCCACTGGTCTGGTTGGCGTGCATTTCCACTTCAGACAGTTCTTCCAGGATATCCGGAACGTCTTCCAGGTCCGGCCAGTTCAGCTGCACATTCTGCCGTGTGGTGAAATGGGCGTATCCCTTGTCGTAATCGCGGGTAATCCGTGCGAGCCGACGCAGTTGGGCAGAGCGGAGCATGCCGTAGGGCACACAGATGCGAAGCATGGGTGCCAGGCGCTGCACATAAAGACCGTTCTGAAGCCTCAGCGGGAGAAATTCGTCTTCTTCCAGCTCGCCGGCCAGAGCCCGATTGGTCTGGTCACGAAACTGGGCAACCCGCTCGGCAAGTATCTGCCGGTCGTGTTCGTCATAAACGTACATAGGGAAAGTCCTGCAATAACCGGTATGAAGGCTTCTCTGGGAATTCTGGGGCGCAGAATATCACTGCCCATATATTCTTAAAATGATTATTTCAAAATATGGTTATCGATTCTGGTGATATAGAGAGGGTGCCGGCCCAAGGGGCTGGACGAAGGCGGATACTCTGCCTAAAGTAGACTGGCAAGGGGCGGATGCCTATGCCCCGGCGTGTGAACTTCTCTGCAATATAAAAATCACAAGGAGCGAATGCATGAGCAAGAGTAACCTGAAAGACAGCCAGGCCGATGCACTGGCGGCCGTTGCACTCATTTTTCTGGTAGCGGGGGCGGCGGTGTTCTGGGTGGCCGGGCTCTGATCAGGCATCAGGCACCTGAGGGATTATTTTGATACCACCCAGTTGACGATCAGCAGCAGCGTAACAACAAAGCCGGCGGTGAATATCACGCCGGCAATGATGTAAGGCCAGGGGCTGTGACTGGCGAAATCCTCTTCCTGACGTTTCCCTGACTGAACCCCCAGAGCACCGGCCAGGATGCTCTGGAGAATCTTCAGTATGCCCGGGTGTTTCTTTTTCTTCGCCGGTGCCTGGTTGTTGTTATTGTTGTCGGTCATGCATGCTCCTGATGTTCGCGGGGCCTTGTCCGGCTATTCCGCCGGATCGTAAGCCAGGGACGGGGCCAGCCAGCGTTCCGCTTCGGCTTTGCTGATGCCTTTGCGCGCAGCATAGCTTTCTACCTGGTCTCTTCCAATCTTTCCGACCGCAAAATAACGGGATTCCGGATGGGCGAAGTACCAGCCGGACACCGCTGCGGTCGGGAACATGGCAAAGCTCTCGGTCAGTTCCAGACCGGCGTTCTTTTCCGCTTCCAGCAGCTTGAACAGGGTAGCCTTTTCCGTATGGTCCGGGCACGCAGGGTAGCCCGGAGCCGGGCGGATACCCTGGTACTGTTCCTTGATCAATGCGTTGTTATCCAGCTCCTCGTCCGGAGCGTAGCCCCAGAATTCCTGGCGCACCCGCTCGTGCATACGCTCGGCGAAAGCCTCGGCAAGGCGGTCTGCGAGGGCTTTCACCATGATCGCATTGTAGTCGTCGTTGTGCTCCTGGAATTCTTTGGCGAATTCCTCGGCCCCGATGCCGGTGGTTACTGCAAAACCACCGACGTAATCCGGCTTGCCGCTGTCTTGCGGTGCCACATAATCGCTCAGTGCCATCATGGCCTTGCCCGGAGCCTTGTCATCCTGCTGGCGCAGATGGTGAAGACGGGTCAGCTCTTCGCTGCGGGAATCGTCCTTGTAGACGATGATGTCATCACCGGAACGGTTGGCGGGCCAGAAGCCGATCACTGCTCGGGCCTGAATCCGTTTTTCGTCGATCATGCGCCGCAGGATGACCTGGGCATCGTTGAACAGATTGCGGGCAGCCTCGCCACGCTTAGGATCATCCAGAATAGCGGGGTATTTGCCGGACAGATCCCAGGAAATAAAGAACGGTGTCCAGTCGATATAGTCGACCAGTTCGTTCAGATCGTAATCCTCGAATACCCTGACCCCGGTGAAAGCGGGCTTCGCCGGCTCAAAGCCGTCAAAGGCCACTTCCGGGGCACGGTCACGGGCTTCTTTCAGTGACACCAGCTTGGTGCGCTCGCCCCGGTTCTTGCGGCGTTCCCGGATGGTGTCGTATTCCTCGCGGGTGGCCTGGACAAACTTGTCCTTGGCAGTCTCGCTGAGCAGTTGGGAGGCCACGTTCACACAGCGGGACGCGTCGGCCACATAGACCGTCAGGTCATTCTTGTACTGGGGCTCGATCTTGACCGAGGTGTGCGCCTTGGATGTGGTGGCACCGCCGATCATCAGAGGAATATTGAAATCCAGCCGCTGCATTTCCTTGGCCACGTGAACCATTTCATCCAGCGACGGGGTAATCAGACCGCTAAGCCCGATAATATCGACATTCTCGGCTTTGGCGGTTTCCAGGATCTTCTCGCAGGGCACCATCACGCCCATGTCGATTACTTCGTAGTTGTTGCACTGCAACACCACGCCCACGATATTCTTGCCGATATCGTGCACGTCGCCTTTGACCGTGGCCATGAGGATCTTGCCCTTGGCTTTCTGGCCCTCTGATTTTTCAGCCTCAATATAGGGAATCAGGTGGGCCACCGCCTGCTTCATGACCCGGGCACTCTTGACCACCTGGGGCAGGAACATCTTGCCGTCGCCGAACAGGTCACCAACCACGTTCATGCCGTCCATCAGCGGGCCTTCAATCACCTCGATGGGGTGACTGGCGTTGAGGCGACAGGCTTCGGTGTCTTCGATGATATAGCTGGTGATCCCCTTGACCAGGGCATGCTCAAGGCGTTTCTCAACCGGCCATTCGCGCCAGGCAAGATCTTCCTCACGGGTTTTGGTGCCCTGGCCGCGGTACCGCTCGGCGGTTTCCAGCAACCGGTCGGTGCCGTCCTCACGGCGGTTGAGAACCACATCTTCCACCAGTGCTTTGAGCTCCGGCTCAATCTCGTCGTAGATCACCAGTTGGCCGGGGTTGACGATACCCATGTTCATGCCGGCCTTGATGGCGTGATAGAGGAAGACCGAGTGGATCGCTTCGCGCACCACGTCATTGCCGCGGAAGGAGAACGACACGTTGCTCACGCCGCCGGAAATGGAAGCGTGGGGCAGGTTGTCCCGGATCCAGCGGGTGGCGTTGATGAAGTCCACCGCGTAGTTGTTGTGTTCTTCGATGCCCGTGGCAATGGCAAAGATGTTCGGATCAAAGATGATGTCGGCGGGATTGAAGCCGATGCTGGTCAGTACATCGTAAGAGCGCTTGCAGATTTGGGTCTTGCGCTCGAAGGTGTCTGCCTGGCCGTCTTCGTCAAAGGCCATGACCACCACGGCCGCGCCATAACGCATGCAGTCTTTGGCGCGCTTGATGAATTCCTCTTCGCCTTCTTTCAGGCTGATGGAGTTCACCACTGCCTTGCCCTGAATACAGCGCAGGCCCGCTTCGATCACCTCCCATTTGGAGGAATCGATCATGATCGGCACACGGGAGATGTCCGGTTCCGAGGCGACCAGTTTCAGGAAGGTGACCATCACCTCCTGGGAGTCCAGCATGCCTTCGTCCATGTTAATGTCGATGATCTGGGCACCGTTCTCCACCTGATCCCTGGCCACGCTCAGGGCTTCTTCGTACTGCTCTTCCTTGATCAGGCGCAGGAAACGCTTGGAGCCGGTGACGTTGGTGCGCTCACCCACGTTGATAAACAGTGTGTTCTCATCACCGGTGAAGGGCTCAAGGCCGGACAGCCGCAGGGCCTTTGGCCGCTCGGGAATCTGGCGGGGCGGGTATTTGGCCACCGCATTTGCGACCGCCTCGATATGATCCGGACGGGAGCCGCAACAGCCGCCGATGATGTTCAGGAAGCCATCCCGGGCAAAGCCTTCGATAATCTCCGCCATTTCTTCCGGGGTCTGGTCGTATTCGCCGAATTCGTTGGGCAGGCCGGCGTTGGGGTGTGCCGATACGTAGGTTTCAGCCTTGGCGGACAGTTCTTCCACGTAGGGACGCAGGGCATCCGCACCGAGGGCACAGTTCAGGCCAACGGAAATGGGCTTCGCGTGGGCAATGGAGTTATAGAAAGCTTCCGTGGTCTGCCCGGAAAGCGTTCGGCCGGAAGCATCGGTAATGGTGCCGGAGATCATGATGGGCAGTTCGATACCACTGTCTTCAAAGTACTGCTGGGCGGCATAGATCGCCGCCTTGGCATTGAGGGTATCGAAGATGGTTTCGATCAGGATCAGGTCACAGCCGCCCTCGACCAGACCATCTACGGCCTCGTAGTAGTTGTCTACAAGGGTCTGGAAGTCCACGTTCCGGTAACCGGGATTGTTCACATCCGGAGAGATGGACGCAGTGCGGGAAGTGGGGCCAACCGCGCCGGCCACAAAGCGGGGTTTGTGGGGTTCCTTGCGGGTAAACTCGTCGGCAATATCCCGCGCCAGCCGGGCACCGGCCACGTTCAGCTCCCTGGCAATGGATTCCAGGCCGTAATCCGCCTGGGACAGCCGGGTGGAGTTGAAGGTGTTGGTCTCGATGATGTCTGCGCCAGCGGCCAGATAGTCGCTGTGAATGACGCGCAGTTTTTCCTGCTGGGTAAGGTTGAGCAGGTCGTTGTTGCCTTTTACTTCCCGATCGTAATGGGCAAACCGTTCACCGCGGAAGGCTTCCTCTTCCAGCTTCAGGTTCTGGATCATGGTTCCCATACCGCCATCGAGAACCACGATGCGTTCTTTCAGGGCCTGATGGAGTTGTTCCAGACGTGTGCTGCGGTCACTCATAGATATCATCCGGTTGTTCGTCGTTATTGCAATGGCGCGGGATCATAGCAAAAAAGCAGGGGAGCGTCCCGACCGGAAATGATCGGGATCATTGCGTTGCTCTGTATTGTCCGGGTCAATGCAGGAATTAAAGTCTGACTATTTTACTTGGTCTTTCACATTCCTGCGAACTCACTTAAAATAGAGACAAATTTCCAATTGGGAAGCTCGAATGACTTCAGTAACAGTGACTGATCCCGCACGGGACTATCTGGCACAACTGATCGAAAAGCAGGATGTCGAAGGCATGGGGGTGCGTATTTTCGTGACCCAGCCGGGTACGCGTAATGCCGAAACCTGCCTGGCCTACTGTCCGCCGAACGAAATCGTCCCGACCGACGAGAAAATCGACCTGGAAAAGTTCACCCTGTATCTGGACCACAACTCGGTTCCGTTTCTGGAAGATGCCCTGGTGGATTACTCCAAGGATCAGATGGGCGGGCAGCTCACCATCAAGGCTCCCAACGCCAAGGTGCCCCAGGTAGACGAAAACGCGCCGTTGCCTGACCGGATCAATTACATCCTGGCCAGTGAAATCAACCCGGGGCTTGCGGCCCACGGTGGTGAGGTTTCACTGGTGGATGTTGTTGAGGAATCCGTCGCAGTGCTGCGCTTTGGTGGTGGCTGCCAGGGCTGCAGCGCGGTCAGCCTGACCCTCAAGCAGGGCGTGGAGTCCACCCTGAAGGAGCAGGTTCCCGAAATCACCGCCGTGCGCGATGTGACGGACCACTCCTACAAGGAAAACGCCTACTACCAGTAATACCCATCCCTGGCAGTGCAATGCCACTGCCAGGCAGTCCCTTCCTTGATGGCGGCTCGGCCAATGCTGCCGTTGTCTTCTTGCCTCATCATTCCGGCATAATCATAACGGACTGTCCAAGGTCCTCGAATAAACAACGGCTTTTTGCCGGCACTTGTACTGGGGTTTGTCTTGCTCGACATTGCACTTCTATCCGTGCCAATCATGGCGGCGCTGGTCGGCTGGTTTACCAATTGGCTGGCCATACAGATGTCTTTTCATCCGGTCAGTTTCATTGGCATCGGCTTTATCGGCTGGCAGGGTGTCATCCCCCGGAAGTCCGAGAAGATGGCCCATATCTGCATTGACCGCACGCTCAAGCAGTTTGGTGACCTGAACGCGGTCTATCAGAAACTGGAACCCCAGCGCATTGTTGAGCAGGTGATTGCCCAGGTCAGCCCCCGCATTGACGAGTATGTGGATGAGGTGATGTACGAGGTGCAGCCGGTACTCTGGGACAATCTGCCGGTGTTCCTGCGTAACCGGATTTACCAGTGGGCACGGGAGCAGCTGCCGCAACGGGTGGAGTCACTGGTCGAGGATTTTGGTGACGACCTGGACGATCTGGTTGATCTCAAGGCGTTGCTGAGCCGGGAACTGCGGCAACACCCGGATCTGATGAACCGTATCTTCAAGGAGGCCGGTGCGGTGGAACTGCGCTCGGTCATCAACAAGGGCGCAATTATCGGCGGCCTGCTGGGGGCCATCCTGGCACCGATCTGGCTGCGTTATCCGGAGATGTGGTTTTTGCCCCTGGGCGGGTTCGGAGTTGGTTTTATCACCAACTGGATTGCGATCAACCTGATTTTCCGACCCCTGCATCCCCGTCGGGTGCTGTTCTGGAATCTGCAGGGGCTGTTCCTGCAGCGCCAGTCGGAAATCAGTGAGATCTGGGCGCGCCTCGTCGCCGAAGAGCTGCTGACGGTAGAGAAAGTGGCCGATGCCATGATCAACGGGCATCACGGGGATCGCACCCGGGCGATTATCCAGAAACATCTGCGGCCCATGCTGGACAACTCCCCGGTGATGAAGCTTACCGCCCAGGTGGCCATCGGAATGTCCGGTTACACTGATCTCAAGAAGGCGATGAATACCAAGGCCCTGCACGCAACCCACGATGTGTTTGGCGATCCGGGATTCAACAAGGAGAGGGCACCGGTAGTGGCCGGTGTGCTGGCCGGGCAAATGAAGGAGCTGAAACCGGATGAGTTTCAGGACATTCTCCGTCCGGCCTTCCGGGAAGAAGAATTTCAGCTCATGCTGGTGGGCGGGCTTTTCGGTGCGTTTGCCGGCGGGCTGCAATATCTGATCATGAATCACCTGCCACTTTGACCCATTGCGGGCAGGGCCGGTGAGACAACAGGAACAGGAGAGGCGACTATGTCATTCTGGCTTATGCTCACCGTACAGGTGGTCGTGACGGGCCTGGTAGTGCTGGCCGTTCTGGCCGGATTCTGGTTCGGGGTGGTTCGCCCTTACCTTGATCGTCGGGTAAAGGAAATTCTGGAAGCGGCGGAAGAGGTGGAGCCCAAGGTGACCCGCGGTGTCAAAAAGGGTGTATCCGATGCGATTGTCGGCTTTCCCGAACTGGGGGCCAGGGAATCGACCCGGCAGTTCCTGAAATTCGGGTCCGGGCTTTTTGAGAACGGCCTGAGCAGCTTTCTGGGTTCTGCTGCAGACCTGAATCGCCGGGAAAACGGACAGGCCGGCGATACCGGCTCCGCCGACCAGCGCTAAAGGCAGTTGGTGGGGCGGGGCAGCCCCGCGATCCGGCAGGCTGTTTTGGCGGGTGTGCCCGGAAACAGGGTCATCAGGTAGATGCTGTTACCCTTGTCCTCGCCAAGGGTCTCGCGCACCGCTTTGACAAACAGGCGGTTAGAGGGCGGGGCCATTTCATGTGCATTATAAAAATCCCTCAGAAACCATATGATTTCCCAGTGATTTTCGCTCAGGTCCAGACCATCTTCCCGGGCGATGGACACAGCAGTATCCTCATCCCAGGCTCGCGGATCCTCCAGAAAACCCTCGCTGTTACGTTCCGGCATTGTCATGGTTCACCAATGAATAATCTGTGCTGATTCTGCTGTCAGGGCGACCATTTCGTCATAATCAACAGCGGTAATGCCGCCCCGCATGAGCGCGTTCAGCCCCCGCGCCTCCAGATCGGCACCAAGCGCATTCACGCGATCGGCCGGCAGAAAATTCGGAATCGAGACGGCCATTACAGCGGATTCTATCAGCAGCAACCGATCGCCATCACCAAGCGCTTCAAGGCATCGCTCGAAGCGGGGGTGATGCGGGGGCTTGTTAACAATATGCAGGGTCGTCATGTGACAATTACTCTCAGAGAGTGATGACGTGATGATACCGGCGATACAGTGCCACAGGTTCGTCAGCGGGTTGCGCCTGGTCAATCAGCGATGCCGCATCCAGTCCGGCTTTCCGGCAGGCCTCCTGGTCAAACAGTAGCTGCTCAATACCGAACATGGGGGCTGCCGACAATTGCCGGGTCAGGGTTTTCTGGCCCAAAGCCTCCCCGTTTTGCCCGTCCAGCAGCCAGTAGACTCCGGGACCGGTGAAAAACAGGCTGACGTTCTGGTCAAACGCTGCCAGCGCAAAGCCGATGTCCAGAGATTCCCGGCCTCGCCAGTCGCTGTAGGGGGGCTGATCAATAACGACCAATGTGTCCATCAGTGACCCTCCATAAAGCGCACCACCCGATCGGAATCCTGCATGCCCTGAACCCATTCACCCAGTCCGGCCAGCAGAAAAGGGCTGGCCAGGTTGCTGGCGGTCAGTTGGTAACGGCGTTGCTCGGTTTCATCGACGATACCCCGGCGCAGTGCCGATGCAATACAGGCAATGCCTTCAATGTCGTGCTCGGCAAGAAACTCGCACCACTGGTCCCGCAGGTTCTGCTCGTCGGACGGGGGAGCGGACAGCATTGAGGCGAGATGCACGCCTTCACCGTACAGGAATACACGGTCAATACGGTGCCCCTGCCTGAGCAATGCCCGGCAGAATGCCAGCGCGCTGCCCGGTGCCTGACTGCTGTATGGAGCGCCGCTGATAACGATGGTGTAGGAAAGGGGGCCTGGGCCGGTCATTATAGTTCCTCAGAAACACAAAACCCCGGACCTTGGTCCGGGGTCAGTGGTATCACTCGGCAGGATCAGTCCTCGCCGGCGAACGCACCCAGCAGGTGAAGCAGGCTGACAAACAGGTTGTAGATGTTCAGGTACAGACCTGTAGTTGCCATGATGTAGTTGGTCTCGCCACCGTTCACGATGCGGCTGGTGTCATACAGGATGAAACCAGACATCAGGAACACGATCGCAGCGCTGATGGCCAGGCTGATGGCAGTCACTTCAACGCCGAACATGCCGGCAACGAAGGTACCGATCGCCGCGACGATCACCACCATCAGACCCGCAACCAGCATGCCGCGCATGAAGCTGAAGTCTTTCTTGGTGGTCAGGGCGTAGGCAGACAGCCCCAGGAACACCACCGCGGTGCCACCCAGCGCCTGCATGACAATCTGGCCGCCATTGGCCATCTGCAGGTAGTGCATGAGAATCGGGCCGAGGCCGAGGCCCAGCAGACCGGTAAATGCGAAGACCACACCGATACCGGCGGCACTGTTAGCAGTGCGGGGCAGAACCAGCCATACCAGAGCCAGTGCACCCAGACTGCTGATCATGCTGGCACCGTGGCTGAGCCCGATGCTCATGGATACGCCTGCCATCACAGCACTGAACAACAGTGTCATGGCCAGCAGAGTGTAGGTATTACGCAGAACTTTGGTGGCCTCCGGGCTCATCGCCTCGGTGGCGGAACCGCGGGCGATCTGCACGCCACCCTGGTTCTGACGGACATTGTAATGCCTGTTTTCCATTCTGATCTCCGGTTTGGTTGTTCGGCTACTGCGCTGGTCCGGTCATTCGGAACCCTGCGCGATTACCATGAAGTCCTATACTCCATAATAATGTTGTATACGCAACTTTCAATCATTTACGACAATAAACCCGGGCGGAAGGTTCATTACATTTCGTTAATTCTGTGCCTTTGCAAAGATTCCTTTCCTGAAAAGCCTTCGTGAAACCGGATCCGGTTTACACCGTTGACAGAGCAGGGGATTCCGGTATCATGCTCACCGCTGTCGCAATGACGGCCTGAAAAGATGCGGTGGGCTGGCAGAGTGGCTGAATGCAGCGGTCTTGAAAACCGCCGAAGGTTAGTAGCCTTCCCGGGGTTCGAATCCCTGGCCCACCGCCATTTTTTCTTTCCTTTCAATGCTTTTGAAGCTTTTCCTCGAATTGATCCAAGCCTGAACACGTAGTTTCCGCCATTGGCATCCGACTGGTTCGCCCCCATACTCGGGATATACGCGAGACTTCAGGAGCCACCCCATGACAGATCCGCAAACACAGCCGCAGGACTCAGCGCCCCAGCCGGAAGACCGCTCGGAGAATCCGCGACGCTTTGCGGTTTCGGCGAATCGTGGTCGTGCAAGACACCGCATGCGTTATGTGGAAACCGGTGGTGCGGGGGTGGATACCGGGGAGTGCAATTTCTGCCAGGCAGTGCCGGAGCCGGAAGACGACTAGCGCCAGCGCAAATCCTTACCATCAGTATCCCAGCGGGTCTGCAGGAAGAAGAGTTCGGCTAGCCTGTGCTTGCACTGCATCTCTTCCGGGCTGGTAAACCGGAAGCGAATGCTGTCGCCAGGCAGACACTGCGCCAGTCGGCCAAGATCATAACGGCTGAGTGCGCCGGGCTTCGGGTAACCACCAATGGTCTGGCAGTCGGGCATCAGCACAATGGGCTGACCGTCGCCGGGAATCTGTACCGCACCTACGACCATTCCTTCCGAGAGAATCTGCCAGTCAGCCTTTTCAAGAGCCGGACCGGATAGCCGGTAGCCCATGCGGTCACTGTCTTGATTAACCCGGTATTCGCTATGAGTGAGCCGCAGCAGGTCGTAGCGGTCGAACTCCCGGTACTGGTAACCGGGCAGCAAGTCCAGCTCGCAAACATCCTCCTGATAGTGCCTGCGATGAAAATAAGGCACGGTTCGTGGCGGTATCACAGGATCTTCCGACACGCTGGCAATCTCGGCACCTGCCTGCACGCCGCAATGGCCGGTGAATCCCTCCCTGGCGACCATGGAACGGCTCCCGAACAGTGACGGATTACTTACGCCTCCCGGCAGGGCAATGTAAATCAACCGGCCGGCCCGGCTTATGCCGATTTCCAGCTCGTCATCGGGTTCCAGAGTGATTGTCGACCAACCGGCGAGTAGCTGCCCGTTTACCTTCAGTGCAGCGTCTGCGCCGGTCACGGCAATGGTGATGCGCTTCCGTGAAACCGCCCGGAAGCCACCCATCACGATCTCCAGACAAGCTGCCCCCGGATTGTTGTCCAGCAATTTGTTGGCCCACCGGAACCCATGTAGGTCGGCAGCACCGCCGCTGGCCAGGCCCTGGCGACGATGCCGGCGGCGGCCTGCGTCCTGCACGGTGCATGACAGGCCCGGGTCGAGGATCTGCAGGGTCATGACGTGCCCCCGGCCATTTCCCGGTAGTCTGACTCGGAGATCGGGTAGAACTGCACCGCATCACCGGTTTTCAGCAGCGAGAGATCCTGTGGATCAAACAGTCGCACCGGGCTCAGCCCGATAAGCTGCCAGCCTCCCGGGCTTTCCAGGGGGTAAATGGCAGTCTGGCGGTTGGCAATGGCCACGCTTCCGGCGGGCACCCTGGTTCGGGGTGTCTGTTTGCGGGGCATAGCGATTCGCTCGTCGGTTTCTCCAAGAAAGGCAAACCCCGGCGCGAATCCCAGGGCGTACACCTGATAGCGGGTTTCGCTGTGAATCCGGATTACTTCATCCACGGTCAAACCGGCGTGATCTGCGACGACTTCAAGGTCCGGCCCGGAGTCGGTGGAGTACCACACAGGAATGCGGTGCAAACGGGAGACAGTCTCTTTGGTGCGACCGGCAGATTCACTGAGACAGTTCATCACCCGGTTACGCACGGCCTGATAATCCGTTTGCAGCGGATCCCAGGTGACGAGCAGGGTGGTATAGGAAGGCACCAGATCCACCAGCCAGGTATCGCCATCAGTTTCCAGAAGGTCACAGATGGATGCCAGTCGGGCCGGCAGGGCAGGGTCAATGCGGTCGGCCAACCGCAACAGCAGGGTGTCGACGGAGACCTGCTCGATCATGAGCCTGCGTTCAGCGCCTGGCGGATGGCCCTGATGGCCGCGAGCGCGGCATCGTTATCGCCGTGCACGCAGAGGCTGTCCGCGGGCAGATCCAGCCACTCGCCGGTGCTGCTGTGCACCCCTCTTTGCCGGGCAAAGGACAGGGCCTGCCGGACAATAATCTCTGGGTCTTCATGCACTGAACCTGCTTCCCTGCGGGACACCAGTTGGCCCCGGTTGTCATAGGCCCGGTCTGCGAAGGCTTCCAGCAACAAGGGCAGGCCAATCGCTTGGGCCATTTGCTGATGCTCCGCGTAGCGGCAGGTGACAGGAATCATCAAAGGCAGATCCTGGCGGAAGGTCTTCACGGACTCCATGACTGCCCGCAGCAGGTCATCGTCCTTCATCATGTCGTTGTTCAGGGCACCATGTGGCTTGACGTACCGGAGGGTGATGCCTTCCGCACGGCACATGCCCTCCAGCGCACCGAGCTGGTAAAGCATGAGGGCCTGGATTTCTTCGTGGGTATGGTGAATTGAACGGCGACCAAATCCCGGCAGGTCGTGGTAGGACGGGTGAGCGCCGACTTCCACCTGGTGCCTTGCCGCGAGGGCCAGGGTGTTGCGTATGACCATCGGGTCGGCTGCGTGGAAGCCGCAGGCTAAATTGGCCATGTCGATCAGTGGCATCACCTTGTCGTCCTGGCCCATCTGCCAGGCACCGTAGCTTTCCCCCAGATCGCAGTTCAGCTTCATGTTACAGCTCTCTGCCCGGCCAGGTGGCCTGTTTTCGCTCGTCTGCCAGCTTACCCCGGGTCTGCAGTGCGTCCGGGCTGTTGTCCGGCAGATCCCAGCCCTGCAGGTTTTTCTCGATCAGATCGACAAGGGCATCAATATGGCCCGGTGTTGCGTTCAGGCAGGGAATATAATTAAACGTCTTGCCTCCCGATTCCAGGAAATAATCCCGGTTCTCTTCGGCAATTTCTTCCACGGTTTCCAGACAGTCCGCTGAGAAGCCGGGGCAGAACACATCCACCGAAGTGGTGCCTTCGCCGGGCAGCGACTTCATGGTTTCGTCGGTATAGGGCTGCAGCCACTCTTCACGACCGAAACGGGACTGGAAGGTGGTCATGTACTGATCGTCGCTCAGCCCGAGCCGTTCAGCCAGCAGTCGCGAGGTCTTGTGACACTCACAGTGGTACGGATCGCCCTTCAGCAGGTATTTTAGCGGTATGCCGTGGTAAGACAGAATCAGTTTCTGCTGTCGGCCTTTTTCAGCCCACCAGGATTCGATATGCCGGGCCATGGATTCGATGTAGGGCGGAAAGTCATGGTAATGGGAAACGAACCGGAAGTCCGGCAGCCAGCGACGGGTTGTGAAGTCCTTGGCGATGGCATCAAAGGTTGAGGCGGAAGTGGATGCGGAATACTGGGGATACAGGGGTAAAACCAGCAGACGATTAACACCCTGGGCCGCCAGTTCATCCAGTACGTTGGCAACGGACGGGTTGCCGTAGCGCATGGCAAAGGCCACCACCACGCTGTCACCGTATTTCTGCTCCAGTGCCCTGCGAATACCTTCACACTGGTCGGCGGTGTGGATCAGCAGGGGCGAGCCTTTTTTCTCCCAGACACCGGCGTAGGCCTTGGCTGAACGGGCAGGACGGATACGCAGAATGACACCATGCAGTATCAGCCACCAGAGCAGGCGGGGTACTTCTACAACCCGGGGATCCGATAGAAACTCAGCCAGATAACGGCGCAGCGCGGGTTTGGTGGGTGCGTCCGGTGTACCCAGATTGGTAACCAGTACGCCGAGCTTCTGCTTACTCTGGTCGTGGCGAAAACCTTCTACGCCCTTGTAGTTCATGTAACCTCTCCGGAAGTGGGTCAGCCTTTGCGATCGGCCTGTTGCGCCATGCGCGGCATCAGTGGCGTGATGTCGTAACCGGCGTTACGGGCCTTTGCGACCAGCTGGTCCGCCGGCTTGGTTCTGGCGCTGGCCAGAGCCCAGAGTACCGTGCAGCGGGTCCCGGAACGACAGAAGGCAAGTACGGGCTTGTCAGCCTGGCGGATCATCGGGTCAAAGCGATCCACGTCGCTGTCGGTGATATTGCCGGATTCCACCGGCAGGTAGACCCATTCCAGGCCCTGTTCCCGGGCGGCGGATTCCAGATCATCCATGGCGGGCTGGCCTGGCTCCTCCTGGTCCGGGCGGTTGGCTACCAGTGTCCGGAATCCCAGCCGGGCGATCTCCGCCACGTCGGATACGGAAATCTGCGGTGCCACTGAGATGTCGTCGTCAATTCTTCGGATATCCATAGAGAGTTTCACGCCCTTGAGAAGTGGGTAACGGTGTTTTACCAGTCCGGCAGGCATGATAGCAAAAAAAGGCCCGGCACTGATGGCCGGGCAGAGGCGTGCGAGTAGTATCCATGAAAGACTTCCAGACAAACCGGCATCGCGTACGACACCGGTATGTGAAGTATTGACCATATTTTGCACAGTTCAAGATTCTGCCCGCCGGTTCTGAAAACATTTTTTCATATCCTTGCGATTCTTATACTGCGGCCTTTAATGACGGGCTTTGCAGGGCGATTGTTTTTGTCGGGATCTGCATCGGATTCGGTATTTTTTCCTGCCTGTAATACAATAGCGGGATGATTGCAGTCGCCGGGTTTCCGGCACATCCCACGAAGTCAGAGGTAGATATGGCCGACCAGAACGACGGAAACGACACCAACCCAGAAAATGATCCGCTGCTTGCGGGCAAGATCCGGGATTCTGCCCGACAGATCTGGCTGGCTGGTCTGGGTGCCTACACCAAGGCTGAAGAGGATGCCGGCCGTTTCTTCGAGCGTCTGGTGAACGAAGGCGAACAACTGGAAACTCGCACCCGTGGTGTCGTTGAAAAGCAGATCCGTTCGGTAGAACACCGGGTGGATGATGTCCGGGAGAAGGCGACCGGCACCTGGGACAAGCTGGAGCACATGTTTGACCAGCGGGTTTCCGGGGCGTTGCGCCGGCTGGGGATTCATCGTCAGGAGGATGTGGACCGCCTGGAAGCCAGGATCGAGCGGCTCGAAGCGGAAGTGGCACGGCTGCAAGGTACCGCAGGCGGCCGTGATGAGGAAGAGTAATCAGTCAGCCAGGTAGGCCCGACTGATCAGCCACACCTGCTCCCGCTCCTGTTCTCCCAGATAGGGCAGGAGCAGGCTGAGCATCTGATAGACACCCCGTCCCGGGTCCACCCGGTCCCGTTCCTGCAAATGGCTCAGGCTGTCGTAACTGCTCCAGTAGCAGGCGGTCAGGGTTAACTGCTCACAAAGCGCCTCCAGCTCCTCGTCCGATATCTCCATCATGTGCTGGCGGCGAAAACTCTCGCATATCGTCAGGAAAGCCTTTTGCTTGCGCTTGAGTAGCCGGCGGAAGGGGGATTGCAGTGCGTCATACCGGGACAGCACATTGACCAGATCCTGGTAGATAAACCGGTATCGGGCGACTGTCTCGAACAACAGGTGCAGGAAAAAGTTCTGCTGATCCAGGGTGATCTCGGCATCTTCCGGCACCGCGAGCAGGTCATTCATCTCGTGATCGAAATGCCCGTACAGCTCCTCGACGATGTCGGATTTGCTCTTGAAGTGGTAGTACAGGTTGCCGGGACTGATTTCCAGTTCGTCGGAGATCAGCAGGGTAGTCACATTGGGCTCGCCAAGGCGGTTGAACAGCTGCAGGCTGATATCCAGGATGCGATCGCGCGTCTTTACTTTGCCCATGGTGCCGCCGGTCCGCCTCAGAGCTCGAAACTGGCCCACACAGGGCAGTGATCCGATGGTCTTTCCATGCCCCGGATATTGTAGGAGACACCGGCTTCCCGGGCCTTGTCCCGCAGGGCATCATTGGCCATGATCAGGTCAATACGCAGCCCCCGGCGCGGATCCCGTTCGAACCCGCGACTGCGGTAGTCGAACCAGCTGAAGGTGTTGTCCTCGTCGGGGTGCAGGTGACGGAACACATCGGTCAGCCCCCGCTGCTCGACCTGCGACAACCACTCCCGCTCCTCCGGCAGGAAGCTGCATTTACCTTCCCGCAGCCAGCGCTTGGCGTTGTTGTCGCCAATGCCGATATCCCGGTCCGTTGGTGAGATGTTCATGTCGCCCATAAGCACCAGTTGGCCGGGCTGTTGCTGCAGTTCATCCAGCCACTTCATCAGGTCGGCGTAGAACTTTTCCTTGGCAGGAAATTTCACCGGATGGTTGCGGCTCTCACCCTGGGGAAAATAGCCGTTGATGACCGTCAGCCGTTCCCCGTTGATCTTGAATACACCGGTAATCAGCCGCCGCTGGGCCTCTTCTCCGTCCCAGGGGTAACCCTTGAAGATTTGCTCCGGTTCCGCCCGGGACAGCAGTGCCACACCATAATGGGTTTTCTGACCGTGGAAATGCACGTGATAACCCATGTTGCGGATTTCTTCCGCCGGGAATTGTTCGTCGGTAACCTTGGTTTCCTGCAACCCGATGAAATCCGGATTCAGATCGCGAATCACCGCTTCAAGCTGGTGCAGGCGCGTGCGGATGCTGTTGACGTTGAAGGATACAAACATCATGGGTGGTGACACTCCGTCCGGACAGTTCAGGGCAGGGAGTCTACCACAGCCTGGCAAAAGAACGGACCAGCCCGCCGCCCTCAGGGAATCAGCGGGCAGGGCGGCTGGCTGTTCTGCTGGTACTGGATGTGGGCGGTAAAATTGCGATCCCGGTTCTCGCGGATATTGGTCAGGCCGGAAAAGTCGGTCAGAAAGCCCTCTTTGTTGTAACCCAAGTAGATCGGGTCCACCAGGAAGCGGGTGACCAGACCGTCGGGACGGATACGGAACTCAAGGTCGGCCTCGAAATCCTCTGCTTCGGCCGGTTCCGCAACAAAGCCGTAGTGATCACCCCGTGTGGGACCAAGAAAACGGAAGCTGGCGCTGTCGCCGCCGGTCAGGGCCTCCCAGTTGGCGCGGATAAAGTGGTCAAACCCTGCATCAATAACCAGCCTGCCGGGCTTTGTCAGCTCAAATTGTTCGCTGTCTCCGGAGGGGGTTGTCCAGTCGATGGCAAGCCGGTCACCATCGAGTGATACTTCCATCACCTCATCGAAATCCGGCTGGCGGAAGATCATCTCCGGCAGCAGCAGACCCGCCTGATAATCGAGCTGCTTGGTGGCGAAGGGGGACTCCGAATCGGGTTTCCGGTAGTCGACGGAATGCGTTTCCGGAACCCAATGCCCCTCGCGGCAGCTGCCGGTCACTTCATGGTGCTCGGAATACAGCGGTTCGCCGGATAGCGATACCGCGCTGCCGGTAAAGCTGGACTTTTCGGCGCCGGATGCGACCAGCGGCACCACCAGCAGGGAAACACAGGCAAGGCTTGTGGATCTCATGGTGCACCCTCCAGTTCGGGATACAGGCTCCTGCGCAGGAACAGCAACAGGGGCAGAATCAGCCACCAGCCCACCGCCAGTGCAGCAAGCGACAGCCACAGGTCCGGCAGGGTCACCGCACCGAGCTGGCCGGCTGACCAGTAAGCGAACGGGCCGGCAAGCGGCGGAAATACCCAGGGCATCCAGCGCGACCGGCCAATCCATCCCAGGGAATGGCACAGTGTGGTCATAAAGACGGCCCACACGCCGGCCAACCAGGGTGGAATGATGGCGGTATCGCCAGAGGCGGTCTGCAGCATGCCGGTCCGCAACCACAGCGTGTCGAGCAGTCCACCCAGCACAATGCCGGCCCCAATAAATTGCGCCTCGGCGACCCGGTGCTGACTCACCAACAGGAAATGCACCACAAGTATGCCGGCCACGACAGCCAGGGATCCGGCCGTGGGGTAGAGCACACACACGAACCAGCCGGCCTGGAACAGCACGAAGTTCAGAACGTTGCGGGCGGTAGCGTTGGGAATCATAGGCTCAGAATATTTCCGCGCTTGTTCTGGGGCCGGGCGAACAGGATCTGTGACACGCCGATGGCCCGCTCACTGAAACCCGCTTCGCAATACGCAAAGTAAAACGCCCAGAGTCTCCGGAAGGCTTCGTCATAGCCCATCTGCTCCAGTTCCTGCTCGCTGGCCATGAACCGATGACACCAGTCATTCAGGGTTCGGGCGTAATGAAAGCCGATGTCCTCGGCATGGGTCATCACCATATCGCTGCCGGTGCGCACCGATTCAAGAATGGCACCGAACGACGGAATGAAGCTGCCCGGGAAGATGTAACGCTGGATGAAATCCACATTCTTCAGGGCCCGGCTGTAACGCTGCTCCGGCATGTTGATCGCCTGAATCAGTGCCAGTCCGTCCGGCTTCAGCAGGGTGCCGATCTTTTCAAAATAACTGTCCAGGAACTGCGGGCCGACCGCCTCGATCATTTCGATGGAAACCAGTTTGTCGTACTGGCCCTCCAGGTCCCGGTAATCCTCGAACAGCAGGGTAATACGGTGCTCCAGACCGGCTTCCCTGACCCGCGCCCGTGCCAGCTCCAGTTGCTCACGGGAGATTGTGGTGGTGGTCACATGACAGCCGTAATGGGTGGCGGCGTGTATGGCAAAACCACCCCAGCCGGTGCCGATCTCGATCACCCGGTCACCGGGTTGCAGGTCCAGCTTGCGGCAGATCATGTCCAGCTTGTGGACCGCGGCTTCCTGCAGCGTGGCATCTTCACGGGGATACACCGCAGAGGAGTACATCATGGTCGGGTCCAGGAAGGTCTGGAACAGATCATTGCCCAGATCGTAGTGGGCGCTGATGTTCTTGCGGGAACCCTCACGGGTATTGCGGTTCAGCCAGTGCAGTCCTTTCAGGGCAGGCTTGGTCAGCCAGGCGAAGCGGTCTTCAAAGGCGTTCATGATGTCGATATTGCGGGTAAAAAAGCGCAACAGCTGCACCAGGTCCGGACTGCTCCAGTCACCGGCCACAAAAGACTCGGCCGCGCCGATGCTGCCGCCGGTCACCATATCTCGCCACATGGAGGGATTGTGCACATGCAGTTCAGCGGTGCGGAACCGGGGATCCCGGTCGCCGAATACCAGGGTGTCCTCGCCCTGTTCGGTAATCACAAGGGTTCCGTAACACAGCATGGAGAGCTGCTTGCAGACCAGCTTGCGAGCCAGCCGACTGGTCAGGGACAGCGCGGAGGTAATCTCCAGGGATTTGTTGTCGGTGGTACCAGTGTTCAGGTTCTCCATGAGCTTACCTTTCCGGAATGATGTTCATCGGGATTGTCTGTGCCTGCGGGGTAGCCCCTGTCTGCAGCGCCCAACTTGTGGGCCGGATCCTCAACCGGCAATTTGTCCGGATTGGTGTAGAACCTGGCACCTTTCAGCTTCAGCCTCAGCGCGTGCCAGTAAATTCCCGCCACAACCTTGAGGGACTCGACCGGAAACGCCCGCAGTGCTTTGTTCAGTGTTTTACGAGCGAGGGGCACCCGTTGGACTACCAGGGTGGCATCAAATTCTTTCTTTTCCTTGCCGAGCACATTCATATGAATACGCAACTCGTCCCCGCGAAAACTGAAGGTCCAGCGGTATTGCTGGTCCATCGGGTTGAAGGGCGAAACATGGAAGCGCTTGTCGAAGCCGAACCGCAGGGTCTGCCAGCCGGAGGGACTGGTTTCCGGGTGATCACATTCCAGGCAGTAGATGTGCCTCTGGTGCCAGGGCGTATTGGTGATCTCGGCAAGAATGACCGCCGGCAAATCCCCGGCGGTTGGATTTGCTCCGGCGTTGTAGCAGAAGTAGAAGCTGACCGGATTAAACACATACCCCAGATAGCGCGGATGGGTAATCAGCTCAACCGGACCATCCGGTCGCCAGCCGGTGGCTTCTTCCACCTGATCCCGGACCGCCTGCTCAAGGCTGCCTGACCTTGAAGGCATGTAATCGCTGCGCTTCAGTGACATCCAGTTGAAGCGCTCCAGGGAAAACCAGCGGCTGATGCCGGTGACGGACTCCCACTCGGAGAGATCCACCGCCAGCATTCCCGTGTCGTACCGGAACTGATGGCCCACCGGAGCCAGCCGGCGGTGGCGCACCGTGCCTTCCAGCCATTGGCTGCGCAGGGTCTGGCTCGCCATGGTCAGAGCTCCACTCCCAGATCCCGGGTGACCCGTAGCGCACTGTTCACGCCATCCTCATGGAAACCGTTGAACCAGTAAGCCCCGCAGAAATGGCTGCGGTTGCGGTTGCCAATCTCGTGGTAACGCTGCTGGGCGCGTACGGCATCCATGGTGAATACCGGATGGGTGTAGTCGAAACGCTTGAGAATTTTTGCCGGGTCAATGTCCCGGGTACGGTTCAGGGTCACACAGAAGGTTTCCGGGGCATCGTGGAAGTTCTGCAGGATGTTCATGTTGTAGGTCACCGATACCGGCTCGCTGCGATGCTCCGGAATCCAGTAGTTCCACGCCGCCCAGGCACGGCGATTGGAGGGCAGTACCGACCTGTCGGTATGCAACACCACATCGTTGGACTGGTAGCCGATCGCGCCGAGGATTTCCCGCTCCTGTTCCGTCGGATCTCCGAGCATTTTCAGGGCCTGGTCGCTGTGGCAGGCAAACACCACCTGGTCAAACCGGCGCTCCTCGCCATTAACCCGCAGCACAACGCCCTGATAATCACGGGTGACCCGCTCAACGGGCGCATTAAGGTGCAGCCCGGGCTCCAGCCGGTCCATCATCCGCTTAACGTATTGGGCACTACCGCCGGAAATCACGCGCCACTGGGGGCGCTCATCCACCGACAACATGCCGTGATTGTTGAAGAATTGCAGGAAGAACCGCACCGGGAACTGTTCCAGAATAATTTCCGGAGCGGACCAGATGGCCGCGCCCATGGGCACGATGTAATGGTTGCGGAAATAGCGGGAGTAACCATTCCGGTTCAGGTATTCGCCCAGGGTCTCGCTGTCGCTGATGCGTTCATTCTGCAGATCGGCCCGTGTCTCACGGTTGAAGCGCAGAATCTCCCGCACCATGTTCAGAAAAGGCAGGTTCAGCAGATTCCTGCGCTGGGCGAACAGGGTGTTCAGGCTGGTACCGTTGTACTGAAGCCCGGTAGCGGAGCTGTCCACGCTGAAGCTCATATCGCTGTCTTCCCAGGCGACATCCAGCCGTTCCATCAGGCGGATGAAGTTGGGGTAGGTCCAGTCATTGAACACGATGAAACCGGTGTTCACGGGCCAGGTTTTGCCGCCCAGCTCGATGTTTTCGGTATTGGTGTGCCCGCCGGCGTAGTCCGCAGCTTCAAAGACTTCCACGTGGTACTTTTCAGAGAGTAACCAGGCGCTGGTCAAACCGGACGCGCCCGCGCCAATCACTGCGATACTCTGTGTGTTCTCGCTCATTCAGCGGATTCCTTGCTTGCTTCCTGGCTGCGCGACATGGACGCAGCCATACGGTCAATCAAACCCTGGGGCAGATTGCCCAACAGGCGGATAAGCCAGGTGAAACGCCTGGGAAACTCGATGCTGTTCCGGCCCCTGGCCAGCCCCTTCACAATACGCCCGGCGGCTTCTTCGGCACTGACCAGAAATGGCATGGGGAAGTCATTGCGGTCGGTGAGGGGGGTTTTTACGAAGCCCGGGGACACCAGCACCACATCGATTCCCTCGGCAGCGAGGTCAGCCCGCAGGGAGGTGGCCAGATAGGCCAGGGCAGCCTTGGAGGCCCCGTAGCCTTCCGCCCGCCCGAACGGGAACCACCAGGCCGACGATCCCACGATCACCAGGGTGGCCGGATGGCCTTTCGCCCGGGCATCCCGAAGAGCCGGCAGCACCGCCTCAATAGACCGGGAAGTGCCAATCACGTTGGTGGTGATGTTCTTCTCGATAATCTCGCTCTTGAAGTCCGCCACATCAACGTATTCACAGGTGCCGGCATTCAGTATCGCCATGGTCACCGGTCGATGCAGTTCCAGTATCTCGCGCACACTGGCAAGGCTTTCCGGATCCGTTGTATCGCAGGGCGCGGGAGTAACGTGCCCACTGCCGGATTCCGCCAACTGGTCGAGGGGCTGCTGGCGGCGGCCGGTCACAATCAGCGAATGGCCATCCGCCGACAGCCGTTTCGCCAGTGCCTCACCGATACCGGATGAGGCTCCGGTCAGCCAGATAGTGCCCTGTTCGGGAAATCGATGGCTCATACTGCCTGCCCCCGGATCCAGCGGATCATCCGGCCAAGCACCGGCACGTTCTCGTACAGCAACTGGCCAGCATCAAAGTAGTCACGGTGGTAGCTGATTCGCTGGCCGTCGATACGCAGGAGTGACAGGCCGTCGACGGCCACCTCATCACCCTTGCTCAGGCGCTTGTGCCGCAGGTACATGATCCAGGGAAGGGCGACCTGCTGCCCCTCGATCACCGCCTGGCCGAACTCGAAACGGCAACTGATGACGTTCTGATAGCTGCTGCCGAGATGCCGGGTCAGTTCATCCAGCCCGCGGGCGGTGCTGAACGGGTCGGTAAAGACCACGTTATCACTGTAAACGGAGGCCAGATCACCCAACTGTCCGGAACCCATCTGGTTGAACAGGCTCCGGAATCGCTCAAGCAGTTCCGGCAGTGCGGCGGCCTGGTGGCCGACTTCAATATGGCGAGCGGTACTCATGATTTCGATTCCTCCCGCTGAGTGTTGGTCTGGTTCATTTCATCTTTGATGTGCTGTGGAATAGGACTGAGATCCCAGACAAGCCCCAGTTTCGAGAGGAGCCATAGCCCGTACCAGGTGATGTCAATTTCGTACCAGCGGAATCCCTGACGGACCGATCGCGGCCAGCGGTGGTGGTTGTTATGCCAGCCTTCGCCCAGGGTAATCAGAGCCAGCCAGAAGTTGTTGCGGCTGTCATCCGGCGTATCGAAGCGGCGTTTACCCCACACGTGAGCCAGGGAATTGATGGACACAGTGGCGTGAAACAGCACCACGGTGGAAATAAAGAAGCCCCAGATCAGCAATTGCAGACCGTTGGTGCCCAGGCCCGGTGCCCAAGCGGCCAGTGCCTCTCCCAGAAGATAGATCATCACGGCAGCCACGGCCGGTACCAGGGCGTCGAAGCGGTTGATGAAGCGCAGTTCCGGATACTTCAGCCAGTCGCCCACACGCTTGTTGTCCATCACAAACCCTTCATCGCTGGTAAACCAGCCCATGTGCGCCCACCAGAAGCTGTTCTGTACCGGCGAGTGCAGGTCCTTTTCGGTATCCGAGTACTGGTGATGATGGCGGTGGTGGGCGGCCCACCAGAGTGGTCCCCGCTGTGCGGCGCTGGCACCCAGCAGGGCGAACACAAACTGGGTGATGCGACCGGTGCGGAAGGTCTTGTGAGAGAAGTACCGGTGGTAAAAGCCGGTGATAGCGAACATTCTTGCGACGAAGAACAGAACCGCAAAAGCGATTGCAAAGCCGCTGGTGCCGGTCCAGATCGCGCCCAGGCAGACAATATGCAGGGCAATGAAGGGTAGCACCCGCAACCAGTTGAAGGAGCGGTCGGTGGGGTCGATGTGATCCGTTCCGGCGCTGGAATCGAACCATCTCAGAATGTTGGTCAGCCAATGTTGCACTCGGGTCATTCCCTGCAAGTCCTCTCTGGATAATCAGTCCGGGTAATGGCGTAATCTACGAAACACAGTTACCGACTGGATGAACGCTTAATATGTTTTTTGAAGCCTGTTTTACACAGTCTATACGCAAGGTGGCGATTGTTGGTTCAGGCCTTGCCGGATTAACTCTCGGACATGAGCTCCTGGAGAGGGGGTATGAGGTCAGCCTGTTCGACAAGGCGCGGGGGCCGGGTGGAAGAATGTCCAGTAAACGCGCGGGCGAGCAGTCCGTCGATATGGGAGCCCAGTATTTCACCATCCGCCACCAGGGGTTCCGGCAGTTTCTGGAAAATAAGGCTGGCAATGCGAGCTGGGGCTTATGGGAAGGGCATTTCCAGGACCGGGATGCAGCCGGTGTCTGGCTCCCCTCATCCAGGGAGGCCCGTTATACCGGTATTCCGCGCATGTCCGCCATGACCCGGGCCCTGTCCCGGGAGCTGGATGTCAGCGTCAGCCAACGGATCGTAGAACTTAACCGGACGGATACGGGGCACTGGCTGATTACTTCGGAAGCCGGTGGCTCCGGAGAGCGGGATGAACACGGCGAGTTCGACGCGGTATTGCTTACCGCGCCGGTCCAACAGTGCCGAGATCTTCTCAATAACAGCGCGCTGACACCACTGGCTGATCAACTGGATCTGCCGGAGTTTGAGCTTCAACCCTGTTGGGCCGTGGCACTGCACTTTGGCGGCGACGCTGAATTTCCCACCGATGGCGGCAAGCTGGACCATCCGGTGCTGGGGTGGATTGCCAATAACAGCAGCAAGACCGGACGACAGGAGGAAGGTGAGGGCCAGTGGATGGTGTTGCATGCCACCGCAGAATGGTCTGATCGAAACCGGGAGGCATCAGCCGAAGATGTGATCCGGGAAATGACCGACAGCTTTCTGGATATCATGCAGGTGGACCAGCAACCGGACCAGAGTCTGGCCCACCGCTGGCTTTACGCCAAAGCAGGCAAGGCCGGTGCAGGCAGTTTCTGGTGGCCGGAACAGCGCCTGGGCATCGCCGGCGACTGGCTCAACGGCGGCCGGGTGGAGGCCGCCTGGGAGAGCGCCATGGACCTGATCGGCAGGATTACAGTTCCGGCTCCAGATAGAAGTGAGTAATGGTCCCGTCGCCAAACTTGCTGAAGAAGGCGCTCACTTCCGTAATGCGGCGGAGTGAGCGTTTGCGGGTAACCGGATCACGCACCAGCACCTTGATGCCGTTGAAATTGTCCTGGATATTGGAGAAACGGGCACGCATCGAGCAGGTGATCACATTCTCCGGCTCCTGGCCCAGCGCCGTCGCCAGGTAGTGGCTATGCTCCCGGATCTGCCCTAGGGACAGGTCTTCCCGGGTATCCAGGTGGCGAAGCCTCACCCGGTCCACAATAAAGCGTGAATAGCTGCGCGGGTTCTGCCGCGCGACCTTTCGGAAGGCTTCCCAGAAAAAACTGTCTGTCAGTTCCGCAAAATAGTGCATATCGCTCAGGCAGGTGTCGATCCATTGGAAGTGTTCAGGATCTTCCAGCACCTCGTTGATCGCTTCCCGCAACACCCAGTCAAAGCCCAGAGCCGTTTTGTGGGCGTAGACCTTGCGGTACATCTGGTATCGGCTGTAAACGAAGTCCTCCAGGGCACCCAGACCTTTCTGGGTGATTGCCAGGCCCATCCAGGGTTCCTGCACATCCCAGCCGAACCGCAGGTTGGACAGCAGGTGGTCCAGATTGAAGCCACCAATGGTGACCGAGGAATGGAAGCCGTCCCGCAGCATATAGTCCGCCCGGTCCGCATCAATCTCGCCGGAAACAATCGACGAAAGCAGGCCCATCACCAGCGCTGGCGTATCCCGCTCATCCATCATGCCGGTATCCGCATCCCCGCCGGCGATAAACGACCAGAAGGCTTTCGCGTGGCGACAGAAAGCTTCGGAGGGCGTGACCTCGGTGGCTTCCATAATGCCGATCACATCCACCGCGTGCAGACCGGCGCTTTCCAGATCGATGGAGGACAGTACTTCATGGGCAACCCGCACGGAATAATGCTCATGCTCCAGTTCCGCCGGTGCCTCGGGGTGATACTGGCGATAATCGACACCTTGCCAGAGATCCTCGAAGCGCTGCGGATGCGACATCAGCTCGCGGATTCTGCGGGCCTGGGTAAACTGGTGTGAGAAACTTGAGTGGCCGCTGTCATGCAGCAGGCAACCCAGCCGGATGGTCTTGGCCAGGTAATCAATGGCATCCAGCTGGCTCAGGCTCAGATCCACCCGGTCACTGAGCTGGCGCTCCTTCAGATAGGCATCAATCATCGCCCGGAACATCCGGGTGCCCACGTGCATCACGCCAATGCTGTGCAGGAAGCGGGAGTGGGTGGCACCGGGAAAGACCAGGCTCAGGATATCGTTCTGGCAAATGTTGCGCAGACGCTGGAACAGCGGGTGATCAATGACCTGTATTTCGTGTCGATACAGGGGGATACCCCCGTGTACCGGGTCCATAATCAGCTTGTCGTAAGCCCCCAGCAGATCGTTCACTGCGCTTCGCATAGATGAGAAACTCCGGAATTCATCAAACAGGCCTTGTTATATCACAGGGGCATGCCAGAATAGACATCAGACGGGTATAAAAAGCGAATAATCGTTTACCGCTGGTAGTTTAGGGCACTTGCCATGGTCGCGCGCACCGAGCGCATTGTGATAATTGATGCGGACGAGAAATCCCGCATGGAGCTGGGCCGGTACCTGGAATCCCGTGGCTTCTATGTCACCGGGTATCCGGATGTATCCTCGGCACGCTGTCTTTTTGATGATAACACCCCGGATGTCATCTTTGCCGACTTGTCGCCGCAGGCTATAGAGGAACTCTCCAGCCGCCTGACCGACATGGAGTCTTTCACCCCCATCGTACTTTGCACCGCCGGCCGGGATGCGGAAACCATGGTCGCCGCATTGCGTGCCGGAGCCGCTGATGCAGTGCTCAAGCCATACTGCGATGGCAAGGATGCACTGGAAGATGTGATCGGCAAGCTGTTCGACCGGGTGAGGGTGAACCGCCTGAATCAGCTCTACCGGCAGGAACTGGAAGAGGCCAACCGGGATCTGCGCGCCGGCATCTCCGAACTTCGGGCGGACCAGCGGGCAGGTCGCAAGGTGCAGCTCAAGATGTTGCCGGACCGTGATCAGGTTATTGATGGCCTGTCCATTGATCACATGATCAAGCCCTCCCTGTTCCTCAGCGGAGATTTTCTCGATTATTTTGCCCTGTCCCGGGACAAGGTGCTGGTGTACGTGGCGGATGTTTCCGGGCACGGTGCCAGTTCCGCCTTCGTGACAGTACTGCTGAAAAATCTCACCAACCGGCTGCAGCGCAACCTGCGGCGGGGTTCCAGTGACGACATTCTCTACCCGGAGCGCTTCCTGCAGCGCATCAACTCGGAATTGCTGGATACCGGCCTTGGCAAACATGTGACTGTGTTTGTCGGCATCATCACACTCTCCGAGCGCACCATGCAGTACGCTGTTGGTGCCCATTTCCCCATGCCGTTGCTGTGTTTTGAAGGAGGGGAGACCCGATTTCTCGAGGGCAGCGGCCTGCCGGTCGGATTATTCAAGGATCCGGAGTGGGAGGTGTACAATGTGGCTCTGGACAGGCCTTTCCATCTGTTGCTTTTCTCGGATGGAATTCTGGAAGTCATCGAGGCCAAAAGCCTTGATGTAAAAGAGGAGACTTTACTTGAACTCGCGTCCGGAGGTCGTCACACTATCGCCGCTCTGAGTGAGGCACTGCATCTCGATGCGATGACCGAGTTGCCGGATGATATCGCTATCGTATCGGTTACTGATACCATGCCCGTAAGCGTTGAATCAGACGGGCCTGAACAGGCAGAGACAAAGTCGTGACAGTGGCAGCGAAATAATGGCTGGTTACAAAATCCTGCAGGCTGAAAAGCAGGGCATCTACGTCCTGAAATTTATCGGTGAAATCCGGCTGAACCTTTGTTCGACGCTGGATAATCTGGTTGAGTCGATTACCCAGGATCCGCAATTCAAAACCGTGGTCATCGACCTGACAGAAACCGACATCATCGACAGCACGACCCTCGGTTTACTGGCGAAGATCGCCATGGCGGCCCAGGATCGCAGTCACTTCCTGCCAACACTTATTTCCACCAACCCCGATATTACCCGCATCATTTCCTCCATGGGCTTCGACAAGATATTCATCATTGTGCGCGAGCCTGCTTCCCGTATTGAAGAACTGGAAGAGATCCCCGTACTGCGGGCCAGTGAGCAACAGGTGCGGGACAAGGTGCTGGATGCCCACAAGGTACTGATGGGCCTGAACAGCAAAAACCGTGAGGAATTCAAAAACCTGGTGCGGGCTCTGGAATGTGAGGAGCCGGGCTGAGCCGGCAGTTCATCCGTTCCGGGTAACACCTTCCCACAGGATAATAATGAACCATGTCTGAGAATCATAACGATCCCGGAAGTTCATCGTCTGGCAGTACCGGCAAACACGTCGCCGTGCTCGGCGGAGGAAGCTTCGGCACCGCCATGACCCGGGTACTGGCCGGTAACGGACACACTGTCCATTTCTGGATGCGGAACGAACAACAGGTTCGCGAGATTGCCGAGAAGGGCACCAATGAACGCTACATGCCCGGCATCAAACTGGCCGGTGACATCCGGCCCACCACCGATTTCGGTGATGCGGTACAAAAGGCCGAACTCGTGTTCGTTGCCATTCCCAGTAAGGCATTCCGCACCGTTATCCGGGAAAACAATTCCGCGTTCAGTGAAGACCAGTTCGTTATCAGCCTGACCAAAGGCATCGAAGCCCAGGGATTCCGGCTGATGAGCGAAATCCTGCAGGAAGAGATTCCAAAGTCCCGTTGCGGTGTGCTGAGTGGTCCCAACCTGGCAGCGGAAATTGCCAACGAAGAACTGACAGCCACCGTGATTGCCGCCAAGGATCCGGATCTGCGGCGCGCTGTGCAGGAGCTTCTGGGCTGCCAGTATTTCCGGGTTTATGCCAATGTGGATATCTACGGTGTCGAGCTGGCGGGTGCCCTGAAAAACATCTATGCCATTGTGGCCGGCATGGCCTCCGCCCTGGACCTGGGTGAGAACGCCAAGGCCATGCTGATGACCCGTGGTCTGGCCGAAATGAGCCGCTTCGCTGTCAGCCTGGGCGCCAACCCCATGACCTTTATGGGCCTGGCGGGCGTAGGGGATCTGATAGTCACATGCACGTCATCGAAAAGCCGTAACTTCCGTGTGGGCTACGCCGTCGGCAAGGGCCGGCAACTGGAAGAGGCGGTGGAAGAACTTGGCCAGGTGGCCGAAGGCATCTACACCCTCAAGCTGGTCAAGGAAAAGGCCGAGGCTATTGGAATCTACATGCCCCTGGTGCGCGGGCTGCACGAGATCCTTTATGAAGGTGCGTCTATCAACGCCGTTATCAGCAGCCTGATGATGTCGGTGCAGAACTCGGACGTGGAGTTCATCCTGCCGAGAACACTGAGCCACTGACGACCAACGTGAAAGGTAAAGGGGAGAGGGAAGAGTGAAGCTGATCATCATGCGACACGGAGAGGCCGGCTGGCATTCCCTCGACCACGAAAGGGAACTCACCGAGCACGGGCGCGAATCCGTGGCGCGGGTTGCCCGGGAAATCGCCGCATCTGACTGGCGACCCGGCATCATCTGGAGCAGCCCGCTGGTGCGGGCGCGGCAGACCGCCGCCATCGTCTCTGAAATCCTCAACTGTCCGGTGGAGGAGCGTGCATTCATTACCCCGGACGACGATCCCGGCGAATGCCTCAACCATCTGATTGAAGATGACGCACCCGAAAATCTCATGCTGGTATCCCACATGCCACTGGTCGGCTCCCTGTCGACCTTGCTGGTAGACGGACACCGCCGGGGCCTGCCTTACATGACCGGACAGGCAGTGGTACTGGATATGCCCATCGCCGGCCCCGGCTGCGCCGATGTCAAAGCCCAGTTCCTGCCCTGAACGGACTTGATATTTCCGCCACCCGCCCCGATTGACTGAATCATACAGACTAACCGGAAGGCACTATGTATTCGTTTCCGATTGACTATATCGAGCCGGTATTCCGGCCCCCCAGCGAGGCCAAATCGCTGATTCTGCCTGTGACCAATGGCTGCTCGTGGAACAAATGTACCTTCTGCGAGATGTACACCCAGCCCCAGAAGAAGTTCCGCGCCCGCAAGCCGGAGGAAATCCAGGCGGATTTCGATCGTGCAGCAAAAGGCCTGGGTGGGGTTCGTCGCGTGTTTCTTGCTGACGGTGATGCCATGGTGCTGCCCACCCGCCGGCTGCTGGAAATCCTTGGCCAGATCCGGGAGGCATTCCCGGACATAGAGCGTATTTCCAGCTACTGCCTGCCGAGAAACCTGGCTAAAAAGTCCGTTGAAGACCTGATCCAGCTCCGCGAGGCCGGCATGCAGTTCATGTATGTGGGCATGGAGTCCGGTGATGACGAGATTCTGCGGCGGGTCAACAAGGGCGAAACCGGCGAGTCTACCCGCTCGGCGCTGCTGAAAATCAAGGAAGCGGGCCTGACCAGTTCGGTGATGGTGTTGAACGGGCTGGGCGGAAAAACCCTGTCCCGGCAACACGCCATCAACACCGCCCGCTTATGTAATGAAACCCAGCCGGACTACCTGTCCACCCTGGTGGTCAGCTTCCCCCAGGGGGAACAGCGCTTCCGGGAAGGGTTCGGTGAAGACTTCGAGCAACTGGATCAACAGGGCCTGTTCGAGGAAATCCGCCTTTTTCTGGAGCACCTGGAACTGGATAACACCATCTTCCGAAGCGACCACGCCTCCAACTACCTGGTGCTCAAGGGCACCCTGGGGCGGGACAAGCAGCAGATGCTTGACCAGGTCAATCTGGCGCTCACCAGTCCCGGTGCGGTCCCCCTCCGCCCGGAATGGGCCCGCGGACTCTAGTTTCATCAATGGGAGGAACCCCATGACCAAGAAACCCGAAGCGATTGCCAAGGACGTACAGGAAACCGCCGCCAAAGGCCGGCCGCCCATTGATAAATGGCATCCGGAGCTCTCCGGTGATATCGATATCCGCATCACCCGTGATGGTGTCTGGATGTATCAGGGCAAGCCGCTGGGCAGGGAATCCATCGCTCAGTTGTTCTCCACCATCCTGCGTCGGGAAGAGGATGGCGAGCATTACCTTGTTACGCCCGTCGAAAAATGGCGTATCCAGGTAGAGGACGCACCGCTACTTGCCCATAGCCCCAAGGTTAACGGCGAAGGCCGCGATCAGGTGGTATCTGTCACCACCAACATGAATGAAACCCTGGAACTGGGCCCGGAACATCCGCTCACCCTGGACCACTACCCGGAGAGCGGCGAACCACGCCCGGTGGTAGGGGGTTTCCACGGCGTGGAAGCCCGCCTGGTCACCAACGCCTGGTATGAGCTGGCAGAGTACGTTGCTGAAAATCCGGACAATCCGGACCAGGTAGGTATCTGGAGCAACGGCGAATTCTTTAATCTGGGGCAGGGGGCTTGAATTCCCGGCGGCCGGTCCCATCAACTGAGGTAGAAAACGCAGAACATCACTTGTTAAACTGTGCTTTCGTACTTGTTACCGAGCCTGGCTCAATAACGAGGCTTGGTGGTCGTGAGTCCCTCTGTGCAGCCTGACTGTTCACGCACACTTTCGATTGCCTTTTAAATTCAACAGTCATTGCGACACGCAAGGAGATCACATGGCACAACCTCGTGTTGTCACCATCCATTACACACTGACAAACGACCAGGGAGAAGAGCTGGATTCCTCCCGTGTAGAAGGTCGCGAACCACTGTCCTACCTGGAAGGTGCACAGAACATCATCGGCGGGCTGGAAAGCGCCCTGTCCGAAAAGAACGCCGGCGATCAGGCTAAAGTCACTGTTTCACCTGCTGAAGGCTACGGCGAGAAGAACGAAGAGCTGGTTCAGCCGGTTCCGCTTTCTGCCTTCGAAGGCGTGGACAAGATCGAGCCGGGCATGCAGTTCCAGGCACAGACTCCAGGCGGCCCTCAGGTTGTTCGTGTGGTAGAAGTCGGTGACGAGACTGTGACCATCGATGCGAACCATCCGCTGGCGGGTGAGACTCTGCACTTCGACGTGGAAGTGGTAGAAGCTCGCGAAGCCACCGAGGAAGAGCAGGAGCACGGCCACGCTCACTAAGCTGGCCTCTCTGTTCGTTTCCTGAAACGGTCCCTGTTGGGGCCGTTTTTTTTGGCCTTGTTTTTGGTTCGGGCTTGGGTGGTGGCTGATGGTTTGCGCCCCAGCCTGTGGGTTGTGCGGGCGGGAGCCGGTCCGGGAACACTTTTCAGAACACGCCCGTAAACCCGTCCATGGGGGGCTCGGGTCGCGCCATCCATGGCGCTCCACGGTTCTGAAAAGTGTTCCCGGCCCGTCTCTTATCAGCCCCGGAGATATCCGTGCAGTTCATGAGAGTCAGGTTGAGAAGGCTTTTGAAAACCGTGGAGGGCCATGGATGGCCCGACCCGAGCCCTACAGGGACGTACTTGCGGGCGTGTTTTCAAAAGCCTTATCGACCTGGCTCCAGCCCCCGAAACCACCAGGCTGGGGCGCAAGCCATCAGGCCACCCAGGGGCCAAAAACGGGACCACAAAAAAAGCGGCCCACAATGGAGCCGCTTTCTGGTAACTACTGAACGGTAACGGCCAGGCCGTTACATGTTCGGGTAGTTGGGACCGCCACCACCTTCCGGTGTTACCCAGTTGATGTTCTGGGCCGGATCCTTGATGTCACAGGTCTTGCAGTGAACGCAGTTCTGGGCGTTGATCTGGAACTTCTTGCCACTGCCGTCGTCTGCCTCGACCACCTCGTACACACCCGCAGGGCAGTAACGCTGCGCCGGCTCGTTGTACTTCGGCAGGTTCTCCTGTATCGGAATGTCCGGATTGCTCAGCTTCAGGTGAATCGGCTGATCTTCCTCGTGGTTGGTGTTGGAAATAAACACCGAGGACAGGCGATCGAAGGTCAGCTTGTTATCCGGCTTCGGATAATCGATCTTCTTGGCCTGATCAGCGGGCTTCAGGGTGGCGTAGTCCGGCGTGGTGTCGTGGAAGGTGAAGGGCAGGCTTCCGCGCAGGATGTTCTGCTCGAAGAAAGCAATGCCGCCACCGATGACGTTGCCGAACTTGTGCATCGCCGGGCCGAAGTTACGCTCGTCGTAGAGCTCCTTGTACAACCAGCTGTTCTTGAAGCGGTCGGCGAAATCGGTCAGCTCCTCACCGGACTTGCCGTTCTTCAGCGCTTCAAACACCGCTTCCGCGCCCAGCAGGCCGGACTTCATGGCGGTGTGGGAGCCCTTGATCTTGGAGCTGTTCAGGGTGCCGGCATCGCAGCCCAGCAGCAGGCCGCCCGGGAAGCTCATCTTCGGCAGGGAGTTGAAGCCGCCCTTGGAGATGGCGCGGGCACCGTAGGATACGCGCTTGCCGCCTTCCAGGTACTTCTTGATTTCCGGATGGTGCTTCAGGCGCTGGAACTCTTCAAACGGGCTCAGGTGCGGGTTGCTGTAGGACAGATCGGTGATCAGGCCCACGTAAACCTGGCCGTTTTCCAGGTGGTAAAGGAACGAACCACCGGTGGTGCCGGACTCGCTCAGGGGCCAGCCGGTGGTGTGAACCACCAGACCGGGCTCATGCTTGGCCGGGTCGATGTCCCACAGTTCCTTGATACCGATACCGTAGTGCTGCGGGTCCTTGCCTTCATCCAGGTTGAAATCCTTGATCAGGCGCTTGCCCAGGTGGCCGCGACAGCCTTCGGTGAACAGGGTGTACTTGGCGCGCAGTTCCATGCCCGGCATGTAGCCGTCTTTCTCGGAACCGTCGCGGGCCACGCCCATGTCGCCGGTGATGATGCCTTTAACCTGGCCATCTTCAATGATGGTTTCGGAAGCGGCAAAGCCCGGATATACCTCAACACCGAGCTGCTCGGCCTGCTCGGCCAGCCAGCGGCACAGGTTACCCAGACTGATGATGTAGTTGCCGTGGTTGTGCATGTTCTTCGGCACAAAGGCATTGGGAACCTTGGTTCCCTTGTCCTGGTTCTTAAGCAGGAAGATGTCGTCCCGGGTCACCGGCGTGTTCAGCGGTGCGCCTTTTTCTTTCCAGTCCGGGAAGAGTTCGTTGAGGGCTGTCGGTTCAAACACGGTACCGGCCAGGATATGTGCGCCGATCTCGGAACCCTTTTCAACGACACAGACGGTCAGTTCTTCGCCAGCTTCCTGAGCCAGTTGCATGGTGCGGCAGGCTGCAGAGAGGCCGGCAGGGCCTCCGCCTACGATCAGAACATCAAATTCCATCGATTCGCGTTCCACGGTGGTCTCCTCAAACGTCTTTATATATGTTTTTGCCCGCAGGTAATTAACGGGCGCTATCATACCGGTAAAAAAGCTGTCAGACGACTCCCCGGACAAGGAAATACCGGTGTTTCATACCAAAAGCATATCGCTATTTTAAAATTCAAACAAACGTTCGTTTGAATTTTGCGCCAGGTTTTGGCATTGTCACTCACGGTTCAACTGTCAGGCAAGCGGAATGTCCGCTGCCCATTGTCGGTATATAAAGGTGGCTTTGATTGGCCGGAATAACGGGGGCCAGCGTTGGCAGGGACTATTGACCCGACTCACCTTTGCCGTCAGTATTATGTCGCCCTGACATTAGGTACCGCAAAATCCTGTTTTGCGAGTCATTTAAACCCATCGTAGAAGAACGAGGAATCTATGAAGGTTCTGGTCGCTGTAAAACGAGTAATCGACTACAACGTAAAGGTTCGCGTCAAGCCGGACAACACCGGTGTTGACCTTGCCAACGTCAAGATGGCAATGAACCCTTTCTGCGAAATCGCTGTAGAAGAGGCGGTTCGTCTGAAGGAAAAGGGTGTTGCCAGTGAGATCGTGGTTGTTTCCATCGGTCCCAAGGCTGCTCAGGAGCAGATCCGTACTGCTCTGGCTCTGGGCGCTGACCGTGGTATCCACGTTGAAACAGACGAAGAGGTTCAGTCCCTCGAAGCGGCCAAGCTGCTCAAGTCTGTTGTGGAGAAGGAAGAGCCCAAGCTGGTTATCCTTGGCAAACAGTCCATCGACACCGACAACAACCAGACTGGCCAGATGCTGGCTGCGCTGACCGGAATGGGTCAGGGCACCTTCGCATCCGAAGTTGTGGTTGAAGGCGACAAGGTCAACGTGACCCGTGAAGTGGATGGTGGTCTGGTTACCGTAGGCCTGAACCTGCCGGCGGTGGTTACCACCGACCTTCGTCTGAACGAGCCGCGCTACGCTTCTCTGCCGAATATCATGAAGGCCAAGAAGAAGCCGCTGGACTCCATGAGCCCGGCCGACCTGGGTGTCGACATTGCTCCGCGCCTGTCCACTCTGAAAGTGGAAGCACCTGCCTCCCGTGAAGCAGGTATCAAGGTAGCCGACGTAGCCGAGCTGGTCGATAAACTGAAGAACGAAGCGAAGGTGATCTAAATGAGCATCCTGGTAATTGCTGAACACGACAACAGCAGCCTGAAGCAGTCTACTCTGAACGTTGTAGCTGCTGCCAAGGCTATCGGTGGCGATATCGACGTTCTGGTTGCCGGTGAAAACTGCGGTGCCGTTGGCGAAGCAGCGGCCAAGGCCGAAGGCGTTAACAAGGTTCTGGTTGCTGACAATGCAGCCTACGGCCACTTCCTGGCTGAGAACCTGGGTGAGCTGGTTGCCGAACTGGGCAAGAACTACAGCCACATCCTGGCCGGTGCCGGTACTTCTGGTAAGGACTTCATGCCGCGCGTTGCTGCGCTGCTGGACGTTGCCCAGGTATCCGACATTATCCGTGTTGAGTCTGACGACACCTTTGTTCGTCCGATCTACGCGGGTAACGCCATTGCGACCGTTAAATCCAGCGACAGCATCAAGGTTGTGACCGTTCGTCCGACCGCATTTGATCCTGTAGCTGCAGAAGGCGGTTCCGCTAGCGTTGAAAACGTTGATGTTGCCAAGGACGCGGGTGTTTCCACCTTCGTCAGCGAGCAGATGGCCGAGTCCGACCGTCCTGATCTGGGCAGCGCCGGTATCGTTATCTCCGGTGGTCGCGGCATGCAGAATGGCGACAACTTCAAGATGCTGGAGCAGGTTGCAGACATCCTCGGCGCAGCCGTGGGCGCATCCCGTGCAGCCGTTGATGCCGGCTTCGTACCGAACGACATGCAGGTCGGTCAGACCGGTAAGATCGTTGCACCGCAGCTCTACGTTGCTGTTGGTATCTCCGGTGCCATCCAGCATCTGGCGGGTATGTCCGACTCCAAGGTGATCGTTGCGATCAACAAGGACGAAGAAGCCCCGATCTTCCAGGTAGCAGACTACGGTCTGGTCGCGGATCTGTTCGAAGCAGTACCGCAGCTGGAGGAAGAACTGAAGAAAGTTGTATAACTTTCTGATAGTTCAATAAAAAGGCACCCCGCGGGGTGCCTTTTTTGTTGCCTGAAATAAACCGAATTGCCGCTCAGTCCTGATCGTTGCGCCGGGAATAACGCCGACGAATACGGCTTTCCGTGCGTTTGGTGAGCAGGGTATCGGCCAGCAGGTGCACGGCCTTGTTGGTGGTGTGCAGGGTTTTGTAGATCTTGTCGGATGTCTGGTCGTGGGTTTCCCTGGCCCTGCGGGCGTTCTCACGGAATTCGTCGTCGCTGGAAAACCGGTCAATCAGGCCAAACGTGGCGTTGGTCAGGGTCCGGTGCATTTTCTCCACCGCGGCGGTGCCGCTCTTGACGGTATCCTCAAGCACTTTGTTGCGATTACGTGTCTCCAGAAGATCCAGGCGCTTCTTCTGGATCTTGCTCTGACGTGCAAGAGCCCGGGAACGCAGGGCGATCACCTGGCGATTGGTGAGCCTGTATTGCTGGATGGTTTTAAAGAGCAGGGTGCCGGAGGCAATGACCAGCAACAGGCATACAGAGGTGAGCAGCATGTTCCGTGTACCTCCTAGCGATACTCGACGTTGATTTCGGTGTCGATTTCCCGCTCCAGAAGCTCTTCTTCCAGCTCCTTGCGTACTTCCTGATAGACCATCCGGGTAACCATCACCGGCAGCCGGTCTGCCAGTTTACGGGCCGACTGGGACTCCCGTTTTGCCAGACCAATGGGATCTTTTACCCGTAGAGTGAGGATCATCTCCGGGTCGGCATCAGGCAGCGGGTCAGGATCGGCTGCAATAAGGTCATCAATAACCGCCTGCTGGTCCCTGATCCGCATGTACAGGAAACCGCAGGCTGTGAGCAGTCCAAGACTGACAATCAATAACAGGTAATCCATTATCGGATTCTCCTCGTTGATATTGCGTGGCATCAGTCTGCCCGATTGGCCCTGAAAGACGATTGGCCGGGGAGACAGATATAAGCGCATCCCGGGGAAAACCCGCTGAACGGTTTGCCAGAAAGCGTGAGCCGGCGCACAATGCACACCTTACAAAACAGAGCAAAGCACGAGGACACACCATGAGCACGGAACAACTGGATATTGTGGTCTTTGGGGCCACAAGCTTTGTCGGCAAGATTCTGACCGACTACATGCACCGTACCTATGGCGTAGGCAAGGACCTGAAGTGGGGCATCGGTGGCCGTTCGGAGAAGAAACTGCAGGACCTGAAGGAAAGCCTGGGTGCTTCCGCCAAAGACCTGCCGGTTATTACTGCGGATGCCAGTGACGACACTGCACTCAAGAACCTCTGTGACCAGACCCGGGTAGTGGTTTCCACCGTCGGCCCCTATGCGCTCTACGGTGAGCCACTGGTGCGGGTATGCGCGGAAACCGGCACCGATTACTGCGACCTGACCGGCGAGGTACAGTGGATCCGCAAGATGATCGAGAAGTACGAGGACAAGGCCAAAACCTCCGGAGCCCGTATCGTTCATTGCTGCGGGTTTGATTCGATTCCCTCCGATATGGGTGTCTGGTTCCTGCAGCAGCAGGCGCAGGAGCAGTTCGGCCAGCCGGCCCTGGACGTGCGGATGCGGGTCAAGGTAGCCAAGGGCGGACTGTCCGGCGGTACCGTGGCGAGCATGATGAATGTGGCCAAGGAAGCCGGCTCCGATCCGCAGCTTCGCAAGGAACTGGCCAACCCGTTCTCCATCTGCCCGAAAGAACATCGCTCCAGCCGCCGGCAGCCGTCCATCAAGTCCGCCGAGTATGATGAGGACTTTGGTGTCTGGCTTGCTCCGTTCGTGATGGGAGCCATCAACACTCGGGTCGTGCATCGCTCCAATGCCCTGCAACAGGCAGGTTATGGCAAGGAGTTCACCTACGACGAAGCCATGATGGTCGGCAAGGGCATGAAAGGCCGGCTGCGGGGCTACGGTATTACCGGTGCCATGGGTGCCTTCTTTACCGCATCTGCCATTGGCCCGACCCGCTGGTTGGTGGAAAAGCTGGTGCCCAGCCCCGGCGAAGGCCCGAGCCCGGAAGAGCAGGAGAAAGGCTTTTTCGATCTGCGCTTTATCGGCAAGACCGAAGACGGCCGTAAGCTGATCACCAAAGTCACCGGCGACCGTGATCCCGGCTATGGTAGTACCGGCAAGATGCTGGGTGAGGCAGCCATGTGCCTGGCCAACGATGTGGCAGACAAGCCCGGTGGTTTCTGGACTCCGGCTTCACTGCTGGACGGCAAACTGCTGGAGCGACTCACCAGCAACGCCGGCCTGACCTTTGAACTGGTGGAAACCCGCTAACCAGACGGGACACTAATCCAGTGAAACAACGCGATCGCATGGGGGCAGGGCATCGGTTCCATGTCCCAGTGCGATCAGCGTTTTGCCTTCCAGCCATGGCTCCATCGCTTTGGCAATGCGTTCCCGTCGCTCGGGGTCCACACCGGTAAACGGTTCATCCAGTACCAGCAGTTCTGCCGGCGAGAGCAGCACTCGCGCTAACGCCACCCGTCGCGCTTCGCCACCTGAAAGTTTGCGTCCTGCGGTGCCCAGCCAGGTTTCCAGACCACCTTTCTCCTCGTTGAAGCGCGCCTTCAGTTCCACCGCTTCCAGTACGCGCCACAGGGCTTCCTCAGATGCGTCCGGTGCCGCCATACGAAGGTTGGCCGCCAGGCTATCCTCAAGAATCACCGTAGCCTGGGTCATGAATGCGACAGGAATGTTGCGCGCCTGTCCGGCTTGCGGTGTCACAACGCCGGCCATGGCCTCTGCCAGCGTCGATTTACCCACACCGGACCGACCGGTAATGCCGACTCGTTCACCCTGCTTCACAGACAGACTGAAACGGTTAAGCACCGTATGTTCGCCCTTCATCAGCCTTACGTTCTCCAGAACCAGTGCAGCATCCCCATCCGGTACAGTGCGGACGGGCTGAGGTGAGGGTGCAGCCAGGCATTCTTCATTGATGCGCCGCGCTGCGGCAATGGTCGCGCCCAGGCGGCTGAAGGGCTCGGGCAGAGCCAGGTAGATTTCCCCAAGGCCCATTACCGCCAAAGGAAGCAGCACCAGTAACGGACCGCTGACCTGATCCTGCTGGAATATCGCCAGCCCCGCCCAGAGGGCCGCAACCACCGCAAGATTCACCAGTAGCTGGGTCAAGGCGGTAATCCAGGCACCGGCCGCATCGGAGCTGGCCCGGTCTCGGGTGATCTGGCTGGCAATCCGCAGCAGGCGGGCTCCGTGCCGCCCCGCACGACCCGAAGCCTTGAGTTCGGCCAGTCCGTCCAGGTGCTCGATGATGTGGCTGCGAAGAAGATCCCGCTGAGCGTCTTCGCTGCCCGCCTTCTTGTGGTTTACCCGCCAGGCCAGCACGGTGGCGACGAGCAATCCCACAAGCAATAGCCCGCAGACCAGAAGTGCGGTAAAGAGCCCGAATACCCAGAGCGCAACCGCTCCAATGATCAGCGTCAACATCAACGCCAACAGCGGCGGTGCCACCAGGCGCAGGTAGAGGCTATCCAACTGGTCTACATCATTGATAAACCGCGACAACCAGCGAGAGGACGGCTGCGCGCCCCGATGCCACGCAGACTGGCCGGCCAACTGCCGGAACAGGAACACCCGGATATCACTGAGCAGTCGCAACACCGTGTCGTGGTTGTAGAGGCGTTCCAGATAGCGGCCAATCGTTCGGGATACCGCAAAGAACCGAATACCACCGCCCGGCACATAAAGATTGATGCTGGCCTGCACACCGGCAGCCAGCAAAAGCCCGGTCAGAGCCGTGGCGGTAATAAACCAGCCGGACAGGGCCAGCAGACCAATCCCCGATATCAGCGTGACCAGCATCAGCAGGCCACCGTTGATCAGTCGTCCCGGGCGACGGAACAGCAGGGCAAGCCAGGGACGCAGTTCACCCATGGGGATCACCTCCCGTTGCCGTATCCTGAACCTGACCGTCACCGGGGACAGCCAGAATGTGGTCCGCCAGGGTCAGCAATGCAGGCTGATGGCTGGAAAACACCAGTGTTTTGCCCTGCATGGACAGCTTGTGCAGCGCCTCGATGACATAGACCTCACTGTCCGGATCCAGCCCTGCGGTGGGTTCGTCCATCAGGATCAGGTCGTAGTCCGCCACCAGAATCCTCGCCAGTGACAGTCGCCGCCCCTGACCGCCGGACAAACCGGCACCGGATTCCGACACCGGGCTGTTGATGCTCTCCGGGCGCTCATCAATCAGACCACCAAGCCCGAGCTGCCGCAGGGCCGCCTCAATCGCCACGTCGGAGGCTTCCGGGTTGGTCAGGCGCAGGTTATCCGCCCAGGTGCCATGCACCAGAAAAGGCTGCTGGCCAAGCCAGCCAAAGCGAACTTCCCCCGGGTTCAGGCCAAATATTCTTACATGCCCTCCGTCGGGCTTTACGAACCCGGCGAGCAGATGCAGCAGGGTGGACTTTCCGCCGCCGCTGGGTCCGGTGAGCGCGGTCACCGAGCCGGTTTCAAGCTGTAAAGACAAACTGCTGAACACCGGTGGCTGCCCGGTGTGAAAGCCAAAGCGGACCTGATCAACCACAATGCCGGCATCCGGATTGGGGTTGCGACCATGCCCTTGTTTATTGCCGCCTGTATCCGGCAACCCGTCCAGCCGGTCCAGAAGCTCCGTTCCCGCCCCCAGCGCGGCGGCCCGGTCGTGGTAATGCTGGGCCAGCAGTCGCAGGGGCTGGAAAAACTCCGGTGCCAGCATCAGTACCAGCAGCCCGGAAAACAGGGTAAGGGAATCTGCAGGCCCGAAAGTGATATAACCCAGCAGCCCGAAACCGATGTAAATCGCGATGGCGGCAATGGCCACCGAGGAAAAGAACTCCAGTACCGCCGAGGAAAGGAAGGCCACCCGCAGGGTTTTCATGGTGATCCGGCGATAGGCATCGGACCGGTCCTCCAGAACCGCCGCCGCCCGCTCATCGGCACCAAACAATTGCAGCGTGGTCAGCGCCCGGATGCGATCCAGGAACTGGCCGGACAAACGGCTGATGGTACGGAAATGCTGCTGGTTCAGCTTTTCCGCCCCCATGCCCACCAGGGCCATAAACAGCGGGATCAGCGGCGCGGAGAGAAGCAGGAACACGCCGGCCAGCCAGTCCAGCCAGAACACCACCACAAGAATCATCAGGGGAACCAGGCCTGCCAGCAGCATCTGCGGCAGGAATCGCGCGAAATACCCGTGCAGGGCATCCACGTGATCGAGCCATTCCCGGGCAAGGGTGGCCGGGGATTCGGTGCCCAGTGCCACCGGGCCCGCAGCGTGCAGGCGGGCGGTGAACGAACGACGCAGGGCATTGCGTATCTGGCGACTGGATACTGCCGCATAGCGCGCCTGCAGGCCCTGGCACAGGGCCCGGGCAACCAGTACACCAAGCAATACAAGGAATGGGACGGTCAGCTCACTCAGTTGCACCGACTCCACCACCGCCCGGTGAATAATCCAGGCAAGCAGGCCCATCTGCACAACCGTGAGGAAACCGGCGGCCACGCCCCAGGCAACCGACCGGCGAATCAGGGGGCGGGCCGGAGCGGCCAGTTCGGACAACCAGCTCCGGACCCGCTTCTGGTCATTGCGACCAGAGGTTGCGGACTCACTCATGCCGATCCGCCCGGCATCGGTCAGTGATACCCTTCGCCGGCCCGAACCTTGCCCCGGAATACCCAGTAGGTCCAGGCGGTGTAGGTCAGCACAATGGGAATCACAAACAACAGCCCCAGCAGCAGGAATAACTGCGAATTAGCGGCAGATGCTGCGTCCCACAGGGTGTACTCCGGCGGCACAACATAGGGCCAGCGACTGACCAGCAGCCCCAGATAGGTGAATACGAACAGCCCCATGGTGGCCACAAACGGCATCGCCTCAAACCCCTTGCGGACCGAACGGAAAATCTGGAAAGCGCAGGCCGCGGCAAGCAGAGGCAGTATCCAGATCAGGGAGATATTGGAGAACCACCGCTCCATCACATGCTCGTTCACAAACGGTGTCCACACACTGATCAACACAAACACAGCCAGCACGCAGAGCAGCAGGGGCAGGGTGATTCGCCTGGCCCATGCCTGCAGCCGTCCTTCGGTTTTCAGGATCAGCCAGGTGGAACCAAGTAGCGCATAGCCGGCCAGCAGCCCGAGACCGGTCAGCACGGTGAAGGGGGTCAGCCAGTCCAGGGCACCGCCCACATACACGCCGTTCTCGGTGTTGAATCCCTGAATATAGGCACCTACTACCGCACCCTGGGCAAAAGCCGCCACCGTCGAGCCACCGGCAAAGGCCCAGTTCCACAGATAACGGGATGTGTTCGCCTTGAACCGGAACTCGAACGCCACGCCCCGGAAGATCAACCCTGCCAGCAGCAGGAAAACACCGATATAGAGCGCTGGCAGCACGATGGAATAAACCAGGGGGAACGCAGCCAGCAGACCGGCACCGCCCAGCACCAGCCAGGTTTCATTGCCATCCCAGACCGGCGCGACCGAGTTCATCATGGTGTCCCGGTCTTCCTCGGTGGGGGCAAACGGGAAAAGGATGCCAACGCCCAGGTCAAACCCGTCCATCAGCACGTACATGATCACACCAAAGCCGATAATGAAGGCCCAGATCAGGGCAAGATCGAACATTTCCATAATCAGTGACCTCCTTTGTGATCAGCGGTGTCAGAGTTGTACTCGAATGACACATGGGCCGCGGACAGGGGGCGGGCAGGGCGGTCGGTATGCGGTTCCTCGTGGTCCGGCTCTTCCAGGCCCACATAGAGCACCCGCATCAGGTAATAAACGCCGGCGGAGAACACCAGTGAATAAACCACGATATAGCCGATCAGGGTAAACAGGGCCATGCCGCCGGTGAGGGAGGGCGTGACTGCCTCCGCGTGGGTCATCAGGCCGTTGACCAGCCAGGGTGCCCGCCCGGTTTCCGTCACAAACCAACCGGTCAGAACCGCGATAAACGGGGCAATACTCATGGCCCGCAGCCCCTGCAGGAACCAGGGAGTGCGCCAGTAACGGCCGCCGGCCCGCAGCACCAGACCGGCCAGGGCGAACAGAATCATCAGCATGCCCAGCCCCACCATGATCCGGAACGACCAGAACACGATAGCCACCGGAGGCTGTTCCTCAACCGCCACCTCCTTGAGCCCGGGCACCTCGCCATCCCATTCATGGGTCAGGATGAAGCTCGCCAGTGACGGAATACCGATCTCAAAGTGGTTGGTCTGGTTTTCCTGATCCGGAATGGCGAACAGCAGCAGCGGCACATTGCGGGAAGTTTCCCAGTTGCCTTCCATTGCCGCCACCTTGGTGGGCTGATGCTCCAGGGTGTTCAGACCGTGGAAATCGCCCACGACGAGCTGGGTCGGCGCAATGATCAGCAGGAACCACAGGCAGATGGACAGCGCCTTGCGGTTGGCCTGCACCTCCCGGTTCAGCAGCAGGTACCAGGCGCTCACACCGGCTACCACAAAACCACCGGTCAGGAAGGAGGCAATCACCATGTGGGCAAAGCGATAGGGGAAAGACGGATTAAAGATGGCCTCGCTCCATGACACCACGTGAAAGACACCATCCTGGAACTCGGTACCCGCCGGGGTCTGCATCCAGCTATTGGCCGAGAGAATCCAGAAGGACGAAATAAAGGTGCCCAGTGCCACCATGACGGCAGACAGCAGATGCACACCCGGCGGCACCTTGTCGCGCCCGAACAGCAGAACGCCAAGGAACGCCGCCTCCAGGAAGAACGCCGTAATCACCTCATAACTGAGTACCGGCCCGAGAAAGTTGGCGGAAGCCTGGGCAAAGTTGCTCCAGTTGGTACCGAACTGGAACGACATCACAATGCCGGACACCACGCCCATACCGAACACTACGGCAAATACCTTGGTCCAGAAGGCGGACAGTTTCACCCAGAGGTTATCGCCCGTTTTGAAGGCCAGGGCCTCAAGAACCGCAATGAAGGAAGCAAGCCCGATGGTAAACACCGGGAAGATGGCGTGGAACGACACCACGAACGCAAACTGAATGCGTGAGAGCAGAACAGGATCCAGATCCATTCTGAAGTCCTCCGGCAAGTGAACTCGACACGACACAAAATGTGCCCCTCAGGGCTGCCTTCCCGTGGTATCTTGTAATTATTACCGGCAGTGAAAGCGCGCTTAAGCGTCTTCTGGACATATGGTACTGTTTATACGCTAAAAACATCCATGGGACACTTTGTCGCACGCTTGCTTTATATCAAGATCGGGATACACCATGAGCCTTTACGAAGAAAAGATACTGCCCCACATCATAGACCGCGCCTGTTCCATGGGCCAGGTAATGAAGCTGCGCAGCCAGGTGGTTCCCAAGGCCCGGGGCATTGTGCTGGAGGTGGGCATGGGCTCCGGCATCAACCTGGAATTCTATGATGCCGCCAAGGTGGACCTGGTCTACGGCCTGGAGCCCTCCCTGGGCATGCGCAAAAAGGCTCAGCCCAACCTGGCCAGAAGCAACGTGAAAGTCGAATGGCTGGACCTGCCCGGCGAACAGATCCCGCTGGAAGACAACTCCGTGGACACGGTACTGCTGACCTTTACCCTGTGCACCATCCCGGACTGGCAGGCGGCACTGGAGCAGATGAAACGGGTACTGCGCCCGGACGGCGAGCTGCTGTTCCTGGAACACGGCCAGTCACCCCACCACGGCACCCGCACCTGGCAGAACCGCATTACCCCCACCTGGAAGAAGTTCGCCGGCGGCTGCCACCTGAACCGTCCGATAGCCGAACTCATCCAGCAGACCGGATTCCGGGTCATGGAACTGGAAAACCTCTACGTCCCCAAAGCCCCGAAAATCGCCGGCTACATCTACAAGGGCCGCGCCCGGCACTTATAGCAGCGAAGGGCAGGCCACCGGCAATTGCGTTATAAACCGAGCCCTTATACAATCCTGCCCCTCAAATCCCCTCCGACATGCCCGGATGGTGAAATTGGTAGACACAAGAGACTTAAAATCTCTCGGCCGCAAGGCCGTGCCGGTTCGATTCCGGCTCCGGGCACCATTATGACTAGCCAATGAAAATTCCTTTTGTTCAACGGTCACCGGCTAATCCAGCCCCCACATCTGAATCTGCCGGCCCCCGAATAGCGGCCATCCACGGCCTCTTGGCCCGGGAGCTGATGGAAAGGCATCTGGCTAAGTTCCTGATAGCCTCCGGGTACCCGGACACCACGGTTTATGGCCATGTTTATCCCGCGCGCCGCATTGCGGATGATCTTGCTGAGGCTGCGGATGCTGGCCGGCCGATTGCGGTGGTTGGCTTTAGCCAGGGCGGCTTCCAGGCGGTGGAGGTGGCCCGTGAGTTGGCGAGGCGGGATATTGAGGTTCCCTTGTTGGCGACGATAGCCGCCGGTGGAATGGGGCGGCTGGTGCCGACCCGGTGGGGTTCCGATCCGCGAAGGGTTCCCGCCAATGTGCAGCGTTGTCTGAACGTTTATTCCGAAGCTGATGCCCTGGGGGCAGACAAGCAGTCAGCGAAAAACAGAGCCTGGGCCGATAATGAGGAGCAACAGATCGAGAATGTTGAATTCCCGGCAGCCGAGGGGATCTCACACATCGACCTGGTGCGATGGTACCCTGAGTCCAGAGTGCATCCGGCGGTAAAAGCCCGGTGCCTGGACCGGCTGCTTGAGCATCTGGCCACGGTCACCGCCTGATCCCGCTACCTCTGCCCACCGGTGAGAATGCCATGGATCTGTTTGACGATACCTCCCAATCAGCGAACCTCCTGCCTTACGACGGTGATGTGCGTTATTACGGCCCGGTGATGGGGCAAGGGGAGGCGGATGCCTTCTTCGAGCGATTGCTGACGGACATTGACTGGGCCCATGACGAGCTGCTGATGTTCGGTCGACCGGTGGTTACCCGGCGCAAGGTGGCGTGGTACGGGGACCGGCCGTTCTCCTATACCTACTCGCGGGCCACCAAGCAGGCGTTGCCCTGGACACCGGTGCTGAAAGAGATGAAGGATATCGCCGAGCAGGAAAGCGGCGAGCGTTATAACTCGTGCCTGCTCAACCTGTACCACAACGGGGAGGAGGCGATGGGGTGGCACAGTGATGCCGAGGACGACCTGATAAAGCACGGGGCCATCGCGTCGTTCAGCCTGGGAGCACCCCGGCGATTTGCCTTTCGGCATAAACGGACCAGGGAGCGTGTGACAGTTATGCTGGAACACGGCAGCCTGTTGGTTATGAAGGGGCTTACCCAGTCATTCTGGCTGCACAGCCTGCCGGCGACCAAAAAAGTCGATTCGCCCCGCATCAACCTGACCTTCCGGACGATTGCGGTTTAATCCCGCTCAGGGACTATTTAGATTTACCGCTCAGGGTTCTCAATCTCGCTCAGGGCTGTCCTGCGCCGGCAGCGGCTGAATGGTGTTGATGTCGCCGGTGGGGGCGGCAGGCTCGTCTTTCATGACCACGTAGATGCCGCCGCCGATGATGGCGATGGCCACCAGGGCTCGCAGTAGCAATCGGTTATTCATCTCGCCTCCTTTTATCATGCCTTGCAGAGAACTATGGTGCCTTTCGCCGCGATAACAACCGTTTTGCAAAGTCGTTACAGAATGTCGATAGATATACTGGCTGGATGAGCTATCCTGCGTTTAAGAAGCATATAAACTGCAGTATCTGGATATTGCCATGGTGATTGTGCGTTTTTTTGCCGGCATGCGTTTTGCCGCTTTGAGCATTCTTCTGTGGGTTGCTGCAGTACCCGATGCGTTGGCTGAACCAATGGATGGCCCGCGTGTGCTCGGTGGCATCGAATCGGTACCCGCCACACTGGTCGCGGACCAGATCCTTCGTGAAGCCTATGGGCGGCTGGATATCCCTGTAAAGATTCAGTATCTGCCCTCCAAACGGGTGCGCTACCTCTCGCGTCTTGGCCGGCTGGACGGGGATCTGTTCCGGGTTCGGTCCATGCAGGATGAGTACACCCGGATGATTCGCGTTCCTTCACCCCTCCTGACCGGCTATATCCACTGTGCGGTAGGGAATCCGGCTGATCTCCACCTTTGCGATAATCCGTCGGAAGTGAAAGGTATGGTTGCCATGCTGAAAAGCGTGCGGGTGGAGGAGGATTATGTGGAGGAATTGGGTGTCAAGACGCTTCAGGTAGAGCGTTACCGGCAAATCGCCGATCTGCTTCGCCATGGTCGTGTAAAAATTGGGCTTGTCAGTTCGATCGAGGGAATAGCCCCCTTTGACTGGCCCAATTGGGAGAACGTTGTTATCAGGGACAAACCCTTGCGGGAGTTCACCCTTTATCACTATATCCACAGCCGGTATCGGGAGGATGTGGATCGGCTGGCGAACGCACTGGACAAGATGCGGGAAAGCGGCTGGACGGAACAGGTAATCAGCCGTTTTATCACCAGGCATAAGGACAGAGTGCTGGTCTACCGGGATCCTAACGGGCCGGCAGGGGAGTAGCGCCGGTTTGCGGCTTCCGGGAACACCCCGCTTCGCCACCAGCCCACACTCTGCCACCCACGGTAACATCCCGCTCCCTGAAATACCCCCCGTTTACCTCCAACGCATAACGATACTCCGTGCCGGGCTCGTAGGACGGGCAGTTGGTGCCTTTTCGTGGCGGGCAGGGGGTCATGTTGCGGATGGCGACAATGGTTCCGGATTGGTCGAGGTAAGCGATATCCAGCGGTATCAGGGTCCGGTACATCCAGAAGCCGCTGTTTGCTGGCCGGTCTTCCCGGAAGACGAACAACATACCGTGTTTCGGAGCCAGAGAGTCCCGGTCCATCAGCCCGACCCGCCGTTCCTCGGGCGTACGGGCAATTTCAACGGTCAGGTCGTAGGCCATGCCCGGTTGGGGCTCTCCGGGGGCGACACATAACTGCATACCGTCCTGAGCCCATGCCGGAGTAACCGCCAGTGCAGCCAGTACAACCAACAGTCGAACGGTGAACCCCGGAGTGAAAATCATGAACGCAGGCGGTAGCCGGTTTTGAAGATCCACCAGATGGCTCCCATGCACAGGCTCAGGAACACCAGGATCATGCCGACACTCACCACGATGTGCACATCAGACACTCCGTAGAAGGCCCATCGGAAGCCACTGATCAGATACACCACGGGGTTGAACAGGGTGATGGTCTGCCACACCTCCGGGAGCATGTCGATGGAGTAAAAGGTGCCACCCAGGAATACCAGGGGAGTCACGATCATGAGGGGTACTATCTGCAGTTTCTCGAAGCCGTCTGCCCAGATGCCGATGATGAAACCGAACAGGCTGAAGGTTACGGCGGTCAGCACCAGAAACAGAAACATCCACAGCGGGTGCAGCACCGTGTAATCCACGAACAGCTTGGCGGTGGCCAGGATGATCAGCCCGAGGATGACCGACTTGGTGGCGGCTGCCCCCACGTATCCCAACACCACTTCGAAGTAGGAAACCGGTGCCGAGAGCACCTCATAGATTGTGCCGGAGAACTTCGGCATATAGATGCCAAAGGAGGCGTTGGAAATGCTCTGCATTAACAACGACAACATGACCAGCCCCGGGATGATAAAGGCCCCGTAGCTGATGCCATCAATATCTCCCATGCGGGAGCCGATCGCCGAACCGAACACCACGAAGTAGAGTGAGGTGGAAATTACCGGCGAGGCGATGCTCTGCATCAGGGTTCGCCACATGCGGTTCATTTCAAATTTGTAGATTGCTCGCACACCGTAGAGGTTCATACTGTCTCCGGTTCAGAATCGCTTATTCGTGGACAAGGCCGACAAAGATCTCCTCGAGGGAGCTTTCCCGGGTACGCAGGTCGCGGTATTCAATGCCCAGATCACCCAGGGTTCTCAGCAGCTTGGCCACGCCGGCCTGTTCCTGTTGTGAATCGAAGGTGTAGATCAGTTCGTAGCCGTCTTCCGACAGCTCCACCGGCTCCAGGGTCAGTTCACCGGGCAGGCTTTCCAGCGGCTGCTGCAGGTGCAGGCGCAGTTCCTTCTTGCCCAGTTTGCTCATCAGGGTGTCCTTGTTCTCCACAAGAATGATTTCCCCCTGGCGGATAACGCCGATCCGGTCGGCCATTTCCTCGGCTTCTTCGATGTAGTGGGTGGTGAGGATAATGGTCACGCCATTTTCCCGCAGCCCCCGAACCATTTCCCACATATCCTTGCGCAACTCCACGTCCACGCCCGCTGTCGGCTCATCCAGGAACAGGATGTCCGGCTCGTGGGACAGGGCCTTGGCGATCATCACCCGGCGCTTCATGCCCCCGGACAGCGACATGATGCGGTTGTTGCGCTTGTCCCACAGGGAGAGGTCTTTCAGTACCTTTTCGATATGGGCAGGTTTGGGAGCCTTGCCGAACAGCCCGCGGCTGAAGGATACCGCCGCCCATACGGTTTCAAAGGAATCGGTATTCAGCTCCTGGGGCACCAGACCGATACTGGCCCGGGCCTGGCGGTAGTCGCGGATTATATCGTGGCCGGCAGCTTCCACCTTGCCTTCGCTCAGGTTGACGATGCCGCAGATAATGCTGATCAGCGTGGTCTTGCCAGCACCGTTAGGACCGAGCAGGGCAAAGATTTCGCCTTTGTTGATGTCCAGGTTGATGTTCTTGAGTGCCTGGTGACCGTCCTCATAGACCTTGCTGAGATTCTTGACCAAGATATCAGGCTGCACGGCTTTTTCCTGTGTCCGGTAATTTAGAAAGCGCAGTATTTTCGCACGTGGGGAAGCTGCTGGTAACCCCGGTATTTCCGCTACACCGGAGTAATCGGCATAATGATGTTCTGGACACTACGTTTGGGAGCGGATTTTTGATCAGAAAATCGAGTGCAGCAGTATTTGTAGTCGCAGTGATTGCCACGCTGGTCATTCTTCCCCGGCTGATGCCGGGTGTCGACAACGCGGGCCCGGTGGTGCGCTGCAATTTGCTGACCGACGGCGGCTGTAGCTGGGATACAGGCCAGGGACGATACACAGCGACCCTGGAAACCGGTGAGCGGGAAGCGGAAGGGGTAGGCCACATACTGAGCCTGTCCGGTCCGGACATGGATGCACCTGTGCTGGCCATTCTGACCGGCGAGTCCATGTATATGGGAGAATACCCGGTTCCCCTGGACCGTCAGGCAACGGGGCAGTGGCAGGCGGAGTTTGTGGCACCTTTCTGCACAGAGGAGGGGGATATGGTCTGGAAAATCAGCCTGCATGCCGGCCAGCAACCCCTCCATGACAATTCGTTAAGACTGCTGTTCAAAGCCCCATAATGGGCTTGCGGTAAGGTGACAACCTGGTCTGTTTGTGTACAATCACGCCACAATAATCACAACCGGGGCCACCGGCAAGCAAGGGAAATAACGCATGGATTACGCCAACAGCGTGCAGACCGTCCTGCTGCGTAAGATACAGAAGGCAGAGCAGGATCTGGTTCAGCTCAAACTCGATTACTGCCGCTTTATTTTCGGTCTGACCCATCGCACCCGCGTGGTCTCCGGCGGAAACGTCTATCTGGTACGTTCCGTGGATGTCGAATCGATGGAGCGGCTGGAAGATGGCACCTTCACCCGCCCGGCCATCAGCGTTGCTGCGGAAGACAGTGCGGAAGAAATTTCACTGCCGGGTAACGACTGGGAAGTTGAAGCGCCGGCCGCGAAAGGCACCGGCTGAGGTTCTGCAGCTACATAGCCGCTTCTTCAGAGAAATGCGTTACTGGTAATTGCCGTATAGATACCGTTGTCACCTTTCACATAGCGGCAGCGGCTCCAGTGTTCCGCACCCTCCAGACCATGCCGAAAGCAAGCCAGCATTACGTCGGATACCGTCAGGGTTTCCAGTGCCTGCAGGGCAGACATTTCCCCGATCCCCAGCTTTTTGCCGGCAATTTGCGCCACCATGGATTTCAGCTCATTGCTGTTGCGCAGGGCAGGTACGCAAAGTTCACTTGCCGCGCCAAATAACCAGGCCAGCGCGTACAACCGCACCTTGTGGGGCGCAGAGGCAAGGTCCAGCCCCTGTTCCCGGCAATCCCGCTCCTGCAGACTGAAAATGATGCAGAGACGACCCACCAGTTCGCTGCCTTTGGCCGGAGCCTTTGCAGCCGGCCGGGTTCCGGCCCTCGGGGTGAACAACTGCCGGTCAGCTTTAGGAACCTCGAGGACGGGGACAGGGCCAACGCCACTTTCCGCAACCTGTGCCTGTTCCCTGGCCAGTGACACCATGCGAAAGCCAAGCAGTCCGAGAAGGGCCGCAAGGAAGATCTCCGTGATCAGAATAACACCGTCAAACATACTGCGTTCCAGTGGGTGAGTGCGAGCGTGGGCGCAAGTGTAACGAAATGTTACTTACAGAGTAGCGACTAACTGTCAAAGATCGTCAATTCTGTGGCCGGAAAACACAAAACTGTGACCCGGTCGCCAATACTTTGGCACCGGTGGCCGTTTGTTGCACGGGGAGTCGGTTAAATCAGCAGGTAGGCATGGTCTGAAGTGCCAGCCGGCGGCGTATAAAGCGGCCAAGTGTGTCGATGCCGATATTCAGCAATGCGGTGATAATGATCAGGATAATCGCCTTGTCGAACTGGATGTTCTGGATGGCGCTGTCCACGTAGAAACCCAGGGTGTAGATGCCCAGAATCCCGAGGATGGCGGTTTCCCGCATGATGATTTCCCAGCGGTAGAACAGGAATGCCAGGAAGGAACGGTACACCCGGGGCACCAGCTCCCAGCTATAACGCCGGAAGCCGGTGGGTGCATCGGGACGCAGCCGGATACCGTTGGTCTGACGACCGATCAGGTGGCCGATGATGCCACCATTATGCAGCGCCAGAGCCACCACGGCGGGCAGCATGGACGGCCCCCAGAGCTGGAGCAGGATGTAGGCAAGGATATATTCCGGTGTCGAACGGGCAATCACCAGAAATACATGGCCACCGGTTCGCCGCACCGGCCCGCCGAAGTGGTTGGATATCAGCGGAAAAGCAAGCAACGTGAGAATACCCGTGGCCACCAGTGCGATCTGGGTCAGCACCAGCGTATTCCAGATACCCGGCAGCGCATCGTTCAGCATCAACTCGCCAAACCAGCTCCCCAGCGCCTCCATGCCTTCGCCGCTGCGAATGGGGGCGGGCACTATGTCCTGGGTGAAAAAGCGGGCCACATTGCCCCACACGATGGGCAGTCCGTCACCGAGGAAGAAGGGCGCGCCCACCAGGTAAACCGGCAACAGACGGGGACGCACCCACAGGGGAATGGTGGCAATCAGCACATAGAAGAGCACCAGCATTGCACCGGCTTCGGAATAGCTGCCCTGAGAGAAGGACGATTCCAGGTAAAAACCCAGCGTCGGAAGGCCCACAAAACCCAGGATGGCACTGGATCGCAACCCGCACTCCAGACGGTAGGCGGTATAGGTGCGGATCTGGTCCCAGCAGTCCGGTATCCGGGTATACAGAAAACGGGCCAGAGCCCCGGTGCCCGGCGGCAGGGTACGGGCCGGTGAGGGATCGGCTTCATCAAGAATTTCCGAGTACACCTTGGCAAAGATACCGGAGTAGGGAATGGCGATGGCCAATACACCGGTGAGCGGGTGAAACCCGAAAAACTGAAGAAAAATCAGCGCCCAGAATAGTTCATGTATGGCCCGGATGAAGGCACTGAAAATACGCACCGGTAACCGGTCGTACACCAGCGCCAGCAGGAACCCGAACACGCTGCCCAGGGCCACACCCACAAACGCAAACGCGACTGTTCGCAACAGCGCGGTCATTAATCCTTCGGTGCTGAAGAAATCCGGAGTCACCACGCCCAGGAAAAAGTTACCGAGATCCCGCCAGGGGTTGGAGGCGGTGATGGCAATATCCGCAAACAGGAGTCCGATAATCGCAATTGCGACAAAAATCAGACTGGTGCGAACGATGGGGTAGGACAGCATCGGATCGGCCGGACTCAGTAAAGTGTCATGATGTCAGAAGGCTGCAGGCGTTCGCTGGGCTCGTCGAGAGCCACCTGGCCGTCGTGGATACCAACAATACGGTTGCAGTAGCGCAACGCCAGTTCCACATCGTGCAAAGCGATGACACTGGTTTCAAACTTTGCTACCAGCAACTGCATCACCCGGTGGGCCATCGGGCCGTCGAGTGCCGAGACGGGTTCGTCTGCAAGCAGAATCGGAGCGTTACGCCAGATCGCCCGGGCAATGGCTACCCGCTGGCGCTGGCCGCCGGACAGGGACAGCGACGGTGTCCAGAGTTTTTCCGCCATATCCAGATCGCCAAGCAGTGAACGGATGGATTCACGGTCTCTGGCAAAAGGGCGTATCAGTGTCAGGGTGGTGTACCAGGCGGAATACTGGTCCAGCCGTCCCATAAACACGTTATGGAATACAGGGAGGGCGTTGACCAGCCCCAGTTCCTGGGGCACCAGTGACGTTTGCTGGTCAAGCTGTTGGTGAATGAGATTCACCAGGGTGGATTTGCCGGCACCGCTCTTGCCCACAAGGGCTACTTTCTCGCCCTCCCGGACGGTCAGCGAAAGCGGGCCAATGACCCGCTTGCCGGAAAACGATGCCGACAGATCCTGCAGTTCAAATCCCGACATCAATCAAGGATTCCGATCTGCTCGCCCACGGTTTCGATGGGTGCGTAGTCCTTGTTGCTGGCCGGGATGAAGCCTGAACGGGGGAAGCTTTCAAGCAACTCCGGGTCATCCAGGTTCAGCAGCGCCTCGCGTACCTTGCTCTTGAAGCCGTCGTCGTAGCGCTCATTCACATCACCGCGAATAGTCCACTGATAGTCCGGGTAGGGCGGTGTTTTCCAGACAATCTGCACGGCATCGGTGTCGATGTTGCCGGCTTCCAGCTCCTTGTCCCAGACCTTGAAGTTCAGGGCACCCATGTCGTAAGTGCCGGACTCTACCAGTCGCAGGGTGCGGGTATGGTTGCCGCTGAAGCCAACACGGGAGAAGATATCTTCCGGCGATGCTTCAAAGGCATCCCGCAGATAATGCTCCGGCATCAGGCGACCGGACGTGGAGCCCTTGGAGCCGAAGGCAAAGGTGAGTTCCCCCAGCTTGCCCTCCAGTGCGCTCAGTTCTTCGACCGGCTCGACGCCTGTGTCGGTATTGGCGATGAAATAGGTGTGGAAGGATTCGTCTTCCTTGCCCTGGGCCAGCGCTTCAGAGCCGGGTACCAGACGACGGGCCTGAACACCGGACAAACCGCCGAACCAGGCCAACTGCACCTGATTGTTGCGGAACGCGGATACCGCTGCCGCATAGGATTTCACGGGAATGTAGCGTACTTCTACTTCAAGCTGCTCTTCCAGATAATCCGCTACGCCCTGGAATCGCTCAACGAGTTTGGTCTCATCCTCATCGGGAATGGCAGTAAACACAAAAGGCTGGGATGCAATGGCGGTTGTGGAGATGCCGGCAATGGCTGCTGCGCCGATCAATTTCCGTATACTGTTCAGGATCATGTAAGCTCCGTTTTCCGTTTTCCGTTTTTTGTGGGAGTGGCTCAGGATACCGTGAATCCTGTCACGACTGAACAGCTTTACGCTATACAGGAGCCTTTGGCTCAGTAAGCCGCAACACCCGGACGGGCTGTTAAATGAAATGAACATTCTGATTATTACACCGGCCCCGCCGGGCTCCAGTGCCGGTAACCGTGCCACTGCCGAACGCTGGGCTCACCTGCTCGGTGACGCGGGGCATCAGATTAGGGTAGAGACCCGGTTCGACGGCCAGCCCTGTGATCTTGTGATGGCCCTGCATGCCTGGCGCAGCCACGGGGATATTGTAAAGGTTCGCCATCAGTTTCCGGATATGCCGTTAGTCTTAGCGCTGACGGGCACAGACATCTACGACCATCAACATCACTTTCCGGAATCAACCCTTGAGTCCATGGACCTGGCGGACAGCCTTATCGGTCTGCACAGACTGGTGGATCAGGACATTCCGCAGCGTTTCCGGGACAAGCTGGTCACCGTGCTACAGTCCGCGCCCGCTCCCGGCGAAAGTAGTGCCAGTGACTCCGCCGATAACGCATCCGGACAACCGTTTCTGGTCAGCGTTATCGGCCACCTGAGGGACGAGAAAGACTCCCTGAGAGCAGCACTGGCGGCCCGTAAACTGCCAGGCGAAAGCATGATCCGTATCGTGGCTGCGGGACGTGCACATAACCAGCAATGGGCAGACCGTGCCAGACAGGAACAGCGGGAAAATGCGCGCTTCCGATGGGCTGGTGAGTTGGGACAGCAGGCCACCCAGGATCTGCTGCTTGCTTCCCGAGTGATGGTGATCAGCTCAGTCATGGAAGGGGGTGCCAATGTGGTTTCCGAGGCCTGCCGGGCCGGCATTCCCATTATTGCCTCTGACATCCCCGGCAATCGGGGTTTGCTGGGAGCCGGTTACCCCGGTTACTTCCCCGCCGGCGACGAAAGCGCACTGGCGGAATTGCTGGTGCGGGCGGAACAGCAACCGGAATTTCTGGCATCCCTGCAGGCGCAGGTGGCGGCTCGGGCTGCGGATTTCACCCCGGAAAAAGAGCAGGCGTCGCTGTTACAGGCCATCGATCTTGCTCTGAAGAACGTTACTCACTCAGGGTGATGGGCTCGATAGGGCCCTGTTCGTCCTGCGCGGTGATTCGCCCGATAATAGCCGTGTGGGGATAGCCAAGGGCTTTCAGTTGCCGCACACATTCCTCGGCCCGTTCCGCTGGCACACTGGCCAGCAGTCCGCCAGCGGTCTGGGGATCGAAGATCAGCGGGTACCGGGGGTGCTGCACCCAGTCCTGCTGGTTGCGGATGCCCCGGCGTAAACGGATGTTCGCCGGTTGCAGGGAGCTGAGAATGCCAGCCGCAGCGGTTTCTTCCGCACCGGGCAATACCGGGATTGCGGAGAGATTCAGCTTCGCATCCACACCCGAAGGACGGGTCATTTCCACCAGATGCCCCAGCAGTCCGAAACCGGTCACGTCGGTACAGGCCCGGGAGCCGTATTCCAGCAGGCATTGGGCTGCGGCCCGGTTGGACTGAATCATGGAGGCGAGGGCGGAATCGATCCACCGGCCTTTGGCCGCCAGTCGTGCATGGGCAGCAAACAGGGTGCCGGTGCCAATCGGTTTGGTGAGTATCAGGGCATCACCCGCCCGCAGGCCACCCTTGCTCATCACCTTGTCCGGATCAATCAGGCCGTTGACGGCAAAGCCCAGTGCCAGTTCCTTGCCTTCACCGGTGTGACCGCCCACCAGGGCGCAGCCGGCCTCGTTGAGCACTTCCACCGCACCGGACATCATCTGGAAAACTATGTCTTCCACCTTGGATTCGATTCCGTAGGGCACCGTGGCAACCGCCGTGGCGCTCTGGGCTTCCGCGCCCATGGCAAAGGCATCACCCAGACTGTGATTGGCGGCGACCTTGCCGAAAATATAGGGGTCGTCGATAAATGCCCGGAAAAAATCCACGGTGTGGACCACGGCCTTGCCCGGGGGCACCCGTAGTACAGCCGCGTCATCGGGCGCATGCAACCCCACGATAATATCGTCACGCTCAATGGGCTTGAGGTTGCCCAGCGCCCTGGAAAGCACCGTACTGCCAACTTTGGCCCCGCAACCGCCACAGCGCATGGCTACGGCGGAGATGGCCTGGGAAGCCTCTTCGGCATTCTGTGCCGCAGACGTATCTGGCAGACGGGCCGAATCTTCCATGGCTGGAAGATCGGTGAATTTCTCCATGAAACGCCGGTCAATGCGATCTTTCCAGCGCCACACCCAGTTACCTGAGAAGCAGTAGTTGCCCCGGGAAGCTACCGCAAACTGGTCACCGGTGCTGATAAGGGCCAGCCATTTCGATTGGGGGCGGAATGGCTTCGGAGTTTTTCCCCGGGCCAGCCGCTTGAGGTTGTCGGTCAGGGGAGGGCCCTGGCGCACGGCAAATACGCCGGCCTTTTCCCGGGGGTGATTGACCATGTTGGCGATATCGCCGGCTGCGAAAATATTCTCGTCGGTTTCAGTCTGCAGGGTGTCGAGGACCCGGATAAAGCCGCCGTCATCCAGTGCCAGACCGGTGTCTTTTAACCAGGCAGGACCACCGGCCCGGGTGACCCACAACACTTCGTCCGCGTCCAGGGTTTCGCCCGAGTCGGTTTCCAGCCGGTTGTTGCCGACGCGACTGACCGGTGAGCCCAGATGCAGCGTAACCCCGCGTTCATTCAGCTTGTTCCGGAAAATCTTCCGTACCCGAGGGTTATGGGTTGCAAGTACCTGATCGGACGAGTCGAACAGATGGAACCGCACCAGCTCCGGATCCTTGCCGATTCGGCCAAACTCCTGCTGCAGACGGTACTGCATCGCCAGGGTCAGCTCCACGCCGCCGGCACCGCCACCAACCACGGCAATGGTCATCGGCCCCTCATGGTCCTCGATGCGATGAAGCAGGGAGAGCCAGCGATTGTTGAAGCCGTTGATGGGTTTGACAGGGACTGAATGCTCGGAGGCACCGGGCACTTCGCCCACACGGGGCGAGGAGCCGATATTGATGGAAAGAATGTCGTAGGGAACATCCGGTCGCGTGCGGCATTTTATGCGACGGGATTCGCGATCCAGCCCGATGACCTCATCCCGGTAAAACCGGGCACCGGCATACTCGGCCAGCTTGCTGAGATCAATGTGGACATCATCATAGCTGTAGTGCCCGGCCACATAGCCGGGCAGCATGCCAGAGTAGGGCGTGTGGGTGTCCCGGCAGATGAGCGTAAGGCGCACCCCGGGAACCGGATTCATGGCAAAGCGTTTAAGAACGCCAACATGACTGTGCCCGCCACCTACCAGGACAATGTCCCGTAATACAGGCTGATCGCTCTGTTGCATCAAAGGGCTTTCTTGGCTTCTTCACCCAGTGTACTGAAGCCTTTCAGGCTGGAGAACGCCTGAAGTTTTTCCTTGTCTGCCGCGCTCGGATTGGCAATCTGTTCGATCGAGTTGATGCCGGCATCCTTCATCTTCTTGGCGGTCGCGGGACCAATGCCCTTGACGCGGGTCAGATCAGACTTGTCAGCCGCCTTGGCTGATGGCTTCCGGGAGGCTGAAGCCGACTTCGCAGTAGTGGCTTTCTTTGCGGGAGCCTTTTTCGCCGCAGGCTTCTTGGCTGCGGGCTTTTTCGCGGCAGGCTTCTTGGCAGTGGTCGCCTTTTTGGCGGTTGAAGCAGTGCCGGACTTGCTGGCCGGTGCGCTCTTGCCGTTACTCTTGCCCGCGGTGCCCGGTACTTTATCGCTGGCCTTCTCAGCCAGTTCCTGGGCTTTCTTTTCTGCTTCTTTGGAGGCCAGGCCGAGACGATCAAGCACGTTGTCCTGAAGCTCGTGGAACTCACCCAGGCGGCGCTCGAATTCGTCATGCAGACGCTTCATTTCGCGCTCGCGCAGTTCGTCGGCTTCTTTCAGCAGCCGGTGAATGGGCTCCTGGATCTGGTTCTGCAGGGAATCGAACTGTTTCAGGGCATCATTGACCAGCCCCTCAATCTGTTTGGAGGTCTTCTCGAATTCCTTGTTCACCTTTTTGACGATCTTGTCGACACTGGGTTTGGCTTTCTTGGCCATGGCAACACGCTCCTGATTGCGGGGATGGGTTTCAAACCGTAACTTACGCCATTTCTCTCATTCCGGAAAGCGGTCCGCCGGAACCCCGGCGGGATCTGAGGGACTGCTTTTTGTCCAGCACCTCGCGGATACGCCGGAGCTTGTCAGCAATCGGCGAATCATCGGAAACGCCTTCCGATTTGAAATCAATGGAATAGAAGAAATTGCTGCAGTGTTTTCTACGCTCTGTGACAAGTCCTTTCAGTCCTTCTGCCCGGATATCATCAAAAGGCATATCCATCACAAGGTCAAACACCAGGCTGTCACCGGGCTCAAACACCTTGTCGGTCTTCAGCACGCAGCCGTAATCATCCAGTTCGAACAGACCAGCTTCAACCGTCTCGCGGCGGAACAATCCCCGGCGGACGCGGAATGTGGCAACCAGGTCTGGGAGTGGCTCATTCATCTATAGGTCTCTGGTCAGTATGCGCAGGGCCCCGTCGGGGCTTCCTGCGTTCTGTGCTGGCACCTGTTGATTAAACAATAGTCAGCAAAAATAAAAATTACAATTGGAACAGTCTTATACAATAAAACTTTCACAAGGTTCTTCAAGTCGGAACGCAGTCTCTGCGGGCCAATCGTCCTGTTCCTACTGCTTTTTCCCTGAAGGGCCGGCCACCTGATAGAGATCGGTCCGACGGTCTTTCAGGTTGGTTACGGAACCTTCGTTGCGCACCAGAATCAGTTTCTCCAGATCCATGTCCGAGAACATGATCATCTCTGTGTTCGGGGTGGTCTCTGCCATCACCGCATCATGGGGGAAGGCGAAGTCCGAAGGTGAAAACACCGAGGACTGGGCATACTGAACATCCAGGTTCTCGACTTTCGGCAGGTTGCCGACGCTGCCGGTAATCACCACGTAGCACTCGTTCTCGATGGCCCTGGCCTGGGCACAATGGCGAACCCGCAGGTAGCCGTTCTTGGTGTCTGTCCAGAAGGGCACACAGATAATATCCACGTCCTTCTCGGCGGCCAGACGGCCCAGTTCCGGAAACTCGATGTCGTAGCAGATCAGTATTGCAACATTTCCGGCATCGGTTTCGAATACGTCAAAGGTCTCACCCCCTTCAATGACCCAGTCGCGGCGCTCATGGGGGGTGATGTGGATTTTCCGTTGCTCGTCCACCCGGCCGTCCCGGTGACACAGATAGGAGACATTGTAGAGACGGTCATCCACCAGCAACGGCATGGAGCCGGTAATGATGTTGATGTTGTAGCTGACGGCCATGTCCGACATCTCATCCCGGAACTGCTCGGTAAAGCCAGCCAGAAAGCGGATTGCCCGGGTCTGGTCCATCTGGTCCGTCAGCCCCATCAGGGGTGCGTTGAAAAATTCCGGGAACAGGGCAAAGTCGCTCTTGTAGTCCGACAGGGCATCGACAAAGTATTCGACCTGTTTGAGCACTTCCTCTACCGAGTGGAATTCCCGCATCTGCCACTGCACAGCACCCATGCGCACCTGGGTTTTCTTGACGTTGATCACCGAGGAGGGCGGGGTGTAGAGAATGTTCCGCCACTCCAGCAGGGTGGCATAGCCCAGGGACTTCTCGTCTTCCGGAAGATACTTGTGCATCAACCGGGTGACCTGGAAGTCGTTGGACAACTGGAAGGTAAGGATCGGGTCGTAGATTTCCTTGCGGTCTACCCGCTCAATGTACTCAGCCGGCGAGTACTGGTCTGAATACTTGTGATAACCGGGAATCCGCCCACCGGCCAGAATCGCCCGCAGGTTCATGGAGCGGCACAGCTCCTTGCGCGCCTCATACAGCCGCCGACCCAGGCGGTAACCCCGGTATTCCGGGTGTACCAGCACGTCCAGTCCGTACAGGGAGTCGCCGGAGGCGTTGTGCCAGATCTTCTCGTTACGGAGGATCAGGTCATCATAGGTGTGGGGATTACTGAAACGCTCGTACTTGACGCACACAGTAAGCGCAACGGCTACCAACTCCCCGGAATCCTCGATACAGATCTGGCCGTCCGGAAACTGCTCCACCAGTGCCTTGATGGTGTCCTTGGGCCAGGCTCCGCCTATGTCGTCATAGATGCGGTCCATCAGCTGCTCGAGCTGCTCATAATCATCAACTGTCAGGTTGCGGAGATTCAGGTGGAGTTCTTCGTGGGCCATACAGGGGGAGCTCCCGGAAATTAGGAATGTTCTGGTCTAAGTTTATCAGAAGGCGGTCAAGAGTTCGTGTGACAGGCCGATACGGCTTGTTACCGGGAACCGATTAATCAAGAGAGCTCCACATGAAACTGACGTTCGGACAGAAACTGCTGACGGCTTTTGGCGTACTCCTGCTGCTGGTGATGGTGGCATTTACGGTGACCAACGACATGCGCCTGCAGAAAACCACTGGCACTTACGTGGAGGCGATGATTGACGACACCGTCCAGCAGAGTACCTCCGCCATCGCGGACTGGCTAAACACGCGGCTGGATATGACGGAAGCGACGGCCGCGGCGCTTGAGACCACCCGCAGTGATCGTCAGGTACGAATGGTCCTGCAGTCCGCCACAGACGGCGGCGGATTCAAGGACGTTTATGTGGGTGTGAATGACGGCAGGATGATGATGAAATCCCAGTCCGCGGAGGACACCCTGCCGGATGACTATGATCCCAGAGAGCGCCCCTGGTACCAGAAAGCGTCCCGTCAGAGTGGTGCTTCGTTTACCGAGCCCTACCGGGATGCCAGCTCCGGCGAAACCATTATTTCCACCATGGCTGCCGTACCTACCGGCCGTTACCAGGGTGTAGTGGGCAGCGATATCACGCTGACAGCCATCGAGGAAATGCTTTCGTCCATCACACTAGCGGATAACGGCTATGCAGTATTGATCAATCGTGCCGGCACGGTGCTGTTCCACCCGGACAAGGAGCTTATCGGCCAGCAAGCTTCAGAGGCGCTGGGAAGCCAGCCGGCTCTGGACGGCACCATAAGTGAGGTGAGTGCGCAGGGTGGAACCTGGGAAGCCTCGTTTCACCCGCTTGAGCAGGCACGGGGAGTCGACTGGTACCTGGGCATCATGGTGAACCAGGACTCGATATCGGCACCGGTCCGGGATGCCCGTACCACGGGGCTGGTCATTGCTGTTATTGCCCTGGCAATCTCACTGCTTGTTCTGCGTTTTGGCATCCGCTACCTGATGACACCGGTTCGCCGCCTCAACCGTGCACTCAAGGATATTGCCAGTGGTGAAGCAGACCTGACCCAGCGGCTGGATACCGACAGCAATGACGAATTTGGTGATCTGGCACGAAGCTTTAACAGCTTTGTGGCCAACATTCAGACAGTCGTTGGCGACGTGAAGGGCAGCACCGAGGAACTCCACGAGAACGTAGTGGCCCTGCGCAGCACATCCAGCAAAAGCCGCAGCAGCGTAGAGCAGCAACAATCCGAGGTCGACATGGTGGCCACCGCAATCAACGAAATGACCGCGGCTGCCGGTGAAATCGCCCGCAATGCCCAGGAAACCGCAGACTCCGCCAACACGGCGGATACGGACGGCCAGGAGGCTCGGCACACCGTTGAATCTGCCCGGGAGGCGGTGCGCAAACTGGCGGACGAGATCACCTCTGCCTCCTCGGTCATCGAAACCCTGGGCAAGGATGTCACCGATATTACCTCCGTAGTGGAGGTGATTCGTGGCATCGCCGAGCAGACCAACCTGCTGGCACTGAATGCGGCAATCGAAGCGGCCCGCGCCGGCGAAAGCGGGCGGGGATTTGCGGTGGTTGCCGATGAGGTGCGCAATCTGGCCAGCCGCACCCAATCCAGCACCGAGGAAATCAACGACATGGTGGAGCGCCTGCAGAAGGGTGCGGACAACGCAGTCGTAGTCATGCGCGAGTCCACGGCTGTCTCGAATGTCAGCCTGGAAAAATCACAGGATGCGCTGGATGCCCTTAACCGCATGGCCGATGCCATCACCTCCATCAGCCAGATGACCGCCCAGATTGCCACCGCATCGGAAGAACAGACCTCGGTGACCGACGAGCTGAACGCCTCGATCACACGGATCGCAGGGCAGGGTGAGGAAGCCGCAACAGCGGCGAGCGAGAACGATGTCTACAGTGGCCAGATCGAGACGATCGGTCACAAACTCAAGGAAAACGTGGAACGCTTCAGGGTGTAGTGGCGCTGGTTCAGCTTTCCACCTGGCTCACGGCAGCTTCAATCCGCCGGCGCAACGCTTCAAGAGTGCGCCGGCCGATCCTTGCGGATTCTTCTGAAAGGTAGGGATTGGGCAGGTCGATGGTGATCCGACGGTTCAGTTCCAGCTCTTTGACCGGGCGCCCGTACCAGGTCTGCAGATAGCGGGCAAAACTGCCGTCCTCTATGGCTCGTTCCAGGCCAAGCCGGATTCGTTGCGCTGTTTCGTGATCTTTGGGCGCTGTAAAGAAATAGGAAGGCATGGGATAGGCAATCAGCAGATCCGGTTCGATCACCAGATCGGGATTGGAGTGTTTCTCGAGGTCATACAGCACTTCGCTGACACCCCGGGCAAAACAGTCAAAACGCCCGTTTTCCAGCATTCTGAGCAGCACTTCGTAGCGGGAGTGGGTCACCACCCGTATGCCAGCGGCCTCAAGGATCGGTGTATCCGGCCAGTGCGCTCCCTGGCCGATCACAATGTCTCTTTTCCGGAGGTCGTCAAGGGAGTTGATGCCCTCGAAACGGCTTATCCTGTCCCTTGTTGTAACACACACACGTAATCCGAGCAGTCCGCCATCAATCGGTACTGGAATGGCATGCAAATCCTCCTCCCGCTGCTGCGTAGTGGCAACGGTCGCTATGTCCAGTAATTTGCGCTCTTCCCGGGCAAGCTCCATGAGTGCGCGCCCCTGGGCCATCTCTTCACTGCGAAGCAACCGGTAAGAGCCGTACTCCGGCGTTTTGTCCAGCGCCAACTCGAGTAACGACCGAACAGCACCGCTGTCATAGTTCCGGTACCAGAGGGTATAGCTTCGGGAGTGCTCTTCGGACACGGTAGGTCCTGAGACCAGAAGAAGACTCAGCAGCAATGCCGTGACCGTTAAGCGAGAAAGAAGTGGCTGCATCAGATTGATCGATCCCTGAGTAATACTGAAGCCAGTGTAGAACAGTTTATTCGCCGGAACCGACTATTAATCTGAAAATTGACGTACGACAAGGAGGAATGCCTCCCCGTATTTCTCAAGCTTTGCGGCACCTACACCGTTTATGGCCGACAGTTCATCCAGATTCTGAGGTTTCTGCTCGAGCATTTCCATCAGGGTCGCATCGTGGAAAATCACGTAGGGTGGCACACCCTGGCGATCCGCCAGCTCCTTGCGGCAAGCGCGCAACGCTTCCCATCCGGCCGGATCCGAAATATTTTCCTTGCCAGGCCGGCTTTTCGAAGCGCCGCTACGCCTGGGCGTTTTCTTCTGGACCGGGTCCAGCCGCAACTCTGTGGTTCGCTCGCCGCGCAGCAGGGGCCGGCAGGATTCGGTGAGCTGCAGGGACCCAAACCCTTCCGGATCTGCCCGCAGGAAGCCGTTGGCCACCAGTTGCCGGAATACCGATTTCCACTCCGATGCCGACAGATCCTCGCCGATGCCGAACGTGGATACCTGATTGTGGCCCTGCTGGATAATCCGCTCGTTTTCGACACCCCGCAGTACATCAATCAGGTAGGTCACGCCAAACCGTTGCCCGGTCCGGTACACACAGGACAGGGCTTTCTGTACCGCTACCGTGCCATCCCAGGTTTTTGGCGGATTCAGGCAGGTATCACAGTTGCCGCAAGGCTCGTCCAGGTGGTCTCCGAAATAACGGAGCAGTGCCTGCCGGCGGCAGGTGGTGACTTCACACAGTCCCAGCATGGCATCGAGTTTCTGGCGTTCGACCCGTTTGAAATGCTCATTGCCCTGGGAGCCTTCCAGCATTTGCCGCAGTTTGATCACATCCTGCAGGCCATAGACCATCCAGGCGGTGGATGGCTTGCCGTCGCGGCCGGCCCGGCCGGTTTCCTGATAATAGGCCTCCAGACTTTTTGGCAGATCCAGGTGGGCGACAAAGCGCACATCCGGCTTGTCGATGCCCATACCAAAGGCAATGGTGGCCACTACGATGACCCCGTCTTCCCGCAGGAATCTCTCCTGGTTGCGGGCACGCTCGGGCGCGGGCAGACCAGCGTGGTAGGGCAGTGCGGTGAAGCCTTTGTCCTGCAATTGTTTTGCCACCGTATCCACCTTGTTCCGGGACATGCAGTAGACAATGCCGGAATCCCCCTCATGCTCGGCCTTGATAAAGTCCAGCAACTGGCGGTTTGCGCTGGTTTTCGGGGCAATGCGGTACTGGATGTTCGGGCGGTCGAAGCCACCGATAAAATGCTTTGCCTCGGTGAGGGAAAGCCGCTCGGCGATTTCCTTGCGGGTGCGGTCATCCGCCGTGGCCGTGAGGGCGATGCGGGGCACACCGGGGAATTCCCGGGCCAGCATGCTCAGTTCCAGGTAATCCGAGCGGAAATCGTGCCCCCACTGGGAGACACAGTGGGCCTCATCAATGGCAAACAGGGCCAGCCGGCAATCCTGTAACAGTGATCTGGTGCGGGGCTGGATCAAACGCTCAGGTGCGCAATAGAGCAAATCGAGCTCGCCGGTCAGCAGCGCGTTTTCAGTATCCCGGGCTTCCATCATATCCATGGTGGAATTAAGGAACGCCGCTTTCACACCCAGCTCGCGCAGGGCAGCCACCTGATCCTGCATCAGGGCAATCAACGGCGAAATGACCACCGCCGTGCCGGAACGCACCAGGGCAGGCACCTGGTAGCAGAGGGATTTACCGCCCCCGGTAGGCATCAGTACCAGCGCATCACCACCATCGACCAGCTCGTGAACCGCCTCGCCCTGCAGGGGGCGGAAGGTCTCGTAACCGAACACTTCGTGGAGCACTTCTTCAGGGGTGCGTCCGGTGGTGGTGGGCGGTTCGGTGGCGAGCAGGTCAAAATCCATGGCTGGGCAATGCATCCGGTCCGGTTTGAAGAAGAGCGCATGATACCAGAAACATGTCCTGTCCATGGGACTATCGAAGCAACCGGGAGTCAAGACAAGGCAGCCGCTGGCCGTTACAATATTTGCCAAAACATGCAGCAGGATGCCCATGCAGGAATTCGACGCTATTCGCCCCTACTCAGACGCAGAAGCCCCCGCGGCCATCAGCCGTTTGCTGGATGACCGGGAGTTTCTCGACATGGTCGGCCGCTTTCGCTCTCCGGTACTCGCCCGCTGGCTGGCACCACTGGTGCGTAGGCGGGTACGCAATTGGTTGCACTCGCGGTTTGCCGGGCTGGATCGGGTGGATGACCTGCAGGCACAGCTTTCCGAACAGGTGAACAGCCTGATCGAGAGCACCACCACCCGGGTTACCCAGTCTGGCCTGGAGAACCTGGACAAACACAGTGCCCACCTGTTCGTTTCAAACCACCGGGATATCGTGTTTGACCCGATGGTGGTCAACTACCTGCTGTTCTCCAATGGATTCACCACTACCCGGATCGCCATTGGCGACAACCTGCTCTCAAACCGGGTATTCGCGGAGATGATGCGCCTGAACAAGAGTTTTGTGGTGCGCCGCAATATTGCCAGCCCCAGGGAAATGCGGGATGCGTTCATGACCCTGTCCGGATTTATCAATCACAGCATCACCGACAATCACAGCATCTGGATTGCCCAGCGAGAGGGCCGGGCCAAGGACGGACTGGATGTCACCGATCCGGCGATCATCAAGATGTTTTACATGAGCCGCAAGAAGAGCGGTCTGTCGTTCGCTGAGGCCATGAACCGCCTGCACATTGTGCCGGTGTCCATCGCCTATGAGTACGACCCCTGCGACTATGACAAGGCGAAGGAGCTTGAGGAAAGGGCACGCACCGGCCAGTACCAGAAAGCACCGGATGAGGACAGCGCCCAGATTATCAAGGGCCTGACCGGCTTCAAGGGGCATGTGCATGTGCATTTCGGCAAGCCCGTGACCGATGCGCCGGATTCCCCAAAAGAAATGGCCGAGCGCATAGACCACGACATCCAGAGCAACTATCACCTGCACGCATCCAATCTGGCGGCCTACCACCAGAAAGGACTGCACCCGCAATCCCATGAGAGTGCCGAAGGACTGACCGACGAAGTGGTCACGGCGGATGCCTGGTCTCCGGCGGAACTGGAAGCGGCGGAAGCGGAACTGCGACGCAGGGTGGAAGCATGCCCTGAGGCAGCAAGACCTTACCTGCTGGATATGTACGCCAACCCGGTGGTCAGCGCCCTGAAACACTCTGGCAAAGCCGGCTGAAAGAAAGGCTTCGGTTCCTGCGGCCGGTCAGCTACGCCAGAAAGCCGGTGACAGCACGATCACCACGCTGAGGATTTCCAGCCGCCCCATCAACATACCCACCGACAATGCCCATTTGGCACCATCCGGCAGTGGCGCGAAGGTGCCCGCAGGGCCGATGACTGCGCCAAGGCCCGGTCCGACGTTAGTCAGGGCGGTCAGGGCACCGGACAGACTGGTAATGAAATCGAGCTGCATGGTGGCCAATACCACCGTAAGAATCAGCAGGCAGAGCAGGAAAATGAAGGTATAGGCAATCATCGACGAGATGATCTCGTCGCTGACCGCGCGGCCGTTGTAGTTACGGGTAAAGACCGCGCGGGGATGCAGCAAACGCATCAACTGCTCTCGCAGAATGATCAGTGATAACTGGAAGCGGAAGATTTTCATGCCCCCGGACGTGGAACCGGAACAGCCCCCCACGAACATCAGGAAGAAAAACAGCACGAAGGCCAACGGGCCCCAGGCAGAATAGTCTTCCGACGCATAGCCGGTGGTTGTCACCACCGATGTCACGTTAAACAGGGTCGCCACGTAGCCGTGAATGGGATCAAAATCGATTTCAGATACCTGCCAACGGTACAGGGTCAGCAGCAGAGGCACGATCAGCAGAATGCTGACGAACAGCCGCACCTGCTGGTCGCGCCAGAGCACACCGTGCTGGCCGTGCATTTCACGCACGAACAGGAAAAACGGCATGCTGCCAATCATCATGAAAAAGGACGCTTCGAGCAGGATAAGGTCCGAACCGAACTTGCCCATCGACTCGTCCGATGTGGAGAACCCCCCTGTGGCAATACTGGTAAGGCCGTGGTTGAAGGCATCAAAGAAGCTCATGCCAGACAGCCAGTAGGTGATCACGGCAACGGTAGAAAAGACAAAATAAACGAACAGCAGCCCCCGACTGAGGGTTTTCATGCGGGGCAGGGCCTTATCCGTCCACTCGGAGGATTCCGTTGCAAACAGCCGCATACCGCCCACCCGCAATAACGGCAGTACCGCTACGAACATGCCGATAATCCCGATGCCGCCAATCCACTGCAGAATGGAGCGCCACAGCAACAGGTCCTGGTCCATGCCATCCAGCCCGGTCAGCACCGTGGCTCCGGTTGTAGTAATACCGGAGGTGCCTTCAAAAAAAGCATCGGCGGCGGAAATACCGTTATCGCTGAGGTAAAACGGCAGTGAAGAGAGCAGGGCAACCACAAACCAGCTGGAAACCGTCAGCACGAACATGTAACGGGGCTTGAGGTCCCGGAGTTTACTGGCGGTCAGCACAATGGCCAGCACACCAGCCAAAAACACAATGGCAGCGGATTCCGCAAACGCCATTGCGTTCGGTGCTTCAGAATTTGCCAGAAGTATCACCGGTAACGTCATGAATATACTAAGAAGTACAAACATGATTCCGATGATGAAAATGACGGGATAAAGGTTTCTCAAAAGATGCTCTATCCGGCTGCCCAGAGAAGGCGACAGAATACCTGCGGCATTACGGTTACGCAAGGAACCACAAGGGCTTACGCCACATTTCCCGTTTTATGGTAGCTTCTTTCTAAATTCAGTTTTCTAAGGAGCCGGACAATGGCAAGAATGTGGTGGCTGTTCCTTGCGCTTTTCTTCGTCAACCCCGTTACTCATGCCTCAGACAAGCAGGCCGAACCAAGGATCCCGGAGACCCTTGGCTTTGTGGAATGGGTTGTTATGGACAACCCGGCCCTCCGGTTGAAGGCCCGACTCGACACCGGGGCCAAGACATCCTCCCTGCACGCAACCGATATTGAGCCTTTCGAAAAGGACGGCGAACGCTGGGTGCGATTCAAGATCCCGCTGGGGGATCACAAGGACCAACCCAATCCCGACGGACTGGATCACGATGACGTAGTGATTACCTTTACCGAACCGGTGGAGCGTACCGTACTGATCAAGCGCAAAGGTGCCCCCTCCCAAAGGCGCTATGTGGTGGATATGACCTTCTGCATTGCAGGCACCAATCATCACACGCAGTTCTCACTGACCAACCGGGAGAACTTCTCCTATCCGGTTCTGTTGGGGCGGCGTTTTATGGGCGATGACAGTATTCTGGTGGATTCCTCGGACAGCTTTCTCGCCAGTCGGGAGTGCCGTCACCAGACGCTGTCGGAACTAGCCGATTCCGAGCAGGCCCGGTGACGTTGCCCGGATCGCTCAGGCCCAGAGCATGGCACCCATCTCGAACCGATGGGTAAGACCCGGATGGTAAGGATAAACCCGCAAGCGTACCGTCTGCAGGCCGGGGTAGGGTGGGCGCAGGCGGGTACTGAACACGGTTTTACCCTCTGACTCGCTCTCCTTGTCCAGCAGGATGACATCATCTCCTGCGGACTCGAAACTGCCGACACATTCGGATTTACCAGACACTCCACCCGCACATCGCTTTCCGTCAGGCCGTTCATGGTCACTTCCACCCGCAGCGGCACCGTTTCATCATGGGCGCAGCGGCTGTCAATACAATCCAGAACCCCGATCGATACCCCTGGCCAGTCAGTCCGGATTCGATTCTTCCAGTCAGCCAGCTCCAGGGCTGGACGACCATTGTCCTCCAGTAGCAACTGGCTCCGGCCCGATGCCGGTCGGTAAAACCGGGTTAGTGCTGTGGCTTCATTGAAAACCAACCTTTCCAACTCATTAAATCATTGTTAATAAAGCGATATTTCGGAAACTACGGTAGTAAATCCAACATTGATAGGGCATGTTGAATGGTGTGGAAGCAAGCCACAATCAACAAAGGAGTCACCCAATGACTATGCAGAAACTACCTTTGGCAATTGGCTTTACCGCTCTGGCAGGCCTGTCCGCAGCACCTGTTATGGCGCAAGACATGTACAAGTCCGGTGGAGCCCAGCTCTACGGGGGCCTGAACTACAGTTTTGTGAACATTGATGCCGAAAACGGCGGCGATGCAGATACCGGAACCCTTTCCGGCAAGGTTGGCGGACTGGTTACTCCGTACTTCGGCCTGGAGGCCCGCGGTGGTTTCGGGGTTGTAGATGACACCATTAACGGTGTCGACTTTTCTCTCGACAACTTCTTCGGTGGTTACGCCACCCTGAACCTGGCCAACGAAAGCCCGGCAACACCTTATGCCATTCTCGGTTTCACCCGGGTAGAAGTGGAAGCCGATGCCGGTCCGCTGGGTTCGACCACTGATGATGACTCGGATATTTCCTATGGTCTCGGCGTAAACGTGGATATCACTCCGGAACTGGCCGGTAACCTGGAATACATTCGTTATTACGATGGTGACGATGTAACCGTCGATGCCCTCGGGGTAGGTGCAACACTGCGCTTCTAAAGCCCCGGTATTACTGCCCCCCAGTCCACCAGTGGCCGGGGGCATTTTCTTTCCCGCCAAACGCCGGAACGGCAATAATTCCCGAAATCACACCAAATGCGCAATATTGCCCAAACCGATGTCGTAGGCTAAAATACAGGCAGAGTCACACATTTGCCAAGGGGCCTCGCCTATGCACGCCGTGCAGACCCAACAGCCATTCGACCTTCAGCCACCGGTTAACAGCGGTCAGCATTTCACGCCACGCCATGGCGCGGCAGGTCTGCGTTGGTTGTTTGGTAACCGCGAACGCTGGGGCCTCACCATGGATGACCTCGGCGTACTGCTGGGCGGCTTCGGCCGCCGTACGCTGACCCACTGGCAACGCAAGGTACAGCAACAGGACGAAATTGAGCTCTCCCGTGATGTTATGGAGCGCATCAGCCTGTTACTCGGTATTCACAAGGCGCTGACCCTGATCACCCCGGACGGACATGAAGATCTTGCCTGGGAATGGTTCCAGAAACCGGTAGACCTGATGGGTCTGCAGGGACAGTCCATCCGGGACTATCTGATCCGGCAGGGTTCCATGGACGCGCTTTACTATATCCGCCGGAACCTGGATGCCATGCGCGGCTGATCTCGGACACAAGGGAAGGACACCGTGAAATACCTGCAGCCGGAGTGGAAGCATCATCGCGTCATCCACAGCAAACATCCGCCCATCGATTGTTTCGAGAGCCCGGAGAGCCTGTTGCTTGCCGAGCTCGAATCCGAAACCTCCGACCGCGTCGTCAACTGGCCTCGTTTTATTGACGAAAATGATTACCGCGCAGGTCCGGGCTGGAGTCCGGTCATGGCTTCTTTCTGTTATCCGAGGGAAGGGCGCTTCAATAGCGCAATTCGCGGTGCCTATTACGCCGGTGACTGTCCGGAAACCGCCATTCGGGAGTGGACCTGGCATACCTCAAAAATCTGGCGAGGCTGGGGCCTCACCAATGAAGTTTCGGCTACGGTGCGCTGCTACACAGGGCATGTAGCCAAACCCCTGGTGGATGTTCGACACATCAAACAATACCAGCACGCCACGGATTATCGCGCCAGCCAGAAATTCGCCGAGCGCCTGTTGGCCCGGAACGAATTCGGCATCCTCTACAACTCGGTACGCAATCCCGGCGCACAGGCGATCGCGTTACTGAGACCACCCGCCACAACACCGGTTACCCAGGCGGGCCACTATGTTCTGCAGTGGTCTGGCGAGCGTTTTATCGGTTACGCCCATATCGATGAGTTCAGAGAGCTTTGATGACCTCCGTCCGGTGGACTGAATTGGTCGGTGCAGTTTGATCAGAATCAAGCACGGCCGCCAGTATCAGGACTAAGCTGATAGGTGGGGTTGTTCACACCGCCACTTATAAACTGGAGCATCATCATGGAAAGACTCAAAGGAAAAGTAGCCGCAGTAACCGGCGGTTCCGTTGGTATCGGAGCTGCAACTGTCACCAGAATGGCCGAGGAGGGAGCCGCCGTTGCCATACTGGACTGCCAGGACCAGCTAGGAGAGGAGCTGGCGCGGTCACTGACCGATCGCGGCCTGAAAGCCGCCTACTGGCATTGTGATGTGAGCAACGAGAATCAGGTCAGCGAAACCTTCGAAAAGGTCGTGGAAACGTTTGGAAGCCTTACGGTATTGGTCAACAATGCCGGTATTTCCGGTCCCAACAAGCCCACCCACGAACTTACCGAAGAGGAATGGGACCGAGTACAGAACGTTAACGTAAAAGGTGTGTTTTTCTGCACCAAACACGCCATCCCGCACATGAAAAAAGCCGGTGTTGGCAGCATTATCAACCTGTCATCCATCTACGGACTGGTCAGCGCGCCTGACGTGCCGCCTTACCACGCATCGAAAGGTGCCGTTCGGCTGATGTCCAAAACCGATGCCATGTTGTACGCCGCCGAGAACATTCGCGCAAACTCCATCCATCCGGGCTTTATCTGGACACCCATGGTAGAAGGTCACCTCAAGACCACCGGCCAGGACCTGGACGCAGCCAAACAGGCTACCGCAGATCTTCACCCACTCGGACACATGGGCGACCCGGACGATATCGCCTGGGGTGCCGTTTACCTGGCTTCTGACGAGTCAAAATTCGTTACCGGCAGTGAGCTGGTCATCGACGGTGGCTACACCGCTCACTGATCCCGCAAAGAAAAGACAGACAAAAAGAACGACAAGAGGGGAAACCCTGGGAAGGTGCGCAGAGATTCGTATTCGCGCACCTGTATTTCGCTGTTTGTTCCTATCAATATCGTATTTAACATAATATACATTATGCGCAGTTGTGGATAACTTGCCCCGGCGTGATCCGGTCGCACCTGTCGATCACACCACAGAACTCCCAGAGCACCGCAGCGAAACGATTAAGGGGCTAATCCCATGGAGCAGTACGTAAAGATCATCGAAGAAGCCGTTCAGATGGATGATCTGAGCTTTATGCGCCTTGCGAAGCAATCGGAAGACCTGGAAACAGCTTTGAACGCTTTCTCTGCGGTTTTTGATGAACAGGTTCCGGAAGCCATCATGCACGCCGGTTACGGTGATCTGGCTCATCGGTTTGCCAAGCTGGATGTCCAGATGCGCCAACGTATTTTCAACGACTGGCTGGCCAAAATTCAGTCATCTTGATTATCGCCGGGACTTTTTCATTGTTGGTGTCAGAGGTTTAATGCTGTCTGTGGTCGTCCAGCGATTCGCCGAAGGTGTTTTTCCGTACCACCGCTTGTAGGCATTGATAAAGCTCGTCGGTCCACTGTACCCCAACCTTTCAGCCACCTGCTCCACCGAGAGCCGCGGACCGCTCAGGTACTCTTCGGCGAGCGTCTGGCGCACCTCGTCACGCAGTTCGGCGAAACTGGTATTTTCCTGTTTAAGCCGGCGGCGTAATGTTCTCGGAATGGTGTTCAGCGCTTGGGCAACACGTTCCATGTTCGGCATTTCAGCGGCATTGTTTGCCAGATGCTGCCGAACTTTCGCTGATAATCCGGCCCTCTGGAGGCGTTCATTCAACAGTGCTTCACATTGCGCTTGCGCTGCCTCCAGCGCAAGATCGTTCGCTTGGGGCATCCGCTCCAGCAATTGGGCGCGGTTCAACACCAATTCATTTGCCGGCATTCCAAACTTCGGCTTGAGATTGAAGAAGTTCTCATAGGCTGCGGTATTCGCTGGGCGGTCAAAGGTAAAATGAACGGCCTCCAGTGGCGAGAGACGGCTGAACATATCCCGTTGCAGGGTAACGAAGCAGGCGCAGTCCCGCTCAACAATGAACTGCTGCAGCCGCGCGCTCAGATCTTGTGGTTCGAACCGGATGTGTATTCGATGTCCCGAATCCTTGAGAAGGATCCGACTGAAGGCGAACGTCAACTGGATGTACTTCAGCCCTATCTCCATCGCGTCACGCAGGGTTCTGCTGCTCACCAGTGCAAACCCGAGGGCCCCGAACGCATTGAAATGATACCGTTCACCTGCAAGTACCCCCAACCCGGGAACAGACTTCAACTCCTCAAGCAGGTTGGCAATCAGGCGCAACTCCTGACGCGCTTCAACAACGGCATCAGGAAAACGCAGCTGATCCGAGCTGATACCGGTTCCTGAGAGGATTGCTTCTTCCTGAGCGCCCAACTCAATAGCGAGATCCGTCATGATACGGGCACTGTCTACGCTACGGTGGATATCCCATGCCGACATAAACGCTGACTCCAGCATTATTCTTTGAATGTCCCTTTTTATTGATATTTTGTCCCGCCAGATAGTCGTTCGACAAGCGCCCTCCCCCTAGAATGCAAACATCAGAACGTAATATGACTTGCAGGAGCAGTGCATGGGCAGTAACAACAACAATGGCAGCCCGAACGAAAGCCACGTCCTTATCATTGGTTCAGGTTTCGGAGGGCTCGGGATGGCCATTCAGCTCAAAAAAGCCGGTATCCAGTCGTTCACCATCCTGGAAAAGGCCGACAGCGTTGGCGGTACCTGGCGGGACAACACCTATCCGGGCGCGGCTTGTGACGTGCAATCCCACCTCTATTCCTATTCCTTTGAACCCAAGAGCGACTGGAGCCGCAAATTCGGCCGGCAGTCAGAGATACGCGCTTACATCGAAACCTGCGCCGAGAAATACGGACTATATAACCACATAAGGTTCGGCCAGGAAGTTGAATCGGCTGTTTTCGATAAAGAGACCGGGCTGTGGACCGTTCGCACAGGCCGCAACGAAATCTTTCAGGCCCGCGCGCTGGTATCCGCAACGGGACAACTGAACCAACCTGCCCGTCCCGACATAAAGGGATCCGAAACCTTCAAGGGCGAGGTATTCCATTCCGCTCGCTGGGACCACAACGTCAGCCTTGATGGTAAACGGGTTGCCGTCATCGGAACCGGTGCCAGTGCTATTCAGTTCGTACCCCGGATTGTCTCCCGGGTAAAAGAGCTGAAGCTGTTCCAACGGTCCGCCGCCTGGGTGATCCCGAAGCCAGACCGCCGGTTTACCGGCCTGGAGCAATGGCTATTTGAAGCCATACCGGTTGCGGACCGGGCCTATCGGTCAATGATCTACTGGAAAAATGAAAGCCGGGCACTGGCGTTCACCCGCTTTGGCTTTCTCCTGAACATCTTCAAGCAGCAGGCCAAGTACCTGGCGCGAAAGAAAATCAAGGATCCGGTGAAGCGCCAGAAAATCATCCCGGATTATCCGGTAGGCTGTAAGCGACTGCTTATTTCCAACGATTGGTACGATGCCATCAATGAGGATAATCTGGACGTTATTACCGATGGCATTGAGTGCATTGAAGAAAACGCCATTATTTCCAGGGATGGCACTCGACATCCTGTCGATGTCATCATCTACGGCACAGGCTTCAAGGCGACCGACTTCCTTGCTCCCATGACGGTCACCGGCCTGGATGGACTCGACCTGAACCAGGCATGGAAAGATGGGGCGGAAGCCTACAAGGGCATCTGCGTCTCTGGCTTCCCTAACCTGTTCATACTGTACGGCCCCAACACAAACCTGGCACACAGCTCCATTGTATTCATGCTGGAATCCCAGATCCGCTACGTATTGAAGTGCATTCAGGCGTTGGACGACCCTGACCTGCTCTATCTGAACGTGCGGGCCGATCGGCAGCGCAACTACAGCGACCGCATCCAGCAGCAACTCAAGAACAGTGTCTGGGAAGCAGGCTGTACTTCCTGGTACAAAACCGCTTCCGGCAAGAACACCAATAACTGGCCAGGATTCACCTTCAGCTACCGGTTGATGACAAGCAAACTGGACCTGCAGGACTATGAACGGCAACCGGCATCAGATGGCAGCCCTGCGCAGGCCGGCCCAACACCCTGAAGCGATCCTAGTCCTGCATGTCCCGGGCGATTCCAAGTGTCTTGTTCGCGGCATCCCGAATGGCCCGGTAACGTTCGGTGTCCTTCATCAACGTTTCCAGGTCATCTTCGGGAAAGATATGCTTTTTCTTTTCGATAACTTCTTCTTTGGAGAAGATCGACGGAATGAGCTGTTCCAGGCAGCGCAGCATCACTTCCGGCGATACCGATGCCCCTGGTGACGCGCCCAAAAGTGTTCCGTAGGTTCGGTCTTCGGAGACCAGGATTTCCGTGCCCATCTGCAAACCGCCATCCTTGATGATCTGCACCCGCTGGCCGGCTTCAACTGCTTTCCAGTCGAACTTTTTGCCCAGTCCCGGAGCGAAGCTCTCCAGCTCCGCGAGCATGCTTTTCTCCCCTTTGAAGGTTTCCGACACCAGATACCGGATCAGCGGGAAATGCTCCAGGGTGACCCGGAGAAAGTTCGGGATATCGTGAAGACGAACGGAGTGGAGATAATCCATAAACCCGCGGCCTCGTTCCAGAACCGGTTTGAACGAAGCAAAGGGTCCAAACAGCAGATAGTGCTTGCCGTCCACCACCCTCAGATCCAGGTGCGGGACGGACATGGGCGGTGCGCCGACTTTCGCCTTACCGTAGGTTTTGGCCCGGTAGTGCCCGGCCTGGTCTTCGCTGATCGGTGCCTGCAGGAAACGACCGCCCACGGGAAAACCGGCAAACCGGTTACGGAACGGCAGATGGCTATTTTTAAGCAGCGGAAATGCACCGCCACCAGCACCAACGAACAAGACATCAGCCTTGTGCTGAACCGCTGAGCCTCCGGCTTCCGCTTCAATGAGCCAGGTGCCTGAGGGACTCCGATGGACGCGCTTTACGTGGGTGCCGTATTCGATTTTTACACCCATCTCGTTCACGGCGTGGGCGGCCATCTGCTGGGTTAATGCCCCGAAGTTAACATCGGTGCCGGTCTCTATGACCGTCGCCGCCATCTTCTCATGGCGCGGGCGTTCCTCCATGGTGTATGGAATCCAGCTTTTGATCTCATCAAAGTCTTCTGAATACTGCATCTGCTCGAAAAAATGATGGGCAGACATTTCCCGGAACCGCAATTTCAGCTCTTCGATGGCGGGTTCAGGAACGATCGTGCAGTGCCGGGTCTGATTGATAAAGGTTCGCGGATCGCTGATGGCACCCTTATTGACCAGATAGGCCCAGAATTGTTTGGCCACATTGAACTGGGCGTGGATTTTCAGTGCCTTTTCAACGGAAATGACCTCGTCATCCACCGGGGTATAGTTGAGCTCACAGTTTGCTTCATGCCCGGTGCCGGCATTGTAGAAAGCCCAGGAGTTGCCCTGCCCGGCATCATCCAGGCGCTCCAGGATGGTGATGTCCAGTTCCGGGGCCAGCTCTTTTGCCAGTATGGCAAAGGTGGTGCCCATGATGCCTGCACCAATGATGGTTACGTTCATAGAACATCTCCCCGCAGTCAGTTTTCCTGTATGGGCGTATTGTCGGCGACAACCCGGTCACGGCCCCCCGTCTTAGCCTTGTACATGGCACTGTCTGCACGTACCAGCAGGTTCTTGAAGTTATTACCCGGGCTCCATTCCGCAACGCCCAGGCTTATTGTCACCGGGTCCTGCAATCTGAAATCCGTCGCTGCCACCCTCTCCCGCATACGCTCCGCGAACTCGGTTGCCCCGTCAAGGTCGGTTCCCGGCAGCAGTACCATAAACTCTTCCCCACCCCAGCGACCGAAATGGTCGCCTTCGCGCAGAAGTGAAAAAGCGTGCCCGTAGCGCTCGGCATTGGCCACCCGCCAACCCTTCCTGCAGGCTGCCCATGACCTTTTTCCCGAGCAGAGCCCGGGGAGACATAGCCAGACTATCTATGACCGGCACCGCAAGGTATTCCTCAATATTCGCGCTGACCTGTTTGATGCGGGTCAGGTCCCGGTCCAGGTGGATCAGCACACCAAAGGCCTGAATGGCTCCGGGGATATGGACAGGCTCGTTCTGGCAGGCCGCCAGGGCGGCATCTATTTCGGCCTCGGAGTATATTGATTCATTCCCCATCAGCGGCCCGCCACTGGTCGAGATGGCTGCGCAACGCAGAAAACATCATCTGTGCTCCCTCTATGATACTGGCAACATCGTTCCTGCAAGTGTAGGCGAAATTCGCCCCAGACCAACGCCTGAAAGCAGCCCAAATTGCCCGTATTCTGCCCGGGTCTGTTCAGGGGACAGCAGCCTCTTCAACAAGGCCTGATTCTCCAGTTCCAGATGAGCCGGGCGGGTTTGCTCGCGCAGCTGTTCCAGTATTTCTGACTTCATTCAGCGACTCCAGAGGGATTCTTCGCCACGGGTGTTAACTGCATCATAGGCATGATGCCGCTTTACTGATACCTTCAGGCTCTATAACTAAAAACAAAACCCTGGCTGGAGGACTTCCCTTGGCGAATTCCGGATATGTTGGCACGCCGCGCAGACTCGCGCTTGCTTTGGCAGTTTCGCTGACGACCGTTGCTGTGAACGCCGAGCCCGTTGATGTGATTTATTCAGCGGAAAATGCACTCTACGGTGCCGGTTATGACATCGGCATCGCCGACGGCTGGATGGACGACCAGCTCCGTTCCGCCATTCGCCAGTATCAGTCAAGCCGCAACGACCTGCAGCCAACCGGTAACCTGGATATCAACACCCTGTTCTCACTGGGGATTGCCGCAGAGAACGGCGCACCGGTGACCGGCAACCAGGTGGCCAACCGTCAGGCGGCCCTGGATGCCCTGGGTCTTTCCCCGAGCGATCTGCCGTCTGGTGGTTCATCTTCTTCGGTAGCCAGCGCACCGGCACCTGAGCCTGCACCGCAACCGACACCTGAACCCGAGCCGGAGCCAGAGCCAGAGCCAGAGCCAGAGCCGGAAACCATTGCGGAACCCGCGCAACCGGAGGAGCCTGCCACCGCGCAGCAAACGCAGCCTCCTGCCACTACGGAGCCCCTGGCAACCAGCCAGCCGGCCAATTCTGAGGACACCGGCAATGAGACCGCCGAATCCCCTGCCCCGGCTGAATCGACCGCCGAAGTAGAACCGGACATGGCCGAGCCGGAGCCGGAAGCCTCGCCAGAACCGACACGAGTGGTCGCCAGCGAGCCAGCCTCTGAAGATCAACCGTCTGCAACCGCTGATTCCACTCCGGAACAGTCCGACCAATCAGACGGTCAGGGCAGCGACGATCAGCCCGGGGAAGAACCCGTACAAACAGCCGCTCAGGATGAATCAACCGATTCAACCGGGGAATCCGATCAGGACACCAGTTCCGGGGGATTTTTCAGTTGGCTGTACGATTTCTTCTTCGGCTGGATGTTCTGACCCGGGCTGCTCAACCCGGGCCTTTGACAAATCGCTAATAACAGGTGTTCGCCGCAGGGTATAGGATGTTGGATAGAACCTGACCAACATCCTCTAAGTCGGACACCATTATGACGTTTGCCCGTATTGCCGGTACCGGCTCCTACCTGCCGGAAAAGATACTGACCAACAAGGATCTCGAGGCACTGGTGGATACCACCGACCAGTGGATCCGGGAACGCACCGGTATCGAGCAGCGCCACATCGCCGCCGCAGATCAGTCAACGGTCGATCTGGCTGAGCCGGCCGCCCGGGCAGCCATGGATGCGGCAGGAGTCAGTCCTTCCGACATCGATCTGATTGTGTTCGCCACCTCCACCCCGGACAAGATCTTCCCCAGCTCTGCGTGCCTTTTGCAGGCGCGGCTCGACATTCACGGATGCCCCGCTTTCGATATCCAGGCCGTATGCAGCGGGTTTGTCTACGCACTGGCCACCGCCGACAAGTTTATCCGCACCGGCGCGGCTTCCAATGTGCTGGTCATCGGTGCCGAGGTATTCTCCCGGATTATCAATTGGAATGACCGGGGCACCTGCGTGCTGTTCGGCGATGGTGCCGGCGCAGTGGTTCTGCAGGCCAGCGAACAGGCTGGCATTCTGTCCTCCCATATCCACGCTGATGGCCGCTATGCGGATCTGTTGCAGGTGCCCTGCGGCATCGGGGCTCATTATGAGGACTTCAAGGCGGGCCACGGGTATGTGGAGATGAAAGGAAACGAAGTCTTTCGGATGGCGGTAAATACGCTGGGCCAGATTGTCGATGAGACACTGGCGGATGCAGGACTCGGAAAGCAGGATATCGACTGGCTGGTGCCACACCAGGCCAACCACCGGATTATCGCCGCCACGGCCAAAAAGCTGGCTTTGCCCATGGATCAGGTGGTCATCACCGTTAACAAACACGGCAATACCTCGGCCGCTTCCATTCCGCTGGCGCTGGACGTTGCAGTACGGGACGGACGTATACAACGGGGAGATACAATACTGCTGGAGGCATTCGGTGGTGGATTCACCTGGGGTTCTGCACTGGTCACTTACTGACGCTATATGCCATCAAAAGCTAAAGTTATGAATTTTTAAAATTTTCGGTTTTATCCCGCCTTTGTTACATTGCGCACCCAATCCGGTGACCAATCCGTCTCAAAGGGGGATAGAACGTGAAGTTATCCATCAAGATCCTGGCATTCGGTGCCGCCCTGCTTTCCGCGCAAAATGCATTCTCGGCTGAACGGGAACTGCTGAACACCTCCTACGACATTGCCCGGGAGCTGTTCGCGGCCTACAACGAGCATTTCCAGGAATACTGGGAAGAAAAGACCGGCGACACGGTCACCATCGACCAGTCCCATGCAGGCTCCTCCAAGCAGGCACAGGCCATTATCCAGGGCCTCAAGGCAGATGTCGCAACGTTCAACCAGGTTACCGACATCAACATCCTGCACGAGCGGGGCAAGCTGATTCCGGAAGACTGGGCTGACCGCCTGCCCAATAACAGTTCGCCCTATTACTCCACCATGGCGTTCCTGGTACGCAAGGACAACCCGAAAGGCATCGAAAACTGGGATGACCTGGTACGTGAAGATGTCGACCTTGTGATGCCCAACCCCAAAACATCCGGTAATGCCCGTTACACCTATCTGGCCGCCCTTGGCTATGCCCAGGAAACCTTCGGTGACGACCAGGAAAAGATCGACCAGTTTCTGTCCGACCTGCTTGGCCGCGTGAAAGTATTCGACAGCGGCGGCCGGGGTGCCACCACCACCTTTATCGAGCGTGGAATCGGCGATGTGTTGCTGACCTTTGAGTCCGAAGTTCTGAACATTGCGGATCGTTACGATAACGGCGAGTACATAGTGGTGACCCCCAAGGTCAGCTTCCTGGCGGAATTCCCGGTCACCTGGATCGATGAATACGTGGAGCAGAACGGCACCACGGATCTGGCCAAGGCCTACCTTGAGCACCTGTATAGCGAAGATGCCCAGCGCCTGCTGGCGGGTTTCAACTACCGGGTGCACCATGAGGCGGTGAAGGCTGAATTCTCCGACCGCTTCCCGGAAGTCAAACTGCTGCCCATTCAGGAAATCGCCGGTAGCTGGGAAAATGCCATGGAAACCCACTTCGCCAGTGGCGGCAAACTGGACCAGTTGCAGCGTCGTCGCTAGGGCTCTGCGTTGAGTTCCCGTAACGCCAAACGGGTTCTGCCGGGGTTCGCACTGAGCCTCGGCATTTCCCTGTTGTTTATCAGTCTGGTGCTGTTGCTGCCCCTGACCGGCCTGGTCATGACCACGGCGGACATGAGCTGGGACCAGTACTGGTTTGTCATCACCGACCCGCGGGTGGTGGAGTCCTACAAGGTGACTCTCTGGACGGCGTTCGGGGCTTCCGTCTTCAATGGTCTGTTCGGGCTGCTGCTGGCATGGGTGCTGGTGCGTTACCAGTTTCCCGGTCGCCGCATCATAGATGCCATGGTGGACCTGCCCTTCGCCCTGCCTACAGCCGTTGCCGGCATTACCCTCGCTACCCTGTACTCCGAAAGCGGCTGGTACGGCCAGTGGCTGGCGGAACTCGGCATCCCTGTTGCCTATACCCCTGCGGGCATCGTGATTGCCATGGCGTTTACCAGTATTCCGTTTGTGGTTCGTACCGTTCAACCGGTGCTTGAAGAAATGCCGCCGGAAGACGAGGAAGCAGCCATCACTCTGGGTGCCTCCGACGGCCGGGTATTCCGCAAGGTGATCTTCCCCACCCTGTGGCCGGCGCTGATGACCGGTGTTGCGTTGTCATTTACCCGCAGTCTCGGCGAATTCGGCGCGGTTATTTTTATCGCCGGCAACACCCCGTATGTCAGTGAAGTAACCAGTCTGATGATTTTTGTGCGCCTGCAGGAATACGATTATGCAGCGGCCAGTGCCATTGCCTCGGTGGTGTTGCTGGTGTCTCTGGTGATGCTGTTTGCGATCAACCTCTGGCAAGGGCGCTACCTGAAGCGCCTGCACGGGAAGTAAGCCATGAAGTATCAGTCCCACAACCGTGTCGGTGACAGCGGATGGATCAAATGGCTGCTTGTCGGGCTGGCCATCGTGCTTTCAGCACTCTTTCTGGCCATACCGTTGGTACTGATCTTCTCCCAGGCATTCAGTGCCGGCTGGGAAGCGTTCATTAATAACATCGGTGACCGTTACACCCTGCACGCCATCGGCCTGACCCTCTTCGTGGCTGCGCTGACCGTGCCGCTGAACCTGGTGTTCGGCACGTCGCTGGCCTGGGCGGTCACCCGCTTCCGGTTCCCGGGCCGGAAGCTGTTGATTACGCTGATCGACATTCCCTTCGCTGTTTCACCGGTTGTCGCCGGTCTGCTGTACCTTCTGCTATACGGTCGTAACGGCTGGGTTGGCAGTTGGCTGTCTGAATACGATGTGCAGCTGATGTTCTCCTGGCCCGGCATTGTCATGGTCACGGTGTTTGTCACCTGCCCCTTCGTGGCCAGGGAGCTGATCCCGTTAATGCAACAGCAGGGCACCGAGGAAGAGGAGGCCGCGGTCACCCTGGGTGCATCCGGCTGGCGAATATTCCGCCGTGTCTCGCTGCCCAACATCAAATGGGCGCTGATCTACGGGGTGGTACTGACCAATGCCCGGGCGGTCGGCGAGTTCGGAGCGGTGTCCGTCGTTTCCGGGAATATTCGCGGTCAAACCAATACGTTACCCTTGCATGTTGAACTGCTTTATCAGGATTATAATATCGCCGGTGCCTTTGCCAGCGCCTCACTGCTGGCACTGATTGCCATTCTGACCCTCGCGATCAAGGGGGTCGTGGAGTGGCGACAGTCCCGGCAAACCGACAGGATTGATTCATGAGCATCCGAATTGAGCGTCTGAACAAGTATTTCGGCCAGTTCCAGGCACTGAAGGACATTTCCCTGGAGATCCCGGACGGCCAGCTCACTGCCCTGCTCGGCCCCTCGGGCTCCGGCAAAACCACTCTGCTGAGGATCATTGCGGGTCTGGAGTCCGCCTCCGAGGGTCGCATCCTGTTCGGCGACCGGGACGTGAGCCAACTCCACGTGAAGGACCGCAGCGTGGGGTTTGTGTTCCAGCACTATGCCCTGTTCCGCAACATGACGGTGGCAGATAACATCGCTTTCGGGCTGGAGTCACTTCCGGCGAATGAACGCCCTGCGAAGCCGGAAATCCGTCGCCAGGTTGACCGGTTGCTGGAAATGATTCAGCTTCCCCAACTGGCTGACCGTTACCCGGCCCAGCTCTCCGGTGGCCAAAAGCAGCGCGTAGCGCTTGCACGGGCTCTGGCGACACGACCCGACATTCTGCTGCTGGACGAACCCTTCGGCGCACTGGATGCCAAGGTCCGCAAGGAGCTGCGTCGCTGGCTTCGCAACCTGCACGACGAGTTCCACTTCACCAGCGTCTTCGTGACCCATGACCAGGAGGAAGCCCTGGAGCTCTCCGACCAGGTGGTGGTGATGAGTCAGGGGCGCATTGAGCAGGTAAACCACCCGACGGAACTCTATGCACGCCCGGAAAGCCGATTTGTGTTCGACTTCCTGGGACATGTGAATGTCATGTCCGGAGAGGTGGCCGACGGCAAACTGTCACAGGGGGATGCCTGGATCGAACTGCCCGATAGCACTGACCTCGAGCAGGCCCAGCTCTATCTTCGCCCCCACGAAGTGCACCTGCTGCAACAACCGACCCGGCAGGCCCACCTGCCCTTCTGCATCGAAGCGGTTAATCTGATCGGTGCAGAAGTCAGGGTCGAGCTGAAAGCCAGGGGCTGGGAGTGTGACGATATCTGGGAAGTCGGCATCTCCCACGCAGAGTTCAACCGCTGGCAGCCCGCCCGGGGTGACACCTGTTATGTCGCTCCGGATGTCGGTCATCTTTTCTCAGGTCAATCGGAAAAGCCGCGCACATTGGTATGGACATTCTGACCGGCTAAGATGTCAGCAAACGGATTCCCGACTGGTGCTGCATGAAGTTCCGCATTGATACCTTCACCCTCCTGTTGCTGGGTGCCATTGTTCTGGCCACATTCCTGCCGGTCGAGGGAAATGCCGCCCGGTGGCTGGCAACCGCCGGAACCGTTGCGGTAGGTATTCTGTTTTTCCTGCACGGCGCGGCACTTTCAAGGGAGCAGATCATTGCCGGTGCCACCCACTGGCGACTGCACATCATCATCACGGCCTTTACCTTTGTGTTTTTTCCGCTGATGGTACTGCCGGTCAATGCCCTCTCCGGCCTCGCACCTGATTGGATGCCGGCAGACCTCGGGCTCGGTTTTCTCTATCTTGGCGTGCTGCCCTCGGCAGTATCCTCCTCCATCGCCTACACGGCCATGGCCCGGGGCAACGTACCGGCTGCCATCTGCAGCGCTGCCGCTTCCAATGTCTTTGGCATGATGCTGACCCCCTTCCTGCTGATTCTGCTGGTAAGCACAGCCGGCAGCGGCGGATTTTCAGTGTTGGAGGCGCTCAAGGATATTGTTCTGCAGTTGTTGCTGCCGTTTGCGGTGGGACACGCCATGCGCCCAATGCTCGGTGGCTTCCTGGCCCGACACGAGTCACTGGCAACCCGCTATGACCAGTGCGTGATCTGGCTGATCGTGTATTCGGCTTTCTCGCACTCGGTGGTCAGCGGTCTGTGGGACAACCTGCCGGTCAAGGCCATATTGCTGACCATCGGAATCTGCGTGCTGTTGCTACTGGTGTTCATGCTGGCGGCCAGTAGCCTGGTGAGAAAACTGGGCTTCAGCCTGGAAGACGAGGCTGCGGTGGTGTTCTGTGGATCCAAGAAGAGCCTGGCATCCGGCCTTCCCATGGCAAAGGTTCTGTTCTCCGGGCACCCGGGCTTTGGCATGATCGTGCTGCCAATCATGTGTTACAACCAGATCCAGGTGATCGTGGGTGCAGTCCTTGCGCAAAAATACCGGCAGCGGATTGGTGACAGGCAATCAACCGCCGCCGCCCATGCCTCCGAACAGACTGGCGAGAATCAGTAGCCCGACAATCCAGCCGATCACCGCCGGCCAGAAGTTCTGCATGTCCTGCTGGCCCGCGTCGCTTGCCTCTTCCCCATGTCCTTGCTGGAAAACGGGTTCGTCTTCATCCCGGCCTTCCAGCAAATCAGCGGGCTTGTCTTTCAGGCTGTACCAGTCAAACCATTCCGCCAGGAAATGAACCACCGGTGCCGGAAAGGAACCATTCTCGGCCATAGGCCGGACCTTGCCTTCAAGCCGGGAGGCGATTTCCCGCCGCAACGGCAATCGGTCCGCCGGCGGCTCACACAGAATGGCTTTCCAGATCATCACGTCGTGGCTGCGCCCGCTGTCATTCAGCAACGCGTTGATCTGGATAATCACATCGTGGACCACCTCTTCGTCGCCGGCGGACAGTGCCTGGTCTGCCGGTTCGCTGTCAGCCTCAACCTCACGCTCAGCTTCACGGGTCGACTCTGGCTGAGTTACGGCGGCCGGTTCAGGTTCCCGGATTTCTCCTCCCATGGCCTCCTGATAGGCCCGGCGCAGGCGTTCCGCCTCATCGCCGTCGGCAAACTTGCTTTGGCTTTCGTAAGCCTGCCGGATCTGTTCCTTGTCGTCGGTCGGCTCGATGCCAAGGATTTCCCAACACGTCATAAACGTTTACTCACTCAACAGCGGTAAGATTAAATTTTTGAGAGACAAATGCTGTCCGGTCGCCTAGGATAAGTAACAACAAAAACGAACGCTTTTCTCCGTCCGCCTGATTATAGAACGACTTCCATGGCTGTTACGAATCTCTCTCCCCGCCAGGCCCCAAGCTCCACCCCCCTGGCAGCAGTTCTGATTTCCCTCAGTGCTTTCTGTTTCACTGCGCCGACAGTGCAAGCCCAACAGGAAAACGCTCGGCTACCTGGTGATAAAACCGGGCAACCGTCCTGGTTAACCGGTGACGGTGTACCGGAAGTCCTCACCACGGCCCGTCTGCGCCAGCCGAAATCCCGTGTACCTGGCACCACCACGGTGATCGACGGAGCGATGATCCGGGACCTTGGTATCATGAGCCTGGTTGAAGTGTTCCGCCTGGTTCCCGGCATGACCGTGGGCGAGGTGGGCAGCCATCAACCGGTAACGACCTACCATGGCACGTCCCATTATGAACAGCGGCGCATGCAGGTGCTGATCGATGGCCGCACCGCTTTCCGGCCAACCCTGTCGGATATGGAATGGAACAACATTCCTGTTCCCCTGGAACTTATTGACCGCATCGAGATCGCTCGAGGCCCCAACTCGGCTGCCTACGGCATCAATGCCTTTCTGGGGACCATAAACATCATTACCCGCAATCCCGCGGACTCCACTGGCACTGAATTACGTGCGGTCAGCGGCTCCCGTGGCTACCTGCGCAGCTTTGCGAGCACGGCAAACAGCAGCGACGATTATGACTGGCGGGTTGCGTGGGAGCACAGAGAGTTTGATGGATTTGATGCTCAGGAAGGCCCACCCGACAACAACCAGATAGATTTCAACGATGGCCATGAGTTCAATACCTTCCTGTACGACAGTACAGCCAGGCTGAACGACCGCTTCAGCCTGGACCTAAGCACCGGTGTAACCGACGGTATCGACCACAGGGACCGCTTCAAGAACGGTGAGCTCGGTGCCCAGACCAATCCGGATATCGAGGTTCGTGATTACCACATCCAGGCCCAGCTTAACGGCCGGCAAAACGATAAACACTTCTACCACCTGCGGGTCAGCTACGAACGATTTAACCGTAACCAGCGTTGGACCGCCTGCATGCCCGAGTCTGCCCTGGAAACCATTGAGCAGGGCATCTACATCGACTTTGATGACATTGATGACCTGATCAACCCAGTGGATTGCAGCCAGTCCCCTGCCGGCGAAACACCGGTCTATGCCAGCGCCAATCAGGATCAAAAGGACTCCAGGCTTGACCTGGAACTGCAGGACACCCTGATTCTGAATCCGGATCTCAAGCTGGTGGGCGGATTCGGGCACCGCAAAGACAGCTATGAATCGGAAACCTTCTTCAACGGCAGCGGCCATGTTTACCAGTCGCGGGTATTCGGAAATGCCGAATACTCCCCCACCCGGTGGCTGACCTTCAACGCCGGTGCCAACTGGGAAAAGACCAGTACCACTGACGAGAATTACGTTTCACCCCGCTTTGCCGCCAGTTTCAGCCCGATACCCAATCACACCCTGCGACTGGTTTACTCGGAAGCCGTTCGCACGCCGGACGAGTTCGAACAGAATCCCGATTACTCCTATCGGTTAAGCAACGTGCGACCGGAAGATGCCCGCTGGGAAGGGTTCCGCATCCGCAATAGCGACATCTGGGACAACCCGGACCTGGAAACACTTGGGGAAGAGCTTGAAGAGGAGCGCATAACTTCTCGGGAAATAAGTTATTTTGGTCAATATCGTTTCTCCCGGGCTTTGCTATCCGTCGAAGTACGCTACTTCGATGACGAAATGCGGGATATGATCAGCGGGGTTATCCAGTTTGATGACTGGACCCTGGACAACAATGTTGCTCTGGACCAGAAGGGCGTTGAACTCGAGGCCGCCCTCGAATTCCCCGGTACCCGCTTCAGAATGAGCTACGCTTACATTGATCAGGAAGGCTGGTACACCGGTCCTGCCGATTATGATGAAGGCGAAAAGGACTATAACGTGGAACTGCTCGGCCGCATGACAGTCCGGCACTCCGGCAGCCTGGCGTGGATTCAGGACTGGCCCTGGGATTTGAAATCCGCAACGAGCTTCTATTTCACCAGCAAATTCGAGCGGATGCAGCAGGAGTTCCAGAGGGCGGATTTCCGACTCGCCAAGACCGTTTTCGGCCGGAATGCGAATTACGAGGTGGCGTTCACCATGCAGCACTACGTCAACCACGAACCTACCCTGAGTCCGGATAACATTATCAGGAACCGGAACCAGTACTTCCTGGAAGGGAGTGTCCAGTTCTGACCGCTAACAAGGATTTCACCAAGCCCGGGATGGTATGAGCACACGCAAACTTCGCAGGCAGTCATGCAAACGCTTTGCGCAGCCGCAACGCCGGCTGCTGCAGTTTGCTGCATTGCTGCTGCTTGCATTCGGTGCCTGCCAGGTCCATGCCCAATCAGATTCCGATGGCCCCGAACCCGGACCGCTGATCTACCTGGCCACCAGTGGTCGCCCGGCCCTTGATAACCAGGTAAACGAGCTGCTCAGGGAGCAACTCGGGCCCAATGCCATTATCCGTCCTTTCGAGGCCGGTCGGACCGGGCAGGACCCGGACACCCCGGTGGTCACCATCGGCTCCGAGGCGCTCAGCCAGGTTCGGCAGGAAAGCCGCCAGGTGCCGGTCATTTCCCTGCTGGCCAGACCCGCCCTGCTGGACTCCTGGGCCAGCCGTCAGGACACCAATGTCACAGGCATCTATCGGGGTGCCCCCCTGCTCTACCAGGCGCTGGCGGGTAAGATCATCCTGCCGCACAGTACCCGCGTTGCCATGCTGGCCACACCGGATTCGGCGGTTCTTTACGAGGACCTGATTGATCGTTTGCCGGATTTCGGCATGCAAGGCCGCATATTTCTGGTCAGTGACAGTAACGATCTGATACGCACCCTGAAACGGGCACTTCACTATGGCGATTTTCTGTTGGCGGCCCCCGACAGCGACATCTATAACCCCCGCACGATCAAGCACATCCTGCTGACCGCCTATCGCCGTAACCGCATCGTCATCGGGCCGGACCAGGCTTATGTATCAGCGGGATCGCTGGCCGCTGTCTATGCACCGCTGGAAGCCATGGTGAGCAAGGCCGCCGGATATATTCGGGTGCTGGAGCAAGGCCAGCCACTACCCGCAGCAGAATACGCCGACCGATTCGCCGTGCGGGTCAACCGTCAGGTCGCCCAGTCACTCAACATACTGGTACCGGACGTTAAACAGATCATCGAAGACCTCCGGGAACGGACCACAGATTCAGGGGAGCCCCGTCATGACTAAGCGCGAAACCCCACCGGCCCCGCTCCTGCGCAAACTGCTGATGCTCGGCGTGGTTCCGGCAGTGTTGATGTTCGTGGTGCTGATGGTCTTCTTTACCGCAGCCAGGCTGGACGATGCCAGAATCGACCTGGCTAACAACAGTCAGTTGCTGGCAGACAGCCTGGCCCCGGCGGTGGAATATTCGGTGGTGTCCGGTAACACCGACGCTTTGGAGGACATCCTCGGGAATGCGCTCCGACAAAGCAAAGCCAACTGGATCCGAGTCATGGATGTCAGTGGTGACTTGGCCGGCGCAGTCCAGACCGGTGAAGGCGACATCACCACAGGCGATGACATCACCGTGTATCGCGCGGAAATTCTCCAGCCGCCCGTTGAATTTGGTACGTCCGGTGCCTCGCCAGACTGGTTCGAACCGGAATACGAGTTTACTTCCGGTGCCTTGCGGGTTGGCACCGTAGAGGTGGGTGTCTCGGACGAGTCCCTTGCCGCCATACGGGAGGATATCCTCTGGACATCGTTGCTAGTTGGCAGCTCGGTGCTGTTGCTGGCCATGCTGATCGTACGTCACAGCCTGGGCTCCATTCTTGAACCGGTCCGCGGCCTTTCAGAACATGTAGAGCAACTGATTCAACGGGATTATCGCCAGCATGATGCCGCCTACCACGGTGATACCCGGGAGATTCACCAGCTCGGCGAGCAGCTTAATAAACTGGCCGCGCACCTGCTGGAACTCCGGGAAACCCGGGATGAGGTGCTGAAAAACTCCGAACTCGCCCGGGAAAAGGCAGAATCCGCCAACCGGGCAAAATCCGAATTCCTGGCGGTAATGAGCCACGAATTACGCACCCCGCTGAACGGGGTGATCGGCATGATCGAGCTTACCCATGAGGATTCCTTGTCGGAGCGCCAGCAGGATTTCCTGCAAACCGCCCGCCAGTCTACCGAGGATCTGCTCATGGTGATTGACGACATTCTTGATTATTCAAGACTGGACCGGGGCATGATGGAGCTGGACACCCGGGAATTTAACCTGCAAAGCCTGATCAGCAACTGCATTGCCTCCTATCGCCACGAAGCCAGTTCCAGCGGCCTGGATCTGCAGGAATCCTTTATAGGTGAGTGGCCCCACGAGCCTATCGTGAAAGGCGACCCGCACCGACTAAGGCAGATACTGGCCGGACTGGTCGACAACGCCATCAAGTTCACTGACGAAGGCCGCATAACCATCAACGCCGGCTGGTTCTCACTGGAGCCGACCTGCATGCTGCTCAATTGCACAGTCAGCGATTCAGGCAGCGGTATTCCGGCCGAACGGCTGTACGACATCTTCGATACTTTCCAGCAGCTCGATAGCAGTTCCACCAGGGAGGCCGGCGGCACGGGCATGGGATTACCCCTGGTGCAGCGCCTTGTGGAGCTGATGGGGGGCCACATTCAGGTGGAAAGCGATCCGGGGAATGGTTCCTCCTTCCGCTTCGAGCTTCCGTTCGAGCTGGTGACGGAACGCGCCAATGCAGCACCGCCACTTCCTGACACACTCCAGGCACATTCAGACACCCGGCAGAACGGTCGCGCCCTGCTGGCCGAGGATAACCCGGTCAATCGCAAGGTAACCATGGCACTGCTGGAACGGCTGGGTTTTCAGGTGGATCTCGCGTCCAACGGTCGTGAGGCGCTGGAATGCCTGGGAGACAATCACGAAGGTTATGATGTGATACTGATGGATTGCGAAATGCCGGTGATGGACGGCTATCAGGCCACCCGGGAAATCCGTGCATGGGAGCAGAGTAACGGACAGCAGCCCACACCTATCATCGCGTTGACTGCGAACACTCTGCCCAACACAGAATCGGAATGCAGGGCATCCGGCATGAATGATTATCTGGCCAAGCCAATCCGCAAACAGTCCCTGCAGACCACCCTTGGCCGCTGGATTAACGTATAAGCGAGGGGAACGGCCTCAGGATCTGACCGGTTCCCGCATGGTGACGAATTCTTCGGCAGACGTGGGGTGAATGCCCAGGGTAGCGTCAAACTGCTCCTTGGTGGCTCCGGCCTGAATGGCCACCGCCAGCCCCTGAATGATCTCTCCGGCATCCGGCCCGACCATGTGAGCGCCGAGTACTTTATCCGTCGTATCGTCCACAACGAGTTTCATCAGGCTGCGTTCATCCCGTCCGCTCAGTGTGTGCTTCATCGGCCGGAAATCTGCGCGATAGATCCGAAGCTTGTAGCCCTCGTCCCGCGCCTCTTCCTCCGTCAGCCCAACCGTCCCCAGATTGGGCTGGCAAAAGACCGCCGTGGGGATGTTCCGGTAATCCATCTGGCCCTGGCCATCACCATACAAACGGCGGCTGAGCACCATCCCCTGGGCGAGTGCAACGGGAGTCAACTGGGGAGTGCCAATCACATCCCCCAGTGCATATATGGAAGGAACCGCTGTCTGAAAGTGGTCATCCACGACCACATGACCGGAGCCGGATAACTGAACGCCCAGTTCTTCCAGCCCCAGACCATCCACCAGCGCCCTGCGCCCGGTGGCAGCCATGACCAGACCGGTACTCATGCGGGTGCCATCATTAAGCTCCAGGTCGTAATGGCTTTCGGCATTTTCTACAGAAACAATCGTGGACCCCAACCGGACATCAATCCCCTTCTTGATCATTTCGTTCTGGGTGAACTCCCGCAGATCCTCATCAAACCCGCGCAGAATCCGGTCGCCGCGGTATAGCAATGTGGTTTCCACACCCAGGCCCGCGAGAATGCCGGCAAACTCCACGGCAATGTATCCGCCGCCCCAGACAACTGCGTGCCGCGGCAACTGGGGCAGATAGAACATTTCGTTGGATGTCAGAATGCATTCCTTGCCGGGAATATCCGGAATCACCGGCCAGCTACCGGTGGCAACGACGATACGTTCGGTGGTAAAGCTCTGATCCCCCACCTGAACCGTGTGGGCATCCGGCAGCGTGGCGGTGCCATTGATAATGGTCACCCCTGCGTTTTCCAGTAACCGGCCGTAGATGCCGTTCAGCCGGTCGATCTCGGTATTCTTGTTGGCCACCAGGGTTGGCCAGTCAAATTTCACTGCGTCCCGGGGCAGTTGCCAGCCGTAACCTGCAGCATCCTCGATATCCTCACCGGCGTGGGCTCCGTACACAAAAAGCTTCTTGGGCACGCAACCGACATTGACACAGGTGCCGCCCAGGTAGCGTGATTCCACCACCGCTACTCTCGCACCTCGTGCGGCAGAGGTTCTTGCCAGCCGCACTCCGCCGGAGCCGGCACCAATAACAATCAGATCGTAATCACGCTGGTCGGACACAAAGTCTCCTGCTAATTCTTTTTAACCCGGTGTGGCCGCTTTGCTTGCCGGCTGCACATCCCGATACAACACATAATCCTCAAAATTGCCAAGACGAATCCTGCCAAGGGTGCGGAAGCCTTCCGATTCGTAGAATCCCAGATAGCGACTGTTGCCGGTATCCAGTACCAGCCCGGTACCTCGCGGATTCTCTTCGCAAAGACGCTCCACTGTTTTGAGCAGCAAGCGCCCATAGCCGCGGTTCTGGTACTTGGGATGAACACCCATCAGGGGCAGCTGGTGAGCCTGCGGTTCAGGCAGCAGAGACTTGATCTGCTTGTGGTAATCCAGGTACCGACGGGTGCTGGAGAATCCGGCCGTCAGGACCATGCGCAGTCGCCAGCTGAGTTGCTCCGCCAGGTCCAGTCGCAGATCCGGCTCACCGATAAAGGCAACGGCAACCAGAGAGTTGTCGACCATTACGCCGACCGCATCCTGGTTCAGTTCGAAGTACAGCGACAGCAATTCGCGAATAGTGGCCCGGACGCGCTGGTCGTAGCCAGGGCGCTTGTGGTCGAACAGATACTGGAAGGTTGGCTCATGCCGGTAAGCATGGAAAAGAATCGACTTGGCCTCGTTGCGGGCACTGTCGTCCAGGCGGACAATTACGGGCTCTTTCTCTTTGTTATTATTCCGAGCTTCTGCCATTCACCCTACTCCCCTGTTTATCTCTACGGATCCCCGGATCCGGTTGTCTTTACGGCTCCCACCCGACCCGTAAAGACATTACAGGTCAGATGGCGAGGGTCAGTCTCACAGATACCACACCCGGCGAATCCTTGCGGTCCATGGCGGCCTGATCAATCACCACACCATGCTCCGTGTTCAGGCGCTCCAGCCAGGCTGCCACTTCGGCATAAGCGACGTTTTCCATCCACACACGGATGGCAGAGTCACCGCTGGGCTCGAACCGTTGCAGGGTCAACCCTGCTTCGCCGGCGCTTCTTGTCACCAACGCCATCAGCGCTCGCCCGTCTGTTACGGACGGACTGCTACCGCCGCCACTGGAACTGGCGAGGGTTTCAAGGGAGGCGCGGTTGGACTGCATCCAGCCCAGCAACTCCGCTGCCTGCTCCCGCTCCGACGCTGCACTCTCGTTAAAGGCCGTTGCAGGTCGCCAGATACCAAAATAGAGAATTGCCACGCCCAGCGCAACAATCATCAGCAACAGAGCCTGCCTGTCCCGGGCGGGCAGATGGTCGTACTTTGCGATCAGCTTCGCTACTGCGGGCTGCTCCTTGAGCTTTGCAAACATTCCTTAGCCTCCCGATACCGTGAGCCGGCCGCGTGCACCGCTCGATTCATTGACCACTGACCCGATGGAGGCCTCCAGACCAGAGCCGGAAAGACCCGTGCGCAGTGCGTTCAGCTTGCTGTAATCGCTGGCCCGGACATCCACCACCAGTTCACCCCGGTTACGGCTGTAATTGATCGAGTTGAAGGTGACGGAACCACCACTGGTGGCGGTCTTGCGGTACTGCTCACCGGTATACTTGAGCAGATCCACAAAGCTCACGTCGACTCCACCGGACTGCATCTGGTTGACCTGCCCCTGAACAATCCGCTTCACGTTACCCGGACTGGCAGAACGGTCCCCCGGAAAATACTCCCGGTATACGCTCATAGCCTGATTGTTGATGTCTTCCGCCTGCTGCTGGTAATACCAGCCCATGCCGATCTCTAGACCAACCTGCAGAACAAACCAGAGGCTGGCTACTGCAATCAGTGGCCGCCAGGGACGCAGAGGGCTGGAGCCCCCGGCACGAACACCGTAGCCACCCTGGCAAAGGTTGATGGGATTACCCAGATGCTGATGGAAGGAGTGGGCCAGTAACTCCGCTACCGGTACCTCCAGCTCCTTGCGGCTGATCTTCAGACGACCGGTGCCTGACAAGGCCTTGAGGGGCTCTTCATGGTGGCTGAAATCCGTCGCCGAACCATAAACGGTCACGGGAATTTCAGCGACCACCTCTTCGGCGGAAGGAATCGCCAGAGTCTGGGCAAACATGGCCAGGTTGGCTGCCTGCATGCGCAACCATTCGCCCCGGTCACTCAGAAGCAGTACATCGTCGCCGTCCAGGCACACGGTCCAGCCACCCTCGGTTTGTGGCAGCAGTGCAGCATCCGGGAAAACAGCCTCGAGCTGAACATGCTCCCAGCCGGTAAACTGGCTGGACCAGCTTTCCATGGCCTGGTGATCGATAGCGGCTACGCGGAAGCCCTCATCACTTCGCGGTCCCAGCGCCAGGTGAACGCTGTCAATGTCCTGGGCAATCTGCTCTTCGACTGCATAGGGCAGTGCCTGCATGACAAAGCGGGTCTGTTTCGCGGGGATATCGGCAAAGCACAGCAGCGCTTCGTCACCGGGAATCAGGCCGATCAGGTGCACATTCTCCAGCGCATTCTGGCCCAGGGTGTGCTCGATATGCTCCCGGCTGTCACCTTCGCCCTGCGCCTGGGCCTCGCCACTCGCATCCAGCAGCACCCAGCTGTACAGGACGGAATCGACCTCCCCTCCGGGGGATTCCGGTCTCACAAACAGGCGGTATGACATCGTTCGATTCCTTGTTGTTGCATTCGGCGCGTCAGCCTTCTTCTTCGCCGGTGTACGGCGATTTTGTTATACGGTTCTTCTGGCTCATATCCCGGCTCAGAGTCGACATTTCCCCCTGGGGCGAGCGGAAAATCTTGCTGACCAGACTGGTGGACCGGTCGTTGACTGTAATCCGTGACACCACCTCAAAAAAGTAGCTGCGTACGGTCAGACCGTTCGACTGCAGACCCCGCCCGGAAAACTCCGGTTCCTGCAGGAAATCCCCTACCGTCGCCCAGGGTGCATCCACACGTTTCTCGATCAGCGCCTCAGCCTGTTGCTGGGTAATCTCATCATGCAACGAACGGATAACTTCTGCAGAGGCCATGTTCACATTTATGCCCAACCCTTGCACAGGAAGTACCGTAAGATGCGGCCGCAGCAGTGTGTAGGCCTCTTCGGTCATGCCACTGATCAGCCTCAGCTCGGTAACACTGGAGAATGGCTGGTTGGCTGCCCGGTAGGACGGATCCTGCACCAGATACTGTCCGTCCTCCGCGCCGTAGGCACTGACCGTCTGTTCGTTCGAGTCCATCCAGTCAATCAAGGCATCCACAGACACATCAATGATACCCAGAACCCGTAACAAGCGCTCAATCCGGTCCCGGGTGAGCTGATGCACCTGACCCTGCTGGTCGAACAGATCATTGAGGTTGATGCGCCCACCCAGATCGTCAATCTGAACCTCGGCCACCCCGTTATTATCCAGCGGCAGGATGGCAGAATACTTGGCCCAGGCTTCCTCCGGGTGGTCGGACATGTCGCTGTTTTCTTTATCGTCCTCGTAGTCTGTCTTGAGAATCTGGCCGGCAAACACCTCAGCACCAAGCGCCACGCTCTGGCCTTGCTGCTGCGACAGGTAATGCTGGGTCTTGAAAATGCGCATGCCCTGCTTGTGCATCATGCCGCCGGCCATCAGCACCACCAGGGCCATGGCCAGCAATACCATGATCAGTGCTACACCACGCTGTCGAAGCATCACAGGGCACCCCCTGCATCTTCTTCACCTTCACCCTCGCCTTCTCCCTCTCCCTGCTCCATGGCAGCCAGGGAATCCGCTTCGGTCTGGTCAAAGTCCGGCAGCGCAAACAGGCGGGTGAGTTCTCCGAAGCGCTCATGTTCCAGCGTCACTTCAACCCCCATGGGCATCGGAACCGACGGCAACTGGCCCGGCATCATCGAAGCCATGACTTCCTCCGATGGCCACTGGTCGGTCCACTCGCGGTTGACGGTCAGAAAACGGATACTGAAGTCCTTTACCCCGGAGAGCAGCAGCTCATTACGGGGGTCCGTCTCCTCCTGCCCCTTGTCCAGCATTACCCAGTAGTGGCGACGGATTTCCTCCCCGGTGTATTCCCAGGCCACCCGCTGCAGTCCGCTGCGCCGCAGCCCCAGGGGATTGCGCCAGCCCTGGCGGGTAAGTACCAGCCCGAAGCCATCCTGACGGGTACTGAAGGCCGGCTCAAAATCACCATAGATATTTCTGACCGGTCGGTTGACGACCTGTCCGAGATCCCGTTCCAGCATCAGCATCAACTTCTGGATGCCCTCGAACTGCACCGCGATTTCATCAACCCCTTCCCGGGCCTTGATGATGTTGTTCACCACCTGCCATACGCCAATGCCGATGATCGAGGTGATGGAGACGGCAATCAGCACCTCCATCAGGGTAAAACCGCGCTGTTGTGCAGATCTGGCCGCCATCATGGTCATTCTCCGACAAACCCGGCCAGTGAATGAACATTGAACGTTTCGTTTGCGGCACCACGGTATACCGCGACATCCACCTCAATCCGGCGCATGGTATCTTCTTCAGTTTCCAGCACCTTGGTGGTCACGCGCCAACGGAATGGCCCGTAATCAAAATCGTCCGAATTTTCGGACACTTCCGGGAGCTCTTCCTGCAGGCGGATTTCATTCAATCGGTTATCGGCAATCCATGCCGCCATGGTCTTGTCGCGGATTCTCTCGAAGGTGCCGATATACTGGCTGCCCACCTGGGCCGCCGTGCTGGCGATCAGGCCGAACACCAGCAACGCCACCAACACCTCGATCAGCGTGAAGCCTCGGGAGCGGCGCATTACCACTCCTCCTCTTCCTCGCCGGGCTGCAACCAATCAAGTTCGCCGGTTTCGTTGGTGTAGATGCGGTACATGAGGTCGGTATCGCTGCCGATGGTGAACTCCATTTCGAAGGGCGTTAGCTCACCACTGGAGAAGAACACGATATCCGGCCGCTCCTGGTCCTCATCGGTGGTCAGCCGGGGCAGATCATCCTCGATGATATCCGTAACGACGAGCCACTCCGGATAACGGTAGCTGCGGAACATGCGGTCCTTCATTGGAACCCATTCACCGGTCAGGTCATCGAACCGCATGAACCGGTATGCCTGTTCCTCCAGCTTCAGTCCGATTTCGCTGTTATCCAGCACCGCCTGCTCATTGGCGCTCTGCATCAGCAGAAACATCTGGCTGACCGCGTTATCCATTTCCCGTTTCTGCTGGTTGCCGCCGATGTTGGCAACCGCCAGTGCCGCCAGCAGCCCTACCACGATCAGGACCACGAGGATCTCGATCATGGTAAAACCGTTATTGTGGCGGCGGGAAATCATCATGCAGAACCGGATAATTACTGAGTGGCCCAGACACTGATGTCTGCGTCGTTACCTTCACCACCTTCCTGGCCATCAGCGCCAAAGCTGTACAGGTCATAGGGGCCTTCGGTGCCCGGGCTGATGTACTGGTAGTCGTTACCCCAGGGATCTTCCGGAATGCTGTTCATGTAGCTTTCAGGACCCCAGTTGTTGGGTTCCGGTGTGCCGCTGGGGCGATTAACCAGCGCTTCCAGGCCCTGCTGGGTGGACGGATAGTGGCTGTTATCCAGCCGGTACATATCCAGCGCCTGGGACAGGGTCTTGAGCTGGGTTTCCGCCGCGGTCACGCGGGCCTGGTCGCTGCGGCCCATGATATTGGGGCCGACAATCGCTACCAACAGGCCGAGAATTACCATAACAACCATGATTTCGATCAGGGTAAAACCACGGGCAGAGTGTTTCAGGGTCATCGTCTTTCCTTTTTTTCAAACGTCGGTTTTCAGGCAAGTAGTATCTGGTCAGACATGTTAACTGACCAGATTACTCATATTCAGGATCGGAAGCATGATGGCGAGCACAATTATCAGAACCACTACCCCCATCACCAGCAACATCAGGGGCTCGAACAGTCCGACAATGGCCGCAATCTGGGCCTGCAGGGTATTTTCCTGCATGTGGGCCGTGCGCTCCAGCATGCTGTCCAGTTCGCCACTGGCTTCGCCACTGGCAATCATGTGCAACATCATGGGCGGAAAATAGCCGGTCTGTTCCAGGGCTTTCTGCAGGGAACCGCCCTCACTGACCTTGCGTGCGGCATCCCGCAATTCATGGCGCAGGTAATCGTTGGAGAGCACCTCACCGGCGATGCGCATGGCCTCAACCAGTGGCACGCCACTGGTGGTCAGAATGCTCAGGGTACTGGCATAACGGGCTGTATTCACCCCGCGAACCATACCGGAAAGCAGTGGCATATTCAGCAGAAACTTGTGGAATTTCATGCGGAAAGCCTGCTTTCTTAATGAGACTCTGAAGGCAACGATTGCGGCCACAATCAGAATCAGCAGATAAATACCGAACTGGCTGAGAAAGCCGGACATGGCCATCATGGCCTGGGTCAGTGCCGGCAGCTCCTGGCCTTGCTTGACGAACACCTCGATGATATCGGGCACCACGTAGGTGAGCAGGAACACCACAATCGCGATTGCCACCACACTGAGAATAATCGGGTAGATAGCCGCGAGCTGAATCTTCTGCCGCGCTTCCTGCCGGGACTCGGTGTAGTCCGCCAGCCGGTTAAGCACCAGGTCCAGGTGCCCGGCGTGTTCGCCCGCCGCCACCGTAGACCGGTAAAGCCGGGGGAACGCCCGGGGAAATTCGCCCAAACTGTCCGCCAGGGTATACCCCTCCATGACCTTGGAGCGGATGGCGATCATCATGCTGCGAATGCGCGGCTTTTCAGATTGCTGGGCAGCGGCAGACAACGCCTGCTCGATGGGGATGCCAGACTGGATCAGGGTCGCCAGTTGGCGGGTCACCAGGGCCAGATCCGACGTGGAAAGCCCGGCACCCTGCCCGAAGCTGAAGGAAATGGAACGGGACTGTTTCTCAGCCGCCGGCTCTACCGCGAGGGGTGTCATGCCCTTTTCACGCAGTTGCTGGCGCACCGCACGAGCGGCATCCGCCTCAACAACTCCGGATTTTTGCTTGCCGCGCTGGTCCAGCGCCTTGTACTCAAATGCAGGCATGCCTTAGCGCCCCCGATGGGTGACGCGAAGCACCTCTTCCATGGTTGTGGTGCCTTCCAGAATCTTGCGCACGCCGTCCGCATGGATACTGGGGCTGAGCTTGCGGGCTTCGTGCTCCAGCTCCAGCTCCCCTGCCCGTTTGTGGATCTGGGAGCTGATGGATTCGGTAATCTCCACCACCTCGTAGATACCGATACGGCCCCGATAACCCAGCTGGTTACACTCGTCACAACCCTTCGCACGGTAGATAGTCGGCGGACTGGCCGGATCCTGCTGCAGGAACTCGCATTGTTCATCGGTGGGTGTGTAGGCTTCCCGGCAGTCCTTACACAGCACCCGGACCAGTCGCTGGGCAACAATGCCCACCAGACTGGAGGAAATCAGGAACGGCTCGATGCCCATGTCCATCAGTCGGGTAATCGCGCCCACGGCGGTATTGGTGTGCAGTGTGGACAATACCAGGTGGCCGGTCAGACTGGCCTGAACCGCAATCTCTGCGGTTTCCAGATCCCGGATCTCACCGATCATCACCACATCCGGATCCTGACGCAGAATAGCACGCAGCCCACGGGCAAAGGTCATGTCCACCTTGGTGTTCACCTGGGTCTGGCCAATGCCCGACAGGTTGTACTCAATCGGGTCTTCCACTGTCAGGATATTCCGGCTTCGGTCGTTAATCTCCTGCAGTGAGGCATACAGGGTGGTGGACTTACCGGAACCGGTCGGGCCGGTCACCAGCATGATTCCGTAGGGTCGGTGGATCAGCTTGCGGAGGGTTCCCAGATCGTCCCCGGCCATACCCAGGGACTCCAGACGGATGTTGCCCGCCTGTTTATCAAGCAAACGCAGCACCACCCGCTCACCGGAGGCGGACGGCATGGTAGACACCCGGATGTCCACTTCCCGACCAGCCACGCGCAGGGCAATACGACCATCCTGGGGCACACGTTTTTCTGCAATATCCAGCTTGGCCATAACCTTGATCCGGGACACCAGCAGTGGTGCCAGCGCCCGTTTCGGCTGCACCACTTCCCGCAAAACGCCATCTACCCGAAAGCGCACGACCAGTCGTTTCTCATAGGTTTCGATATGCACGTCCGACGCGTTGGTCTTGACGGCTTCGGTCAGGATGGCATTAATCAGACGGATAATCGGTGCGTCGTCTTCCTGCTCGAGCAGGTCTTCGGTTTCCGGCACAGAATCCGCAAGGGAAGCCAGGTCCATGTCATCACCGATACCCTCAACCATCTGCATCGCCTCGGCAGAATCGTTCTGGTAGGCGGAGTTGAGGGCGGAATCGAATTCATCAGGCTCAATAGAGGAGAACCTGGCCTTGCCACCACTGATCCGGTTGGCCTCTGCCAGAGCCGTGTGTGCAGCACCGGGTTTGACCAGGATAACCGGCTCCCCCTGGTCATCTCTGGTAAGAATCACACCGTTGCGTTTGGCGAACGTGAACGGAAGCCGTCCGACCGGCGCTTCCTGGCCCTGGATTTCGGTTTCTGTAGTCAAGGTCGTCCTCGTTTTTTTTCGGGTTCCGTGCTGTGATTACCAGAATCCCTTTTTTATTCAACCAATTCAGGAAGGCTATCACAGGATGTTGAACCACTGAATAACTCAATACACTATACTCCCTATATCAAGTTTCATTCTGATAACCAGCGAACTTTTTTGGTTCAAAGATACGGCCGGGAACAACAATGAGTATAAGTATCGAACGACTGCCCGTTTTGCTTGCGCTGCTTCTGGCGGTCGCCATGGTCGCTGCTACGAGTTGGCAGGGCTATGGCATCTACCAGTCTGAAACCAGTCAGTCCCTGGATGCCACCAGCAAGTCTGCCCAACCGGCCATTCCACAACGCAGGGATCCGCCAGCGGTTGAGCTCGCCTCGCTGGAACTGTTCGGTACCGCTGACCAGGAAGCCGCCGCAACCCCGGAAGATACCGAAAACCTCCCCGAAACCAATCTGAGGCTCAAGTTGCGGGGCGTTCTGGCTGCAGAAGGTGAGTTCCCGGGCAGCGCCCTGATTGAAGACGACAAGAGTGAAACCGAGGTGTTTCTGGTGGGCGATCAGCTACCGGGTAACGCAACACTTCGCTCGGTGCATTCCAACCGGGTGATCATTGAGCGCAATGGTGCCCTGGAGAACCTCTACTTCCCTGAGGAACGCTCCACCGAAGACATGACCGTCGCTTCAAATGCGCCCTCACCCGCTGCCCGGACTGTCTCCCAACCGGCACCCACCCGGTCAACCCAGTCCCGGGCTGGATCCATGACCCAGCAGGAGCGCCGGGAAGAAGTGCGTCGCAGGCTGGAGGAGCTGCGTAACCGGCTGAGAAACAATAACTGATCCGGGTGCCTATGATCGCGCGCCGCGTAAGAGCACTATTACCACTGCTGTTTCTGGTATCCGCTGCGGCCGCACTGGAGCTCAGCAACCGCTTGCTCGACTACGTGGAACAGGAATACGGCACACAGGCCCGCTCCCGGCTGGAAACCTGGCAGGAACTTCACAATATGGCCAGCCCGGCGGAGACAGACCGCCAGATGCGGCTGGTAAACTCGTTCTTTAACCGGGTTAATTTCGTCAACGACATCCAGCACTGGGGCGAAGAAGATTACTGGGCGACACCGGTGGAGCTGCTGGCCACCAACGGCGGAGACTGCGAGGACTTTTCCATCGCCAAGTACGTCACTCTCAAATCCATGGGTGTGCCGGACGAACAGATGCGCATTGTCTACGTCAAAGCCCTGCGCCTTAATCAGGCCCACATGGTGTTGGCCTGGTACCCCACTCCGGACGCGGACCCGCTGATTCTGGACAACCTCACCAATGAAATCCTGCCCGCCTCACGGCGAACCGACCTGGAACCGGTCTACAGTTTTAACGGGGACGGGCTTTGGTTGAATCGTTCGGGGGGCGACACCAAGCGCATTGGCGAGGCATCCAAGCTGGGCAACTGGCAGAAGGTCAAACAGCGTCTGCAGGATTCGCTGAAGTAAGCAGGACCGTTATTCAACCACCTTCTGACAGGAGGCCACCGGCGCATCTTCAAGCGGCACTGGCCTTGAGAACAGGAATCCCTGCAGCAAATCACAACCACGCCGGTTAAGATCCCGCGCCTGCTCCAGAGTCTCCACGCCCTCACCCACTACCACAAGCCCCAGATGGTGGGCCATGGTGATCACGCCTTGAACGATGGCCGCATTAGCGCTGTTGTCAGTAATATCCATGATAAAACTGCGGTCCAGTTTTACCTTGCTTATGGGCAGATCCCGCAGGTACCGGAGGCTGGAGTACCCGGTGCCGAAGTCGTCAATGGAAACCTTTACACCCATCGCCCGGATTTCATTAAGGGTGTCGATGGCCCTTTCCGTACCGGACATGGGTACCCAGCAGGTTACCGGAGCTGTCCACCAGAGGCGCGGACCAGCAGGCGGCAACGCCCTCAGCAGCCGCCAGTTCCTTGAAGCCATCCCAGCGTGGGTCAGAGGCAATGTCATCACAGACCGCGAGCTTCAGGGTGGATGCAGCCCTACCACAGGCACCCTTTTCGGGCTCTACAGTAATACCCTGCATGGCCTGACGATAGGTTTCCGAAAGACTGTTGCCTGCCACCAGATTGAGAGTGTTGTCGGCAGGCTCGTACATCATCACCGAGACCAGGGATCCCGGGAACTGGTTTTCCATTACGCTGTTGATCGCATCCAGCACCACGTCCAGCGGTGCCCTCTGCACGATCAACTCGTAAATAGACTGGGAAAAACCGGTAAACTGATGATCCTGATCCACCTGATACTACCTCTTGAAGCCGAGAGCCGGCACTTTCACTATTAGCGCAAATGTTCAGATTACGCCAGATGCTCATTTTCTGCACTTATACATAAGGCGAATTAGTACGGGGTGAATCAGTGAGCAAGCCATACATTTGATGATTGACACTCGTTAACATCGAGCTGCGACAGCCCTGACTGTTACTTATCACCCGATATCAATATTATGTCGTTATCAGGGATAGCCAATTCCGACAAACCGGTACAAGTGATGCAATACAATTTCGAATGGGATCCTGCGAAAGCATCAAGCAATTCCAGCAAACACGGAGTAACCTTTGAAGAAGCGACAGCTGTTTTCTCCGACCCTATGGCGCTCAGCACTTTTGAAGACGAGGATTCCTCACCGGGAGAGGACCGCTGGGTGACCCTCGGGTTTGTTGGAGGGCAGCACTATCTCGTTGTCGTGCACACCTATCTGGTCTCGTTTGAGGGCGCTACAATTCGGATAATATCCGCCAGAAAGGCGACGCGGAACGAAATCAAGCAATATGAGCAGGGGTAAATCAATGCGTGACGAATACGACTTCTCCAAAGCTGAGCGGGGCAAATTCTACAGCCCCAAGTCTGAGCACAACCTGCCTCTGTACCTGGAGGAAGATGTGCTGAGCTACTTTGCAGCAAAGGCTAAAGCCAAGGGTGTGGGACTTAACACGCTCGTCAATGAACTGCTCAAGAAAGATATAGAGTTGATTGAAGGTGTCAGTGACCAGAAATGACATGGATTATAAAGCTCACCTGAGGACACGCTCTTATCTTGTCGCTCGATACCAGCACCCAGCCTGGAAGCTCCTTTCGGCCAACCGCGGTCCATTGGTACTTAGTTGCCTCCAGACCCTGCTAGAGCGGAACCGGGAAGAAATCCTTTTCGAGGATGCCCAGCAAATGCTGACGGACATCCTGCGCGAGCACGCCAACAGCGATGACCTCGAACTGTCCACCGACGATCCGGCTGCCGATGCCAGGAAAGAACTGCGTTCCTGGATTCGCAAGGGGCTAATCGTCGAGCGGGACGGGCGGCTGATGGCCACCGATGCCCTGCAAAAAGCCCTGGTGTTTGTGGAAGGCCTGGACGAAAAAATCATGACGTCTACCGCCTCGCGCCTGGCCACGGTGCAGCGGGAAATTGAAAATCTGGAAACCCGTCTGAACCCGAATGCCCAAAGCCGTGCCGACCATATACGGCGCAAGATCAAAGACCTGGAGCACGAACTGGCTGAGGTGGAGGCCGGTCGCTTCAAGGTGATGCAAGGCGCTGAAGCGGCAGAAGGCATCCGCGAAGTCTACAACCTCGCCACCAGCCTGCGGGCTGACTTCCGCCGGGTGGAAGACTCCTACCGGGAGGCGGACCGGCAGTTGCGCCAGTCGATCGTCAGCGAACAACATCACCGGGGTGAAATCGTCGACCGCCTGCTGGACGGCCACGACACGCTGCTGGAAACCGCCGAAGGCAAAGTTTTTCACAACTTCAACGAACAGCTCAGCCGGTCCACCGAGCTGGACAACATGAAACACCGGCTGCGGACCATCCTGAAGAATCCGGCAACCCGCCACGCCCTGTCCCGGCAGCAACAGGACGAGTTGCGATGGCTGGTCATCCGTCTGATCCAGGAATCCGCTGCCGTTATCCGCGCCCGGGCCCGCAGCGAAAAAGATGTAAAAGGCTTCCTCAAGACCGGGCTCGCCGCCGAAAATCACAGGGTGGGCGAACTGCTCAATGGCATACTGAACACCGCGCTTAGCATCGACTGGTCCAGCCACAAGATCCGCAAAGGCTACACGTCTCTGCCTCCGGTCGCCGTGGCGGTTTCCAGTCTGCCACTGGTTGAGCGCCTGCGATTCAAGTCCGCCACCGAAGAGCAGGCGCAAGGCCTGGAACTGACCGACCAGGGCGTTAACCTCGAAGAGGTCGACGAAGAGTTCTGGCGTGCCTTTGATGGCCTCGACCGGGAAGCCCTGTACCAGGAGACGGTGGAACTGCTGAAAGTCACCGACCGCCCCATGAGCATCGGCGACCTGGCCACTCACCTGCCACCCACCCACGACCTCGAAACCATCGCCCTGTGGCTGGCCATGGCCCGTGAGGCAGAGGTGGAAATCACCGACGACCGGGAAGCCGTGGATATCACTGACAGCAACGGACACAAACTGCGCTTTCACGTGCCGCAACTGACGCTGACCCGGCAAGCCGCCGAATCCATCGACTGGGAGCTGTAAACCCGCATGTCTGACTATTTTGACCGCCTGACAAGCCAGGCAGACGACCAACAAGCCCTGGACGAGCCGCAACAGACACCCCAGGCCATGGACGACGTCGATGAACAAGCGGCCGCTGAGGCTGGCCACTACACACCCGGCAAGGTCAAAGCCACCGCCCAGGAACTGCTCAAGTTCGGATTGCTGGAAGCCGACCGCAAACCCAACCTCTACCAGGTTGCCATCACCCAGACCGCGGCGATCAATCAGATTCTGGAACCCTTCGACCTGCGCCTGAAAGTGGACGATGTGCGTGGGCTGGCTTTCCTTGTCGTTTCCGAACAACTGTTCAGCGAAGGCGAAGAAAACGACGACGAGTGGTCCCATCCGCTGGTGCGCCGCCAGCGCCTGACCATGGAGCAATCCCTGCTGGTGGCCATACTGCGCCAGCACTTTATCGCCCACGAACAGGAAGCCGGTCTTGGCACCGGCGAAGCCACGGTGGAACTGGATGAGCTACTGCCGCAGCTGCAGCTTTACCTGGGCGACACTGGCAGCGACACCCGCGACCAGAAGCGGCTGCGCAACCTGCTGGACAACCTGAAGAACCACGGCATCGTTTCGGACATCGACGCCAACGACCAGGTGGTCATTCGCCCGATCATCACCCACCTGGCGAACCCGGAAAACCTGCAGAATCTGCTTCACCATTTCCGGCAACTGGCCGGCCAGTCCGCCCCGGGAGACACTAACGGAGAGGATGTATGAGCCAGCCCCAGACAGATCTCTTTGCTGCCGAGGTACTACCGCCCACGGCCTATATCCTGACCCACCTGGACCTGTACAACTGGGGGCCTTTCGGGGGGCGGCACTGCGCCGAGATTGACCCGAAAGGCACGGCTATTATCGGCCCCACCGGCAGCGGAAAGACCACGCTGGTGGATGCGCTGATGACCCTGCTGACTCACCAGCCCCGGTACAACCTGGCCTCCACCGGTGGCCATGAAAGCGACCGTGATCTGATTTCCTATATCCGGGGTGTATCCGGGGCCGGTAACAACAGCGGCGACAACAGCCATATCGCACGCCCCGGTAAAACCGTAACCGCCGTGAGCGCCCGCTTCGCCAACGGCGACAAGGCCATTCGCATCGGGGCATTGTTCTGGATCGACGGCAGCAGCTCCGCCGCCAGCGACCTGAAACGCCTGTGGCTGTTTTCAGAACAGGACGACCAGAGCCTGGACAGCTGGCTGGCCATTCACCACGAGGGTGGGGCCCGGGAGCTCAAACAACATGCCAGGGATAACCCCGGCTTACAGGCCAACGACAGCAAAAAAGCCTACCTGGCCCAGGTACGACGCTTTTTCGAAGTGGGGGAAAATGCTTTCACCCTGCTCAACCGTGCCGCCGGACTCAAGCAGCTCAACAGCATTGACGAGATCTTCCGGGAGCTGGTGCTGGACGACCACTCGGCGTTTGACCGGGCGGCCGAGGTGGCCAGCGAGTTCGACGACCTGGCTGCAATCCACAGCGAACTGGAAACGGCCCGCAAGCAACACCAGTCACTGCTGCCCATTGCTGAAACCTACGAAAAGCATCAGAGCGCCACGAACGAACTGGATCAGCAGCTATTGCTGAAAGACATCCTGCCAATCTGGTTTGCGCAAACCGGTTACGAGTTATGGAACGGACGCAAACAGGACCTGGAACGACAGCTTGATGAGGGCAAGGAAACCCTCGAGTCATTGGCCATCACGGTTGCGCGACTCAACAGCAAAGCCGACACCCTGAAAGACATTTACCTGCAGGCCGGCGGAGCCAGCATAGAGCAGCTGAAGGATCAGATCGCCCAACAGAAACGCTGGGTTGAGGAGCGAGATCGCCACGCCAGGGATTATCAGACCCTGACCGGCAAGCTTGATCTGGACAGTACACTGAGCCCCGAAGCACTGGCCCGGAACAGGCAGCTGAGCGAGGACAAGCTGCGTGAACTGTCCGAACTTGCGGAGACACAGGACGAATCACTGCTCGATCTGCGCCTTCGTCATGGCAAACTCAACGAAACCCTGACTGAACTCAGCGAAGAAATCGACCGCATCAAGGCCCGCCCCGGCTCCAACATCGACGGGCGTTACCAGGAATTCCGCAGCGAACTGGCCCAGGCCCTGAATCTGGACGAAAGCAGCCTGCCCTTCGTGGCAGAGCTGGTGGAAGTCAAAGCTGAAGAACGTGACTGGCGTGGCGCCATCGAACGGGCCATCGGCGGGCACCGGCTGCGCCTGCTGGTACCGCCGGCAGCCATGCAATCAGCCCTGGACAGGATCAACAATCGAGACAACCGGCTTCACGTGCGACTGCTGGAGGCCCAGACACCCCAGGCTCCGGCACAGTTCATGGATGACGGGCTCACCCGTAAGCTGAACTTCAAGGACCACCCCCACCGGGAGGCCCTGAAGCAGTTGCTGGCCGGCATCGACCGCCACTGCGTGGACTCACCCGAAACCTTGCGCCAGACACCCCACGGCATGACCCAACAGGGGCTGATGTCCGGCAAGAAGGGCCATTTTGAAAAGAGGGACAACCAGCGGCTCGACAAGGGCTGGATGACCGGCTTCAACAACCGTGACCGCCTCTCTGCGCTCAACAACGAGTTGAGCGAAACCCGACAGCAAGCGGACAACCTGGAGCAGCAACTCACAACCGCCCGCAGAAATCTCAGAGACACCCAGGATCAGATAAAACTCTACGAACTGCTTGGCGATACCGAATTCAACGCCATCGACCTGCCCAGCGCACAGCGTGAGCTGGATACCCTGCAAAGCCGGCTGGAGGCCCTGACCGCGCCGGACTCGGATGTGGAGAAAGCCCGGCGGGAATTCGAAACTGTCAGCCAAAAACTGGAAGAAAGCCGGAGACAGCTGTCACAGCAGGAAACCACCCTCGCCTTGCTGGAAGAAAAGCGCAACCAGGCCACGGCCCGCTGCACGGAACTGCTGGACCGGATTGGCGAAGGCCTCACGGACGACCAGCAAAGCCTGGCTGCCAGGCACTTCCGCACCCCGAAAGCGGACCAATATGAACGCCTGGAAGCCCTGGAGCGGGACCAGCGCGAGCAACTGGACAAAACCATCGGCAAACTGGGCAAACAGATCCAGGGTTACGAACTCAGCCTGACTCAGCTGATGGAAAAGGCGCTCACCATCGATACCGGGGCGCTGATTGAAACCGGCAGCAACATCCAGGACATCCCGGAATACCTGGAACGCCTGCGGGTACTGGAAGAAGAATCCCTGCCCCAGAAGCTGGAGCGTTTCCTCAGCTACCTGAACCAGTCATCGGATCAGGGGGTCACCCAGCTTCTGGCCCATATCCAGAACCAGGTGGCCATCATTGAAGAACGGATCGCCGACCTGAACGCCACCCTGCGGCGGGTCGACTTCCAGCCTGGCCGCTACCTGCGCCTGGAACCCCGCCGGGTTACCCATGAGTCCCTGCGTCGGCTGGAGCGCGCTCAGCGGCAGTTGCGGGCAGATGCCCTGAAAGACGACCAGGGCGAAAGCCATTTCAAGGCGCTGCAGGCCATGGTGGCCCTGCTACGGGACGCGGCAGACAACAAGCGCACCGTGGGTGCCCGGGCCCTGCTGGACCCACGCTACCGGCTGCAGTTCGAAGTGTCGGTGCTGGACCGGGAATCCGGCACGGTAATCGAAACCCGTACCGGCTCCCAAGGTGGCAGCGGCGGCGAGAAGGAGATCATCGCCAGTTACATCCTCACCGCATCCCTGAGTTACGCCCTTTGCCCCGACGGTGCCACCCAGCCTCTGTTCGGCACCATCGTGCTGGACGAAGCTTTCTCCAAGAGCTCCCACGCGGTGGCCGGGCGCATCATTTCGGCGCTGAACGAGTTTGGCCTGCATCCGCTATTCGTCACGCCCAACAAAGAGATGCGACTGCTACGGGCCCACACCCGCTCTGCCATCCTGGTACACCGCAAAGACCTGCGGGCCACCCTCACCTCCCTGAGCTGGGAAGAACTGGAAGCCCACGCGGAGAAAATGACCCGGAAAGCCCATGAAGTCCCCGGCTGAACTGGCCAGCCGCCTGGCCCGGCAATGGCAGAATGCAGACCTGCGGGAACAGCGCCTGTTGCGACCGGAGAGCTGGCCGCTCACCCTGTCGATCGGCAAGCCCACCGGCGCAGCGGTCCGGGATAAAATCGGGCAAGTGCGGTCACACCTGCGGCAATGGCGGGAGGTGACGATCGGGCAGGTCCAGTGGCAGCCGGTCCGCTTCCAGAGCACCAGCGAAGCCATCGACATTCCCACCCACTGGACACTTGAATCTCCCAGCCAATGGGTGCAGGCTACGGCAAGCAGCGAGGTCAGACGGGAATACGATGCCCTGAGTCGCCTCGCCTCCGCGCTGGACCCACGCTTTCACTCATTGATCGTACGCCGGCGCAGCCTGGTGTTGGACAAACCGGAGAGCGACATCATTCGCAGCGGCGAGGTTGCCCTCCAGCTCCAGCCCGGCTGCGCCGACGGCAAGCCCCTCAGGGCGCTGTCAGTCGCCGGCACCGACAGCAAGTTCTTCGAGCGCAACCGCCAGCTGGTCACCCTGATGCTGGACATCCTGTACGACGGGCAAAGCAGCGAAACCGGGCTGGAAGCCTTTCTGGACGCTGAAGACGAAGGCCAGCACTGGTTACTGGTTGCAGATCTCGACGGAGCACTGCTCCCTTTTTCACAATTGCGGGTCAGAGCTCGGGATCTGCTAAACACTCCGCTACCCGGCGAATACCTCATCCTCGTAGAAAACGAGCGCTGCCTTCACCAGTTGCCGCGCACGCCCGATACCATCGCAGTACTAGGGTCAGGACTAAACCTTACCTGGTTGCAGGCCAGTTGGTTATCAACCAGGGCAGTGGCCTACTGGGGGGACCTGGATACCTGGGGACTAGTGATACTCGGACATGCCAGGCAGCAACTCCCACACCTCACACCATTGCTGATGGACCAAGCCACTTTCAAAATGTTCAGTAGTTCCAGTGCCGTTCAAGAGCCTCGACCTGCTCCAGATGCCTTGCCACCTGGACTCCTGAACAGCGAGGCCGGCCTTTATAATCTCCTCAAGGAATCAGCGCGCGGAAGGCTAGAACAGGAGTTCATACCGGCGGCTTCTGTCCACGAAGCGGTCATAAAATGGAAAGCCCAATCATGAGCCAATCGCAAGCTGCAGGGCAATCAGCGCCATCATCACGCCGATCAACCCGTCTATAATGCGCCAGGCAAGCGGTTTTGAAAGAACCGGAGCCAAAGCCGACCCGGCCCATGCCAAGCCGCCAAACCAGACAACCGATGCGCTGCTGGCACCTGCGACAAAGCTGATGGCATCCGGTTGCTGGGCACCGATGGCGGGAATCAGTAGAAGCGTATCGAGATAAACCTGCGGGTTCAGCAAGGTCACCGCCAGCGTAGTGAGAACAACTCCACGGAGGGATTTACCCCGCAGGCTTTCGGCCTTGAGTACGTTCCTGCCCCTGGCAGCCCGCACAAAGGCCTGCACCGCCAGCCAACCCAGAAACACCACACCCAGCCAGCGCAATACCTCGAGGGCCTCTGGCATCGCCATCAACGCAGCATTGACACCGAACATGCCCAGTGAGAACAGCAGAATATCCGACAGCATGCAGATACAGGCAGACCACCAGTGGTGCTCCCGGCGAATCGCCTGACCCAGGACATAGGCGTTCTGGGCACCAATCGCGATAATGATGCCGCCGCAGACGATGAAGCCTGTGATGTAACTTTCGAGCATATGGGGAAATTTCCAGGTAATACGAAGCAGTGACCCGCAAAGAAGCCCGACACCTTATCAGGAGTCCAGACCACTTTATGTTACCGAATGTTTCGCCATTCAGAGGCTGGCGATGGTACCGAGCAATCCCCTGCAGCTCCCCAGATACCCACTCCCAAACAGGTTGTAGTGGTTCAGGGCGTGGTAGAGATTATAGATATCCCGCTTGCGGGAATACTCGGCGGTGCGGGGCCATACCTTATCGTAGGCCTGGTAAAACTCCCGGGTAAAACCACCGAAGAATTCGGTCATGGCGAGGTCGGCTTCACGGTCGCCGTAATAGACGGCGGGGTCGATCAGCCAGGCTTTGTGGCGGTCGAACATGGCGTTGCCGGACCAGAGGTCGCCATGCAGCAGGCTTGGCTGATCGCAGGTTTGGTTGAGGAAGTCCGCCAGCGCCGAACCTGTCTGATCCAGCACCTGCTGGAACTCCTCCCGCACAGAGCGCTCGCGGATCATGCCAACCTGAACACCTAGACGGTTATTGAGGAAGAAGTGGCCCCAGTCATCAGACCAGCCATTCTTCTGTGGTGAGAGTCCAATGTAGTTATCGTTTGCCAGACCGTAACGGGGGTTGGGCTTGCGGTGAATTCTTGCCAGTCCGTCACCGAGTGCGGCCATCAGCTCGGGTCCAGGAGGGGCGGATTCTATGGCCGGCAGAACCAGCTCGTGATCGGTGACGGAGATAACCTGCGGCACGCCCAACCGGGGGCAATCCAGATCGTCCAGTGCCTCGGACAGCACTGCCAGCCCCTCTGCTTCCCTGCGCAGGCTATCGGGAAAACCGCTGTGATTGTGTTTATGGAAGAGTTCCATGGCCGCCCTCTCCCTTATTCACTGCACATGAAATGACGGGTGATTATTCGATCACACCCAGCACCGCGTCGCATGTATCACGGTATTCCACGTTACTGCCATTGGCCAGCCATTCCTGGCCTTTGCCATTACCGCTGTTCTCGCCATAACGCACTTCCAGGGTGCCAACACCCTGGTACTTCACGTGCCCCCGATCCGGGCATCCACCCATTTCGTCCCAGGCCACAGTGACGGGAGTAGACACCTGCACAAAGCCGTCAACGTCTGAATCCACCACGATACCTTCAACGCTGCGGGTAAGGCTTTCACCCTGCTTCGAGGTATTGCTTTCGTAGTCCCATAAAGCGATATAGCGACTGGCAAGTTCGTACTCCATCTGGTCAGTCGTCACCCGCGTTTCAGTCGTGCTATCGCCGCTGGTTGTCACCTGTGCAGTGCGGGTGCCGATCAGATCCAGGGTACGACCGCCCCGGGAGCCCTCTATGTTATAAGTGACTGTCGTCACCGAGCCGTTATCACTGCTTTGAGTCTCAAACTCCATGGTGCCGTCCAGGCGGGCGGACTCGCCGTAACCGGGTACCACGCAGTCATCCATCTTGTAACGCGCAAAATCCCGGCCATCAGCGGATTCATAAGTCACCTTGAGGTTATCGTTGCCCTGATAACACTCCTCCGGGTTATCGCCCGCCTCGCCGGCCCAGGCTGCATCCAGACGGTCCATCAGCACCAGCATGAAATCTTCGGTATCCCGGATCAGCCCCTCTGTTTCAGTGAGGGATTCCAGCGCCTCCAGATCCGTCGCTGCGGCCCGCTCACCTGCATAATCGCCCGGTTCCAGCTCCAGGCCGGCTGGTTTGTCCAGATCATCGCCACTGCCGCTGTCACAGGCGGAGAGCACGGCGATTATGGTGATCAGAAGCGGAATTCGGAATCGGCTGTTTACGGTCATCGGGGTTCGTTCCTTGGCCATGCGATTTCTTTTTATCGTGTTTTTTTATTGTGCTTTCCGGTAGCACCCAATGGTCGCACAAATCCGTAAAGCGGTGCCTCCCGCAATCCAAATCTTGTAACGGGGGTCACACTTGGGCGGCCCCGGAGCGAATCAATGCATCAGGTCGGGCGTTGCGAGGACATGTACGTTTCAAGTGCCTCCGCAGACAGCGGACGAGAGAAATAATAGCCCTGGAAAAAGTCGCAACCACAGACCTTCAGCATCTCGAATTGCTGTGCCGTTTCCACGCCCTCAGCAAGTACAGACATGCCGTAGTTGTGACCAATGGAGATAATGTTCTCGATGAGCTTGCGCGCCGTTTCATCCTCGATGATGTTGTCCACGAAGCTCTTGTCGATCTTGATCTCGCCAAACGGCAGATGGCGCAGAATGCTCAGCGAAGAATACCCCGTACCGAAGTCAATTACCGGTGCCGGATCACAATTGAACCTTTCCTCTCAAAGCCTTGGTTTTGCCCTTACGGGTTTTGTGATCCACCCGTCGCCGCTGGGAGCCCTTCGTAGGCCTGGTGGGCCGTCGGGTTTTCTGTTGTTTGACGGCGTTTTTGATCAACTCCCGCAGCCGCTCAAGCGCATCGTCCCTGTTCGCCTCAAGGGTGCGAAAGGACTGCGCCTTGATGACGATAACACCGTCCTTACTGATCCGCTGGTCAGACAGCGCCATCAGCCGCTCTTTGTAAAAAGGCGGCAGGCTGGAAGCGGTGATGTCAAAACGCAGGTGTACTGCGGTTGCGACCTTGTTGACGTTTTGCCCGCCGGCACCCTGGGCGCGGATCTGGGTTATTTCGATCTCTGCATCGGGGAGTTCTACGGCGTTGGAGATTTTCAGCATGAGCTCAGTTTGTTGGGTGCAGGTTTGGCAGTAAAGTTAGTCACCACCTTCTTGTCGATGTTCGTAGGTCGCATTCAACCGCGCGGTCAGATACTCGGCACACGTGACCGGCGGGTACCTGGGTGTCTGGTCCGGAAGGGTATCTCTGGGATCTACCGTGGCATCCGGATCCACCTCAAGAAAGAAAGCAATGGAGTAGCGTTCTTGCTCCGGCGGGCGCACACGGTGGGGCGTTGACTGATAGACATCGTTACTCCAGCGCATCAGGCAGTCACCGATGTTGCACACAAAGGTACCTGGTATTGACGGAGCCTGCATCCATTCCCCGTTACGGTTGAGAACCTCCAGACCGGCCACCTCATCCGTGGCCAGCAGCGTAATGTTACCATAATCGGTATGGGTACCGGCGGCACCATCAATGCGGTCCGTCTTTCCCGCCGCCGGCGGATAGCGGAGCATGCGCAGGGTGGCAATAGGCTGCGTGAGGTATTGATCGAAAAACGTCTCTTCAAGACCGAGATCGAGGCTCAGGCCCCGGTGAATCAGTCGCCCCAGTTCCAGACACTGGTTGAAATAGCTCAGCGCTGATGCCCGCCAACCGGGAATCGACGGCCAGAAGTTCACACCCCGGAAGGGCTTGCCTGCCAGCACGTCCGGGTGGTCCTCAGGCAGGTCTGTGCCGATATTGAAGGCCTCTTTCATATCCGCACCTGCGCGGGGATTCAGGCGCTCATCCGCCATGGCGATGTAACCCCGGTTGTGGGGCGAACGCCTGATTGAAAGCTGCTCTTTCTGCGGGGCGGGCAAGGCAAACAGTTCACGGGCACAGGCAAAGGCCCTGTCCCGGATTGCTTCTGCCACACCATGGTCCTTCACATAGAAAAAACCGGTTTCACGGCAGGCGCGGCCCAGTGCTTGTGCAGTCGCCCTCCTGCGCTCCGGATCGGCGCTGCGCAAGCCCGCCAGTGAAATGATCGGCAGTTGTTCCATAAAACTAGTCTCCCGGAAAGATAGGGGTGAGCGGCGCTGTCAGGCGCGCTTCGTCGCAATTGTTTCCGGGCCCGGCGCGATCCACCACCAGGTAATCGGAGCCTGGCTGAACCGGTAGCAGGGGCGCATGCCAGGTACCCGCATAATAGTTCAGCCCCTGCCCGTTACGGGCGAGAAATGCGCAAACCCGCGACTCGTCAAAATCCCCGGCCGGGGCAACGACGGCAAGAAAATCTCCGCCATTCAGGGGAACAAAGGCCTGACTACCCAGCGGATGCCGCTCCATGAGGGTAATTTCAAAAGGTTCCGGCGGATCACCACGGAAGATCGAAATAATCCCTTTGGCACCTTCGCCCAGCAGGGTGAGACTGGCAAGCTTGTGAAATCGTCGGGTACGGTCGTCATTGATCAGGAACGAGTCGGCACCCTCCGTCTCAATGACCTCGCCAAAGGGTTCGAACGCTTTCCTGGTCAGCGGCTCCACCGGGATGGCTCGCGGATGCCTCATGCGACCGGTTTCCCGAAAAGACGCACGCGACTCACCCCACCATCCGGAATCATATTGAACCGGATGTGGGTGATCGGGCCCATGTCCTCCAAGTCAGAGAACTTATGGATTGAGTCCGCCTCAAGCGCCCGGTCAGACAGCAAGGTCTTCCAGAACATACTCTGGGTCACCAGTGATCGTTCCGTTCCCTGACCTTCGGGCACGCAGGCAGCCTGTATCGAGCAGGCTGCGGGGTAATTTCCCTTGAAATGGGCTGTGTCCACTTCCACCTGACTGGCAATCCCCTTATGCCCCAACGCCAGAATGCACCAGTCGTTACCCGGTTCCCTGCGTCGGCGGGTTTCCCAGCCGTCCCCCATGTTGATTCCCCGACCGGGGCGCAGCATTTTGCGGGGCTCACCATAGTGGGCATCGCTCCATGCAACCTGATCAGCCCCGTTTTCCACGGCCAGTAGATTAACATTGTCATGGGCCATCAATGACGGCCAGTCGCACCAGGGCCTTCCGAAAACCCTCAGGCGGGCAATCCCTCCGTCCGGGAGGATGTTCACCCGCAGGTGAGTCCAGGGTTGATCCGAAGCCACCGCACAGAAGCAGTGGTCATCGCCTTTCAGTTCCCTGGCCGGTATCAAAAGCTGCCAGTCCACCGCATCGCCCGGGGTTCCATTGGGACTGTAACAGGCCTCCAGCGACACGGCAGGCGGGTAGTTTCCGGTAAAGAAGCTGGTATCAAAGTCCACGCCAGCAATCACACCCGGCATTGCCAGCCGGACAACGCAGTAATCGTGACCCGGTCCTCGACGGCGTCGGGTCTCCCAGCCATCCATCCATTTGCCGTGATCGTCAAAACGATCCGGATAGAACACGGGGGCAGCCGGATCCAGCATTCGCTCGCCCGGCGCAAAGAAATCGTCACTCAGGGCCACCACCTCGGCACCCAGAGTGCGGTCAGCGAGGTTCAGACCCGTACGGGTATAGTCCGGACCCTCCACCGGCCGGGCCTTTATCGGTTCAATCATTTCAGATACTCCCGGTCGATTCCGGCTGATAGGGGTGATTCGTTTTCCAGTGACGTGCAATATCAATCCGACGGCAAATCCAGACCCGGTCGTGCTGTTCGAGATAATCCAGGAATCGCTGCAACGACCGGAAACGACCGGGACGGCCGATTAACCGGCAGTGCAGTCCGACCGACATCATTTTCGGGGTTTCCGAACCCTCCTCGTAGAGCACGTCAAAACTGTCCCTCAGATACTGGTAGAACTGCTCTCCGGAATTAAAGCCCTGGGGTGAGGCAAAACGCATGTCGTTGGCATCCAGGGTGTAGGGCACCACCAGGTGAGGCTTGCAATCGCCGTCCGGCGTGGAAACCCGGGTCCAGAAAGGCAGATCATCGCCGTAATAGTCGCTGTCGTATTCGAATCCGCCCTGCTCCACCACCAGACTGCGGGTGTTGGGACTGTCGCGCCCGGTATACCAGCCCAAAGGCGCAGAGCCGGTCAGACGGGTATGCTGTTCGACCGCCAACTCCATGTAGCGGCGTTCCTCGAATTCACTCATGTGTTGATAGTGAATCCAGCGCATACCGTGGCAGGCAACCTCGTGGCCGTCCCTGATGAAAGCCTCCACCACATCCGGATTGCGGGCCATCGCCATGGTGACACCGAAAACCGTCAGCGGAAGACGGCGCTTGCGAAATTCCCGCAGGATGCGCCATACCCCGGCACGGGAACCGTATTCGTACAGCGACTCCATACTCATATGCCGGTCGCAGTAGGCTTCGGCCCCAATGATATCGGAGAGAAAGGTTTCTGAATGCTCATCACCGTGGAGCACGCAGTTCTCGCCGCCCTCCTCGTAATTGAGCACGAACTGCACGGCGATTCTTGCATCCCCGGGCCAGCGCACCCTCGGCACATGTTCACCGTACCCACACATGTCCCTGGGATAAGCCTCTGAATCCCTCATCGGCGTTTCTCCAGACCGCAACCACGCAGGATGACCTCTGTCAGGAAGTCCGCCGCATGGTCAAAATCGCGCTTTTCGTATTCTGCCTTGTTTTCTACCATCAGAATCTGCACCTGAAAGTCAGCGTAGTGCTGGGTCGACGACCAGATCAGGAAAATCAGCTGCACGGGATCCACCGCTGCCATGCGACCTTCATCAATCCACTGCTGGATCACCCCGGCCCGGCCTCGAACCCAGTCCCGCATGTTGGTGCGCAAATGATCCTGTAGGAACGGCGCGCCCTGGATGATTTCCATGGCAAAAAGCCGGGAAGCCAGGGGATAGCGGCGGGACATTTCAACCTTGGTACGGATGAAGTTTTCCAGCGCTGTGGCCGGGTCATCCTCGGGTTTGATGTCCGTAAAAACCCGGTTCCAGCGCTGCAGGATGTCGTCAAACAAAGCGCTGTACACACGCTTCTTGTTGCTGAAGTAGTACAGCACGTTGGATTTTGGCAGCTCTGCACGCTCGGCGATGTTCTGGATGGTGGCACCTTTATAACCCTGCCGGGCAAACTCCTCTTCCGCCGCACTCAGGATTTTTTCCCGGTTGCGTTCGCGGATACGCCCCGGCCGGTACTTACGGGTTGTCCGATCATCGTCAGCTGATTCTATTGTACTGGTCATGAGCCTCTCACCGGTGATGGGTTGTTGGAGTCCGACCCGGACATTCTGTCGGACTCCATAACCGGATCAAAAGTGGAATTTCACCAGCGCGCTGACAGAGCTCTGGGTGTCGATCAGGTTATCCCCCAGTCCGTACTTGTTATTCCAGTACTGATATTCAATGCCGGCATAAAGCATGCCGGGATTACCCGTGAAGTTGCCCACATCCAGCTTGATCTGCGGTGTGAACTGGAACTCGGATTTGTGATCGCTGGCGGCGGTCGACCAATCGATGTAGCCGTCGATCAGAAACAGCGCGGCACCGAATTCGAGCGGGACACCCCAGGTCACTGTCATCTGCAGGTCGTCGTTAATCTCGCTGTTGTCCACGTAATAGAAGGATGTGGTGAAGTAGCGGAATCCCGGCAGATCCCAGGCCAGACCAAAACCGCCCATGTAATTGTTCGCCTCGGTTCCCCCACCAAACTCATACTGGGCGGCAAGGGTGACATCCTTCACCGGACCAAACGAGAGATCCTGACCGGTCAGCCAGCTCCCGCTCAGATTGGGAGCGAATTCACCGTATACATTGTCCGTGCCTTCTTCGTCGCCCTGTGGCTGATCCCGGTCAATGAAGAAGAAGGTGCCGCCCCAGGTGTGGGCAGTCACGTTTTCAAACGTGAAATAGGTGGCCTCATACTCTTTGCCACCATCACCACCTGCATCAAATTCCACGCCCTGGTAGTCAGCGCTGTGCAGCACGGAAATGCTGGATCCGCCGAAGAATTTGTCGGCGTGGGCGGCAGGTGCAATAAAACTGCCGGCAACGCAGGCGGCGATGACTGATTTACGAAGTGCTTTCATGGGTAAACCTCTCTGGTTTTGATTTTTCTGGTTCATCGTTGGCGTATCCGTGGTGGTTGTTGTTAGTGCCCCGGCCGATAGGGCTGGCCGAGGGAAAGCGGAGTATTCAACCGGGTGCGAACCGGGTCGAAGGAAAGGAAAATCAGCATCAGGATGGTGACGGCATACGGCAGCATGGCCAGTAACTCGGTGGGGCTGCGCCAGCCGAAACCCTGCAGTACCAGATGCAGTATGCTGGCTGCACCAAACAGATAGGCCCCGAGCAGCAACCGGCCGGGCCGCCAGCTGGCGAATACCACCAGAGCCAAGGCTATCCAGCCTCTGCCCGAGGTCATGTTTTCGGTCCACATCGGGGTATAGGCCAGTGACAGATAGGCCCCCGCCAGGCCCGCCATCGCTCCGCCAAACGCCACCGCCAGGTATCGAACGGTCAGTACACGCAGGCCATTCGCGTTGGCAGAATCAGGTGATTCGCCAACAGCACGCAATATCAGGCCGGCGCGGCTACGCCGAAGAAAAAGACTGATCACAATCACGGCGAAAAACGAGAAATAAACCAGCAGATCCTGATTGAACAGCGCATGGCCGATCACCGGAATGTCACTCAGGAGTGGAATCGCCAGCCTCTCGAAACCCTCAATGGACTCCCCGACGAATCCTGACCCGGCGAACGCACTCAACCCGGTACCAAAGATGGTCAGTGCCAGACCGGCCGCATACTGATTGGCCGCCAGGGTGACCGCCATGAATCCGAAAAGAAGCGCCATACCCATGCCGGTCAGGATAGCGGCCGCAACACCCGCAGCCAGACTGCCGGTGGAAAGGGTCGCGACAAATCCGGCCACCGCCCCCATCAGCATCATGCCTTCCTGGCCCAGATTGAGAACGCCAGACCGTTCACAGATCAGTTCACCCAGCGCAACCAGCAGCAGAGGAGTGCCGGCAACCACCGTCGCTGCAAGAATATTGGTCAACAGCTCCATGCTCAGGCCTCCTGTGTCGCTGGTGTCAGCGCGGTTTCGGTAACGCGGCGGTTGCGATTCCAACGTATCCGGTAGTGAATGAAGGCATCGCAGGTGAGCAGATAGAACAGGAGCATTCCCTGGAACATGGCGGTTACCGCCTTGGGCATATTCATGGCGATCTGGAGCAGCTCTCCGCCGATAAATGTCAGGGCCAGAAGCGCGCTGGCTGCAACGATGCCGAGGGCCTGCATGCGGCCGAGAAAGACCACGATAATCGCGGTATATCCATAACCCGGCGATACCTGGGGAACCAGTTGCCCGATCGGCCCGGTCACCTCAGACGCACCCGCCAGCCCGGCCGTTGCACCACCCACCAGGAAGGCAAACCAGGTGAGCCTGCGCGCGCCAAATCCCGCAAAGGCCGCAGCACGATGATCCTGACCGACCACCTTCAGTTGATAGCCAATAAAGCTCCGCGCAAACAATACCCAGACAGCCACGGCGGCAAGCAATCCAAAAGCCAGCCCGATGTGCAGTCGGGTTCCGGGTATTAACGGCGGTAACAGGGCGGATTCGGCAAACATGACTGACTGGGGAAAGCCAAAACCATAGGGATCTTTAAGGGGGCCGTGCACCGCGTAAAGCAGCAGGTTCAGCGCAATGTAATTCAGCATGATGGTGGTAAGGATTTCATTGCAGTTCAGGTGGGTTTTAAGTGCTGCGGCAATGGCTGCCCACAACATGCCACCGCCAATGCCGGCCAGCAGCACCAGGGGCAACACCCAGCTTCCCATCCCATCGCCGGCGGCGACTGCAACCGCACTGGCGGCCAGGGCACCCACCAGGAAGTGGCCTTCGGCACCGATATTCCAGAGCTTGGCCCGGAAACAGACCGTCAGACCTGCAGCACACAACAGTAACGGCGCCATTTTCAGCCCCAGTTCGGCCAGACCATTCAGGTCACTGACCGGTGTGATAAAGAAAAACCGCAACCCGTCAACGGGGTCCTTGCCCATTGCCAGGAACAGGAAAAATCCGGTAATCACGGTGAGAGCCAGGGCCAGAAGCGGTGAACTCCACCGCATCAAAGCAGAATCAACCGGTCGACGTTCAAGCTGCAACATCACGACCGCCCTCCTGCACGAAGTCGCCGGCCATCCATCGGCCCAGCTGGTTGATACTCAGTGTCCCGGTATCAACCTGGGGTGACAGACGGCCCTGACAGATTGCACCAATCCGGTTGCACAGTTGGTAGAGTTCGTCGAGGTCCTCGGAAATCAGCAGAACCGCCGCACCCTCATCCCGCAGGCGCACCAACCCCTCATGAATGGCGACGGCGGATCCGACATCAACACCCCAGGTCGGGTGGGAGGCCACCAGTAACGAGGGGGACTGGCAAGCTTCGCGGCCAATAATGTATTTCTGAAGGTTGCCGCCGGACAGGCTCCCGGCCGCGCTGCCGGCACCGCTGCAACGCACCTTGAACCGGTCGATCACATTGCGGGCAAAAGACAGCACCCGCGGGTGACGGATCATCCCTCTATCGACCAGCCCCTGGCCGGCGGCGGTCAACAGGGCATTGTCTGCCAGTGACATGGCCGGTACCGCACCCCGTCCAAGCCTCTCTTCGGGCACAATCCCGATTCCGACGGACCGGCGCTGATCCGGCGGCATTTTACCGATAGAGCGGCCGTCAAAATCGATCATGCCACTGTTGGCGATGGATTCACCGGAGAGCACCTTGAGCAACTCCTCCTGACCGTTACCCGCCACACCGGCTATGCCCACAATTTCACCGCGCCGCAAGCGCAGGCTGATATCTTTCAGACTGGTTCCGAACGGGTCGCTGGTTTTCCAGGACAGGTTGCGAACCTCCAGTAAAGTCTCGCCCGGGTTGGCTTGCGCCACCTGCGTGGTCACCGGCGTATCATCCCCGACCATCAGACGGGCAATGTCCATAGCGGAGACTTCAGCGGGGCGGCACTGACCGCTGACACGGCCCTGGCGAAGCACCGTCGCGCGATCACAGAGATTCCGTACTTCTTCAAGCTTGTGGCTGATGAACAGGATGCTGCAGCCCTCCTTGGCCAACTGACGCAACGTTGTAAACAACGCTTCTACCTCCTGGGGGGTCAGCACGGACGTGGGTTCATCGAGAATCAGTAAAGTGCTTTCCTGGATCAGGCATCTTACGATTTCGACCCTCTGCCGCTCACCCATGGACAGGGTGCTGACAAACCGCCTTGGGTCCAGCACCATCCCGTAGTGTTCCGATACCTCACGGATTCGCCAATCAAGCGCTTGCCGGTCCCGGGCCTCATCGGCCGGCAGCCCAAGGGCAATGTTCTCTGCCACGGTGAGGGTTTCAAACAGGGAGAAGTGCTGGAACACCATGCCAATGCCCATCTGGCGCGCCCGGGCAGGACTTTCCACTCTCACCGGGTGACCGTTCCAGATGATGGTGCCGGCATCCGGCTGGATTACCCCGTAAATGACCTTCATCAGTGTGCTCTTGCCCGCGCCGTTTTCCCCCAGCAAAGCATGGATTTCTCCGGCCTCAACGGTCAGGTCAATACCGTCGTTCGCGCGGCAACCGGGATACTCCTTAACGATACCCAGCAACTTCAGTCGTTGCGCCTTGCTTGCCATTACCCTGCTCTCCGTTTCCGTTGAAGGCCGCAATAAGCTGACCACTTAATCAACTTTTCTGTGCTGAGCAATTTACTTGCCAACAAGACGATCAGAACCTGAATCCTAATCTGAACCAGTTGGTCAGTTTTTTGCAAAACCGGATAGCAAAGGTGGCCCTGAGCAGGCGCGGCACAACCGTCCTGCGACTCCGGAGCCCGCCACTGACAGGATATACGGAGATCGTCGTGATCGAATTTCTACTGAATGGCCGACTGGAAAAACTTGACCAGTGTGACCCAAACCAGAGCATTCTTGGGTGGCTGCGCACCAAAATGCGACTGACCGGCACCAAAGAAGGCTGCGCTTCGGGTGATTGCGGTGCCTGCACCGTCATCGTTGGCACACCGGATGCCGGGGGCAAGGTTCACTATGAAGCCATCAACAGCTGCATTGCTCTGGTGGGCAGCCTGCATGGTAAGGAGCTGGTGACCGTGGATGCCTTCAAGGCCTCCCCCGGACATCCGGTGCAGAAGGCCATGGTGGATTGCTACGGTGCCCAGTGCGGTTTCTGCACACCGGGTATTGTCATGTCCCTGATTGCACTCCACCGGGCAGGAACAGCGGAAGCAGTGGATGACCCGGCGATCCTCGAGGCGCTGTCCGGGAATCTCTGCCGCTGCACCGGGTACCGGCCGATCGTGGAGGCTGCACGCCAGTCCATGGTGCAGCAGTGGCAACCGGACAAGGGCAGCTTTCTTGATGCTGACCCAGGCCGACTGAGCCAGATCGATCGTCCAGGCACAGCCACTCTGACGGATAATAACGGAGCCCTGTACCAGGCTCCGGATAATCTGGATGCGCTCAAGGCATTACTGCGGGATCACCCGGAAGCACGACTGATTGCAGGGGGCACAGACCTGGCGCTGGAGATTACCCAGCAATTGAACGCCCTGCCCCACCTGATCAGCGTTGAACGGGTACAGGCGCTGAAAAGGTGCGAGCTCGGCGAAAAGGCTCTGGCCATCGGAGCGGCCGTTACCTACCGGCAGCTGCAAGCACCCCTTGCGTCGCTGTGGCCGGCTTTCGACGGACTGCTCGAGCGTCTGGGCTCATTGCAGATCCGCAACCGGGGCACCCTGGGAGGCAACATAGGGAACGCCTCGCCAATCGGGGATATGCCCCCACCCCTGATAGCCCTTGATGCCACCCTGGTTCTGGACGGCCCTCAGGGACAGCGTCGGATACCCATTGAGACCTTTTTCAAGGGATACCGGAAAACCGACCTGCAACCGGGGGAACTGATTCACTCCGTCGAAATACCCGTACCGCAGGACGGCGAACAACTCCATATCTACAAAATCTCCAAACGGCTGGATGACGACATCTCCGCCGTGCTCTTCGCCATGCGCCTGACACTTGAGAATGGACAGGTAGCCGACTGCCGCCTGGCGTTCGGCGGTATGGCGGCCACGCCGGCCAGGGCCTTCGAAACAGAAAAAGCTCTGTTGGGCAAACCCTGGACAACGCAAACCGTGAACGCGGCCATCCCCTCCCTGTGCAAAGACTTTGCGCCCCTGAGCGACGTGCGGGCTTCATCCGACTACCGGCTGCAGGTGGCCGGCAACCTTCTTACACGAGCCCTTATCGCCAGCACCCATCCCGACCAGAGCAGTCAGCCCCTGATGGTGACCGATTATGCGTAGACTCACCCTGAATACCCCTCAACCCGCCCATAGTGCCAGCGGCCTGGCGGGCAGCCGGGCCAAGCACGACAGCGCCTGGAAGCACGTCAGTGGGCAGGCCCGTTATATCGACGATCTGCCGGAGCCCCGGGACTTGCTCCATACGGCGGTCGGCCACAGCGAACACGCCCACGCAAAGATCCTGAGCATGGACCTCTCGGCGGTCAGAAACTGGCCGGGAGTTGTAGCCGTCGTCACTGCCGCCGACATCCCCGGCCACGTGGATATCGGTCCGGTCTTTCCTGGCGACCCTTTGCTGGCCGACGGCACGGTGGAACATGTGGGACAACCCTTGTTTGCCGTGGCCGCCACCAGCCACGAAGCGGCCCGCAAGGCAGCCCGCCAGGCGGTGGTGGAGTACCAGCCGCTGGAGGCGGCCGTCACGGTTGAACAGGCATTGGCCAGCGAACTGTTCGTACGGCCGAGCCACACCCAGCTAAGAGGTACCCCGGACGAGGCCCTGTCCAGGGCACCCCATCAGCTATCCGGCGAGCAGCATATCGGCGGCCAGGAACATTTCTACCTGGAGAGCCAGGCGTGCCTGGTGGAACCCACCGAAGACGGCGGCATGTTCGTGCACACCTCGAGCCAGCATCCCTCCGAGGTACAGAAACTGGTGGCCGAAGTGCTTGACCTGCCTATCAACGAAGTGCAGGCGGAAGTGCGGCGCATGGGCGGCGGCTTCGGCGGCAAGGAAACCCAGGCCGCACCGCTGGCGTGCGTGGCTGCCCTGCTGGCCCATGTCACCGGCCGACCGGTGAAATACCGGCTGTCGCGGGCGGATGACATGGTACAGACCGGCAAGCGGCACGACTTCTACAACACCTACCGGATCGGCTTTGATCACGAGGGCCGGATCCAGGCAGCCGATATTATGGTCGCCGGTCGCTGCGGTTATTCCCCGGACCTCTCCGATGCCATCGTGGATCGCGCCATGTTCCATGCCTGCAATGCCTACTATCTGGACCATGCCCGGGTTGTCGGACACCGGTGCAAGACCCACACCGTCTCCAACACGGCGTTCAGGGGGTTTGGCGGGCCCCAGGGAATGATGATTATCGAGCAGGCCATGGACGATATCGCCCGCTCTATTGGTCAGGATCCACTCGACGTGCGCAAGCGCAACCTCTTCGCGCCCGGAAGGGATACCACCCATTACGGTCAGCAGGTGGAGCAACAACTACTGCCACCTATGATAGAACAGCTCGAGGCCAGCGCTGATTACCGCCAGCGCAGGCAGGCCATATCAAAGTACAACCGTGAGAGCCCGGTGCTGAAACGGGGCATCGCCCTCACCCCGGTGCAGTTTGGCATTTCCTTCACCGCCAAACATCTGAATCAGGCCGGTGCTCTGGTCCACATCTATACCGATGGCAGCATTCATGTGAACCATGGCGGCACAGAGATGGGCCAGGGACTCTACATCAAGGTCGCCCAGGTGGTCGCAACCGCTTTCCAGGTGGACCTCGACCGGGTCAAGGTTTCCGCCACACGGACCGACAAGGTGCCCAACACCTCACCCACCGCCGCCTCCTCCGGCTCCGACCTGAACGGGATGGCCGCCCTGGATGCCTGCGAAACCATTATTGCCGCGCTGGTGGAGTTTGCGGCCCGCCACTGGCAGCTGCCTGCCGAAGACATCCAGTTCAAGGACAATCAGGTGCATCTGGGTAAAGACAGCCTGCCCTGGGCCGAGTTTGTCCAGACTGCTTATATGAACCGGATCCCCCTCTGGTCCTCCGGATTCTATGCCACCCCCAAAATCCACTATGACCGAGACACAGGCCAGGGCCACCCGTTTCTTTACTACGCCTACGGTGCCGCCTGCTCCGAAGTGGTGGTGGATTCCCTGACCGGGGAATACCGGGTGTTGCGCACCGACATTCTCCATGATGTGGGTCGCTCCCTGAATCCGGAGATCGATCTGGGCCAGATCGAGGGAGGCTTTGTTCAGGGCATGGGCTGGCTGACGACCGAAGAGCTGGTCTATAGCGACGAAGGGCGATTGCTGACCACCGGCCCAGCCACCTACAAAATACCGGCCGTCTCCGATTGCCCTCCTGATTTGCGGGTTTCTCTGCTGCCGGATAGCCCCAACCACGAGGCCACGGTCTTCCATTCCAAGGCCGTCGGCGAGCCACCCTTCATGTTGGGCATCTCCGTGTGGAGCGCCCTGCGGGATGCCGTGTCCAGTCTCACGGATTACCGGTTCAGCCCGCCCCTCGATACCCCGGCCACGCCAGAGAGAGTGCTCGGTTCCATCACCGCAAGCCAGCAATGGTTGGCCGCCCAGTCCGGAGGATGCCGCCAATGAACAAACACCTGCGCTGGCACCAGGCGGTCACCCTGTGTGAACGCAGTGCCGAACCCTACGCACTGGTCACCGTACTCGGGGCGGCCGGCTCGGTGCCCCGGGAACCGGCCAGCAAGATGGTCATCACCGGCGAACATGTTTACGACACCGTGGGCGGTGGCCATCTGGAATACCAGATATGCCAGCAAGCCAGAGCGATGCTGGCCAGGCAGCAGTTCACCAGTGAACTGGCCCACTTTCCCCTCGGGGCCAGCCTCGGCCAGTGTTGCGGCGGCAGTGTCTCGGTCCTGATCGAGACACTGCCGGGCTGTGAACAGCAACTGGTGGTGTTCGGCGCCGGCCATGTCGCCCGGGCTCTGATGGCCATTCTCGCCGAGCTGCCCTGGCAGATCACCTGGGTCGATCAGCGGGCTGACCAGTTCCCCGACACGCTGCCCGGTAACGTGAGAATTCACCATACTGATGATCCTGTCGGAGATGCCCCGGCACTCTGCGCCGGTCGACAGGTGCTGATCCTCACCCACAACCATCAGCTGGATTTCGAGCTGTGCCGCGGGTTACTGGATGCCGGAAATGCCAGCGGCATCGGCCTGATCGGCTCTGCCACCAAAGCCGAACGCTTCCGCCAACGGCTCCAGCACCGGGGATACCCGGACGAATCCATTGGCCGCATTCGCTGCCCGGTTGGCCGCCCTGACGTGCCCGGGAAACGGCCCATGGAAGTGGCTGTATCCATCATCGCTGAGCTGCTGACCCTGACCCACACCACTGAAGAAGCACCCGCTACCCGACGAGGAATTCCCTGGCGGCAGCTCAGGGGAATCCTGAACACCACGGAATCCGGAGAAACACAACCATGACACTGCAAGAACTCAATGCCTTGCCGGAGGATCAGGCGGAAGCCGCCTTTCGCAATTGCTGTAACGCCGACACCTGGGTAGAGGGCATGGTTGATCACCGGCCCTACACCAGCCAGGCGGAGATCTTAGAGGCAAGCCAGGCGCTCTGGCCCCTGCTCTCTGAAGCCGACTGGCTCCAGGCGTTCGAGGCACATCCCAGAATCGGCGACATCGAGACGCTGCGCAATAAATATGCACAGACCCGGGCGCTCGCCAGCAAAGAGCAGGCAGCCGCAAAAGAAGCCCCGGAGGCTTTACTGACCCGGCTGAAAGCACTCAACGATGCCTACCTCGAAAGGTTTGGCTTCATTTTTATTGTTTGCGCCACCGGCAAGAGCGCCGCGGACATGCTCCAGCTGCTTGAACAGCGGCTGCCCAACACCCGTTCCCGGGAGCTGGAGATTGCGGCGCGGGAGCAGGCCCGGATCACAGAACTGCGACTGGAGAAACTGTTATGACCCAAAAGAGCCCGATTACCACCCACATTCTGGATATCGGCAGTGGCCAGCCGGCAGCGGGCGTATCGGTAACGCTGGAGAAGATAGTCGATGGTCAGGCCACCGTGATCGCCCGCAGCGATACCGACAACGACGGCCGACTCGTCGACTGGCTGGAGAAACCGGTCACCGAAGGTCACTACAGGCTGCGATTCGCCACCGGGCACTGGTACGAAAAGAAGGGGCTGGCCACCTTTTATCCCGAGATAGTCCTGGATTTCCAGGTGACCGACGAGGATGAGCACTACCACGTGCCACTGCTTCTCAACCAGTGGGGCTACTCCACCTACCGGGGGAGCTGATGGCCATGACACCCAACCCGAACAACCCGACCGGTACCCGGGCCTACCGTGGTGCTGTTCTGCATTTTTTGGATGATCCCGGTAATGGACCCGAGCCGGTCGCAGGCAGCGTTGAATACCACGAAGACGGTCTGCTACTGGTCCGTAATGGGAAAGTGCTGGAAACCGGGACAGCCGCGAAACTACTTCCCGGTCTGGCGGACGACGTACCAGTGACGCACTGGCAGGACGGACTGATCATGCCGGGCTTTATCGATGCCCACGTGCATATGCCCCAACTGGGTGTCATGGCCAGCTACGGCACCCAACTGCTGGACTGGCTGGAAACCTACACCTTTCCTCACGAGGCCCGTTTCCACTGTGCCGACTGGGCCCGTGCCGAGGCCAACCGGTTTGCGGACCTGTTGCTCGCCCACGGCACCACGTCGGCATTGGTCTTCTGCACCTCGCACCCGGCCTCCGTCGATGCCATGTTCGAGGCCGCAGCGCAAAGAGGGATGGCGCTGATGGCGGGTAAGGTGATGATGGACCGCAACGCACCGGCAGAGCTGATGGACACACCGGCGAACAGCTACCGCGACAGTCTGGCTCTTGCCCGGCGGTGGCATGGAAGGGGCCGGCTACGCTACGCCATCACGCCACGTTTTGCGATCACCTCCAGCCCCGAGCAACTCAACCTGGCCGGTGAACTGGCGCAGGCATTTCCGGATGCCCTGATCCAGACCCACTGGGCCGAAAACGAAAACGAGATTCAACTGGCTGGCGAGCTTTTTCCCGAACGCAGCAGTTATCTGGACATCTACCACCATTACGGCCTGCTGGGCGACCACACGGTGCTGGCCCACGGCATACATATCAATGAGCAGGACCGGCAGACACTGCAGGAAACCGGCAGCCGGATCGCATTCTGCCCCACCTCGAATACCTTCCTCGGCAGTGGACTGTTTGACTTTGCCGCCGCCCGAGAAGCCGGCATCCCGGTGGGGCTTGCCTCGGATGTCGGGGGTGGCACCAGCCTGTCAATGCTCGCCAGCATGGCCGAGGCCTACAAGGTCTGTCGTCTGACGGGGCAAACCCTGACACCCTGGCAGGCATTCTATCTGGCCACCCTGGGTAATGCGCGAGTCCTGCAACAGGAGAGATCGACCGGGAGTTTTCAACCCGGCTGCACTGCGGATTTCGTGGTGCTCGATGCTGATAAGGCCCCCCTCACCCGGATGAAAAACTCGTTCAGTCAAACCCCCGCCGAAACGCTCTTCAACCTGATGATCCTGGGTGATGACCGGTCAATCGCCCACACCTTTGTTGAAGGCAGGCAACTCTACCAACGGGGCGTGCCCGCCGCGCCCTCTTCCCACATTGCAACAGGAGCCTGATTTCATGGAGGCATACTTCACCGAGTGGCTTGGGCTTCTGGTCCGCTGGTTCCACGTCATTGCCGGCGTTGCCTGGATTGGTGCGTCTTTCTATTTCGTCTGGCTGGACAACCACCTTCGACAGCCACCCCAGTGGAAGCTGGACAAAGGCATCAAAGGCGATCTGTGGGCGATCCATGGCGGAGGGTTCTACGAGATCGCCAAATACCGGCTTGAGCCCGAAGAAATGCCCACACAGCTGCACTGGTTCAAATGGGAAGCCTACAGCACCTGGCTCAGCGGCATGGCCTTACTGTTTATTGTGTACTACCTCGGCTCCCCGGGCTTTCTGGTAGATAGCGCCAAAGCAGACATCAGTGTTACCGCCGCAGCCGCAACGGGGCTTGGCACCATCGCCCTGGTGCTTGTGATCTACGAAGCACTGATACGCAGCCCACTGGCAAACCAGGGAAAGCTCTTTGGCCTGGCCCTCTACGGCATACTGGTCGTTGCAGCCTGGGCCCTGTTCCAGGTGCTCAGTGGCCGGGGGGCCTTCATCCATGTGGGTGCGATTATTGGCACCATCATGGTGGCCAATGTGTTTCTGGGCATTATCCCCTCCCAGAAAGCCCTGGTTGCCGCCGTGCGTGATGGTCGGGCTCCGGACGGGCGCGTCGCGCGGCTGGCCACCCTCGCCAAGCTCCGATCTACCCACAATAACTATCTGACGCTGCCGGTGCTGTTCATCATGATCACTAACCACTACCCGATGTTGTACGGGCATCCGATGGGGTGGGCGATACTGGCCGCCATCGGCTTCATCGCCGCCATTACCCGCCACTATTTCAACCTGCGCCACCGCGATATCCATCGCCCCTCCATTCTGGTGATTGTGGCCCTGCTGACCACAGCTCTGATCTGGTCCCTGGCACCCAGAACCCCGGAACCCATCGCTGCAACCAGCACAACAGCCGCTGCGCCGACTAACACGCAGGTTCGCAACATCGTCAATCAGCACTGCCTGTCCTGTCATGCCCGTGAGCCGGCACACCCGGCATTCCAGGCTGCCCCGGCGGGCATTGTGCTGGACTCACTGGCGGCACTCTCCGAGCACAGCGCACGGGTACGCCAGGCGGCGGTGGATACCCATTACATGCCGCTTGGCAACACCAGCGGGATGACCGAAGAGGAGCGGAGGATCCTGGGCCAATGGCTAATCACACCCTCGCAGTAGAGCACCAGCATGGGTCACCCAGGTGCCAGCCAGCTCCATTGAGGGGCATTCCCGGGGCACCCGAAACAGCAGCTTCTGCACAATCCAGACCGAATGGTCAGGTTTTTCGCGGGCTGCCGGCGTTCAGGCAATGATGGTACGCCCCTTGCAATTTCAGGTTCTGAGATATCAACGCACGTTCAAAGCAACTGAGGAACTATCCATGAGCAAACCCACTGATAAACCCGGCCTGCTGAATCGCTTCGCCATGGCCACCACATTGATCGCCTCCCTGTGTCTGGGTGCCCCGATGGCACAGGCGGAGACAGATATTCGCTTCACCCTGGACTGGCGATTCGAGGGCCCCTCGGCACCGTTCCTGATGGCACTGGAAAAAGGCTACTTCGAGGATGAAGGACTCAACGTCACCATTGATGCCGGTAACGGATCTGCCGGTGCCGTTACGCGGGTAGCCACCAACGCCTACGACATGGGGTTCGCCGACTTCAGCGCCCTCACAGAAACCACCGCAAACAATCCGGAAACCGCCGTTACCGGTATCTACATGGTGTACAACGCCATGCCGGCGGCCGTGTTCGCACTTAAAAAATCCGGCATCGCGGCACCTGCCGATCTGCAGGGCAAAACACTGGGTGCCCCGGTGTTCGACGGTGGCCGCAAAGCCTGGCCATCCTTTGCGCGCCACAATGACCTGGCAGTTGATTCAGTGACCTGGCAATCCGTTGAACCGGCGATCCGGGAAACACTGCTGGCCCGGGGCGAGGTGGATGCCATCACCGGTTTCTATTTCACCAGCCAACTGAACCTGGAAGCCCGCGGCGTGGATGCCGAAGATATCGTGGCCCTGAAATACCCGGACTATGGAGTCGAGTTCTACGGCAACACCATCATCGCCGGTAATGAGCTGCTGGAATCCAATCCCGAAGCGGTCAGGGGATTTCTCAAGGCCTTCAACAAGGCACTGAAAGAAACCATCGCAGACCCGGAAGCGGCCATTCAGTACGTCAAAAACCGCGACGGCCTGATCAAGGAGAAGCTGGAACTGCGTCGGCTCAAGCTCGCCCTTGAGGCGAACGTGATTACCGACGAGACCCGCGCGGAAGGTTTGGGGGCCGTGACAGAAGATCGCATGGATCGCGCCATGAAAGACATGATTGCTTCCTATGGCCTCAAGGCTTCACCCCGCCTGAACAACCTGTTTGACAGCGCCTACCTGCCCGCCAGGGAAGAACGCCTGATCGACTGACCGGACGCCCCCGTCACACCGTGTACGGGGGCCAACCAATGCAGGAGTCCCCTATGGAACTTGTCGAATTTGAAAAAGTCAGTATGCGCTACGGGGACGACGGTCCGCTGGCCATTGAAGATATTTCCATGAGCGTCAAGGAGAATGAGTTTGTCGCCGTGGTAGGACCCTCCGGTTGCGGCAAATCCACGCTGATGAAACTGGTTACCGGGCTGGCACCGCCAAGCGATGGCTACGTCTACCTGGGAGGCAAGCAGGTTTCCGGTCCGCAGAAAGGTGTGGGCATGGCCTTCCAGGCCTCCAACCTGTTGCCCTGGCGCACCACCCTGGAGAATGTGCTGCTGCCGATGGAAATCGTGCGGGAGTTCCGGCACAAATTCCGCCGCGAGAAATCCGCGTTCGAAGAAATGGGCCGGGCCCTGCTGGCCCGTGTCGGTCTGGCCGGTTGCGAGGACAAATACCCCTGGGAGCTTTCAGGCGGCATGCAGCAGCGCGCCTCAATCTGTCGTGCGCTGATTCACAAGCCCTCCCTACTGATGCTGGATGAGCCATTCGGTGCCCTGGATGCCTTCACCCGGGAAGAGCTGTGGTGCATGGTGCGCGACCTGTGGCAGGAAAGCCCGTTCACCGTCATTCTGGTCACCCACGATCTGCGCGAGGCGGTTTTCCTGGCAGACACGGTGTATGTGATGAGCAAGGGGCCAGGGCGCATTCTGGTTCGCAAGCCGATCGACCTCCCCCGCCCCCGGGAACTCGCCGTAACCTACACGGACGAATTTGCCGATCTGGTGTTTGAGCTCCGGGACCATATTGGCCGCATAAGGGAGGGCTCCGCATGACGCTGGCTCAACGCAAACGCCTGTTACTCAAAGCATCACCGTGGCTCCTGCTGCTGGCGCTGGTACTCCTCTGGGAGCTCGTATGCGTCGCGTTCGATATCCCGACCTACCTGTTCCCTGCCCCCACCGATATCTGGGCCTCCTGGCTGGAATACCGCACTCCAATCATCGAACACGCACTGCAGACCCTGTTCACGACCGTAACCGGATTTGCCATTGCCGTGGTCTTTGGCCTGGTGCTGGGCATGCTGGTGGGATCCTCCCCCATCATCTATAAAGCAGTCTATCCTCTGATGGTCGGCTTCAACAGCATTCCCAAGGTGGCCTTCGTGCCCGTGCTGGTAGTCTGGTTCGGTATTGGCACCGTGCCAGCGATTATTACGGCTTTTCTCATATCCTTCTTCCCGGTGGTGGTGAACATGGCCACCGGCCTGGCGACACTTGAGCCGGAACTGCAGGATGTGCTGCGCTCGCTGGGTGCCAGCCGTGTGGATATCCTCAGAAAAGTGGCGTTGCCAAGGGCCATGCCCTACTTCTTTGCCTCCCTCAAAGTGGCCATCACCCTGGCCTTTGTGGGCTCGGTGATTTCCGAGACCGTCGCTTCCAATGTCGGCATCGGCTATCTGATGATCTCTGCCAGCTCCACCATGGATATGGGACTGGTATTCGCCGGCCTGGTCGTCATCGGCATCATGGGTGTGATGATGTACGAAGTCTTTGCCCTGATCGAGCGGCGCATGACCGGCTGGGCAACGCGAGGATCCGGGACCGCTGGCTAAGCATTTTCCAGCCAGTAAAAAAGAGCCTCCCGGTCATGGGAGGCTCTTTGCGTTTTGGGACTCAGAATCCGGTTAGTCTGGCAGGTGCGCCGTCACGCCTTCCACAAACCAGTCCATGCCCGCCAGTTCCTCATGGGTCATGGTCACACCTTCCTCCACCCGCAGCGCACCAGATGCATCTTTCAGAGGACCGGTGAACGGGTGAAGACTGCCGTTACCAATCCCTTCAATCGCCTCATCAACCTTCGCCCGCTGCGCTTCAGACAGGCGATCGGAAATACCCACGATCTGGATCACGTCATCCGAGATGCCTCCCCAGTAGTCTTCCGACTTCCAGGTGCCATCCAGCACGGATTTAACCGTATCAACATAGTAAGGACCCCAGGCATTCACCACGGAGAGAAGATGGGCATCACCACCGAACTTCCGCATATCCGAGGCCTGACCGACACCCCAGTTACCACGCTTGTCCGCCGCCATCAGCGGGGCGGGGCTGTCGGTATGCTGAATAATCACATCCGCGCCCTGATCCATCAGAGCGTTCGCCGCGTCCGCTTCCTTCGCAGGATCGAACCAGGTATTCGCCCAGACCACCTTGATCTCGACATCCGGATTAACCGACTTGGCCCCCAGATAGACCGCATTGATATCGCGGATCACCTCCGGGATGGGGAAAGAGGCAATGTAGCCCAGCGTATTGGATTCGGTGACCTGACCAGCGGCTACCCCGGTCACATAACGACCTTCATAGGTCACGGAAAGATAAGTACCGAGGTTCTCAGCCTGCTTGTAACCCGTAGCGTGCAGGAAGGTGATATCCGGGTAGTCTTCTGCCACCCGAACCGTAGGGTTCATGAATCCAAAGGACGTGGTGAAAATGATGTCGTGACCGGCCTGGGCCAGCCGACGGATAGTACGCTCCGCATCGGCACCTTCATTGACGTTCTCTACATAGGTGGTGTCTACCTTGTCACCAAAATGCTCTTCGACTGCCAGGCGACCCTGGTCATGCTGGTAGCTCCACCCGTGATCACCTATAGGACCAACATACACAAAACCAATCTTGGTGGGATCGTCCGCCATGGCGGACGATCCCGGCAATCCAATGGCGACGGCAAGTAACAGGCTGCGTTTAAGGCTCATTAATACTTCTCCTGAACGGATTGAACGTTATTGTGGTTCCGTCGGAACGGATCACGATAACTGGTTCAGCAAAAAGCTGGCCAATCGATCAGGTTTTTTAGTGTCCTGTTTTTATGGATATTTTTTGGGATGAACCGCATGGACACACGCACCAATTTGAAGCGCGGGCACCACTATGGAATACCTTGAGGCTGGCCCGCCGAACGGCTTCGCGATCAGACCGGTGCCACCCCGAAGAGCCACTGGTGTGCCCAGAGCACAATGACGACATAGATAGCCAGGCCGCCCACCACCGCAATGGCATCGTTTGCCTTGCCTGACGGCAGTGTCGGGATCGGACGCTGGCTTCTGCGCTTCATGGAAATCCTGTCGGCCACCGCCCACGCCAGAAACGCGCCGAACAACAGCAGATCATGCAGCATGCCGTTGACTAACAGGTGAGCCACTGCCCAGAGCTTGACCGCCACCAGCGTGGGATGTCCAAGCCGGGCCTTGATCCTGCCCGGGAAATAGGTCGCAAGAAAAAGCGGGAAAACCGGCACCAACAGAAGCATGGCCAGATGCCTGAGCCAACCCGGCGACCTGTAGATCACGGTGGGATCCATACGGGCCGCTTCGTAGCCCCAGATAATCAACAAAAGCCCCACCAGGGAGACCAGGGAATACAGGCCCTTGAAGACCCACTCTCCCATCGACGCGCTCAGGCGATTGCGCAGTGGTTCGTTGACGATAGAAAGTGAATGCACACCGAGAAACAGAACCAGACCGACGATCAGTGTGGTCATTTGTGAATCCTTCTTTTTGCTTGATGTGTTGGGCCCTTGTTAACCGCAGGGCCTTGTCCTTGAGAGCCCTCACAGTATAGGAGACGTGAGCAAAACGTAACCAGGCTCGCTCAGTCAGTGATACCCAAATACTTTGTGTGTAAAGGAAGTGCCACAGAGCTGACGCATTGACCTGCTAATTTCGGAACGGCTGTAAGAAAGAGCACAGCCAACCTTACCTATAATGACGAGCTTGAGGCAGGTCCCATGAGACGGATATCACCATTAGTGGCAGCCATCATCGTTGCCACCGCAACCAGCGCAGTTGCCGACAACCGTATTAAGCACTCAGACGTAATTCCCGAACACCAAACCAGCAACCCCTATTTCGTGGAAGGCATGGAAAACGCCATGGCGAAATACTTTCCGGGAAGAAAAGCCAAGAACGTTATCCTTTTTGTAGGCGACGGCATGGGTGTTTCCACCGTCACCGCCGCTCGAATTCTGGAAGGTCAGTTAAATGGTATGCAGGGCGAGGAAAACAGCCTGGCCATGGATCTGTTTCCTTTTACCGGCCTGGCAAAGACCTACAACGTCGACGCCCAGACGCCGGATTCCGCCGGTACAATGACGGCCATGATGTCCGGTGTGAAAACGGATGTTGGCGTCATCGGCGTTGATGAGCGTGTGCAGCGTGGCGATTGCACCACCGCGGCAGGAAACGAACTGGTTACCGCCCTCGAGCTGGCCGAAATCGCCGGTAAGTCCACTGGCCTGATCTCAACTGCCCGAATCACCCACGCCACTCCAGCCGCCACCTATGCCAAGTCTGCCGACCGCAATTGGGAAGACATTTCCGATATGCCTGCCGCAGCGGTAGAAGCTGGCTGCGAAGATATCGCCTCTCAGCTGATCAACTTCGAAAGCAACCTGCTGGCCCGCTATCCACAAGCACACAACATCAACGGTATCGAAGTCGTGATGGGCGGCGGCCGTCGACACTTCTTGCCGAAAGACCCTTCCTACAACAGCCCCGACGCCGTCAGCACCACGGAAGGCGACCGCACCGATGGCCGGGACCTGACTGCCGAGTGGCAGGAATTGTATCCAGAGGGCTCCTACATCTACGACCAGGCCGGATTCAATGCAATTGATGGCCGCCACACCGAAAAAGTTTTTGCGCTGTTCAACGAGTCACACATGCAATATGAAGCGGACCGTGGCAATGACTACGCCGGCGAGCCTTCGCTGGCTGAAATGACTGCCAAGTCCATTGACATTCTGGACAATAACCGCAAAGGCTACTTCCTGTCCGTTGAAGCCGGCCGCATTGATCATGCCCACCACGCCGGCAGCGCACATGGCGCCCTCACTGACACCATTGCGTTCTCCGATGCGATCAAGGCCGCAGTCGAGTCCGTGGACCTGAGCGAAACCCTGATCATTGTCACAGCAGACCACAGCCACGTGTTCACCATTGCCGGCTACCCGAAGCGGGGCAATCCGATTCTGGGCAAAGTGGTTTCGGTGGGTTCTGACGAGCCTCAGTTGGCCTCCGACGGCCTGCCGTACACCACACTGGGATACACCAACGGTCTCGGTTTCCGCGATCTCGGTAACGAAACCAATGCCGATGCTGCCTATTCCTCAGGCCCCGTCAGCGGCCGCGTGGACCTGACTGACGTCAACACAGAAGCGCCGGGCTATCACCAGGAAGCCGCGGTACCTCTGGGATCGGAAACCCATGCTGGTGAGGATGTCGCCGTTTACGGGCAAGGGCCTGGCTCCCAGATGATCAGTGGTACCAACGAGCAGAGTGTTGTATTCCACGTCATGAACCTGGCCTCCGGGCTGGAGAAAGACGCCGAACGCGCCATGAGAGCCCATCGCGGCTGGTGGAGCTGGTGGAAAAAATAATCAGTGACCATTCTTAGGCTTGAAAGAGCCGAATGGTAGAAACCAGGAGCCCTCAGGGGCTCCTGGTTTTCGTGCATCCATATTCCCGGAATGTTACTCATGAACATGAAACACGCTAGTCTTCCCCGTTTTCTCACCGCTATCGCAATTTTGTTGACCAGCCAGTACGGCCACGGAGATTCGTCAGAACAGTGTCCACCGACAGAGAACCTCTGGGCACGTTACCAACTCAGTGATGTCACCGATGGCCACCCTTCGTCCTCCACCTCTGTGACACTGGTACGCAGCCCCGATCAGGTCGCTTATCGTTATCAGGCCACCGCAATCACCGAGCTCTGGGAACAGACACCCGGCGGACGCCTGCGGCTGGTACGTAATTTTGACCAACACCGCCGTGGCATTGAGTATCAGCCGGTTGAGATCAAGGGCAGCCACGACTGGGGCACCAAGCAGCACCTGCTTTCCCGGCAGTTACGTGACGAGCTGAAACTGGTCAGCGTAAGCGGCTCGCGTTGCGACCGGATTGAGCATTACCAGGGAAGCCGTGAGCACCAGACCTTTTCCCTTGACTGGCATACCCGACTTCAGTTGCCGCAGGTATTCGTAGTTGAAGAACAGCAGGGTAAGAAGCGTCAGCGCTGGGAGTTGGTCGAGGTCACGACCGAGGAAACGCGTGTTGCAGGCGTGTTTGACAGCTTGAGCCATTATCAGACCACAGACTACGCCGACATCGGCGACAACGAGTCAGATCCATTCCTGATGAAGATGATCAACCTGGGCTTCGTAGAGCATGGCAACCAGGGGTTCTACGATGCTGATGGGGAGAGCCTTGACGGCGGGCATCAGCACTGACACCCGGCAGGCCCTCCGCCTATCCCTGCTCAAACTCCCGAACCAGCTCCTGCAGGAAATACATGCCGGCGGAACTCAGGAAGCAGCGATCGGCCCCGGCGCGGAACATGAGGTTGCGCTTATCAAGATAATCCAGGGCTTCCGGCACGCCTTTTTCAAAGCGGGCCGCCCGGAGGATTTCCTGATATTCCTCATCACCGGCCAGAGCCGTAAGGTCCTGCTCATTCAACCCGGCATCCGGGCGGCCAAGGTATTCCAGATCCCGACCGCTGCGGGCAAAATAACGTCCGATCAGCAACAGTATCACCTGCACCCGGAAGGCGTTTTCGTCGTGTTCCTCGTTCTCGTCGTCACTGCTTTCCTTGAGGAAGAAAAAAGCGCCGGTTTCGTTAAACACCAGCTCGCTGCCCAGGTGCTCGTAAAAGGTCCGGAAATGGGATAAATGGTTGTACAGCAGGTTGTAGAGCGGATTGGCGCGCAGCTCGGAACGGTTGCTGTCCCATACATCGCGCACGATTACACGGCCGGCCTGGAATTCCCGGTAGATCGCGGCGCTGTGGGCCGGGAGGATTTCATCAAATTCAGACATTCTGTTGCTCCAGGCGACGCTTTCGGTAGACAAACTGTTCACTATCGGATGACGGATCGAGGATTCGGAAGCGATTGGTCGTCACCACCTGCAGGCCCTCCGGTGGCGCGTTGACCAGCCGGTTCAGGGCCGCCAGCAGATCCGGAAAACGGTAGCCGGGAATAAAGCCCTCCAGGCGGCCGTGCAGCTCCCGCACCAGGTCCGTCGTGGGCCGCAGTTCCAGAGTTTCCAGCCATTGGTAGAGCTGGTTGATGCGCTCGACATCAATGCGGGTGTGACGGCCGCTGCCGTCCACTTCCTGCAGAACCGGCACCTCGGCCTTGCGGCGAAGATCGTTCAGCCGCAGTTCCAGTTCGCTGAACAACAACTGGTAGTAGCTGGACGAGTTGCCGAAGGCATAGTGTTTCGGTCGCTGCTGGCCCCTCAGGCCCACCAGGAAGCCGGTACTGCGGGCAAAATCGCCACCCTCCAGCCATTTTCGCTTGAGGCTGAGGGTCTCGGTTTCGCTCTTGAGTTCCTTGAGCTTGCCGTAGAAATGCTCCATGGCGTTGTACTGAACCATGCCCTGCCGGGTCTTGCGCAGGAAATGTTCCACCTCCTGGGCGACGGCCTGAATGGGTTTATACAGCGCATTCAGGCTGAGGGAAGAACGAAACAACTGGTCCGCCAGGCTGTGGTCGCCGTGGTTTTCCAGCAGCCGCACCATGGCCTCCAGGGTCTCGAACAGGTTGGAGCCATCCGGCAGACGGGTATCCGGGTTCAGGAACACCAGGGTCGGCTTGATGTGGCGCTCGTACAGGGTAACGATCTGCTCAAACAGGTTCTGGCGGAACTCCAGGTATTTCTCCGGCGCCCGGCTGGCATCGCCGGAGAGGTCCGCAAGCTGGGCACTGATGGTCTGCATGCGCAGCACATTCTGGCGCAGCAAACCGATAAGCTGGCTGACCCGTTCATTAAGATCGTCCCGCAGTTCGGTGTAGTCCGGGTCCGCATCGCTGAAGCTGCTGGTTTCCAGCCGATCGCGCACGTCCCGCAGGGTTACCAGATGGCCGCGCAGGCGGGCATCGGTCAGCTCCTGGTACAGCGAGGCGTTGCAGGCCCGCATCAGGTTGATCAGGGCATCCTGGAACACCAGCCGCCGCTCGCCTTCGGCCTTGATGATGTCGATAATCAGACCGCTGCGGAACAGATTGTCAGTATTCAGCGCCAGCCGCACCCGGTCCCGGTCGGCATTGCCAAGGGTGCGGGTATAGTCCATCACCTCGGCCACCAGGTCACTCTCGCAAATGTACCTGGCCTCATTCCGGTCCATCCGCTCAATCATCCGGAACAGAATCTTCGGGTGCTCGAACAGCAGCCGGGTGGTGTCCAGAGTGCTGAAGCGTTTACTCATCCACCGGCTCCAGCAGGCTGTTCTGGGTCTGGTCGCCCCAATGGCTGAGTGACTCACCGTTGGTAAAGCCCTCGGCACCGCCCCAGAACACCAGAGTGCGCTCCGGCTTATAGGGGCGTGCCGTGCGCATCTGCCCTACTTCCAGATGCCGGCCGATCAGGTAGATCACCTCCGCACTGGCACTGTGGGTGGCGGCGGAGAAGAGATTGAAGCCCTGCTTGCGCAACCGTTCCAGCAGCGACGGCATCTGGCTGATGTCCACGCTGGCCAGCTCGTCCAGCACCATGGGGAACGACAGCTGCACGCCCGGATACAACACCCGTTTGAGCAGCCGGTACACCAGTTCCAGATTGATCAGTGCGGTGGTGGAGGTGGACTGGCCCTTCTTGTCCAGGTTGGCGGCGTTTTCCTTTCGGGTGCGGTAGGAAATGCCGGTGATCACCCGGTCCATGGTCAGGCGCTTGCTACCGCCCTCCCCGAAAAAGTCCGCCACAAACACCCGCAAACGGTCGTAGAACGCGTCCGACTGCAGCTGGTTGCCATACGGGTCGATGTTGTTGGCTTCTTCCACTAGGTTGCGGAATTTGGGATCCGTGTGGATGTCCACGCGGATTTCCACCAGATCGTTGATGCGCACGCCGTCCAGCTCGCGGTTAAGCTGCGCTTCAAAACGGGCAATGTGCTCATGGTTGGATTTCAGGGCCTGCCGGTAGCTGGCCACGGTCTCGTTGTGAATACCCACCTGCTGCTCCAGCACATTCCAGCGCTCGGCCATGCCGGCAAACAGGTCCGACAGGCTTTTGAAGGTATCCCGGATAACCGAGGAGGCCGGGCCGTCTTTCTGCAACTCACCCTCGGCATCCTCATGAATGCCCAGAAAAACGAACTGGCGCAGGTGGTCGAGGATATTGCGCCGGCGCTCCTCCAGATCGTCCAGTTGGGTTTGCAGGTCGTCGAAGGCCGCAACAGAAACCTGCTCAATGTCCAGCGGCTGCTCGGCTTCCACCACTTTCAGATGCGCAAAGCGGTGCTCCACCGTCCCCACGCTACGACTGAGACCCGCCAGTTCACGCTCCCGCTCTTCAATCCGGTCCTTCTCGGCCCTGGCTTTGGCGACTTTCTGCTGCACCGCATCCTGTTTTTCCTGCTCCAGGCGGGCCTGCTCATCCAGCCTGGCCAGCTGTTCCTCCGCCGCCTGCTTTTCTTCCGTGGCATCCTTCAGTGCGGTGGCCGCCCCCGGGAAACGCAGGAGGGTTTCCAGATCCTTTTCAATGGCGCGAATCTCTTTGTCCGTGCGCTCGATCAACCGGGGACGGTCGAGTGCCTGGTTGGCGGTATCTGCCAGCTCAGAGCGCTCCTTTTCCAGGCCATGAAGCTCACCTTCAATATGCCGGCGCTGCTCCGCAAAGTCCGTCTGCCGGGCTGGCTGAGCCGGAAACTCCGTATCAAACCAGTCAAAGCCTCTATCACCGGGCACAAGCAGCCGGGCAAAGGCTTCGATGGTGGCCTTGCTGTCGGCGTCCAGATCCTCCCCCGGGCTGGCCATCACCAACTTCGAATCCACAGCCCGCAAGGGCGCGACGGTGGCCTCCTCCAGCTGGTTCTGCAACTGCCATTGCTGCTTGCTCTCCCGATCTTTCAGGGACTCCAGCTTGCGCTCCAGTTCCTGCTTCTTTTTCTGGATCTGCTCAAGCCGTATTTCGGCCTGGGCGGCACTCTTGAGGGCGGCCAGATACCCTTTCTTACTATCGAGCTCCTCTTTCTGGATGTCCTCGATTTCCTGCAGGCTATTGTCACCATACTGGGACAACAGCAGCTCGCCATCCTTCTGGTTCTGCTCCGCCTGCGCGATGCGCCGCTCGGCGGAACGGATCTCGCCCTTCAGGCCGCTCGCGTCCTGCTCCAGTTTTTTCAGAGCCTGGAGCACATGGCGCAGGGTCTCGTTCTGTTCATTAAACGCCTCTACTGCGGCTTTCCGCCTGGTGCCAATGTCCTGCAAGGCATGGCTGATGCCATCCCGGAAAGCGGCAAAATCATGCTGGCTGCGAAGCAGGGTTTGGTAGGCCTGATAATCCCTTTGTAGCTTCTCGAACCGTGAACGCTCTTTTTCAATCTGGTTCAGCTGGATTTGCTGTTGCTTCAGTTGATCGTGGCGGTTTAGAAACTCGTCGATATTGAAATCGAAGGCATCGTCGGCGAACTTCTTGTCCGCCTCAATAATGCTGGCCACCGCATTGGCCATTGCCTGATCGTCCGCCTTCATCTCGAACAGCAGCAGGATCAGCGTGCGCAGAGACTGCACCCGGCGCTCGTCCGACTCACCCAGGGGCAGTACGGAATAGCGCACCGCATCGGCGTTCATCAGCTCGCTGCTGTACAGCATCTGTTTCAGCTTGGCCGGGTCATTCACCAGTCGGGTGTCTTTGGAGAACTTCTTCAGCGCCTCGGATAAACGGCTGAACGACAGCTCCGGCACCGCCTGGCCGATTCCGTCCTCGTCATACCCATTCCAGAACAGCGGCCGCAGCTGGTCGTAACCAACCGGCACGAAAGCGTGGGCATAACTGAGCTGGCTGGCGCTGTCCCGGTACAAAATCTGGCAATGCACCCCCGCCGGGTTCTCCGCTTCCATGATCAGGAAGCTGAACTGACTGGGGAAATAATGCTGGTAGCTTTCCTCGTTAGAGTAGAAGCTGCCGGCACTGGCATTGCGGAACGCGAATTTCTTGCGACTGTTCTTGAAGTTGTTTTCCGGCAGCAGAAACAGACGCAGGGAATTCAGCAGACTGGACTTGCCCAGATTGCCCGGGCCCAGGATCAGGCCGTGGTTATCCACCGGAATTTCCACGTAACAGAAGCCGGCGGAATCCACCAACACCAGACGGCGAATACCAAAATTGAAATTGCCCGGGCTCCCCTGGAAGTCACTCATCCAGAATCATCTCCTGCTCCATAAATTTGCCGGTCGATCGAAACGCCTCTGCCAGGGGCACAAAACCAAGTCCCTCCGCCAGCGATATCGCCCTTGTGAATCGTTCGGTAGTGTCCGGTATATTGCGGAACCTCGCCAGCCATGGCTGCCAGTCGAGCGGCTGAACAAACGTGGCTTTGTCACCAAGAGAGGCTGCGATCGTCGAGAACATGTGCAGACCACCCGCATCATAATCGAATGCGCAGAGCACTTCCTCGTAGCCCTGCAACCAGTCGAGAATCGCGCCGCGCGTCACCCGGTTGCCACCGCCTAACATGACATCACAGTCCGCCAGACCCAGGTACCTACCAAGCGAATCACTGGCAAAATCCAGCATCTGCGGATATTGGTAGAAATTGCGTTCATTCTCCACCACCAGTACAGAGCGCACGCGGTGAAATCCGATATCGACGAAGCCGTTTCCAATGACAGCCACATCCGGTCGGCTGAAGGTCAGACCGTGATGGTAGACCAGAAGAAAACTTACCTCAGTGCCATGGCGGTGGGAATCACCCTTTCTGGCGGCATCTACCCGGCTTACCGGCGCTTGCGCCACATCCTGCAACTCAGCGAAAGCGCTTTCATCCAGAATCGTGACAAGCCAACGGTTTGCTTTTACCTTCTCCGTTGCAAACAACTCCCTATGGCGGCGCCGAAACGCCTCCGGCAGCTTCTTCAGGAACACTTCGTAGTTAATGGGCTGGCCACGGAGGATTTTCTCAAGGTAGTCGTTCAAGGGTGCACCATGGCTTCTCTGGGATTGTTTTTTCGATAGTGTGCCATCACCGCATCCAGACTGTAACAGGGAAAATAAGCGCTAAACTCTGGTAAGCTTCCCAAATAGCCGTAAAGCAGAACCGCATTTATGCAAACAGAAATCCCAGAGCGTGCAGAGATAGCAAAGCTTCGCCACCAGTTGGGCCAGTTTCCTGACATCCGCTTCGCCGTTCTGTTCGGCTCCATGGCACAGGCAACCGAACGCCCGGACAGCGACATCGACGTGGCCGTGCAGGCCGATAAGCAGCTAACCGCTGATGAACGCATTGCCATAACCGAGGCGCTTGCACTAGCCTTCAATCGGCCCGTCGACCTGATAGACCTGCGCACTGCCGGCCAACCGCTCCTGGACCAGATTGTCTCCAACGGCATTCAAGTGCTGGGCCCCAGACGTTACTGGGGCGAACTGATATTTCGTAACATCATGGAAAACGAAGATTTCGTACCCTACCAGAAACGCATACTCGAAGGGCGACGCCGGGCATGGATGAACAACTCGTAGCACAGAAACTAGAATCTCTCAGGCGCTGTATCCAGCGAGTGGAGTCCAGGTTACCAAAGAATCTTTCAGCGCTTCTGGAAGATGTGGATGCGCAGGATATCATCTCACTGAACCTGACACGGGCCGTGCAGATGTGCGTCGATATCGCCTCTCATTGGCTCGCCGAGCATGCCGAGGCCACTTCACCGAAAACCATGGGGCAAACGTTCGAAGCATTGGCAACGTCCGGCGTAATCGATCATGGTCTCGCTCAGCGTATGAGAAAATCCGTCGGCTTCCGGAACGTAATGGTTCATAACTATGACGAGGTGAATTGGGAAATTGTTTTCTCCATCTGCAAGTTCCATTTGGATGACTTCAAGGAATTTGCGCGGGTTTTTTCTGATATGTTTGAGTGAGGTGGAATCCTGTCAGCCGAGCGGGCATTGTCAAAAAGATTCTAAACCCCGATTTACCGCATCAATAGCGCCGGCCAGATACCCCGTAAACTCACGTGACCACTCACTGCCAATGCCGGTTACTCGGTTAGCCCATGCACCTGAGCTCGGCGACAAGGCAGGCACAGGGTGATCGCCAGAGGATCTTTGATCCGTGTCGGTGGCGGTGTAAATCTCTTTAGCCCAGTCCTTGATAAATTCTGCCTCTGGATTCTCCGCTTGCGAACCAAACAATCGCACGAACTGTGTGCGGCAAGCAGTAATAAACTCTTCTTCAGAAACACGACTGCGCACGTCAGCAGGCACACCCAGGAAACCAAACAATGCCGCCTTCCCGCCCGGAGCAGAGGCATCATGGATCTCAACCATTGGCCCAACGGCACTTCGAGCCTCCCCGGATAACCCTTGCTCTCGCCAGAAAGGCCGATCGAACACGGCAATATATTTTGCATGCGGGGCCATCCAGGTGTCTGTCTCCCGCCAGTTTCTTGCAAGGTCATTAGGCAAGGCGGGCAAAAACGTAAGCTGAGACTCAACTAATCGCGGCGGCATGGCCAACAGCACATGTTCTGCAAAGTGGCTAAAGGTTTCTCCTCTCGAATTTTCGCTCACTAACTCGACATGTGTTTCTGACATGCACAGGTGGCGGACTGCCTGGCCCCTCACAACCCGCGCTGAATCAATCCGCCGGTATAACGCATCAATCAATGAATACATGCCGCCGGCGATTCGCATAGAAGGCGGAGAATTGACGTACCCACGTGTTCTCTCAGGCGGCTGATTCGATGAACGCTCCAGAAGCATGTCGCCGGTTTCAAACTGCTGGAAGGTCTCCAGTTCGAGTTCATCTACCAGTCGCGCCATATCCGTCTGGAATGCGGGCCAGAACCAGGAGGGCCCGAGATCGAAGCCATCATTACCTGCAATCCGTCCACCAAGAATCTCCCGGGCCTCGAGAATGACATAGTCTTTGATGCCCTTCTTCTCAAGTGAATAAGCGGCGTATAAACCCGCCAGGCCGGCGCCAACAATGGCAATGCGAGCGTTTTGCATGGATAAACTTCCTACGATGATCCTGATGCTTCGGTGAGTAGACTGATACGCGGCATCACAGCAAATGGTCTATCGGGATCAACACTTCATTGAAGTGTTAGTGTAGCGGTACCGAGCGTCACAAGTCGGACTTCTACTCCGAAATGCCCTGCTCCTTCGATGCCTGAATATCCACAGGTGGCACCCCCAGGTCCTGCCACTTCTCCGGATGGCAGGTAAACAGTAGTATCTGATGCCGGCTGGCCGCATCAAACAGGATGCGTTTCATGTCTTCCAGCCGGTCGCTGTCACTGTGCACCAGAGTGTCGTCCAATATCACCAGCGTTGGCCTGCCTGCTTCCCGCAGCAGATCGGCATAGGCCAGGCGGCTGATGAGGCCCATCTGTTCCCTTGCGCCAAAACTCAGTTCAGTTATCTGCCCCAGTTCGCTGCCCCGGCTGAAGGTGCCCGGCCGTAGCTGTTCGTCCACTTCCAGCGACGCATCCGGAAACAGCACTGAAAGGTAGTGGTTCAGGTGTTTCTGCAGCGGTGCCTGCAGTCGACGCGTCAGGGCCTGGCGCTTTTCGGTGAGCAGGTTCAGAAGCAGGTCCAGCGCCTGGGCGCGGCGGTTCAATTCCTGGTAGCGGCGATTGCACTGGTCGTACTCCGCCTCTTTTTCGTTGAGCTGTTCTTCCAATCCTTCTGCGCTCCAGGCTTCCAGCCTGACTTTGATATCGCGAAGTTCGCGGCCCCGGTTTTCCTGAGTTTGGCGCAGCTGATTGACGGCATTCTGGTAGCGTTCGATGTCCTGCCGGAGAAACTCCGGGCGGGCTTCGCGGATTTCCCGTTCGCGGCGCTCGAGGCTGGCTTGCAGTTCGGCCTGCTGTTTCGCGAGGTTCGCCTGGTCGGTCGATATTTGCTGAAGTTGCTGCTGCCGTTCCGGGCTCTTTTCTTCATCCGCAAGCCGTTGCCATTCGGTTTTGGCGTTATCCCGGGCCTGTTTCAGGGCAGACAGATTGGACTGATGCGCGCGCTCATCGGATTCGGCCTTGTCCAATGCCGTGCCAGCCCGCGCGAAAGCCGCCTCCGCTTCTTCCAGGGCCGGCACATGCTCTTGCGGATCCGGTTTGGGAGTGGCTTCCAGATGTGTTCTGGCTTTCTCCAACTCGCCTTCCGCCTCTTTCTGGTCGGAGACAAGTTGCTCAAGGCCTGCCGGTGCCAGAGATTTGAACAACTCGTCGGCATGCTTCACGGCTCGTGCAGCACTTTCGAAGGCGGAGAGACGATCCTCTGACTGCGCTATGGATTCCACCCCAAGGGTCTTCAGCTGTTCTTCCAGATCTTCCTCAAGGGCTTTTAGCTTCCTCCGGGTGCTGGCCAGCTCTTCCCCGCCCGGCGTTATGCCCAGGGTACCCACGCCTGGAATCACCAGGGTCGACTCTTCCAGCAGCTGCTGCTCGCCTTCTCCGGTCAGCGATTCCTCGTTCAGCGTCAATGATGCGCCAGCATCCAGCTGCCAGCTCAATCGGGTGGCGATGGTCCGTGAGCGAATGGTTTCTTCGTTCAGCTGGTTCCCGGTTGCTCGCAGTTTTTTGACCAACTCTGCATCAATGCGGTTTTCCCGGGCCTGCCGCCTTGCTTGCTCCAACTGCTGGTGGTATTCCTTTGCTTTGGCAAGGTTCTGGGTCAGCACCTGTTTTTGCTGTTCAAGCCGGCGAACATCCTGCTCCAGCCGCTCCCGGGTTTGGAGCAAACCCGCCAGTTTGCGTTGCTTTTCCGCTTGCTCATAGGCGCTTCTGGCTTCGGTTAAACGGCCTGCAATCATCGGAGTTTGGGCTTCTGCGGTGGAGAGGTCTCGGTCCGCTCGGTCCAGTTCTGCCTTTCGGCTCTCAAGCTGGCGACTGAGCCCTTCCAGGTGTTCCTTGTTCTGCTGCAACAAGCGGTGGTTTTGCTGCAGCTGGCTGAGCGTGGCTTTCTCCTGGTTCTGTTGTTGCTCCAGGCGCTCAACCTGCTGATAGCGCACCCGGGCCTCCTCCAGCTGGCGCTGGGCATCTTCCCAGGGGCGCTCGGCCTCGGCCTGATCATAGTCCTGGGTCAGTTTGCCAAGCCGGTCGACCTGCTCCTGGTATTTATGCACCCGCTCCTTCAGCTCTTCAATTTCAAGTTCATATTGAGCGCGGTCTTTTTCCAGTTTCAGGTAATCGCCCCGGGGCTTGCCGGTTCCGGTCAGCAGGGTGTCCCGCTGGCTGCGAACCGTCTCGATCAGGTCGTCGCCCCCGGAACTGGCCACCTCTCCGACCATGGAATTCAGGGCAGACTTCAGATGATCACCGGCATGTTCGATGGCCTGCTCAATGTCCTGCCCGGTGCCCTGCTCCACCCACAGCAGTCCCGGTATGCCCCAGTGTTCGGCTTTGCTGGCGCCCCGTTTCGGGTACTGGTAGCCCAGCAATTCAGCCAGTTTTTCTTCCGCGTCGTCTTCACTGTAGATCTCGGTGCCGACAACCAGATCGCACCGTTTGCGCTGGAGAAAGCTCTTGGTCAGGCGCCAAACACGGTTGTCGTGCTCAAAATCCAGCTCAATGGTGGGCGCCGCGGCGGAGTCACCCCACGGGCGCAGGTCGTCTACGGCGGTTGAACGATAGCGCTCGAAAAACGCCGCACGGATGGCGCGTACCAGGGTGCTTTTGCCGGACTCATTGGGGCCGTGAATCAGGTTGAGTCCGGGTTGCAGGTTGTCTAGAACAAAGGGTTTGCGGAACTGGCGCAGCTGTTCAATGCGCATTCGCTGCAGCTTCATTGCCCCACCTCCTGTTCCCGCTCCCTGAGCATTCCGGCCAGAATCGCCAGTGCATCCCGGGCGACATCATCCTGGGCCCCCTCCTGCCGCTCCCGCAGGCTTTCAACCACCTCGCCCACGTAGCCATCCGCTTTCAGGGCCGCGATGTCTTCATCGGTGGGTGCAAGCTGAAGCCCGCTTCGCTCACAGCGAAGGCTGCGGAATCGCGCTTCGGCAACCGACAAGGCTTTCAACAGGGTTTCCTCGCCGGCCAGGGTCACCGAACCTTCAAGGCGCAGATCAACTACGGCGGATTCGGGCAAGGCGTTCAGGCGTTCCAGCAGTTGCTCAAGATCGGAGTGGACCGCCAGGGTTTCCCGCCATTGGTGCCACTGATACCGCCCTGTTGGTAATTGGGTGACTTTAGGCGTTGTGCCGGGTTCGGCAACCTCAACAATCAGTGCATTCCCCGCTTCGTTGTTCCGGAACCGTTCCGGCTCGGGCGTTCCGCAGTACCAGGTGCGTTCATCAATCTGTTTGGTGCCGTGCCAGTCGCCCAGGGCGAGGTAATCGAGCCTGCTGGCTTTGGATCGGTCTGGCGCGATGGGGTTGGTGGAATCGATCTCGTCTGGCAACAGGCCCTGGACGCTGCCGTGGGCCAGGCCCACTCTGAGAAAACCTTCAGGTGTTTCGTAGCTGCTGAATGGCTCGGTCAGATCGCCGTAGGTATGGCGCTGAGTTAACGGCGCGCAGAGGATGCTGAGGCCCTGGGACTCCAGATCAATCTCGCCGGGTTGAAGCGCGAGATGTACGTTGTCGGGAACCGCCCCCAGGCGCTGGGCTCGGGTCCACACGCTCTCGGCGAGTGCGGCATCGTGGTTGCCTGGCAGCATGACCCAGGGGCCGGTAAATCCCTTGGTGGCGTTGAACACCCTGCGAATGGTGCGGTCGGAGACCGTTTGTGCATCGAAGACATCGCCTGCCACCAATACGGCATCGCACTGATGGTCATTGGCCAGTTGAGCAAGTGTTTCAATGGCCTCAAACCGCGCCTCGACCAGGGCTGCACCGTCTTCGGTCTCGAACCGGGTAAAGGCCCGGCCCATCTGCCAGTCTGCCGTATGCAAAAACTTTGGCATTATATGTACCTGAGAGATCGGAGAATTTTGGCGTTATTCTAAACTACGAACAACATCAATACTGCCCTGAAGGTACCAAACGCCGGAACACAGCCAAATGTTGTCAGTTATTCGCTGTTGCCAGTCTCTGCCTGATTAAGCAAACTCGGCTTCTTAAGGCCTTTCGCAAACAAATCCTTGTGTTCGGCAATGGTCATGGCGACCCGATCAGCCAGTTCCTCCTGGAGGCCCTCTACCCTTGTAACCAGAAACTCCCGCAGCTCCTCAGCCAGCTCCAGTTGCTTGTCCCGGGCATCGGCATCGGTTTTGGAGGCGAAAATCATGGTGTCGGGGTTTTTCAGTGCCATTTCGAGCCCGTCCCTCTCTGAATAGTAGATCGCTTTAACTGCCATCGTGTTTCCTCAACTAAGCGTTAGCGTGACTGTACATACATACAGTACCATAAAAGAGAGCAACTTCCCTCCCCGGGCAAGGAAACTGGTCGAGCTATTGCTCATCATCCAGGCTCAAAAAGAGTCCGGGATATGGAGGAACACCTGGTGGGACAATGTCAGCGACAGAATTAACACGGTCATTCGGCAACCGATTGATGTGTTCAGACTGAAAGAGGTAAAAATGGAGGCGCGGGTCGGAATCGAACCGGCGTACACGGAGTTGCAGTCCGCTGCATAACCACTCTGCCACCGCGCCGGGAAGCCTGGAATCTGGCTTTTGCTCTCTGGAGGCATAGAGAGACTTGAAGAAATTGGAGCGGGAAACGAGATTCGAACTCGCGACCCCAACCTTGGCAAGGTTGTGCTCTACCAACTGAGCTATTCCCGCTCTGATCTCGGAGGCGTTGCCTCGTCAACGGCTGCGTATTCTACGGATTCCGCCGGGGCCGTCAACCGTTTTTCTGCCTTTCTGTTATTTTCCGGTGGTTTGGCCAGATTATGAACAACCGGTTCCCGCGATCGGGATGCAGCCAATCCTTCTGTGCCGTGATAAACTGGCCACCTACTCAACGGGGTGCCCGCACAGGGCTGAGACCATACCCGCGGAACCTGATCCGGCTGGTACCGGCGTAGGGATTGAGTCACCACGGTTTGTGGTTGCCGCGGCATGTCTGTTGCCCCACCACTGACCAGGGTGTTGCTGAATGATCCGCCAATTCTGCTGTTTTCTGCTTGCTGCCAGCCTGTCCTTGTCTGCCATGGCCGATTCCCGGCCGGTTCTGACTGTTTATACGCATCCATCCTTTGCCGCTGAATGGGGCCCCGGGCCTGCGGTCAAAGATGCGTTTGAGGCGAAATGTGGTTGCCAGCTCAACTATACAGTGCTGGATAGCGGCGGCGATATTCTTCACAGGCTGAGGCTTGAAGGTGCGTCCACACCGGCGGATCTGGTTCTGGGGCTGGACACCGCCACCATGGAGCTGGCCCGCCAGACCGGCCTGCTGGCAGCGCATCAGCAGCCTCTCGATCATCTCACACTGCCCGTGGAATGGAATGATCCGGTATTCGTGCCCTACGACTGGGGCTATTTCGCGTTTGTTTATGACACCGAGCAGCTGCCGGAACCGCCCCGGAGTCTGGAAGCACTGATCAACGCACCGGATGACCTCAAGATCATTATCCAGGACCCGCGCACCAGCACACCGGGGCTGGGACTGGTGCTGTGGATGCATTCGGTATTTGGCGATCAGGCCGGTGATATGTGGGAGAAGCTGTCCCGCAAGGTACTGGCGACCACCCAGAGCTGGAGTGATGGCTACTTCTCGCTGTTCATGAACGGTGAGGCTCCGATGATTCTCTCCTACAGCACGTCACCGGCCTATCACATGGCCGTGGACAAAACAGACCGTTACCAGGCGGCCGCCTTTGAAGAAGGTCACTACCTGCAGGTCGAAGTCGCTGCACTGGTTGCTTCCTCCGATCGCCAGGAACTGGGCCGGTCGTTTCTGGATTTCATGTTGACCCCGGATTTCCAACGGCACATACCGCTGAAAAATGTCATGTACCCGGCTATTGATCTGGGCGATGAATTGCCGGATGTGTTCGACCGGCTGATCTCCTCGGAAGACGTTCATTTTCTGTCACCGAAAGCCGTCGCTGACAAACGCAAGCAACTGGTTGATGACTGGCTTGAGGCCATGAGCCGGTAAGTCATGCAGCACCGCCCTGCCCCTCTGAGTCACCCGTTATGGCAGCAGGCTCCCGGCTTGCTGCTGGGTGTCGGGCTGATTGCCCTGGTTACCGCCGGGCTCGCCAGCCTGCTCTGGTCCGTAAAATGGGACGATCTCAGCGCCCTCTGGAACAATGCCTACCTGCGGGGCGTGATCGGCTTTACCGTCTGGCAGGCCACTCTTTCCGTCATACTGAGTTTGCTGGTGGCATTGCCGGTGGCGCGGGCTCTTACCCGACACACGCAGTTTCCGGGGCGGGCCTGGCTGTTGCGTTTGATGGAGATGAGCCTGGTGCTGCCCACCATCGTCGCAGTGTCCGGCATTATCGCGGTGTACGGCCGTCAGGGCTGGATCACGGGCCTTCTCGACCAATGGGCGACCGGGCACGGCTGGAACCTGTATGGCCTTAACGGCATCCTGCTGGCCCATGTATTCTTTAATGCGCCCCTGGCCGCCAGGCTATTGGTGCAGGCTCTGGAATCCGTACCGGAGCCCCGCCTTCGCAACGCATCCCAGCTGGGGCTGAAGGGCTGGTGGTTGTGGCGGAGCGTGGAATGGCCAGCCCTCAAACCCGCACTGCCCGGCATTGCGGCGCTGGTGTTCACCCTGTGTTTTACCAGCTTTGCAATCATTATGACCCTAGGTGGTGGGCCGCGTTTTACCACGATTGAAGTCGCAATCTACCAGTCCTTGCGGTTCGAGTTTGATTTCGCCCGGGCGGCACTGCTGGCATTGATTCAGCTCGTTATCTGCGGCGCACTCTGGTGGCTGGTGTTCCGCAAGCGGCTGGAGACGGCCTTGTTACCGGCACGCACCTTCTCCGGCCGCGCCGCACTGCGCATCGGCAAACCCCAGCGGCTCTGGCACATGTTGTTGCTGCCTCTGTTCAGTCTGTTTTTATTAATGCCGGTGCTGGCCGTAATAATTCGCGGCCTGCCTGCCCTGTGGCCCTCAACAGCTCCGGCGGGGTTCTATAGCACGTTACTGGACGCTACTGGAATAAGTCTGCTGATTGGCATCCCCGCAGGGTTCGGAGCCGTTGCAGTCGCCTTGCTGACCCTGGCCGCCACGGGTGCTTTGCGGCACCGCTGGCTGTCGGCAGTGCCACCAGTGACAGGGTTCCTGCCCCTGATTGTGCCGCCCATGGTATTGGGTACCGGTCTGTTCCTGTTCTTCCGACCGGGAATCGGCCAATCCGGGGCCGGGTGGGTGCTGGTGTCGCTGATCAACAGCCTGATGGCCCTGCCTTTTGTAATACAGATTCTGCGCGGCCCCTTGCTGGCAATAGATGCAGCAGCCCATCGTCAGGCGGATCAGCTGGGATTGCGGGGCTGGTACCGCTGGACCTGGCTGCACTGGCCCCGCATGAAGAAACCCCTGGCCCTCGGGCTGGCCTATGGCATTACCCTGTCACTGGGGGATTTCGGGGTTATCGCACTTTTCGGCAGCCCTGCCGAGCCCACGCTGCCCATGCTGCTCTATCAACAACTGGGCAGCTACCGGGTTGCGGAAGCCGCCGGCACCTCACTGTGGCTGCTGATGCTGCTGGCCGTTATCTTTATCACCCTGTCCCGCACCGTGGAGCGCCGCCATGCTTGAACTAAAAGGCCTGTCATTCCGTTACCCCGGCCAGGCGGATGGTTGGCGATTTGAGCTTTCCGTACCGGAGGGGGAATGCCTGGCGATCGCCGGGGCCAGCGGCTCCGGTAAATCCACGCTGATGAATCTGGTGGCGGGCTTTCTACAACCGGATTCCGGACAGATTCTCTGGCAAGGCGAGCCGATTCAACATTTGCCGCCCTGGCAACGACCGGTCACCAGTGTGTTCCAGGAACACAATCTGTTCGAGCATCTGGATGTGTTCACCAACATCGGACTGGGCCTGCACCCGGGGCTCAGGCTGAGCAGGCAGCAGAAGGAAGAGATTCACCAAGGGCTTGAAGCCACTGGAATGGCTGGATTCGGATTGCGGATGCCCGGGGATCTCTCTGGCGGGCAACGTCAGCGGGTCGCGCTGTTACGGGCAATTCTTCGCCGGCAGCCGGTACTGTTACTGGATGAGCCCATGACCGGGCTGGATGATGCCAACCGGCGCATCATCCACGACGTGCTGCTGGCCGAGAAAGCCCGTGGCATTACCATGCTGCTGGCCAGCCACGACCGGGAAGACCGCCAGGTTCTGGCGGACAGTTCTGTCGCCCTGTAAAACGTCTGTCAGGGTTGCGGGGTCTCATCGCCGCCGTCCTGCTCCTCCGGGAACAGGTCCTTACTGGCCGCCTTCAGGTACAGCACCATGGACCAGAGGGTAAGCGCCGCCGCCAGGTACAGCAGACCAATCGCCACATAGGCCCAGAACTGGCCAGGGGGGAAAGCCAGCAGGCCGACAATCGCCACCATCTGGGCCGTGGTTTTAATCTTGCCGATGAACGACACCGCCACACTGGCGCGACTGCCGACTTCCGCCATCCACTCCCGCAGTGCTGAAATCACCACTTCCCGGCCGATGATGATGACCGCAGGGATGGTCAGCAACACGTTGGCGTACTCTTCAATCAGTACCGCCAGCGCCACCGCTACCATCAGCTTGTCCGCTACCGGATCGAGAAACGCGCCGAACGGCGTGCTCTGGTCCAGCTTGCGGGCCAGATAGCCGTCTACCCAGTCAGTGATCGCTGCCAGGGCAAAAATCACCGCGCTGACCAGGTAACTCCAGCCAAAAGGTAGGTAGAAGATGCCCACGAACACGGGGATCATGACAATACGCGATAGCGTCAGAATGTTCGGTAAATTCATGCTGTCCTTACTCGTCGTGCAGCGCAGCGTAGATGGTTTCCGCCAGGTTCTTGCTGATCCCTTTAACCTTGGTCATCTCATCGACACTGGCCTTGCGTAGCGCCTGGATACCGCCAAAGTAGCGGATCAGATCTCTGCGTCGTTTCGGGCCAACCCCTTCGATACCTTCCAGGGTCGACTGCCTGCGTTTCTTGTCCCGTCTTGCCCGGTGGCCACTGATGGCAAACCGGTGGGATTCGTCCCGGATGTGCTGGATCAGGTGCAGTGCCGGCGAATCCGCCGGTGCACGGTAAAGATCACCGCTAAAGGCATCGATCAGTTGTTCCATCCCCGCCCTGCGGGTCACGCCTTTGGCGACACCGATCAGCGGTACATCTTCAATGCCCAGGGATTCAAACACCTCCCGGGCGATATTGAGCTGGCCCTTGCCACCGTCAATAAACACCAGATCCGGCCGTTTGCCTTCTCCGTTCACCATCCGCCGGTAACGGCGGGTCAGCACCTGCTGCATGGCGGCATAATCATCACCGGCAGTGATACCTTCAATATTATAGAGCCGGTAGTCACTCTTCAGCGGCCCATTCTCGTCGAAAACCACGCAGGATGCGACCGTGTTTTCGCCATGGCTGTGGCTGATATCAAAACATTCCATCCTGGACGGGGTTTCTGTCAGCTCCAGCAGGTCTCTTAATGCCAGCAAACGGCGGTACACGGTTTCCTTGCTGGCCAGGTGGCTCAGCAGTGTCTGGCCGGCATTGGTCATGGCCAGTTCCAGCCAGCGCCTGCGCTCACCCCGCACGTTGCTGCGGATCCGGGTTTCCCGCCCGGCAGCTTCGCTCAGGGCGCTGGCCAGGGTGTCCTGTTCGTCCACTTTGGCCGGTACCAGAATATCCCGGGGAATTTCACGCCGGGTATTGCCGCCGAAGTAATACTGACCCAGGAACGCACTGAGCAACTCCCCCTCCGACTGTTCCAGTGAGAAACGGGGAAAATAATCCTTGGTGCCCAGCACCCGCCCGCCACGGACGATGATTACCACGATGCAGACCACCCCGGCTTCCTGGGCGATGGCCACCACATCCGCATCGCCACCCTCACCTTCGATGGACTGCTGCTCCTGTACATGGCGCAGATGGGTAATCTGATCCCGGTAAGCCGCCGCCTTCTCGAATTCCAGGCTGGCAGAGGCCTGCTCCATGCTGGTCATCAGATCTTCCAGGATGGCGGGGTTCTTGCCCTCCAGAAACATGGTGGCGTGCCGGATATCCTGCAGGTAATCCTCGGGACTGATATACCCCACACAGGGGGCAGTGCAGCGGTTGATCTGATACTGAAGACAGGGTCTCGTCCGGTTACGGAAATAGCTTTCACTACAGGATCTTATGCGGAATATCTTCTGTAATACATTAAGGCTTTCCTTGACCGCGCCGGAACTCGGATAAGGCCCGAACCAGGTGCCCCCGCCCTTCTTGGTACGCCCCCGCCGGAACGTGAGGGACGGATAATCCGAGTGGGATGAGAGGTAGATATAGGGATAGGATTTGTCGTCCCGCAGCAGGATGTTATAGGGGGGACGCAGGGATTTGATCAGGTTCTGTTCCAGCAGCAGCGCTTCCGTCTCGCTGCCGGTGACCGTTACTTCAATCGACTCGATCTTGCCCACCAGGGCGGCGGTCTTGGGAGCCAGGCCGGTTTTCCGGAAATAGCTGCTGACCCGTTTCTTCAGGTTGCGGGCCTTGCCCACGTACAGCACGGAGCCCGCAGCGTCGTACATTCGGTAGACACCGGGCCTTTCGGTGAGTTGTTTCAGGAAGCTTTTGCTGTCGAACTCCCCGGATGTTGACTGGCTCGCGGAATCAGACTCGGTCGGCATCCAGCAACCCGACACGTACGGCCATCAGGGCTAACTCAACATCGCTGGAGATCTCCAGCTTTTCGAAAATGCGGTAGCGGTAACTGTTGACGGTTTTGGGGCTCAGGCAGAGCTTATCGGAAATGTCCTGCACCTTCTGGCAATCCACCACCATCATGGCAATCTGCATTTCCCGCTCGGATAGCCGGTCAAACAAGGCGCTGGTGCCGTCACCGTCATCACCGGAAAGCTGTTTGAGGGCCATTTTCTGGGCAATTTCCGGGCTGATGTACCGTTGGCCGGAGTGGGCCTGGCGAATAGCCCGCACCATTTCCCGGATATCGGCACCCTTGGTGATGTACGCGGTGGCACCGGCCTGCATGACACGGGTGGGATAAGGGTCGTCCGCGCAAGCCGTCACGGCAATAACCCGCACGGAATCATCCAGGCGCAGAATCCGGCGGGTAGCCTCCAGGCCGCCAATGCCGGGCATACGGATATCCATCAGGACAATGTCAGGCACATTGTTGCGTACCGCCTCGATGGCTTCCTCGCCCGAAGCAGCCTGACCGATGACATCAATGTCGGGGTTGTCTGACAGCATCCGGGTAATCCCGGACCGGACCAGCTCGTGGTCATCTACTACCAATACCCTGATCAAGATTCACCTCACTCGCAGCCAGCCTTCAAAACAGCCGGATTGTACCGACTCACGGTCATCCTGGGTAGGTAAAAACCGTAAAGACACAAAGTACGTCGCGTTCTTTAACAGTCTAGTTCATATCGGAAGCCGGCGTACCCAGGGATGCGGTATTTTCCACCGGATCAAACCAGACCACCAGTTCACCCCGGTTAACCGCCGAGATCACCCGGGATCGCTCGGCCAGGGGATCTTCAACATCGTTCAGTCCGTGGTAACGGGTGCAGTATTCCTCGGCGAGCCCTTCGAGCTGGTCACGGGTCAGCAGATCCGCATCCACCACAAACTTTTCCTCGCGGGGATCGGCTTCCGGCGTGTTGCCGGTATCATCATTCATAGTGTTATCCATAGCCGGATGATAAGCCCTGCGTGCCAGTTTTAGAAGCAGATGGGCAGGTGCCGGTGGTTGATGGCATCGTCGTTGGCGGGGTAAATTGAGGCTCACAGTCCACAGCAAAGATGGAGGCGGCCCATGAAACACAATCGCTGGACCATGGTGATATCCGGGAAGGTTCAGGGCGTTTCCTACCGCGCCTCCGCAGAAGCCATTGCCAGCCGGCTGGATATTACCGGCTGTGTGCGCAATCTTGAGGATGGCAGCGTCGAAATCGTCGCCGAAGGTCCGATAGATGACCTGGATGCCTTCCGCCTATGGTGTGAAGAAGGCCCGCCCGCCGCCAGGGCCGATAACATCGACACCCGGGAAGAACCCGGC